>Ga0209193_1000005_pt1 | contig 418278 bp, 401 predicted proteins | sample COGITO_mtgs_1003_FD_185515 | JGI IMG/M metagenome (GOLD analysis project Ga0209193, IMG submission 185515) | Pelagic marine microbial communities from North Sea - COGITO_mtgs_100330 (SPAdes) (version 2) | ecosystem: Environmental > Aquatic > Marine > Epipelagic ...
ATGATTCTATCTAAAACCCCGAACAGCACGAACACCGAGTGTGTTGTTCTTATTGTTGTCGTTCTGATTGCCATTGTCGAAGTTCTGGTTCCAAGCGTTGTTGCTGTTGTTCTCCGACGAACTCCAATAGTTGTTACTGGCAAAACTGCCCACAACGTTTTATAGAGGTGTTTGAATAACAACAAGGTGTCTCGTTGTTATGTTATTTAACTGCCCAACTGAACAGTCCCTCTATCGCTTTTAAACAAAACCTGCTCGCTTACCGTCACCATGGCCACGGTAATTCTGGCGCTTTACTGGTTGGCATTTCGCCACCCCGTAATCTGCTTGCCTATGCCGTCCATCAGTAGGCCGAGCTCAGCCTGTTTCTTAAACGGTAATACTTTCATATCACTGCATAGGCGTATCTCCAGTTTGAGTAGTTCAAACTGGTCTAGAAAATCTTCCAAATACGATTCCTTATGACTGGCCTTATTGGCGCGGTAAATACTTCTAACCAATTGCAGGGCATCGCGTTTCATGTCCTGCCCGAGCGTATACTTATATTCTTTTGGAAAGTCTTTGGTGCACTCGAATATTTTCAGAATTAACTGATACGTATCCCGGTACACAGGTAGCTCATAATAAAGTGCCATCGCAAAAAAAATCGCCCCGCCTGCGGCGGGAAAAAAAATAGTTAAATGGTTAAATAGTTAAAAAGCCCGAACAGCACGAACACCGAGTGGGTTGTCCCTATCGTCGCCGATCTGAAAGCCATTGCCGAAGTCCTGGAGCCAAGAAGAGAAGCCGCTGTTGTTCTCCGACGAACTCCAATAGCTGAAACTGGTAAAACTGCCCACAACGTCTTTCTGCAAATACAACAGATTTAACTCACCTTTTGAGGGTAAGAACCAGTCGGCAAAGCCGTTCAGTTCATAAGCATTCGCGACCTCAGCAGCGGTTACCTCACCTGAGACGCATCCTGCTACAATAGCGGCGGTGTTCGCGGCGCCCGTGCCAATAGCCGTCGAAGTGCCTGCAATACTTGTTCCAGAACATCCCCATACGGAATTTGGTGAATTGACAGGTGGGGAATCTGGTGAGTTGGCAGGTGCCGCCTCCAGGCCGTGTAATCCACCGTCGGTTATATAAAACACCGTTCCACCCGCAGGACCATTATCACCAATTTTATAATAGGCTGATGCTGTTCCTGCTATTACTGTCGCCAAATCACAGCCGGCAGTGGAACCAAGCGCCACACAGATTGCGGTCACCGGGTCATCACCGCCCAGCGGAACAACCACGACCTTAGTTTGAGCATAAACAGAGGAGAAACTAAGAAGAATAAACAGCGCGACAAAAGCTCGCGACGAAGAATCGAACATAAAACGCCACCCTAGATTGTTAGAAAGCCTTTGACTAAAAGCGTCATTGAATAGATATAATAGCTTATAAAGAAAAGGGGGTGAAAATTAATTGTGAAGACCACGGTTAAACTCTCGACTGGCTGTTATGGGCAAACTACAGCCATGCGCAAAACAGCGTTTACGTCAAATCATTAGCGCTTGTTTTCGTACTTAATGGCCGTCGCACAAAAGGTTTCGTGTTTAGGGCTTAGCTATCTAAAAGGATTGGCATTGACTGCAGTAGTAGCTGTTTCTTTGCCCAATCACTTTCGACTTAATAGGTTCAGCACACTCGTAACAAGGTTCGTCCTTGCGTCCATACACTTGTAGCTCTTGGCTAAAATACCCGGGCTTTCCATCAGCCTGAATAAAGTCATTAAGCGTAGTGCCTCCGGCCTTAATCGCCTTAGCCAGTACACCCTTAATGCAGTCAGCCAAACGAGTATATCTAGCCCGTGATACGCGTCCTGCCGCCATGGTTGGACGAATACCCGCCTCATACAATGCTTCACTGGCGTATATATTACCCACACCAACAACGACCTTACCATCCATAACAAAGTTCTTAACGGCGAGACTTCGACCTCGCGACAACGTAAATAAATGCTCACCATCAAAGGACGAACTGAGTGGCTCGGGGCCAAGTGAACTCAATAGCTTATGCTCAAGAATCGGCGGGTCTATTAGCAAGCAACATCCAAAGCGTCGTGGGTCATTGAAACGAATGAGCTTGCCATTGGAAAACTCTATATCAATATGATCGTGTTTTTGTACTGCTGTGCCTTGGGGCAATACCCTTAGATTTCCGGACATGCCTAAGTGCAACAGCAGAACTTGGCCATCCTGAAGATGAAAGAGCATGTATTTAGCTCGCCGCTCGCACCGAGCCACTCGCTGTCCATGCAAGTGGTCTAAATCAGGAACCGGCCAACGCATACGGCGCTCGCGTACCACTATCTTAGTGATAACCTGCTGGTCTACAAAGGGCTTTACGCCATTGAGAGTCGTCTCGACTTCAGGAAGCTCAGGCATAGTCGGTATTTCTCAATGCCTTGCCGTACGGATAGCCGCCGTACAGTTCGCCAGGGTGCTCATAAAACTAAGAAGACGCTTTTGGCCCGTTTAGAGCGACCTTAGTTTGCGCCAAGCTCTTTGCATCCTTAGCCAATAGACCTGACTTAAAAAGCTGCAATGCTTTATTGCGCTCTTCAAGGTTTTCGAACAACTCGCCTAACCATCGATAAGCATCGGGTAACTGACCAACACTGATTGCTGCGTGTAAGTATTTTTTAGCCAGCTCATTGTCGCCTTCAAGCATTGCCTGTCGACCAGCGGCTAAATTGGCATACGGGTTTTCAGGTTGCGCTATCAGCCAGCCTTCTGCCGTGCGGCGAGTCTTACCCGCAGCCTTTGTCTTTAAACGGCTAAACAGCTCCAAATAGCGATCGTCCCAATTAGTCTTCATTGCCGCCTTCAGGATCTTCTCGGCTTCATCGGAACGGTCTTGCTCGATCAAAAATGTGCTATATCGGGTAATTACCGCATTCTTTTTTCGTTGGGCGCGAGGCAGCGCTTTCCACGCGGCATCCATATCTATAGCTTCGTCTAAGCTCGCGGCCAACACTTGATCTTCTATGTCATTTAAAGCTTGTGCAGACAGCGCTCCTTGTTTTCGGGCATTAGGCAGCAAGGTCTTTGCATCTTGCCAATTTTCTGAATGTTGGTGCACCTGCATCAACATGGCTGTGTATTGTGGGTTGTTCTTACCTAGGCTTTGTATGTCTTCTAATGTGGCTCGCGCCATATTCCACTGCCCGGCTACTTGATGCAGGCGAGCCTTAGTAAGACCAATCGCTAAGGTTTCTTTAGGCGCTGCTTTGTAAGCTCTGCTTAAATAATCATCTCGCTCTGCTAGCTTGCCTTGCTCTTGCGCGGCTTGGGCTGCAGCTAAATAACTTACGTATGGAATTGGACTACTATCGGCGTGGGCGGTAAGTCGCTTTTCAGCAACTCGCCAATCACCTTTAATCAATGAAAGATAACCACTGCCTAAATCGTTGTCAGCAATAATAATCTTGCGTCGTTTGCGCCATTTTCCGAACCGGCCTGGCGCAGAAATAATACTGCGAAGTAAGCGCAGCAGCACATACAACACCGATACAAAAAGTAAAGATGCCACGATAAAACCAATTACATTCATCTCTATGGCATAGCCCGCGAGATAGATTTTTACGTAATTATCGGGATCAAGCTCAGCAACCTGTAGTAGACCAAAGGCTAGCCCAACGGCCAGTAGTGTATAGACTATATAACGCATGATTAACGCTGACCTCGCACTGCAATAAACTCTGCATAGCCTTGCGCCACAGACGGTAGCTCAACATCCAACTGAGTTTGTTCGAGTTCGGCTAACCCCTCTAGAAATGTTTTAACCTTAGGCGTTTCTACATCAAAGTAAGCAATTACCCACTGACGCGCTTCTGCAATACTTTGCTGAAAGATCTGCGGTCTACCTTGCAGGGCCGCGAGCTGCGCTTTATTAAGTGCCAGGCTTAAATTCAGATTCAAGAAATAGCGCTGTTCAGGCGCCAATAGCGGAGTAGGCGGTTGGTCTACTCTCTGCACCTTAATAGTAAACAACGACAGAAAATCGCGACCCATCTCGCGCAAACCCTCGCTAAAACCTGCAATGGCTTGTGATTCAGTGCTGGCCAAGCTCAATACATCCTGGCTTGATTCCTCTGGCTCGTTAAATAAGTCTAGGCTATCAATATCCGCAACCAAGGATTGAATCGATACAGACAGTTTCTCCATATCAACCTGCTCTACGGCTTCCAAAGCCGCAATATCACTTAAGACTTTTTGGCGAACTGAAGTGAATCGAGGATCAGCAAGGTCTTGCAACTGTTGTTCAGCGATCTGCAGTGCATTGATTGCACCATCACGATTACCCAGCACCAGCACACTTACGTTGGCTGACTTCAATAGCTGTGCGACATCATCCAAAACAAAGTCAGTTGTACCTTGCGATAAGCTGTCCTGAAGAGCGCTCATTCGTTCTATAACGTCATCTTGCGATGCGCTGACTTGCGTCAATCGCTCGCGCGTTTGCTCTTGTAACTGGCCAACACGCAATTCTAACTGTGTTGCAGAAACAAGATCCTTGGCATCACCGCGTAAAGACTCTACTCGGTCACCAAGAATAGCGACTTGTGACCCAACCTCTGCAACATCTGTCACTAATCTAGACGCTGCATTGACTTGTTTAACTTGTGTGTCGTACCAAGTGTAGGCTACGCCGGCCAGAGCCAAAAGAGATATAAGTAATGCGATTACGGCTAATGCCCAACCCGATTTACTTGCAGGTTTGCTTGAGGGGCTTGAGGCAGTACTTGATGCATTAGATTTTTGGTTGGACACAGTATTTACGACTCTGGTTGGTTTCTTTTCTGCACTGTCACTCTCAGTGCTTTTTGGAGTGCTGTCTATAGTGCTAGCAGTAACGCTATCAGCCTGGTTGTTGACCGAAGCCCCTGCTGAACTAGCAACCACATCAGCAGCCGTACTTGCGGCAGCTGTCTTTGTAGTTCTTCTGGTTGCCTTTTTCTTGGTAACCTTCTTCTTACTAGTTGTTGTATTCGCGGCTGTTGTTTTAGTGACTTTTGACATTGTGATTTTGGGACAGTGTAATCTTTGAGCAAAGTAAGCTTCGCCATTGAAGCCATGAAGCTATATTGAAGATATCGACGCGTTTACCTTGCTTGGATACAGAGCTCGGTATTAACGTTCAAAAAGAGAAAACAGTTTAGCATAGCGATAAGAGCTAACCAGTCACTCGCCATTGAAATTAACGCTCTGTTGCATTCATTATCAGCAAAGATTAAGACGCGTTACTAGGATCCATCATCCTCGAAAAACTAATCATCATGTTTTTATTTGATGGCGACTCAGAAACGCTAATCGGACCTTTCCAGCCTGACTCCTTCGCTCTTTCTGCAATTCGATCACTGCCGGCCACCATGCCTGACTCGAGCAGAGCTGGGAACTTGCTTCGCGCTAGTTGGATCAGTTGCTTAGCACTGCTTGCGCTATGCACAAACACGCCAGCTACTTTTGCATCTTGACGTGCGAGGCTCTGCATTAGCGCTAAACTATTCTCGGCCAGATGTTGTTCGTAGCAAATCAACTCTTTCACTAGGGCGCCACGTTTTCGCATAGTTTGAGCAGGCCAATCCAAGCCTTCGTCGCCGCGCACGATCAGTATGTTTCTGTCACTCAAATCGGCTAATTGAGCAACCGCTAACAAAGCCTCTGCACCTGTGCCTTGTTGAGGAAACATTGCTTCGACACCCAAACGGTATAGCTGCTTTGCTGTTTCCGCTCCTACCGCCATAACTCGAACGTCTTTAGGAATTCCTCCGTGTTCTTTAATAAGCTCCATGCCAACATCGACGGCATTGCGCGATACGAATACGATGTCTGTAAAACGATGTAACTCGGATAAAAGCGATCCTTGCTCGGGGCTTTCATACGGAGTGATCTCCAAAGTCGGGATATGTACTGGTTTAAAATCCAATGATTTCAATACGGCCATCATATTACCGAGGTAAGATTCTTGGCGAGTCAAAACCACTGTTTTAAAGTGCTCGATACTCTCTTCGTACAGGGATTCCAAAATCTGATTGGCGCCTTGCTTAAGCAAGCTTTGAGCAACGACTTGTCCTAAGCCATCCGCCACCTCAAGGTATTGCTTATAGCCGACGACCTTAGCCGCTTCATCCGCGAGGGGGTCCGTTATTGACAAAGAGCGTTCAGAGCCACTCACCAGTACTCTAGTGCCGTCGGGCTCTCCCACAACACCGCGTAAATTCAATCGACGGTTTTCTATAACCGCATAACCCGCAATGGGTACGTGACAGCCGCCACCTAGGCCTTTGTTCATGGCTCGCTCGGCACGCAAACAAAGCTCACTTTCGTCATCGTTCAATGACTCTAGCAGTTGAATGACCTCGTCATCGCCTTCTCGACATTCGATTCCCATAATGCCTTGTCCAACCGCAGGTAAACATAATTCAACAGGAATGTACTGCTTAATACGAGTGGCAAAATCTAGTCTAATAAGTCCCGCAGCCGCGAGAATAATAGCGTCAAACTCACCGTCATCTAGCTTGGCCAAACGTGTATTAACATTGCCACGCAGATCCTCAAACTTTAATGCCGGGAATGCGTTTTGCAGTTGTGATGTACGTCGTAAACTGGCTGTACCCACTCTAGCGCCTTTAGACAAGGCATAGAGGTTGGTGTAATGGTTGGACACAAAAGCATCTCGGGCATCTTCACGCTTGCAAAAAGCAGCAAGCATTAAGCCAGGCGGCAGCTTAACGGGTACGTCTTTCATCGAATGTACGGCTATGTCGGTTTCGTTACGTAAAAGCGACGCCTCTAACTCTTTAAGAAATAAACCTTTACCGCCTTGTGCCGCGAGTCTCTGACTCAGAAGCCGATCGCCCTGCGTCATCAACCCCACAATTTCGACTTCTAAGCCGGGGTGGGCCTGACGAAGGCGCGCAGTCACGTCATTAGCCTGCCACATGGCTAGGGGGCTTTTGCGTGTAGCAATTCTGATTGTTTTCATAACGCGCTTTCCTTAAAACAAGCTGCATAGAGCTTGTTCTATAGACTTTAACAAGTTGGCTAAAGTAAGAGTATAATTGTAAATCCTCCGTTTGTACCGACTGGTTACCCTGTGACACAACAAAAGAAACTTTGGAGTGGTCGTTTTACTGAGCCGACCAACCAACTTGTAGAAGCTTTTACCGAATCTGTCAGCTTTGATTCCCGCCTATATCGTCAAGATATACGAGGCTCGATTGCACATAGCAAAATGCTGGCAAAAATAGGCGTACTCACCGACGATGAAGCAAGAGCGATCGAAGACGGCTTAGCTCGTATTCAGAACAAGATAGAAGCGGGAGAGTTTGAGTGGTCGACCGAACTCGAAGATGTACACATGAACATCGAAGCTCGCCTCACTGAAGATATCGGAGATACAGGCAAGAAACTGCATACTGGTCGCTCTAGAAACGACCAGGTGGCAACCGACATCCGGCTCTATATGCGTGAGGCGTGTAGCCATACTGTTGAGTGCCTACGGGCGTTACAGGCAAAAATTGTGACAGCCGCCGAACAGGAAATAGACACCATTCTGCCAGGTTTCACACACCTACAGGTCGCCCAACCGGTCAGCCTAGGCCACCATTTGCTCGCGTGGTACGAGATGCTAGATCGCGATGCAGCACGCGTAGAAGACTGCCTTAAACGAGTAAACATCATGCCGCTCGGTGCAGCCGCTTTAGCGGGTACTAGTTTTCCAATAGACCGGCACTACACCTGCGAATTACTAGAATTTTCTGAACCTAGTCGCAATTCACTGGACTCAGTGTCTGACCGAGACTTTTTGATTGAATACGCCAGCGCGGCGAGTCTTATAATGATGCACCTGTCACGCATGTGCGAAGACCTAATATTATGGGCTTCCGAAAACTATAAATTTATTGATATTGGGGATGCTTTTTGTACTGGCTCGAGCATTATGCCGCAGAAGAAGAATCCAGACATTGCTGAACTAGTTCGGGGCAAGAGCGCGCGAGTTATCGGTAATCTACAGTCATTATTGGTTTTGATGAAAGCTCAGCCTCTGACCTATAACCGCGACAACCAAGAAGACAAGCCCGCGATATTTGACAGTGTCGATACGGTTTACGCCTGCCTGCGGGTGTTCGCCGAGATGATCCCTAGTATAAAATTTAACCGTGATGCCATGTATCAAGCGGCTTTAAAGGGCTACGCAACGGCAACCGATTTAGCCGACTACCTTGTGGTCAAGCAAGTGCCCTTTAGAGACGCACACGAAATCGTTGGCAATACCGTCCACTACGCCATTGAGCAAGGTAAGCCATTAGAAGCGCTAAGCTTGGAAGAATTACAAGGGTTTGGTCCGATGATTACTCAGGACGTATTCGCGGTCCTGACTCTTGAAGGTTCGGTTAATGCTCGTGACCACATTGGCGGGACGGCACCGCGCCAAGTCAAGATGGCGGTAAAAGCAGCACAACAACATTTAGACGAACAAAGTAGCTAATGCTTGCTAAAATGGGCGTCTAGTTATTTTTGCGGGCATTCATTTGTGCGTATTGCACGATGCTAGCAAAACAATTAATAAAGAACTTAAAGGAAATATCATGAAGAACCTAACGTTAGCAACACCGTTCATTCGCAATACTGGCCTTGCACTCGCGATAGCGTTCGCTCTTGGGGCATGCGGTCAAAAAGGTCCGTTGATTGTTGAACCTAGCGATCCGCTACCGGTTGACGCGTTGCAAGAAGATGCAGCACAGGTAGAAACCGAAAGAGACAAACAGATAGACGAATAGTGGATCCTGTCAGCTAGATCAATCTAGAGCTGTCTTTTAGGCAGCTGGCTTACAGCATAGACTGCTGCACTAAGCATGGCGTTCGTTATGGCGTTCAAGACAAATCTGTTCCTGCGACTTGTTCGTAATCTTTATGCCGTGAGACTTATAAATAGCTCTGATCTAGTTGAACCTTTCTAAAAACGCTAGGCCACATTAGCTTCATACCCCTTACAGGCATACGCAAGGCACACGTTATTCGATAATCTTTGGCGGCAACTCTTCGCCAAACTTCACTTAGTCAACCGCTCTCGATTCACCACCCAATATATGCAAGCATTTACTTTTAATGACGGCGTCATGCACGCCGAATCAGTCCCCCTGCCTTCCATCGCTGAGGAGTTCGGCACGCCTACGTACGTCTATTCGCGCGCATTTATCGAACACCAATGGCGTAACTTAGATGATGCGTTTGGCGACTACCCACATGATATTCACTACGCTGTGAAAGCCAACTCTAATATTGCTGTTCTCAACGTACTGGCTCAGCTCGGCTCTGGCTTTGACATTGTATCGGCAGGTGAGCTTTATCGCGTGCTACAAGCTGGGGGAGATGCCAGCAAGATAGTGTTCTCTGGCGTTGCCAAATCCAGAAGTGATATCGAGTACGCCCTAAATAGCGGCGTAGGTAGCCTTAATATTGAGTCAACCGCTGAGCTAAAGCGCATAAACAGTGTGGCACTAGAGTTGGGCAAGACAGCGCGCATTGCCTTACGGGTTAATCCCGACGTAGACCCACAGACTCATCCGTATATCTCAACCGGTCTAGCCACGGCCAAGTTTGGTATATCAATTGATGCCGCCCTAGAGGTTTATCAGTTGGCAAACAGCATGGCCAATATTCAGGTTCATGGAGTGGCATGCCATATTGGCTCTCAGATCACCACCACGTCACCTTTTTCAGACGCCCTTGATCGAGTAATCGATTTAGTCGAGCGGCTCGCCGAACATGGGATTCACATTAAACAGCTCGATCTTGGCGGCGGATTAGGTATTCGCTACGCGAATGAGCAACCACCCACACCGCAGGCCTACGTCGCCGCGATGCTCGACACATTGAAAAAGCGCGGCATAACACTACCCGTCGCCATTGAGCCTGGCCGATATATCGTTGGTAATGCAGGTGTCTTACTTAGCCGAGTAGAATATCTAAAAACCAATACGGCGGGTGATAAAACAACCAATTTCGCAATTATTGATGCCGGAATGAACGACCTAATGAGGCCGTCTTTGTATCAAGCGCATCACAACATAACGGCCGTTGACGCTAATAGCGAAGCAAGCAGTAGCCGCCTTCTAAGCCACTATGAAGTAGTAGGCCCAGTGTGTGAGTCTGCTGACGTATTGGGATCCAACCGAGCATTGGCCATAGGCGCGGGCGACCTGATCGCCATAGAGTCGGCGGGTGCATACAGTTTTGTGATGGCGAGCAATTACAATTCACGCCCAAGAACCGCCGAAGTTATGGTTGATGGCGATTGCACCCACCTTATTAGAGCGCGCGAAACGATGGCACAGCTAATAGAAGGCGAGAGTACTTTGCCGAGCAAATAGCACTTTTGCTGCGAATGCCTTTGAGAATAAACCAACTTTAAGAACTACTAAGCACCCTTAGCACCCCTAATCACCCCAGGCCCAATGAATAACCCACTACTCAATTTTAGCGATCTACCCAAGTTCAACGACATCCACGTAGAACATGTATTACCTGCCCTAGAAATAGTATTAGAGGAGTCGCGAGCAGCGATCGCTTGTTTAGCGACACTGGGCTCACCTACATGGGACAACTTCGGAGCAGAGCTAGAGAATGTGGATGAACGACTCGACCGCGTATGGTCACCTGTAAGCCACCTCAATTCTGTGCAAGATTCTCCCGAACTACGTGAAGCATACGAGCAAGGCATCGCGCTGCTTACCCAATACCACGTTGAAGTTGGTCAGAACTCTGAACTCTTTGATCGCTTTAAGAAAATCGAGTCATCTGATAGCTTTTCTACATTAAGCGCGGCCCAACAGAAGATAATTAAAAACAACATTAGAGACTTTCGCCTAAGCGGCGCAGAACTTAGCCAATCAGATAAAGCCCGCTTTGCTGAAATTAGTCAGCGCTTGTCAGAACTGTCTACTCAGTTTGAGCGCAACGTGTTAGACGCCAGCCAGGCATACAAAAAGCCAATTAAGGATGTCGATAAATTAGCCGGCTTACCAGACAGCGCCTTGGCAATGGCAAAGCAGTTTGCAGAGCAAGAAGACCTAGATGGCTATTTGTTAACTCTGCAGATTCCGTCCTATTTGGCGGTGATGCAGCATGCTCATGACCGCGAACTTCGCAAGGAAATCTATTTGGCCTATGGCAGTCGTGCTAGCGACCAAGGCCACGCACCGGAATTTGATAACCAAGCGATTGTGGATGAGATTTTGGCACTTAAGCACGAAAAAGCCCAATTGCTGGGGTTTAACAACTACGCCGATTTGTCTTTAGTCAGTAAAATGGCTGACTCTGTAAGCACTGTAGAACAGTTCTTAAATGACCTGGTACGCTCAGCCAAGCCGGTAGCAGAAAAAGAACTCGCCGCGCTCAAAGTGTTTGCTCAAGAACGAGGCCATAAGGGCGAACTAGAAGCATGGGACACGAGTTATTACTCTGAGCGCTTACGCGAAGAGCGCTATGCATTCACCGACGAAAAAGTGAAACCTTATTTTACCGCCGAGCAAGTCTTTAAGGGCTTGTTCGACGTCACTAACCGCTTATTCGGCATATCAGTAAAAGGCAATACTAAGGTTCAGTCTTGGCACAAGGACGTTCAATATTTTGATGTGCTTGATGAAGACGGCGAAATAATCGGCGGCTTATTTGCAGACCTTTACGTGCGCAAGGGCAAACGTGGTGGCGCATGGATGGATACGTGTATTCATCGCCGACAGCTCGGCGAGTTAACACAATTACCGGTCGCGTATCTGATCTGTAATTTCTCGCCACCCATCGGCTCACAACCCGCCCTGCTCACGCACGACGAAGTTGAGACCCTATTCCACGAATTTGGTCACACCCTGCATCACTTGTTAAGCAAGGTCGACGAAATGAGCGTTGCTGGCATTAATGGTGTAGCGTGGGATGCGGTAGAACTGCCCAGTCAGTTTTTAGAAAACTGGTGCTGGCAAACGCAAAGTTTGGCGTTAATTGCAGCGCATGTAGATACGCAAGCGCCTCTACCAACAGACCTGTTAGAGAAAATGCGAGCGGCTAAAAACTTCCACAGTGGCATGCAAACACTGCGACAAGTAGAGTTTTCGCTGTTTGATTTACGTATACATTCGATTCTTGAGCATTCTGGCGATGACACATCAAACGTGCAAAGCGTTCTTGATCAAGTACGCAAAGAAGTCGCGGTAAGTATTCCACCCACAAGTAACCGCTTTCAAAACAGCTTTGGCCACATCTTTGCTGGCGGCTATGCCGCTGGCTACTACAGTTATAAATGGGCAGAGGTTTTGAGCGCGGATGCGTTTGACGCATTTTTAGAAGAAGGCATATTCAACTCAAAAACAGGCAACCGCTTTAAGCAATCCATTTTAGAACGCGGCGGTATTGATGATGCAAATAAAATGTTTTTAGCGTTTAGAGGTCGCGCGCCTGAGATAGAACCCTTGCTTCAACAATCTGGCATACTCTAATTAACGGCCGCTCACTTTGCCGCACAAGCCCTTAGGGCAGCAGATAAGAATTACTGACACACAGCGATAATCAATTATGAGTTCTGAATCAGACAGCACAACTACGAATAAAAAGGCTAGCTTTAAGGTTGCAACCTGGAACGTAAACTCGATGCGAGTGCGCGAAGAACAGGTTATCGCTTGGTTAAACGAGCACCAACCCGACGCGCTGTGTCTGCAAGAAATAAAAATGGTCGAGGCCGACTTCCCGTTTGAGGCGATTAAAGCGACGGGTTACTCGAGCATTGCGCTAGGACAGAAGACGTATAACGGCGTGGCCATATTGAGCAAACGCGAAGCTCAGAACGTGAGCACAGCATTGGATGATTTTGAAGATGAGCAGAGACGCTATATAGCTGCGGATATTGCTGGCGCGAATGGCGAACTGGTTAGAGTCGTTAACGTATACGTACCTAACGGGCAAGCGCTGGATTCTGACAAATTCGTTTACAAGCAAGCGTGGTTCAAAGCCTTACGCAAAACAATGCGACGTACACTTAGCGAGCACCCTCTCACAGTATTACTGGGCGACTTTAATATAACGCCTAGCGATCTAGATTGTCATGACCCTGTCGCGTGGCGTGGCAAAATTCATTGCAGTGACACAGAGCGTTTGATGCTACATACGCTTTTAAGCGAAGGCCTGTACGACACTTACCGTCACTTTAACCCGCAAGGCGAGCATTATTCGTGGTGGGACTATCGGGGTGCGGGCTATCGAGCCAATGCAGGTTTACGCATCGACTTAGTACTGAGCTCTGGCGAATTGTTAAAACGCAGCACCGCAAGCTCGATAGACGAAGTTCCACGCAAGCATGAGCGACCCTCTGACCACACTCCCGTAGTTGCAGAATACTCAATTTAGCAGAGTTTTCGTTTAGAGCTTATCTTTATCATGAGTCGCAGGCAAAACCGCATTTCCCACGCTGTTGCATTAGAGTTGTTGCGCTAGAGAGTCGCACTGATTTGGTGCAGAGGCTAGCCTAGCGCTCCATTGCTGTGCGCATTTGGGTTCGACCTTCGGTCGCTATAAGTGACTCTTTCGCTAAGAATAATCCTCAAAGACGCTGATAATACGTTTCGATATCTCGCCCAAAGTGATTCCCTTTCGCATAGCCGAAGTTCGCAACTGCGTGAATGCTTCTGGCTCACTAAGGCCGTTTTGCTGCATGATCAACCCTTTAGCTTTTTCAATCCACTTACGATCATCAAGCCGTTTCTGAGTCACCTTCAACTCTTGTTCGATGGCATGAGTACGTTCGTGCTGCATTTGAGCAAAAGCTATATTAGGCACAAGATTGTGGTATGCGCTACTCCCTACCCAATAGGCTGAAACCCCTGCTGTATGCGCTGCTTTCATTTGCTCTTGCGAATGCGTACTAACCCAAAGAATCAATGGAAGCGGGTGTTCAGCCTGAATCCTCGCCATCCAGTCAAACCATTCTCGCTCAACATCTTTCAACATGAGAAGTACACAATCGGGCTGCATAGACTCAATTCGAGCGAGCAATATGCTGTAAGTATCAGGAGGGCAAACGACCTCAAGCAGCACTTCGTCTTCGCTTGCCGGAAAACTTTGCGCACAGTTCATAGCTGTGTCCTGAAACACGAGAAGGCGTTGTTGCGGCTCTTTGTGTACCTCTTCGTGCGCTTCTATTGAAGGTAACGAACTTGCGAGATCAACGTTAAGTACGTTAGGGATTTCTGTCGGCTGTGTTCCGTCGACCAAATCGGCTCGAGACTTCGTAGACTCTTGTCTTTCAAGTGAAGCGGGGGGCTGATTATTTACTAACATGGTGTTGCTCAAAGGTCGTATTACAGTCATACCTTAGTTAAAGCAATATCTATGCCAACTAAGCAACCACCTCTCAATTCGGCACACCTTACGCTGACAAAACTTCTTCCACCCACATCGGCACAGTTTCACCAGCTTTGCCAATGATGTGCTCGTCAAAATAGTCGCTGACTTGAGAGTCTTCCAGATTGATCTCTATGCAGTATGCGCCGGCCTGGCTTGCGGCTTGTACAAAGCCCGCCGCGGGGTAGACATTACCCGACGTACCAATTGCTATGAACAGGTCACAACTCGACAGTGCCGCATAGATTTCGTCCATATACAGAGGCGTTTCTCCAAACCAAACAATGTGTGGCCTGAGAGTACCCGCCATCTGGCAACACTCGCACTTTGACTCTGACTCTATATCGGCTGAGCAGTCATGAATTTTATGCGTTTGAGTACATCGCATCTTTAGAATCTCGCCGTGCATGTGCAGCACGTTTTTAGAACCTGCCTGTTCGTGCAGGTTGTCTATATTTTGCGTAACGACTAAGAGCGAGCCAGAAAATTCACGTTCCAATTTGGCCAAAGCAATGTGTGCAGCGTTAGCGCCCACGCTTTGCTCAATAATGGGTTGACGACGTTCGTTATAAAATCGGTTCACTAAACCTGGGTCACGCACGAACCCTTCTGGCGTTGCAACATCTTCGATCCGATGCTCCTCCCACAGGCCGTCGCTGGCGCGAAACGTTTTAATACCGGACTCAGCCGAGATACCAGCACCCGTTAGAATGACAATAGATTGGGGTCTATAGATAGTACTCATAGGCGGTTCTTGTGTTCAGTTTGGGTTAATCAAGCGAGGGCTACTCTATGCAGGAAGTCAAAACTACGGCTTCAGGAGTTAATACCTATGAAAATAGTTAAATCCACCCTCGGGGTTATTGTGTTAGGTGCAGCTGTTATGTTCCTAGCCGGCCCCACCCATGCGAGAGGCAGCGTCTACATCGACGTACCCGGTTTTAGCCTTGGCGTTTATGATAGACATCATAATAGCCACCGTTATTCCAAAAAGTACCGACATGATGATCGCTACAGTAATCGTTACTATGATCACGATAATTATCGTGATCATGATCGCGGCTACAATCGCAACTATAGTAAAAAACACCGTAATAAACACGGTAAACACTATAGCAACAACCGTAACAATAGCGGTCGATATAACCAGTACGGTTATCAAGATCAATACAATTACGGATCGGGTTATCAGCGCAACAACCGCCAAACTTACACCATATGCCCAGACCCTGGGTTTTCACGGTATAGGATAGAACGCGGCCGCTGTTATCAACATAAAGACCACTTTCATTGCGAATAATGGTCTAACCCTTGAAAGGCATACCGCTTTAGTATGCCTTTTTTAATGCTTGGTGGCATTCCTTAATACTTAACACCCTTCCTTAGTACTTCATACCGATTCGAAAATCTGGATATAAAAAAGTGTAATCAAGTAGATCGAGCAACTTGGCATTGCTGATCTTGCGAGATTCAGACAGATACGACAACATTCCTTCGCTAAGCTCAGAGTGCGCTTGGTCTAAAGTAATTTCAGGTAATTTGGGTTCGCCCAAATAGTCGGCCACGGCCTGTAAATATTGGGTGATCGTTCCGGGCCTGCCATCAGTAGCGTTTAGAATAGTGCTGGCCTGCAACCGCTGATTGGCGCACACGCAGATAGCGGCAAGATCATCTGCATGAATACGGTTTGTAAAACCAACTTCTTCGCTACGCACAACAGGAATAGCCTTTTTGATTCGCTCTTGCGGTAACCGCGAGCGTGCATAAATTCCGGGCACACGCAAAACAGTTAAAACTCGTTTATGTGAGCTCATAAACGCCTGCCATTGAGCTTCAGAATCGTAACGCCGCTTTGCTCGATCGGTTGATGGATTCGCAGCATGGGTCTCGTCAATCCAAGACCCTTGAGCATCGCCATATACGCCAGTCGTACTAATGAGGACCATCTTGCTAGGAACGCTCTTTGCGTGCTCCAGAAGGCGAATTAAAGCGCGAGAACGCTTGTCTTCTTCGCCCGTTTTTTGAGGTGCAACAGTGTAGTAGGCATGACTGTCTGCGATATCGGCAATGCTGTTCAACTGAGCAAGCGAATTAACTGCTGTATTGACGGCTAAATCGTGAGCCGCACTCAAAGCGGCACCTTGAGGATCAAGCTCAAAATAGCGCGCAGCTATACCTAGCTCTGTTGCCCGATCGAAACTTGACTCAGAATTAACATAGGCAATGATCCGCTCATTCGCGACGCCTTCTAACTGAAGTTGCTTAACAATTCTTCGACCAATATCTCCACAGCCCAACACCACGTGATTCGGTAAATTGGAAGCTACGTGAGTCGGTAAATTGGGAGCGACCTTAGTCGGCAAACTAGGCGTTACGGGACACACGAAAAGTTAGTCTCTACGCAGCCTTTCGGATACGGCAACGGGCGTGGGGTAACGCAGGACAATGCAGTAACTTGAACCAATAAAGGTCACTAGCGTCGCCAGCTGAACAAAGTCGACAACAATGGAATCAATCAACGCGCTCTGTAATGCTACAAAGACAATCAGCAAGGAAAACTCACTCATTTGCCCCAACCTAAATCCTGTCTCCCAACTCAAGCGATTGGATTCAGAAACATTAGACAGCGCAAAACGGAACACAACGGGTTTTAGAGCCAACATTACTAGACCTAAAATCACAGCAGGAAGCCAGATCGTCCCAACCGAATCAACGTTTAGGCTCGCACCCAATGCAAAGAAAAACAGTACTAGAAAGAAATCTCTCAGCGGCTTGAGACTCTCAGCAATAAATAATGCAATAGGACTCGTTGCCACTGTGATGCCGGCGATGAAGGCTCCGGTTTCATGCGAGAAGCCGATAAAATACGCAAGTTCTGCAATACCCAAACACCAAGCCAAGGCAAGCAAAAATACGTATTCCTGAATGCGGTCAAACATCTTGAACAACTTCAGTAACACAAAATGTTTAAGTAACCATGCAACCCCAATTAAGGCCGGCAACATAACCGCTAGCTTGGCAAGCTCTGTGCCAACAGGCTGCGAACCTGATGCCGCCTTAAAGGCCAACAATACGACGATGGCGATCATGTCTTGCAACAGCAAAACACTGATCATTACTTCGCCTGTATGTCGGTGATGCAAAACGGTGGTAGGCAAGAGTTTAAGACCAATAATGGTCGAAGAAAACATACAAGACACGCCTATAACAATGGCGTTGGTTCCGCTGAACCCAGCGAACAGCGCTATGCCGTATCCTACAGCGGCAAAAACACCAGACGTCAGCAGGGTAACAATTGTTGTCTGTTTTAAAAGAACCAAGAGCTTACGCGGGCTTAAGTTTAAGCCCAGCAAAAATAGTAGAAAGATAATTCCAATATTCGAAATATCTTTGATTAGATCGGTATCAGGCACCCATGCCATTCCCCATGGACCTAGAAAAACACCCAACGCAATATAAGCAATAATAAGAGACTGGCGCGCAAACAAAGCCGCCGTTGCGAACAACGCGGCCCCTACAAAGATAAGAAAGAGAGAGGTAATCAATTATTTATTGGTCATAAAAGTTAGCGACTGGCGGGCCAGCGTGCGCCCCTCTAAAATGGGACTTTACGCAGCTGTGCTTCGATATCGCCAATCAGTTTGCTGGGTTTAGTTGTCGGTGCGTATCGGCGCACTACGTTACCTTTGTGATCAACCAAAAATTTAGTGAAGTTCCATTTTATTCGCTTAGACCACAACACACCGCGCGCTTCATCTTTCATGAAGTCGAAGAGTGGGTGAGCGTTGTCGCCGTTTACATCAATACGCGCGAAAACCGGAAACGTAACACCATAGTTTTTACGGCAAAAGCCTTTAATCGTTTCGTCGTCAGCAGGATCTTGATTGGCAAATTGATTACACGGAAAACCCAACACCTGAAAACCATGCGAGTTGTACTTACGGTTCAATAACTCCAGTCCTTTAAACTGAGGCGTGAATTTGCACTTGCTGGCGGTATTTACCACCAACAATACTTTTCCTTTAAACAATGAAAGATCCACATCTTCGTTGGTTCTAAATGCAGCTTTAAAATCGTAAACGGACATACTTTTCTCCATTGAATCGTCGCGCGATAAATCTTCAGTAAGTGTACAACAATTATCCCTTAGTTGGCATCGCATGATCTTGCTAGACCGTTCGCGAGGCCAATCATAACTATTTTTCGTTTTCTTCTAAACGCTGGATTCGTTGTCTGATTGAGGGCTCAATAACGCTCATTGGATGCTCAATAATGTCTAAGAAGTGCACCACTATCCTAAGCGTTAAACCCCAAAGGACCTGATGTAACTCCATATTAATTCGCACTGCTGGCATTGGCGGTATCTCGACCCGTTCTGGCTCGTACAACATATAATTGTCTGCATCATTCAACCAAGACAACGGTAACCATACGGTGTCTGCAACTTCATAATTGGCTATTACGGGCACATGCTCATCTAGCCAAAAGACAAAACTCGCAATATGCGCTACGTAAACGTCCTCAAGCTTAAAACCGTAAAGATCGTTAAGGCGTCCTACAAACTGTGAGTCAGACAATTCGATACCCACTTCTTCAAGCGTTTCTCGCATGGCGGCCTCTTTAGGACCTGCATCACTCTCTTCTATTTTACCGCCAGGAAACGCCATCTGTCCCGACCACGGATCATCGGCATGGTGTGCGCGCTGCATTAAGAGTATTTCGGTACCGTTTGTTCCCTCTCGTAGCACCATGCACACTGCTGCTTTTATGCGACTGGGCTCAGACTTTATACGCGGCTCGTGTTGCGCAAGCGCTTGTACCGCCGCGGCCGACAAGCTATTAAAAGATTTTGTCATTCGAAAAACGGGTTCTCAAAACGGATTGTTTAGTGGCGCTCAAAGATACCTAGATGGTTAGCGATCGCTAGGTGATGAATATAGGAGACTGAAAAAAGTTAAAATGAATAGCTTACGCCACGCAAAAAAGAGCATTAGGGCTTGATTATGCATGACTCGTGTCGTTCAATCCATATTTCACCAACTTAGGACTAACTTTGTGAACACAGCGTTTGAAAGCTTAGTAAAAACCGCCTCCGATCTTCAAGCTTTAACTAAAGCTCGACCTCGGCTAGCAATAGCTCTTGGTACAGGACAATCGCACGCACTCGATTCATTGGTTGAGCATACTCATCGGGTAAGCTATCAAGAGCTTTATGCTGGCGCAGCTCCACAAGCGCTAAGTCATCGCGGTGAGCTTACTCTAGGTACAATCAACGGCTGTTCGGTCGCCGTGTTCTCCGGACGGTTACATTTGTACGAGGGTCATAGCGCACTCGCGATTTGCCAAAATGTGATATTCGCGAAGCTACTCGGCTGTAATGAATTTTTGTTTACTAATGCCGCTGGCGCGCTTAACCAAGCATACACCCCAGGCGATGTGATGATTCTTAGCGATCACCTAAACCTAACAGGCGAAAACCCATTGATCGCAGCCCCTGCGGCCATGGCTGAGCACTTTCGTATTGAACACCCTTTTGTAGACATGTCCCAACCTTATGATTCGCTAACCTCAGATTTTTTTAACAGTCACGCGAGTGAACTGAGCATTACCACACACAATGGCGTCTACGCTGGATTGAAGGGCCCATCACTAGAGACGTCGGCAGAACGTAGGATGCTCGCCACGTTGGGCGCTGATGCAGTGGGTATGTCTACGGTTAACGAAGTGATTATGAGTCGGTATCTCGGCTTAACCACAACGGCATTTTGTGCAATTACCAATATGGCAACAGGTGGACCCGATCAACAAGAGGATAGCATTGAACAAATTTTGGAATATGCAGATGAAGCTGGAGCTAAAATTGCACAGCTTATTGAAGGGTTCTGTGCAAAACGCGCCAAACCATAGAGTGTGTTGGGACTGATATTGACGCTGAGGGAAAATGACTAGTAACGAATAACTAGAAGCTTACAACTAAAAGCTAAGGTCAGTACCTAACAAGAAGCCAGAACTAGAACCTAAACTTTCAATGATCGGATCATCCATGTCGATCGAAAATTTGCGGTAACCCGCTTTTAAGGAAATGCTTGGAATCGGTTGGTAAAGAACGCCAGCTTCTACTTCAAAACCACTTGTACTCAGATCGCTAATTTGCTCTTCCAATTCAGGGAAGTAGGCTGTCTCGCCATAGAGCTGAATCGTATCATTTAGGCTGTAACGACCAGACATTGACAACTTAGGCCCGCTTGCCTGCATTTGTTCGTTTATGTTGAACTCTTGCCAACCTAAACCTAATTGGAAATTGGATTTATCTTTAGCGCCAAATCTACGTTTCACGTCAAAGTTAAAATACTCGCTGTCGGCAGGCATACCAAAAACATCATCGTCGTTGTTTTCTAATAGCTTTGCGCTAAAACCCCAATTGTCGCCCCAGATTTCACCAGACCCTAAAAACGATTCGTATTCCATCCCTTCGATCGCCGACAGATTAACATCGTCGGACAACCACAAAAGACTAGGTTTTGAACCAGGCAGACTATTGTCGAAATTTGTTTGCGCTAAAGCACTACTCGTAAAACCAACAAACAACAAAGCCGCTGCGACTATCAAGGAAACCTCTGGCGCTTTGGATAAAAAGGAAGAAGACCTTTTGAGGCTAGACACAGACACAGCGTTATTGCGGGTTCGAAAGCTCGACCCGGCCATAACTCTTAAATTGTGTGCCAAATTAGAAATCAATTTTCTATCCTTCTCGACTTAATTTGATTACGACCATTACAACATTGCCTAAATAAGATGATTTCACCCTATTGAGGCTAAACCAATACAGAAAAACGTTATCAAGCGGTAACTCTTCAAACCCAAGTTTGAAATCAGGTTTAAAATCAAGCTTTTAGGTGAACCTCTTGATCTGACCTGATAACATACGTTCGTAAAACTTTTCTCTATTAGTAATTGTACGACAAACCTAACAATCTTTTGTGGCAAATTTATGTCAATTCGACAAATTGAACGCCATTTAGGCCATCTTTCTTACCTTTTAGCTAGATTTCTGCCATGACATTACCAGAATCAGGCCTGCGAATAGACAAGTGGCTTTGGGCGGCGCGCTTTTACAAAACTCGTCAGTTGGCCATTAAAGCCCTCAATAGCCGGCAAATTAGCATTAATAAAGCTAATCTCAAACCAGCGTCTATTGTGCGTTTGGGTGACATTGTTAGGATTAAACGCGGCGATCACGAGATGAGCGTCCAGGTATTAGGCATTAGCGACAAGCGTGGCCCAGCTAAGCTAGCACAGCAACTTTATAACGAAACGCAAGACAGCGTTGAGAAGCGTGAAAAACTGCGCTTACAAATAGAAATGCAGCCTCGCATTGAAACCGACCACAAAAAACCCGATCGTCGCAAAATTCGCGACAGTCGCTCATTTAAGCGTAATGGCTAACTAAACAACCTAACGATGCCTAACCGCCAAGATATTCCCCTTACTCTGTATATACACTTTCCTTGGTGCGAGCGTAAATGCCCCTACTGTGACTTTAATTCTCACGAGTTGCGGGGAGACATAGACGAAGTCGAATATGTTTCGTTGTTACTGCAAGACCTACAAAGAGATCAACGTCAGTTTGAAGAAACGCGCCCCATTGAAGCAATATTTTTAGGTGGCGGCACTCCTTCTTTATTCAGTGGTTCGGCAATGCAAGACTTGCTTGGCCAAGCTCGCAACATAATCCCATTCTCAGAAACCGTTGAGATTACTCTCGAAGCCAACCCAGGGAGTAGTGAGGCGGCTAAGTTTAGTGAATTTCGCAACGCTGGCATCAACCGCTTATCGCTTGGTATTCAAAGTTTTGATGACGATTCATTGCGCAAAATCGGCCGTGTACACGACTCGAGGCAAGCAATGGCCGCGGTCGAAAGCGCATCTGTCGCTGGGTTCTCTAACTTCAATTTGGATTTAATGTTTGGCTTGCCCGACCAGTCGATCGACCAAGCATGCAAAGATCTCGAGACAGCACTGTCTTTGGAGTCTACGCACTTAAGTTGTTACCAACTCACGTTTGAACCCAACACACTGTTTTATCACCAGCGCCCAAAACGCATTGATGATGATGGGCTGTGGGATATGCAGTGTGCATTGCAGGAGCAATTACGCGCACATGGATTTGAGCAGTACGAAGTATCCGCTTATGCGCGCGACCAGCGCTATAGCCGCCACAATTTAAACTACTGGAACTATGGCGACTATCTAGGTATTGGCGCAGGCGCACACAGTAAAATCACTCAAGCCGATGGCGCAATTACACGTACTTGGAAAAGCAAGCACCCCAAGCAATACGCAAAAGGAACAACCAAAACGTTTATTGGCGGCCAAGAACAAGTTGATATCGATTTAGCCCTATTCGAATACATGCTAAATGGTCTTCGCCTCAATAAAGGCATTAGCCTTAGCGCACTTGAAACGCGCACCGGCGCCAGCATTGAGTGCTTACTTAACGACGTGCAAGTGCATCGCCAACAAGGACTGATCGAAGTTAAGGGTGATATGATAAGAGCCAGCGATAAGGGGTTTCGGTTTATCGACAGCATTCTAGAAACTTTGCTGCCCATCGAGCCCTAATCATTTTTCGTACACCTGAATCTATTAGATAAAACGCCCATTATGCTCTGGATAAAAGCCTTTCATATTATTTCTGTGATCTCTTGGTTTGCAGGTATTTTTTACTTGCCCAGATTATTTGTGTATCACGCATTAAGCGAAGACAGCATAAGCCAAGAGCGCTTTAAAATAATGGAGCGTAAACTCTATAACGGCATTATGACGCCATCTGCAATCGCGACACTTGGTTCTGGCGCATGGTTACTAAGTTACGGTTTCTGGGGTAATTGGATGATCGCCAAACTTTGTTTGGTGCTCCTCGTGTTGGTATTCCACATTTGGTGCGGATTAATAATTAACCAATTCAAGCGTAACCAAAACCAACGTTCGCATGTTTTTTATCGAGTAATGAATGAGGCACCTGTACTAGTGCTCGTCGCTATTGTAATTCTAGTCGTAGTGAAACCCATATTCTAGGTAGCGCTCATTCCCCTCTTCCCTCAGCCAATCTTAACTCAAGCTGCTTCTAAATAAGAGCCCGAAAATAAGAGTCCGAAAAAATGAATTTAAGCGTAACTGACCCCGCAATTCTCTTTCCTGGTATCAGCCTTTTGTTTTTGGCATACACCAACCGTTACTTAACCCTCGCTCAGGTAGTACGCTCACTCACGAGTTCGAGCAATACCAACGACCTTGGAAACCGCCGCGCACAAATTAACAACCTCTACCTGCGCATCGCCCTAATTAAGTATACGCAGGCGTTGGGCATTGTGTCGTTCTTGTTGTGCTTGGGGTCGATGATTGCGTTGCTCTACGTTAAGCAAGCAATAGGCGAATATTTGTTTATTGCCAGCCTCGCCATAATGAGTCTGTCGCTGGTTATCGCGTTAGTCGAAATACTACGCTCTGGGGTGTCCTTGAGACTTGAACTTAAGCGTTTTGAAACAGATCTATAACGAGAATTAGAACCAGACCTACAACAAGCAACATTAGTATTCTATTTGGTAACGAAGGTCTGCCCCGCTGTCTGCGCCCAACTCTGCTTTAACTGACCATCGGTCGCTCAAGCGGTAACGCATAAACAGCGACTGCGTTGCATCCAGCAACCCATAGCCATACGACAAAGAGAAACGTGATGTGAGCTGCTTTCTTGCCACCAAGCCTGGCGATCCATCTGCCAAATTTATTTCTAAGGCGCTTAAGCCCAACGTTTCTTCCAAGTGGTGAGTTAACTTACTCAAATGATCCAGACCACCACCATTGACCGAGTCGGCAATCTTTAACAGGGTCAGTGCGTCTCTAGACTCAAGGCTGGAAATCGGTTTCTTAAAAATTAGCACGGCTAGTATGTCTTGATCAGACATAGTGGGGCTTGAATACAAATTCAAACGAGGCTCGCTTGCTCGTCCAGTTATGCTAACGCCAACTGTAGTCGTTTCGACTTCTCGCTGAGCACGAAGGTCTAAGTTTGGGTCGTCAATACTGCCCCCGTCAAAGATGAGCACCCCGGAACTTATTTCTAACTCTTGGCCATACGCCACATAGCGACCCTCACTAATATTGATTTGGCCGTCGCCGCGCATAATTCCTTGCGGTTGCTTTAGCACCCTAAGCTTACCCAGAAGCTTTGCATCTAAACCCTGAGCCTGAACATGAGATTTAGTGCCTAGATCAATAGTGACATCCAGCTGAGTAAGAACCGAGTTCGCGTGGACTTCATCTCCTAGTAAGACCACGTCATTGGAGGGAAGTAGCGCGCTCTCTGGAACTTTAAAATCAATTTCGGCACTGTTTACGTTTACCCCACCCGTAAACGTAAACAGTTTTGCGTCCAATAAAGCGGTTAAGTTGACACCAGCATTAATCTGCATTTCGCTGGTGTTAGCAAGTTGCACATCGTCGCCAACGAGCTTTAATTTAAGCGAGGGACTGCCTCCCTGTGGCAAGCGTAAAGTACCGTTGACGTTCAAGATTCCTTCACCAGACTTTAGACTGCCGTCAATGTCTATTTGTGATCGATCATTACTTCTTGCCCTAAGCTCTATGTCGTTTAAGCTTAAGCCCAGATTGCGTACTTTGGCCGTCGCTTGCATTACGTCTGCACTCAGAGACACTGCGGGAGTATCAATGCTACCGCCAAGTTCGAGGTTTCCCATCAGTTTGCCCGTTAGACTTACATCGTTCAAAAGTGATGGAGGCAACTGCGAAAGATCTTCGATGCTAAATGTACCGCGGCCCGACATAGCCGCTGTACGGAACTGCGGTGATTCAAATGGAGCCGCAAATTTTGCGGTGAAATCTGCACTGTCTTGGTTAGCAAATAACAGCGATGCCGACACATTAAGACTTTCTTTTTGATCGGCCGACAACGTAAAGGAATCTATCAAGAGCGTCACACGTTCCACCTGATCTGCATCAGAATCAAACCAAAACACTTCGGCCTGCTTAGCTTCTAAATTGGCATCTAAACTGGATTTGAGCTCACCCTGATTATCGCGCCCTCGGGAGTACATTAACGAACCGTTTGCCTGACCACTTGCATTCAAGTCGTAGACTTTCAGAAAATAGTCCAGATTACTTAGCGCAAATTTTTCTAAGTCCGCAGACACCGTTTGAGCGTCACCGGCCAAATCAAGCTCTGCACAAAGCCGTTGGCCATCACCGATCAAGCAAAATTTTGGGACCGTAACCGAATTAGGCGACACGCTTATTTGCGCTGTCTGCTGAAGTGTCCAGGAATTGTTGCGCCTGTTCGAAATATTAAGAGTTGATAATTGAGCGCTCCATGCGTTTTTGCTTACTCCACCAGCCATCTGCGCGGCCATTGAAGCCCCGCGCGGAAGACTGAGATTCAGGTCAAGACCGTGGTCTGCTAGTGAGCCACCAGCCGTCAGGTTAATCGACTCGGCCAGTTGTACAGATTGGCTACTAACATCACCCACACTCAGAACCAATTGCAAACCAGATGCCTTTAGCACCGCAGGCGAAAGAGAGTAAATATCGGCAATGGCAATGGCGGGCAACTTAGCGCTTAGGTTGATGTTTCGTGCCGCGAAACCGCTCCACTGTAATAGACCCGCGCGAGTATCTCCTTCTAAATAGACTCTGTCACGTGGACCTTTAAAGCGTGCGTTTGCCGTTAGATCCCCTGCGGCTAAAGGGTGCAATTGCTGCAAGCTCGGCACAGAAATATCCGCCACAACATCAACTTGATCGCCGATCAGTCCTTTTGCAGTGAGGCGTGCACCCGCGGCCATCAGGTCTAAACGCTCTATATTTAGATGATGAGCACCAACGCCTAATTGAGCCTTAACATCAAAATCATTGTTTCGCCAAACACCTTTAGCATCAATATTAAAAGCATAGTCGCCGGTGTTTCCAAGCAGGGTGAATTGCCCATTGGAATTCTCTACTAATGCCTGGGCTTGGGGTGTAGACGTTCCCGCTTCATCATTGAGCAAAGGCCAAGAAAGGTTGCTCCATTGACCGCTTACATTTACACCCGTTGCATTATCTTGAAGCGTATTAGTGTTAACTGCGGACTTATTTGCCAGAAAAGCGACTAGATCGTCTATACGACCTTCAATACTTAAGCCAGCTGCACTTACATTCTGGTTTTCCACTTGACTTGCTGCAGATGGTGAACGAATGTGCGCTGACGCATCCGTTTTTGAGCGGGCTTTTTGCATTAGCTTTAGCGAGCGAATTGCCAAAGCACCTTTATCGAGCTGTACATCTAGATCGGCGTCCCATGCAGAATAGCCCTCGCTCGCCACTGGAATAGAACCTTCTATGTGCGTGCGCAATGACTCAAACCCAAACTCAGGGGCATAAGCGCCCTCTATTCGAAGTTGGCCAACACCCAATTCAACAACCGCACCTTGTTGTTCCTTTGTTACAACGTGTTGGCTTGGGGCCAAGCTGGCAAGGGTCGATTCCCACGTAATGTTTTGCCCCAAAATGTCGTTAACATGTGCATCAAAACGCGCTTGCCACGGGCTCGACAATTGCTGTGCAATTTCAAGTTTTTGCCACGTGCCATTTATAGATCCAGCGCCGGTAATTATTTGTTGGTCCGTCCTCCATTCAATGTCGTGCTCAAGTGCGACCCTACCTTTAGGCTTTGCCCTTAGATCAGCGGTTCCTCTCAGATCAAGCTTTTTACCTGGAGCAGATAGTATTAGGCTTTGCAGGTCGAGACGGTTTTGCGAAACGCCACCATTGAGATTAATGGTGTCAAACGCCACAAGAGTTGCATCGTCTTGCGTAATGCTCACATTCGACACCGCTGCGTCTCTAATAATAATATTTATAGGTAGCTCAACACCCTGCCAAAGTGTTTTAGTCGGCTGTGGTGGCTCCTTTCTGGTTACGAGCGCAACCAGCAGCTGTTCTGCTTGCAAGTGATTAATCGCGATGGTCTCGGTCATTAAATCGAATAAATTCCATTGGACGTGACCATTAAATACGGTGAGTACGCCGCCTGGCACATCGACCTGTAATTGACTAAACCTAAAATCACCAAGCTCGCCACTTAAACCCGTTGCTCGAACACTGCTGGGTAGTTGACCCGCTACCCACGTCAAACCACTGCGGGACTGGCTTGCCCATGACAGAAACAAAACCAGAAACATAAACACTATGCCCAGACTTTGAAAGATCCGTTTTATTACCAGCCCTAAAATGCCAGTCTCTTCAGCATCTTTTCGGTTCATCTTCTTAGGGTTCATTACAGGTCTGCCCCAAAACTAAAATGCAGTCGCAAAGGGTTGCCTTCAAGATCAAGCGCTGATGCTAAATCAAGTCTCAGTGCGCCAAATGGGAGTCGCCAACGCAACCCTAATCCGGCTCCTTTTTTGAGATCAACATTACTATTAAACGCATCGCCCATATCAACAAAGGCCGCAAGTGCTAGGCCATCTCGAATAGGGTGTTGATATTCCACGCTGGCTACAATTGCGTGCTTGCCTACGGTTGTCTCACCATTCTGAGTTACACCAATGCTTTCAAACCTGTAACCGCGAACACTGTCGTCACCACCCGCTAGAAAACCTAACGACTCAGGCAAGTCTGCAGACTCATCAATCAAACTGCCCGCCAAACTGAGTCGCATCTTAAAACTGCCAGAGCCGAACGGAAATAATTTTCTTAAGTCTAGCTCGCCTTGCATTAGATCTATGTCTGACAATGCATCTTCGCTGGCGCCGCGTAACTCAACCGTCGCGCTCCATCCTCGGGTGGGAAAATACAAGTCATCGACTTCAGTAAATTTCCACTGCACACTCGGAATTAATAAATCCGTAGTACGCTCTACGTCAAACAAATCGCGATTCAAGCGACTGTATTGCTCACGACTCGCGGTAAGGCCATAGGTAATTACTGCACCATCCATTTCGTGGCGCAATTCCGCGCCGATCTTACTCGACGAAAACCGACGGGTCTTACCAAAGGTATCGTTTTGCGAGGCAAAGATGTTAACGCTTTCTGTCGGCTTGCGAAAATACGGAATACGATAGTTAAAAATCGCCGTACGGCTGATTTCTGACACCGCGTAACGCGCGCTAACATTATGACCTTTAGTATTAATTCTGCGGTTTTCATAACCCACGCTCGCCCGAATACCGGTATCGGTACCTACCCCAATCTCAAAATTATAGGCTTTGCGTTTGCGTGGCTTAAGGTTAATTACAATGGGCACTTGTAACTCATCTCTATTTAAATCGCCGAGAGAAACCTCCACACCTGCAAAAAATGTCGCCGAGGATAAATTGCGTTGCGTTTCAGAAAGCCGCTCTGAGTTGTAATATTTGCCAACCTCCAGAGTGATCATAGAACTTAAAATAGAAGGGTCTATCCCACGCTTAGTCTTAGCGTCGGCATTCTCCGAATACTCCCAGCTTAGAACCACATCGCTTATCTGGTAGCGCCTTCCGGGCGAAAATATCAATATAATGTCGGCGGTTGCCCGATCCACTCCAACTTCGATCGAACTTTGATCGTACTTAGCATCAAAATAACCGAGTCTAAGCGCTTTAGCTAAAAGTGTCTTTTTGCTTTTTTCGTATATCGAATGATTAAGTATTTCACCTGACTGCAATTCAAACTGATCTCGCCATTCGTTAAACTCCTTGCGAAAACCCTCAGAGGTATTGCCTTTTCTTTTATCAGCACTCTTTTCCAGTTTGCTCAAGTTGCTATCTGCGCCCTCAACCAATACAGCAACGTCATTCATGCTCAAATTAATAGAGCGAATGAATACAGGGTCGTTCAGCTCAATCAAATAAACCAAGGATAACGTTGGACGATCAAACTCAGTTGTTATGGTTGTGCGGTAATACCCAAATGGTTGCAAAGCTTGCTTAATCTCGTCAAGCGCTTTGCGTTGCAAGCGGCGGCGCTCGCCGTCACTTATAACAACGTTGTCGTCGATACGTGCAACAAGACGAACATTACGCTTAACGTTCTCGAGCAAGTCTCCTTCTAGCCCCCTAAACTCTATAGAAATCTGGTTCTGCGCTGCCTCGGTCGCATCAGATTTAGCAGCCTCCGTCGGTTCGGCAAACTGTGTCTCTTGTGCATGCACTGCACTAGCATGAGCAAACCCCACCCACAGTAAGACAAACGCAGCAAAATACTGAGTAAGCTTTGGCAAAACAAAAAAAGTGCCTTTGATATCTACGGAATGCGGTTTCAAAATGGTTTTGGGGTTTGACTTGACCACTGGTGAGAAGGCGCTGACAAGAAAACTTTAAGAAGGTGCAAACACCTGCCTATCCTTGATAATACCCAAGTTTTGCTCGTGCTAATCGGCTAACCGACTTTTAGCTTTGTTCGTCTTGTGCCTTGCGTTAGCAACGCCGTCAGCCTTGGTTCAAAGCTAGAGAATGTTAACACGCTAGCGTATTGCATGATGTGTTGCTATGCAAAGAGTAAGCCAATTTCCCGTAACAGCAATTGACTATTACGAACTTACAGCGTTACATCAAGAAGCGCCAATGAAGAGTGATGCCCGCCCTTGCACTTAGATTTTCAATCTCTAGGTTATGGTATCCAAGAGCAATTAATTCAAGCACGCGCGCGTGCTTATATGGAGAACAATGTCTGGAAACCAATCCCTCTTAGAGGACACGATTAAAGCAAGAGGTAATACCCAAGACAATAAGCCCAGGCGCTTAGGAGTTGAAATCGAATTCGCTGGCCTGTCTGGCGAAGAAATTGTTAACGAACTTAAGCGGCACTTTGGTGGCTGCGTTGAGCATTTGTCGCCGTTTGAAATTGAGCTTCGCGATAGTGAATTCGGCACATTCAAGGTCGAGCTGGATTCCAATCAAGTTAAAGACTTTGGTGAAAAGGCCGAAGAGTTTTTACAAAGTGCCGAAGTCGAACGAGCAGATCTACAAAAGAAGTTTTTTGAAACCGTTGGCTCACTCGCTGGCGCACTGGTTCCTTGGGAAATCGTCGCGCCGCCAATACCATTTAAAGACCTCCCTAGACTTTATCAGCTAATTGAAGACTTGCGAGATAGCGGCGCATCGGGCACACGGCTAGCGCCGCACTATGCGTTCGGAGTCCACTTAAACCCTGAGTTACCGGCGCTAGACGTAAACACCATACTCAGATATTTGCAGGCCTACTGCTGTCTCTATGATTGGATCAAAGAAACCGAAAAAACAGACTTATCGCGCCGCATCACGCCTTACATCAATCACTTTAGCAAAGAGTACGTTAGCAAGATTCTAGCGCCGGATTATGCACCATCACTTGAAGAATTGATCGACGACTACTTGGAGTTCAACCCGACCCGAAACCGTAGCTTGGACATGCTGCCTTTGTTTCAATACTTAGATAAAGAACGAATCGACGCTGTAATCGACGACGAGCGTGTTAAACCTCGCCCCACTTTTCACTACCGTCTTCCAAACTGCGACATCGACGACCCGGGCTGGAATCTCGACAACTCGCTCGATACATGGCTACAGGTTGAACAACTCGCTTTCGACAAAAAACTATCGGAAATCGCGACTGAGTACCAAGGTATTCTTAACGAGGGCACGACTAAGCCGTCTGAACCTTGGGCAGAACGGGTAGCGCACTTACTGGGCATTACAACACCTTCTTCACTGCACTAGCCATTGCAAGCGAACGCCACAACACATATGAACACTACTCAACCCTCTAAGCAACTGGACGGCAAACGCCCGGTTGTGGTTGTTACTGGCCCTAACAAGAAATGGCGATTTGGTTGGTGGGCAGCTAGATTCCAACTATGGAGAGTCGGTGTTCGTGCCATATACGTTTGCCCTGGCAGCGAAGAACATCCTGAGCGCTTACACGGCATTATTATTGGCGGCGGTGACGACATTGACCCAAAGCATTACGGGACCGCAGGTGCGGCAGGTGCCAATTATGACGCTGCTCGCGATACCCTCGAATTAAAAATGATTGCTTTAGCCGAGCAGTGGAACCTGCCTATTCTTGGAATTTGCCGTGGCTCGCAATTGATCAACGTTTCTCGCAACGGCAACCTAATTGGCGACCTAAGGCCTCTACGACGCAAAACACCAAACCGCAATAGTATGCGCCCAATCAAGTATGCGAACATACTCAGTGGCAGCCAATTGGAGGGTGTGTTGCACACAGCCCGACTAAAGATAAACAGCTTGCACAACCATGCGGTGGATACCGTGGGCGACAACCTAATGGCTGTTGCGCATGACGAAGACGGTTTTATTCAAGCCATCGAAGACCCAGATAAAGATTTTATGCTGGGCGTGCAATGGCACCCAGAATATTTGCCTTTTCGAGCACCCCAAACGCGGCTCTTTAACGCCTTAAAGCAAGCGGCTGTGGCATTCTCCGAGAGATAACGCTTTATCTATATGACCAAGTTACTGGCGAAATATTTTTGCACGCACACAACTTCTGCGACAATGGCCTAATAGCTTTTCTACATCAAGGGTGGCAACTACCCGAGGAAACCACATGTCATTATTTGAGTTGGACCTTCAGCAAACTTATCAGAACCTAATTCAACTGAGTATTGCATTCGTACTACCAATGTTAACGGCATGGGAGCGAGAGAAAAAGTCCCGCTCTGCAGGCTTGCGCACATTCCCTTTGGTTTCGATTGCGACCTGTAGTTTTACTTTATTGGCCATAAGCACTTTTACTGACGCTAACGATCAAGCCAAAATCATTGCAGGAATAATAACGGGCATTGGGTTTATTGGCGGAGGCGCTATCTTAAAGAACAAATCTACCGTAGCCGGCACATCAACCGCTGCCGCTATTTGGTCAACGGGCGCTGTAGGCATTGCCGTTGGTTTAGGTCGCATCGAAATTGCCGTCGCTCTTAGCATTATGACTTTCTTCACTCTAAGACTGGTGGGCGAAGTTAAAAAGGAAGTCACTTAGTGAGCGATCCTATGAAATCGGCAAGCTCCAATCATTGGAGTTTTAATTGGGAAGATGCCAGTCAGGTCATGATTGGTGCCTTCACGTTAGGGGTGCCAATCTCGTTTTCTGAAGAAGCTTGGCGCATGGGCGAAACTTTAGCGCCGGCTAATCTTTTAATGCTATGCACAATGTCGTTACTTTTTTTGTCTCTGTACACCTACCAAGTAGTATTTCAAGGTGAAGTGCGGGGGCGTGGACGCTTTGCCGCCTATCTATTTAGAATCGTTATCGCCTACGGATTAACTCTAATAGTTATTGCCTTGATATTAATCGCGTTAAATAAGTTCCCGATAGGCGAAGACCCAACAGTCGCTCTCAAACGGCTTTTAATTATTGCGATGCCGGCATCCATGGGCGCAATTATCGTAGACAGCTTCGACAAAGAATAAGGCTTATTCTCCGCCAACAAAACCGTGCTGACGCCAAGCTTCGTACACCACCAACGCCACTGAGTTAGAAAGGTTGAGACTGCGGTTATTGGGTTGCATCGGAATGCGTAAACGGTTGGCTGCTGCAAATTGTGTCATTACTTCATCGGGTAAGCCTTTAGTCTCAGATCCAAACACTAAGGCATCCCCTTGCTTAAAATCCTCGTCAACGTATTGGCGCTGACCTTTGGTTGTAATTGCGAACATACGGGCCGGCTTGACCTTAGCCACAAATTCATCGAAGTTTGCGTACCGCGCTACTTTTGCTATGTCATGGTAATCCAGTCCAGCTCTGCGCAATGCCTTTTCTTGGAAGTCGAATCCTAGCGGCTCAATCAAATGGAGCTTAAATCCCGTATTGGCCATCAAGCGAATAACATTGCCGGTGTTTGGAGGAATCTGGGGGTTGTGTAAGACAATGTGTAACATAATTTTGTAAATAAGTGATTGAACAAGTAGTTGAAAGGCAGAAGTAATAGGTCTACGAGTATCAACGCGTGCTATCGCCCAAGAGCCATACACGCAGAATACACTACAGAATGCGCCGTTAGTATGAGCGTAAAGCCAAGTGCGTAATACGCTATAAACGAAGGGCTTAACGAGCAACTGAACTTTATCAGCGCATCAAGCTGGTTTTATGTCCTGAGGATTCGGACATTGTCTAAAACACGTGTAAAATCAGTCCACTGATATTACCCCGAATAACTCCACGGAACTGACCTCAATAATCGTATGAAAGTTTTAATAATCGGCAATGGCGGACGCGAACATGCGCTGGCATGGAAAGTGGCACAAGCTGACACTGTATCTCAAGTTTTTGTCGCCCCAGGTAATGCTGGCACGGCATCAGAAGCCAAGGTGAGTAACATTGATATCGGAGTTGAAGATGTAAATGCCCTCGCTGATTTTGCAGCCGCGCAAAACATTGACCTAGCCATAGTTGGTCCCGAAGCACCTCTGGTATTAGGTGTTGTAGATACCTTTCGCGAACGCAATTTAGCCTGCTTTGGTCCGACCCAAGGCGCTGCGCAATTGGAAGGCTCTAAAGCGTTTACTAAAGACTTTTTAGCGAAGCATGGAATCCCCACCGGCGACTACCAAAACTTTACCGATGCCAACGCCGCGTGCGAATACATCGCCAAACAAGGCGCGCCTATCGTTGTTAAAGCCGATGGCCTAGCTGCTGGTAAAGGTGTAATCGTAGCGCTAACTGTTGAAGAAGCTCAAGAGGCGGCGCGCGATATGTTACTTGCCAACAAATTTGGTGACGCGGGCGCTAGAGTTGTGGTCGAAGAATTTTTGGCTGGCGAAGAAGCCAGTTTTATTTGCATGGTCGATGGTAACAATGTGTTACCCCTAGCAACATCACAAGATCACAAAGCGCGCGACAACGGCGACAAAGGGCCTAACACTGGCGGCATGGGTGCTTACTCACCGGCTCCCGTAGTAGACGCTGTTTTACACGATCGCATCATGCAAGAAGTCATTTACCCAACCGTTAAAGGGATGGCGAGCGAAGGACTCCCCTACACAGGCTTTTTATATGCGGGCATCATGGTAGCGGGCGATGGCACACCAAAGGTGCTCGAATATAACTGTCGCTTTGGCGACCCCGAAACGCAGCCAATTATGATGCGTTTAAAAAGCAACTTGGCCGATTTGTGCCTGGCTGCCTTGGACGAAAAGCTTGATTCAACCACGGCCGAATGGGACGAACGCGCCGCATTAGGCGTTGTGCTTGCGGCAGGCGGATACCCTGAGTCGTACGCTAAAGGATCTGTTATTACTGGAATTGACTCAGCCAATAGCGACACAGTCAAAGTCTTTCAGGCGGGAACGAGCCAACAGGACGACGAACTCGTAACGAGCGGCGGTCGAGTGCTTTGCGTTACTGCGTTGGGCGACACTGTCAGCACGGCGCAAAAAGCGGCTTATGCTGGCGTACAAAAAATATCTTGGGACGGCATGTTTTGCCGAACTGACATTGGTTATCGTGCCGTGGCCAGAGAAACCAATAGCTAAATTGACCTGAACCCAGTAATCACATGAAAGCTTACTTAGACCTACTGCAAGACGTTTACGACAATGGCGTCGGCAAAGACGACCGAACAGGGACGGGTACGCGCAGCGTGTTTGGCCGGCAATTGCGGGTCGACCTTAGCGAAGGTTTCCCGTTATTGACCACCAAAAAGGTGTTCCTACGCGGCATTATTCATGAGCTTTTGTGGTTTGTTCGCGGCGATACAAACATCCGTTACTTAGTACAAAACGGTGTCGGTATTTGGAACGAATGGCCGTTTCAACGCTATTTAGACGTTAATGGTATTAACATCGAAAAGCACTCCGACGATTGGAAGGCGGAGCTTAAAGATTTTATTCAACGAATTGCTGATGACCAAGCCTTTGCGGAAAAATGGGGCGAACTTGGCCCAGTCTATGGCAAACAATGGCGTGACTTTTCTGGTATTGACCAACTCGCTTGGGTCGTGGATGAAATTAAACGTAATCCGTCCTCAAGGCGCTTAATAGTATCAGCCTGGAACCCTGCCGAAATTGAAGAAATGGCTAAAGCTGGATTACCGCCGTGTCATACCCTGTTTCAGTTTTACGTATCGCATGATCGTAAGTTAAGTTGCCAGCTGTACCAACGCAGTGCCGATCTATTTTTAGGCGTGCCGTTTAATATCGCCAGCTATGCACTGCTTACGCTAATGGTTGCGCAGGTATGTGATCTAGAAGTGGGCGAATTTGTTCACACATTTGGCGACGTGCACATCTACAGCAACCACGAAGAGCAGGTTGTTACCCAACTGGGCAGAAGCCCTAGTGCCCTGCCTAAGATGCAAATAAACGCGGATGTTAACGATCTGTTCAAGTTTAGTTACGACGACTTCGATCTGTTGGACTATTCACCACAAGCGGCCATCAGCGCGCCTGTAGCGGTATAATAGTCGAGCATGTGTAATGGACTCTATAAAAGATAGAAAAGACAATCAGAGAATCTAATATGGAAATCGTATTCGTAGCCGCCTATGGTGAGAATGGCGAAATGGGTAAAAACAACGAGTTGCTTTGGTACTTGCCAGGCGACCTACCGCGTTTTAAGCAACTCACCATTGGTTCACCCATTATCATGGGGCGCAAAACCTTTGATAGCATTGGTAAGCCGCTACCGGGTAGAACCAATATTGTTCTTAGCGCTAACAAACAATGGTCACAGCCCGGTGTTACCGTTGCTTCCTCTATTGATGAATCCTTAGAGCTGGCTAGAGCAGAACAACCAGAAAAAGTGTCTATTATTGGCGGCGGACAGATCTATAAGCTGTTCTTACCGTTCGCTACCATTTTAGAGATTACGTACGTGTACGACGCTCCAGTCGCAGATACTTACTTCCCAAATTTTAGTGAAGATAATTTTACCGAAATCAATCGAATAGAAGTACGCGACAGCCAACCTCATTTTGATTACATAACTTATCACCGGAAATAACATGTCAAATACAGCGAAACAACTGGTTGCAGAAGCGGCCATAGAATTTATTGAATGGGACTGGATTATTGGAGTGGGCACTGGCTCCACCGCCAATTGCTTTATTGATGAACTCGCCAAAATAAAAGGCAAGATAGACGGTGCAGTGGCCAGTTCGGATGCATCAGCCGCTCGCTTAAAAGGCCACGGCATTCGGGTGCTTGAGTTGGATCAAGTTAACGAGCTACCTATTTACGTAGACGGTGCAGACGAAGCGACCAAACATCTACACCTTATAAAGGGCGGCGGCGCAGCGCTTACTCGCGAGAAGATCGTTGCGGCGGCAAGCGAGCTATTCGTATGTATAGCCGACGACACTAAGCTTGTACCTGTGCTGGGCGCGTTCCCATTACCCGTTGAAGTAATCCCAATGGCAAAATCATATGTCGCCAGGCAGTTAGTAAAGCTGGGTGGCAACCCCACATACCGCCAAGGGGTAGTTACCGACAACGGTAATTACATTCTTGATGTGCATGACTTAAAGATTATGGATCCGATAACCCTAGAGACACAAATAAACCAAATTGCTGGCGTTGTCACGAACGGCTTATTCGCAGCGCGTCCAGCAGACGTTCTGCTTTTGGGCGGTCCAAACGGTGTTAATAGAATCACAGCATGATGTTACGTAGATTTCTATCAAGGCCTTTTTCGAAAACAACCCTTCTATTTGGCGTTGTTACGTTAGCGCTTAGCGTCAGTATCAAGGCAGATCTAGCCGACGTAGAATCTGAAGTACACGGTTATCATGCCTTCGGGTTTTCAGAAATCGCGATTATTGCCGGGTTTCGTGCGCACGGGCACCGCGCCTACCTAGACAGCCTTAATACAGCGAAGGCACTGGATGCAGCAATTGATGAACTTGGTCGTAAACCGTCTAAAAAAGCCTTAGCGGCTGCTCGCAATGCATGGATAGCAGCGCGCGCTCCTTATTCGTACAGCGAAGTTCTACGCTTTATTTTTCCTCCGATCGACCACTGGGATAAATCAGTCAACGCATGGCCGTTAGACGAAGGCCTCATTGACTATCTTGCCGATAATAGCGAGGTAAGCGAAGACAACCCTTACGGTAATCTAAACATCATTGCTTCTAAGAAACCGCTCATACTTGGCCAAACCGTTGATGCAACCGAAATTACTCCGGAGCTACTAAGAGACCATCTACACGAACTGGACTCAATCGAAAGTAATGTCGCGATTGGCTACCACGCTATCGAATTTCTACTCTGGGGCCAAGATAACAATGGTACGGGGCGCGGTGCCGGAAATCGCCCATGGACAGACTACAGCAGCAATCGCTGTACTAATGGTAACTGTGATCGACGTTTTGATTATCTAAAGAGTGTGAGCACTTTGCTACTCGAAAACCTGAGTGATATGGAACGCGCGTGGCGCGAAGACGGCGAAATTACCGAACAAATTTATTTAGCTGATCAGACCGAAATGATCGAGCGCATAACAAAGGGGGTTATCACCTTTTTAAATGCTGAGTTAATCTCTGAGCGCTTACGGCTACCATTGAGACTTCAGGACCCTGAACATGAGCACGACTGCTTCAGTGATCAAACACACGCCAGCCTCTACAATAACTTTTTGGGGATTCGTATGGTCATGATGGGGTGGTACCCCGGCGAAGAATCAGCCGAGGACGCCATGTTGATCAACTTATTGCCGCAATATAAAGAAAACTATAACGGGCTATATTACTCTGAGGAAGCTTTACGCACGATCTATGATGCGGGCGAAATGGCGACTGGGTCCAAACAAGACACTATTAGAGAAAACGCTACGGTAGGGCATTTCGATGAATTTCTCGACCCCAATAACGAATCCGGACAAGCCCTTATTAAGCAAGCGATAAAGCAGCTGAGTATCTTGACATCTCGTTTGGTTAGCAGCTCAAAAAAGTACAGCAACAATGAAAACACGCAATAAGTGCTTTAGTTTTGTGATCTACGGGTTGCCACTCGCGTTGCTACTATCTCTGCTACTACCTTATTCATTAAACGTTTACGCTTCTGGAGCGCCTACTCTAAAGTTTGGTTCGTTTAAGGACAACAATCAGTTCTCAGATCCTGATGAGCAATTAGCCGGTGAAGCTGTTGGTGATTTTCAACTTGGCAACGCTTTATTTCGAAAATTGTGGTCGATTGGTTCAAGCTCTGTAAAGTCGGCCGATGGTGTAGGCCCCCTTTTTAACTCGCGCTCTTGCCAACGCTGTCATTTGAAAGACGGTCGAGGTAACCCACCCGCTGACGAACATTCGTTTTCGCCATCACTTGTTTTTCAGTTGAAGGCTACAAGTGAAGGCAATGAAACAACCGACATAAACTATGGCAAGCAGATTCAGCCCTTCGCGGCCAACGGCCTGCACGGCGAAGCCAACATTTTTGTATCATACGCCACCGAAGAATTTCATTACGCCGATGGGCAGTCGATCACTCTAAATCGACCAAGCTATCGAATCGAAGATCTTGCCTATGGCGAACTTGGTGACAATTCCATATTGGCCCCAAGGGTCGCGCCGGCCATGATTGGGCTTGGCTTGCTGGAGGCTATACCGGCTGACACAATAAAAGCCAATGCCGACCCTGACGATAATAATGGTGATGGCATTTCTGGGCGGGCCAATTTTGGCTATAGCCTAGAGCACCAGAAAACTATGTTAGGTCGCTTTGGCTGGAAGGCATCTGCACCAACGGTTATTGATCAAAGCGCCGCTGCTTTTTCCGCCGACATGGGACTCTCAACGTCTTTAATCGGTCTTAATTACGGCGATTGCACTGAGCAACAAAAAGACTGTCGCCGTGTTGCTCGTATTCATTCGTTAGATGAAACAGAACCTGAAGTGAGCCGCGACATGCTTGAACTGGTTGCTCACTATTCTAAAAACTTGAGCGTACCCGCTCCACGCAATCAAACCAATCTAGAATTTATCAACGGTCAAAAGATTTTCGATCAGCTCAATTGTCAACAATGTCACACCCCTCAACACACTACCGACAACAGTAACACTACCGAACCACACCTTCGGAACCGCGTTGTGAACGCTTATACCGATTTACTGTTGCACGACATGGGGCCCGACTTAGCTGACTCTCAAAGGCAAGGTTTTGCGTTAGCGAACGAATGGCGAACCACGCCATTATGGGGAATCGGTCTAACTCAAACCGTTAACCCGCTCGCTCGATTCTTACACGATGGTCGTGCTGCGAGCATAGAAGAAGCCATTGTATGGCACGGTGGCGAAGCCGAAGATTCTAAGGTAGCGTTTACACAGCTCAGCCAACACCAAAGAGAGTCTTTGTTATTTTTCCTTAAAAGCCTTTAAATCACTCTGTTGTTCAACTTTACGTACAACTTTAAGTACAGCTTTACTGTTTGGCTTTAGCTGCGGCTAATTTGGCTCTTTCGGTTTTTGCACTAACTCACCGTCTAGCAACTGCTTAAATGCGGTGTAGCTTGGTAGTTTACGCAAGCTTCCGTCGCGATGATCAACCAAGCCATACCCTGGGTTAATAAGCTGCCACCAGTAAACGCGTTCTACCCACCCGCTTTGATACGCAATCTGATAATAGAGCTTTAGATACTCTGCTTGTGTGGCTTCGTCTACGGTTCGAGTCGGATTTCCTGAATTGGGAGTATAGGGCTTGGTGTTCAGTAGTGGCCAATTGGTCTCAGTAATCCAAAGCTTGTTCTTGGACCGATTAGAGAGTCGAATCATCGCTTTGGTCAGTCGCAATTTGTTCTTCAAATCGAAAATTCCATACTGCGTGCCATACGGAGAATGGCGACGATTCACATACATCAGAGCCGCGGTAGCCTCTAACTTAAACTTAGCGAAGTTACATAAACTGCGCCAGGTTAACAGCGGCTCAAAGTCGATTACTGACGATCCAAGAATAAAAAGATTATGAAACTCTGAACGTAGCTCTTCAACCTTTTCTTGTAGCTGTAAGGCTTCGCCAGAATGCCGGCAACCCCACTTAGTTCTATTAATGGCATTGCCGATCCAGTAATGGTTGGTGAAACCCGATGTAACACCAATAATTTTGCGAACCTGGCTCTGCCACAACTCATAGTCTTGTGTGCTATGAGGGCTCTGAAGAATATTGATTACAATATCCTTGCCCTCTAATTCGCTTAGAAAGTCTGTATAAGAATCAAGATCATCAGCATCCCAACTGGGTATACGTAACAAAAGATTCTCAACACCCAGCTCATTAACCATGTCGACCATCTCGGACTCATAGCCAAATCCTAAGTCGATACTTAGACCAATAAATTCCTTAGGGTCTTTGCTTGAAGGCTTCGCTCGCAACAGCAAATAGCTTATGACAATAAGTGGTAAACCCAATAGCGCAGTAAGGCCTGTTTTGGCGTAATCCCAAACATTGCTCCAGCGGCTACGTGGCTTAGACTCGTCTTTGAGCTTATACGGCTGGCAAGAGTATGGATCCCACCACTCTGGTTGATTCTTCATTAGTGTTCCTTGAACCGGCTATAAACAATGATATTGGCCGTTAGCCAAACCTATGCATAGAAGAATAACTGATCTGCGTAAGATTTGCTTATTGAGAGGTGACTTAACAATATTGTGATAGTTAGATCGGTGTGATAACTAGATAGGCTAGCTGTGTCTGTGTCTTAAATTTTTTCATAATACGGTCTCAGAGGTAACATTACAGTTGCCTTTATTTTTAGCAAGCACTCCGCCTGACTTGGAAATAATCTCAACTGAATAACCTTCTGCTTCGCCTTCTCGACAAATTTCAAAGACATACTTATTTTGATTCTGCTCAAGTCGCCCGGTCGACGAAAAAGACAACTGGGTTGCGTTCTGAACTGAGTCTATGTTCACGTTTACTAAATCGGCGATCACAAGGACTTCCTCACCGTCATTCAACGCATTGTTGTTATTTGTGTCGACCCAAACTGTTAATCCATCACCCCATTCGTTAGTTCCTGAGGGCGAGTTAGCCCGTATCGTTAACAAGACTGATTCGCCGCCTCTTATCGCTTGCGAACGTGCTAACCTGAGAGCGCTTACAAATTGCGTGCGTGCATTACTCAAGGCGCCGTACGCCGAAAGATAGTTAAGCGCTGGCGCAGCAGACACAACCAATATACCCATAACTGAAATTGCAATCATCAACTCCATTAGGGAGAATCCGCGGCCTAAAGAGGCGCGTGAAAAATTCATTATTGGAAAATTTCGGATTTGCATACCAGCTCTTTAAAATTTGAATCTTGTGTTAGTTTAAAACCAAGACGCTTGTTTGCTAAACATGCAGGCTCGTCTTCTCTAAAACAAACAAACCGCGTTTGTTAAAAGTTCGGCCATTGTCGTAAAGTGAAAATTATAATTTAATACAATAGCTTGCTTCGCAAGCTAGATTACGACTCTGTCGCGCAGCCACCTTATTGATTGTAACCACTGCCCGAACAAACGGTTAGTTCCAACACTGGTGTACCATCATTTCGAGGGCGCACCAAACTTCAGTAGATAAGCGGTTTTCATAGATAGCTAAACGGACTAAAACCGTTGTTTTATGCGGCGTTTCGATATTTTAGCCTCGGTCGTTCGAGCACCCCAAATACGCATGAAAAGTCCGTTAGAAGAACCGTTATCAACACCTGTTTGTGTTGCCATACAAGGCGCTTAAATTCGCTTCTGAAATACCATATCGTAGACCCCATGGCCATGACGGATACCACGCTGCTCATACTTTGTTGTCGGCCGATAATCGGGCTTTGCACAATACCTGTCTGCTGTATTCGTAAGGCCCTCATTGGCGGTAAGCTCTTCTAGAACTTGCTCGGCATAGGGCTCCCAATCGGTTGCCACGTGAAAATGCCCGCCAGGTTTAAGCTTTGTTAAGATTAACTGAATAAACGCGGCATTAATTAAGCGGCGTTTGTTGTGACGCTTTTTGTGCCACGGGTCTGGGAAAAATATTTGTACCCTATGCAGGGATCCATCAGCAATTTGCTGAGTAACCACATCAACAGCGTCGTCTTGCGAGACGCGCACATTGGTAATGTCGCGCTTTTTAAGTTGCACCAACAAACTGCCAACCCCAGGGCGGTGAACTTCTACGCCAAGAAAATTAAGGTTGGGGGCGGCTTCGGCCATATCCGCAAGCGACAAACCATTACCAAAGCCAATCTCTAAAACGGTATCGGCTCTGCGCCCAAAAAGTACATCAAAATCTAATACCTTGTCGGCAATAAGCGGCACACCCAGCAAGGGCCAGACGTCGTTTAGCGCGTTTTGCTGACCTTTAGTGAGCTTACCTTCGCGGCGCACAAAGCTGCGAATACGCCGCGGGTTAAACAACCCTTCTTTATTAGAAAATTCTTGGCTCATTATCTCGGAAGGTTGGTGCGTGTATGCAATGGGGGTACGTTTAAGCTTTAGCTTAGTTTTTTAAAAAAAAGACTTATGTATCGGTGCACAGCGCTTTAAGCTGCTGCGCAAAATCATTAGGCAGATCGGCGAAGCCACCGTATTTTAACGAGTGGCGAGGCGTGGTACGAATTAGACCCATCATTGCTCGAAAACCATGGTCTTCTAAATTGCGTGCGTTTACGTGATTGTTCATTAAGTTTAAGCCCGCCTCAGCTGAGCTCAATTGGGCAAAACTAAAACCAGAATCACGCTCAAAACGCGGAAACACAAATGCAGCCAAGCGGTTACTACCTGGCTCTACTATTTTGCCGCCTAAACAGGCTACAGGAACCGCATTTGCCATATTCCCACGCGCATAATTATTGTTAGTCAGCAGCGGCGTAATAGCTTCTATGCCATTTGCCTTAATTTGAATGGGCCGGCCAATGCCATCAATTTTTAGGTCTTTATCAATGAGAATAAGTTCGTCGGTAATGTAGTCAAACCCATTAGCGACCAACCAGGTTGTAAACGTGCTTTTGCCCGCACCGCTGTGAGCCGGCACAACTATCACGCCATCTTTATAGGCAACCGCCGCCGCGTGAATACAGTGCACATCTTTAGCGTTATTCGCCACGTGAAAAACAATGCGGTCGGTAAAATGATAAATAAGGTCGCCATCTAACTTTAGCTTACGCTCGAAATTGTCTTCGTGGTCGGTAAGCGTCCAATCGCCAGCCTCACCATCAACAACAAGTTGAATATCCCTCACTGAACTAACTTGAGTTGCATGCAAACCATCTACTATGGGCCCCAGAAATTCTTGCGCGGCTTTCGACTTTAGATGGATTGATATTACAACGCCAGCGCGTTGTATTTGCCACATGGACATTAGCGGTAATTAGTCACTACTGTGACGCCTCAACCAATGCAGCCTGTGATACAAGGTCCGTAATAACGGCTTCAACATCGGCGGCAATTTGATCAGATTGGTCGGGAAAGGCTTCTTGCAAAGACTCGATAATAGACTCAATCGTTTGCTTACCATCGCACAAATCCCAGACCACTGCAGACGAGCCGTTTAGGTGCAAGGTTGTTGTATTAATTGGGTTGTAGAGCAGCAATTCGCCGTCCATGTTTTCGAGCAAACATTCGGGTGACTGCACGTAAATAGCGTTGAGATTCATAGCGTTCCGCTTTGGGTAATTACAATAATGTGGCTGGCCCTAAAATGCCCGACGGACATCGCCTAGCCACCTAAGACCCGAGAATACAATCTCCGGCTCAGCCAGTTAAAAATTCGTAAAGGGTGTTTAACCCACTGGATCCAAACCAAGGATTTACTCGGGTCGCTATTGTAATACAAATACAGCCACCAGTCTGATGGCCGTAGCATTAAGCGCATGCGCTTAGCAAAACTGTGCTGACCCAACATAGCAGTACGCAACGACACCATAATCTCGCCAGCGCCCTGAATAGGCTTAGTAGGCAAACCGCCTACGTGCTCTTGAAGCTCGGCCGGCAGAGGTATGTACGCATGCAAGCACCTAAGCGTGTTCATAACATGCGGATACTCCTTAGCGAGTTCATCTAACTGACCATTGACCACAATGTGCTGGGCCAAACCAACAACATCCATTACGTTAATAAGCTTAAGTAATGCACCAGTATGTAATCCTTCTAGGTGTTTACTCACTTGGTGTGCAAAGGGCAAATCAGCTAATGCGTTAACGGGTATGCCTTGCCAATCAATTGTTTGAAACTGGTTTTTAGCCGTGGGGAAATGAAAGTGACCCGGCACTTCGCGCGAGATTCCATCGTTGTGCAGCTCTACGCTCACCAAAAAACCATTAACCTTTTTGCTGGCGTTGGGCAGCTGGTGCATGTCGCGCATAAATTTAGACGGCTGTTCTGTAGGCAAGTTATAGCCCAGTTCACGCATTACACTCGCTGCTTTCTGAAGCTGCTCCACTGGCATCAAGATGTCCATGTCGCGCATTGGCCGCAGCTCAGCAACCTTATAAATATGCGGCATTAACGCCGCGCCCTTTAAAGCAACCCAATCAAGCGATTCGGCGGCAAAGGCTTCGGCCATCTCTTTAAGCGCTTTATGCCGAGCGGCCGACGCGGCCCGATGGCGCACATTCAACGCCTTTAAAGACAGCTTGGTAGCGGGCGGTATAGGTAGCTCGTAGGCGCTAACATGCTTGCTCGCAAAGCCAGACAATCCATGCTCCTCGATCTGCCCCAACCATAGCGACCAGTTGCTCACGTCATCTAACGCGCGGACAGCATATGCTAGCGCAGCATCGTCTAGCTCAAAACGAGCAAGACTCATGACGGATGGAAGTGGTTTAGGCATAATCTGCTCAGGGTTAGTGCGTTAGGTTTTAGTTTGAATACTAGCAAGCAACTACAAGATACTAATATCAAGACAAGCCTACGCGTAGGGCCGAATTGTAACCGAGAACCATCACTAATTAAGCAATCAAAAGTGAAATGACCGAACTCGCTAAGCAACTTGTTATTACCAACGCCATTTTAACATGGCACAAACAGCACGGGCGGCATGGCCTGCCGTGGCAGGCGTATTCGCACGCCTACCCTGTTTGGTTGTCCGAGATAATGCTGCAACAAACTCAAGTAGCTACGGTTATTCCCTATTTTGAGCGCTTTATGCACCGCTTTCCCACTGTTCAAACCTTAGCCGCCGCACCGGTTGATGAAGTACTACACCTTTGGACTGGGCTTGGTTATTACGCCCGCGCACGCAATTTGCATAAGACCGCGCAGCAAGTAGTGGAGTTGCACAGCGGTGAGTTTCCTAAAACGATGGACCACATGCTTGCCCTACCCGGCATAGGTAAATCAACAGCCGGCGCAATCCTGGCGTTCAGCACTAAGCAACGCCACGCCATATTAGACGGCAATGTTAAGCGCGTGCTGGCAAGAGTGTATGGCGTAGAAGGCTGGTATGGCGTTAGAGCGGTAGCGGACAAGCTCTGGGCGCTCGCGGAGGCCAATACACCGGACAAGCACGTAGACACGTACACACAGGCAATCATGGACTTTGGTGCCACACATTGCAGTCGTAAACGAGCAAAGTGCAAGCAGTGCCCATTACAAAAGCAGTGCGTTGCCTGGCAAACCAACCGAGTAGATGAATTACCGCACGGCAAGCCTAAAAAGCATAAACCCGTTAAGGCAACTCAAATGCTGTTTATAGAAAGCGCTGATAAAGAGATTCTGCTGGTACGCAACCCACCCACTGGCATATGGGGCGGCTTATGGTGTCCGCCACAGATTGAGGATGGCGCACTTAAACAAAATGACGAACTTGAAATTATGGGCCTCAGCCTCATCATAACTAAAGTACACGACGACTATAGACACACGTTTAGCCATTACCACTTAGACATAAGCCCATTGAGTGCGCACTTAGCCGATAAGGCAAAAACGCTAACAGATGCGCCCGACCAAGTATGGTATAAACGTGATCAACCACAAGCAATCGGCTTGGCCGCGCCGGTTAAGAAATTGATGGCGCAGCTGAAATAGAAAACGGTCTGATTAAGACCCGCCGATTAAGCAAGAATTTAAAAAGGAGAACCACCCATGAGCCGCATGGTATTTTGTAAAAAGCTGCAAAAAGAATTACCCGCACTCGCGTTTCAAACATGGCCCGGCGAATTAGGTAAACGCGTATTCGAAAACATCTCGGCCGAAGCATGGGGCCAATGGGTTAACCACCAAACCATGTTAATCAACGAATATCGCTTAAATCCTATGGAGCAAAAATCAAAGGATTTGATCATCAGCGAAATGGAAAAGTTCTTATTCGGCGAAGGCAGCGAGCCACCCGCAGACTTCGTTCCAGAAGGCGATCCCAACGACCCACTCTCGCAAGAGTACTAATATTAGAACTTTGCGAGCAGATCACCGAAAAAAGACTTGACTCAATAGGCGCATTGCATTGTAATGCGCCGTTCCGAAAGGAACCCCACATTTATCTTATTCAAGATATGGCCAGGTAGCTCAGTCGGTAGAGCAGGGGACTGAAAATCCCCGTGTCGGCAGTTCGATTCTGTCCCTGGCCACCATCTTTTCTTATTAAAATCAATAGTTTACGCTTGCTATATCCTGGATGCCTTAGTCTGGTCATTCAAGACTTCGCGTCTGGTCACGACTAGGTCACGTTTTTAGTCGGTAAACACAATCAATTGGATTTATGCTGCTCTGTGGCTGGAAAAGTCCATTGTTCTCTCGTAAGAACGAGCACTATCCAAAGATAATTTCCAGAGTTTTCTGATGTGTAGTTAAACTCAGATCGTGTCATTTCGGTATGCGAGCCACCTTTCCCGATTTTCATTTAGAGCCTCATCCAACCAGACCCCTTCAAGCGGGCAATGAATTAGAAGCCAGTTTTTGTCGGGCGAGCGATCTTTCAACCCCATCCATAATTGAGAAAACAGCGGGGATTTGTTTGCGGCATTTTCAAGGCATTGCTTTGACATAAAAGTAATCACACCCACTGCGGGAACGAAATCTTCAGAAGTGGGATCCGGCGGTTGAGTGTAAGGTGAAAAACCTATCCCAGAGTCATGTCTTCTAGCAGTCGCCACATGGCCAGCGATGGCGTACTCACAATCCATACAAGCTATTGCCCATGGTGCCGGGGGCTTCCCGAAATTTAACTTATCAAAGTACCAGTAAGGATTTTGACTATATCTATCAAGAATCGGACTCAGCCGGACAGCCGCTTCATCTGGCAGCACATAGTTTAGTTTCCCGTCGCTGACAACAGAACCATCATTGACTGACACACCAACCTCTGAAGCAATTATTTGATAACAATGCATATAATTGTAAAGCCTCTATTAGCGGCACAGCACCAGAGCAATGAATGCTCGACCAAGCAGATACATTGCGGGAGTTTTAATATAGCCCTGCTAAGCATCGCTCAAAAAAATAAAAGGGATTAGAGCCCATTAAGATCCAACGACCGCTATGAAGTATATTTACGACCGTTAGGATTGTCTAACTCAAAGGTCGCTTCATTGCCCAAAGCAGCCAGTCACTTTCTCTGTAATACCGCCTAAGCTACAGTGATCTCATCCAAATTCTGGTACCGAGACGGGGGAAAGGTCAAGAGCTTATCTAACATCCCCACTTTTCTAGAAGAAAATAGTTAACTTGCCAGCACACTCAGAAGTTAGCTTGTGGTAATCTCGGATTTTTAAAAGGTGGAATACAAAATGTTAAAACAGGTGTTTAGGCAAAGTGTTTTGTTAGTTGGGTTAATTACAGTAAGTTTGACTGTGCTGTCTCATGATACAGATGGGTTTTACGTTATTCCAACAGGTAAAGTAAAAGTAATTGAGCGCGAACTTTGTAACGGAACACCCGTAGGTAGCGATGTTTTCTCAATCTCTGCAAACTTCTACTTAGAGACTGGCGATGTCTATTCGACTAATAACGATTTCACCATAGAAATCACAGGCGTAAAATTTGCGAATAGAGTTTATTACACTGGGACACCTTTAGTCTTCCGTAGAACCATAGATACGCTGCCGAACCCCAACTCAGGAACTAAAGGGCCTTTCTATGCGCTGAACAGCGGGAACATTTTTTATGCGCGTTTTTTATAGACTTCAAATACCACTGTTCCAGATGATAATAGAGTCACCGTCTTTTACGTAACTTGATACGGCCTGAGCTTACTAGTAGATACTTTCCTGATCAAAAACACGGAGAATAGCCAGAGCTCCAAACGTCAGAAATGAGTATTTAAGACCCAGTCGATTATGAGAATGGGTCAAAGTTGCCCTAAGCGGACATTCGCTCTAATCTCTCTTGTTATGCTTTGGATATATAAATCTCAATAACTCATCAAACGGTAAATATTATTTCGCCGTTATCATCAACACACTTACCGTCTTTGAAGGTCCCGATAGGTGTGTAATGAGCTCTTCCAATAAGGTCACTATCCACTAATCCCCAAACCTTATTGTCATTTTCAATTCGGTATTTTTTAATGCCATCACATACAACAACGTCTCGGTCTAATGTACCAATCTTAATTCCGTTTTTATTGAAAACATCTTTCATTAATATTCCTCTTAATTAAACCGGGCTCAGATACGTCCCCAACGACTGTTTTGTGTATGGATCTGGCTGTCGATTAAATCAAATTAGATGGCCGAGTTAAAGCGTGTGTCCGTTTAGCCACGCCTACGCACGCCATTTTTTTCAATCTAATCATTTCAACCTCTACTTTATTATTTGTGGACCATTTTTACTAACTTCACTTCTTTCGGGTCGTAGCGGTACTCACTAATATCTCCAACCTTAATCTTATCCACAACCGCATCTATAATAAACAGAGGCACAAAAAACCACTCTCTAGGGGTAACGGGATTGCCAAAGCGGTCGTTGATTTTAATATCAAGTTTAGCTGGCTCAAAAAATCGGCGAATAATATTTTCTAACTTAAATCGGTTTATATTGAACAGCTCATAGGTTGCTACGATTTCAACATCTGCCATGAGATAGGTTGGGTCCAGTTTTGCATTGGAGATTCGTGTTTTAACACTTCCACCAGTCACACCTATTTTGTGGATCACCTTACGGTTTTCCGCAATCATCGGGAGCTCCGACATGCTTCTCAAGATATAAATTGTTCCGCTTTCAGCGTCCTGTTCACCAACAACATCGTCAAATAACGGCCCCATGCTTATGTCAGTTATGCGCCTACCTGTTTCATCCTCCCAAAGCCGCTTTTGGAGTGACCGCATTAGCTGGTTGCTTTCAACGCCATTATCAAAAATAACTCTTAATCGGTATTCTTTGCGTCCGTCCGTTCCAATGAACTCCTCACCTACATCAGCGATGTAAGCCTTTTGCCCAGAAAGAATAAAGAAATTACCTTTTTCAACGCTGCCATCTTTACTAAAAACAATCGTCTTCCGCAGTCCAGTTTTGATATCTTCCTGCACGGTTTCAAACAACGGTCTGAACCTCTCAAAATCTTTGCAAGGTACTCTCTGGCCTATTTCCTCGGCCTTAGCCCGCGCTTTTTCTGATTGCGACCGTACATGCTTGAGATGCGTTATATCGCCTTCCTGAGGGGCTTCTATTCCCAACTCAGCCAACAAGGCTTTATCGCTTTTGTATTCAGTAGAAGGTTCATTCACTTGTGAACCGCCTGTCAGTAGCCCTTGATGATCCATGGTTTCGACCAAAGCAAGGCATTCCGCTTGCACACGGATGCGATCTAGGCGAACAGCAAACAGGCGCTCAAATATGTCTCTATCCTCGCCGTGTTGAGGTTGATGCCCATGCTCTTCCACAAAGCGCTGAATTTCTTCAAAACCCGCAATAATGCGCTCTTCTTTTGGCGAATGAGCTACTTTTTTGGTGGGCGTTAGATCAACTCCCAACTCTTCAAGCAGCGCTTTATTAGATTTTTTTTCTTTTGTTTCAGCCATTACTTTCCTCCGCTACTTTCCGTGCAAGGTAAGCAATGCCCTCTGCCATACGTTGTTCCCATGGGTCGGCAGAAGTAAGTTCAGGCAACCGACCTCTCTCTTTCTTGAACTTAATCGCGCGATCAACCAAATCTCTAGCCTCATCTTCTGACAAAGTAATTTTCTTGGCAGCAATAACGGCAGCGACTTGCTTCAAGCTTTCCTCTGTCATTGCTTTAGCAAGAATGGCATAAGCTTCACTAAACGGATTGATCCTATCTATTAGATCAATATCCAAGTCTGTAACGTTCATAGCGAACTTTCTAACACCATCAACAAAGGCTGTACTACCACCTTGCTCTGAACTCTCACCTTCCGTGACTATTTCTTTTGCTTTTTGAGTTAAGTTTAGTGCCGCAATCGCATGCTGACGAACGGCTTCTTGGTCTTCATCGTCCAACTCTGGGTATTTGTCTTTAACAATTTTACCCATACGCACTTGTGTTAGCTCTTCAGGAATCATCTCCTCATCAAAAAGGCCACGTTCTAGAGCGGTTTTATCTTGCACAAAGGCAGTAATTACCTCATTCAAATCTTCCTGGCAGATACGCTGGGCATCTTTGCTCTTTGGCTCAGCAAGCCCCGAAATTTCTATCTGAAATTGCCCGGTAGATTCATTGAAGCCCACATTATTAGCTTTGGGGTCATAACCGTTTTCGCCATAATCAAAGCCTTCCACAGGCCCGTTTTGGGCATTTTTGGGTGAGAAATTAAATTTGGGGGCAAGCACCTGCTCCATCAGCAAACTAGCGGCTATGGCTTTTAAGGTGTCGTTCACGGCATCTGTTACAGCTGCTTCTGAAGCGTCTGGCTCGGCAATCAGATTAGTAAAACGAGCATGGGTTTTACCCTTTGCATCGCGCGTCGCACGGCCAATAATCTGTATTATTTCAGTGAGGCTGGAGCGATAACCTACAGTTAGGGCATGCTCACACCATATCCAATCAAACCCCTCCTTCGCCATCCCAAGCGCTATAATTATATCCACATGATCGCGGTCATTTTTGGCTTCAGGTCGCTTTAGCGCAGCAGATACTTTGTCGCGTTTGGCAGCATCATCATCTACTAAGTCAGCAATTTTTAGCATTTTACCGTTTGAGGTTTTTACTAAATGAAAGCCCGTGTCGAGGTCAGTTCCCTGCCAATCGCCGAGTTCTTCAATGATATGTTCAACTTCTTTAATCTTATCTTTGGTGCTTTCCCGTGAGTTCACATTGGGGATATGAATGATGGTTTTCTCATTGGGATCTAGCACGTTCAGAATATCATCTGAGTAGGAGCCCGAATAAAAGTAGTAACCAATATCTAGGGTTTTGAGGTATTCATAGCCGTTAAGCTGCTCGTAATAGGTATACGTCACAGTATCAAAATTGGCTTCATCCTCTGGCGATAAGACGGCTTCGGCATCACCTCTAAAATACGAACCAGTCATGCCAACAATATGTACTTTGTCGCGGGCAATAAATTTCCCCAACTGCTCACCTAGTTTGCTGTCTGGATTGGCGCTTACATGATGAAATTCATCGACCGCGATTAAGCAATCATCAAATATAGAAATACCAAACCGATCTACCGCAAAGCGAAAAGTTGCATGAGTGCATATCAATGTTTGATCGTCTCTCTCCAAGAAAGATTTTAGGGATTTGACCTTGCCACCATCCTCCCCGGGTGCATTGCACAAATTCCATTTTGGAGCGACTTCCCAGTCCCAATAAAAGCCATACTTCCTCAGTGGTTCGTTGTCAAAACTTGCGCCAATAGATTTTTCAGGCACGATAATTATGGCTTTCTTAACGTTTTGATTGTGAAGCTTATCCAATGTGATAAACATCAAAGCGCGACTTTTACCAGAGGCCGGTGGCGACTTAATCAGAAGATACTGTTCGCCACGTTTTTCATAGGCACGCTCTTGCATAACACGCATACCCAGCTCGTTTGATTTTGTGGAGCTGCCGTTGCAGGCATACTTTACTGAAACAGAGGGGATAGATTTATGGTCCATCATTTTAAGGTCACCTTCTTATTTGTTTTACTAGTCATTTCTGCATAAAGGTCGAAGAGCTTTTCTAGGCGCTCCGTGTCGTTTTTAAACCGACGACCAATATAGATACGTTCTAGCACTTCGTCGTTGCGCTCGTGGGCATGACGTAAGTTTTCAGGCATTTTTTCTGGACTATAGAGATCAGCGATCGTCGCTGGAAAATGCGCTTCACGAGCAAGAAGAATGTTCTCAGCGCATCGTGTTAAATCTTCCGTATTTTTTTCAGTGAGGTTCGGTATAGGAAATGTATTCCATCCCATCGTGTTTGAATAACGAAAATCTGTTTTTAGCTTGCCGCAAACAGTAGAAATCCAAACCAAATGAATACGAGATGCTATCAATGCCATATTCCATAACGAAGCATCATACAAAGCAAATGCTGCATTTGAAAAAACTACATTATTTGGTTCTAAGGTAACCGGTAGGTATTCCCGGTTTTCAGAAGAAACAACGGGTGTAGCTATAGAATGGCTTTTGCAAACCCTCATTTCTCTAAATTGATGAGGCGTTTCCGCCATTTTTTTTGCCATTGGGTCCCGCGACGCAACTCTCTTTTCTTGAACGCTTTTTACTCTTCCCGATATTAAGAGGTTATTGGTATATTTCCTATAATCAGAAATGTCAGGAAACCACATGCAGTACCTCAGTTTACCCTTCGTTAGTTCTTCAGATCCCTTGAAGGTTTTAATGTTTCCTTGAGCTAATCCGCTTTCTTCCAAAACAGCCTTTTCGGAGGTGCTCATCAGCAGTCCATCTGATAGACCGTAATAATTTCCTTTAAGCATTTCATCAAGCTCACTGATGCTGTTTGATCTTCTTTCAATCCAAACATTTTTTCCTTCTACAAGGTATGCGTTAATCATTGAGACAGACTTTTTTTCACTTTCGACATAAATATAAAATGGAGGCTTTAGATTTTGGCCGCCTCCAATAATAGCTACGGTTACACCTGCATTGTTCTGTGCCAAGTTACTCCATTTAAACGATAAGACAGCAAAGTTAATCGTTGCTTCAAGTTTATCCATTTCTTGCCAGAAGTTTGAAATATTCTGACCCTGACAAATGGAATTGGTAGACACAAATGCATACCTAGCTTCCGTTTTTCGACAAAACATTTGTGCTAAATAAAACCAGCCGCATATATAATCTAAAGACCTCCAGTTCTTGAAGGCATTAGATAAACAAGCTTTCATATCTTCTTTTTGATCTTTGTTTTGATCGGCATTACCCTTGTAAGGAGGATTGCCGCAAATATATGTCTCACCACCTTCATTCTCAAAGTCAATCTGAGCTTGATCATGCGGCGCAGTAAATAAGTCATCTCCAATGAATTTAACGCCCGTTCCAGTAGGTGGACAAATAGAAAGCCAGTCGAGCCTTAAAGCATTTCCGCAGGTAATCCAATTTTCCGTATCCAATGGTAAAAATTCTGCGAGTGCTAGTTTTTGTCCTCGATAAAGTAAGTCACATTGATACTCTGCAATAATTAATGCGAGCCGTGCAATTTCTGCCGGAAAATCTCGAAATTCAATACCACGGAAATTTGTCAATGGTATGTCCGTTGGACGCCCTTTTTCTCCACGGCGTTCATTTATCTCAGCCTCGATCTCACGCATCTGCTTATAGGCAATAACCAAAAAATTACCTGAGCCACAAGCAGGGTCAAAGACGCGAATGTTTGATATGCGTTTGCGTAGGTTTAACAGCTTTCTCGGATTATCTTGAACTTGCTCTAATTGCTCGCGCAGGCCATCCAAAAACAGTGGGTTTAGAACTTTTAGGATGTTGGGAACGCTGGTGTAGTGCATCCCCAATGCACCACGTTCGTCATCATCGGCCACAGCTTGAATCATTGAACCGAAAATATCGGGGTTGATTTTTTTCCAGTCCAAATTACCAACATGAATAAAATAGGAGCGGGCAATCTTGGTGAAGCGAGGCACTTCGGTGCTACCTGAAAACAAACCGCCGTTAACATAGGGGAAGCCCTCTGCCCATGAGCGGATATTCTCTTTTTTACGATTTGAGGTTTTAGTGTTCATTGAGCGAAAGACTTCACCAATCACCTCATGGGTGTTTGAGGAATCTCTTGCGCTCATTTGCTCGATGGTGCCGGTAAACAGGTTGTCGCCATTGAATATGTCGGTGTCTTCGGCAAAGAAACAGAAGATCAACCGCGCCATAAAGTGATTCATATCGTGGCGACGTTCCGATGTACCCCAAGCGGCGTTGTTTTTAAGAAGCTCTACATACAGGCGGTTTAAGCGGCTAGTTGCCCGAATATCAAAGGAGTTGTCACGGATTTGTTTAACGGTGCTAATACCCGCCAATGGCAGAAAAAAACCGAAATGATTAGGGAAGTCTTTGTAGTCGCAGGCGACGGTTTCGTTTGTGCTGAGGTCTTCAGCTTCAAGGGTAATGCCATCGGTAGCTAGCGTAAATTTTGCTTTAGCCTTGGCTGTGGCTGGGCTGGCTTTGAGTGTATTTAGGGTGGCAGTGACTTCACCTTCCGCGCAAACAGAGATATGGATGTTGTTGGTTTGCAGGACGCCACCAATATCAGACTTGTTGGATGAGCCGCTTTGCAGGCGCTTGATGGTGGTTGCCTTGTTGCCAAACGCTTCAAGGAAGGCATAGGGGAAGCTCGCCGCGTCAAATGCTTCCTCGGCCAAATGGCTAATGGCTTCTTCTATTTCTACTGCATTCAACGGTGTTTACCCTTCATTATTGTTTTTGCTGCTGGTTTTTATTACTTTTATCCATGCGCACAAAATCTTTGTTTTCTAATTATCTAATACCTGTCATTAATTTACATGTTTGACAGAGAGAGAACCAATTTATTTTCTCATGCTTGTATCAGCCCCCCAAAAAAAAGAAAACAGCTCTGAGAAACTCCTTGACAAAAGAGCCCCCGCACAGCACTCGCGTGCGCGTGCGCGTGCGCGCGATCAATCAGGGTTAAACCTATCTTACGACTTTCACTACTATTGCATGCAAGTGTTCTGATAACAGGCAATTGGACCGCTTCTATGTCATTAAACCCCTAAAGAATCACAATGTCCGTCAAACGGACATCTTTACGTCAAACGGCCCCTATAAACCATAGGAATTAATACCTTATACTCGTATCTCCATCCGGTTCGTCCTTCGCAATTAATCCGACATACCGACAAATAACCCAAGTCTATTGCGTGCTGAATGTGAGCAGATACAGTTTGTCTCTTCTTTAAACCAGCAGCATACGCAATCAACTCTTGTGACGGGAAACAACCTTCGCCCTCAGCATTCATAAAGCGAGATAGCGCGGCAAGAACTAACCGAGTAGTACTGTTAAGGGTTGAATACTTTCCAAAAACCGAATCAAGCCATATATCTCTCAAATTTGAAGCAGATTGCCCTTTTCGGTAACGAGCAATAGATTTTGCGATGGAAATTGCCTCCAACGAATCTAATGGCGGATTGCAACTCCTAATATTTTCTGATTGAACCTTTAAGATAAGTTCCTCAAGTTCAGCACCTCTAGCCCTCAATTTTCCAGCGAAACGAGTCAGGTGCGTGTTTCGCATCCCCTCGTATATCTTCGTTCTATTAGTTAGCGGGTGATTTCTATCGCGCTGCTTAAGTAAGTCAATCAGCTCTACTGGAATGTTATTGGGTTTATACAGGCCGTCTTTCCATTCATAGATGTTACCTGACGCATGTAGTGATGGTGGTCCAACCACGTAGCCACCGTCACCACGAATATCTATTCCTGGTCCCAGCACATTCACGCCCGAAGCAATTGAGTAACCATTGGAGTCAAAAAAGATGTGAATACCCCCACCCCCCGTATTCGCAACTAAATTATCCAATGATAGACGACCATAATCTCTTTCAATTTTAGCTAGTGATTCATAACCCCCTTTGTCTTTATCAACATCCACAACAACAATCCCTGACTTGATTCCCGTTGCAACTCCGATATTACGTGGCTTATTGAACATTCCCCATACCTTAGACTGATCTTTGCTTGCAGCTTTAAATCCACCACGGCACGCAGGATGCTTTCCGGGCGATCGACAAAACCGACCACAAGAACAATGACCATCAATTATTGTTTGCAATGGAAGTACGGCCATCCCCATCCCAGCGAGCTCTATAGCGCGTTCACGCATAAGATCAGCATCAATAAGACAGGTCTCATTATTCACAATGCCATTCCGGAATCCTTGAAGGCGTTCTTTTAGCGTTGTTTAGCCTAATTCTAATATCACTATAGCGCTCTCGGAGCCTACTGGAAGCACGACCTATGAGTTCTAGGGGTATGGTCTCCATTGAGGACTGTAGATTCCGATACTGCTTTTTCTGAAATTCAGTAACCCAAAAACAGATCGGCTCCCCATGTAAATATATTGCCTCCAGGCTTTTGCTGTCCAACGGACAATTTGGAGCATTGCAAGACTTAAACTTGCGACATTTTTCCATTCGCTCGCCCGATGCCCAAACTTCAATTTGGATCTCGCTTAGTAATTTAGTTCTGGTAAAATCCGTTTTGTCTAAGCTGGCAGGCGAAAGACTTTCAATTGAGCCGCCACGATTTCTCGTGGCGGCTTCTTTGGTTATTCTGTCCATTAGACACCCCCATCACTGATTTGTGAGAGCTTAAATTGGATAACGGCACACAATGGTGTGCGACGTGAGCGACCTAATTTATAGCTTGGAATATCTATTTCACCGCGAGAGCGCCTCACCTCAAGCGTTCCTTGTGCGAGGCCAAAAATCGCATTCAATTGCTTGTCCGGAAAATCACCAGGCACTTCTTTTACTGAGCAATTTAGGGTCTGAGCAATATCTAATAAAATCTCTTGTCTATTCATATGTAATCACGCTTTTTCAAGTTAGTTGAACACAGGTTGGATTTAACCCATGCCTACAGCGTTTTACATTTTCGGAGAGAGATACCCTCCCTTGGCAAGCGTTTTATTTTTAGATCTAAAGAGATTAATATGATTTATATCAATTAGTTACGAGAACATAACCAATAGGGAGGGGTTCCTTTTTGCATCCTACGGATGAAAAATCTATGTTTAAGTCTTGCTAAGGCCGATCTTCTTTTTGAATTTCACCAAAAACTTGGCTCCAAGCATTGTCGGTACTATTTAGGTCAAACAAGCATATCGTCGCCCCATTTTTCTCTGCCTGTTTGATCTGCGCATGAAATCCTTTCTTTTGAGGTAACCTTAATGCTGGGCAAACGGCATTTATGAAATTCAAAGTGTTCTGCCAGGTTGACGGGAATTTTAATGGGTTAAGATTCCTATCTAGGCGGCGGATTGATTTCAACGCCTCCTTCAATGCCTCTTGCGAACGCTCAGCAGCCTTAATCGTTTCCGCTGCATACTGATCACTAATATGGGAAAGAGTCGCTCGCAGGGCTTGATACTCCGCTCGCACTTCATTCTTGTCAGATTTGTAGCCTTCCGATAACAAACCCCCTATTCGTTTTTTAGCCACTTCCCTAGCTAGGCTCTTTCTATGCTCTTCGCTTTTGAATTCATTCCAATTAGAAATGTAGAGATCTAAAGCTTTCTGATACTGGTCATCTAGAAGTTTTTCACTTAAGACAGCTAATTCATCGTGATGATGAAGGCTCTGCTGCATCTTCTCTTCCGCTCGTTCATATTCCTGAATACCATACCTATAAGCCGCCACACCCCTTGTAATCTCCGGCAGAGGAGCATGGACATGCCATTTGCCATGTATAGGATAATCGTAACCACCCAAGCGTAAAATAACCTTTATCTTCTCCTGTTTGGTTTCGGCAACTAACTCCGCTTCACTGAACTCTCTCATCTTACTGCCCTTATGTGCTCTAGCGGACCTGTTGGTTGCTCTAAACCAGCGAATTCAAGAATCTTCGCTTCAATTCGGGTATGCCATAGCCTCAAAAGATCTAGAGGCCGCACTCTGTAATGCTTTTCAGCAATAGCGCTTGGCTTATGCCCTTGAATCTGAGCAACAACACCAACGGGACACTCTACCCATTCGGACAAACTCCCAAAACTCCGCCTCAAACCATGAAGTGATACGGGAGGCAACCCCGCCAGCGCTAGCGCATTTACATGTTTTCTGTAAGGGTCTCTCAGCCGACCTGATTCAGATTGCGGGCTACTGAACACCCATTCATTTCTGCGAGGGAGCGCGTTCAACAAATTAGCGAGGTACGGCGTTAGTGGGATTACCCGTTCACCTTCCACTTTGTCCTTAATGCGCACACTATTCCATTGAAAATCTGCATCCTCCCACTTCAACCCCGCTAACTCTTCGCGCCTAGCACCTGTTATTAATAGCCCTTGGAGATACGCCGAGATGACTGGATTGTCGATCATCCTTACAGCCTTAAACCAGTGAGGTAAATGCTGACTCTCTAAAGCATCCTGCTTAGCTTTTATTTTGGGTAGTGATTTACGAATCATCCCATTTTTAAATAGCCTGTCCACGTCGGCTAGGTCTTGATACCTTTCCTCTCCGTCGGCCCAGTTCAGACACGCGCGTAATAATCTATATCCTCGCGCTGTCACGGTTGGCCGAGTCTTTTTCTCCTTTTCTATCCATCGCACAATCGTCTCTGATGTGAAATCAGCCAGCCGCACAGCAGAAAAGCTATTTAACACTCCAGCAACAGTTTTTTTATTGGAACGCCGTCGTTTCAGACCCGCAGGCTGCATGGACTTTTGGTGGTCTTTATAGTGCGACTCACTCCAATTGGACTTGTTAGCCTCAATATACTCATCCCAGACATCCTTTAGCGTTACGCTCCCTCGCAAGTCTTCAACCTTTTGAGCCTTTCTATCAATTAGCTTTTGCTTTTCAATATCCCGTGGATGGATTCCGCTTATCAATGAGTGCTGCAATTCTCGCGCACGATTCCTAGCTACATCAATTTTGACGAGCGGCCATTCACCGCACCTCAAGCGCACTGTTTGCCTGTCTCTTTTAAAGTACTGAGTCAGTACAAAATGTTTTTTACCATTGTGCTCGACAACAACACCAAAGCCCTTTATGTCATCGGATTTTTTATTCTCGTCAAGGTAGTAGGTGCGCTTACCTTTCACTGAATTTGGCAGGGAATCCAGAGTAGCTTTAGTGAAGTTAATATGTTCAGGCATAATCAATTCAATTTTGGTCACGATAAGGTCACGAAATTACGTCAATTTCGGTTAATCGCTATTAAACTCGGTATGATTATAACCTATTGAATATAATAATAAATGGCAGATTAATTAAGTTGAGTCAAGCTCAGTCAAGACCGCAAGCAAAGGACTGAAAATCCCCGTGTCGGCAGTTCGATTCTGTCCCTGGCCACCATTTTTCTTATATTTATCAATACCTTATATTCGATTAAATTATTGGCATTATCTCTTAGTTTTAAAACGGTACAGTTCAGTACATTTCCCTTGCTTAATCGGCTCTATAGTTTTAACAAACTCAATTATTAAACCAATAATTACTCTAAAGCATTTGTATATCTACCATCGAATGGAAGATATACAATCACCCAACAATCTTCGATCAACATTGTAAATACTCCATAATCTGGTATATTTACAACCATGTTAGAAAGACAACTTTACTCAAAAATACACAGTCAACTTAAAAAGTCTGCTGCTGTTGCGTTGTTAGGGCCGCGGCAAGTTGGCAAGACGACTCTCGCTCATAAAATATCAGATAAGCTTGAAAGTATTTATATTGATCTTGAAGACCCCAGGGATATTCAAAAGCTTGGCGATCCAAGTTATTACTTTGATCAATATGCTGACCGACTGATTATTATTGATGAAGTTCAAAGGCGACCTGATTTATTCCCAATATTAAGAAGCCAGATTGATCGCAACCGACGCAATAGTCATACATTTTCTCAATTTCTATTACTGGGCTCCGCGTCTAACGAGTTATTAAACCAATCTTCAGAATCACTAGCGGGACGCATTTCCTACCAAGAGCTATTTCCTCTTAACTTATTAGAAGTTAATCAGGAAAACGAAGGTGCTCTTTGGTTACGCGGTGGGTTTCCTGAAGCATACGTTAATGACGACAATGATTTAAGTTGGCGCCTGGACTTTATTAGAACCTATCTCGAACGAGATATTCCAATGCTAGGGATGCGTGTTCCTGCCGAAACGCTACAACGATTTTGGACAATGCTTGCTCACAACCAAGGCCAATTATTTAACGCAGCACAAATGGCCGGCAGTCTTGGAATTTCAGGGCAGTCCGCGAGTCGCTATCTTGATTTGATGGTCGATTTAATGCTGGTTCGAAAGCTACGCCCCTGGCACACGAATACAAAAAAACGCTTAGTGAAAAGCGCCAAGACCTATGTTCGTGATAGTGGCTTAGTTCACGCACTACTAAATATTTCTACCTACGACGGTTTATTAGGCCACCCTGTTTCTGGCAATAGCTGGGAGGGGTTTGTGATAGAAAACATCCTGTCTATTTGCCCACGAAATGTGGATGCTTATTTTTACCGAACCGCAACGGGTGTTGAAATCGACCTTTTGCTGAGCTTCGCAGACGAACTGATTGCAATTGAAATCAAACGCTCAAGCTCTCCAACGCTAAGCAAAGGCTTTCATATTGCTTGTGAAGATATAAACCCAACATCTAAATGGGTTGTTCATTTAGGTGGCGATGAATATAAGCTGCCAAACGAGATAACGGTGCTTTCACTCGAAAAAATAATGCAAAAACTCATCGTTATGTTTCAAAAATAAATTCGATATGGAACCCTGAAAAAATTAACTGGCGAACTGTAAATAGTCGGAGCAGGCGCTGATCCGTATTCTATGTCAGCCTGCGATCACATAATGAATGAAGATAAACTAAACATTATCGAACAACAGCTAGTCGAACTAGAACGGCAAAAAAAGGAGCTGTTGACAGAGAAAAAGATTTTGTTAAATAGCAGTGCGGGCTCAATAGCAACCACACAAAACTCAAAGACACTCTCAGCCGATCAAAAAGTAAAATTATTCATGAGCCTGTTTAAAGGAAGAACAGATGTGTTTGCTAACCGATGGAAAAACACGCAAGGTCGAAGAACTAGCAGGACACACGCTTTAATGAGTAGTGTTGCGGCTTGAGGGAGCTTAAATGGAAACAACCTATTTTTTAAACGCATTAATAGCTGCTGGACTGAAAGAAAACGCCGAGGAACTCCGCAAGCTGCCCGGGTGGGCTAAACCTTCAGTAGCACGCAAATACAGCGCTTCGGTTGGGGCAAGAGCCTTGGCTCAAATAAGCCCCCTGAATAGATCCGAAAAAATTGCTTTGATAAAGGGCTTAGCAATGTACGAAGACTCTATTAGCGGGGTTGGCAGCGTTACACACCTTCAACGTCTTATTGGGGATTTAGAAGAACCTGTTTCCGACGCATTTGATTGGGTAGTGAGCAACACTTGCAGTTATGATTACTTCGCTAAAGGTGCAAGGTCTTGGGCCGAATATCAGGCTCATCGCGAGTACGACCGTGTAAGAAAGGAAAGAAACTTAGAAAAGGAAAGAGTGAGAGCGGAATTAGGTAAAGCCCGCAAAGCCGAGAAAGCGACGGGCAATCTATTAAATGCGGTGCGCCGAGGAGACACGAAAGCCGTTGCTGCTCTCATAGAAAAAGGAGCGTCAACTATATTAACCATGGAGAGCGGGGAGTCTCTACATGATTATGCTAAAAAACACGGATATGATGATATTGTTGAAATTCTAGATAAACTGTCTTCAAGTGATGATCCCGTAAATATGAGTGCACCGATCTTAATACCAACCATTAATGACCTTTATCATCATCCAAGAGTGCGGTCTGCAAAAAGTCAGGTTTTGCAAAATTTGGGTTACGGTCCAGAAGGGAATAACACACAGGGAGCCATATTAGACGCAGAGGAAACACTAGAGTCGCGCATAAGATCTAGAGTGGGCCATGTCGTTTCACCCCGACTACTTCATGAAAAATCAATTTTGTTGAAATCTTTAAAAGCCGCGGCTGAAGAAGTCTCGGATGATCTTGTGAATGCATATATAGCTACTGATTATCGCGTAACTCATGGTGAAGCAACAATTGTTCTAAATGTCGGTATGTACTCTAAAGAGGTCGAAGAGTTGCTCGTACAATCAAACTCCAACACCGCTGCGTTCATTAGTGCTTATAACCCAGATAGTAACCCGCTAAGCGATCATGAAAATATCAAGGCACACGCCGCGTTAGTACAAGATATTGAGCTTGCTGGGTATAAGTACTTTTTAGGTGAGGGTAAAGGGCAAGGTTCTAGCTGGCCAAGCGAACCTTCGATTTTGGTTGTTGGCATTGAATGCGGCGAAGCTATCGCTCTTGCAAGCAAGTATCGTCAACAAGCTTTTGTTTGGATCAGAAAGCAAGACGCTCCCAGATTGATTTTGATCGGCGGCTCAAAAAGTCGAGACATTCATCTTCAAAGGTTCGAGAATAACTAACGGGACATATATGGATACCTCCCCATTGTAAAGGCATAGCAATGCCTTATCGATGCTTTGCATCGATTCCTTATTAACGAATGATTACCATTATTGCCCTCTGATAAAAACAGGTTGCGCTGACATATATACGGCTTCTCTATGATCATCAGTAAACTGTGATCGAGCCCAGATGAAGATCCGCACCCGAGCGGCCTAAACACACGCACGGTCTTGTGTAAAACCTTGTCCCAGACAGGCTCTGCTCAGGTGGGATTAACCCTTTATCTCATCAGTAACGGCAACAGTGGATGGTCATTCGTTAAGTTGTTGGTACGGCTTTATTGGGTAGGATTACAGCCCGCTCTCACGCAGGCATCGGTCGATACACTTCTTGTTTGTGTAGTAGCACCCAGACCAGTCGAGCCAATCGATTGGCTATCGCTACGGTTGCTATCTGACCGCCTCGGCGTTGTTTGATCCGATTCGCCCACCGGCATAAAGCATCGTCTGGTCGTTTATCACAGACACCCAGTAATGCGCGAGCACCATGAATGAGCTGTTTGCGTAAGTACGGATCACCTCGTTTGCTGATGCCCTGCATCTGCGAGCGTAGGCCGCTCGCGCTGAGCTTGGGCGTTAGCCCAAGGTTTACAGCAAGTGAGCGTCCTTGCCTAAACTGTGACCCGTTACCAAACTTACAGACCAGAGCTGTGGCGTTAATTACCCCGATACCAGGAATCGTGCTGATGATCTGGCAATGGCGGTCGCTTTTGAGGTACTCTCGAAGCGTTGCTTCAATGGCCTCAGTGCGGTCACGTAACAGTTGTAACTCATCAAGTGATCGTTGCACCTCATCTTTAATCAACGATGATAATTCATCGCTGTTTAGAGCGAGTTCCATTAGTACAACAAAGCCTTTGTTGCCCTTAGCGCTAATTAATCCGTACTCGGCCAACAAGCCCCTGACTTGATTCATCAAGCCGGTACGGTTGCCGACCAAGCGTTCGCGGATCCGGTGCAGAGACTGAATGTCTTGTTGATGTTGAGTTTTAACAGGCACATCAATTATGTTGGGCCGCTGCGCGGCCTCAATGATGGCTATCGCATCATTAGCATCGGTTTTATTGCCGCGCGTAAACGGCTTTACGTGTTGTGCTGGGATGAGCCGAACCGTATGCCCATGTGCTTCGCACACCCTCGCCCAATAGTGCGCGGTATAGCACGCTTCCATAACCACCACAGACGGTGGTTGTTGGGTCATAAACTCAACCAGTTTTGATCGAGTGAGCTTCTTATTTGATGTGATTTGTTGGCCGTGTTGAACGGCTACTTGAAAGACAGTCTTTGCCAAATCGACACCAATAACAGTATGATTATTCATAGGTGGATACCTCGCAGTTGGTTGTGATGAACCTCATTTTGGCACTTGATGCCGTAAGACGAGGTATCCATCTCATCACACGCTTTTAAGACTATCACTATTGTTAAGTTCTGGTTATAACTAAGCCTCTTCAATCTAAATGAGCCAACGGAATGACTCAGCCTAGAAGCACGCTTATCTCTCTTTCGGATACGCCCTATTACCACTGCGTCTCACGTTGTGTTCGCCAGGCGTTTCTTTGTGGCGAAGACCGTAAATCAGGTAAGTCGTACGAACACCGCCGAGAATGGCTCGAACAGAAACTGTTAAACACAGCAGAAGCATTCGCCATTAAAGTGTGCGCGTACGCCGTAATGAGTAATCATTATCATGTTGTTCTTCGAGTTTGCCCTGAACAAGCCAAGGACTGGTCTGCTAAAGAGGTAATTGTTCGGTGGCATTCGCTCTATTCAGGCACAGTGTTTTCCAGACGATTCATGGCCGGTGAGGTCTTGCCTATCGCTGAGCAAGATGAGCTAAATAAATCTGTTGCTCTATGGCGTGACCGCCTGATGAGCATTTCTTGGTTTATGAAAATCGTCAATCATGCGGTAGCCGTTATGGCTAACGAAGAAGACCAATGTAAAGGTCATTTTTGGGAAAGTCGTTTTAAAAGCCAAGCTTTGTTGGACGACAGAGCGTTGCTAGCTTGTATGGCTTATGTTGATTTAAACCCTATTCGAGCAAAACTAGCCCGTACTCCAGAACACTCGGACTTCACCAGTATTAAGAGTCGAATTAATTCGATAGCTAAACAGACCGAACCTGTTCGATGTTTAGACCAATTTACAGGTATCAATAAAAAGACAAATGGAATCCCATTTAGGCTTGATGATTACATCCAATTAGTCGAGTGGAGCGGACGTATTGTGCATCTTACGAAAAAGGGGTTTATCACAAGCGATGAGCCGGGGTTGCTAAAAAGGCTGAGTTTAGATAAAGATGCTTGGCATACGCTCATCACCCAGTTTGAGCAGCACTTTGGCCACTGGGTGGGATCTGAGCATATTGTGCGCCAGCTCTATGAAGACCATCGCTATCAGCGTACGCCCAGTACGCGGTCACACCGAAGTTTATTCGGATAAACACGCAATTCAAAGAGCTGCCTCCTCACCAAATGCAATGGTGAGTAGTTCGCTCGCCCATCAATTGAGTAATTAAACAATTTGCCCAAACTTTGGTGTGTTTGTGTAACGACTTCAATCAGACAGACACTCTAAACCACAGATTAAAGCTCGTCACAGCCCAGATCTTACCTCTCTCCTATAACGACTGTCCTTTGTACTTGTGTTTGGACTGCCGTTAAGACCAACAACATCATTGCCAGCGAATACCTTTTAGGGTCGCTAGCCGTCAATTGAAAGGACATTAGTGATTGCTCTACAAATTTAATATTAATTATTAATGATGATAAATTGAAAACATAAATTATCAACGTTTGTTTGAGGAACTATCGCAAGCTGAGATCCCTTTAATCGCTATGCCTTAACGGTGTTCTGGTATGGCCAGTCACTCTAATAAATGAAAATCATTCAAGTTAAACCATTTGCGTGAAAAAATAAATCCAGTTACTGGCTCAGGGGAGAGACTGGTGACTTCTTCAGTCATATTCTTTCTATAAAAGGCGGTGCAAGTAGCGTTTTGCCATACAGTCTTTTTCATTTTTTCTCTCATTTTAGCAACATATGCATCCTGAAGATTCTGTTTGGGATTGATGGCTTTTATGCTTTTATCCCGTTTTACAGCACTGATGGCTTGAACGATATAATCGGTCGCCACTTGCATATACGACATTTGGGAGCTATGACCGGTGCCGGTGTTCGGGCCGTTAACTTTAAAGTAATTTGGGTAGCCAGAAACGGTAATGCCTTTATAGGAGACGGCCTCTTTTTCCCATTCGCTGTTGAGGTTCCGACCGCCCAGGCCATAGACTTGAAACGTTAATGCCTTTTTCATATTCGAATAGGCAAAATATCCCGTGGCGTACACGATGACGTCCAGAGGTATCTCCTTACCGTCCTTTGTTTTAATACCCTGGGGCGTAATACATTCAATTCCACTGATATCCACATCCACGTTGTCACGAGACAACGCGGGAAGGTAGTTGTTTGACGGTATAACCCGCCTACAGCCCAATTCGTAATCGGGCATCATATGCTGACGCAAAGTATCGTCTTGGATGTATTTTTCCAGATGCTTTTTCAGTCTGCTCCTATAAGAGCTCTTCATGATTCGGCTAATGGTTACGGTCCCTGGGTAGCGGCGGAATGCAAGAAACCGAATATCATAATAAATAAAAACGCTTAAACGAATCAGGTGGCGAATGCCCGGCAGCGTTCGAACAAAACTTTCTATAGCGCCGTAATGCCGGTCTGAGCGAGGAAGAATCCACTGTGCCTTGCCCATGAACAGGGTCAACCTAGCAACTTTATCGGCTATAGCGGGAACAATCTGCGCCGCTGAACATCCGGACCCGATTACGCCGACACGTTTGCCTTCATATGCGACACTGTGATCCCAGTGTCCAGCATGGAATATCGGTCCATCGAAAGTCTCTTTACCCTTTATATTGGGAATATGCGGATTAGCCAGCACACCGCTGGTATCAATAATAAAACGGGCAGTGTATCGCTCGCCCGAATCAGTCTCTACATTCCACAAACAATCGCTTTCATCATAAGTAAGCTTGTTGACCACCTGATTTGTCTTTGCCTGCTTTCTCAGACCAAACTTGTCAATGATATGGTTTGTGTATGCGAGCAATTCGCTTTGCGGGGAAAAGGTTTTCTTAAACGGGTAGGCCACAAAAGAGATGGAATAAAGGCTGGTTGGAATATCAACCTCGGCACCCGGGTACGAGTTGATCTGCCAAGTTCCACCGAGCTCTGGGCTTCTTTCCAACATAACAAAGTCGCTACAACGTTTTTTCTGTAAACGAATCGCCGCCAACAAACCTGAAAAACCAGTGCCGATAATTATGCTTTCAAAATGCAGATTATTTTTTTGATTAATGATTTTCTTGCCCATTCCATTCGCGAGACATACTAAGTAAGTATCGAGAAGCTTAGTCGCAGAAGCTTAAGGAACACTTAAGAGAAGAGGACAATTGAGCGAGAAACTATGGCAACCTCATTGGTCATAAGGCTGCTACCTTGAGATTGATGAGGTTTAGTTACAAGCAGAAGCAATGACAAGTAAAGTACTAAAAGTCTTTGCTCCGTTAGTTTACTGTTAGCTTTGCTTCTACTAATTTTGTTCCTACTTCTGACTCCATATCGCGCAAGTCATCTCAAATATTTTCTACTATTTTCGTTTTCGATTTTGATGTGGATCAAGGGGTGCGCGTCAACTTTCTATACTCTGATTATGTGAAAGACAAACATTTGAGCACACGGCTCGCTCAACGCATGCCCATACAGCCGTATCACTCTAAAAGGTTATCAGCCTTTATCAATGCCACTGGTTTCTTAGGCGCTGCTAGTCATAATTAATTACTCGCCGGTTAAAGATGATCGGTGAGCACGCTCTACATATCTAAACCATAGGACAGCAAAATGACTTATCACTTTAGTAAAAAACTAAACATGTCTATGAACGAAGCAATCGCCAGGGTAACCGATATCCTCAAAGAAGAGGGCTTTGGAATTCTTACCGATATCGACATTCAGAAAACGCTCAAGGCCAAAATCGATGTGGATTTTCGAGCCTATCGTATTCTGGGAGCGTGCAATCCAGTGTTGGCGCATCAAGCTCTTCAGGCAGAAGATAAAATCGGTACCATGCTGCCCTGTAATGTGATCGTACAGGAGCTTAAACCAGGCTTGGTTGAAGTGTCTGCAGTGAACCCAGCAGAGTCGATGAAGTCGGTCGAAAATGCTTCACTTGGCGATATTGCAAATCAGGTTCAGGCCAAGCTAAAGGCTGTTGTAGAAAAGCTCTGATAATTGTTTTGCGAAGGTTCAATTAATCGTGCTCTACGACCGTCTTTATTCAGCTCATTGAATTAAGTGTAAACTGACATAAGTAAAATTTGTAATGAAGGCAAGCAGTTAAAAAGGCGCAGAACTATTTACTGCTTTATACGGGCCAACACCGCTTTAAACGAGGTTACCGCGCATGTGTGAACTACTTGGAATGTCTAGCAATGAGGTCGCGACGCTAAATTTTTCGCTGCATGCCTTTGCAGAACATGGAGGTGGGTCGGGACCGCACATTGACGGTTGGGGCGTCGCGTACTATGCAGGCCGAGACGCTCGCCTCGTCAAAGAAGCTGAAGCGGCCGCAAAAAGCGATTGGGTTCGCTTTATCCAAGATCACTCCCTAACGAGTCGTCTGGTCATTGCGCATATTCGCAAAGCAACCACCGGCGCTCGAACTTATTCTAATACACAGCCCTTTGTACGTGAGTTGGGGGGATACGCACATGTGTTTGCGCATAACGGCCACCTGGCAGGTATTTTTGACTCGCCCTTCTTCCAGCCGCGCCGGTTTCAAGCGCTTGGCGAAACCGATTCAGAGCGCGCATTTTGTGAGCTGCTCGAGCGTATGAGCGCACTTTGGATTGAAACCGGCAAGGTTCCACCTTTAGAGGCTAGATTAGCCACGGTTGCGCAATTCGCAAGCGAGCTCAGATGTTTTGGCCCAGCAAATTTTTTATATTCAGACGGCGATGTTCTTTTTGCTCATGGCGACCGCCGCACCAACAGAGAATCCAAAAAGATTGAAGCGCCTGGTCTAGTGGTACTAAAGCGCCAGTGCGGTCGGTTACAAAAGAGTTTTTCCGCAAAAGGCCTTTCGATTGACGGCGACAGTCAGCTGGTTAGCCTCGTTGCAAGTGTGCCATTAACAGACGAAGCATGGGAGCCTTTAGAGGAAGGCGAAATTATTGTCCTATCTGGCGGAAGCATTATCGCCAAACAGCCAAAGTAAAAAGCCTTAAGGGGCCGCCTTTAATTAAGGGGTTCTAACCCCTTAATTTTTATGGCAAGAGAAAACACTGTATTCTTAGTCATTACCCAATTGGGCAAAACACTCTGATACGTTTGGTATCTTTGCTGGCTTACACCCTTTAATTGAGATAATGATATGAAAGATGTATTTACGATAGTTGCTCTTGGCCTACTCTGCTTCGCAACCTCACTCACGGCCGAGAATTCAAACCAACGCTTGATCATGCAGGGCACGAAACCCAGTATAGACAATCAGGTTACGTTCAAAAATTATCGCCTTCCCCCTTTTAATAAATGGGCTTTTCATAACATTAGCGCGCCCTACAACGTACTAACGATTCCCAGAGAGGGACGCGTCACTGAACTGGAGCAAAAAAATAATGCTGAATTTGGCAAACTGAAACTGATCGATGGATTTGGTAAACCCAGCACTGTGGAAGACATACTAGCCACTACCGATACGGATGGCTTTGTAGTATTGCAAGATAACAAAGTGTTATTTGAGCGTTACTATGGCGACATGAACCGCCACGACCATCACATATGGTTTTCGGCCACTAAGTCTCTTGTGAGCACCGCCCTAGGTATATTGGTTGAGAATGGCGATATCAAATTATCAGACTCACCCGCCAAGTATATACCCGAGTTAAAAGGCAGCGGCTTTGAGCGTGCAACAATTCAAAATGTTCTTAACCACAGCAGTGCTATCGACTTTAAAGAGAACTACACAGATGAAGACTCTGACTTTTTCAAATACTATGGACCAGCTTTGAACATGGCTTACGTTCCGGGAGGGCGAGATGCTTTGCCTGAAACCACCGAGATTTACGGGGTTTATGATTTCCTCGAAAAATTTGTGGGTGAAGATAAAGCGCTGCAACCTGGTGATGTGTTTGACTACAACTCCGCCAACGCCGATGTGATCGGCTGGCTAGTGGCGCGCGTATCCGGCATGCCTATTCAGGATTTTATTCAGCAAAACATCTGGTCAAAATTGGGTGCAGAACACGACGCGTTAATTGCAGTTGACCGTGCCTACATCCCAGTAGCAACGGGCGGAATGACCACATCGCTTCGCGATGCAGCTTTGTTCGGGCAGATGATTCTTAATCGGGGCAAAGTAAACGATGAGCAAGTTATCCCCGCAGATTGGGTCGATGAAAGTCTGCGAATTACGGCTAAAGACAAACAGAAAATGAAAAGCAATAGCAAGTACCAGGACAACTCATGGACTGCGTACAAAAACATGTGGTGGATTATTGATGACGAGCAAGGCGAGTACGCGGCTGTCGGGGTTCATGGCCAGGTGATTTATATAAACCGCAGTGCTAACGTGGTCATTGCTTACTTCTCCAGCCAGCCTGTGGCGAGTGCTTCGCGTAACCCACAATTCCAATCCAAATTATTTGCCGCGCAGATAATAGCTAAACAGATAGCTCAAAAACTGAAATAAAAATCGAACAAACCTGTAGAGGAAGTAAATGATGATAGGCAAATTTATTCTTTGGACCTCAGCGCTAGTGTTGGTAGGTTATGGACTTGTCGGGCTTGTCTCACCGAACATACCGGTGGGATTTGCGGGTCTCGAGATCAGTACTGGCGATGCTTTCGCAGAGGTCGGCGCAATGTACGGAGGGCTACAAACCGGGCTCGGTCTATTCTGTACACTGGCTGCTTTGCGTTCTGAGTACTATCAAGCTGGCCTCATGCTGTTAGTATTGGCCATCGGTTCCCTAGCGCTGGCCCGACTCATCTCTCTACTGGTTTCAATTGACCCAGTTACCGCTTATACCTACGGCGCGATAATGTATGAAGTAGCGACTGCAATTATTGCCGCTGTCGCTCTCAGGAATATTGGACAAACCAAGAAGGCGTAGCTATTCTGCGTCGCGCAAGGACATACAAATCAACGACAATTCAACCCAACCCAACAATCCAAATTGACACAACACGAATACATCTTTATTGCCGTCTCTATCATTCTGGGTTTGGCTATCACGCGTCTACTGCATACTATTGCCATGCTTACCCGCGCTCATGAGCGCGTCGAATTTCACTGGTCGTCGGCAATCTGGGCACTCTGTGTTCTTATTTTACATATTGCAACTGTGGTGGGTGGGCTGGGGATTACGCGACGTTGACGTGTGGGCATTCTTGGACTTTATCGTACTTATAATAGGCTCTATCTTTCTCTATGGAGCTGCGGAAATGGCGTTACCTGCACCAGAGGAAAGTAAGATCGATATGTTGGAACAGAGCAAGGGTCTAGGCCGCTTATCTGCCGCATCGATGTTGCTTTACTTTCTCGTAGGGCCGTACGTAAATATATCTATGTATGGCAATGCAATCATTCCTTCGATTGCAGTTCCATCGGTGGGTATTATGTTAATGGTTCTAGTCATTTCCTTTCCTGCTCGGTTTAAGACCTGGGCCATTTTATTCACAATCTATTCGCTTGCTGTGCTCGCCCTAACAGTATAGTTGTAGCTAGTAGCATTTAGTGTCGCTGTAATAGTTAGACACACATTATAAGTGAGAGATTCTAAACGCTGTTTCAGTTGCCGTCAGTTACTCCCCCAGTTACCTAAAAATCCCCCTCGCGAAGCGTCAATGCGTACTCCGCACCTGAATATCAAGATGTGTTTTTGCCGAAAGTGAATTGGTTATTAGGCAGCTGTGTTCAGATTTTTCCAGCAGTCGCACGGCCTTTTTCTCGTCAACCCCACTCGGAACATCCAGCACTACGTGCAATTTAAACTCTGAGAACTGCGTAATGTCGTTGATTCGATCTAGCGTTCCTTCGACCTGACAACTGATAGATTCCCATTCCAACTTCGAGGCGCGAGATATTGCCTTGAAGGTCAAGATAAAACAGTCTGCGACTGCAGCGACTAGCAGCGTCTCTGGCGACCATTTGTCACCCGGACCTCCAAATTGAGCTGGAGCGGCTGAAGCGATAGTTGTTAAACCTTGGCTTGTGAGATCTATCGTTCCCTGCTTGCTGCCCGTTGCTGTAACGTTATAGCTATGTGGAAGGCTTTCCATTTTTTTCTCCTCTAGAGTGATAACTTAGGTCTACTCGGCGCTGTTAGAACTGACTAACAACCAATATTAAGTCTTTCACATTTACACAACTCTGATGTTGACCCAGATCAATTTGACATAAATATAGTCTGCCAGTATTGCTTGCCAATGTCGCCCATTGTGACTCTTAACTCAGTGGGTCTATCAGCTAACGAGTATGGCAATTTCTCAACTATTTTTTCCCACAATTAGTCAGCCTACCCAATTGTGGCGATATCAGCCCTCTTAAAACTCCAAATGTGCTTCGCGACAAGACACACGCCGTAAACCCAGCATGGTAATTGATTTTAGCAGGTGATTTATGCCGTTTATAAGGGTGTTCTTCGAGTAATTATTTCGAGTTCACTTGTCAGCACTGCTTAGATCAGGCACTGTTCAATATTCGCTAAAAATTAATATGAGACACCAATGAATAACGCCTCTGCCGCCGCTCAACAAGTAGTGCAAGTCGCCCAAACGGTAGAACACCAGACCATGCTGATGGTGCTGGGAATTACAGGCCTGCTTGCATTGGCGGTAATGGTTGTACCGTTGGCAACTCGGCTTAGGCTCCCCTTCACCGTTATGTTGGCGGCGATTGGTGTATTGATCTGATTGGGCACAGAGGTTCTATTAACGATACCGGGGCTCGGCTTTTTGCATGAGTTTGTTCATGCGTTAAACTCTTTAGAGATCACTTCCGAAGCCGTGTTTTTTGTGTTCTTACCCGCTTTGGTATTTGAGTCAGCGTTTGCCATTGATGTGCGTCGTCTGTTTGACGATATATCCCCGATTCTTATGTTGGCCATTGTTGGTTTGCTTATTTCAACTGCGGTGATCGGCTTCACCATGGCGTATGTAACTCATATGCCCATACTGGCGTGCTTGTTGTTAGGAGCCATTGTTTCTGCCACTGACCCCGTGGCAGTAGTTGCCATATTTAAAGATCTGGGTGCACCACAGCGATTGGCCATTCTGGTTGAAGGCGAAAGCCTGTTTAACGATGCCACGGCAATTGTGGCGTTCACTATTATCTCGGCCATGATGCTTGGGCAGTCTGACCCTACTCTGTTTAGTGGTATTGCGTCGTTTGTTACGGTGTTTTTTGGCGGTATTTTAGTTGGCTATGTAACAGCGAGAATCATCTGCGTTTTACTGGTAAATATTGGCGAGTCTAACTTACCAAAAATAACACTGACCATCTCGCTCGCCTATTTGTCTTTTATTATTGCCGAACACAGCCTGCATGTATCTGGCGTTATGGCCGTGGTCACAGCCGCTTTAGTGCTGGGTTCACGAGGGCGCAGTGTTATTACGCAAAGCACGTGGCATGGATTAGAAGAAGTATGGGAGCAAATTGGCTTTGTGGCGAATTCGGTTATCTTTATTCTGGTCGGCTTAAAAGTACCCTCGATTATGGCGGCCATGAGCAGCCAACAATTTGTCTGGCTTGGCGTATTGCTATTGGCAGGCTTTATTGCACGCTTTGCCATTATATTTGGGTTGGTGCCCGTGATGAGCAAGTTGGGCTGGTCGGCTCAAGTGAGCACTGGTTATCGAGCCGTGATGTTCTGGGGAGGCTTGCGCGGCGCGGTGTCATTAGCGCTCGCCCTAGCGGTAATGGAAAATGATGGTTTTTCACCGCAGATCCAAGAATTTTTAGGCGTAATGGTAACGGGTTTTGTCTTGTTCACCTTAGCCATTAATGCCACCACTGTCTCACTCGTTATGCGAGCTTTTGGTTTGGCCAAGCTTGGTCCGGCCGACGCGGCAATTCGCGATAGAGCATTTTCTAAGGCTATGGCCAGCGTGAGTACCAGAGTACAGGGATCTGCGCGTGCCATGCACATAGGCGAAGAACAAACGAATCAGGTGGTGAAACCTTATGAGCAACTAATTGCGGATAGCGCAAAAAACGTCACAGATAATAAATTAAGCGATGATGATTGGTTGTTGATTGGCCTGCGTATGGTGTGCATGAACGAGAACAAGGCCTATGCAAAGATGCTGGATCAGGCCGAGATTTCGCCTGACACGGCACGCAGTTTGTTTGGTCATGCGGCGGATATCAGCGACAGCATCAAATCGGGTGGGCTCGACGCCTACCTAAATCAATATCGCGGTAAACTCGGTTTTCATTGGCACACAAAGTGGGCCATGAGGCTTCAGCGCACATTCGGTATTACTAGCCTATTGGCCAAAAACTTAGCGAATCGTTTTCAAGTGTTGGAAGCGGAGTGCACGGTCTTACATGAGTTGAATAATATTGTTGAAACCCAACTTGCCGATATGCTTGGCGCTAAAACAACAGATGAACTCAAAGCAATATTGGCGCAACGCGATCTAGAAACAGAGCAGGCATTACAGGCGCTTCGGGCTTGTTACCCTGAGTATGCAAAGGCGTTGGAGAAACGCGTATTGCAACAAACGGCAATGCGTTTGGAGCAGAGCGAGTATAAAGACATGTTAGCGAGCTCGCTCATCAGTAAAGAAGTGGCTAGTAGTCTAAAAGAGGATATGAGCGAACGCTATCAAGAGTTGCAGCAATCACTGAGTTTAGATTTAGGCTTGGATGCTAAGACATTGGTTTCAAAAATGGATTTCTTCCAAAACCTAGATCAAAGCGTGCAACATGATATAGCTAAATTACTTAAGCCTCGCTTGGCACTGCCGGGTGAACTTATTTTTTCGAAAGGCGGTCCACCAGATGCCATGTATTTTATATCTTCGGGCGCTATTCGAATTGATCTAGACACACAAACAGTGATTATTGGTAGCGGCGATTGTTTCGGCGAGATGGCTTTGCTGTATCAAAAGCCACGCATGGCAAGCGTCGTGTCTGATGGCTTTAGTGAACTGCTGGTCCTGCATACCAAAGACTTTAATCAAATGCTTAGCAAGGACCCTGAACTGCGCAAACAAATAGAAACAATCGCTGAGCAACGGTCTTTCGACAACCAACAGGACGGCTAGACGTCGTTTTGACTCTTCATCAAAACAATCCATAGTTGACACGCTTTTAGGGCCGCTCCATGACTACCTATAACCAACTAGGGCCTCTTAAAGTTAAGTCAACAAACCGACCGAACAGGTCAAAGTTCATAAATCCTGTGAACATAAATCCCCATATAGCACCGGTAAAATGAGCCATGTGGCCAATATTGTCGGTGGCATTTTTATCTTTTACCCATGAGTAATAAAGGTAACCAACCCCTGCGAGTATTTGTGGTATTGCTATGATTCCGTAAAGATATAGGTTTTGCCAAGGGGCAAACATGATTACGGCAAAGACTACAGCCGAGACTCCACCTGATGCGCCTAGCGCCGCGTAGCTGGAATCATTTTTGTGTCGTTGATAACTTGGAATTGACGCCACTATAACGCCACCAAAATACAAAAACAAAAACTTGATGGTTATAGACCCTTCTAGAAAAGTTGGATAGTAGTAACTCTCAATGGCATTGCCAAACGACCATAGAACAAACATGTTGATAGCAAGGTGCATCGTGTCTGCATGGATAAAGCCCGATGTAATAAAGCGGTACCATTGCTGATGTTGCTTAATCGTTACGGGATGAAATATCAACTTCGATTTCCCCGCTCGATTGTCCATCAGCTTAAAAGAGACCAAACAAGTGATCGCAACAATGATATTGGTGGCCGTTAATAGTTCTGTATTCATCACAAAGTTACTCAACTAATGTAGTTACGTCTATTGATCTGCTTGTCTCAAGTTTAGTCAAAGCCCCATTCGCTCATCACGAATTTAGCCACTCAGACTCACAGGAAACAAACTTTTATGACCATCGGCATCGTTAGGCTCTGGTTGTAACTAGTCCTATTTGATATCAATGAGCCACGCAAGGACTCAGCCTCGGAGCACACATATCTCTCTTTCGGATGCGCCCTACTATTAGTACATACCTCGTTGTTCACAACAAGCTCTGCTGGATGTTCGAGCGCACTTGTAGCGACTGCGTGCAATAGACTATAAGTATATTAAACACACAACGCCGTGTCAGAACCCAAAAGACCGTCCTATCATCAGTCTGACGCTATCTGTTTTTTTACAGCCTTCACATCGTCTTTGCTCTTAAGCTTATAAATGCTATGAATTTGTGCCGATGCAGGATCAGCTCCAAAACCAACGCTGTGCGTGCGCACGACTAATTGATCAAATTTGGCATGAACAGTTCCGCTATTTGATGAAAATTCAATTGAATTTTCTGAACGTAAATCACGCATTGGCCGGCGTAATATTAGCAAGTAACTGCTATTGCGTGACGTCTCCACAATCAAGCTCTGCTGGTCGATTGACTGCCAATTCTGCATCCTGCGCGGGTTGAATTGGTCGACTTGTTCGTATTGCGAAAAAACATATTTACTATCAACGGCGTTCGGGGTTGATGCGCATCCGCTGAGAAAATTTAGCGCTAACAGATAGGACAACCGAAGTGCAGGTTGATGTAATTTCATTCTTCATTTACCTCTGGGTATTTCGCTTTACGTACAGACAGTTAGTTTAACCTATGCCGTCAATCAAGAGTTTTGATAAGTACCATCGAAGAATTGGGCCGCGTTTAAGCGCATGCAATACCATTTAACGTAGCTTTTTGGGTGTATAGTCACACCAGAACGCGCTCTTAATACTCGAGCGCTCAACTTAGAAAGCCCATGAGACAGCTATGCCGTTAGAAAGCTTACCGCCCAAAGAGCCGTTACCACGAAAGAAAGCCACGCGTCACATTCTGGTATTTCAGCTCAAGCTGTTAGCCGACGCTATTCGAGATTTGTTATTCAGCCCTATTAGCTTCCTGGCTTTTATTTACGACCTGATCGTTCGCCCACCGGTTGAAGAGAGCCTGTCGTATCGGGTTATGCTGCTGGGTCGTACGACAGACCGCATGATCAATTTGTTTGGAGAGCACACCCTCGAAGAGGGCTATACAATTGATGAGACTGTAAAAGACGTTGAGGCCGCGCTAGGACGAAAGCTCATTGAGAAGAGGCGAGAGCGAGCTAAGGGGAAATCCACCTCTTCAAGTTAAAGTCTCCACTCCAGTGAATCATTATGAGCGTCCCACGGTTTCATTGTTAGTCACCCTTGGCTGTGTAGACAACACTCTTTAATTAACCACCAATGATGTCTATTAACGCTCGACATTGGATTTTATTCAACGCCAAAGGGAGTAGTTATAACTGCGCTGGCATATGCTTATTCCCATTGGCAAAGAAAGATGGATCACTAAAGAGACTATTTTGGCAGATAAATCCGTCGTGAAATAAAAACAGGTTGCGCTTTTTACGATCTAATTGAGTCTTTCTACCACACTGGCTCATGACATTCAGATAATTGCGGTAGCTGAGAATCGAGCGAAGCAATTATGTATTCAATATCGGCGTTATCTCCCTTGTTCTTATACAAGTTGTACCACTCATGTGGATCACTCAGTCGGTCATATAATTCCTTAGAGCCATCAGGGTGATGAATGTAGTTCCATTGCTCAGTGGCTATTCTGCGACTCAGGCGTTGATCATCTGGGACATTCGATGCGCCACGACCGTATATTGATACGGCATGTGTTTTTTCAGGCTTATCTCCCCCGATTATTGAATTAGCAAGACTGGTTCCAGTACACCAGTGCGGGGTATCAATTTTCGCCAGATCACAGAGTGTAGGATAAATGTCTGTCAGGCTTACCGGGGATAAAATTTCGCTCGGCCTGATTCCTGGGCCAGAAAACAGCAAAGGTACTCGCAGGCTACGCTCCCAAAGCGTAAACTTTGAAAAACTGAGCTTTTCCGCCATGTGCATGCCATGGTCTGACCACACCACTATATAGGTCTGCTCCAATATATTCAGAGAACGTAACTTATCCATCACAAGTCCAATCACAGAATCTGCGTAAGTAATCGTCGAAAGATAAGATATCACCAGTTGTATATAGGCGGCATCGTCAAGCTCTCTTAAAAACTCGCGTTTGACCCCTTGATTCTTGGCGTAATCTGAAAGGTCACGCAGATCGCGTAAATTACCCGATATACCTTCAGAGTTTGGGAAAAATCCTGGTGGTTGACCAATATTTTTGGCTAAGTACTTCTTGTATATATCCGGCATGGCGGCAAATGGCGCGTGAGGTGCAATCAAGCCAAGCCCCAAAAAACAACCGCCACCTGAAAATTGCTCATCGATCACTTTTACTGCTTGAATAGCATTAAGCTCATCAAGTTTATTGGACCAATGACAATTACCAGACTGCACTCCAAATTCAAGCTTAGCGGCTTTAGGCATCCCATGATTGTCTCGTCTGGCGTAATCGTACTTTAGAGCATTTTTAGCACACGATACATTTGAGACTTTGTGAAAACAGTCGAATTCTTTTTCTTGAAGTGCTGTTGATCTGTGAAAAAGCTTACCAAGGCCATAGGTTTTGAACTGGTTTTCCCTAAAGTGTGAAAATATGGATTGAGCACCAGGGACTGCGTTCTTTGACCATTCCTGCCCGTTAAAGTAGACTCCTGTTTTATCTGGACTAATGCCGAGCAATGTTGATGTTCTGCTGGGGGAACAGGCAGGGACCGGCGCGTAGGCCGCTTTACAGTTAACACCGACATCAGCCATGTACTGCAAATTCGGTGTTATTACACCCGGGTATCCTGACCCAACCCCTTCAGAACTACTTAATGGCGAAACCCAGTCGTTCAAATCATCAATCGAAATAAAAACGAAATTGGGTTTGGTGCTTAATGGAGTCGAAGCTTTTACAATGCTTGGCGAGACCAGTGTCGCTCCTAGTGTTTTTAAGACGCTGCGTCGATGCATGTGAGGTGTTGTGTTTAAGTTAACTGCCAAGGGCCCAAGGCTTTAAAAGGAAGAGTAAGTATAGCCAAGAATTAAAGTAAACGAACATTGCTCAAAGAAGCTAATAGGACATATGCTTTTAAGATCATTTTCCATTAACATTCGCTTTAGTCTTTCTATTTTAGACTAACCTCAATTTTTCGCACGATGTCCTTAAAACCTAACCTACATCAGAGGCCCTTATAATTTTGCTTGAAGAACAAAATCAATGGCCTCGCCCTCCGTACGACGAGAATGATGAACCCCACTTCGTATTTATCCTAACGCCGCCTTATACGGGTTCTACCGCTATGGCTAGTTATTTAGCGACCAGCCCTAACGTAGGAATGTTGAGAAAGAACGGAGAAGGCCAAGCACTAGTACCAGGAATGTTGCGTGATTGGAATGGCCACAAAAAGATGGATCTTGATTCCATTAAAGCGGCGTGGTTACATCAGTATCAACAAATAAACAGTAATAGACAAATAGAGATAATTGTTGAAAAATCACCGCCGAACATGGTGCGTATCGATTCGATTCTCTCGATTTTCAAAAACACATCCTGCATTGTAAGTAATAGAGACCCCGTTGCCTTTTGTAGCAGCAGCTATTTTAGACACAATAACAATATCGACGCCCTCTCTGTGATACAAAGGCAAACTATTGTAAGTACAATCGCGCTTCGATGGGTACAGAGAAGCTCCCTATTAATGAACCTTGTTGATAGTTGTGGTTATCCAAGAATTAGTTACGAGAAGTTTTGTGAAGAACCGAATCAGCTTAAACACGCCGTGGAAAAATCCTCGGGAAAGACGATTTTGCCCAATTCAAACACATATCTTAAAATTAAAGACTATCAACCGTCACTGATAATCAACCGCAACGAAGACCAAATTTCCAGACTATCTGAATTTGAACTTGAGGCGATAATTAATGCCTTGGAACCTCACCAAGACGTAACTAATTTCTTCGGATATTCCCCGAAAGATTGGCAATAATGAAGCTAGCCATGCGTTTGTCTCTGGTTGTATTACAGCGGCTTTCCTGAGTACAAAAATCAAAGTGAGACAAGCTAATGCGGCTCAGGATGAGTTATAGCAATAAAGAGTATTTGTCCGCCGTTATTTCAAAAGCCTTTTCATTAGTGAAATACGATTCGACATGGATCCTTCCTTTGAAGCCCATTTTCTCGGGCAATCCCCGCGTTGAAATAAGCCTGTTCACATTTCTCGTAGCAATTTCAATCTCTCCATCAGAAAAAAGATATCCAGATAGACCATGCACAACCAAGAACCTTCCGTAACTATTGTTGGGGGCTATCACCGGTCTACCCAGCTGTTGTGCCTCTAAAGTAAATTGTCTCGCATCCAAGGACCGCAGAGATGGAATAATTACTACCTGCGATGAACGCGTTTCAGCAAGAACGTTTGAGTCCTTCGCAACAGTCTTAAGTCGCTCTGAATTCAAACGCTCTTCAAGTCCACTTTTGATTAAAGCTTGCTCTACAGTGGCGTACCGTGGCATCAGTATTTTCAGATAAGACAAGTTCTCGGACATTTCTAATTCGTCGAGTAACTTTACTATTAACTTAGCGGCCTCTGAAACTTCCTCAAGTAGTAGCGAATACGCGTTTATGAAAACCACGCCATGGGCGGAACTGTCTATGGTTGCTAGATGAACAACCTTTTCATCTACGGCTGGAACAAAATAGGCACACCCTTGAGAATTTTGTAAGCGCTTTTTGTCCTCCTCCCTAGAGATTTGAAATAGCGGACTAACTGACGAGTTCATGCAAATCAGTTTGACGACAAGCAGTCGCAATGTTTGCAGAATAAAACCAAATCGCCGCCAAGAGGCGGGTACCGACGCTGGAATATCAACAACGACTTTTGCTTTTGAGCGCAATTTTGACAGCGACATTATTACCAACACCGTCGCGCGTAAGCCGTAACAATGCACTAAGTCAGGTTCATTCTTAGCCAACTCGCTACGCAACAATGAAGAGTGCTGCCCAAACTGCGCTAGCCGGTTACTAGATTTAATTGAGAGATATTTCCAGAGTTTTTCGTCATTGTCATCATCGGTAGTTAAAGCGATATGCGACAGTAATGCGCCTGCCTTTTGCAAGGCGCGGTCCAATAAGCGATCTGATTTGGATCTTTCTGGCGCCGTATAAGAGGTCACATACGCAATACTTTTGCTTTCGAAGTCGCCAATGATCAAATCTTCTGGCGTCCGCGACAGCCTTAACGCATCCTCCAGTCTTCGTGCGTCGGAGTTATAGACCCAAGCATCTTGGTCACTTTTCCATTGGTTCCAAACTTCATCTCTTGTAAACCAACCGCTCAACAACTCATAGTCCGTTTGACAGAAGTTAAAGACCTGTTCTAATTGGCTAGAACTTAGCTGCTTAATCGAAACCTTTTCTCCCCTAGTCTGTAGCCGAGGTAGACCAAGCGCCTTTCCGTAGATTTCACTTAGATGATCTTGAAGCAAGTCGATGCGCTTAATTTGGTGAACCCGTGTGAACTGGTCCAGCCCTTGAGGAAGATGTTGGTGCAAAGGGCGAAGGTGCCACTCTATTGGGACTTCTTGTAGGTATCTATCCAGATTTTCTAGGAACTGGCCCAAGCCTGGATTAAATACAAAGCCGGGTTCTTCAAATTCACGACCTCCATTATGTCTTAGTGCCACCTCAGCTTCAGAAAGCTCCATATGCCCTGTTACTCTGCTTGCATACCCAGACAAAAATCTTTCTACAGGATCTCGCACAACAATTATTCGGTGTTGAGCTGAGGAAATGTCGCCCACTAACTTGCGTGCAAAAAAACGATGAATGCTCTGCAAACCACCCTTGGCGGTGCTGCTCTTTCGCGCATCAAATGGAAAACCATACTCTTGCTGATGCAACACGGTCTTGATTGAAGTCGACGCACATTTAGGCAGGTCAAAGTACCCGAGCGATACCGACCGCATTAACAGGCCTTCTAGTTTGTTTGACATCTATCTTGCCCCAACTGAAGGTAAATGGTGGCGGACGTGTAAAAACAATCTGCTGACATCATTTAAAAACAGCCCTGGATTCTTGCGAAGAACCCTAACGAGAACAAAAGCTGTATTGCGAAAGCCCAGATAGCGTTTGAAAACAGCTTCCAAGAACTTTGCTAGAAGCACCCCGTTAAAAATTTCAGGTTCAGCTAGTTTGTCATCGCGATTAGCCACTTCCATACGAGCATATAACTCGGGCAAGTCTATCTGCTTGACATCATCACGCTTGGGGTTTTTCTCAGGCGTGATCAGAGTAAGCAAGTCATTGCGGGTCTGCGCAGAAAGCGACGGAAAGTATTTTGGTACCGTACGATTTAACAAATCACGCGTCTGACGTATTTGTTCTTCTTTACAAAAGGAGGATACCTGTTCTGTATGCACGCGGTAGGCAAGCAGCGGTTCCTGCAGGTTATAAAATTTGGTTTCTCTAACAAGCGCGTGCCACAACGATAAGTCCTCGGCGTGGCGATAATCATCCGTATATCGCATCTTAAGGCCCTCTAACAGCGAACGTCGAATCATAACTGTGGGATGACAAAAGGACCGCTTGAATATTGCCAGACTACACAATATTTCATCGTGGTTTTCTGGGTATCGCACGTAGCAAGAAAGTCCGCCTTTAATCATATTGATAGAACTTCCACATACACCGACTTCTGGGTGCGACTCTAGAAAAGCGACTTGCTTTTCAAAGCGATCGCTTCTGGCAGTGTCATCAGCATCCATCCTCGCTACAAACTCAGTGTCTGCAACATCTAATGCTGTATTTAGTGCGTTAACGATGCCTTTTGACTCGGGCAGTCGAATTTTGACAATCCTTTTGTCCTGAAACTCTTCAATGATTGACCACGAGGAATCGCAAGAACCATCGTCTACCACTATCAAGGAATAGTTCTCGAAAGTTTGGGTCAGTATACTTTCCATCGCTTCGCGTAAATACGCCTCGGCATTATGTACGGGCATCAAGACCGCGATACTGCCCTCTTCACCCAACCATTTATCCATACTAAATATACTGGTACCCGCTCCACAGGGAGCGCATTTCCTTACCGAACCTCGCGTCAATAAACTGATAGGTTTCTTTGTAGTGATTGGCCACCTCTGCGGCTAAAACAGTATCGATTTTGTCTTTCATATAGCTGGCGTTGCGCACTGTGTCAATATCAGGGTCTCTGCTATTAACGCCAAGAAAATCCGTGATCATTTTAAAACGATCTGTGGAAATATACCGCTCATAAAAGTCGTAATGAATATCACCTGCATCAAAGACGTGCTCCAATTCCCGAATTGTTCGCTCATACCGAGTCCTGAGCTCCGCATGTTCGTAGGTAAAGTTTTCAAGTGAAAATGTACGCTTTCCAAAATCCGGGTCTTGCTTCAACATCTTTTTCATTTTCGCTTCTTGATGTTTCATCGACCAGATTCTCTCAACTGGGTCGCGCATAATAAACAAGACCTTTACGCTAAACCCCAGCTCACCAAGTCTATCTTTAGCATATTTAAATGTCTCTCGGTCAAGCATAGAATAGCTTGGCGTAAAGTCACCCACAGTCGTCAAGCTAGAGTTCTTCGCCCATAAGTTATCAAAGTAGTTAAAATAGCGATCAGGATCCTTAATAAACGCAGCTAGCCTTTTAGACCTATTGACCTCCCGATGGGATTTCACCTTGCCTATTAGATTAAGAGCGCCGTTTGGTTGTGTCGATTCTGGTGCATCATGATAAGATCGCATTTGGGGTAAAAATAAAGCATCAAAAAAATGATATTCCTTACAGAAACCCAAACTTATCTGGTCGCATTGCCGTAATTGGGCCCGAAGCCAGGTAGAACCCGTTCTTTGTGCGCCAACCCCAAGAACAAACTGCTTTTTTCTATGCTTAGGTGTATTGATCATGCTCAATTGGTATGATTTTCGAGGATTTAAGAGATCGGATCCGTCCGTTGAAAATGCTCTTTATTGGTCTCAACGAATTGGTCTCAACGACATTGGGTAATTTAGTGTGTCTGCCGTTTTTGTCTGCCATGTCGAGCTAAAATATCGTTTTATATTATCATGTTTGAAACATCAATCCTAAACTATGAACCATCGACTTAACTACCTGATTCAAGCCGTTGTTAGAATAACGCGAGTGATGGAATACTCATACAAAATACAACCCTATTATTTCTTGGTTGTTACGTTGATGCGAACCGCTATTCGACTACTCTATTTAATCGCATCTATATTACCTTTTAAAATATTGCTCATCGTTTCTACCGACTATTCAATCCCTGCGATACTAGCTCCCTACTTTTCTGACAAAGTTAGTTTAGCCTATACGCTCTGCGTGTTTATTGGAGTAGCAATGGTTTTGACCAAAGTGTTGGAAAAGGGCGTCGAAAACATAGCGCGATTCAAAACCAAAGCTATTCTAGGCGACCAGTATTTTCGTAAAAAAAAGAGGCGCAACAATCTAGATGGATTCATCCGAAGGTCTACTGATGTGGCGTCTTCCTGTATGATCGTGGTGTTTTCAATTGGGTTACTTTTTGCAATTCAATATCAAATAGCGCTCGTCGTCATTGGGCTGACTCTCGCTTGCCTACTAACAGTGCTGCTCGCTCAAGGAAAACTGGATCTATACGTGCAAGGTTCTCCCATGAAATACATCGAAGCTTGCGTCACAAGTATTTCTTTAGTGTCTTTTTTCACACTCTTTTATATCTCTATTAATTCCGCCTCGCCACCACCATTTTTAATTTTGCTTATTAGCCTTATATTGATAAGGCAGTATACCCAGTCGCTAAATCAGATCGTTTCGGCAGCTCTTTTTTTTAACCACAAAGACGCTTTTATTGAGCGGCTCTTCACCAAATTGTAGTCCATGTCAAACCATCTACATTTACATCTGGGGGCACATAAGACGGCAAGTACACATTTTCAGTACATGCTGCAAATGATTGGTAGCCATTCGCCGCCAGGAGTTCTGATTCCTGCGGGCGCGACTATTCGCAAAGAGATAACGCATGCAAACCGATTTCTAATACCAGACCACCAGCCTGATCTACGCGCGCTCCTAAGCCAAATTCTGTCTGAGGAATCACAAAGTATCGTAATTTCTGAAGAGAACTTGATTGGCGAGGCCAAAGATTTTTTTGACTGCGATAATCTATACAAAAATTCTAGAGTCCGACTTGAGGCTTTTGCTGGTCTTCTACCTAAATCTCAGAACATGACGATTTGGTTTTTTATTAGAAGCCTGGATTCCTTTTTACCTTCAATCTACTGCGAATATTTACGTCACTGGCGTTATAGAAATTTTTCCACGGTACTCAATGGTAATCACTTACAGAGCTGGGTCCCCGTTATTGATACAATACAATCGATTTTTCCAAACGCTCAGTTTAATATTGTTGATTACCACCAATACCATAAGGTATTCCCAAGGATTCTTGGCGAAATGACGGGAGTATCAGAAGAGAGTCTACCTAGGCCACTCAAAGTTATTAGGCCTCGCCTCAGCAAGCTTTCGGTGCGAGCGGCATCACTATTACCGAATCATTTACCGTTCTCTCTTCGACACAAGACAGTAGATATGGTGTCGCATCTGTCTCGATTGGCGGGCTATTCAAAGCCTTTTTCACCCTATAGTGCGCAAAAAATTAAGCGTCTCCGCGATCGCTTCGAGAGAGACATAGAAACCGTACGGAACGCACAGACGCTATCACTGCTGGAATGACTAAGAAATGAGCACCAAAATTGATAAGAAAAGCACACACCCCGATATTGCCGTAAGCGTTATTGTGCCTGCCTACAATGCCTCCGAGTATCTCGATCAGTGCCTTGATTCTATACAAGGACAGTCGTTGAAAAATTTTGAGGTCATTGTGGTAAACGACGCCTCAACCGACAATTCTGAAGAAATAATCCAGAAATTTGTAAGTGACGACAAACGCTTTAAATTGCTCTCGCTTGAGACCAATCGCGGCTTGCCGGGTGCGCGAAATGCAGGCGTTGAACTCGCGGTTGGCGAGTACATGGTTCACTTGGACAGCGATGACTTTTGGCTTGATTCGCAGACACTAGATATTCTTTACACGACGGCTTCTCTAGAACATGCGCAAGTACTTAGATTCAATGGGTTCGACTTTATAAACGATAATTTTGGATCGCCCATTATTCCTCCATTTCCGGCTGTTAATGCAGAGTTGAGTACAACTCCTCAGTTCTGGGTTTTTCGGAGCGTGTTTCTGTATTTATTTTGTACAAAATTTATCAGAGAACATCAGCTCAGTTTTGATGAGAGCATTGGTATTGGAGAAGACGCGATATTCCTCTCTAAAGCGTTACCTAAGGCAAGTCGTATTTCTTCAATACCAGGGTTCTTCTATGCCTATCGCCGCCATCCGCAAAGCATGATGGGCAATCAATGGAATCTCGAAAACTTTGTAGAAGAGCAGCGTGCGTCAGACATCGTAGTAAGTAATCTGCAGAGCGTCCCAGAAGTTTTACAGTGGTATGTCTTCAGTCGATACACAGATTACTGGGTTAACAAGTTGCTTCCGCGGGCTGTTACGCAGCTTGACACAGAAAGCCGGTTCGCCGTTTACGACAGATATCGAGAAACCTTTGAGGCGGACAAGTCGATATATCAACCTCGATCACGGGTCGAGATAAAATATTTTATTGCTCAGCGGCTACTAATGCGCGGTCAATTTCGAAAGCTAGATAATTTTGTGATTGGCCTTAACAAGCTAAAAATATTCCCCGGAATTTACTTAGGTTATTACTTAGATTTTGCACTTCGACTGAGACGAACCATTAAAAAACTCAGATGGAAAGGTATTAATTTTTTAAAGAGACAAAGCCTAGTCAGAGATATTTTGTCCAAGCGAGAACAACGTTTGTACAATTACGACTCTATCGCTTTTACTAATGACGAGTCGCACCACGATTACAATTTCAGCCTAGAGGCAACGAAAAAGAAGCGTGGCGTCACGGCCATGATCAGGGTTAAGAACGAAGAGCGAAATATCGTTCGTTGCATAGAATCCGTTCTGCCTTATTTCGATGAAATTCTCGTAGTGGATAATACCAGCACTGATAGAACCTTAGCACTGGTAACCGAGTTGGCCAAAAGAGACAACAACCAATCGATCATTAAAATCATGTCGTACCCGTTTGCTGTGGCGCGTTGTGGTTCCGAGCACGCTGAAACCAGTGAGAGCTCTGTACACAATCTGGCGTACTACTACAATTGGTGTCTGAGTCAGTGCACAATGTCTCACGTTGTAAAATGGGATGCGGACATGATTGTGATTAATAATTGTATTGCAAGAGTCGAGTTCAAGAGCTTTTTACGCCGTTTAACGACAGAAACACCACAAGCACTTGGGGCTTTTTCGGTACAAACCATATACTTAGATAGCAATGGCATGCCGTTCACGACTTCTGAGGAGATTCATAGCGAAGTGCGATTCTTTCCGAACGAGCCATGCATCCATCATAAAAAAGGCAAGGATTGGGAATATCTGCATCACCCGCGTTTTCGAAATATTGTTAGATCACAAAAAATATTAGCCTATGAGATTAAGGACACTCGCGAGCAAGAATTCGACCATTGGGCGACAAACTCTTTTACTGGTTGGCGCAAGTCTCTAGAATACCGAAACTACTTGTTGGTACAAGCTGGCCTTCAATCTCCATATCGAAATTTCAAACCTATACAAGACATCACTTAGCTGTGATTACACGGCCTCTTAAATGCATTCGATAAATATGCTTTCGAATAAAAGTAGGAAGCATACAAACGAGACAGCGAATAGAGCCATACGCGATGGCAGAAATAGGTGATTGAATACCCAGTTGAAGCATCAACTTCTGAAGCTTTAATTCTGAAAGTACGTTCTTAAATCCCCCACGACGACGGATCATATTGTCGCCTCCTGTAGCCTCAACCAGAATTTCTTCAACGTTGCACATTTTATAGCCTGAGGCTAAACATTTGGCCCACAAAGCGTAATCTTCCCTTAGCTTTATATCTGGATATCCTCCAACATTCTTAATCGCTTCGTTAAGAAAACCAACAGTCATATGGTTAAAAGGGTTCCTGTATCGTAGGTACCGGCTTATCTCTTCAATAGACTTGGGAACCCTACGAACTGTGTTTGCAGAATTCGGGTCATTAAGCTCGCAAACTTGTGACCCGACTAAATCGTATCCCTCTCTGAACTTGGCCATCATTACATCGAAGCGGTTCGATAGCGATAAGTCGTCAGCGTCGAACCGAATCACATGAGACGTTTTGATGGTTTTTAACCCAACATTCATCGCGTGTCCCAAACCCATGTTTTCGTCCAGCTGAATTAGTCGCAAGGGGACAATAGAATCATAGTCATCGACCACCTTAAGTAGGTCAGACGATACTGGGCCATCCTGAACAAGGACTATTTCATGTGGTAAGAGCGAATTTTGACACACGCTGTTCAGCGCCCTCTCTAGAAGTTGCGGAGAGTCTCTATGCCAGAAAGCGCCTAGAGCTGTGAAGGTGGTATCAGTCGTGACTGGGTAGGTATTCATACATATAAGGATCACGAAGATAATACATTAGATGCATTTAATGTTAGAGGAAGCGTTCGACACCCTAAGATTGTACCACCACAAAGCACCTAAAGGTCGTACAAGGTGTCCCAAATAACTACCCCATGATCACGGGCGCTAATGTTTACTAGTCATATATAAAAATACTTCCTTAACGCTAAACATGAAAAAGCTCCTGCCCTTTTTACTCATAAGTGTGGTGCTCTCCGGCTGCGCAACCACGCTCCCCTCGCCAAAAATTGCTAGCTACCAAGGCTTTGATAACCTAACGGGCCCAGCGTTATTCACCAAAACCTTTCTAGCGCACGGTGGCGAAGATCTGGATCAACTAAAAAACGTAAATGTTGGTCTAGAAGACCAATGGAAACAACTCATTCGTCGCATTCAACCGTTAGTAACTGATTTCACCTATAGAGTTAAATCACAGGAGCGACTACTGCCCAAAGAGCGCGTGTATACATCCCATTACGAAGGCCCTGGTGGTACTAAAACGGTGTTCCGGTCGCCCGAAAAAATCCGTGTTTGGTACAACAGCGTGCAATCAAACGACCCTGCTGTATTGAGTTCTACTTCACTCACCGGCGACTCGTTTCATCTGTTTTTACTTGGCCCGCTTGCGCTAGCACAATGGCAACAAGACTTTCAACGCATCAGCGATGTCAAGCTAAAGGGGTATCGCATACTCGGCTCTATTTAGAGCGTCTACCTGGGTTTGGGTTCTCTGACAGAGACGAGGTTGTTCTGTGGGTAGACCCCAACACCAACTTAACTACGATGATCCAGATTACTTTAGAAGGACACGACACAACCAAAGGCGCTCACGTTGAAGTGGAATACCTGAACTATACAAAGGTTGATGGATACGTGTTTCCTCGTGAGTTCTTCGAACGGGTTAACGCTCCTATCGCGATTGATACTCATGCCTGGCACTTAACCGGCTTGGATATTAATCGCGACTACGGCCTAGAGAACTTAAACGGGGTTGAACTATCTGGGAATGCAGCGGCGGCGCAAGTATTACAAAATCAGATGAATTCGGTCTACTACGCTCTACACGATTTTCTCCGGCCCCGTTTTTTCTCACTCGCTCTATCTTACCTTACCGCTAGCACGCCACCATTTCATCTTTAACGGCTTCCATGCTAAAGTTTCAACTCATCCGATACACCTTGCAGGCCTTTTATGAAAACGATCTTAAGCAGTTTTTTGCTTTTTGCAGCATTCATCAGCACACCCACTCCGTCCTTATTGGCGGACACTCTATCTAAATCTAAAGGCAACAGGGTGTCGGCACAGCTTACTCAAAAAATTGAGACAGGTGAGAACGTACGCGTTTTCATTATGTTTGATGTTCCTAAGCTCCAGACAATCTCAAATAAATCATCGTCCCCCATGTCAACTCGGCTGTCCCATCAAATGAACGCAATCAGCGCTGTACGTACTAATGTGATTGCTGGCTTGTCTACTGAAAACTTTACACTAGAACGTCAGTTTAACTACATCAATGGAATGGCCATGACCGTTAACGCCGACGGTCTATCTGAATTATTAGCTAATATTTCCGTGCTACGCGTTGATATAGACCAAGGAGGCCAAGGTCATTTAAATGAAGGTCGCCCCATCGCAACTATCGACGCAGTACAGTCTATGGGTTATACGGGTGAAGATGTTGTTGTCGCAGTGGTCGACTCTGGCTTTGATTCGGATCATCCCGATTTGAGCGACGATTTAGTTGCCGAAGCGTGCTTTTGCTCAGACGGAGGGGCGGGTTGCTGTCCAAGCGGTGGTACAACACAATTTGGAACTGGGGCTGCCGAAGATGACCACGGTCATGGAACGCATGTAAGCGGCATTATCACCTCCAGTGGCATTGTCGGGCCAATTGGTAGCGCGCCAGACGCGGGAATAGTTGCGGTTAAAGTGCTAGACAGTGCGAATAGTTTTTGTTGTGCATCAGATGTAACAGCCGGACTCGACTGGGTGATTGGTAGAGACGATGTTGACCTTGTAAATATGAGCTTAGGTACCTTTGCGGGATATACCGGTGATTGCGACGACGTTTTCGCCTTTACTATGGCAATGTCTACCGCAATCAACACACTAAGCCGCAAGGGGGTGGTCGCGTTCGCCTCAGCTGGCAACAATGGTTCGGGAACTGAAATGGGGGCACCGGCCTGTCTTGATAAAGTAGTTTCTGTAGGTGCAATTTATGATGCTGGTGTCGATGTAGGAAAAGTAACTACGTTTAGCCAGAGCAACTCAGAAACAGACGTATTTGCGCCTGGTTCACTGATAACCTCTTCACAACTTGGTGGAGGCACTATAGATTTTCAGGGCACTTCAATGGCATCACCAATGACCGCGGGATGTGCTGCACTTCTTTTGGATATTGACAAATCACTCTCTGCAGCGGATATCAAAAAAGCCCTAACTGGCTCTTCAACACAAGTTACAGACCCAACCAATGATCTAAACTTTCCTCTTCTTGATTGTGCAGATGCTGTTAAAAAAGCTGAAACAGCCTGCTATGTGATCCAAGCAAGTAATAATAAAGTGGCGAACGTTTGCTTGTGATTGCTCGTTGTTTACCTAAACCCGCTCTGCAATTATGAACGATATCCAAACTGAAGAATTCGGCCTGTTTCGCGACATGGTCCAACGCTTTTTAAAAGACGAAGTCGAACCCAATTACAATCAATGGGAACGCGACCACCTAACACCTCGAGATTTTTGGCGCACTATGGGTGCCGCTGGAATCCTGCTCGTGGACACCAGCGAAGAATATGGTGGAGCAGGTGTTAGCTTAGACGTTTCTATGATGATCCAAGAAGAGATGTGCGCAGCGGGTTACCATTCGCTTGCGACCGGCTATAACATACACGCCAATATCGTCGCCCCGTACATCACCAATATTGGTACCGACGCACAAAAAGCACAATGGCTTCCGGGCATGGTGAGTGGCGACGCAGTAGCGGCTTTAGGCATGACCGAACCCAGTGCAGGCAGTGACCTTGCTGCACTGCGCACAAGAGCTATACGGGACGGCGACGAATATGTTTTAAATGGTTCAAAGGTGTTTATCACCAATGGCATACACGCTGATCTAGTCGTTGTGGCCGCTAAAACAGACCCTAAAGCAGGCTCAAAAGGTGTGTCTCTGTTTTTGGTAGATACCAAACTACCTGGATTTTCCACTGGGCAAAAAATAGAAAAAATCGGTCAGCACAGCAGCGACACCGCCGAACTTTTCTTCTCTGATATGCGCATTCCAGCTAACGCCTTACTGGGTCAAGAAGGCAAGGGTTTTGTCCACATGATGGATGAACTGCCAAGAGAACGGTTGGGGTGTGCAGTGCAAGCACTTGGTCATACCAAAGGCGCCCTCGCATTGACCACAGAGTACGTCACCGAGCGCAAAGCATTTGGCCAAAACATTAGCCAGTTTCAGAACACTCGCTTTAAACTCGCTGATATAAAAGTTGAGCTTGAGCTGTGCCAAGCCTTAATCGAAAAATACAATGCAAAATTGACCCGAGGTGAAATGACGGTCGAAGATGGCGCGGTAATTAAATACGCGGCTACCGAAATGCAGTTGCGTGCCGTAAACGAATGCCTACAATTATTTGGCGGATATGGTTATACAGACGAATACCCTATCTCACGATTTTATCGTGATGCTAGAGTGCAAACTATTTATGCTGGCAGCTCCGAAATCATGAAAGAGATTATTGCACGCGGATTAGTTGGCCGGTAACGAGTGTGCGTAGGGAAGAGACATATCGTTTTTTACCGCTAAATCGCTCAACTAGACGAATCAAATCAGCGCACTCAATTTATTTACAGCTTAGCTAAATAGATTGTGTGTTTGCTCCCCTTACCTTTATGCGCCCTCACCGTTTTATAGCTAACATCAAAACCTGCTTTCTTTAGCTTTTTGGTAAAGCTTGGATCGTGCCACGCCGACCATACGGCTAGCACTCCTTTGGGGCGGAGTGTTGCACGGATCATATGCAAGCTATCGACCGAATACAACGCGCTGTTGTTGTCGTGGGTAAACGCTTCGGGGCCGTTATCAACATCTAATAAAATAGCGTCGTAGATGGGTTGCTGAGTTCTGAACAGTTCGGCCACATCGCCCAAGTGAACTGTAGTTCGCTTGTCGTTTAGTGGTCTACCCGCACATTCCCCTAGAGGACCCTTGTTCCATTCGATTACGCCAGGCACCAATTCTGCAACAACTAGCTCTGTAGACGACGTTGTTGCCTTTAGTGCGGCAGCCAGAGTAAAACCCATTCCCAAACCGCCAACCAAAACCTTAGCTTTATCTACACCCCGAAGGTGTGCGCAACCTAACTCGGCGAGAGCGTCTTCTGACGAGTGCATTCGGGAGGTCATTAAATCGCCAGTGACACCCACCAACTGAATAGCAAAATCATTTTCGCGCTGGGTTAGTCTTAGCTCGCCACCACCATTGGGTATAGCGGTAGTGCCTAATAAAACGGTAGGGATCATTTTTTTAGAATATCTGGGATAGTTGTCTAGAGCGCATATTAGCACTTGATGGCTGGCTTATGGACTCAGCGCGAACGCCCATGCCAATGCAACAATAAGCAGTGTGGCTGTAGCGTAGGTGCTTTGACTACCAGGAGTTGAGTCCGTTCGTTTTAATATAAGCATCCAGATCATGCCAACCATACAACCACTGGCGTAGCCCAACAGATGCGCCATTAGATCAGTGCGCTCTCCTGACGTACCCAAAAAACCCAGTAATGCAATAGTGGCAAACAGCGGTGCCCAGCGTCTAAGGCCTGTTTGAAAATAGGCGTTGCGGTCGTTGATTGCGAATATACCTAATATGCCCAATGCAGCGAACACCATGGTTGAGGCACCAATAGATAAATGCAGCGTTTGATAAAAATAGGCATTGAGCCCATTGCCGATAGCCCCCGCCATTAAAATACTAAACCAGGCCGCACCGCGCCCAATGTACTGAGACACCATTAAGCCAAATAAAGCACCAAAGCCAATATTGCCAATTAAGTGCGCTGCGTCAGCGTGTAACGTTAGCGCCGTAATGGTTCGCCACCATTCGCCTGTGAATATTTTTTCGGAATGCGCTACTCCACTAGATTGCCATCCATGCCCCATGAAAGATGCGCTCTCTAAGCCGGCAACAAGAAGCAAGACGAACGCATATAAATAAGCCCCTATATAACCCTCAGCGAACGGTCGTAAGGGCTTAGCGAGCACTTCTTTCTCAGCATTTTCAGCCACGTATAATCTGAGTTGCGTAAACGCGCGCTCGGCGAGATGCTCTTCTACCAACAAATAAAACCGATTTCCCGATTGGGTAACGTGGCTGTCGAACCCCATGGCCTCTAAGACAAGACCGAACTCGCGGCACTTGCCAATGGCTGGCGAATGAAATAGTGCAGCAAAAGAGGGTGCTTTGTCAGCAGCGCTGTTGTCAGCGCTACTATTATCGGATTCGTCCATCAAGTAATCATGCGTCCTCCCTGTCAAAATTCAATGAGGAGATTCAACTTGCTAGTCGTTAGGCCAGTATGGAACCAACTCAAGGACGGTCAAACGTGGTACTCGTAACGCTCCATCAGATAACACAAACAGTCTTGGCGAATAACTTCTAAGTTATTGGTCAGCATAGACGGCATAACCGGTTTTCGGGTTCTAAGCTCGCCACAAGCCAGCTCAAAATATTCGTCAAAAACATTTTCACCGGCTTCATTGGTTACGTTTAGCGATCCTGATGCATTGCTGTGGGTTCGTGCAAATAGCTCACCTACCTCTAGTTCCTGAAAATTAAACTTTTCTAGATGCGAAACTAGGTCTAGATCTAACTCCGGCGAAGAGTAACCAAAGGTCATATGGTCAGGTACTTTTACCGTTGCTGTTGTATGAAATAGATCAATGTCGTGAGGCGGCACTGGCGTATTTGGCAGTTCGTTTAAATGCACACAAGCGTTTAAATAACTCAAGGCATGTTCAGCCCCATAGCTGTGTTCAGCCTTACCGCACTCCAACATTACCGCAGGACACAACTCCGACATAGCAATAGACTGCACACCTACAGGACGAATAAAATAAACAATCGTTCGTCCAAACAGAGTAGCGAGTTTTAGCGTTTGAGCATCCAGCTTATGCACGCACGCGTAGTGTGGATTGAGGCCTGTGTTGTTGTGGATATCGACACTCACAAACACTTCGCGCTTGCGCATTTCGTTAAAAACTTGCTGCATTAAATCATGCTCTGGACTGTGGTCTAACTCGCTGCCTGGCCACACACGGTTGTAGTCCGGGCTGTTGGGCATGTGCCTCACCCCATGTTTGCTTGCCTCAGTGTTGGCTATAAATAAAGACAGTGAGCGAGGTCTAGCGTGAGTCGGGTTTTGGTAAACCGTTTTCAATAGCTCTCTTACTGCATACCAACCAGATGTTTCGTTGCCGTGCATTAAAACCGATACAAATAGTGCAGGCCGACGGTGCTGCCACTAAGCCTTTACTTAATTAGCTTTATTATTTGCTTTGACCGAGATGCTTGGTATGTACGCACAGTTTGGTATCCCTTTCTAGCAATCGGCATTGCCGCGCTCATTTATGTTTTAAAACAAGACTATGCGGATCAATCTGTTTCACTGGTTAACGAGGTTACTGCTTATAGCGCTGTCTTATTTGGGCTGTGCATGGTGAGCCATGGAGAAATGGTACGCAACAGGCCGTCAACAGATCACCTTACACTGTTTTACTTATACGTTGCGCTGGGTGGTGCATTAGGTGGCGTACTAGTCAACTTAGTAGCCCCCCATGTGTTTAACGGTTATTGGGAACTTCATCTTGTTGTCGTGGCGGTCGGCTTTGCTGCCGTCGTATCCTTGTTTTTGGATAAGGGGTCACTGACTAGGCCACTGACTAGGCCACTACCCTCATTTTCGAGGTGGGCATTTTCGTTTGTAGCAGCCGCTGGGTTGGCCTTTGCTAGCCAACAATTATGGCTGCATAAGCAGGACCAAGGCTATGGCTCATTAGAGTCCAAACGCGGCTTTTTTGGAGTATTACACGCTTATGAGCAAGACGTGGGGACCAAAGATCATTATCGAGCGCTCTACTACGGACGCATTCGGCATGGTGACCAATATCGATATAGTAAATTTCGTAATATCGCTACCGCGTACTATGGACAAGGCTCTGGTGTTAGTTTTGCGATTCGGCTCCACCCGCAGCGTTTGGCAGGCGCCCCCATGAATGTGGGTGCCATAGGGCTAGGCGTTGGTACGATCGCCAGTTACGGGCAAGCAGAAGATGAGTATACTTTTTACGAAATCAATCCAGACGTTGAGTACATGGCTAACCGTTACTTTAGTTATCTTGGCGAGAGTAAAGCTGATATAAACGTGGTGATCGGTGACGGCAGAACTTCCTTGGCTAAGCAGTTGTCGACAGAAGGAAGTAAGCAATTTGATGTGCTGGTACTGGATGCCTTTAATGGCGACGCAATACCCGTGCATCTATTAACGGAGGAAGCATTCGTACTCTATTGGCAGCACTTAAAAAGCGATGGTGTTCTGGCATTGCATATTACGAACAGGCACCTAGACCTTACCGATGTAGTGCGTCAACTCGCTCTAAAAATCGCTAAGCAAGTGTTACACATCGAAAACCTCGGGGGGAGAAGAACATCCCCTAATGAATGGGTCATAATGACAAGCAATTCCGAATTTCTAGACATCATCGAAGATAAGAAAGTTGCAAAAACTTGGCTCCACGATCCAAAGCCTATTTTCTGGAGCGATGACTTTAGTAATCTATTCGACATTATTAAATAGCTAACAAGCAGTTGTAGCTTGACAGCTACCAGCAGTATCTTGCCGGTTAACTCTCAGGTGGGATTCATATACCGAGTACGTTAGTATTGGCAGCTACATGCATTAGTTACACACACTAATTTAGAACACTTAATATTTGGAATAAATAGAATTTATGGATACTTCAAAACTCTTTTCATTAGAAGGTAAGGTTGCACTCGTTACAGGCGGATCACGCGGCATTGGCAAGATGATTGTCGAAGGCTATTTAGCGCAAGGCGCAACAGTTTATATTTCGTCCCGAAAAAAAGATGTCTGCGATGCGGTGGCAGAGGAGCTTGGCCCTAAGTGCCATTCCTTGCCGATGGATGTGAGCAACGTAGCGGGTTGTAAAGCCTTGGCCACCGCCTTTGCAGAAGTAGAGCCTAAGTTAGACATCTTAGTGAACAACGCCGGCGCGGCGTGGGGCATGCCATTTGAAGAGTTCACTGAGCATGGTTGGGACCGCGTTATGGACCTAAACCTGAAGTCGCCCTTCTTCTTGCTTCAGTCTTTACACGAATCGTTAAAAGCGGCGGCTAGCCAAGAAAAACCCGCCAAGGTCATTAACATTACATCGATAGACGGCTTGCGCTTAAACCCATGGGATACGTACAGCTACCATGCATCAAAGTCGGCCCTTATTTATCTTACTAAGCGACTCGCGGCTCGCTTAGTCGGTGAGCATATTTACGTAACGTCGATTGCACCAGGCGCGTTTCCTTCTGAGATGAACCGAGCAGCTAGAGACCACGCAACAGAAGTGGCGGCGTCTATTCCATCAAAGCGTATTGGTGTAGCTGAAGACATGGCCGGAACAGCGATTTTTCTTGCCAGCAGAGCAGGTGACTATGTGATCGGCGACACGATAACTGTAGATGGCGGAATCGTACACGCTTCGTTAGGAAGCAGTATCGACGCCTAAAGCAGCCTCAAAACAACTAGAATGGAGTGATGAAATGAGTAAAGTAACGCGACGCGGTATTTTAGGTTTAGGCGCGGCAGCAACATCTGCCCTTATGTTACCTACGGTTTCCCAAGCTGAAAGTAAGACGGCAACACACCCTGGCAAACAGAAGGTCCATTCTTCCCTGTACACGATCAGTCCGACAAGGACGCTGATATGACTATGATTAATGGTCGAAGCGTTGCTGCACTTGGCGAGGTTGTTGAAATAAAAGGACGCATCCTTGATACAGACGGCACACCTATTGCGGGCGCTTTAGTCGACATTTGGCAAGCTAATGCAGCGGGCCGTTATGCTCACGAATCCGACCCAAATACCGCACCGCTAGATGACAATTTTCAAGGTTGGGCGCGTTTAGTAACCGATGATGACGGCCGTTACAGCATTCGTACTATCAAGCCAGGAGCCTACCCTGCCGAAGAAGGTTGGGTTCGTCCTCCGCACATTCATTACAAAGTAGCGCGCCGAGGATTCAAGGAAATAACCACCCAGCTTTGGTTTAACTCAGTTTTTTTAGACTTGCTAATAACCGAGGTATTTTCTCACTAAGTCAGCTATGACCGAATCATCAACTGTCAAATTCGCCGCACTAGCCGGCGCAATCCTGTGTTTAACGGGCGTCGCCTTTGGCGCGTTTGGTGCGCATGCGCTAGAAGATTTGCTAACGCGGAATCAACGAACTGACGTGTTTGAATTGGCGGTTCGGTATCAGTTTTATCACGGGCTAGGGCTGTTGGTGATTGCTTGCCTATTCAAACTTTGTGCGCAAGGACAGCCTGCAATAGTGTGGCTGATGTTGGTCGGCACACTTATTTTTAGCGGCTCTCTTTACACACTGGCGCTTACTAATATTGGTTTGCTCGGCGCGATCACACCGGTTGGTGGCACTCTGATGATCGTGGCTTGGGTGTTGCTAGTGCGATTCACTTGGCGCTCGATGTAGGTCTATAACAACTTGAAAATTAATTCCCCCAGATGGCCGCTGAACATTTACGACTGATTATTGTTGTATACACCAGCGCTATAGCACCGTTGTTGCTGATGCTTATTTTACGACGCAAGAAGTTAATACCCGACTGGGTACCCTATGTTTACCTCGCATCATTTATAGCCTGCGCTATTGGCTGGGAGCTTTGGTTTACTTATGGCTGGGTTGATGGCGCGCCAGTGTATGAGCGTCGCTCGGCTACCTTAAACACGTACTTGCCCTTCCACGTAAATTGGTTGCTTAACTCCTTGGCTGATGCGGGTACAATTTGCCTCGGCGGTCTTTTGCTATTGCATTTATCGCTAAGCAACGACTCAAACTACCTGACACAATGGCGGTGGTCGGCGTTTACGCTTTTATTGATTTGGTTTATTGGTCAAAACGTATTTGTAGAAATGTATCTTTACCACGACCAATTGGCGGTGGGTAAAGCATTGTCTTGGGCACCCTTTGCCCCAACTGGTCCATGGTTCAATCCCGTGTTGTTTGAATTTAACGGTCGGACTATTACTCTTCAAGGGCAACTACCGTGGCTAATAATGACCCCCCTTTTTTACGCTGGGCTTATTAGACATCTAAGAGCGTAGCGTAAATCGAATATTGATATTGCTCGTAAAGTTGGGACTTTGGGACTACATCATTCAGTTAACGTTCAGCTAAGATTCAGCTTCAATCCGCAATAATGAGGTAGTATCAATTAAAATCCATCTACAATCTGATGGGAACACCCTATGATGACACTGCCAAGTCCCTATACCCCCAAGGCTCTACTTATCACCATTCTGATGGTTTCAGCGATCAGTTCTGGCTGTGTTCAAGCGCAAAACGAATATCAAGACCCCGGTTTTTCCTCTCCTGTGGTTTCCTTAAATCAACAAGGCGGTAAGCAAATACTAGAGCAAGGAGAGCTAGAACAATTGCTAGCCCCTATTGCGCTTTACCCCGATACAATTCTGTCGCATGTTCTGGTTGCGGCTACTTACCCATTAGAAGTCGTACAAGCCGAACGCTGGGTATTACAACGTCCTGAATTACAAGGCCAAGAAGCGGTGGAAGCAGCCCAAGGCAACAACTGGGACCCAAGCGTGCAAGCCTTAGTCGCCTTCCCAGAGATATTAAAGCGTATGAGTCGCGACCTTGAATGGACTCAGAAGCTGGGTCAGGCCTTCTTAGAAAACGAAGAGCAAGTGTTAGCCAGCATACAAAATCTACGCGTACTTGCTGAGCAAGCAGGTAGTTTAGACAAGATGGAAAACGTAACGGTAACGCGCGACCAGCCCACCACCGTTATTATTATTGAGCCTCGCGAACGACATGGCATGTATGTACCGTACTACGATACCCGCATAGTGTACGGTTCGTGGCGCTGGGACCGATACCAACCGGTGTTCTGGGATTACCCTTACGCGTATGGTGCTTATCGCAACGGCTATTATGCCTACGATGGTCGCAGTTCATTTTACTGGGGGCCGCGAACGTCGCTGTCTTTTGGATTTTATTCCAATGCCTTTCACTGGGGCAATCACCACATTGTAAGAATACCGTCGCGGCACTATCAACCGCATCGTTACTACAGTCACAACGACATTATCAGCCACCGTCATGCACAAAGATGGGTGCATGACCAACGTCGCGACCACAATAATCAGCGGAGCTATCTAAGCAACAATCAACGCAGCAATCTACAAGGTCAGGAACTTGGTAGCCGAGTAGCTGATCAACGCGACAATCGAAACGCCGCAGACCAACTGGGCCAACGTTCCAATCGACAAGCCGTTCAGAACCGATTAGAAAACCTAAGACGCAACGCAGTTAATACCAAACCTGTACAAGGTGTTGGCACTGTAACAAATGCAACAAGGCCTGTTAGATCAGGCTCACCGGCTATTGGACCCTCAAGAGTCCGAGCAATAGAAGCCGATCGTCGCGATATTAATCGCCAGCAAGCACAGCCTACTAACAGGCAAACGATGCTTAGACCGACTGTTAGCCAGGCGGCCCAACCAACGGCACGAGTTCAGGCACAACCCACAATGCAGCGCAGTGTACAAGCGGCACCTAGCCAAACGACCAGAACAACCACTCAGCCGGTTCAACAGCGGTCGGTACGTGCTGAACAAAAAACAACATCAAATAGAGCGCAAGCGCCAGCTCAAAAAAAGAACCCCAATCAGCGAAGACAACCTCGATAGAGACGTCAAACTAGAATTCTAAATTGACCTTTCAACGCAAGGTAACCCTAATGTTGGTCTAGACCGCGCAGTGCTCTAGTGTGTAAACTCTGTTGCATCGACTTCGCTCGCAACAACATGGAGCACAACATTGCGCAATGCGAATGATCCTCCGTAGCCTTACACAACACCTTAAAGACCAAAATTGGTTCGCCGTTGGCCTAGACTTTGCAATTGTCGTAATTGGTGTTTTTATCGGTATTCAAGTATCCAATTGGAATGAAAATCGCGCAGATATTGCGCGCGCAAACGGATACCTCGTTCGCCTAGAGGCTGATTTAACCGCCGATGCCGAGAACATTGCAGCCAGACAAGAATTTTTTTCTAGTGTGATGAACTACGGTGCTCAAGCACTTAGCTATGCAGAATCTGATGACACCGAACGCAAAGCCGATTGGCCTGCGGTTCTCGCCTTTTTTCAGGCAAGTCAGATATTTACTTATTATCGTTATGACGCAACGTATGACGAACTGAAAAATGCTGGCGAATTAAACCTGATCACCAACCAGGATTTGCGCGCAGCCCTCGCTAACTATTTTCAGGAGCAACCGAGTCAAACAACTTTGCTCTATTAGGATTAAGCGCCCACTTAAAGGCCCAAGGCAAGACTCATATTGTTAGCTCCACAACAGAGCACAAAGCCATCTTAGACACCCTAAAGCACCTTCAAACATTAGGCCACGAGGTGACTTTAGTGAACCCTGACAGCGAAGGTATTATTTCGCTTGAAGACTTGAAGAGTGCCATACAGCCCAATACTGGGCTAATTACCATAATGCACGTCAATAACGAAACGGGCACCATTCAAGACATCGCCAGCATCGGCGCACTTGCTAAGCAATATGGCGCGCTATTTCATGTTGATGCCGCCCAGAGTGCCGGCAAGCTACCGATTGATGTAGCGGCAATGAATATTGATTTACTGTCTATGACTGCCCACAAAGTGTATGGCCCAAAAGGCAGTGGGGCGATGTATGTTAGAACGGCACTCCACCCAGCACTTGCGCCAATGCTGCATGGCGGCGGACAAGAAAAAGGCCTAAGACCAGGCACGTATGCTAATCATCAGATTGTTGGATTAGGCAAATCTTTAGAATTGGCTGGCTCTACAATGCAAGCTGATCTAGCGCATTCAAAAGAGCTGCGCGCTACAATGCTTGAGGCATTAGGCGACGTGGTAGAAAACGGGCTTGTGGGTCACGCGCTAGATAGCACAAGAAAAAAGTTTTAAGTAACGACACAGCGAAGTGCTGTTGCCATACTGCAGAATTTAGAGGCTAAGGGAAAGTTCTCACCCGCCGTTACGTCTCACTAGGGCTTTTAATCCAGCCCAGTCTCACTAAAACCTTCAAACGCGTCTCTCTCATGAATATTCTAAAAAGCAGTCTTTTGCTTGTCATTGCGCTAGGTGTCTTGCTCTGCATTTCAACACCCACAAACGCCGCATCGTGTGGCCCAGTTAATGCCGGGGCATTGCCCAATAACGGCTACTACTACTGCATTAACGAAACCGTGCAGCGCTATAACTATTGTGGTGGGGTAGCAGGCCAGCTCCAAGGCTTAAAAGACCATCCACTTATGTGCGGCAACAGCAGCTTTAACGTTAATAGCGAATGGCAACCTAAACCAGAGACGGTCAACAAGTGCAAAGGCGTGGTGTTCGACCAGTGCGCCACATTAGGGGGCACAACTCGATGCAGAGCCTTGTACAGCCGAAACCCAGGCTGGAGTTGGTCGCCTAGTACAGACCAAGTGTGCTCCGACCAGACAATCACCCAAACCAGCAATTGTGGCGCAACAAGACAAGTTGCAGGCACTAAGCACTGCTGCTCTGATTGGGCACCCGCAAGAAACACAATCTGCTCAGCACAGACCTTTACGCAAACAAATAGCTGCGGCGGAACTCGAGAACAAACCGGCACCAAAAACTGTTGCGCCGTATCTAACTGGTCGCCATCCCAAGCCGAAATGTGCCAAGGCCAACCCTTTACTCAAACCAATAACTGCGGCGGAACGCGCGAGCGTGTAGGAACAGGCTCCTGCATAAAAACCTACACACCAGACCCAGATAAACCCAACGTAGGCGACTTCCCGCACGACGCTAAAATTGCCCGACTCACACCAAGAAACTTATTAGCGAGCCCTCCCCCATACCTCAATGAGGACGCTACCAATCAAGCTAAATTGTATACCCGGAGAATGCCAGACAACCGCACTGGCACATGGGTTGACTATCCAATCGTTATCAAAGGAAGCAACCTACCAGATAATAAACGAATACCGGTGTTTACTAGAGGAACCAATTTAAGCTCCTTTCTAAACGCAAAGGCTGCAAATTCGATGGCCAACAATCCTCAACCAAGTGACGTAGTCACTTTCTGTTTAGATACGGATATTCTGCCTAACGTTGATTTGGCTAGCTGTGTTGATTCAGGGCCACGAGAGACGACCTGCGGCACGCACCAAATGACACAAACGTGCGATTGCACGTTTAACACTAGAGGCGCCTTATACCCTTTATGCGATGAGTGCGAAGGTTTTGGACAGAGTTACAACACGGTGACCTATATAGTCCAGCAAGACAATAACTGGCGACCCGCCAGAGACACGGCATGCAATGACGACGCGTTAACCCAAACCAACGATTGCGGAACAACACGGCAAGTTACAGGAACACGAAACTGCGAGGTTACGCCTCCGCCTGCCTTGGAGTGGGATTATGTTGGAAGCGTTAAATTTGATACGAAGGCTCCAGGCGCTCCAGACGCCAATATCTTATTTCAAAAATCTTGTGCAAAGTTCCAAGATGGGCGTTTGGGTCCAGACAGAATGAAAAAGTGGCTTCGGTACAACAGCAACAATACCAGAAGCCCATATCCTTGCGTTGTCAGCGGTGACTTTGATTTTTGCTATGAAAGTTTAACCGGTGAGGAGATCACCCCTGTCGGTGGCGTAGAGGAGGCGGTAAGGGTGAACTTTCAATGTAGATAGAAAAAAGGCGAACACCTTATCTGTTCGCCTTTTTTCGCTTGATCCTAACTTCTAGCAACACTCAACGTGCCATCACTTGCACCTGTACAGCCTGCAGCTGTTGATAAACCAAGCGTAAACTCTCCTTCACCGCCTGCATCAGGAAAAACCATGATTAAATCACCACGCACAGATAGCTCTGGTATCGTACCACTGATCGATCGAGTCGCCCCATTTAGCCTGTGAATCAAGCCGGCACCAAATGACCCTGTTAAACACTCAACTCCCGTCAGAGTTACTATTGGTCGTGAGTTATTCGGTGGGATAACTATTGTAATGCCACCGCTATACAGCCCTGTTCTAAACGACCCTGTAAAAGTAATCGTTGGCTCAACCGCTGTCCCTCCCCCACTAGACGACCCACCACCGCCACAAGCCGTTAGCCCAACCGCCATAACAACGAACACTATATAGCGAATAAGTCGGTTTGATTTTTGAGCGCAGACCAAGCCTAAAGTCGTTCGCGCAAGCGAAGTTTTTTGTGATTTAAAGTTATTCATATTCCCCCCCTGGGACAGTTAATTTTTATTCGTACTAAACCCGATTGGCAACGATTCATATTTGAGACGATCGCAGCCAAGCTGATATTTTTATCTCTCACGCAATCAATCTACTGGTTTGGTGGCGCGGCCTGCCGGTGCGCTCCTAAATACTAGTTATTGCGTGGTAGATATTTTTTCTGATTCGATCCCACCGACCAAACCAACACCTAAAACTGATAGACGGCGTTAGTATCGGTAATCCAAGCTACGGAAGGATAAACGACTGCAGAAAACAGGAACAGTCGCTAAAAAAGATGAGACAAGAGACGCAACAATAGTACTACAAAAGACGCAGCAGCAGCGGATAAAAACAACAGTCCAATACGCTAGGTCAAGAAAAGGCCTAGCGCAGCGAGCAGAAAAACAATGGTGACTGAGTAAGTAAAGGGGTCAGAGTGAACCTGTGCTAGTTTAAACCCTCTAATTGTTACAGGGGGTATGGCTCGTCTGACAACACTTTCGCTAAGCCATTGACCACTCTGTAAAGTACCCACAGCCAGGCAACGCACCAGATTAGGTAGCCAACGCCAACAGCAATCAATAACGCGCCAATGATCGACCAAAATAAGCTCCACCAGAAAACCCGTGTGGCGTTAACCAAATGGCTGTGGTAGATCGTGCCGTAAGCGCCACTCTTTTTGATCATTGCCCAAATCGCGCCAATCAATAGTGGTATTGCGGTAAACAAACCGATCGCCAACAAGATGTAAGACACCAAGACATGGCTCTTATTTTCGCTGCTGTTGGAAGTGGTTGAAGTGCTGGTCGCTAATGCGCTCATTGAACTGCCCTCGCTAGGTAATTAAGTTTAAGAGCCGCGAACATTCAGCGTGCCCTTATTAACTTAGATGCATATTTTGGGCTTTTGGATTCAAGTTTGAGAAGTAGAAAATCAAATGGGATATCAAAGGAGTCAGAGCCGATTAATCGTTGCAAACCGCCATCCAACTATTCAGTTTTCCCCCTAATCGGCTTTGACCCCTTTGATTATACTGATCCCTTTGATTATAATTTTTCAGAAGAAAACGCAATCTTAAGTTAGAACTTTCGTACCGTGCAAGCATAGGCCCCTACAACATACACCTCTCCTTCTTTGGTCAGGATTACCCTTAAAACCTGTGTCTCGTTAGTTTGATCTCCCCCTTAAATGATTCAGCAATTATCTTTTAGTGGCCAATATCCGGAACGAGCAGCAGGATTTTGCCCTTGCTTGAATTCAACTCATCACATATCGCTCTCAGGCATTATTAAAATACAACCTCAAATAATGAAGATAGGATGCTCCACACCAGTTAAAGCGCGACCGCTAATGTTGCGCAGCTGCATTTTACAAATGCAAGCTCAAACAAGATTGCCGGACACGCACCTCATTCTGATCAACGGCGTAGATGCATTAGATTATGACTCTAGAACCGTCACGGATTTGATCAACCAACGCGTCCAGTTTAAAGCTTATCCTTATGACGCAAACACGTCAGAATTGACGGTTCAGTGCCTCAAAATAATGCTTGAACAGGGGGTCGACCTATTCTTCAAGATTGATTCTGATGACATGTACTATTGCAACTACATAGAAACGTTCCTCGAAGAGATCGGAGAGGAAAAACTGGCCCAAACAGAAAAAGCGTTCGCCGCAAACTTGGTAGACCAACTGTTCATTACTGCTCAAGACAATACCGCAGTTAAAATAAAACGAGCGCATTTCCAACGCGGATTAGGGCTCCCCCCTCATGAGATTGAAAAGGGCATCAAAGTAGGTGCGCCACCAACTTATGTATTTAATAGAAAAGCAGCGCAATTAATTGTTGATAATGCAGACAATCCTAAGTATCGGCATCTGACATACGACGACGCCATGATGCGCAACCTACTATTCGACCATGGCGTTGTTATTGATCAAATAACAACAAAAGAACCTATATTCGGCTACGTTAGACACGGCAGCAATATATCCAGCATCAAGCCACACAGTAAAGCGACCACAGGCTCGAATAATGAATCTTGAGCTTTTAATGTTTAAGGGCGTTTGATTAATCGGCTCTGCCCCCTTGGATTAAAAACTGAATAGTTGGATCGCGATTTGCAACAGTTAAACGGCTCTGCTTCTTAATTTACACATTTAGAGATCATTAACGATCCATATTATCCATTTAACCTATATAATTGATCATATACGATCGATTCAATTGACATTGAAACGCTATAGTTTATAATTTCAATAATCAGTCATTAATGAGCGATTAATGATCAATTACGAATAAATCAATCTAAAATGATCATATGAATATATTGCCTCTATCGCCCGACAACCTAATTCAGCAAGAGCTCGGCGCTCGCTTAAAGAAGGTACGCAAGCAGCTTGGTTACACACAAGCCCAACTCGCTGACGCATCGGGTATTGGCGTGGCGACCCTGCGGCGAATTGAGGACGGCAATGACAGCCAGCTAAGCTCTTGGATCAAGCTCTTAAAAGCGCTGGAAATGCTGAATGGCATAGACCAACTCTTACCTGAAGTTTATAGCTCGCCCATGTCCGAGGCGCTCAATGGTAACAAGCGCAAACGGCGAACAACAGACTCCTCAGCACCGACATCAATTTGGCGCGACGAGCTTGAATGACTACCGCGACCATTAAGCTCTGGGGTACCACCATCGGCTATGTGTCGATGAACGAGCAGGAGCGCTTTGCTCGCTTTGAATATGACCCGGACTTTGTTAAGACTGGCATAGAACTCGCCCCACTAATGATGCCTCCAAAAGAGCGGCGTATTTATCAGTTTCCCGAATTACATCCACGCGCCTTTCACGGCTTACCTGGCTTGTTGGCCGACAGCTTGCCAGACAAGTATGGCAACCGGCTCATCGATATATGGCTGGCTAAAACGGGGCGCGACAATAAAAGTTTTAATGCGGTGGATCGACTCTGCTATACAGGCACTCGAGGTATGGGAGCATTAGAGTTTGAGCCGTCGCTTGATAACGCTGGCGCTCCCGATAAACAACTTCAAATAGACGAATTGGTCGAGCTCGCCTCGATGGCCTTTGCCGACAAAAAAAATCTAAAGGTCAAGCTAGACAACCACATAGACGATCAAGAACTATTCAACATTATTAGTCTTGGTACCTCGGCCGGCGGTGCGCGCGCGAAAGCCGTTGTTGGATTTGATCCGCACACGTCGACCGTGCGATCCGGTCAACTAGACCTCCCCAACGGTTATGAACACTGGCTAATTAAATTCGACGGCGTGCAATACAACGGTGATTGGGGCGTGGCCGATCCCGCAGGTTATGGTCTGCTCGAATACAGCTACTATCAGATGGCCCAACGTTGCCAAATTAGCATGACGGAGTGTCGCCTATTCAGTGAAAACGGTCGTCACCATTTTATGACTAAACGCTTTGATCGCGACGATTCTGGCGGCAAACAGTTTGTACAAACACTGGGCGCACTCGCACACTTTGACTACTGGGAAAGCGGCCACTACTCATACGAACAATTATTCATGACCCTAAGGCGCTTGCGCCTTCCGCAAAGCGACATTGAGCAACAATATAGGCGCACCGTATTCAACCTAGTAGGCGCCAACCAAGATGACCACGTTAAAAACTTTGCCTGTATCATGAACCGACAAGGCGATTGGCGGCTGAGCCCTGCTTATGATTTATGTCATGCACAAGGCAGCGACTTTACCAAGAATCACCAACTCAGCATTAACGGCAAAACCAATGATTTTGAGGCAGCGGACCTAAAGCATCTAGCCGACTATGCAGGGTTGCCAAGAGGACGATACAAAAGAATTCTCGACGAGGTCGTGGACACCTTCAAGGAGTGGCCGCGCCTAGCCCAAGAATTAAAACTCCCTCAGCCATTACAAACTCATGTGATTAAAACCTTACGACTGGAATGGCGTTAGCGCAGCTGTCTCGTTGTTTACTTCTGGGCGAGTCACTACGTTAAGAAGAACAAGCGCATGAATCGCTTAATTTTTTCTTCTCCAAGAATAAGGGGAACAAGGCATCGTACCACCAAACCTCAGTTAAACTACTTGATGCGCTAGTCCAACTAATACCTATTGGGTAGGCTATTTATTCGTCCTACTATTCGTAACTAACGGAAAACACGCGTTTAAGGGAAATAAACCACCTCTTATAGATGAGGCATACCCGCCAGCTCTTTAACTGAGGCTCGACTATTCGGAGTAGACAGTGTTATGCAGCGCGGCTACAGGCTGCGCTTCTACTAACTGCTGAAGGTGGCGTTAATTTGAATGATGTGGCCTAACTGGTCAGTCTGCCACTTGCCTCCAGCCAACCGCTAAACCTTCAGCAGTCTCCATACCTACTCCAGTAATCAGCCTTTGACCATCAAGCAGCCAGTCTACTTGGTAAATCGAGCCGACTTTCTCTATATGCAGTTCGTACTCTTCAGGATGTGAACCGTCTTCACGGAAATAACGCACCTGGTAGACGCCCGAATATCCCTCAGCGGGGCCGCCGATGGCAATGCCTGGACCGCGGTACTGTGTTGAATATATCCAGCTTGCGTTCAGGGTTCCGGGCGTTTGACTCTTGGTATACAACACCAAGCCAACGTTGATGATTTCTTCCTGGCCTGTCTCATTCCCGGGGGCGGCGTTGGTAAGTAACGCGTATGAAGCGCAGATGGTCAGTAATACTTGCTTAATAATTTTGCTCATAATTTTGCTTACCATAGCTTAGTGTAATGGGAATCCCGACTCCGAACATAGCACGGGAATTAAACGGGTCAGAGCCGTTTATTGATAATCTGAATAGTTGGATCGCGGTACGCAACGATTAATCCGCTCTGCCCCCTTTGATTGTGCTCTTTAAGAGGCGGGGGGATCTTCGCAAGTAGCCTTTGTAGAAAAATCGAGATTTAAATTATTCGTGGAAAGGTGCATTGCCTCCACCGCCTCAAACAACTCATCGTATGTTCGATTGACCTTTCGAAATTCCCTAGGGCCTGGTTGGGTAAGCAAGAAAGCAACCTCGTGGGCGTAGGGCAGCCATTGCTCAGCACTTAGGGCACCAAGTTTGTGTTGCTGGAAGATGTTTAAGTAACAGTTGAGAAAGGATCGCTGTATATAGCTGTACTGCCCTCTCTCCGCCTCAGTTAGCGAGTCGAAGTTCGACACACCGACATTCAAAGTGGCACCGAACATCCGGTGGTAACTAGCATCAATTGTTTAAATTAACGAGGTCGAGCAACCCCTCTTCTCGTACGATACGCTCGAGTACACTTTCAAAAGAAATTCGGGCGGCTGCAGTAACTGCGTAAAGGTGCGCATGCAAGGCAGCATCCTCATCGTTTTGAGATTCGCAGTCCATGCTGTACTGCTCGAAAGCGTTGAGACTGCTCAACAGATCAACTAAGTGATTCGGGCACTCGCACTCAACACTGGATACGACGGCGCTAATCCGAGCAAGATCTTGTTCACTGAACCTACGAGGCGTGATGTCCGCAGATATGTCAAGCGCTGTTTTGTCCTGCATTTTGCGAAAAGGCTTGCCACCGCGCTTCTCTGGAAGCGACAGCAGGTCGAATACTTCTTCAAGGCTATTACTGGTTCGTACTAGATTTACACCTTGCGGCCGGAGTAAGTCAATCTCGGCTCGCCGACCGAATTGGTAGATAACTACAATTCTAGTCGCGCCGCTTTCGTCAATCATAGTTCGAATCAATTTACGTGATTCAGGGTTGATTAACGGCGATTCAATAATCAGTGCACCGGGTTGGAGTCTGCGAATTTCGGTACGAAACCGACTTATCGAAGATGTGTTGACCACCACATCCAGGGCGACTGGAATCTCTTTTAACTGACTTAACTTGTGTGACAGCGAATCGCCGAGCACCGCCACTTTTATTTGTGTTCCCTCTCCGTGTTCCTGTTTTACAGCAGCTAATTTCTTAAACGTATCCAACCGAGATTGCAAGGATTCGTCGTCCAGCACCGCTACGCGACCGATCGGCTCACCCGCATCCACTAGGCGCTTGATCAGAGTAAGTCGGTCAACTTCCTGCGTTGAGTAGAGACGCCGGCCGGTGCTAGACCGGTTAGCGGCGACCACCTGATAGCGGCGCCCCCACACCCTTAAAAGATGTTGACTAATTCCAGTTATCTTTGAGACAGCGGATATTCCAAAGTATTGTTCTGAGGTGGCTGATTGTTTCATTGACGATGAAAATTGGTGTTGTTGGGCGGAAAGAGGCCCTAGGTTTGACTAGGACTTTGAGTTTAGCTAAAAACTAGTCAAGAACTAGTCAGATTAATTAAGTTTTGATTTTGACTTAATTTTGACAACTAAAATGCTTATATTTATTCGGCATACCGTAGTCACCTTCTGGAGGCCTAGCTTTAATGTTTGGTTTTACTCGTCAAAAAATGGTTTCTAAATTAGTTGTCTACGTTTTGTCTAAGCAAGTCGCGAAATCGAGAATGTTTTTGACTTCGCGGTAACTATACGTCAATTGACGCAATTTCGGGTACTTTATACAGGAGCCTCATATGGAACTCACCGTTGGTCAGTATTTTCTGACATTTAATTTCTTCTCTTTTACCATCGCCACGATGGCCGCTGCCACGATATTTTTCTGGATGGGCCGTTCACAGGTAAATCATCATTACAAAACAGCACTGACAATCACCGGCTTGGTGACTTTCATTGCCCTCTACCATTATTGGCGAATTTTGGAAAGCTGGTCAGACGCGTACACAGTAGTTGATGGTGTCATTACACAGACTGGCGTTGCGTTTAACGATGCCTATCGTTATGTAGACTGGTTGTTAACCGTTCCGCTGCTGTTAATTGAGCTAATTTTGGTGATGAACCTGAGTCGCTCAGAAACAGTTTCAAAAGCCACTCGCCTCGGCCTGCTGGCAGCCCTGATGGTGATCCTTGGTTACCCAGGAGAGATCTCAGCCGACGCCGGTACACGTTGGTTCTGGTGGATTGCAGCAATGATTCCGTTCTTGTGGATCGTTTACGAACTTTTCGTAGGTCTACGCGAGTCGATCGCACAGCAACCCGAAGAAGTACGTAGCTTAGTGAACAAAGCACGTTGGTTAACGCTGATCAGCTGGTCGTTTTATCCAGTCGTTTTTGTCTTCCCGATGCTTGGCGTAACTGGTGGTACCGCAGAATCGGCCGTACAGATCGGTTACACGATCGCTGACATCGTAGCTAAGGCTGTCTTTGGAGTTGTGATCTACATGATCGCAGTACGCAAGTCAGAATTAGAGACGGTAAAGCACTCGTAACTTAGCTTAAACGTAACCACCTACCGATTCGGAGCTCGCATGAACATGTTGTCAAGTCATACTGCTAACACAGAGCGTGCGAGTTCTGCTCACGGGAGGGTTCAAGCAAGCCGCGTCAGTGATCTGATGCGGCTTACTTGTCTGAGCGCTTTAGCGCGCGACAGTATTTTGTGGCAAGCGATTGATTATCACTTTGCTGCGCCTGGATCCCAATCACGCAGTGCGATTGCGCTTCACGCTGCAACTAAACTCGGGCTGACCGATGAAGATTCGGTTCATCTAGCGGCAGCAATCGAATGCCTGCACAATGCATCTCTGGTACAAGACGATTTGCAAGATCGGGATCCGTCACGGCGTGGGCAACCAGCCGTTTGGAAAAAATTTGGACCAGATCTTGCGATTAATGCGACTGATCTAATGATCGCATCTGCGTTTGCTCTAGTCGCATCAGTTGGTAGCGGACATCGCTCCACCTCATTGGCAATGCACATGCAGCGAGCCATCAGCTTAACGCTTCAGGGACAGTCTGAAGATGTACTAAGAATTCATCGCTCAGAAAAAGACGCCCTAGCGATTGCAGCTGACAAGTCTGGACCGCTATTTGCACTCGGGTTGGTTCTACCCCTGCTGGCCGCTGGTCAGGAAAAAGCGGCGCCGCTGGCGTCTATGGCTGGTCGCCATTTTGGCGTTGGCTATCAGTTACTAGATGACTTGAACGATATTGAGGAGGACCAAAAATCGGGTTTTATTCCGAATTCGGTTTTATCCCGCATGGAAGTCGATACGATCGACAATGCTCGGCAGCAGATTGCACTTATTGCAAGCAACCACGCCGCACTAGCGCGAGACCTAGCTGCTCAATTGCCGCAGGACTGCGGCGAGCTATTCTCCCAATCCTGTGATCAGTTGATCGCAAAACTTAGGTTTTAGCAATTATGAAAAATGCCCTTGTTATTGGCGCCGGTGTCGGCGGCATGGCTGCTGCGCTTCGATTGAGAGCAAAGGGCTACCAGGTAACAGTATTAGACCGCTGCGAGCGACCCGGTGGTCGCGCGCAAGTATTCGAACGCGACGGCTTCAAGTTTGACGCCGGACCTACCGTTATTACCGCGCCATTTCTGTTCGATGAATTATTTCAGTTGTTCGGGCGTGAGCGCGCCGACTACGTCGAGTTCTTGCCATTAAATCCCTGGTATCAGTTTTACTATCCCGATGGTACGCGATTCAATTACGGTGGCACCATAGACGACACGCTGCGAGAAATAAATAAGATTAGCCCCGAAGATTGCCAAGGCTATCTAGAGTTAGTCGACCAATCTCAAAAAATATTTGACGTTGGGTTTACGCAGTTGGCTCACCAACCGTTTCATTCATTCTGGACAATGATTAAACAGGTGCCGGCACTAATCCGACTCAAATGTTATCGCACAGTGTGGCAACTAGTTTCTAGCTATATCAAACACCCTAAGCTACGACAGGCTTTCTCGGTACAACCATTGTTGGTTGGCGGCAGCCCATTTGATACGACTAGTATTTATGGGCTAATCCATTTTCTCGAGCGTAAGTGGCACGTCTTCTTTGCCAAAGGTGGTACGGGCGCCTTAATCGACGCACTCGCGCAGCTCATGAAAGAACAGAATATTTCAATGCGGCTGTCTACCACCGTCGACAAAATTATTGTCGAAAACGGTACTGCTCGGGGCGTCACGCTTGCCTCGGGAGCGCAAATTCACGCAGACGTTGTGGTTGCCAATACCGACCCTGTTCACCTTTACCGCAATATGCTTGACCGACCTGACCAGAAATTATCGGCGGCGATCAAACAGCGACATTCAAAACTCTCTATGGGCCTGTTTGTATTGTTTTTTGGTACCGACAAAACCTATCCCGATGTAGAGCATCACACTATTTGGTTGGGGCGTCGATATGAGCAACTCTTACGTGACATTTTCGATGGCGATGAGTTGCCGCAGGACTTCTCGCTCTACTTACACAGGCCTACGGCTACCGACCCAGATTTTGCTCCAGCCGGTAAGGATTCGTTTTACGTGCTTGCGCCGGTTCCAAACCTTAAGGCCAACATTGACTGGGCAACCGAAGGAGATGAACTGCAAAGACGTATTGTGGCAGCGCTATCTAAATCAATTTTGCCAGGCTTAGAAGATCATATCGTCAGCGATTTTTACATGACACCAGAAGACTTCGCCAAAAATTACTTAAGCATAGGTGGTGCTGGTTTTTCCGTTGCTCCCCTATTTAGTCAATCCGCATGGTTTCGGTTCCATAACAAGGCTGAAGGCCCCAAGAACCTTTATTTAGTCGGAGCAGGGACTCATCCCGGCGCCGGATTACCGGGCGTACTCAGTTCTGCCAAAGTGCTCGACCAGATCGTGCCCGCCGTGCAAGAACAAGACCATGCGGCTGTTCAGAGAAATGCAAGCCTCGCTACCCGATAGCAAAGTCGAAAAGGCTACCGCTGTGCTTGCAGCAAACGGCAAGTCGTTTGCCTTTGCAGGCAAGTTACTCGATACCGCCACTTTGTTTGCGTGCGCTCGGTTGTATCGGTTTTGCCGCTACGTTGATGACGTCGCCGACGAAGCAACTGACCCTGTTAAAGCAGCGCGCCAATTAGCCTCGATTAAGCATGATCTGGTCAGGCAAAAGAGCCATGATCCGCTCGTTTCCGACTTTATCTTGCTCGCGCGTGATTACGCGCTGGACGTTGCAGTTGTTAACGAACTGCTCGATGGCATCGCCAGTGATCTCGGCCACGTACTCGTCCAATCAGATGCCGAGTTACTGCGCTATTGTTATCGGGTTGCCGGCACGGTAGGTGTGCTGATGTGTAATATTTTTAACGTTCGAAGTCCGGCGGCGCTAGCGCATGCCATTGATCTTGGCATTGCGATGCAATTAACCAATATTTGCCGCGACGTCGTTGAAGATGCCAAAAATGGACGGCGTTATATCCCTGCTGACATGATTGGTGATCTCAGCCCCAAGCAGATATTAGCGCCTTGCTCAGCAGAGCGTACTGTGATGAGTGAAGCGGTCAGAAAACTACTCTCCCGCGCCGACCATTATTATCAATCCGGAGCACAAGGTTACTGGTTTTTACCCGCTAGGATTCGGTTTGCGATTGCTGTCGCAGCCCGAGTCTACCGAGAAATTGGCACGGCTTTACGGGCGAGGGGATTAGACCTCTGGGGCGTTCGCGCTTACGTCAAGACGCCTCGTAAGTACATGCTTGCATTGGCTGCCTTGTGGTCGCTGGTCAAAGCCAGGCGCACTCGAGTAGACGTCAGTCACAACACAGTGCTTCATCAATCACTTGAAGGTCTGCCTTATGCCAACTCATAAAGGACACGAACCTGAAACCATTGACTTGATTGTAATCGGTGCAGGTTGCGCTGGTCTTTCGCTGGCGGGCGAGCTTTGTAAGTATGAACAAAACGGCGAAGCGCCACCAAAGACGTTACTGATCGAACCTCGTTCAAGCTATACCACCGACCGCTCTTGGTGTTATTGGGAACCAACAACACTGGCGAGCCCAAATGACGTGGATGCTAGCTGGCTGTCTTGGAGTTTTAGTGATTCTAAACAGACATTCGTACATACCCTTGCCCAAAAATGGCATTACCAATATCTCAACTCCGGGCGGTTTTATCGCCAGCGACTTGCCGCCATTAATGAGAGTCACAGAGTTAGCGTAAATCTAGGTGAGTCAGTACAAGATGTCTCGCAACACAATAATGGTTTTCGGGTAAGAACAAACAAAGCTGAGTACCACTGCCTTAAAATTGTAGATACGCGCCCACCGACCCGCAAGAGACTCGAGCAGTCGTTGATGCTGCAAATTTTTTACGGTATCGAAATAGAAATTCCCGGTTCGCACTCCATCGACCTTCGTCTCGCCAAAGTAATGAGTGACATGCGCAGCGACAAACTGGGCTTCAAGTTCAACTATGTACTACCTCTGTCGCCGCGTAGTCTACTGGTTGAGATCACTCGGTTCACCGATCGTTTAATAGAGCCTGACGATTTGCGTGACGAAACCTATCAACTGGCTTGCGACATTGTTGGTAGTACTCAGCTTAGTATTATCCGTGAAGAGCGTGGGATCGTTCCAATGGGACTGCCGATGCGACACGCCACTCTCAGCCCTAACCCTAACATCAGTAATCGAGTCCTCGTTGGCCTTGGCGGCGGCGCGGCGCGGCCAGCGACGGGTTATGCTTTTCAACGGCTTCAGCGTTGGGCGCACGACTGCGCGCAGCGACTCATGGAAGCCGGGACTCTGGTAACCATGCAACCAGATTCAAGGCTTGTACAGTGGATGGACCGAGTGTTCTTGTTAACTCTGAAAAATAACCCGCAGCTGGGGCCTAAACTCTTTATAGCTCTCGCACGTAGGGTGCGCCCAGTGAGGCTGGTACGCTTTCTTACCGACCAGGCAACCGTGTTCGATTTGATTGCGATTATCGCTGCGCTACCTGTGACACCGTTACTCTTAACGGCCTTTCGCGACACAAAAAACCAACTAGTCTCTCTAACAGGTAATCCAAAATGCAGTACAACTTGAAAATTCAGACGATTCACAGATTAGGCTTCCTGTTTCTAACAGCAGTAGTGCTTGTTTGTTGGCAGCTCGACTTTACTGTTGACGAGTCTATTTTGATCAAGGCACTGGCCATAGGCGTATTATTGGCCGGTATACCGCACGGAGCTATCGACCCAGTTCTGGCGAAGAAATTCGGCGTGTGGCGCACTGGCACCGGTTTGTTAATGTTCGCGCTAGCCTATGTAGCCGTTGCTGCATTGATGGTAGTCATTTGGATACTTGCCCCTTCGCTTACTTTGGCGGCGTTCCTCGTATTGTCTGTGTGGCATTTCTCTGGTGACTGGCTGCAGGACCTTAGTCGCAAGGAAAGTCTACCGATCAGCTTGAGTCTTCTCACCCTACCCGCACTGTTTCACATAACAGAAGTCGCACAGATTTTTCGCTTACTTACCGGCGAAGACGCCACAATATTGACTACCTCCATGGCCACCATTGCGCCGATTGCGACTCTGCTAGCGGCCAGCTCTGCCATCAAGGCTAGAATGCAGGGTATCGATCACGGTATGGAGATTTTGGTCCTTTTAGTCTGCGCTGCACTGATGCCGCCAATCTGGTTTTTCCTAATCTACTTTTGTTTTTTACACAGCCCGCGACACATCTTAAAGACCCTTAATGACAATGATGGCAATACGCTACTGAGTTCTGCATTGTTGTTCACCGGGATAACGCTGGTGTTAGCAGTGATTGCTTTACTGGCATTGCCGGCCATCAGTTTGGACGAGCGCATCCTCAAAGTTGTGTTTATCGGCCTGTTTGCACTAACCGTCCCACACATGATTCTTATCGACTTCCTAAAAACAGGTGAGCACAGTGAGCCAGAGTAATGACATTTTGAAACGTAAGTCAGATCATATCGACCTGGTGTTACAAATTGCCGAACGAAAAGACAATTCGGTGAACCCCTTTGACCAAATACGCCTGACACACAACGCATTACCAGAGTGCCATCTTGAGGGAATGTCATTAGCAACAGAGTTTCTTGGCAAACAGCTGAAGCTACCGTTCCTGATCAGTTCAATGACCGGTGGCCCACTCCGAGCAGAGCGAATCAACGCGCACCTTGCCGAAGCGGCTCAAGAACTTGGGATCGCGTTAGGAGTTGGGTCCCAAAGAGTTGCGCTGTTGGACCGGGGAGCCTGCGGATTAACCTCCGAGGTACGCACTATAGCCCCCGATATCCCGATCTACGCCAATTTAGGCGCTGCGCAACTGCGTGACGATTTTTCTACCAGCGAAGTACAACGTGCCGTCGATATGATTGAAGCTGATGCGTTGATCATTCATCTGAACACCTTGCAGGAAGCAATACAAGATTCAGGCGACATTGACTGGACCGGTATCGAATTAGCAATCGAACATATTTGCCGCAATGTGCCAGTGCCGGTTATTGTAAAAGAAGTGGGAATGGGACTATCCGCTCCGGTGGCGGTTAGATTGGTGCAAGCTGGAGTCAGCGCAATTGATGTGGCCGGCTCAGGCGGCACCAATTTTGTTACCGTCGAAGGCAGCCGTAGCACCGACTCGGAAAAAGCATCTCTGGCAGAGATGTTTCGTGACTGGGGACTCAGCACTCCCGACGCGCTGAGGCAGGTTCGGAAAGAGTTGCCTTTAGTTCCGTTGATCGCCTCCGGCGGCATTCGTCACGGGATCGATGCAGCCAAGGCCATTAGGCTGGGCGCTGATCTGGTTGCACAGGCTGGGCCAGTCCTAAAAACAGCCTGCGAATCTTCGCGAGCGGTAGTTGAGCATTTTAGGCTGATGGAAAAAGCCCTACGACTGGCGCTGGCCTGCTCGCACCCGCTGCTCGATCAAACGGAGGTTGACTAAGCGTCAACGGTCAACCTCACTAGCTAGGGTCTCTTTGGGCAATCAAGCCACAGTACTCTCTCGAGATTGCAGTGACTGATGAGATGGATACCTCGTCTTACGGCATTAAGTGCCAAAATAAAAACAAAGGGGAAAGGGGAATTAAAGGCGTCGGAGCCGTTTATTGGTAATCTGAATAGTTGGATCTCGGTACGCAACAATTAATCGGCTCTGACCCCTTTGATTAAACCTAAAAGTGTGTGTCCCCGCTACATAGCCGTTGAGAAAGGATCGCTGTATATAGCTGTACTGCCCTCTCTCCGCCTCAGTTAGTGAGTCGAAGTCCGACACACCGACATTTACGATCCGCGTGAGATTAGCATCTGAACCTACCGCAACATTTATAGAGTTAAAATCTTGAATAGCATTCTGAAGGTTCGTGGAGTTTGAGCTAAGTCTGCTGTGCTTTATCTGTACCGCTAGATAAGCAAGCGTCGCAATCGTTGCGATTGCCGCAATAAAATCACTGATACTGCCCAAGTACTGCATTGTCATGTTCCGCCTCCTAACGCTTTAGAGAATTAAAGGGGGCGGCTTAGACTCATTCTATACAAAGTGTTGCACTTGTATATTGAGTCTAAGAAGAGCCGTTTATTCTATGCGGGCCGCGATACCGGTCCTGGGTTTTCAATAAACGGCTCTTGCATTCCTAATTTTACCTGCAGAACTATCCCAAGCGTACATAGATCTGTTCCAGCAAGACTTATCCTCTGCAGAAATGAAACACATGAAATCTGCCTGGCAAGCAGGCAACCCTTTGGGCAGTGATGTGTTTTTTGAAAAGGTTGAACAACAACTGGCAAGGAAAGTTGGGCACGGTAGGCCGACTAAAGGCCTTAGACCCGATAGCTCTCTTTAAAAACTACCAACGAGCAATCCGTTGCATTTCCACAACTCGAATGCTTTGTAGAACCATTGCCTCGTAGATGTCATCGAGGTTCTCGCCAGTTGATTCTAAACCAGGTAAAGACAGACTCGCTTCGGTAAAGAACTTCTTACTGCATTTCTTCTGCCATGCGTCTTGCCACCACCCCACGATATTTTCACGAGCTTCGCGAAACCTTTCATTGGATGGGATTTTGTCGCTCTTAGCCAGATTGATCTTGGTAGTAGTAGGTAACAAATTCCATAAGTCGTTATTAGGCCAACGAGCAAACGGCAGACAGTGATCAATGTGGTATTGGTCTTTTAATACTCTGTTACTCCAGACACAACGCACACCTTTAACTTGCCTAACCATCTCGCGAGCAAACTCTGTGGTTCGCTGGGCTTCTTGCCACTCTAGACGAGCCATAAGTTGGTGCTTTTCAAACGCGAGGTTGTTGGCAAAGCCGCTCATCACCTGCGCCCACTCGTTCAATACTACGGGTTCGATCCAGCATGCGTACTGAGTCATTAGATCCCATATGTTGATTGGAACTCTGAATTCGCCATAGCTTCTCAACGTTTCGAGATCAAGATACAAAGACTCGACATTGCTCTTAGTGCGTTTTATCTCAACTTCAAAAACTTGGTTTTCAGAACCCGGAAACGTTATGTATCTAGCAGGCATGTTTTTGATAGTGCGCGCTACATGCTTAAGGGTGCGATGTAACGCTCTTGCATCTGAACCGGCGAAGAGATTGCCAATAGATAAATCAAGGGGAGAAAATTCACCAAGTTGATTCCACCCGTCGTCCGTAACAAACCCTAGTCCGTTATTAGTATTACTGTTTTGCTGAAACCCAGCATCTAAAACTAACTTGTATTGCCGCGCCCAATACAACGCCACCAAGCCCAGCGGCAGAACAACGCACTTATCCTCACGTCGCAATACCGCACCAGGATGACCATCGGCTATACGCAGTAACGTACGAATCAAAGCCAACTTATAAGTAGACGTCTTTGCGTCATTAATCAGAATATTACGAACAATTGGAAACGCACCACTACCATCATCAGGCAGCTGCATAACCACTGTTTCCCAATGCACCTCCGGCCGATCCAACTTATCATCGTCTGGTTGCGCAAGGCGCACACTCAACCCAAACTGCTGAGACAGCTTGTTCAATTCGTCCGTAGACACATCGAACATCTCACGCTCATCCGCATTAGGCCCATGCCTAAGCGAGATCACCAAATACCCATTAGGTTTTAAAAGATTAGCAAGCTTGCGAAAAGCCCTCTCTCGACTCGAAGCAGGAATATGCATCCACACGGCACTTAACAGAATCAGATCAAACCGCATCTGCAAGCCGTAGACATTGTTCAACTCTGGCAGAGTATCTTGCACCCACTGAACAGCGTCTTCTTGGGTGTACTCTTTACCCAGCTTTAATAGCTCATCAGCAGGCTCAACCGCAATCACCTCTAAGCCTTGCTCAGCAAAGTATTTAGCATCCCGGCCCACGCCAGCACCTACATCGAGAACAACCCCCGTGGATGGCAGGTAATCAGCCATCCACGCTCTATGTACGTCTTGTGTAGACGCCGAGAGGTACTGCTTTTGAAAAGCCGCGGCGTTGGTGTTGTAGTGGTTTAGGGTTTTTGAGGTCACGGCTTAATTATGCACACATCGGAGCCCAGATCTCAACGTGAGGTTTTTATAAGGAACAAATTGGGCACCATCTGTAGAGCAGACGAGCTAAAGGGCTTTTAATGGGCTTTGCCCTCTTTAATTTTCAACTATGAAGGCCGATAGGGGCGCGAAACTCCTGCAGCTCAAGTATCTCCTTCAGGTCAATACACCTCTGGATCTGCACCCAGACCAACTGAGAGTAAGCCTTGTGGTATAGCTTGATACTGTGCATTAACGTGCTTTTGGTTCTGGATATGTCTCCAAGAGCCACGTAAGCATCATCTTCCTTTTGCGAAAGCAATCTATGTGTAGAAAGTACTACCTCTCTAACCGCCGTCAATACAAAGTACCAATTCCTTCTTTGAGTCTCTATATATTGCAGCTTTGTTAGTTTGTGTAGCTGCTCTAAACGTTTGGCGGTGGCGTCAAACTCCATCGTTAATTGTTGAGGGGTAAGCGTTACTAAGAAATCCGCAATTTCTAGCTCTCGCTTTAACTTAACAATATTGCTGGGTTCTGAAAAATATTCTAATGGATTTTGTTGAATAGCAGATACGACCAGATTAATACGGCGCATCGCTCGTAGATACACAGCCTCTGGGTCGCTAGATTCAAGCCACTCCAATCGAAGCTCAGCATTACCTTCACTAAATTGGTTTTCATCATAAATAGCGTTGCGCCGTGCTGTAATTAGCGCCAACTGTAAATCGGTAAAATTCTCACAATGATCATTAGCGTGGTCTATGAGAAAGATAACCATGTCGTCTGCAGTGTCCAGTCGCCTTTTAGCAATTAGTGGATTAACCGTCGTCGGTGTATCCACTAATTTAATGCGGCTTGCCCAGTAGCTGAAATCAAGAAGGTTGTCGCAGTAAATAAAGTTCTCAAAAAAATTGTTCTGAATTGATGAGTGCCACATAAAATAAGACCTATTAAGTTAGTAATTGTTGTAAATGAAATGAAAACGCCCTCTGGTAGGAGGGCTTCCTTGCTTCAAACTATTAACTTAGTGCAAACTTTCTTATATCGGCCTCTGTATCGACTATCGCCTGAGCACGCTTTCGACCAAAGTTAATTGTGTTGCCATTTTGATCTCTAATTTCCAAATAGGGCTTTTCAACATGCCCACCAGTACGGCTTCGAAAGCTAGAGTGGTGAGTAATTACACAATTCAAGTCTAGCTCTTCATTGCTTAACAAAAGGTCTTCTCCAGCCCCAGGCAAGTGGCCATCAGTATCAGAAAACTGTTTTATAGTTTCAATACAGCAAAGAATTAGTCGCGCCTTTATTTTTCCAAACACGAAGTGTTCCTTCAATCCAAAATACTTTTCACCAAGAGGTTTTTCATTCTCAAGAATTTCCAATATAGGAGATTGTTTGTATGACCCGATAAGGGTTGAGTAAACATTAGACATAAATTTATCCTCAAATTAATACTCCCACACAGAAGTCTGGGTGCGCAAAGAAGCACAAGACCGAATGAGTACGGGGGAAGTTATGAGTGAAACTTGGACACAGACCCAAAAGAAGTGAGTCGTTATATCGACAAGCACGTAGGAAAAGATTTCCCATGGACAAACATTGACTGTCATCGTTGGGGACGGCTTTGCCGAGATCAAAGGGTAACTAAGTACACGCTTTGCATTTTTGAACGATGCTTTATAGGCACGCATCGTAACACTTTAGGGCTTGCGTGTCAATAGCTAGCGGGGCAGCTCCTTTATTAAAGAGCTTTGATCCCTTTAATCTTGGGTGTTGGCCGGCACTCTAATCAGGAAGTTCTTTAAACTTATCAGCCATAGTTGGGTTGCCTTTAGTCAACTTTTTAATGGTAACGTCTTGAGCCTTATCATTTGCCAAGCGCAGGTTTCGATCTGTCCCGAGCAGCGCTTCCTTCGTTTTTTGTAAGTGAAGAATGGATTTGTCAATTTCAGTAGTTCTTCGGACACATCTAGAATGGAGCTCGCCAGCCTGCAGCTAATGCTTCAGCTTCAGAACAAAACCAGCGTTCGCCTTCCTTAACAGACACTTTCGTTCTGTTGTAATTCTTTGACCCCCAAGGCGTATGATAGATTTTCTCGCCACTGCTATTAATATTTCCTTTTATAATGCATTGGGAATCTCCGCCTTTGCTAAACGAAAATTTTTGTTCTGCGCGCGCGTCTTGGCTATTTTGCTTTCGATAGATTGATGGATCAATAAACTGTCCAGCCCAAACCCCACGCTTGCCCAATTCAGCACTTTTCTGTGCGGCGATATATACAACACCATTGTTATAGTTAATCGCCCAACCGCTTGCAACCATGGATTCATTGATGTTTTTTTCACCTATAAAACAAGTCGCTAAAAGTCGCTCATAACGATCAACTGTAGTTCCGCTACAGGTTACTTCTTTATTGAGGACTAATTCTTTTAGGGCATTAGTCGATTCCTCTCCACACGCATACTCACGATTGTTGGTAGTGCAATTTTGTGAGTATTCAAAAGCATCAATATCCAACAGTCTTATCTCGCTATTCCAAATATAGAGCGAGTCTCCATCTTTTATACGACTTACCTTACCAACAATTTCATCAGCCTCACCAAATTTCGAAAACAGTAATAACGATAACTGTATTGTGAAAATTATAATTAGTTTCTTTTCCATCTCAACCTACCCATCAATTTCATAAACTTAGTCGTCGGTTCGAATCGTTCTCGAAAGACAACATGATGAGAATACAAAACCCCGTACAGAGACCTATGAACCTGTTGCTTATGAAATTTGAATTTGCTATCAAATATGCTTTTTCTATTTCGTTTCTTTCCATTGACAGGAATACCTATATTTAGTTAACCAGACCCAACCCAATCAATAGCAACGCATGATCCTTCATAGAGCTATTTAGGTGTAGTGTCTTCATTCTCGCAGCTATCTAGGTATTATAGAACCTTACTCAAAATAGACGAGGCGGTATGTTTTGAAAAGTATATTTCAGTTAGAAACTCTTCAGAAAGAAATAAGACAGTTTGCGAAGGATCGTGACTGGGAGAAATTTCACGCGCCGAAAAATCTTATTCTGGCTCTTTCGGGAGAGGTGGGGGAACTTGCGGAAGTCTTCCAGTGGCTAGACGAAAATGAAACGCATTCTCTTACTAAATCTAATAGGAATGAAGCGGCTGACGAACTCGCAGATATAATGATCTATCTTATTAGACTTTTCGATGTGCTAGACATCAATCCTGCAGAAGCTGTTGCGGCAAAAATGGAAAAAAATTCGCAAAAATACCCAGTGAACCTCGCAAAGGGAAATGCCACAAAATACAACAAGAGAAAGCAGCGGTGATGGCAAAAGTAATTCTGCAGCCAAGCGGCAACAAAGACGCGAAAAAACATTACGTTGATACCGTTCAGAACCCTGTTGCCTTGAGCCGAATCAAGCCCTTCATTTCACCTCTTGAATACTCTCAGCTGAACCTAATCTATCCAGATGAATTAGCAAAAGTATGGGGAGTTACCGCTGGAAAAACGGGATCTAACAAACGAAAATGGGACAAAATTGAGGCAGGAGATGTGACATTGTTTTCAGCTGATCGGCGCATATTCTCTAGTGCGGTGACCACGTTCAAGCTTCAGAGCGAGAATTTAGCGGTAGACTTGTGGGACTATAAGAATCAGGGGGAAACTTGGGAGTACATCTATTTTGTTGACGAAGTCTCAGAATAAAATATCCCCTACTTGAACTTTAATAGAACTGTTGGTTACCAAGACAACTACATTATTCAAGGGTTCAATGTGCTCAGCGAAGAAATGAGCCAAAGGCTGCAAGATGACTTCGACCTCCGAAGCGAAACATATTATCCAGAGGTATCTTTAGAAAACCGGACAGCAGAACAGAAACGTTTAGAAGGAGACCGAGAACTTGATGTTAAAGGGGGTGGGTCCTACCGTAAGGAGCAGAGTTTTCTTCGAGCGAATCTTTTTAGAAACACCCCAATCGCAAAATGCTGTATGTGCGGTGAGAACTACCCCGTTAGATTCCTTGTTGCCGCTCATATAAAGAAACGTTTAGAATGTAGTCTAGAAGAGAAAAAGGATTTTGACAATATCGTCGCACCAATGTGCAAATTTGGGTGCGATGAACTATTCGAAAAAGGTTATATTTTTGTTGAAGAAGGAACAGTAAAGTCTAGACAAAAGCTACCGACAACCAACCGAGTCAAAACTTACATTCAGTCAATCACGTCTAAGCGGTGCCTTGCGTGGAATGCTCGTTCCGCTAGCTACTTTAGATGGCAGGTTGCACAAATAAGCGTTTGAATCTCAAGTTACAAATCAGAAAATAAATTCTTCAATCAGTTAACTAAGTAGGAGTGCATGATGAATACGGCTTTCGCATTTTTGGTGAATTTATTTTTCAACACCATGTGGGGAATTTTCCTTGTGGGTCTGATTGCATTTGCTTCAGCTAAGATTCTGAAAAAAATATTTCCAAGATTCCCAAATCCTGACGCTATTGCGTTTTATGCCGGTCTAGTCGCCTTCCTAACGTTTCCATCAAGATCAAAATATAGTTTTGAACGAGACGTACTCAATAAGTTAGATCGAATGCCTTGGGCCAATATCGTATACAAGAATTATAAATCGTCTTTTTATCTACCAATCACTTGGTTCAGAAAACCATTAGATTCAATCTACTTTGTACAACCACGAGATCCAATGCGTGGCCATACTGGATACCAGGAAAATTTTCTCAAGTATGACGAAGACCCTGAAATATTTTTCGCCGAGCCAAACTGCGAAGATATGTATATATATTACTTTGCTCCAGATAAGGACGGTGTTATTCGATACCTTCCCAACCAGCCTATAGCAATGGACGAACATCACTACTCACTATATTGTGAGTACGACTGGGCAACTAAGGAAGAAATGCTTAGACAATCTATTTTGAAGCGATTCAAATAAAAGCCAACCGTTAGAAATCCGGAGGACAGTAGGCCATAAACGGTATAGTAAGGTTCTTATCCAAGATCGGGTGCTGGTTCATATTCGTTCTTTTTTCGGACTACGTATTCGTTTTTGTGGCAGCAACTTGGCCAATAACAAGATAAATCACTCACGTGGGATCGTGGGGCTGAGCTGGCGGACTACAAAAAATTCACACTAGCAACAGACATAGATGTCTTCTTCTGTGAACCCAGCAGTCCTTGGCAGCGCGGCTCAAACGAAAACACAAATAGACTGCTGCTACAGAACTTTCCAAAAGGCACGGATTTATCGGTACACTCTCAATCTAAGCTGAGCGCCGTCGCTCGACAACTAAATGAGTGACTTTGTAAAACACTTGAACACGAGACTCCTGCTGAACGATTTAACGCATGTGTTGCTTTGACAGATTGAACTCACAACTCAAAGCGGACGTTCAGCGGGAACTATGGTTTGTTGTGTTGCTCATGTTTTTAATCTATTAAGAGACGACTATGAATATATTTAAAAGAATGTTTGGTGGTTCTACTGGCGATTCGCAAAGTGGCATGAGTGTTCAGGAAGCACAAACAATAATGCAACACTACTCTAAGTTTATGCAAACGAACTCACCAGCTATCGGTCATGTGGCTGATTCCCAAAAGCTTCCGTATAGTAAGAAAAAAATTAAGGAAGCCTTGATAATTGCTATTACTAATATTCCCGATCCTCAAGCCAAAAGTGCACTTTCTATTGCATATGTTCATCTTGCAAACTGGCAAGATGGGGTTGGAAACGAAGATGTTGGAATGAGTTTGATGGATATTAATCCCGAAGGCGATGTCAATAATTTGATTGACGGTGTTCTTTCAAAAGGAAATAAGGATGGTTCTTGGGAGGCTAAAGTTATGAATGACGCAAAGAAGCTGGAACAAGAAATTAATCAATGGGTATAGCGCATTTGCAAAGAATAGAAACCTGCAAGTCGCAAAGAGATAAGTCTTTTATTCGACTGTCGCGAGAAAGTATGACTCGTTTATCATTCGCCATTTGGGATTTACAATGAGGTTGGCTGAACCACTCTCTATCCTTAATATCGTTGAATCCAATCCATCTATCGATGTAATTAAGAAAGCATATCGTAAGGAGCAGATGAAATGGCACCCTGATAGACAATACAAAAAAGACAACCTTTCGCTAGCGACTCAGAGATCAGTGAAAATTAATGCAGCCTTTGAAGTATTTGAAATAGGGCAGTAAGAGTGCATACAACTCAAAAGTTTCTAATCACTCAAGAATGATAGATTATTTTAATGAATATTGTGCTGGAAAACAGTCTGAGTCTGCTTATAAAGCAGCACAGAAGCTTACTGCAGAAGAAGCTAATAATTAAAAAACCCTTATCAAAGGAGGTTCGTTGTGTCTCGTCATGTTTTAAGCCCCGCAGAATTTAGGAACGCGATTTATCTTGATTTTGAAGGAGAGGGGCGCAAAAAGGATGGCACTCGGCCTAAGCCTCATATGTCAGGCATTTTTTATCCAAATGAAAAGGGCGCAGGCGGCAAATACGAAAGCATATTTTATAAATCATTGTGGAGGCCCGCGACTAATGGAGTCCGCAATGCTGAGAGTGTTGAATTTGTAGAGCATTTTAAGAGCATTGCAGCGGCGTTGGAACAGAAGCAATCATATCTTGTCTTTTGGTCTATTTATGAAAACGATGTCTTGAAAGCATTTCTACCTGCACATATCTATTCCCGTATAGAGCCACGACTATATAATTTACATCCAGTCACTAAAAAATATCTTAATCGTAAACACGCGTTTGGGCTGGAAGGTACAGCCAAAGGTAAAACACTTGAGGAATGCTTCGCTGCACTAAGAACTAAGCGAAAGCCCTATCCGCCATTTCCTCTTGGTGCCGCTGAAGCCTGTAGAAGAATTGATACTGCTTGTACCGCTCACAAGAAATGGCGTCGATTTTCTGACAAACAAAAATCTTACGTTAGAGATTTAGTTCAGTACAACGAGGGGGACTGCAGGTCAACGTGGATAATTGCTAAGCGGATTGGAAATTACTTTGCCTTGGTAAACTGAATGGCAACATCAACGCTTAATGGAACAGTCGCTACAGAGAAGCTTTTAAAAGCGTCTCTCCTCGTTAACCCATTTTGCTCTTAAACAAAATTAAAAGGGTTGTCCATAGAATTACTCGGGTCTGTGAACCACTTCGGCCCATCCTCAGAGATATATGCATGATCTTCGAGTCGTACACCAAACTCGCCATAACTGCATATCATGGGCTCTATTGAGAAACACATACCAGGCGCTAACGGTAAGTCGTTGCCTTTTACAATATAAGGGTGTTCGTGCACATCGAGTCCAACTCCATGACCTGTTCTATGAGGTAAACCTGGCACCTGATAATCAGGCCCTAATCCGGCTTGTTCGATTACTTTTCTAGCCGCTGCGTCAGGTGCTGAGCAGGGTGCTCCAATTTGAGCCGCATTAAACGCTGCCAATTGTGCAGCCTGTTCTAGGTCCCAAATTTCTTTCTGACGAGGTGTTGATTCACCAAAGACATAGCTGCGCGTGATGTCCGAATTGTAGCCATACAGACTAGCGCCAGTATCGATCAACACCATGTCTCCTTCAACAAGGTTTTGCGGATAGGGAACCCCGTGAGGGTAAGCGGTTGGTTCACCAAACAGCACAATATTAAAGGTTGAGGGTCCATCCATGCCGCACGCCTTATGTGCCGAATCCAAAAATGCCTGCACTTCTCGCGTATCAATACCCGGCTTTAAGATTCTGGCCACGACCTGATGTATATGCAAAGTAATCGCCTTAGCCTGTGATAACAATGCTATTTCTGCTTTAGTCTTTATACGCCTACACTCAGCTATAAGTGCCTCACCATTTTCTATGGTTAAATTCTGGTTGGCATTTTGTAAGCGATTGGCGGTAAAGAATGGCGTTTGTGAATCGATGGCAAGTCTGCAATTAGATTTTTTTGAAACTTTAATGGCACAGTCAGCAACCGCCAATGTTGGGTCTTGATGTTCCTGCCAAAGAACAAAGTCACCTTCAATTAATATACTTGCTTTAATTTTTTCCTCTTCAAAAACAGGGCAAATATAGACCAGCGCACCACTTGCCGAAATAATCGCCCCATGAAGCCGCTCACTCGCATAACAGCGCAGACCAGTAAAATAATACAAGCTTGTTGTTGCATCTAAATACAGCGCGTCGATACCCGCCGCTTTCATCAAGGATCGCGCTTTGCTCATTCGTTGCTGATACTCTTCAAGCGCAATTGGATTGGCCTGATCTCTACTAGACCTTAATAACGAAAGCTCATGTTCTGCGGTGGAACCACCTACTCCTCTAGTCACAAATGTCCTCTTTTAAGATTGTTTACCTGTGCCGGCAATTCTACGCCTACTACGCGCAGTATGCGATGAAAAGGGAAACTTGAGTACCTGCTTTGGTTTAGTTGTCATCGGGATACTCCTGAGAGAGCTTTGTCTCTTCTTTAAAGTGTCCGTCAAACTATGACAGCTTCAGGTTGTCCCTAATTCAATCCGTTTTCAGTGAGTAGATCATTCACTATAGATTTCCTATAAATAAAGCAAAAATCTATAGCTTTTTACTTAATATAAATTTACTATAAATTCTTTACAAATTTATAGTAAATTTATATTCGCAACTCGTGAAGCTACCAGTAAATATTCCAAAACTTGATGATCTGTTTTCAGACAGCAGTAATAGTGATAAGAAACAAAAAGTTGTGTCTCGTCTGTACGAGCTGCTTAGTACTGACATCGGTAAAGATCGCGAAAAAGAATACTTGCATTGGGATCGATTGAAGTACAAGGAACTACCTGAGCAGGTCGAAAATCACGAAGAGTGGTGGTACCTCATAAAATTTAGAAGGTCGAATGGTTACAGGAAGCTACCATTTTGTTCAAAGGATGGATCTCAATTCGTATACTGGATTCCAGACCGCCTTCAACAATTACTCCACGTGGTGGATCAACAAGCTTCGGGCCGAGTCCAAATTGCAGCAGAAGTTACTAACCCCGCAACCAGGGATAGATATCTCGTAAGTTCGTTAATTGAGGAAGCAATAACCTCAAGTCAATTGGAGGGCGCTTCAACGACGAACAAAGTTGCAAAGGAAATGTTGAGAGACCGTCGCCGACCAAAAGACAAAAGCGAGCGAATGATATTTAACAACTATCGCGCAATGAGCTTTATTAGAGAGGTTGTCGATCAACCGCTATCTAAAAATTTGCTTTTGGAATTGCATCGAGTCGTCACTGATGGAACATTGGATGACTCTAGTGCTGTCGGCAGATTTAGAACCTCAAAAGAAGAGGTCGCTATATATGACGAGCGTGATAACACGCTTCTCCACGAGCCTCCGCATGCAGATGAGCTAGAGAGACGGATTGGAACACTCATCGATTTTGCTAATTCTTCAGAAAAACATGGAGAGTTTTTACATCCGGTTATTCGTTCAATTTTGCTTCATTTTATGATTGGTTATGACCATCCCTTCGTCGATGGAAATGGAAGAACAGCAAGAGCCTTATTCTATTGGTCGATGGCGAAGCACGGCTATTGGGTGATGGAACACATTTCTATTTCTACAATTCTGAAAAAAGGACCAGCAAAGTATGCACGCTCATTTTTGTTTACCGAAAGCGACGGCAACGATACAACTTACTTTTTAGATTTTAATTTGAGTGTAATTATACGAGCGATAAAAGGCCTACAGCAGTATCTTGCTCGAAAAGCAAATGAAATAAAGCAAGTCGAACAGATGCTTGGCTCTTCCTTTTTCACTAAAAATCTGAACTATAGACAACTGGCGATTATTTCATACGCGCTTAGACATCCAAACGGTACCTTCTCAATAGAAGGCCATAGAGCTTCGCATAATATTTCATACCCTACAGCTCGTTCTGACTTGCTTGAGCTTGTAAATTACGAGCTCCTAGATAAAAGAAAGATAGGCAATGCGTTTATTTTCACACCGGTTGAGGAGATGCAAGAAAAGTTAAGCCAACTAAAAGAGACGTTTCGATAAGAATACAATACTGGCTACCAACTAAACCATGCTGTCGAACCAGAAATTGGTCGTCTGCATTATTGTCCGTTTATACCGCGCGTTTAATGAAATTAACGAGTGTGCGCGCAGAGAATCGAATGGTTACTTACAAAAAACACGCCGACTCTCCGTTGGGATCCATTCCCGAATAGCAATCAAAAATCTTACGGTAGTAAGTTATGTTTTGAGTGATAAGCAATGTCAAAAAGAAGATAAAATAAAGCATTCAATTACCCCACTATTTGCCCCTTAACTAAATTTCTAATCGGGCAACCTGAATGAGAGAAAGATATTTCATAATTAAATCAATATTTTGAATGGTGGCCAGAGGCAGAATCGACACTCCCAGCGAAGCTGTACCGACATGGGGATTTTCAACCCAAATGCAGGTTAGACCGCCGCAGTATTTAGCACAACAAAGCCCGTACACCGCCTCACAACCAGCCACTCAGCCAGAATCTTTAAATCAAGGGATTCAGCTTAAATTCAAGAAAATTGGGAAGCCAAAACCCTGTATTCCATTCACGCAAAAAAAAAGGCCACTCGAATAACGAGTGGCTTTTAATAACAACAAAAAAGAGGAGGAGTGTATGAATGGAAAGTTCTCATTTACAATTCATGTACGAACAATACTCCAATAACTTCGGCCGCTCATTTAGCTAACGCACTGTTAAGTGAATTGTCTTCTTTAGGCTAATTGGCTGTTTTAGAAACCACAGGCTGGTGTGGTTTACACCACTAAACTTATCAATTTTGGCGTCTTTCTCTTAACTCATTCGCTTCAAGTGCGAATGGCTTTGCCCTCTACCCTTACGTTTTTATTAGACTTGTACCGCAAAAAGCCTTAGGTTTATTGCCTTCGTAGGTATTTGTCTACAACATAAGTTATTGCAGAGGATTCGGATGAGCAGCACAGCAAACACAAAGCAAACACCTTGGTTGTCATTGATGCGGTTACCCTTGGTTGGGTTGTTAGTAATCTTATTGGGCGCTTGGCTTGCGCACTCGGTTCGTACGTCTGGCGATATTGCCGCACAAGACATTCGCTTTACGGGCGCTGATGGTACGCAGATGAGCGCGTTGCTTTATGTGCCTAACAATGCGAGTGCTGAATCTCCTGCTCCTGGTATTTTGGCGGTGCATGGCTACATTAATTCGCGCGAGATGCAGGACGGTTTCTCTATTGAGTTTGCGCGGCGTGGTTATGTTGTTTTGGCGATGGATCAAACAGGGCATGGTTATAGTGGCGGCGCTGCGTTTGCGAATGGATTTGGTGGGCCCGATGGCCTTGCCTATTTACGCTCCCTGCCTATGGTCGATCCAACTCAAATCGGCTTAGAAGGGCATAGCATGGGCGGCTGGACCGTACTGGCTGCGGCGGCCACCATGCCTGACTCTTATACGTCTATGGTGCTTGTAGGCTCTTCTACTGGCGCGCCTTTTGCTCAAGAAGGGTCACCCACATGGCCGCGTAACTTGTCTTTGATCTTTAGCAAATATGACGAGTTTGGTCCTTTTATGTGGGGTATGGAACGCTCTATTGATTTGCCTACAAGCGATAAGTTAAAGGCTGTGTTTGGTAGCGAAGAGGCAATTGAGCCTGCAAGGCTTTATGGCAGTTTGGAGCAAGGTACTGCGCGTGTTCTGCACCAACCTAATACTACTCACCCTGGCGAACATTTATCCACCGAGGTTATTGGTCTAGCGTCAGATTGGTTTGGCAAAACGCTTAAAGGCGGCACGGCGCTTAATGCCGACGACCAAATATGGTACTGGAAAGAATTGGCCACGGGCGTGGGGCTAATTGGTTTTGTGATGCTGGTGCTTGGGTTATTTAATGCGCTATTAAATGTGCCTTTGTTTGCTGCGCTAAAGACTGCGTCTAGGTCTGAGCCTGGGTCTGAGACAAAGCCTGCACGTGAATCACGCGACTCGTCATATTGGCGTGCTTTTATGGCAAGCGCCTTTGTACCGGCGGTGCTGTTTTTTCCTGCGTTTGTTGCAATAACGTTGTTAGTTGCGCCGTCTAATTGGCTGCCACAAACGGTTACCACACAAGTTGCTTTTTGGGCTTTGCTGAGTGCTGGATTTAGTTTACTGATGTGGCGTTTTTCAAAATCAGCACCTCAGGTTGTTGCATCCTCTTGGGGGCTTAGTATTGCCAGCGCGGTTATTACTGTTGCGCTTGCCTATGGCGTATTGTTTATTATTGATAGCGTATGGAATGTAGATCTGCGTTTTTGGGTAGTGGCTGTAAAACTACCCAGTGCTGCACAGTTAGGTGTTGCGCTTATATACGTTGTACCGATTACGTTGGCTTTTACAGTAACCATGCGCGGCTTGTGCGGTTTAACCGTTAAGGGCGACACGCCAGCTCAACAATACGGCTATGCCATTGGCGCTTTGTCTGTAGGCTTCTTGAGTATGCTCGTTTTGGTGTACGGCATATTCTTTGCCACGGGCACTTTGGTCACCGGCTTTGATCCGCTATCTACTGTTATAGGCATGCAGTTTGTGCCGCTGCTTATAGCCATCGCCATTATCGGCATTTATGGCTGGCGCAGAACAGGCAGCCACCGGCCAAGTGCCGTGATTGTTGGGCTGTTGGTTACACTTTATGTGGTTGCAGGAACGGCAACACAGGTTGTCTAAGCCGTTTTTAAAAAGGGGTCAGAGCCGACTTAACACAACTTAAAGCACTGAAAGTACACTAAAGTGCTTTTCTCATTAGATGTGGCGACGCAATCGGATTAGATGAGCGAACATTTCGTCGGCTCTGATCTCTTTTCTACAGACTCCTTTTCTACATTCAGGAACTCTATATGTCATGTTAATAACGTGTTTTACTAGACATTAACTGTTTGACAATGTAGTTTCTCCTTACTATGTCTATAGCTGCCAACACTAAAACCACGATCAGGCAGATGGAGCCTGGCAAGATATTTGATTATCGGATCTTTAAAGAGTTCGATGAGTCCCCCGCGCCTGTTATAAAAGCAGTTAATCGTTTGGTTGAGCACGGGCTTGTCAAACGCTTAAGCAAAGGTAAGTTCTACAAACCTGAAAAAGGTTTTTTTGGTACTCGTAAGCCCTCCGACGCTGAACTTTTGAAAACAGTCCTCTTTGCGAACGAGAAACGGCGGGGTTACATCACCGGGGTTTCTTTGCATAACAAGCTTGGACTGACCACTCAACTACCAAATACCATTACCGTCGCCGTGAATGGGAGTCGGCAGAAAAAGGATTTTGGCACTTTTAAAGTCGTGACTAAACCAACAAGGGCACCTATAAAGGAGGAGTATGTTGAACTGCTGCAATACTTAGATGTTTTGAGTGAGGCATCAAAAATAATGGATGCTGACATTAATCGTACGCTAAAGATAATATCTAAGAATGTTGCCGCGCTCGACCACCGTAAACGTAGCAAGTTGACTAACCTTGCAGTCGATTTCTACGGCGCGAAAACACGCGCAACGCTTGGTCTTTTGCTTTCAAGCTTGAAGTTACCAATACCTGCCAAATTAGCAAAAGCGGTTAATCCGACAACGTCGTTCAAATTGAATTTGGATGTTGATGCGTGGCCGCTAGCCAAACATTGGAATATCAAATAAATGGATTTACATGAACACCCAGAGTTTCTCGGCCTTATTAGAGACACCGCCGAAATGATGGGGTTGCCCGAGTCTCACATTGAAAAAGACTACTGGGTTACCTATTCTTTAAGAGCGTTATCTCAATCGCCTTACTCACAACGGGCTGTGTTTAAGGGTGGTACCTCTCTTTCTAAAGGCTACAAATTAATCGATCGGTTTTCAGAAGACATTGACTTGGCGGTCTTGCCAACAGGTCTTAGCAAAAACCAGATTAAACGAAAAGTTCTTCAAGTCCATAACGCAACCAGTCAACACCTAGACTGCATCGAAGGACACCCTCAAGAAAGTAAAGGTTCTACGTTTAGAAGAACAATGCATCACTATCCACAGATTGGTGTGCAAACGGCTGACGATCAGGTAGCACCTGAGTTGATGATTGAAGTAAATTCGTTTACAACGCCAACACCTTACCGAGCAATGCCGATTCGAAGCTTAATCGGTGATGTGTTAATCAACAACGGGCTAGACCAACTCGTAGAACGGTTTAACCTTGAAGCATTCATGCTTAATATCTTGGGAGTGGAACGCACTTTGGTAGAGAAAGTTTTGGCTATTGTAAAACACAGCTACGATAAAGATGATCCCATCGGCGTGTTAAAAAGTAAAATTCGCCATCTATATGACATTCATCAAATAATGCAACTTGTCGAAATCAGGGAGTACGTTAATACGCCAGCGTTCCCTAAACTGTGCTTAGAATGCATTGATGAAGAAATAGAGTTCTTTGGCAGCGGCGACGATCATATTTTTAAAACCCCTCTCTCAGATGCTCCTATCTTTGCACGATTCGCTGAATGGGTGCCTGAGCTCGATAGAACCTACAGCACAACCTTCGCCGCCATGACCTACAAAGAGTTGCCGCCACTCACCCAAATCGAAAAGACCTTTGTCGCAATGCAAAGAGCGCTGAGCCAATAAGGCTAGAGTGCCTGTACTCGCTAGGTCCCTAAAGTGCTTTTTCCTATTAGATGTGGCGACGCAACCGGATTAGATGAGCGAACAATAAGTCGGCTCTGACCCCTTTTCTGATAATCAAGGCTTGCTATACCAAGTTCCTCTAGCTTTGCCATGTTTCACTAAAAGCTTATTCTCAGCTAATAAATAGAGGCGTTTTTTAATGGTGGCTTTAGCAATAGTCGTAATCACGCTTTGAGCTTCGGCAAGTGTAATTCTTTTGTTTCTATCTACATACTGCATTATCAACATGCTTTCATAAGGCAGGTGAGCATAATCGCTAACCGCGTCTGTTTTAATTTGAAGATGGTTTTTTTGTCGCTTAAGGCAAGTCAGGAAAAATTGGAGCCAAGGAAGCCAATCAATGTTGTTTGATGTAATCGTTTTTTGGGTTCGCTGTAGGGCTAGGTAATAAGCATCTTTATTTTTTTCAACGATGCTTTCCAATGATGAATACGGAATATAAGAGTACCCAGCCTTCAATAACAACAGGCTAATAAGAACTCGAGATAGGCGACCATTGCCATCTTGAAATGGGTGAATAGCTAGAAACTTAACATTGAAAATAGCCGTCACAATTAAAGGGTGATAGGCGGCATCGTAGAGTGACTCTCTAGTCCACAGAATCAAATCCTGCATTTCGCGAGGTGTGTCAAATGGGCTCGTCGCCTCGAACACGACACCTAGGCTCTTACCAAACGTATCAAATGCCTCTATGTGATTAGACTGAGTTTTATATTCCCCTCTGTGTCGATCATCTTTGTTTGAGTGCCTTAACAACGTGGCATGCAATTGTTTAATGTAATTCTCTGTTAAAGGGATTTCATCAAAGTTCTCGAAAATGGTATCCATTACTTCAGCATAACCGGCCACTTCTTGTTCGTCGCGACTCTCAAACGATTTAGATACTGAGTTTGACAGCAATGCTTCGATATCAGTATCGGAAAGCTTTGACCCTTCGATACGAGTGGATGAGCCGATGCTTTCAATAGTCGCTACATGGCGTAAGGCTTCTAGCCTTTCTGGACTCTGTGTATTTAAGGCATTCCAACTACCCTTAAATTCATCTATCTCACTGATGAGCCTGAGAAGCTCAGGTGTGATTTTGAGCGAGGAGAGGTTCATTGATATCCAATAATAATTTTCATATATCCTATTGTATCCGATAATATCTTTTAAACAAAATGGATATCCGGAGATCTAAGGGAAATTTAAAATTAAGGGGTCAAAACCGAATTAACCTCGTTACTCGGATCGCTTTTTTGGAAAAACACGGCCAGCACCTACAACGACGGCTAGAGTGCCTGTCCCCGTTAGACCTCCCCTGTCCCCGGTAGACCTTCAATAGATATACTGCCCTCAATTAACAGGAGCCAATCCTGATTCATGGTAAAATCGGACGTATAAATAAAGGCTCCTCGTATCTTGTATGACGCAATCTAACATTCCTAAAAAGCCCCGTATTAGGCTTTCGCCTGAAGCGAGAAAAGCCATGATTTTGGATCAGGCTGCCAAGCTGGTTGCGAGCGAAGGTGTTTCGGCCGTGAGCATGGAGCGCTTAGGCAAGGAAGCCGGCATTAGCAAAGGGCTGGTGTATAGCTATTATCAAAGCGTTACAGTTTTGCTGCAGGAACTACTAACTCGCGAGTACCGCCATCTTAGAAACTTGCAGTTTAAAGCCGCTGAAAGCGCGGGCACCTTGGAACAATTAGTTAGGCGAGTTACTAACGTATACCTGTCTTACATCCATGAACGAGGCCTACTGATCGAACGATTGGCTATGGACCCCACCATCGCTAACTCGGGTGACCCAACCCTTTACGATCGTAATTCTGCGGTCGACTATATTGCTGAGATCTTTAGCGATAACTTTGGCATTGATATGGAAATTGCCAGGCAGACGGTCGACATTTCTTATGGAATTCCCGCTGCCGCTGGGCAGTACATTAATCACCACGACGCTGACCCCGAGTTGATCGAAGATATTACCGTAACCATGATTCTGGGGAGCTTGGAAGCTGTTCAGAAAAAGTACAAAACGTCGCTAAAACGTTTAGGTAAGCGCAAGTCTGGCGAAGACAATCTTACTCAAACGTCATAGGTCGCCCCGCCTGTTGCGGTGGCCATCTAATGGCAAGGCAGAGCTCTTATCTAGGAGAAGGTTTACTTCAAGGTGCGTCATCCATCTTGCGAAGGGCACCGAATAGCCCATAGTGGTGGCGTCGCGTTCGCTTTTAAATTCGGCTGTAACAGGATTGACAGATTGCCAAGACTCCATCAGTTTGGAGGCCTGATCCATCTTGAACCATCCGCCCAGCATTTTCACATCATCAATATCTTCAGTTTTATCGAACTTTGGTTTGCCCGAAATATTAGCTAAGCGAAAGGGTTTAAAGCCCAGCACACTCTCTTAATATTGCATTAAGCGCTTTGCTGGCTCATGTGAATAGTTTCTCGTTTCAGCTGTTTATGTAATCTTCACTATGTTTGGATGATCACGAGTATCGTATCCATATAAAATATGTCTGTGAATGACCTAAAAATTAGTTCGCCAACGAATCGTAGACAAACTTCTGAGACACACCTCGAAAATCAGGATTGACACTTGGTGGACTCTTAGGAAAGCGCTGGATCATCCCGATGAAAAAGAGGTCATTAGCTGGATCAACCCAAAACCAGGTACCGGCAGCGCCTCCCCAGAAATAGTTACCATCGCCATAGTTCGATTTACTAAACTCCGCGCCCAGAATGATGCCGAAGTTTAAACCAAACCCAAGCCGGTCAGAGCCTGACTCTGTTAGGTTGCCAGCGATGTTTACTTTTTGACCCTCGGTCAGCACGTTGGTGCTCATCAGTTTGATGCTCTTTTCGCTCAGTATTCGAGTACCGTTAAATTCTCCCCCATTGATCAACATTTGACAGAAACGAGCGTAATCTGCCATGGTTGAGACAAGCCCTCCACCCCCAGACTCCATACCGCGAGTTTCTTTGCTGTACGAAATATCGCCCAATAAATTGTAGTCTGGTTCACTGAACGGCATTCTTTGAAAGTTTTGAGTAACGGGGTGGTAGGCAAACATATCGGCAAGGCGATCTGCCTTGTCAGCAGCCACGTAGAAAGCGGTGTCTGACATTCCGAGAGGAGTAAACAATTTCTTATCGAGGTATTCGCCCAGGGTCATGCCCGTAATTCGTTCAATAATCGCGCCTTGAATATCAACAGAGATCGAATATTCCCAATCGGTGCCGGGCTGATGAATTAGCGGAATAGTTGCGACTTTATCGATAAGGGTTTGCAGATCAGGTGAGCCTAGAACACCTTGCTTCCTAAACTCGACATTTGAAGGGTCCATGCCAGAGATGCCGTAGGCAAAGCCCGCGTTATGGCTCATTAACTCTCGCATGGTTGGTTGGCGTTCAAGCGGCTCTAAATCGAAGCTCCCGTCTTTCTCATAACTCTTAACAACCTCAAGGCCTTCGAATTCTGGGATGAATTTTGACACGGGGTCGTCTAGCGAAAACTCACCTTGCTCATAGAGCATCATCATCGCCACACCGGTTATTGGTTTGCTCATGGAGTAAATTCGATAAATAGTATCTTGAGTAATAGGTTTGCCCTTCACAATGTCGCGCACACCAGCCTGAGCATAACTGGCGACTTTTCCGTCGTGCACGAGAAGAGTGGCGATACCCATGGTGTCTCCATCAACCACAAATTTGCGCATACGATCTTCAAGCGCCGCCAATTTTTCGGGATTAAAATCTGGTTTAGGCGACTTACTATCAAAATCAGGAAATGAAGCGAAGTGGGTGGTGTCTTTACTACATGCAATGCTACTGATTGCAAAGACTGCAATGGTGAGAACTAAATTTAACGTGAGCTTAATATGTTTCATTGTTGATCTAGTTTCCAAAAGCGAAGGCTTGGTTGAATAGTTTATATAGGCATGAGCGCCTTAGTATTACGAAATCATTTAGGGCATATATCAAATCGGCGCGGCCTGACGGAATTGTCATAGAGCCATTAGCTTAATCGCTTTTCCAGGTTTTGATGAAAATGGACAATCGCCTTTTCGAATAGACCGAAAGTTAGATGAGTGTTTCTACCCGCGTTTATCGTTTCCTGGATTTTCACAGCCGCTTCTCGGTCTTCATCTAAGCCTGCTCCTTTGACAAAATCTGCATCGTACTTTGCATCTTCTTTGTTGACCGTTGAACCGTCATTTAGTTGATTCGTGACTCTATAAATCAGAATTTCAGTTTGGTCTGGTGCAATGGGTTCAAATATGGTTAGCGTTGAATGTTTCGATAAAATCGAGACCACCGTATTTGGGAAAAGGTTATATACCGAAGTAACCAATCCAACTATATTGCGTTCTTCAGGTTCAATTTCTCTCAGGTCGTTAATTCGCCTGAATGGAAAAACGACGCGCGAGTTTGGCCCAAAACTCTCAACGACATTAGTGTTATCCAAACCGTAGGGATAAAAGGAATTTTTATGTAACCCCTTGATGTGATAGCCCTCCATGGTTGTTTCGGCAATCAATTTCCAATTAGTTTGATCGATCAGAGACTCTTGCTCGAAATACTCTTGGTTGTGACTGAAGAAGTCTGGATACCCCTCTAAATCAACCTCTTCGATATCGGCCTCTTGGTTAACGTAGACTAAACCACCCTTTTCCTTCACGCTAACCTGAAGGAGACCGTATTCGTTCGGGTCCACTCCTGGAAATCCATGACTGCCTGCAATGTTCTTAAGCTTGCCATCCAACGAATATGACCACGCGTGGTAAGGACAAACAAACGCCCGTGCACAACCAGACCCACTGGCCACAGGCATGCCTCTGTGTCGGCATCCGTTAATAAAAGCTCGGATTTCACCATCCATACCTCGTACCACCAATATCGGCGTTCCAACGGCTTTTCTCGCTACATAACTTCCTTTGTCGGCAAGCATTGAGGACGGACAAAACGGAACCGGTGATCGCTTTATCAACGCAACTTCGGCATCAAAACGAGCCTGATTCAAATAATTTGTTGTAGGCTCACGCCAAACCTCAGAACCCATGTCAGTAGTCTTATTGTCGACGTGTTCTAAGATTCGCTCGATGAGCTGATCGTCGTTTAATAGATTGTTCATCCTATGGGGCACCGTTCAAGGAGTTTCAGGCTTAGGGCTTTGCAAGTGGCCGCGGAACATATAATAGGCATACCTCATGCTAATTATTTATCGGGTGTCGAATCCAATATAATTTAGTTTTGACACGGGGTTCTGTAAAACTAATTGAACTCTCATGGGGGTCAATATTACTCCAGCTTGCTAATATCCATCTTTCGTACAGAGTACTTGGAATCAACATCAACAGTTTGCCGCAAGGAGAAAACATTGCCGTCTAGATCTCGCGTATAAGCCTGCCAAAAATCTCCAAGTTTGACGGGTTCGCTGACAAACTCCAGGCCTAATGAGGACAAGCGTTGGTATTCTTTCTGAATGTCGCTCACTTCCAGCGAGAAGGAATAACCTAGCGCAGTTACATCACGCTCACCATTGAATTGCTGTGTTTTAGGACTAATGTATTGCCAGAACTCCATCACCTTGGAAGTCTCGTTCAGTCTGAACCAGCCACCCAGGATATGCATATCATCGATGTCCGCAATTTCATCCAATTTAAGATTGTCCGCGACTTCTGCAACCCGATAGGGTTGAATTTCAAGCACCTTTTGATAAAAGGCCATCAACCTTTCTATGTCATGAGTTGCCAGAGCCACCTGCGACATCCACATGACTTCGCCCAGATCTTTCCAGGTCTTGTCATATCCTGTACGGGAAAGCACAGTTCCATCCAACTGCTCAAGTTCCATCATATTGCCTTCCGGGTCGTACGCGTAACCATAGGTCACGCCGTAGCCACCAAGATCAATGGGTTGGCCGCCGCGAGAGAGTGGTTCAGCACCGGCCTTGATAAACTTGTCCCAGCCTGGGTCTTCAGACGGAGACTGAAAACATGTGTGTGTCATCCCGGGGCCTTGGGCCGGCATCCGGTTTATCGGGGCATCTTTATTGTTTTTGAATTCAGTCAACTCAAACAACATATTGGGCGCCTTCAGCACCGCCACTTCATAGGCAATATCAGTGTGGCCAAACAGAGTATCGGCATCTTTGTTCTTTGAAACCTTTTCTCTGCGTATCAATTCGAAATCAGTTGCCTCCCGGTAAAATGCCAAAACTTCGTCAAGATTTTTCACTGACAAAGCAATATGATTCACCCCTATGATGCTGGTGGTCGTATCTCGAATATTTGCGGCCTTGTTCACTTCAATAGCATCGGCCTGCCAACAGAAAGAAAGTGACGCTATTAGGGATAAAAGCTTGGTAAAATTTTGCATTTATAACTCCGTCAAAAACGAGCGTGATGGGTTTAAGAGTTGCAGGCTCATTCTTCGGGCAATGCAAATACCAGCAACACATTGCCCGGCATTTCAGCCCACTTGTCATAGCCAGAGGTGATATACACTTGCCCGTTAGCGATGACTGGGCCATCTGCTTCAATAGAACCACCCTTGCCGTCTACGCCATTCACGGTGGTGTAAGGCTGGTAAGTATTTTGCTCCCACAGAACTTCGCCATTATTAGCATCAACTGCTCTGAGCATGCCATCCATCCCACCAGCAAACACTAAGCCTGGGCTACTGCTGACCGCCGCTGAAATACCGGGGTAACATCTAAACTTTGTCTCGGCTGGGCAGTCATTTGGCATTGGCAGGTGCCATAAAAGTTCACCAGTCGCTGGATCTAATGCGTTCAAGCCGGGCTTGGGCTCACCTTTTGTGTAAGGGTTCCTAGTGGGTAAATCAGACACGCCAACATACAGGCGATCACCATCACTGCTCATACCCCAATGTACGCCGCCCATGGTGCCACCGCTGCCAACACGCTTTTGCCAGAGAATTTTGCCGTTTTGATCTGGGTCGAGTGCGAATACCAAACCCGACTTCTGGCCAACCAATAACAATTGCTTATCGTGAGCAGTGTCGATGAGAATAACACCAGTGCCAATATCAAAATCAGGGCCATCTTCTTTCGGGCAATTTGCTGTTTTTCGTGAACACCCGCCGTTCCAGGCATCGTTCTCCCAAACCTGGGTTACCCAACGCACTTTTCCAGTATCCGTGTCCATCGCAATTACCGCATCGCTGGTGCCAGTGGCGGGCGAGGAATAGTTCTGTCCGGTGGTGGCAATAATGAGGTTTCGCTTACTATCCAGCATTGGACTCGACCATATAGGTGCACCGGACGGTCCAAAATTATTAGCGCCGGCTGAGTTTTTGCCGGTGGCAATCGGTTCTGGCGTGGTATAGGTTTGCCAAGCTATGCTGCCGTCGATTAAATTAAGTGCGACCAGTGAACCCCTGAACGTACAGCATTCATATTCAGAGCGACCAGCGGGCACCACTTCAGATGAAGAGACGGGCACATAGACTTTATCTTGGTCAGCGTTAACCGAACCGGTTACCGTGGCGAGGATGTGTTCGTGAACTTTGGTTTTCCACAGCATCTGCCCTGTGCTTGCATCAAGCGAATAAGCATTTGCCTTGGTATCACCAAACACCAGAATTGACCTGCCGTCGGTGGGATGAGCATGTAACTTTATGGCGCCACGAACCTCCGTGCCGGCATCAAATGTCCAATGAATACAACCGGTATCTGCGTCCAGCGCATAGACCGTGCCTTCCTGGCTGCCGATATAAACAAACGAAGCCGTTACTGTAGGCTGCGATCTTACTCGTGTAGTCTCTGGAAAACCGAATGCCCATTTGAGCTTCAGACCATTAACGTTATCTGGGTTGAGGATCGTTTCTTGTGCTTGAAAGCGTTGGTTCCCTTGCGCACCACCCCAACCTGTCCACCTGGCCTGTGTGCCTGGTTTGGCTGCCTGCGGACCTGCCTTACATAAAAACTGTTCTCGTTGCTTCTTATTGTCCTCTACCTGTTTTCCCGTTAGATAATAAGCAACCTGACGAATGTCCTGATTTGACAACATCAGGGCTGACGTACTCATGATTCCTGAGTTGAGTGCATGGTAAATCCGTTCTGGGGAATAAAGATTCAAGGCTTCGATTTTGGGAGCTTCCGGCATGGCACCCGCATGACAGGCTAGGCAGTTTGCTTCAAACAGCTTTTTACCGTTTTGAATTCCTGCGTCTTCTGCATTCGATTTCACCTTGTCATTCGCCATACAGAGGCTCGTAAACAACCCCAAACAAAAGACAATAACACTAGTTTTCATCGACATAGGTAAACTCGGGAGTATGCGTCATGCGTATTATAAATTACTAATTAAAGCCTTCTGCTACAAAAATAGTTTGTCGGGTCTAAGAAAGCGGCTAAAACATTGGCGATGCATTCTCAATAGACTTTTGTTTCAATCTCCATCGAGAAAAACATCTGGAGCCGCTTTTTCATTCAATAGTGCAACGAAAAAATAACTGGCTTTCACAGAAATTCTTAAATTTCCATGCTAGCCAGTTATTCTCACAGAGATATTACTCAGTTAAAAGTATATCTAGCCGACAAACCTATGGTTCGTGGATCCAACAGGAAGATACTTTTGAAACCACCTACCAAATCGGAATTAGTTTCAACGTGTGTAATGCTGTCCTCATCTTGAATGTTTTTGACAAACAATGTTACGTCCCAAGGAGAACCATCTTTACGAAACGATATTGTAAGATCAAGTTGCGACCAAGCGTCCACGGTGTCCGCGCCGGTATTATATTCGCGAGTATAAAACTCATCCTGCCAGTAGTAGTCAATGCGGGGCGTTACCCACCAACCGTTGCCAAATTCAGTATTGTATTGAGCTGCTACTTTGATTGTCGTGTCAGGCGAGTTCGGCAATTCGTGGCCTTTAAGATTGAATGTCTCGAAGTTTCGTGACGCATCATCCGTGAGGAACTCGCTGTCTATTTCTGTACTAAGAAAACCGACAGCTGTTTCAAGGCGCCACTTGTCATTGGGGAGGTATACTAGTTCCAACTCGGCTCCGGAAACTGACGATTTTGGTATGTTCGTGTTTCTCGCGAGACCGCCTACGATCGCACCCAAAGTGAGGTTGTCGTAGCTGTAGTCAAAAACGGCAGCATTCAACTGGAGTCGATTGTCGAATAGGACGTTCTTGGTGCCTATCTCGACCGATCGAACTTTCTCGGATAAGAGTCCGTTTTTGCAGCCGTTGCCCGGATTGAAACCACCTGCCTTGTAACCCGTGGAATAAGACGCATAAAAACTTGAATCCGAACCAGCACTCAACTCTGGACTCCAGTTAGCGACAAAACGGCCAGTAGTTTCTGAAAAGCTTTCTTCAGCTTCGCAATAACTCTCCTTGGGCGGAGGTGCGCTATAGAACCAACTGCCTGAGCTGATAGACTTGTCTTCGTCCGAGCTACGCAGGCCTGCTGTGATCTCCAGCGTGTCAGTGACATCCCAATACATTTCGCCGAAAAAGGCGAGCGATTCTGTGTAGCCGACGGTGTCGCCAGCAACGCCGCCCGCAGTACGGCCTGAAGGAAGATAAGTAAACACATCAGCGGCCCAGGTTGCATCAAGGTAGTAAACGCCGAGGACGTAATTCAAATTGCCATCACGATCCGACGTAAGGCGAAACTCCTGACTCCACTGATCGGGTTCTTGATGAGAAGTCTGCGATGTCTTGAATGATGTCGACGTAATTGTCTCCCCACCTTCTAAGTAGGTCAAAACACCATTGCCGTTGCCGTCGTCGCCTATGGTAAATGGTACACCGAAGACATTTGCGTAGTCGCCAGGAATAAACGCGTTCGGGGCAGCGCCCAGGTCAAAATCACGGAGTGTATCCCGTGTTCGCTCTTGGTACCCCGTCACAGATGTAAAAGTGTGGTTGCCAAAGTCATGATTCAATTCGAATGTAGCAATTAACTGATCACCATTATGTGTGGGTTCAGTATCCATGAAGACCTCGCGAAGGCTCGATGGATTCTCGATGAACTTATCGGCTACGACAGCTGCGTTATTAAGGAACAAGTTAGTAATTGCGTAATTGACCTCTGGGAAGTCCGTCGCTCTTGCATCCGGCGAGCAGACATACGTCGAGTCTGGCAGGCAGAGTGCTTTGGGTGAAAAATTCCGGTTACTGTCTTCGGTGTAATAATCGAGCACGAGGTCGGCCGACGTTGCATCGCTGAACTCGAAGTGTGTACTGGAACGGATCGCCTGCTGGTCGCGACCGTCAATGTCGTTGCCAGTGAAAAGGTTCTTAGTATAACCATCACGTTTTACCGTGTTGACCGCAAATCGTTGCGAGATTGAGTCGCTCAGCTGAAAGTTGACGACTCCGTTGAAGCGATACCCGTTATTTTCCTCAACCTGTAATTCAGCTGAGGCTTCAAACTCGTCATGCGCGCGAGCGGTGATGAAATTTATTGCGCCACCTGTTGTATTGCGACCCATCAATGTGCCCTGCGGGCCTCGCAAAACCTCGACACGTTCAAGGTCATACATTTCAGTCGATTCCTCAGGAGCCTGGATGAATACGCCATTGACAAGGTAGCCGACACCAGCGTCTCTTGAGCCACCGTAAACCTGTGTCCCTACCCCTCGAATCGTATAGTTACGGTTGGCATTGATCATCATGTTGGGCGCATTGAACTGCAAATCTAGGATGTTCTCAATTCTTGACGCCTTGAGAGCATCAGCGCCGAGCGCAGTTACAGAGATCGGAACATCCTGCAGAGATTGCTCGCGCTTTTGCGCAGTAACGATGATCTCTTCGATTTGCAAGCTCTGCTCCTGAGCAAGGCTCGCGACCGGCAGACCGGCTGCCAAGCTGGTAGCCGCTATAGCTAAAGCCGTTGTGAAGCGGCGATGTGAAATTAGTTTAAACATGGGATTTCCTCTTGTTTATTTTCAGGTAGTGCTTTTTAATTTAACTTATTGTCAATAAAATAAAGCAAGATAGGAAAACAGTCAATCTTTTATTGCATAACTCATATAATAATATGTTATTTCACAACCAGGCTTGGTGTTTACCTTCCCTTAAAGTACCATTTAGCTGTGTTTAATCCACATCGCATAGCTCCTGGCGGGTTAATGACTACAGTTAAATTAGTAAGAATTATATTGTCTAAATACGTTTATATAAGGTATTTATTAGCCAAATTGTTATAAATATTGCAATTTATGCGATTTAAGTATACATATAGTCAATATAAATCAATGGTCTCGAAAGCCAATTCAAAGGAGCATCACAATGTTTAATTTAGATGGGCATGTCGCCCTGATCACTGGCGGAAATGGCGGTATAGGTCTGGCTTTTGCTCGAGGCCTAGTAAAATCAGGTGCATCTATAGCGATTTGGGCTAGAAACGAAGAAAAGAACGCAGCGGCTGTCGCTGAATTAACCAGCCTTGGCGGCCAAGCAAAAGCTTTTGTGTGCGATGTTACTGACGAATCACAGGTCAACGATGCCTTTGCTGCAACGTTGGCTCATTATGGAAAAGTTGATTCTTGTTTTGCCAATGCAGGGGGCGGTGGCCCAGCCGGTTTTCTGCACGAAACAGACAGTGCTACCTGGAATAGCGGAATTGACTTAAACGTGAACAGCGTTGTAAACACTTTTCGCCCTGTCATTGCGCACCTATTGGAACGCAAAGCACCCGGCAAGTTAGTGGTAACGTCCTCAATTGCGGCTCAAATGGGAACTGGCTATCACGCTTCTTATTCCACAACCAAGGCTGCTGTGGTAGGCCTAGTGCGCGCATTGGCTGTTGAGCTCGGTCGAAAGGGTATATCGGCAAATGCCTTACTACCTGGCTATGTTGAGTCTGATCTAACAGCAGGAACAGGCCAGGCCTTTAAAGACGCTTCTCTACGCCGCGCCTGTTTAGGCCGAGTTGGCACGGTAGAAGACATGGAGGGTGTAGCCGTCTTTATGGCGTCCCGCCACAGTGACTACATGACGGGGCACGCCTTGGTAATGGATGGCGGTCACACTATTCATCCTTTATAGTTCTGAACCATGAAAATAGTTCGTCGTACACTCCTGCCTCTAACATTAGCTTGCGTAACGATCAGTTGCGTAAGTACAGGTTTCGAGACTGCAGGCGACGCAACACAGAACCCCATTAATAGTGAATCCGTTGCGAGCTATAGCGCTAACGAAAGCGCTAATGAACACGCCAGTGAGTCGCTCCGTTTTCTAAATACTCAAATCCAAAATGATGACGAGGCAGCAAAATTCACCGAGGGTTATGTAAAGGCCGGCGGTAGTCGGTTGCACTATGTTAGCGCAGGTTCTGGCAAACTGGTGGTGTTCTATCACGGATTCCCTTCCTATTGGTATATCTGGAAACATCAACTAAAAGCTCTAGCGAAAGATTATCGGGTTATTGCATTCGATGGCCTGGGCACCAACTTGTCAGACAAGCCAACCGAGGTTAGTGCATACACCGTCAGCAATATAAGCGCTCAGCTGCGTGAAGCCATCGAAGAACTGAATGGGCAAAAGCCTTACATACTGGTAGGCCATGATTGGGGCGGAGCTATGGCCTGGGCGTACGCACAAACTAACCCACCAGGGCTAGAAAAACTTGTCGTGCTCAGCGCGCCGCCTTACAACTTGTTTCTAGAATTATTGCGGTCCGATGCCGACCAACGCAAAGCGTCGCAATACGTTGAATACTTAAAATCCGCAGAGGGAGAAAAGCGCCTGAAAGCAAATAACGCTCTCAGTTTTTGGAAAGCGGGTGGCTACGAAAAATTTGTAGCTCGCGGCTTAATATCACCAGACGAGGGCGAACTGTTCAAATTGGCGATGGCGCGGCAGGGAGCGGTAGCGGGCGGTATTAGCTGGTATCGGGCGAATCTCCCTTTACCGCAAACAATTACCGCAGACGATTTCTGGCCTTCTCAATTAGCCCGCACTTCGGTCAATAGCCTATTGATCTGGGGTGAAACAGACAAAACATTTGTCCCCGCATTCTTACAACAATTACCGAACTACACGGATCAACTGCAAATTGAAATACTGCCCGAGATTGGGCACACGCCTCAGCTCGAAGCACCAGAGAAGGTCAACAGACTCATTAGAGACTTTATTGAAGCTCGCTAAAATTTTAAGGTGGCAACCTCAAACTCAACAATATGGATATGCCATTGGCGCTTTGGCGCTGGGCTTCTTTAGTATGCTCGTTTTGGTGTACGGCATATTCTTTGCCACGGGCACTCTGGTCACCGGGTTTGATCCGCTAAGCACCGTAATTGGTTTACAGTTTGTGCCGTTGCTTATAGCCATCGCCATTATCGGTATTTATGGCTGGCGTAGAACAGGTAGGCACCGGCCTAGCGCTGTGATTGTTGGGCTGTTGGTTACACTTTATGTGGTGGCAGGAACGGCAACACAGGTTGCTTGAGATTAAAGGTTACGGGGGCAGTGCTTCGAATATTAAGGTTAGCACTCGTAATCCAGCATCCCTCAACGTGCTCTACAGCTACGTTTCTTGGTGCTGAGAGTTTTCATATTCTGAACCCCAGCGTTACCTAGGAAGTTCCTTTCAGAAAACCATCTCGAAGCGCAGCGAGCATCTCAAAGTTGGTTTGTAGTTGTGAGTCGTCGCGGCTCCCACCTGCATTCATATCAAAAGCTAGCCGTTCTAAAACCGTTTCTGTAGAGTCCGAAAATATGTTTTCTGTAAGATAATTTGTGCTTTGCTGGGAACAGATCTTACGAATATCCTGCCCAAATTTTGCGGCAAAGGCTTTGTGCATTTCAAATCCATACTGCCCTGCAAAATCTTGGTCAAACGTTTGTTCTTGTATATTTGGTAATGCGTCGTAATTGAGTAAAGAGAACTTTAAATCAAGCGCATCCTTTTGACGAAGGTCTCTGGGTCTATCTAGCCACGCAATTAGTTTTAAAAGCCCTAGGCCAGGTACCGAAAGAACACGTATGCTTAAATCCGCTTCTATGTTTATCGTTAACGCTGATTCATAAGCTTCTTGAAAGCCGAGCACAGACATAACGGTGGCACCGTCTGGCGGCCAACCGATTTCGTTATTTGCTGTGTTAATACCACCATGGGGCACGATATCCAATTGAACAATATCTAACAAAGAGTCACCAATGTCGTGTGCAGTATTTAGAGTGCTATAACTGAGTCTATGCTGGCTTTTAGTATTTTCCTCAAAGCCTAGCCCTACTAACGACGCTTTGAATTTGTAGAACGTTTCCCAACTATCCACGCTTAGTCGAATATCAATATCAGTTGTTAGGCGTTGAGATGTTATTCCTAGGTAGTGCGCAAAAACAACGTCGCGTGCATGAGCACCCACCAACACATAATCGACTTTGTTTTTTTGGCTGGCAACTTGGAGCTTACGAAAGCAATCGATATAACCGACTGACAAGCCTAGCTTTGTTGCTGAGGCAAGTTTCATAAGTGTTCATCACGAATCTTTTTTGCGACTTCGCGATTACGAACATCACCGCTCACTATGAGGTCTGCATAAGTTAAAAGCGGAGTCGTTAGGTTATTGGTGTCGACGTCTAGTGTAGGGCCCCAAAATTTTTCCACCACATCTACAATAGTGATGTGGGCATTGGTTTCTGTGGTAATTCCTAGACGAAAGTCTTTAAGAAACTCGTTTAGCTTTTCTTTGCGTATATAGACCAAGTGGTCCTGGGGTTTGAGGTATCTTGTGTACTTATTGGCTGCTATTTCACCTGCCATTAAACCGTTGTATTTTTCTATATCGGCAGTTTTCCACCATTCATGATTGTTGCTGGTATAGCGATTGATAAAATGCTTCTGCTTTAACTTAGGGTAGGCTTCTACCCATTTATCAATTAATAGTGGCCGAGTTTCATTATTCCAGTGTCGCTCCTTAGTCTTCAGATCTTCGATAATGTACTGTTGATCTTTTAGGCCTCTAAGAATCCAGCCAACATTACCCAAAGCAACATTAGCCGCTTCTGCAATGTCTCGATAAGGGGCGTTTAGTAACTCTGGTTTTACCAAAAAGGCGTAAATTACTTTTAATCCAGTCTGGGTAAATGCGCTTCCTACCCTGGCTACGGCTTGCTTTGGTGCCCTATTACCCTTTATTAGAACAAAAGTTTCCTCAGTCTTAAGATAGGCGTTGCCCACAATATCCAAAAAATTAATGTCTTCATTCTTCAGAAAATCGGCCAGATTGGGGTTTATGTAATTGGTAATTAGTAGCGGCTTTTTTTGTTCAGCAATTAATTTTATTTGATTTACGACTGCGCCGTAATTTGTGCGCGTAACAAAAGGCTTCACCTCCACAACAAACTCTTGAGTGTTGATCTTTAATTCGGCGTCGCAACAATGATAGGTGTTCGGAACAGGTACTTCGTACTCAATGTCAGTAGCAACTATACCGACGTTAGTTTCTAGCATTTCTAGAGCCTTATTTATGAGTTCTTTTTTATTCATGTTCAATATAGTACCATGTTCAATATTAGTGAACAAGCACATAAATTGAACGGGCTAGCGTTTTATTGCATGGTTTGCGTACGAATTAAAAAATTTAGAGGTGGCATTTAAGAGGTCAAACCCTTTAATCACGCTAGTTCGTTTACCAGCGAACGCACCTTTCTTAAATCGTTTCGATGCAACTTTAGAAAAGTCTGTCATTATGAACCACCCTAAGCACGTACAGCCTTAAGCCAAAAGGTACTATTTTAAGGCGTGATTCTTGTACGAATTAGACCGTGTTTATGATTGTTAATTTTTTGAGAAAAATATGGACTACTACAAAGTGCTGGAAGTCGGCGAAGACGCTACAGCAGACGAAATTAAAAAATCTTACCGAGTATTAGCGCGTAAGTACCATCCTGATGTAAGCAAGGATGCTGACGCGGAAGAAAAGTTTAAACAGCTTAGCGAAGCGTATCGAGTGCTCAAGGATAAGCAGAAGCGCGCTGACTATGATGAGTTGCGCAAATATGGCGGCGGTAGCGGGGGCGACTTTCAGGCCCCGCCAGGATGGCAACAGCAAACGGCTGGCAAGAATCGAAATTGGCAATACACGGCCGATAGTGGTGGCCAGTCTTCTGACTTTTTTAGTGAAATATTCGGCAATCAATCCAGAGGCTCTGGCGGGCGTCACTTTAGTATGCATGGCGAAGATGTTCACTACACACTGCAAGTTTCGTTGGAAGAGGCCTTCAACGGCGCACAGCGAGAGATCTCGTTTCAGTCACAAGATGTTGACCGTCAAGGCCGGCCATCAGCAAAGACCAACAATTTAAACGTAACAATTCCTAAAGGCGTTGTTAGCGGCCAACAACTCAGGCTTAGAAGCAAAGGCAACCCTGGATTTGGCACTGGACAACCAGGTGATTTGTATCTAGAAATAGAGGTAAAGCCGCACCCACACTTTGCTATAGAGGGCCGTGATCTAACACTGGTGCTGCCTGTCACACCTTGGGAAGTGGCGCTCGGCGAAGCCGTTGAGGTGCCTACTTTTACAGGCAAAATAAAAGTTACTATTCCTGACAATGCAAAGGCTGGGCAAAAAATCAGGCTTAAAGGCAAGGGCTTACCGGGCAAACCACCGGGCAATCTCTTTGTTGTTCTGCAGATAGTGTTACCTCAAAAACTCAGCGAAGAACAAAAAGCCTTGTTTGCAGAAATGAAAAACAAATTTGCATTTAATCCACGCGAGGGCATAAAGGTATGAGTACTTTAAACAAAGAATCGACTAACTCGCCTGACCTTATTGAACAGAACACACTTTACTCTGTGCATGAGTTTTGTGAGATTTGCCGGATAAGACAAGAGGTTTTAGTAGAGCTCATACGTGAAGGCGTAATACTCCCGCAAGACCCATCTGACGACACCTGGGTTTTTACGCAACGCACAGTCACTAGATTTAAAAGAGCTTATCGCTTGCAACGTGATTTAGACCTTAACCTTAGCGGCGTAGCGTTGTCGGTAGAGCTGCTCGAAGAGATCGATCAGCTAAACGAAGAGATCGCTCTACTAAAGAGTAAGTTAAGAATGATCTAAGCGGAGCCGATTGAATTAAGGGGCTAAACGAATGGGTCACTTACTAAGCCGAATTTGTTGCGAGTGACGCTCGTGGCCTCGTTAAACCACAATCAGGATGTTCTATTTAACGAGCATTCTGAGATTTAATGCACTTACGGGCGCTGTAAACACTGTTCGAGAAACAACTCAGCAAGGATGAGCTTTAGTACCTAGTACTTTTCTTAGTCGCCACTTTTAAATACCTTTGTTTAAATACATTTGCCTTGACAATAGCGTCTTAGAACACTATTTTGGTCTATATAAAGATCATAAACAGATTATATGGTCTATATAAAGATCATTTAAAAATGCCAAAATCTATAAAACGTACTTATTCACGTTACAGCCGCGATGCAACTGCATTGCTCGGCGGGTTGATTCGTGAGGCACGCAAAGAACGGCGATTAACTGCACAGGAACTAGCAGACCGTGCAGGTATTTCTAGAGGCCTGTTGCAACGTATCGAAAAAGGCGATCTCAAGTGTGAGATTGGCGCGGTGTTTGAGGTTGCCAGCATTGTTGGGGTAACGCTCTTTGATGCGGACGAGATCACTCTTGCAAAACACCTGAGCCAAATCAAACACAAGCTAGCTCTATTACCGAAGTCCGTTCGCAAGAAAGCCAAAGCGGTGATCGATGATTTCTAGTAAAAAAAACGCCAATAGCTTAAGTAGCAACTATAAAGAAGCCTTTGTCTGGATTTGGCTACCAAACGAGACCGAACCCGTGGTGGCCGGACGGCTAGAAGCCGATAATGGTAGAGTGCTGTTCAATTACGGTAAGAGTTATCTTGAACGTATGGTTGGTCAGCCTGCAGCGATTCCAATTTATGAACCCGAGGCACCGTTACAGGCTGGCGTACTACCATTACCCGAAGGTTTAAGTATGCCTGGCTGTATTCGGGACGCTGCTCCCGATGCGTGGGGTCGGCGCGTGATTATCAATAAAATGTTGGGTCTTAAGGGCGCTAATACCGACACCGCGGCGCTGGGTGAATTAACTTATCTACTCGAATCGGGCTCTGACCGAATTGGCGCTCTGGATTTTCAAAGGTCACCCACTGAGTATGTAGCGCGATCGGCTAGCAACATAAGTATGGAGGAGCTGATTGAGTCTGCTGCGCGAGTCGAAAAAGGTATCCCTCTCTCATCTGATCTGGACCAGGCGTTGTTTCATGGTAGCTCTATTGGTGGTGCTCGACCAAAAGCATTAATCCAAGATAAGGGTAAGAAATACGTCGCAAAGTTTTCGTCTAGCGCTGACCTCTACAGCGTGGTAAAAGCCGAGTTTATTGCTATGCGTCTAGCAAGCATTGTAGGACTAAAGGTCGCGCCGGTAAAACTCGCCAAGACCGCTAACAAGCATGTGCTACTCATCGAGCGCTTTGATCGGCAGCGCAACAACGGAGCTTGGTCGCGCAAAGCGATGGTCTCCGCTCTCACACTGCTCGGGCTGGATGAAATGATGGCACGTTACGCCAGTTACGAAACACTAGCTGAAATCATCAGACACCGTTTCACTAATCCAAAAGATACGCTACGAGAGCTATTCTCTCGGCTTGTTTTTAGCATACTGTGTGGCAATACTGATGATCATGCTCGTAACCACGCGGCCTTCTGGGGTGGTCACTCATTGACCTTAACGCCTGCCTATGACATTTGTCCGCAAGGACGCACTGGCAACGAAGCCTCGCAGGCCATGCTTATATCGGGCGGCAATAATATGAGTCAACTAAAGTCTTGTCTTGCAGCAGCGCACCATTTTTTGCTCTCAGAAGACGACGCTCGCGCCCTCTTTGCATTGCAGATACAAGCCATTGAGAATAATTGGGATTCCGTATGCGAAGAAGCGGAACTCAGCGTAGTAGACAAGAATCTTTTCTGGAAAAGGCAGTTTCTAAACCCATTTTCAACCGAGTAATTTAAACGGTTTACCTGTGAAGTGAGTTTAAGAACACGGCGCCGACCTGCGCTCTTTTTTGATTCTTTGTTGAACTCTTTTTATTCACCATTCTAATAAAATTCATGCTCTAATAATTCAACCACACGCCAACTCACTCTTTGAGGAACACTATGCTCATATCCAATATGGAAATTCTTCCGCAATACAAAATCGTAAAACACTTGGGTCTTGTGCAAGGCAGTACTGTTCGTGCTAAGCATGTGGGTAAGGATATTTTGGCGGGGCTTAAAAATATTCTTGGTGGTGAGTTAGTGGCTTATACCGAATTATTGGGCGAAGCTCGTGACGAGGCGAAGGCGCGTATGATTGCGCAGGCCGAGAGCATGGGCGCTAACGCGATTCTAAATGTGCGGTTTTCTACTTCTTCTGTTACTCAGGGTGCGGCTGAACTTTTTGCTTATGGCACCGCTGTTGTACTTGAAGGTGATGTCGGTTCAAACGTTTAATCAGTACTACTAAGTGTGCAACTAAAGGGTATAGATTATGTTTGAGTTAATACTTCTATTATCGCTGTTGATAGTCGGGTACGGTTTTGGCTCGTATCGCGAAAAGCAGCATTACAAATCTATTTTTGAGCGTGAAGAAACACTTAGCAACATTATGTTGTTCGAGAGTCGATTTCTGCCTGAGTCAGATCACGTTCAGGGTGGTGCGTTAGTTACCGGCCATGTAGTGGTGTCGGTAGACTACTTTAAGAGATTTGTTGCTGGCTTACGTAAATTGGTTGGCGGCCGATTACGCAGCTACGAAACGCTATTAGATCGGGGGCGTCGAGAGGCCGTACTTCGTATGAAACAAGAGGCACTAGAGTTGGGTGCCAATAGTGTTTTCAATATTAAGTTTGAGACCGCTTCTATTTCTAAAGGCTCACAAGAGGCAATTGGTTCGATCGAGGTATTGGTTTACGGCTCTGCCATTAAGCACGATTAGATGAGTGCACCGCAGTACCAAAACCCCAAGCCTACCGAAGGGATTAACTACTCTCACGAGCATCCTTTTGTGGATAATCGTATGCCCGTTTCAGTCACTGATGTAAGGCCGTCTGACGTGACGGTAAAGTCTAAGGTGGCCCCAACCTCATTAATGTTCGTTACTGAAACGTTACTAATGCCTGGTACAACGGGTTGTTGCACGAGCGTAGTAAACACAACTCGGTTGCTGAAAGTCGTACCAGCAGAATTGGTGGCAAACGCCCTTGTGTAATAGACTGTCAACGCCGTAAGGCCAGTTAAATCAACTTGCTTTGTTCCTATTCCAGTTCCACCCGGAATGGTCGTAATTTTTAAAAAAAACCTTCAAGAATTACTTGTGCCTTTAACTGTATTTTTTGTATATTCGGAAAAAAAATTTGAAATTTGATTTTCAGAAGAACAAAAGCTCAAACAAAGGGTCTACGTTATGAAAAAGCCAACCTCGACACAATTGAAAAGAAGTGAACTAAGCCACGATCCTTTGCGACGAAAGCTGTCTCACTTAGTATGGGTAACACCTGTCGTTACCTCTATTTCTTTACCCACTCATGCACAAACGAGTGTTTTCTCAGCTGAATTTCCCACAAGCGGTTTATTTTTTGTACCTATCCCTGCTGGTGTAACATCGCTTGACGTCGTAGTTGCGGGCGGCGGCGGCGGCGGCGGCGGCGGTGGCAACGGCGGACATTTTTCTTCTTCTGATGGTGGTGGTAGCGGCTCGCAAAGTGGCGCTGCGGCTGGTAACGGTGGCAATGGAGAAAGGGTTGCAACAACTATTGCGGTAACTCCTGGCGACACATTAACTGTGAGTGTTGGTGCCGGCGGCGCAGGGGGTGCTTATCTGGCAGGCGCTGGTGATGTAAATACAGCCGGTCAAGGTGGTGGAGAAAGTAGCTTACTTCGCGGTGCAGTAGAACTGGTGACGGCAAGTGGCGGTGGCGGTGGCGGATCTGGCGCTGCTGGGAACCAGGGGGGCGATGGCGAGACCGGTGGTAATGGCGAAGGCTTTCCCGGAGGAACAGGGGGTGATGCTGGTGTGGCTAGTAGCGAGCCGGCTGGTGGACATGGTGGGGATGGCGGATCAGGCGGCGGCGGTCAAGGCGGAGCGGGTGGCGGTGATCTCTACCTTGAAGCGTCCCATCCGGGTGATGAAACAGGGGAAGACGGTGAAGACGGTGAATCAGGCTTGATTACACTGGTGGCAAGTTAACGTTCAGCTGCGAATTCATTAAAGGCTGCTCTTTCTCTATCAAGAGCAGCCCACCCACCCAAACGAGAAGTCGTGTGTCTACTCCACCAGACTATCAATCAGATTAATCACTAAGATTGGCCGAGCTTTGAAGTCTGTTTTTACTGACGTATCGGTTGTTTCATCGTAAATCATACTGTAAACACTCAAGAACCCTTTACGTTTGCTCATCCAATACAACGGATCCGGTCGCAGCAGAATATCCTCCCGAGACAACATGATTTTTTGGTTGTGAGCGCAGGTTAGTAGTTGAACGTAATCTGTATTTTCTTTTATATCGAACAACTCGATAAGCGGGTACATGATGCCCCGCTCTTTTTTGTCATAAGGAATTGACGTCTCTTGCTGTGCAAAAGACTGGATAAACTCTTCAGGTTTGTATGTTTTAACCAATACATTGTTGTGCATTAGTTGCACTTGGAGTTCAATTTCGTTCGCTTGGCACGATAACTTAAGTTCTTCGCCAAGCTCAGCCACTTTTGTAGATTCCGGCGCGTTTGACACAAACGCATCCTGTAACAGGTACACCACTAGCGCGACAAACAACGCTAAAACAAATCCTAGTAGGGAACGATTTTTCATTATTTTTTCCATAATCGTAATTTTAGTAAATTAGCTCTCTGGGTTACTGGGTACAACCTTGCTCACTAATAATGACATTTAGATGACCCGAATGGATGATTAGAGCCTTTATTTAAAACCATCTATTTTATTCTACCCCAATTCTGCCAACAGACTCTCATGTTCCATAACCTGCATGTTCGATGCGACGGCAATAGTGAGCCGCAGTTCAATGAGGTCATTGCTGCTATCGCAACAAAAAGGAAGTGAGGCTAAATAGTTAACCGGGCTTTGGGGTATATCTCGTATTACGCCCGTAAGAATTTGATTTACATCGATTCAGCATTAACAACGACACCTACAAATTTAGGACAGTTTTGAGTAAACATAAACCAACACGGCAAACCTTAATCTGTCGCCAATAAGTACTGTTTAAATGATCATTAAGTTGAATCACTAGTTCAACCCGACGCTTGCGCCGCGGTGGCTATTATTTTACGCATTTCGATACTCATGTTAGCAGCGTCACTAGGTAATCTCGATTGAAATCGATGCCATGTATAAAACGATTTCAACAAACGGTCATCTTGACAAAGTTCGTCTACTGGCTTGGTCAGCCGAAGCGAATATCGCGCGCGCGACGCGTTAAGACCATAATAGTCCACGTCCGATTTAACAGGGTCGCTAACGTCGAGGAGCGGATTGCTTTCTGGTCGATCTCTAAAGGGGAGTGACTCTGCGAAATCAGCTTCGGTTTTTAAAATGCTTAAATTGAATTTAGCGGCTGAGAATGCTTTTCTGATAAGTCGAGACTGTTGCGCCAGAAGCGTCGGCGAAGACGTGATTTCATTGATAGCATCGGTTTGAATATGAATAGTGAATGTGCCTGAGACCGATGCCAAGCCGTGTTCAATAAGCCCCAGATTTTTGTCCGTGTGTTCGCATGAACGTAAGGCCTCCAGGCCTAAGCCAACGCTCTCTATTCTTTTAGCCGCGCTAATACTAATATCATGCAACGAATCAATGTTGGTATTCGCTTCGTCGATAACCCTTTCTAAGGCCAGCTCATACTCGCGCCGGTCGAAGAAGCGGGGCTGTTAAACGCACTGCCTGCTGCGCCGCCCCCAAATTCGCCAGGTTGACCGATTTCACTGGCTTCCGTCGCTTTAGCTCCCTCGCCGACTTGCAGCGTGAGTTCGGTGATACCCGACACATCAATCCTCGAGCGAGAGAAAACGCCTGCATCTCCGCCACGCCCACCGTTAACCAGAGACTGTCCTCTCACACCAGCACCTCCACCACCGCCACCGACGACTCTAACAGTCATACTTCTTGCATTTGGCGGCACGGGTACTGTTTGCGGTGCATTGGTGCCTGGTACCGGATTAAAAGTAAGCACCTCATCTGGCTCGTCTAACAGAAAGCTTGTGATGGCTGGCAAGCCTTCCTGCGCATGGGCGGAAGGTAAAAGCTTAAACACACTGATTGAACCCGCACCAAGCAAACTGCGTTTAACAAACTGACGGCGTGAATTTGGGGATTTTTTAGAATCAGATATAATTTAAGCTCCTTAGGGTAGTCGACCGCGATTGTCGGCGCGTGGCATATATGAGCTTTATCTAAACCGTTAAGTGAACTACTGCGCAACTAAACACGCACACTAACTCCCGGTCGGGATCGGCTTCGACTAAGCATCCCTTTAACTATAATAGAAGCATAGGCCGTCTGTTAAGCAAAACTAGTATTTTTGAGATTCCCGAAGAGACGGTAAACCAGTTTAGGTATAGGGGTTATGTTAAGTATAGATGGTTCTTTGAATTATATTTTTAGAGCAGGCAAGGCTAGCTATGATTGATCCTTACGAGTAAAACTGAACACTCTGTAAGCTGTTATTTTGCGGTTAGGTCGAGAACGATGCTGATCGAGCTAAATTGTGAACCCCTTAACAGCGGTAAAGTCTTGGCTTCTTTGTCTGCTTAGCTTTACACTATTTGCAAACAACTACTCGCGTCTTTACTTTGACTATTCAGCCCGCCTTCCGTTTGCTCTACTTGATCCTGGTGCCTATTGTAGGTTTTGCCACACAGGACGTAAGAGTCATCCTTGCGCTGTTTGCCCTGCAGATCGTTCTATGGTTAGCCCTTAGAATCCCTTTTTCTGAGTTATCGCATTTACGTCGAGTGCGCCGCTTTGCGCTGATATTGCTTCTTGTCTTTAGCTTTTTTCATGGCAAGGCCGACGTTGTTTTACTTGCTCTAGGCCAGTGGAGCCTTGGGTTTAGCATCGCTGGTTTTTCGGCTGGCCTGCTAATGATGACCAAGCTTCTTATTATGCTTTTAGCGGCACAGATTGTGCGCTCTTGTACTTCCACAACCGAGATGATCTCCGGTATGCGCGCCCTAGGCATGTCGAGCGATGCCGCTGAGATTATGAATAGTTTGTTAGACGTTGGTACAGGTCAACAAGGCGACGGTAGCGGCCAAGGTAAACATCGCGGCGGTGGCGGGAATGGTAAGGGCAAAGGGCATGGAGGAGAGACGGGGCGCATTGACCTTAAATCAATTTTGAAAGGCGATATGGCCTCTGTGTATGCGCGCATCGAGCATCATCGCAACAAAATCGCCAGCCAGTTTTCCAATTCTGATTTAGCCAGTATCGCGTCGTCGAGTGCATTAATTGTGTTGGTGCGCTTTATCAAAATTGCACCAGGCTTGCCCATCGCTCCCGGCCATAAAAATGTATTAATCGTTCCCTTTTTTATAGTGGGCGCACGTACCAGTAATACTGCCTGGCCCGGAGCTAAAATTGGTTTCTATTCTGGCGTGATTCACTTTATGTCTGGGTTCGGCAAGTATGGCCCGTTGGGCGTGCTGCAATTTTTTCTGTTGGGCGCGGTCATTGACGGTATGCTCTCTGTTTTCCGAAATCTAAACTCCCTAGCTGTGTGCGGATTTATTGGATTCGTTGCGGGCCTGTTCAGAGTCAGCACAGAAATATTTATTGCCTGGTTGTTGGATGTGCCTCTTGAATTTTATTTATTTTATTTGCCATTTATAGCGGCACACTGCATATTCGGGGCTCTGTCAGCACCTGTCACCAAACAACTATTGACTCGATTTTCAGATAAAGGTTTTCAAAAAAATGAGTGAACTATTAAAGAAAGAAACATTAGCAGGACGAACACATCTTAAATCTCGCTTCATGCGAGAGTCACTGGTAGATCGCGATGTTATTGAGGGTGCTATTACCGACGAGATCGCGATTTTACCGTACCTCAATGTTATCTCTTTGGGTGGAAAAAGCATTATCGACCGAGGGAGAAAAGCGGTGTATCCCGTGATCGAAGAGTTGGTCGAAATTCGCAAGCACTATAAATTTGTGCTCGCGGTAACGGGCGGTGTCAGGGTTGATCATACGTTAGCAATGGGATTAGATTTTGGTCTACCTGTGGGCGGGCTTGCGATGACCATCGGTGCAATTGAAGAGCAAAATGCCAACATGATGTACTCCTTGATGGCTAATCATGGCGCAGTACGAGTGCCTAAGGATCATTACACTGACCTGCCCCACTACCTAGACAACGATATGATTCCGATCCTCACGTCTAATCCGCCACACCATTATTGGGAGAAACCACCTTCACGCGGGGTATTACCCGAGAACGGTTCTGACTTTGGCATGTATATGACCGCAGAAGGACTAGGCGGCCGTTCAATGATTTTTGTTAAAGATCAAAATGGGCTTTACGACAAAGATCCTGAGAAACACAGTGACGCTAAATTTATACCTAAGATTTCAGCCCAAGAGTTGCTGGCAAATGATCAAGAAGACCTGATTATCGATCGCACCGTTATAGAAATGTTAGCGCGAGCTAGGCATCTGAAAAAAATATACATCGTTAATGGTTTGGTCCCTGGCACAATCACCAAAGCCATTAATGGCGAAGATGTTGGCACGATTATCTATAAGGATTGATTCGTTAACACATAATTCGTTTCGTGTTTTGAACACCGTGCTCAAATAACTATTAGATTCATACAAGACTTATTACTATGTCAGACCAAATCGAAAAACTCGCGCAATTCATGACTTCTTCCTTGGAAGAAGCCAGCCTCAATTACAAGAATGATTTAAAGATATTGCCTACCGTTAAGATGGTAAAAGTGGGTGGTCAAAGCATAACGGACCGCGGTAGATCAGTACTCTTCCCCATTCTTGATGAATTAGTAAGCAACACCAAAGATCACCAAATACTCATTTCTACAGGCGGCGGCACACGAGCCAGGCACTCTTATCAGGTTGGCATTGATTTGGGCATGCCGGTAGGCGTGCTCGCCGAAATGGGTGGCGCGATTGCTGTACAAAATGCGCGCATGATCCAAATGCTGTTAGCCAAGCATGGCGGCATCTTTCTGGATCACTTGGAGTTTGAAAAAATTCCACTGTACTTAAAGCTCGGCTGTATCCCTGTTATGCCTGGCATGCCGCCTTATAGTTTTTGGGAAGACATACCGGAGATAGGCAGCATACCAATGCATCGAACCGATGCAGGCGTCTATTTCACGGCAGAAGCCCTGGGCGCGAGGTCGGTGTTATTTATTAAAGACGAGAACGGGCTGTACTCTGAAGACCCGAAAAAAAATCCACAGGCCGACTTTATTCCCAAAATAAGTGCGCGCGACCTCATTGAGATGGATCTCGGTGATCTAATTATTGAGCGTGTTGTACTCAAATATTTGCAACGCTCAACTCACGTCGAAGAACTGCATATTATTAACGGCATGGTGCCGGGCAATATTACGAAAGCACTAAACGGTGAGCATGTAGGTACCATTATTCATAAGTAAGTGCCGTTATTGATAACGATGCGCTTGTTGACGATTGAGTATTTACTGAGTCGCTTAATCCATTGGTATGGTGACCACTTTCCCATCGACTAAGACATGAATATGGTTGCGACCCTCTATCGATTGACTCGATAGATATTCTCCAACAGCCTCAACAGCGTTGTTACCGCCGGCAAAGACTTCTGACGGCGTGCCCACTTTAGCGATCTCGCCATTGGCGATCAACATCACCTTATCCGCCAACTTATAAACCTCGGGCACGCTATGGCTGGTAAAGATTACGGTAATATCAAGTAGCTTACGCAACTCCAGAAGTTCATTTTGTAGGACAGAGCGCAACTCTATATCCAGTGCGGATAGAGGCTCATCCAAAAGTAATAACTTGGGCTTTCGCATCACCGCTCTGGCGAAAGCGACTCTCTGTTTTTCCCCGCCCGATAAGCGATCGGGTCTGAACGGCAACAGTCCTCCAATTTCTGTTATCTGGATAATGCGATCCACAAACACCTTGTCCGACAGCTCATTCATACCAAACTCAAGGTTTTGTAAAACCGTCATACTTGGGAACAGTGCGTAGTCTTGAAACAGAAAACCAAGATCGCGCTTTCTCGTTGGTAAATTATGTTTTTGGGCTGTGTCTAACCATGGCGATTGTTCAACCTGAATCGTGCCGCTGTCTGGCTGAATAAGACCTGCGAGGATTTTCAGCAAAGTGGTCTTACCTGCTCCAGACACACCATGTATCGCTACAATTTGCCCAAGATCAGCTTCACCCTTAAAGCTCAGACGTAGAGGAGCCTCACCCGACGCAAACGTTTTACAAACATCAAAACTAATCATTTATCGTTGCCCCATCTACAAATAGCGAACGCTACGCTTGTTAGACAAATAGACAGAGGCAAGCATTACAAAACTCACCGCAAGCAAAACCAATGCATACTGGTGGGCCGCAGCATAGTCCATCTTGTTAACACTGTCGTAGATTGCGATTGATGCAACCCGAGTGCTGTCTAGATTCCCACCAATCATCAGCACTACTCCAAACTCACCCACAGTGTGCGCAAACGTCAGCACAATACCGGTGTAAACCGAGGGCTTAATGCTGGGAAGGAGCACTCTCATTAAAGTCACAAAATTAGATTTGCCTAGAGTCCAAGACGCCTCCCTAAGCGACTCACTAAGACTCTGGAAGCCCGCTTGGATGGGGTTAACCATAAACGGCAAGCTATAAATAAGAGATCCAACCACCAACCCCGTAAAACTGAACGGAAGATAAATATCAAAGTGCTCGTAAAGAAACTGACCAAATACGGTGTTTCTACCAAAGGTGATCAAGAAATAAAAACCCAATACCGACGGAGGTAACACCATAGGTAACGTTATAATGGTCTCGAAGAGAAAACGACTTTTCGATTTAGTGTAAGCCAGCCAATACGCAATAGGGATCGAAACGACCAATAAGATAACTGTTGTTATTAGTGCCAATTTAAACGTTAAAATGAAGGGTTCCCAACTCATAATGAATCTCGCGGAAGGCTAAACCCGTATTCTATCAAAACCGCTCCTGTCTCTGGCGAGAACATAAAATTTTGGAACAACTTACTAGCCTCAGGATTTTTATTAAGCCCCATTTTTAAAATAACGATGCCCTGCTCTATTGGCTCGTACAAATCGTTATCAATTTTATGGCTGACGCCTTTAGAGCCCAATGTTGAAGAGAACAACACCGCGGTGCTGGTTAGACCAACTTGTACAGTACCCGACGAAACATACTGATTAACTTGGCCCACACTTTCACCAACGACCATTTTGTTTTTGATCTCGCTCATCAAACCAGACCCCTCCAATGCTTGAATGGCAGCAATACCGTATGGGGCGGTTTCAGGGTTGGCAATAGCAAAATTTTTGACATTCGACTGTGTTAACGCAGCCAGGCCAGCACTAGTATCGATGTCGCCCACAGACCATAGAATTAAACTCCCATAGGCGTAAGTCTTAGGTCTTCCATCAGTAAAGCCTTGCTGATAAAGCGCTTTGGGATAAGCCATGTTGGCTGATAAAAACACATCAAAGGGTGCGCCTTGTCTTATCTGTGCGGTTAATACTCCTGATGACGCGCTAGAGACTTGCACTGATATACCTGTTTTTTGCGTAAACTGCATGGCAATGTCTTCCATTGCACTGTGCATATTAGACGCAACGGCAATCGTTAATTGAGACTCATTAGAGGGGGCGTTGTTGCACGCAACCAAAGAGACCATGAGAGCCAAAACGAGAGTCTTTATTTTTATCACATCCTGAGCCGAATCAATAAGAGTAGAAAAGATACTAACAAAGTTACTCAAAGAGCGAGACTAAATTTGAACTAACTTGATCGTTAGAATAGACTCGTTTAGCTGATAATTTACTTCGCTAATAACGTCAAGGTACCCCTAATGATTCAACCCAAGAACGACGTACAGGAGCAAGTTAGGCAGCAATTGGTCGGCTTCTCTTTAACAAATGACACGATGGCGGCCTTCGTACACAGCTGTGTAAAAGCGAACGACGAACAACGCGCCACTAATCCAGTCTATTTGAATTTACTTGCTCAAACTGGCGCAATGGTGATTGCCGGCAAGAAACGTCCGCCTAATGCGGATTTAAAAAATCTGATTCTTGAGCTTAACGAAGCGCTCAACATAGATATTGCAACTGAATCACTTGATCCTAGCTCGGTAGTTCAGACGCGCCGTTTCAGGACTTGTTTTTCCGCTGCATTATTTGTTTTCGTTAGCTACTTGGTATTGGGTGGAATATGGAGCGGTGATTCCAGTCTCTCTGATAATTTCAGTCGCTTATTTATTTATATAAGTCTGGCGTGTCTTATAGCAACTTTGGCTGGTCTTGAGGGCACGCAACTTAGCGTCACTATATTAAAGCTCAAAGAATTAGAATCTTCCAAAAAGGATTATCCCAACACCTACGCATTACATAAATTATTTAAAACGGATGCAGGAACAAAGAAATATCTAGCGGGCCGACAATTGTTGGTGATTGTCATTGTGTTTTGTATTGCCCAATTGCTTAGCTTTCCCGAGATACAACATTGGCCGCTGACCGAACAGCCTCTGCCCAATTTTTTCTATCCTTGGATACACTTGGTTTTATTCAAGCTAGGCATATTAGGTGCTGTGTTCGTTTTATGGTTTGGACAATTGATTCCACAGTTCCTCGCGGCAAGCAATCCGCAGCGGTTCTTGAACTGGCCCGGCATGGGACTGGTGCTAAAAGCCGCCTGGTTTGCAGAAACTCTGGGCTTAACACAGCCCGTTGATTGGCTAACAAAAAACGCCAATATTGGTGAAAAAATTCGTCCCTCTAATAAAGAGCTTTATTTTGAAACCTCACAAAATATGGGCTACGCGCTGCTCTCGCTCAACAAAAAAGTGGTCATCAAAGACAACCAAACCAGAGCTGTCACGGTTAGCATGATTCAAATACTTACTTCTGAGCATGATCTAATTGTTGATGATTCAGTTTCATTTGAAGCTGAACACTTAGTGAGTGGTTCTGACGAAGTTGTCTGTCATTTAATTCGGGGCTCTGAATCTCACGTTATCGATTCTCAACATATTCTGTCAGAAGACAAGCTTGACCGGCAGACAGGGACAACCACAAGAGTGCTAAGCATCGTTTCTGAACACGGCACCTTCAAACGCAATGATCTAATAAAGCTAGTGACCAGCGTGGAGTTAACGGCCTGTGAAGCAACCAATATTAGTATTAAAACACCCACTCGATACACCCACTTTAGCTTAGAAATACACGACCAACCCACTGCGGTAAAAGCACCTTCAAGACTGACTCATAAATGGGATGCTATTCGCAATGGTTTTTACCAATTTGGTCAAGAACAAACCAAATTGACCACTCGCGAAGACAATGGAGTGATGCAGTTTGAGCACAGCCTATTGTTTCCGAAGCAATTCACTAAACATTTATACAGCTGGGAATTCAACACGCCTGATTAACGAATAAAGACACACTGCGTCCTTTTATTTAACCTCGATCAAAAATATGTTCTTAATAGTCACTCAATATTTTTAAAAAAAACCTTCAAGAATTACTTGTGCCTTTAACTGTATTTTTTGTATATTCGGAAAAAAAATTTGAAATTTGATTTTCAGAAGAACAAAAGCTCAAACAAAGGGTCTACGTTATGAAAAAGCCAACCTCGACACAATTGAAAAGAAGTGAACTAAGCCACGATCCTTTGCGACGAAAGCTGTCTCACTTAGTATGGGTAACACCTGTCGTTACCTCTATTTCTTTACCCACTCATGCACAAACGAGTGTTTTCTCAGCTGAATTTCCCACAAGCGGTTTATTTTTTGTACCTATCCCTGCTGGTGTAACATCGCTTGACGTCGTAGTTGCGGGCGGCGGCGGCGGCGGCGGCGGCGGTGGCAACGGCGGACATTTTTCTTCTTCTGATGGTGGTGGTAGCGGCTCGCAAAGTGGCGCTGCGGCTGGTAACGGTGGCAATGGAGAAAGGGTTGCAACAACTATTGCGGTAACTCCTGGCGACACATTAACTGTGAGTGTTGGTGCCGGCGGCGCAGGGGGTGCTTATCTGGCAGGCGCTGGTGATGTAAATACAGCCGGTCAAGGTGGTGGAGAAAGTAGCTTACTTCGCGGTGCAGTAGAACTGGTGACGGCAAGTGGCGGTGGCGGTGGCGGATCTGGCGCTGCTGGGAACCAGGGGGGCGATGGCGAGACCGGTGGTAATGGCGAAGGCTTTCCCGGAGGAACAGGGGGTGATGCTGGTGTGGCTAGTAGCGAGCCGGCTGGTGGACATGGTGGGGATGGCGGATCAGGCGGCGGCGGTCAAGGCGGAGCGGGTGGCGGTGATCTCTACCTTGAAGCGTCCCATCCGGGTGATGAAACAGGGGAAGACGGTGAAGACGGTGAATCAGGCTTGATTACACTGGTGGCAAGTTAACGTTCAGCTGCGAATTCATTAAAGGCTGCTCTTTCTCTATCAAGAGCAGCCCACCCACCCAAACGAGAAGTCGTGTGTCTACTCCACCAGACTATCAATCAGATTAATCACTAAGATTGGCCGAGCTTTGAAGTCTGTTTTTACTGACGTATCGGTTGTTTCATCGTAAATCATACTGTAAACACTCAAGAACCCTTTACGTTTGCTCATCCAATACAACGGATCCGGTCGCAGCAGAATATCCTCCCGAGACAACATGATTTTTTGGTTGTGAGCGCAGGTTAGTAGTTGAACGTAATCTGTATTTTCTTTTATATCGAACAACTCGATAAGCGGGTACATGATGCCCCGCTCTTTTTTGTCATAAGGAATTGACGTCTCTTGCTGTGCAAAAGACTGGATAAACTCTTCAGGTTTGTATGTTTTAACCAATACATTGTTGTGCATTAGTTGCACTTGGAGTTCAATTTCGTTCGCTTGGCACGATAACTTAAGTTCTTCGCCAAGCTCAGCCACTTTTGTAGATTCCGGCGCGTTTGACACAAACGCATCCTGTAACAGGTACACCACTAGCGCGACAAACAACGCTAAAACAAATCCTAGTAGGGAACGATTTTTCATTATTTTTTCCATAATCGTAATTTTAGTAAATTAGCTCTCTGGGTTACTGGGTACAACCTTGCTCACTAATAATGACATTTAGATGACCCGAATGGATGATTAGAGCCTTTATTTAAAACCATCTATTTTATTCTACCCCAATTCTGCCAACAGACTCTCATGTTCCATAACCTGCATGTTCGATGCGACGGCAATAGTGAGCCGCAGTTCAATGAGGTCATTGCTGCTATCGCAACAAAAAGGAAGTGAGGCTAAATAGTTAACCGGGCTTTGGGGTATATCTCGTATTACGCCCGTAAGAATTTGATTTACATCGATTCAGCATTAACAACGACACCTACAAATTTAGGACAGTTTTGAGTAAACATAAACCAACACGGCAAACCTTAATCTGTCGCCAATAAGTACTGTTTAAATGATCATTAAGTTGAATCACTAGTTCAACCCGACGCTTGCGCCGCGGTGGCTATTATTTTACGCATTTCGATACTCATGTTAGCAGCGTCACTAGGTAATCTCGATTGAAATCGATGCCATGTATAAAACGATTTCAACAAACGGTCATCTTGACAAAGTTCGTCTACTGGCTTGGTCAGCCGAAGCGAATATCGCGCGCGCGACGCGTTAAGACCATAATAGTCCACGTCCGATTTAACAGGGTCGCTAACGTCGAGGAGCGGATTGCTTTCTGGTCGATCTCTAAAGGGGAGTGACTCTGCGAAATCAGCTTCGGTTTTTAAAATGCTTAAATTGAATTTAGCGGCTGAGAATGCTTTTCTGATAAGTCGAGACTGTTGCGCCAGAAGCGTCGGCGAAGACGTGATTTCATTGATAGCATCGGTTTGAATATGAATAGTGAATGTGCCTGAGACCGATGCCAAGCCGTGTTCAATAAGCCCCAGATTTTTGTCCGTGTGTTCGCATGAACGTAAGGCCTCCAGGCCTAAGCCAACGCTCTCTATTCTTTTAGCCGCGCTAATACTAATATCATGCAACGAATCAATGTTGGTATTCGCTTCGTCGATAACCCTTTCTAAGGCCAGCTCATACTCGCGCTGGTCGTCAATCGATTGGTTCCAGTTAGAGACCTGAATACCCATAAACACGCCGAACACAACGATAACAAAATCAACTAACACAGAGAACCAGTCTTCTTTGGCTATATGGGGTTTAATGCGGCGAAAAATCATTTTTAATATCTGCGTTGTTTGTGGGGATTTGCATTTTTGAATGATTGCCCAGCGAGCGCACAGTTCATGGTGTTATATCTCAATTGTAATGTTTTACCGCTGAACGAGATGCGCGCGAGGTCGTGATCATGATCGCTAACGTGAATTACTCCTCCTAGCCTTAGTTCGTTACAGCTCGCGTTGGACCTGATTTTTAGTCAGCGCTAATATTATGGTAGCTTAACGTTCAAATAATAAGAAGAACGCTCTATGAAATACGCCATCGTTACCGACTCGGTTAGCTGTATGCCTGAAAGTGAATTCATACATCGCTCGTTTAAACTGCTTCCGCTTGCCGTCAGTTTTGAGGATGTGCATTACTTAGATACCATTTCAGAAAAAGCGTTGATTCCCATGCATGCTGCGGCGCGGGTTGGTGTGAAAGCTAATTCCATGTCAATTACGCCCACCGAAGAGAATATTAGAAAGTTTGTTATAGAAGAACTCGTTCCCTACTATGACACCGTCTTTTTCTTTACCCCGGGCAGTGGCCTAACTCCCATTTACGATACCTGCAAGCGCGTTGCCGATTCGATTGCGGCCGAAGCCAAAGCGATTAGACTCGAAAAATCGATCACCACGCCGTTTCGAATTAGCTACATCAATACTCAGTCGGCGCTCGCTGGGCAAGGCTTGGTCGCAATGTATGCAGACGATCTTTTAAAAGCCGAAACGCCCTTAAGCGAGTTCACGAACAAAGTCAGCGACCTTGCTCCCTTGGCTCAGTCAATCGTTGTTATTAGGGACGTCATTTACGCAAGACACAGACAAAAAATGAAAGGCAATCACTCACTTTCATTACCCGCAGCAATGATCGCAAACGCATTAAAAGTTTCGCCCATTTCCAAACTACATCAAAATGAGCTGGTGATGATTGACGTTAAAACGCGAGGCTTTGCCAACAGCGTTAACAAAGTGTTTGAGTTTTGCATTGAACAAATCACCCAAGGCCTAGCGGTGCCCATGATTAATGTTTCGGTTGCTGGGGACCCCGCATCTCTTCATCAATACAATAGCTTTAAGCGCTTACAACACGAGTGCGAGAATCATGACATTAAGCTCTACATCGGGGTAATGACTTTAGCAGGGAGCATTCAAATTGGGTGTGGAACCGTGAGTGTAGGCATAGCACCACTCGACCCAGAGGCGGCACCTGGTTGAAAAAATCACTTTTTTGACACCATTAAAGTGGTCTATACTTATCGTTATCTAAGTTCAGATAATCCCATAGAACTTCGCGAGGACACTATGATTCGAAACACATTACGATTTACTCTAGCATTTGTAGTTTTTGGTTTAGCCAGCACATAAGCGCTTGCACAAGAACTATCGTGTGACAGTTTGGCGGAAGTTGGCGATACTGCATCTGAAGTGCGCGATGCACTCTATGAAATTGGCACTATCACCGAGGGTGACGAAGTTGACATGGCTCTTGATGAGCTGATTGACGGACTTTGGATGATCGCCGAAGCTGAAGGTAACGACGCGCTCGAAGATCAGATTGACGCAATGACTGAAGGTTGGGAAGAGATGGACGGCGATTTGCTAATGAGCGGCTTACAAGGCGCTATTAATAGCGTGGACACGTTGCTATTAGTTTTTAAGTAGTCATTTAATAGCACTCTCTCAGCGCTTGATTGAGTGCTATTAGTTCTCGCCTCGTTATTATGTTGGTTTAACAGCTTACCCCTTGATTTATAAAGCTCTTTTTTCGGCAAACGCGTCGCAAATTGATACCCAAACTTTCGCCATATTGATTAGTAATTAAGCAATACCGCACGTATACTCGCGCGGCATCCAGCCTACGGCGCCACGAGGGCCCGTTAACCGCTTATTCGGATGCCAATAATGCCATTGGTTTGTACTTTACTCGCCGATGTCTACGCGAGGGAAAGTACCAATGTCAAACGACATAGATCAAAGTAGTGATGTAGTAGAAGAATCAGTTGATGATTCATCAATCAAATTTTCGGACCTAGGCCTGTCGGCTGAGGTTTTACAGGCAGTTAACGACCAAGGCTACGAAGCGCCTTCGCCGATTCAAGAAAAGAGCATTCCACCTTTATTAGAAGGTCGCGACCTGCTCGGTCAGGCACAAACAGGAACAGGTAAAACAGCGGCATTTGCGCTGCCTTTACTCAGCCTAATTGATGCCAACCAACGCCAACCACAATTGCTCATTTTGGCACCGACTCGCGAGCTTGCGATTCAGGTTGCCGAAGCGTGTCAGCAATACGCTAAGCATATTAAAGGCATCAACATTCTGCCTATATATGGCGGCCAGTCTTACACTATTCAGCTCAAGCAGTTAAAGCGTGGTGCACAGGTTATTGTAGGCACACCTGGACGTGTAATGGATCACATGCGCAAAGGCACGTTATCTTTAAAAGACTTGCGCGCGTTAGTGCTCGACGAAGCCGACGAGATGTTACGCATGGGCTTTATCGATGACGTTAAGTTTGTGCTTGAGCACTCTCCACCAGAACGGCAAATTGCCTTGTTCTCAGCGACAATGCCAAGAGAAGTAAAGAAAGTAGCTGACCAACACTTGGTTGATCCGGTACACATCAAGATCGCCAGCAAAACTGTTACAGGCGCCAATATCTCACAACGTTTCTGGGTAGTGCGTGGCACGCATAAGCTAGATGCCATTACGCGTATACTCGAAAGCGAAGAGACCGAAGGCGTCATTGTGTTTGTGCGTACCAAAACCGCCACAACCGAGTTAGCCGACAAACTATCGGCTCGCGGCTTTAGCAGCGAAGCACTAAACGGTGATGTGCCGCAGGCGAATCGCGAGAAGATTGTTGATAAATTGCGTAAAGGCAAGATCGACATCTTGATAGCAACCGACGTTGCTGCGCGTGGATTAGACGTTGAGCGAATCAGCCACGTTATTAACTTTGACGTACCGCATGATACTGAGTCTTATGTGCACCGTATTGGCCGAACAGGTAGAGCAGGACGTACAGGTAAAGCCATTCTGTTTATTGCGCCGCGCGAGCAACGCATGCTTGCGTCAATCGAACGTGCCACTAAGCAAACCATTACTCCAATGGAACTGCCTACAGTTAAGGACATTAACGAAAGTAGAGTTGCGCGGTTTAAGAACAAATTGATCGCAGCAACATCTGACGAAGACCTAAGCTTGTTTACGCAGATCATTGCAGAGATGCAGCACGACCAAGAAATAGGTGTAGAGCAACTTGCTGCTGCCGCGTTGTTTATGGCACAGGGAGATACTCCTCTGATCTTGGACGAGAAGGAACTAAAAGCGAACCGTGCGTTTGTGCAAGATTCGGATTCAAGAGGTGAGTCTCGGGGTGATTCACGTGGATCAAGGCCACGTGAAAGCCGCTTTAAAGGCGAAGACCGTGAGTACCGTGGAGGTGGCGTAGACAAACCAGCGCCGTCAATCCAGCCTACTGCGCTTAACAAATTTCCTGACTTGGAGATGGCTCGCTATCGTTTAGATGTTGGGCGACACGCTGGCGTTAAACCCGGCAATATCGTTGGTGCAATTGCCAACGAAGCCGAGATCGAAAGCCAATACATTGGCGAAATCGAAATTATGGATGACTACTCAACGGTAGATCTTCCAGCGGATATGCCTAAGGGTATTTTCTCGATCTTGAAGAAAGCTAGAGTTGCCGGCAAACCATTGAATATCTCTATTTATAAGGGTGAGACAGATGGCACGGAAAAGGATTACTCAAACCATCCTAAACCCAAGCAATACAAGCCAAGCAAAAAGTCTTACAACACCAAGCGAGATCGTGGCGAAGGCCCTAAAGCTAAGTCTGATTTTGCGCTAAAGAAACGGAAGGATCGTAAGAAGCCTTAATAAGCGAAACAGCACGTTGCTATAAACAGGCAACAAACGTTAAGCACGCGATGTGGCAAGATTCCTTTTGAAAGGGTCTTGCCATTTTTTTGTGCGAATATTATCTACACACTCTCATCTCAACCGCCACATAAATGCTATCTGAGGACATCGTCTATGTTGTAGACTCGAGATATAAGTAGCTACAAACCCCTAAGCAAAATGAATAATTATCTTAAAGGATTCATCGTCTTCATCATTGCGCTTGTCGCTTTGCTGTATGTTTTAAAGATAACCGCGCCCGACCCAAAGTTTAATTTGGCTACGTTCGAAGAGACGCCCTTGCAGTCTGGCATATTGCCTACGGCCGATGGTTGGACGCTGGCTCAGACGGTTGTTGCAAACGGCTCTGTTCGAACCTTGCTTGTTACTAACTTTGATGCAGACTCAGTATCCGCTATCGATCTGAAAAGTGTTGGTGGTGCAGAATCTACTAATCCCTTTGAGGTATTTGCATCTTTTACTGAACAAGAATTGGCTGGACTGGTAAACGATGAAAGCCTAAGTCAGAGCTTTGCTTTTAGCGCACTGGTCTCTGTGGCGGGCAACGCAGACCGGCATCTTGCTATAGGTACTAATTTTCCTGAACACGCCGAAGAAGCGCAAAGTGATTCTGTGTTTAACTTTCCTAAGTTTGGTGTCGCTACGCCAGCTAGAACTAGCGTTGATTGGATCGAGGGCGGATTGCTAGATTATGAGGTAGAACTTTGTTTACGATTCGATCGCCCAATCCAATCGCTCGAGGATTTTGATGCCGCAAGCAAGGGATTCTTTCTATGCGGCGACTTTACCGAACGTGCCACGCTACTGCGTCTAATAGATACTGACAACCTAGATTCGGGGACTGGTTTTAGTGACGGCAAGAGCGGCCCTGGATTCTTCCCGTCTGGTGCATTGCTGGTTATTCCACACGACTGGCAATCTTTTATAACTAACGAGCGAATGACAACGGCGATGAATGGCGAGCCTAGACAGGATGCGCGCGGTGGCGAGATGATCTATGACTTTCGTGCACTCACGTCAAAAGTGTTGTCCGACATGGATAAGCCCCGCTTTCTGTTTAAAGACGATTACGTAAAGCTGGCACCGTCCAATCAAATCGACCAAGATATGATTTTGATGTCCGGCACATCTGAAGGCGTAATTTTTACCACACCGACACGAGCTGATTTTATCAACGCGCTGTTTACGTATATACGCAACGGTGCGATGTTTGAAGAGGCGTCTCTTTACGATACGGCGATAGAATCTTTTCTAGGGTCTGAATACAAATCAGGTCATTTTATGCAGCCTGGAGACCAAATTGAATTTAACTCCTCTTCGCTGGGCAATATTGTTGTTGATGTTGAGTGAGCTAAATTATTAGATGGTTAAGTCAGGGGAAATGTAAAAATGACTCGGATCAAGCGCCCAAGCTTAGTCATTGGTTCGAGCACCCATAAAGACGAGCAACGGGTTATAGTCGTAAGTGTCGGCGCTACGCAATGCTGCAATATAAGCATCGCGTCGTTCATTGCTCCTCATTAAGTCATGCCCCGCCGCCCAATCAATTGGTGGATGTGAGAAACATTCTTTTAGGTAAGTGTCTGCCATGATTCGCGCGTGACAACCGTTTCTATTTGGGAAGCAATGAATTTGTACCAAACGATGATGCAAACGAGCAGCGGCTTCTATCGGCGAAAACGTACCGTGCTCAGCCCAATAAGCCGCATCATCTAACACCACCTTTATCTGAACGCCGATGTATATCGGATCAATACCAATACTTTTCTCAGTCTGGCGAAATTCCCCAGCCCAGCGCCAAATCTCGCCGAAAAGTCTCCGGTGAAGTTCGCGAGCGAATTCCTCGCTCAAGATTTGCGTTTTACGTTTACGACGCAACCACATCAACCCATTTTGTACATTGATCTGCTCAACTTCGTTAAGTTGCCCCCGCGTTGTGATGTGCTTAAATTTCAAGCCTTCTAACTCGTCTGGGTCAAGCGGGGTAGCTCCGTCAGGATCTTCGATGATGCTAGTCATTATTAGTCCTTCCAAAAATCAGAATTAATGCCAGCCAGTAAATCGCCAGTTATTCTCTTGATTTCACCCTCTATGGCTTCGGCGCTTAGAGATTGCTTTTCAAGCGCCATATGAGTACTCGCTTCGGTCACCAAAGCCTTTGCTTTATTTCTAGCACGTTTCACCATAACTTCCTCAATATTCGTATCGACGGGGATGATTGCATAAACGAACTTACACCCCATGCCCTCTGCCAATGTGTTCATTGATTGGATAGTGGCACGTCCATTCTTTTCTGATCGTTCGATTGACGATACGGTTGAGCGTGTTTTATTTACACGATTTCCGAGGTCAGCAAGTGACATCCCCAAGGCATTACGCACAGTGGCGATCCAGCCCTCCTTTGGTTGTTTAAGATCTCTCACCTTAACAATAGCGGCCTCATTCACTATGGACTGATATTGCTTTCTTACTGTATTTTTTAGACTCATTTTACTATTACAATCTGACGTCATATCAATATATGTATCATCATAATGTTGCATATAAATGTCTTATGTCAAGTTTAAATAATACAGAATAGTTTTAATCGTATGATTAAAATGATACAAAATTAGTAACGCTCACAGTCTGTTTGAGGGGTAGTTATATACGTCAAGGACTTTTCCGCGAGTTAGTCGGGTGGACTTTCAAGGCCTGCTGCTTAGGCTCTTAAGGTGACTTGGTAATCAACTAAGAATCATAAGATAACCTAGTTACGGCGTATTTAATTCATCTAGGCGTGCATCAATTTGCGATATCAAGTCTATGTAGTGGGCGTCTAAATCAACCACCACATTCCGAATATCGTTGACCAAAGCAGACCTGTAGATAATGAGGTTGGCAAATTCTCGAGACTTTAAGGCGCTTATATCTCCGCGGTTTAAGTCAGGGTCAAACATTCCGTCAGCACCAGCATTCACGTCTCGATCAGGGAAAGGTCGAAAGATGCCACGCAAGTCAAAATTGGTAATTAAGAATGGATCGCCGAAAGAATAAAATGTTTCAAACACATTTTTATAGTTGGTTCGATAGAGATTTAACATTGTGTCCAATTCAAGCAACTTACGTCTGAGCTCAGCACTGCCTAATTGACTTAGCTTGCCTGAACTCTTGAGTTCCTCAAGCGTAGGCACTTCTGGTTCAGCGTAACCAAAACGCCACATGCCTTACCAGACGAGTTGATCCAACTCTTCCAGCGACAGATCAGTAACCTTTCCATCAACTTAATCGGCCAGAGCTCTTCTCGCCTCTTGATCTTCATCAATGAGCTTTAGCTGCCTAAGCAATTCCGGCCGAGTCACTTCTAAATCAACTTTTAACGCCTGTAGAGTCTGAGCTTCTTGCACATCGCGCGCTCGGTCTTCGTTCCAGCTAGTGATCTGAAAAGCGATAAGAATGCCGACGACCACAATCACAAAATCGAGCGTAACAGCAAACCAGTTTTGGTCTTTTACGTGTTGGGTGATTGAGCGAAGTAGCATTAGCGTATCTCTTGGAGTCGGTATCTAAGCAACTCGATTAACGCTTGAGTGTCGGCTTCTAGGGCAACGATTCGCTCGATTGAGGCGCGTATATTGTATACCCGATTACTCAGTAACCCTTCGAACCTCTTAGACGAGAACAAGTCCTGAAATTCGCTTGTGAGTTTGCTCGGTGAATCGTGCACACTGAATTGGCCTAAATATTGGTCAATATTGGGCCAGGCCAAGTAGTCATACGTGAAACCTAGTATCAGCTCTTCGCCATGCATCCGCTCGATATCTTCCCATTCAATAAGCACTTGCGCTTGTGCCTGCCATTGGCTGAGTCGACTTTGAATCTCTGCTGATTGAATAAGTTTGATATCACCCGAAGCCATATGTGAATTAGTAACGCCGAGCGCAGGTATAAACTTGGGATTAGTTAAGCAGTTCACGAGTGGAAGAGCAATATTTTCATCACTAATGTTCGGGTCGGGTTTTGGTGCGATCAAACTTAATAGATAAGCTGTGCCCGTCACCGCACTTTCGCTTATGTCTCGGTCGGCAGCCAGCAATTCAAGGTTCTCTTGATACTCATCTATGAGTCTTTCAAGAATTGTCACTTCCGCGAGTCGATCATTACGGTCTGCATTCCACTCGGTTAACTGAAAACCAGCGAAGATACCAAAGACCACAATAAAAAAATCTATGGCAACCGCAAACCAGTTTTCTTGTTCAACACGAGTTTTTATACGACGGTAAAACATAGTTTTATGAACGGTTATAGAGCACGGATTATCAATTTGGACTGTATTTAAAACACAACAAACCAAGTTTAGCACGCCAATCGCTTTCTGCACCTTAAGCCACGGCCAAACAAGAAACAGGCAAAAATGGTGCTAATAACGATCAAACGTCTAGCAAAAATCAACCATAAACGCAAATCAGAATGTATCTCAATTACCTATACGTTTGATATAAAGAGTGTTACCGTAATCTCACGTTGTACATGCAAACACAGCGCGAATCTCAAATAAAATAAAACAACACGAGGACACAATAATGGGTGCATCAAAAATTTTACTTATTCTAGTAGTACTGATTTCGGTCGTTTCTGCCTTTATGGCAATACCCGAACTCGCCGCCATCGCTGGCATCGTCGGTTTGATCTACGGTGTCATTGCGGTTGAAGATGATCGTCGCGTTTACTTTTTAGTTATGGCTGTAGCCTTAGCTACTGGTGCAGGCGCATTAGGCGGCATTCCAGTCGCTGGTGAGTACCTAACAAGCATGCTGACTACATTAAGTGCTTTTGCAAGTGCTGGTGCTATCGGTGTTATTGGTAAAGGCATTGCCGACCGATTGATGTAATAGTGACTCAGTAAGATCAAGATTTTTTTCTTGATATAGAAAGGCCCGTTTTTAACGGGCCTTTTTTATTGCTTGAGTAGCTGATTTAACAGGATGCTCATTTGTAACTTAACAAATTGCATTTGCGCCGCATTCTCTTCATCAAAGTATGACTATTCACTGTCGACACAAGCCCTAGAGTACACACCTGCCGTCGCCAATGATTAGAAAATTCATTTATGAAAGCAGGTGGTTCAAGTTTAAAAGCACTAGTGGGTGTCTATGTAAGTCGTCAGGTCAGCAATTATTTTATCAGGCTGACCCTCTTGCTTTTTCATCGCAAGCGTAACTAATGAAACAGTGCTTAGCCAAAAATTTAAAGTTAACTCAACACGAGGATTCTGAGTTAACGCATCGAACGTTTCTTTAACATTCGCCAAGTTTTTGGGTGGCGGACAATCGGCAATTAGAGTTTGATTTCGACCATTAAAACTAAAGCAATATGCCCACATATGCTCTTGCATGTGCGCCGGAATAATCGAACGCACTAACTCTCTATACTCAGGTAGTTCAGCATTTATAAGTGTCGTTTGCACGAACAAGTCATGGTAGATACTAAGCTTGTCGCGCAGGTTAATGTCACGCGGAAAACCTTCGCGTTTCATTTCTTCGTACGCGGTGTTATTCAGGCGGCCATCAATCCATTTAGATGCATGAAAGAATGCTGCTACTTCTAGCCAACAGTCGCTTGCACATTGCTTAGTAGCAATAGTGCTTAATGCGTCGTAGCCAAATCGAGTGACTGTACGCAAAGCACTCTCGGCATCACCAATATCGATAATATTTCTCTTAATATCCTCACGCACTGCTTCTAGATGTTTAATCTCGCGCGCATCTACGGCTCGGCTTTCTCGCCACTGGTCTAATTGCAGAGCAATAAGCACACCAGAGATAACCATCACAAACTCAATAATAATAACGGCCCAATCTTGTCGGCGCAGTGCGTTGGCAATACGGTGTAGAAACATTGTCTATATCCACTATCAATAAACTTTACAGCTTTAGTTTAGCAGACTAGATACTTGCTTGAACGAACAAATGTTGTGGCGTAAAGATCAGGTTAACTGTCCGCAATCCCATTAGAAATATTATTAAAACTAGTAGGCACCTACCTGTTTACTCAGCTAAGAAGTATGCAAAAATCATACTCGTAATAAAGTCCACACTCCAATTGCGATAAAGCCTATTCCTGCGGCGATTTGTAAGTACTTTGGATCCATCGTTTCTGCCAACACGCTACCTGCGAGAACGCCCAAAGCTGACGCCACAATCAGCGCTGCTGATGCTGCGAAGAACACGGTGTATTTGCTTACCTCTTTATCGGCCGCAAACAGCATAGTTGCGAGTTGGGTTTTGTCGCCCAGTTCTGCAATAAATACGGAAGCGAAGATTGTGAGAAATATTTTCCAGTCCATTGTGTTAATCCTTGCTTATACTTGGCTCTGTTATCAATTAATTTCTCTTAGACCACTCTGAGTTGCCGTCGATATCAATGATGTGTTTAAGGTAACGATTTGCGATACTAACCGCATCAAATTTGTATTGCCATAAGTTTTTCTTACAAAATGTGGTGTCGGCTAAAGGCCCACATTTTGTTAATGATGTGAACCGCTATCGTCTTCGCCACGCGCTGTGAGAATCTGATAGTGCTCGGTCGCCAAGTTAGGCAACTTATTGATGAACGCCACCATCGCCCATATTCGGGCATCATCATGAGTGGGTCCCCATGCGGGCATTCCACTGGCTTTAATGCCATGCTTGATGATACAAAAGTCACGCTGTGCAGACTCCAAATCGGCCAAACCTAACGTGCGGTCTTTCGCTAGATTCGGCGGCGTTGGATATAGCCCAATACTCATATCACTTTGTTCAACCCCAGGCTTTAAATGGCAAGTTGCACACATCTCGTTGTAGTCGGGTCCACCAGCCAAGAGTAGATCTGGATTGGAAAGATCAGGTACCTTAACTGAAGACGATGCGCGAGCAATAGATTGCTCACGCACGGTTTCCAACAAAGCATAAGTTAACTTATTGTGCTGAGTATCGGCACCGACAGGGTATAGCCCCGAATAAATAAATGCCGCACCCAGAAAAGCAAAGGTAAAACCCGCCCACAAAACACTCTTAATGATTTTCACTCGTGCCCGCGTCGTGTGCTTCGTTATGCTCTTCTGATTTAGCATCAACTTCTGCATCAACTTCTGCATCGTCAGCCATCATCTCGCAATGCCCCATTTTTTCGTGCTCCATGGTGCACTGCATAGGCTTTGGATCTGCTTTCGCATGCGGTTTAGATTCTGCTTGCGCTTCTTCATGGTGTTCCATCTGCATTTTAGATTCACACTTTTTTTGCATAGCGAGCATTACAGGGTCGCTCGCATCAAGCTTTGTATCGTGCATTGCCGCGCAATCTGGTTTTTCTGCGTCGGCTTTATGCATGCTTGGATCGTGTGCAAATGCGTTAGTGCTTAAAGCAAAAATTAGGGTAACGATTGATAGAATATATTTCATATTGTGCTCCGTAGATTGATGGCTATTTATTCAATGGCCAATTGATTGTTCTAGTAAAACGACTCTTCGCCTGCTGCTTAAAACCAAGAATGCACGCCAAACATTAACTCAACGCTACCGCTTTTATTGCCTTCACTTTTTTCGATTCGGCGCGTATTGCCAAAAGTCTGTGACCCGGTTAAACCCACAAACGGTTGGAATTTACGATTACCATTATGTTCGTACCCTAACCTTAGACCAAACTCGATTTCGGCTAAACCAGAACCTTCACCATAATCTAGATTAGTCCGGCCATTAGCCACAATTTCCATCTCAGGAGTGAGCACCCATTCTTGAGTAAGCATTATTTCGCGCTCGAGTTCGATTAAAAGCTGGCTACTGGACTCTTCGCCAACAAATACTCGTGCATCTACTTCTACAAAGTAGGGTGCGGTGCCTATATAACCATACGAGATCCAATTGCGCGCTTTAGCCTGCCCATCTGTGTGGTGAGCTAAATCAGGGCCGTCCGGCTTAATATCATGGCGAACACCAAACTGCTGATCCCAGGTGGTGTAGACGGCTCGGCTGTATACAAATTCGATGTTGGCTTCTTCTACTTCGCTATCTGCATATTCACCTGAGGTCTTGACCCAGAACTTATAGAGGTCACGCCCCACCCACGCATCTACATCCCATTCGACTACGCCATCTTCTTTGTTTGGCAAGTATTCAAAATCGGTCATCACTTTGGTCAACAATGGGTCATCGTCGTCCATCGCCATCACTGGTTGTGCTGCGGCAAAGGTGACGCCAAAAAACAGACTGACAATTCTTAGCTTTATCATGACACCTGCACCTCGCGAAACATCCCTGACATGTGATACATCAAGTGGCAGTGGTAAGCCCACCGTCCCATAGCGTCGGCTGTGACTAAGTAACTCACCTTAGAGCCAGGCTGCACGATAACGGTGTGCTTACGCGGAATATAGTTACCATCGCCTGTTTCAAGATCACTCCACATACCGTGTAGGTGCATAGGGTGATTCATCATAGTGTTGTTGACTAAGGTAATACGAACTCGCTCGCCATACTTAAGTTTGAGTGGGTCGGCTTGAGAACCTTTGATACCGTCGATCGACCACATATAGCGACTCATATTGCCCGTTAAGTGCAATTCGATTTCGCGGCTTGGCTCTCTTGGATCAGGGGTTTTGTTTAGATTGAACAACTCAGCATAGGTTAAAACCTTACGTCCGTTGTCGCGTAAACCCACACCTGGATCATCAAGTCGATACTGCGCTCCTTGCGCTAACATATCGATTTTTGGCCCTACCTTTAAATGGTCAAAATTGGCTGGGATTGCGGTTCCGTAACCAGCAGCTCCAGTAGCGAACTCTTGAATGATCTTAGGCATTTCACAATGCCCCATATCGGCGTGTTCTTGAGTACACGATGAGTCAACGCTCATGGCCATTGGCGCCGGCATTTCGCAGTGCCCCATGTCAGCGTGTTCTTGGGTACACGACGAGTCGCTGCTCATTGCCATTGCGGATGGCATTTCGCAGTGCCCCATATCGGCATGTTCTTGTGTACAGCCACCGTCCATGCCCATTTCGCCGTGGTTCATAGCTCCGTGGTCCGTTCGGACCGAACTCATCCCCATATCAGCGTGACTCAAGATAGGCTGCTCATCCATCTCAGGAATCTGCGCAACCAAGCTGGCATCTGGAGTAAGTGTTCCTCGCGCATAACCTGAACGATCAATTGCCTGGCAAAATAGGGTATAGGCTTGTTCGCTACTGGGCTCAACAATTACGTCGTAGGTTTCTGCCACGCCTATACGAAACTCGTCTACTGTTACAGGCTGAACATATTGCCCGTCTGAAGCCACCACGGTCATCTTTACACCCGGAATGCGTACATCAAAAAAGGTCATCGCCGCTGCATTAATAACTCGAAGCAATATTTTCTCGCCCTTTTTGAACTCACCCACCCATCCATCCGCGGGTGCTTTACCGTTCATTAAGTAGGTATAGGTACGACCTGTGACATCGGATATATCAGAATCAGACATCAACATGGTGTTCCACATCGCACGGTCTTTAAGCGTTGCGTCTAAGCCCTTTTGTTTAACGTCGCGATTAAAGTCCGCCAAGGTGCGCTCATCGGTATTGTAGATGTGCGGCATCTTTTTCAAATTGGCATAAACATCGTGCGTATCTTCATCACTCCAATCAGAGAGCACAACCACGTAGTCTCGATCGTAGCTATACGGAGCAGGCTCTTTAGGCTCAACAACGATGGCGCCGTACATACCCACTTGCTCTTGAAAACCCGAATGGCTGTGATACCAATAGGTACCGCTTTGGTTTACGTCAAATTCGTACTTAAAGGTTTCGCCGGGCTTTATACCCGGAAAACTAATGTGCGGTACACCGTCCATATTGGCAGGCAAAATAATACCGTGCCAGTGTATGGAGCTATCCATTGCCATATTGTTGCGCACGTTAAGCGTGACGCGATCGCCTTCTTTCCAACGTAATACTGGCGCAGGCACTGACCCATTAATCGCCATTGCCTGGCGGTTTTGGCCAGTAAAGTTAACCGGCATATGGCCGATGTCTAAATTAAAGTGGTTACCGCTAAGGCTGTTTTGCCCTGCTGCAGGTCGCGTAAGCAGCTCGGCTGCTTTAGCGTAACCGTTAGAACTGAGTAAGCCTGCAGCGGTAGCCGAGGCTAAGCCTGTTACAAAACGACGTCGAGAATTACAAAAATTGGTGGTCATTAGACCCTCCTAACAAAAATGAGTTATTAAAAAACTATTTGAACTGTTAGGAATTCTTAGGGGGCTGCTTCTCTAACCGTGGGTCCGGACTATGGAACTCAAGATCAATAAACGCGATTACTGCGTTTACTTGAGTGTTGGGCACATTAAGCGCGATGTTGTTGGCAATTACATTGCTGATTGCTGAGCAAAACACCTTACATGCGCTGACGGCTGAGTCGGTCTTAAGACTAGTCGAGACCTCTGAGTTCATTTGCTGGCAATGCGCCATAGAGTCGGACGCAGGCACTGAATTGGATTCAGTCGTTATTTGACCGGCACTCACTGGATCAACCGAAGGAAACGCATGCACAGCGGCAATACTCGACACGGCTAGGTAGCAGAGTAGCGAGAATCTTGCAGCTAAGTGAATAAACGTTGTTTTCATTGGTTTGATAATACAAGTTAAAGCTAAGTCTAAGTCAAGCCTGTACACGATTTCACGCGTGAGTTTAATGATAGTTGGGTCATGGTTTTGTTTAAACCGAGCTGTTTATTGGCTCAAGGCTGTTTATTGGCTCAAGGCTGTTTATTGGCTCAAGGCTGTTTATTGGCTCAAGGCTATTTTATTGGCTCAAGGCTATTTTATTGGCTCAAGGCTGTTCATTGGCTCAGGGCTGTTTAATCCCCTCCATTATCGGACAGTCTTCCTCGACCCCGCTTGCTTTGCAGGCGTTAAGCATTTTGCTCAAGTCCTTTTTCAGATGTTTTAGATCAGCTAGCCCTTCTTCCACTTCGAGCAATTTATCTTGCACGAGCCTTTGAACTTGAGGCTTTTCTGTAATCGGTGCTTTGTCCAATTCGATAAGCGTTCTGATCTCCTCCAACGTGAAATGCATTCGCTTTGCACGTTTTATAAAACGCACTCGCTCAATCTCGCGGTCTCCGTAGTTTCGTCTTCCACCCGCACTTTTGTCTACTAGTGGAAGCAATCCGATTTTTTCGTAATAACGTAAAGTGTGCGTACTTACGCCCAGTAGTTTTGCAACCTCGCCTATCGAACTCATTGACTGCACCTCGTTACATTTTTATTCACCAAAGCCTACACCTTTACTCTACGACCAACACGCCTTTATACATTTTCATTTGGCAATGAAATTCATATTCGCCAGCAGACATCTCTGGCAGCCTGATAGTTGTAGTTTGATTCACTATTAGTGTTTCGGCGATATCAAACTGCGGTATCAATAGCATTTCGGCACACGGCGATGCGTCTTTACGTAAAAACTTTAGCGCGTGTTGCTCACCCGTCTTTAACTTGATACGAGACGGCGAGTAATTACCATTCTCTACAACAACTGAGAAGCCGGCCTCGCTCTGTTCTACGGCTTTTGGTTTGTACAACCAAAACCACCATACTATTAAAACTATTAACAACGCTCCTGCTAGATTCACAATTAACATCTTTCTTCCTCATTCTGTTTTCTAATCTTCCTTAAATTCTATTCGGTGCGCTACGAAGGCTTAAACCAGCGTAACCTATTTGCATTACTGACCACTGTTAGCGATGACAACGCCATAGCTGCGCCGGCGATTATAGGGCTTAGTAGAATGCCGAAAAATGGATACAAAATACCCGCCGCTATCGGTACGCCTGCTGCGTTATAAACAAACGCACCAAAGAGGTTTTGCTTAACATTGCTTAACGTCGCCTTGCTCACCGATATCGCATCGGCTAGCCCGTGCAGCGACCCTCGCATAAGGGTTATGTCTGCACTCTCGATCGCCACGTCAGTTCCAGTGCCTATGGCAAAACCCACGTCCGCTCTAGCTAATGCAGGGGCGTCGTTTATTCCATCGCCGGTCATACCAACTACTTCGCCAGATTGCTGCAGCTCAATTACCTTTGCGGTTTTGTCTTGGGGCAGCACTTCTGCAAAAAATTCACCTATACCCACCTTTTTAGCTACCGCTTCGGCTGTGGCGCGGTTATCTCCCGTAAGCATAACAATACGAATGCCTTTGGCTTGAAGTCGCTTAATTGCGCTTACCGAATCCTCTTTGATTGGATCGGCTACTGCGATTATTCCAAGAAGCTCTGAATTAGCCGCTAGATACATAGGCGTTTTAGCCTGAGCGGCTAGGTCTTGCGCGTGTGTTATATAGCCGCTGATGTCCACTCCTTGCGCTTTCATTAAACGTTCATTACCAAGATAAACACGAGAGCCATTAACATCGCCCTCAATACCGTGCCCAGTAATAGCATTAAAATTGCTAACGACATCTGCCTCAACACCTTTATCAGTAGCGCTTTGCACTATAGCCATCGCCAAAGGATGTTCTGACCCCGACTCTAAGCTGGCAGACAATTGCAGAATCTGAGTCTCGCTTTGGGCATTAGCGACCACCACATCGGTCACCTTAGGTTCGCCCAATGTAATGGTGCCTGTTTTGTCTAACACCATAGTAGTGATCTTAGATGCGGTTTGCAGTGCCTCGCCATTGCGAATAAGCACACCTGCTTCGGCCGCCTTGCCCACACCCACCATAACCGACATGGGTGTAGCCAAGCCCAGAGCACATGGGCAAGCAATAATCAGGATAGTGGTCGCAGAGACTAAGGCAAACGCGACTGTAGGCTCTGGCCCAAAGTTCAACCAAAGCAAGGCGCTTACTACAGCAATGATCATGATGGCTGGAACGAAGTACGCCGAGATAACGTCTGCCAGGCGACCAATAGGTGGCTTAGAATTCTGGGCGTGTTTGACCATGTCGATAATGCGCGCTAACGCGGTGTCCTTACCCACCCGCGTTGCGCTAAATATAATCGACCCTGTTTTGTTTATAGTGCCGGCGGCAACAGAATCACCTATGCGTTTCTCTACTGGCATAGGTTCGCCAGTAAGCATCGATTCGTCGATGCTCGTTGTGCCCTCGTCTACTTGTCCATCTACCGGGATCTTTTCGCCTGGGCGTATCCGTATTCGGTCATTCAACTCAACATCTTCGATTGCTATATCAAGCTCTTTGCCGTCGCGGATCACGCGCGCTGTTTTAGCCTGTAGTCCGATCAAACGTTTAATGGCATCTGAGGTGCGCCCACGCGCTCTTACCTCTAAGGCTAGACCTAGATTGATCAAGCCAATGATCATTGCGGTTGCTTCAAAATAGACGTGGCGTGCCATTAGTGGCAGCGCATCGGGCAGCAAAACGACAAGCATCGAATACAACCACGCTGTACCCGTACCCAGCATAATTAGCGTATCCATGTTTGCGTTGTGTGACAGTAACGACTTAAACCCGCCCACGTAGAAATGCCGACCGGACGTTGCCATAATTGCAAAGGTCGCAACACCTACTATTAGCCAAGCAATGCGTTCGGCATTAGTAGTGACCGACATATCACCAATAAACAAACCGTACACCATTAGCGGAACACCCAAGCCAAGCGCTATGGCCGTGTCGCGTAATAGCTTATTGTAGTAAGCGTGGTCGGCGGCGTCTTTTTCGTTTATTACGTGTTCGTCGGACTTTTCCGTGGCGCTAGTTGCGTTGTAGCCAGACGCCTTTATTGCATCGATCAGGTCACTTTCGTCAACGTTTCCATAAACAGTCGCCATACTCTGTGGCAAATTCATTTGTGCGTCCGTAACCCCAGACACACCGTTTAATGCCTTTTCGATTTTACCTACGCAGCTTGCGCAGCTCGCACCGCCTACCAACAGATGATGGCGCTTGATACTAGATTGCGGTGTTTTAGTGTTTGATGGTGTCATCGGCCATTCCTCTAAAGCGATGTGTAATAGCATGAACAGGTCTCTGAACATGCTCGCTTAAACCTATCGTACAACTTAGAGCCAACTCTAGGTCAAGCTTTGTGTAGCAATTAATGTACTGTGATTAACCTAGACCTTAAAATCCACTTACGGTCTAATAAAACCTTCGATCTGGGTCGCTAAACACAGCCTACATCCAAAACCTCTACACCTTTTTTTCAGAGCCTCGGAGCACAGCGTTGAAAGCCAACCGGCGCGCCTATTTGTGTTATTTGTATGACGGCCTTTTCAAATTTGTGACGGCAACTGTATAGTTCGCGTTGACATCGTGCGCGAAGAAATAAATATCGAACCAAATCAACCAATCGAATCATTTTGTTATGAATAAGAACGAACTTGCAATGAATTATCTCAAGGGGAATGGTGTTGAGCTAGGTGCTCTGCATAACCCTATGGTTACAAATAAGGAATTATCGAACGTTGTATACGCCGATAAGTTGCCAAGGGAAGAGGCGATTATTGCATTTCCAGAACTCGAATCAGTTGTGAATGACATTGTTGAAACTGACCTAATTGTCGATTTGGATCAAGACTCCCTTACGTTTTTGGCAGAAAGAGAATTCGATTTTGTTATTGCAAACCGCGTTATTGAACATTTGGTAAACCCCATTATTTTTTTAGAGAAACTGAACGCCAATATGAAAGCGGGCGCTTTGCTCTTTCTAACGGTTCCTAATAAGGACTATACCCATGACGTTAATAGAAAATTAACCCGATATAGTCACTTGAGAATTGAGCGGTTTTTAAAAACTAAAAGACTCAGTAATAGTCACGTTAGAGACTATTTGAAGAACAAGTTGCCGGTGGAAAACGTACACCCACAAACAGTTAAATATTTTGAAAAGCACGGGCTTCCTTTAAGCTATTACAACGGCAATAAGATACCGCTCAACCCTTTGAAGAGGCGTAAACTTTTTGGTTACCAACGATCTCGCTCTATACATGTGCACGTTTGGAACAGAGAAACATTTGATTTCTTCTTGAGAAGAAGCATAGATCTTTATTCTCTAAAGTTTTCGATAGTCGAATACCTGCCTGCCGAATCCTCTCCAGGGGAGATGATTTATTTGCTAAAAAAGGAAAGTTAACACTAAATGCAATAAGCAAGTCTCTTTGACCTAGGAACACAACATTGAAAGCCAGCCGACTCTCACAAAAACTGCATAAATGGCTGGGTCTTATTGTGGGTGTCCAATTGCTGATATGGACGGTCAGTGGTTTTTATATGGTCTTGATGGATATAGATATGATTCATGGCGACCACCTTGTTGCAGAACAAGATAATGGCATTGATTTATCTCCTGAAATTCAAAAAGTATTGAATAGTGTTGTAAGCACCAGTCCTAAGGCGACCTCTATTACTTTGACCCGTTTGATGGGTCGCCCAAGTATTTTAGTAAAGCAGCCTTACCAGACGGAGGTATTCGATGCACATACGGGCGAGCTCATACCGGCTGTAGACGAGGCCCAAGCAAACCAACTTGCGACCAGTTATTACACAGGCTCCTCTGCGATTGCATCAACCACGCTACTCACTAAAAATCCACCGAGCGAAATTGGCGGTCGCGCCCTGCCATTATGGAGAGTGAATTTTGATGATGCATGGGGTACTACCTTTTATATATCACCCATTACTGGCGAGCTTTCGACTCGCCGACATACCTTGTGGCGGGTGTTCGATTTTGTGTGGATGCTGCACATAATGGATTACGATGAGCGCGAGAACGTTAACAATAAAATTCTACGTACTGTGAGTATTCTTGCGTTATTGCTCGTGCTTACTGGGATTTGGTATTTGTACTTCAGGCTTGATGTGCGCGGGTGGTTGCGGAGGTCTTCATCATGACCATTAGGACTTTGCATAAATGGTTAAGCATCATCATTGGCATCCAAGTTTTAATCTGGGTATTGAGTGGCTCTATCATTAGCCTGCTGGACCAAGATACGGTGCAGGGTAGAAGCACCTACAACGCTATGCCTCCTGTATCGGCCATTGGTGCTTCGCCAGTACTGTTCGACATTACAGAATTAGCTTTACCCGCGAATACCGAATTGCAGTCGGTGCGACTCGCACGCGTTGGCAACAAGCTTAACTACTTATTAGACAGCTCTGTTGGCACGTTAGTTTTTAATGCCTATACCGGCGAAGCGTTTGGCGTTAGCGAAGCACAAGCTCAGCAAACAGCCCTAAAAAGTTATAAAGGCACCGGGAACTGGGTGAGCAATGAATATTTTGCGAAGGGCTCAGAGGAATTAGTCGCCAAGCACGGTCATACGCCGCAATGGCGAATTGAGTTTGACGACTCTATTAACACGCGAGTATTTGTTTCAGGCATCGACGGACGAGTGTTAGCGCACAGAAACTGTTATTCGCAAATAGTCGACTTTCTACTCATGCTGCATTTTATGGACTATGCCGACGAGCACAGCTTTAACAATTTGCAGGTAAGAGTCGTTGCGTTTGCTGCATTGTGGTTGGCCATTTCTGGACTGTTGCTCGTGCAAAGTAGCTTTAGCCGACGCGACTTTGGCTTAAAAACAAGAACTAAGCATTAAGCCCTGCAACATATCCTGACGACCAAGCCCACTGGAAATTGAAGCCGCCAAGATGGCCGGTAACATCAACCACTTCGCCGATAAAGTACAAGCCTTTGTGTTCTAAGCATTCCATTGTTTTAGAGGACAAATGTTTTGTGTGCACGCCGCCTAGAGTGACTTCGGCCTTGCGATACCCTTCGGTGCCTGATGGCTTTACGTGCCATGCCTTTAACCGTTCGGCCAGCTCTTGTAACAGCGCGTCTTTACACTCACCTATTATCTGATGACTAAGTTGTGACCACCACTCTTGTAGCAGTGCTTTGACTAACGCGTTAGGTAATAGCTGATTAAGCACTGTATTAACGTGTGCTTTAGGCTGGTCGGCTTTGCTGCTTATTAAGGTGCCTAGGAGCTCTTCTAAAGTCTTGTTCGGCAATAGGTCAATCTCTACTTGTTGCCCCAGCTTCCAGTAATTTGAAATCTGCAAAATGGCTGGGCCACTAAGACCGCGATGCGTAAACAGCATGTCTTCGGCAAAGCTACGACCCGGCACAGTCACCCTTATGGGTACTGACAGACCTGACAAAGAACTGGATAATTCTTTTAACGCGCCTTCTAAGGTGAACGGTACCAGCGACGGCACCTTGTTAACCACCGTTAGCCCAAACTGTTGGGCTAGATAATAACCAAACCCGGTTGCACCGCCTAAGGTTGGAATAGACAACCCGCCTGTTGCCACAACGAGGCTCGCGGCATTAAACACGCCTGCGCTGCTCTGCAGCTTATACAGCGATGTCGGTTGCTCGACTGAGCTGACCTCAGTATTGAGTAAAATATTAACACCCACTTGTTGACACTCGGCCACTAGCATTGCCAAGATGTCTTTTGCTGAGTCATCACAAAACAGCTGGCCTAGTGTTTTCTCGTGGTACGCAATACCGTGCTTAGCGACTAAGCCAATAAAGTCCCATTGGCCGTATTGCGCCAACGCCGATTTAAAAAAATGAGGGTTTTGGGAAATAAAGTTGTCGGGCGTTACATCTAGGTTAGTAAAATTACAGCGTCCGCCGCCCGACATAAGAATTTTTTTACCCAACTTATTGGAACATTCGATTACCAATACTTGTTTTCCACGCGCGCCAGCCGTCATCGCCGCCATAAGCCCGGCCGCACCGCCGCCTAAAACGATAACGTCGTATTGCTTTGGAGCGAGTGGTTTAGACATGCGGTATTTTTGTTAGATGTTTGACTATTGAATTGTAATTGAATTAGCGGCTAAAGGTTAGTTTCGTGTGCGTATACACCATCTGCGGTATGTTGGTTTTTAGCTGGATGAGTAAGATTGAGTTAAAACTTAACTCACTCGGAAGCACGCCCAATGATCATTCGAAGTTTTGTCGTTTTCTTCTTATCTGTTACAGCCTCTTTTGCTGCTCAGATCACTCTAACCACAGATCCAGATACTGCAGGCTGCAATCTAGACGCCGCCGTTTTTAGCGTACTAGAAGGCGCGAATCGCGAAGGCTGTATAGCCATTGGCGCTTACGGTACCGACGACACTATTTTGGTTCCTGCAAGCATTCCGCAAAGCTATACCGCTCCTGCCGACTCGTTCGGCAACCCAGGCAATGCTGTACCTGCTATAGACAAGACTCTTGTTGTAAAAGGAATCGGAGGTCGAGCAATTATTAGCCGATCTGTAGGTAGCACTGACAATTTCCGCTTTTTTGAAATTGATAAAACAGGCGGCACGCCACTGGTTCGTTTTGAGAATCTTCGCTTTGAAGGCGGGTTCTCGGGTGGGCAAGGTGGAGCTATTTATTCTGATGATGCCGATATAGAGATTGTGAATTGCGAGTTTGTTCAAAACCAAACGAGTAACGCTAGCAATGGCGGCGCAGTGTACGTTCGGCTCGGATCGTTAAGCATAACAGGCTCTAAGTTCGAGCAAAATGCTGTTAATTTTGACGTCGGAAGCCTTACACCCGCGGGTGGCGCACTTAGTGTATTTGCGACTGATGTAAACATTGAAGAAACTCTTTTCATTGGTAATTCTGGAAACAACGACGATAGTCTTTTCAACGTTGGGCTGGCTGGTGCAATACAAGCAGAAGGCACGATAGGCACCCCATCTTCCGTTACTATCGCGCGATCTGTATTCCAAGACAATCTTGCAAGCGGCGTTGGTAGCGGCATTGGCGCTGCAATTATGCTGAGCGGCAATACTGCCTTAAACGTTTTTGATTCTACGTTTGTCGGCAATAGTGCAGGCACATCGGCTGCTGGAAACGGCGGTGCTATTGCTGTTTTCACCTCAACAGGAAACGATATTTTATTGGTAAATACAACCATATCGGGCAACACTGGTCGCCGAGGCGGGGGAATTGACATAAAGAGCTCGTCTGTATCTGACAACGATGAGAACACTCCGAACAATAGCCTGTTGATCATCAATTCGATCATCAGCGGTAACGAAGGAAGCGTTGCTTCTGAGTTCTCGTTTACAGACTGGCAGGCCGCCGACAGCTTGGTGGTGGTAAACTCGCTGATTGGTGACGACAGCGAAAACCGAGCTGATTCCATACGGATTCACAACAGTGACACCTCTGGTGTTAACAACGCTTTGGAATCAGGATCAACACAGTTGCTTATGTCTGACGAAGACAACATTGCCCTTGATGCTTTCTTACAACCTTTAGAAGCTTCAGGCACAGTAAAGGCACACTTGCCAGTTATTCCAATGGGGCTAGCGCATGACAGCGGCATAGAACTGTTTACGGTATTTGTCGGAGGCGGCTCTAAAACAGTTTACCCAGGCTGTAGAGGAACAGGGCTTGAAACCATTGCGACTGGTGACCCGGACCCTGCGTATAGAAACGACCAATTGGGTACCAGTCGTCCTAAAGGCGCCCAGTGCGACATAGGGTCGATTGAGCTTGATCCAGACGCAGACCAATTTTGTTGGACTCTCGTAACGAGCAATAACAAAGTGATAGCACCCTGTTTGTAGCCTAATGCCCCATTCTTATAGCCGAGCACTAATCTACTTGGCTATAGCGCTCACCTAACATGGGTATAATGCGTTTAGCGAAAACTACAACAAACGCTAATACCCAAAAACTATGAAGCTATCCTTACGCCTTGCGTTAGCCCTTGCGGTTACTGCATTACTCGTTTCTTTGCCGTCGTTCTCAGTTGAGGACCGGCATGTTGAATACCCTACTTATAGCGCACACGCTAACGGAATTAGTATTGCGTACCAAGACTTTGATGTCGCAGATGGTGTAGCAGAAAAAGGCACTATTCTTTTGGTGATGGGCTTAGGGGCACAGCTCGTTAATTGGAATGACGATCTTGTTTTGGCTTTGGCTGACGAAGGGTATCGCGTAATCCGTTTTGATAATCGCGACGCAGGTTGGTCAGAAAAATTTTACGACGCACCTACGCCCGGCCTATTCACCGGCATTCGCTTTAAGCTAGGGTGGTCTTTGAGCTCGCCTTACAAGCTTGATGATATGGCGGCGGACGCCATTGGCTTAGTTGACGCATTGGGTATAGATAAGGTGCACGTTGTTGGCGCTTCGATGGGCGGAATGATTGCGCAGATTATGGCGGCTCGCTACCCAGATAGAGTTGCTACTTTAACGTCGATTATGTCTACAACTGGCGCTGCGCATTTACCTTTGGGCACGGTTGATTTAAATATGTCTAGCGATGCTAAGTCTCGCCAAGAATTAATCGATGGGACCTATAAATTGGTAACTCAATTTGGTGGACGTGCGGCAAACTTAGAATACGATGCAACGTTTAAGCGGTTGGCGCGTTACTACGATCGCTCTCATTACGCTCCAGGCGGGGCGCGTCAGTTCTGGGCGATTCTAGATTCTGGGGATCGTGTAGAGCTGCTTAAAACTGTAAAACAACCAACCCTTGTTATGCATGGTGATGCCGATGCATTGGTGCCGGCATCAGGTGGAGAGCACACGGCGGAGGTCGTTGAAGGGTCTAAGTATGTTGTACTCAAAGGCATGGGCCATCATATAGACGAGGTAGCTCTACCCACCATTATCAAAGAAATCTTAGAAGTAGCCGCACTAGCGCCTAACCAATAACGACCGATGACCTGTAATCAATAATCAATGAACAAGTTCCTGATATTTACAAGCCTACTATTCATGACAACAACCACCCAAGCCAAGCCTACCCTCGAATACAACTTTGGTGAGAGTGACTGCGGACTGTGCGACTGGTTTGTAGTGCTCGATGGCGTTATGGGCGGGCGGTCTAAAGCCGAGTTTGAGCAGACCGAAAACAGCGCTGTTCTGAGCGGCACTATCTCGCTCGACAACAATGGTGGCTTCGCGTCTATACGCACGCCCTTTAGTGGGTTTGACCTGTCTGGGTTTAAGCAAGTAACGATTCGGTACCGTTCAACAGGGCAACAATTTGCAATGAGCTTAAGTAACTATAAGCGTTTTTATAAACCAAAATATAAGCAAGGCTTGCCCAACACCAACAATGAGTGGTCTACGCTTACGCTAAAATTAGATGAGTTTTATAAAGTGCGTTTGGGCACTAAACTTGAAGGCGCACCCAGCCAAGAAGACTTAGCTGAGGTAATTCGGCTGGGGCTCATTTCGGACGAGAAAAAAGCGAGTGCGTTCCAACTTGAGCTTGATTTTATTCGTTTTGAATAGCAACTGACTAGAACGGATTTAGCGTATAGCCTTGCTGCTGCAACAATGCGTGTGCGGTCATCGCAGACAACGACATTTTCACGCCTGGCAATAAATCCTTTGCATCAACGTCTGCGAATGCAGCCGATTGCCCACACAGAGCAATCGTTACGCCTGCCGCCATGAGCTGCTCTAGCAAGTCTTGATTAACATTGGCTTTGCTAAAGCGCTTTTCATAAGCCTCTGGATTTAGCAGCTGCGGACTTGCCTTGCCGTGCACTACTATTGCTACCTCAATGTTAGCTAGCGCAACACCTGCTCGAACATGCATATTAATGAAGCGCGCTACTGAATTAAAACTACGATTTACACCATCGCCTTGGACTTCTTCAAAAATATCGAACGCCACCTTAAAATGTTGCTCTGCGGCATTTTCAATACCGTTTTCAACGGTCGCATTTTCGCCATACTTAGCAAACACAGGGCCACGAGTAAATGCTTCGCCGCCAGCGAAAGACTGAGCACTGATTACCGCAATAATGGCGAAGGCGAGTATTGGAATAGTTTTAAGCACTGGGCTTCTCCTATCTATGGGTAGTACGTTTATTATGTTTGGATAATTACTCAACGCCTAACGCGTCTGGTTTTGAATAAACTCACGCGAGTCTTTCAGTAGCTGTACACGCGATGGTTCGTTTACATACATCATGTGGCCGCCAGTGTAATACTTATAATCAATTTGCTCGGCCTTAATGTCGTGTCTATTAAGCGTATATTCCGCATCAAAGAAAGGCGTTACTAGATCGTAAAAACCAGACGCTACCAGCACACGCATACTCGGATTTAAACGCAATGCCGTAGAGAGGTCATGCGCCGTGTTTACGTATTTTGGTTCCCATTATTGACCTACAGGAGTTAGGTTCCAGTTCCATTGATCAGACAACTCAGGATCAGCTGGCGCTAGGTACAAACGGTCCCAACGCACCTTTAGGTCATCCCGCATGTAACTCATTAGTGCAGATGTATAAGCAGGCGATATTGCTAGGCTTGCTGCGTCACCCGATGGGTCTGCATTAAGGTCGTCCACTTCATCGTACACATAACGCGCATCTAATAGACCAATGGCTAGACCTTTGTCGCGCAACAGCTCTTTAGCAAAGCGAAATCCTTCTACGCGCAAATTAGCGCGTTCGATATATTCTTTAGACAATCCGGTAAAATACGCTAGGCGATCACGCACTTGGTCGCGTGTTGTTTGGTCCAGAGTGTTGCCTTTAAATAATGCCGGCATCAGCTCGTCTGTAGCAAAACTACGCGCCTGCGCAAGAAACTCGTCTCTGTCGGCGGGTACTGGTGACACCTTGCCGTGATACAACGCCGCCGCCATAGTAGGTATATAGGTGATGTAGCTCGTTAGGTTGTCGCGCACGTAGGGGCTTGAACCTGCGTAGTCGAGCGCTTGGGATACAAAGATCAAGCCATTTACGCCCATCTGAAAATCGTCTTGCAACAACTTTGCAACAGCAGCGGCTCTTGTTGTGCCAAAGCTCTCGCCTAAGATAAAGCGTGGCGAATTCCAACGTCCGTTTTGAGTAGTCCAATCACGAATAAATTCGGCCATTGATTGTGCGTCTTCCTTCAAACCCCAAAACTCTTTACCTTCGTGATCGCCAAGCGCTCGCGAATAACCTGTACCCACAGGATCAATAAATACTAAGTCGGTAACATCAAGAATCGAATCACTGGCCGCCTTTACTTCAAACGGGGTTGAGCCCGGATGCTTTGCATCGCTTGGCACTACAACTCGCTTAGGCCCAAACGTACCCATGTGTAACCAAGTTGAAGCAGAGCCTGGGCCACCGTTCCATACAAAAGTTACAGGCCGCTTGCTGCCATCAGGGCTGTCTTTTTGAATGTAGTCAAAACTAAAGATGCTCGCTTTAGGCTCGCCCTTTAAAGTACGCAGGTAGGTTTCGCCAGCCCGCGCAACGTATTTGATGGTTTTACCGTTAAACGAAGCAGAGTGGTTGCTTACAAACGCTGTGGGCTCGGGTATATCAGTTGGCGCCGCCTTAGGTTCTTCTGCCGTAGAGTCGGCCATTACGCCTATAGGCAAAAGTAGGCTTATAGCTAGAAGGAAGGTGAAAGCTGAACGCAGCGAAGTAGCGAAGTAGCGAAGTAGCGAGTGTGATTTGCATAGTGAAATACCAATAATTTTAAAAAAATAAGCATAGTTGCAGTTGAGCAATGGAACAAGCCCCTCTTAAGTTTAGTAAGAAATGGCGTAGTTGTTGACGCGAGAACGCGTTTTAGTACAATTTAGGCTGTTAAAACTATTAGCATTTATTTGTAAATTACTCTTTACACCCGCAAAAATTGCTGTATCGTTCCACTCAGCACTAAAGTTCAGCAAGTTTAGACCCCCGTTATACGTATATTTCCTCAAGCACATCCTTCTAGTTTTAGCAGTTTGTTCCTTCAGAAAGTTTTTACCTGTTCCGAGTTCTTAAATTTTCGCTCCAATTTTTTTAGCTACAACCGCCTTTCGAGGCAAAATTTATTAAAAACTTATTATAGGTATTAAACATGTCTACAAAAACTACTGGAACCGTTAAATGGTTCAACGAAACTAAAGGCTTTGGATTTATCGAACAAGAGTCAGGTCCTGACGTATTCGCACACTACAGTGCAATTCTAGATTCAGGCTTCAAGACTTTGCAAGAAGGCCAAAAAGTTGAGTTTAACTTGACTGAAGGCGCTAAAGGCCCACAAGCTGAAGCAATTGTTGCTCTGTAAATCTTTATAGATTTAGACCAATAAAAAGTTTAAAGGTGTTTGCTTAGCTCATATCTTTAGACTGCTTAAAAAGCCCAATGACTATTTTAGTTGTTGGGCTTTTTTTATGGGTGTTTGGTTTTTAGAAACTCTAATGGCAGAGCAAACTGTCTTAGCAAGTTAGTTGATCCTAATAATCCATGCTAGGGTATTCCTAGGGTTCGGACGTTGTCGGATTTATCTGCGTATTGAAAGAACACCGCTGAACATGCGTTGCTCTCAATTGCTCCGCATCAATTAGACTCAATTTTGGAATAGCGTAATGATTAGAACTAGCTTTCGTCTCTTCGTATTTATATCGGCCGTATCGACGGCATCATTCGCAATTGCGCAAAACAAAGTCGTGATCGTTCCAATGGCAGGTGATGATGTTGCACTGGCTCAAGAGCATTACCGGTATGCGGGATTGGCGGCATTGACGTCACCTGGGTTTTATACGGGATGTAGCTCGCCTTCGTTCAATACGCCCAGCCAAGTAACCCAAGTGGTTCTTGCGGCTCACGGGTCCGCTAGGTGACATGGACACTAGACGTTCGGGTTTCTAAAGACTTTGGGGGTTTTGTATCAATAACTGGTTCAGCTGAATCCTTTAGCTCATCGGACGGCGACGAATCTTCAAACATAGGTACTCACAAAATACTAACGTTGGACCCAGACTCAACTTATCGGTTTGATGTAGCTATGACAAACTTGACTTCACCAATCAATTTTTGCGAGTTAGTGATGTCGGTTAGTTACAAACAACCAGAAGGGCAAAGTATTTTGACCTTAACGCCACCGGTGTAACTGGTACGCACTCCTAGCGCTAAGCTCTTGAATCACTAAAACGAGAAAGACCCGTGTGATGCGGGTCTTTTTCGTTTTTTTTCAGAGCTATCAAGCCGCGTATTCTCGCAACGGTCCGAAGTTAAAATTAGAATTTTGTTTTGCGCTCTCTAGCTCATAGTGACTTTGCAGATTTATCCAAAATTCAGAAGTTGTGTCAAAGGCATTAGAAAACCGCAGTGCGGTATCACCAGTAATCCTGCGATGACCATTAATAATGCTGGTCACGCGGTTTGTTGGAACTTCGATATGCTTCGCCAATCTATTGGCACTAATACCCAACGGCTTTAAGAACTCTTCTAGTAAAATTTCCCCAGGATGAATTGGGTCAATGGTAATCGCAGATTTCGACATTTTCTATTTCTCCTTCGTTCCAATTAAAACAGATTCGCCATTGTCGGTTGACTCGTATCGAATGTTGCCCCTTACGATCACCTATGAGTGCCTCTAATTGATTTCCAGGTGGAGCCCTCAAATCTTTTATGTGTGCTGCTGAATGAAGCATCAACAACTTTCTAACAGCTATACGTTGGATCGCTGAATAACGCTTAGATGATCTTAACTCGAACAGCTTTTGTGTGTCTTTATCAGCAAAGCTATTAATCATGAGTGATATTATTCTGTTATACGTAACACGTAAAGTTTAAATTTCAAATAAAATGCACGAAGCACAACTTCACACTAAATAATACGAATATTCGCACGCACTTTGCCTACATAAGCATCGCCCGCTTCACTGGGACCGGTGCGTCCAGTGTTGTATTGGCGGAGTGATTGATCTAAACAATCGTCGTCAATTTCTTCACCACAGACTCTATCGACTATTTCCTTAAAAATTGCTGAGCCAATCATTACGTTGTTACAGGGATCAATCGTAGTCACTGTAGAGGCGCCCATGCGTTCTATATGCCAACTATTAACCTGCATCAGTCCAACACTAATATTCACGCTATGCTCGAGTGATGCCGTACCAACGGCGATTGCGTATTCGATTTCTTCGATGTTTTTGGGTAATAAATAGTAGCCGCTATAGTCGTAACTGCCCGAGAGGGCATAAACGTATCCCGAGCTTTCTGTTAGGACGATGGCTTCGATAATAGGCGCAGGTATGTTGGGTACTGCACATGCCATCACTAATTGCGTTAAGGCGTCGCCCACTAACCTCATTCGTTGACATATTCGTAGTTGGTGGCCGATATCAGGCCTGTTTCAACAGTTTCGGTTATAACTTTTTCAGTCGCTCTAACCTCAACCGTTTCAACTGACTGCGCATGGACCGCATTCGCATCAAATAAATTATTCATATCCATCTCAATATTACCCGTCATCGGTTTATCTCCGTTGTGTAAAAAGAACGCATCGTGTGCGACTTCATACCCTGGCCGTAGCGCAGTAACAGTAATTGTTTTAAGAGCGGTGTTGTAGCTTGCTAGCGGACCCCATTCGCGAGCTATTGCCTGGGCGTTTACTGAACTATTCACCTCGGTAGTAATCTCGACTGAATCGCCCAATGCGGCGAGTTGATAGGCATTTCCGAAACCGTTATTAAAGCGACGTGAACCGTCAATAGTGTATCCCGGCAACAAGCCTGCAGTGAGCAAAGCATCCATATCAGCGGGCCATGAGCTGCCGCCTTGCACATAGAATGCTTTTGCGGCATTGGCTATTTCGTAAAATCCGCGAAGTGTGTATTGCTCTGCTACAGTCTCGGTGTATTCATCTCTCAATGGAATAAACTGGATCGTCAACAGGGTAAGTACGCTTAGTACAATGGCTAGCTCAAGCATCGAAAAGCCTGCTTGTTTTTTGATACTGGAGTGTTTGGCTACATTAAACATAGTCTTTTTTCAATTGGGTAAGCCGCTCCCGATGGCGTTTGAGGAGCTGTATCTTGATAGAAAAGTTCTTCACTAAGATAAGAAAACTCGTCGCGGTATTGTCTAGATCTTTCTGGGCTCAAGATGATTCGAATTCGCGTCTCTGTTTGTGTTGAATGAAGCGGATAGAGCAACTTCAAAACAGTCAGCGTTTTTGGAAAAACACTCGACGCGTCAATTATGGCAGCTCCATTTCGCCAACCTATAAACCGCCATACTATGTTGGTGTTGGGTGAGCTAATATTGTTAGCCGTTTTTATCAAGGGTAGGGTTAGTGTTTTGGAAAAGCCTATATCCGTTAGCTTTACGGCTCCAGAGTTTATGAAATCAACGATATCTAATTGTGCATTTACAGGCAGAATCTGACTGGTTAAGGTTGAACCATCACTTGTATCTGTATCATCCAAGCAACGTTGCCGAGCGTAAGAAAACATAACTTTCTCAACTTTTTTAGCTTCGGTAAAAATCAATAGATCTTGAGTCGGCGTGGTCCAACGCGCTAAAGCAACTAATGCCATTAAAGCAATAAGCGAAACTACAATTATGTATTGCTGAGCCATAGATCGTAACTTCGCTTATGCTTGCATGGTTGAATTTAGGTTAGGTCCAACCTTTATTCAATAGTAAGTAGAAGGCGTGGGCCAACCGACGCGTCCGTGCCTGTCGTTGCATTAGCCGCTGCGCAAAATGCGCTTGCCACTCCATCCGCCGACTCACCGTATCTTGATTTCAACGAAGCACACGCTGCATTACCATCGGTGTCGTACATCATTAATGCATCAGCGTTGCCTGCGGTTGGATCAACATCCACGTTCAAACCATAGGCATTTTCTGCGATACCGTCTGTAAACGGCTCTATGTCATAACCATTGCTGGCCATTTCATCCATTGCAATACCACTGTAATCGTTATTGGCGATTCGATAGAGCTTTGCGGCATTGACAATTTTAGAGACTTCCAAAATCGCTGAGTTTTTCTTAGAAGAGCTAAAGAACCCAGAGGATGCCGATACAACTGCGATGGTTGCGATTGCAATTGCCGCAACGATTGCAACATATTCGATTGCGGTAAAACCCTGTATAGATGCTTTCTTGTAAATCATTATTATTCCCCTTTTTGTTATGAGACTTCTATTGGTGTAATAGCTTTAATTTGTAAAACTTTTGGTTGTATAACTTTTAATTGTTAACTTACTAATTACTTGTGCCGTGTTACAACGCATCTGTTCCTGCTTGCATCACTTGCACAAATTCGAATAAGCCCAGTATCAGCATCAAAGACATAATCATAGTTAATGCTAATGTGAGACGGCCTAAGCGCTTAAAGTTGCGGTTTAAGAGCACACCGGCAATGTATTGAGTTACGCCAAAACTGCTCGCTAACTCATCGGGTGTGTCGTCGGCTGCATTGAGTTCTACTAGGTGGTAATTTTGATCGGATAACACTCGCCCACGAAAACTAGGAATAGACGACTCGCCATCCACTAGCTCGGCCAATACCCACAACAGACGAGTATTTTTAAAATGGGAGGTAGCGTAGATGTCCGCGAGTATTTGCACTGTGTCTTGAATAGGGATGCGTTGACGCATAAAGGCCGCGACGATTCCGCAGACGTCATACTCGAACTTGAGGTCGTACAAATTAAATAGAAAGAACTTCTGCGCAAGGGTTCTGTCTTCAACGTTGGTTATGGTCTGACGGAAATACAGATAGACAATAGAAAACACGATCAAAGCTATCGCTACGTAAGGGCCATAGTGCAAAACAAAGTTACCTATTTTGAACAACATCATGTCGGTACTACTCTTACCGACCTGAACCAATACGTTGTTATAAGTGTCTTGATGTGCGGCAGACAAATACACCATAAAACCGAAAAGGTACGCCGAGGCAATAATGTAAACAACGTTTGCAAAGACTACTGTGCGCCAGAAAGAAACGTCCTCGCTGGTACTTTCTCTTAAATAAGCCACCGCTTGTATCAGCCCTTCGCGACCATTAAGCGACTCACTTTCGGCTAGCAACTTCGCCTCCATTGTAGAAAAGTGCCCTAGGCTGTCCCAATACTCGGCAATTGGCTTTCCATCACGAAACGCATCCAACGCCAACCCGGCAACATCGCCAACAACTGGTGTATAGGGGTGAGCATGCATGGATTCTAATATTCGGCTCATTGGAGTACCGCTTTCCAGTTGAGTCGCAAATACCATCAAAAAGGTATGTCGCTCGCCGAAGTCGAACAGTATGTAGCGGTTTTGCCAGTTCAAGAGCGCCCTAAGCATTGATTGCTCCAGCGCGAAGTGCCGCCACTACATTGCTTCGTTTAAACGGATCGATTTTATCTTCGACCAAAGTAGGATCAAACATACCCTGCATAACTTTGTTAGCGGCATGACTGTGTTTGGTGTAGATGCCTTGGGATTCCATATACTCACTAATAAGGTAGTGTTGCTTGCAGGCAACGAGCTTGCGCACATCTTGAGTCATCTCCAACACTTCAGCGATGAGCGTGATCCCTTTTATTCCGGTTTTACGACACGCACTACAACCATCAAAATTTCTATAGAAGATTTGGTGACCTTCGAAGATTTCGCCGTAATGGCCTGTTTTAACCTGATTGTCGTACGCGGACATATTGGGCTTATGCATGAAGGGCCGCTTACACTTTTCGCACAGAATGGGTACAAGATTCTGCGACACCACGCCGTTGAGAAAACCTTCTACGGATAAATCATCTCGCTCCATACCAAGCTTAATGGCCCGAGGAAACGCCGCCGCGATACTATTTGTATGCATGGTCGTCATTACTGACGTTCCTGCGTAGGCCAAAGACGTAGCGGCGTGCGCCGTTTGTTGGGACCTGATCTCACCGACAATTAGATAATCAGGGTCTTGGCGAACCATGTCTTTCATTACGCGGCCCATTTCGCTGTCGTTATCGTTGGCTACTTCAAAGTGAGACACGTTGGGTAGAACCACTTCAATTGGGTCCGCAACTTCACACACTGCATATTCGCGCGGGATGTGTGCCATGATTGTTGTTAGCGTTGTTGATTTTCCTGAGTTAGTCGGCCCGGTGATCAACAACAAGCCTTGGTGCTTGTCGGTAACTCTTCGTAAATGCGCTAATTGGTTAGCGGTATAACCAGCCACCTCAAGGGGTAACAATTCTTTGATATTGCGTATACGGGACACAACTGTAACGCCGCGCTTCTCTGGGCTTGAGTTGGCACGAACCATAAACTCCGCTCCAGTCTCAGTGTTGTATTTAAACGACGTATCAATCGATTGCTGCATCGAAAAATCTTTGCCGCCTTTCGTGGTATTGAACATGGCCGTAATAATTCGCTTAGCCGTGCTTGCCTCAACAATTTCATGTGGTCGGAGCAACTGATTCACTCGAAAAAGAATTATCGCCTCTGACTCACGATAACGAATATGGATATCACTCGCCCTCTGACGTATCGCTTCAAGAAACAACTGGTTAATTTTCTCGTTATCTAACATTGCGATGCCAGATGTCTGTGCTTTACTAAGCCCTTCTATATAGGACTGATAAATCGTTTCTGAAACATAAAAGAGCTGTACGGCATGTCCGTCGGACATGCTCTTACACAATGCAATTAGATGGTTTAACGCCTGAGCTGGAGAGCTTTGTAACCTGGGCTTTACTGCAAAGACCTCGTGTTGCTTGGTGACCAAACAATGAAGAGAGGGGTTCTTGTCTAAAATGATTTTAATGCGCGCGTCGGTACTAGGCGTTTTAGCAAGTATCAATCGATAATCGCCCACTTCACCTTCGCGGTGTACGACTACATCTCGCTCAATTCTTGCTACGCCCGCTTTGGAGCGCACAGCTGTCTTAGCCGGTTTTGTGGCTCGACTGGGCTTAGTTATAGAGCGATCAAACCACCCCATGTTATTCCCACTCCATTTTTCTGATCTCACCAATATCGCTACGTAGGGTTATCTCGTATACGGGCCTTGCGTGTCTTTTCTCGCTGGTGCGTACGACAACGACAGAAGCAAGTTTAAAACGGGTGCCGTTTATTTCGACCTGGCCGCCAACGTAAACAACTTCTGGGGCTCTCTTGCCAACGAGAAATATTACTTTCGTAGGCCGTGCAGGATTTTCGTAGCTTCTTACGGCAATCGGCTTAATGTGCTCATTGGATTGCGGGGGAATTACGGCCGCTAAAAGCGGTTTCGGTTGGAGTGTTACTGGGTTTGCACTAACACTCCGCTGCGGCTCACTGACCGCGCTCTCGGCCCTCGCAGCCTTTATACGGGCAGTCTCGCTTTCGAATAGACTGGTGAGTGTTTCTCGCGCAGTTTTATCTACACTCAATAAAAGCTTGGCCTGATCGGCGCGTGTTCCTAAAAGGGCAAGATCACTCAAAGTTGAGTTGATGCTGGTTAACAAGCCATGAACCTCGCGAATGTTTTGGGTCGCTAGTTCTTGTTCAGAAGGTGTGTATGCTTTCTCTCGTTCCATTACTGGCGAGACGCGTTCTAATTGAGCGTTTCGTGCTTGACGTTCCGCGACCGGGTCCGACTGAGCAACTGCAAAGCTAAGCATAGAAAACTCAAGAATGATGGCCACGGCGCTTATTACAATTTTATTGAACATGTTTATCCTCTTCCAACTAATCGCATTTGAATGTTTATTTGAACAGAACTCGGGCCGTCAAAGCTCAACCGCAGTGCTTGTGTGTACGATGGAATTCCGATCATCAAATTCGCTAATTCGTATAAGCTTCGTGTCGAGTTGTATTCGCCAACAATATTGATTTCGCCTTCTTTGATTCCGTAAGCATTTAGTGCAGGTGTTTGACTCGATCCAGAGAAACCCAAACGAGGTAGGGCAGACTGCATAGTTACCAAATAATTTTCGTAAACTTCTAAGCCAAACTGTAACACGCTTGGCACATCTCGACCGAGCACCAGCTTTACAGACCAAGTTGATTGGTTTTCTGATTCTGTGCTTACCGCATTTGCAGCGGACAAAGCAACCTGATAGCTAGGGAGTATTCCCTGTAGTTTATGATGGTCGTAAAACTGTATAGACGTTTGTTGCTTCACATTGCCGTGCAGCTTTACTTCTCCTCCACCGATCTCAACGAGAGTCAGCCCGTTGTTTAGGTAGTATTCCAAATGGTCTTCTAACCAACTGGCGTAAACACGCAACTGCTCTACGGAACTATCCTTGCCTACTTTGGGAGGAATTACGGCGGCTCTTTTTTGCTGTTCTATTCGCTCTTGCTCAGATTGATAGGCTCTATAAAAATAAAGACTTACCAACAAGGTTAAAATAAGAACCACACTAATGATTAGCCTCCTGATCTGTGCTGGATGCCTATAACCCGCTGCAGAAAAAGCCTTGGTCTCAGTTTGAAAAAGGTGGGCTTTTGTAACCCCTCTGCCCCTTAATAGAAGGGTCGCGTCTATGATGCGTATCCCCATCTCGTTTGCGCCCTTTACTCCCTGTAGCGCAATAACTTCGTTCTGACCTAAGTCATTCGAATCAAACTGCTCTATAGGCACCAACTCTTCGCGAATGACAAAACCAGAAGCCAAGTTTGCTAGATAGTAGGTTTGTCCAAATTGAGCAATTATTGTTTCGTCTTCTAACTGGTACACCACCGCCATATGTTCGATCTGAGACGAGAGCGATACACCGGCTACACGCGACACTTTTAGTCCTGTTGGTGTAAATAAGCAGTAACGCGTTCCTTGTGCTTTTATAAAGCGAACGTAAAGATTTACTCGCTCACGGGCGGGAAGCTGCGGGTCCGCTATTTCCATTTTCGGATTAAGAACCACCGGCACCCGAACACCCGATACCGGATCAACTATTCTCTGGGTACTATAATTTTCTCCCTTACCAAACATGATTAATCCAGGATATTGGAAGTAACGAAAATGAGTGACTGCGTACGCGTTTCGTTCTTATCGACACTGTCGCCGAGTATTGGAATGAGACTTCCATTAACAACGTCATGAGCCCTAGATGAAGTTACGGACCCAGCAACCGCGATAGTTTCACCGTCGATCATCGCGAACTCATACTGACTTTGCGCCACCTCTGTAACGGGTAGTTTGCCTGAGACCCGACCTATTCCTTCGCCACCCCCAAACTCAAAGTCATCAAAACGCACAAGACTAGAATCCTCTATCGTCATTTGTATATAAACTCGGTCTCCAGATATTGTTGGGTATAACTGAATAGCTGTTCCTGTATTAGCTTCCTTTGTTTCGATTGTTGGAGTGTTAGATTGGGTGATTCCTGAGGTAGTTTGATCCACGGTTACACCCGAGACGTAAGGCGTAATGCGCGTTCGAATTTCATTTACTTGCTCGTTATTGCTTACAACAAATTCTTTTGCAGTGCGTTTAGTCACCGCCCCTTTGCCTCGTAGCACTCGAAGCAAGGCACTAGCCCCGTTTAACGTGCTGTCGGCGTTGTCGACCCGCAGACCCAAAGAAGTTGGTGCGCTTTGTGTGTTGACCAGGCCGCTACCGGCTACTGCAAAATCTGCAATAAATCCTGTGAGGCTATTTGAATCTGCAAGCAAACTCTTCATATCAAAATCAAAGGAGCGCTGACCCAATGCGCTCAGGTTTATGTCGTAAATGTCTAATCGAATAGCCACACGACGACCAGCAGAATAGTTGAGCTGGTCAACGTACTGACCTACTTGACGAAGAACAGACTGAGTTGCTTTAACCGACACTGAATTGGCCGCTTGGTTAATTGTGAACGTATTTGGCGACGGCACTATACTCAACAAAGACGAGCGCATTTCCGCAAACAAGTCAGCCGAATCTGAATCTGATCCTGAAGAGGCCGACTGATTCGCAAATCTAAAACCTTGGGCGGTGCTGCGTGTGTTCGCCTTAATAGCGAATGTTTGCAGCAGAGAATCAGAGAAAACTACAACGCCGTTTGCAACTGAATAAGACCAGCCGGCTTGGCTCGATATTGCGTCAAGGTGTTGTTTTATCGTAGATGCCTCAGGCGGGTTGGTTACCAACATCACACTATTTTTTGATGTGGCGTTATCGCCGCTGCTCGTTACAGGAACAACTTCTCCCGTTGGAAGAGTAAGAACGCGTTGGTTTAACTTTTTGTTCTCGTTACCGTCAATTTCCTGCAGCTCAACTCGAAATGGCCGGCCGTCTAACACTGTTGCAATGGCAAGCCGTACTGGCGTGTTCTCATAGCGAACACTCACCTCGTCGCGTAACCATTGTGCCGAGCGCGGAATACGCACCACTCGTATTGGTCTTGTTGCACGTTCTACTTGTGATTCTAGATAGCGATCATCCGATTCGCGCGCAACTTCGGTTTTGCGTATGTCTTCGTCAACTCGCTTGAGTATCCCTACTGGGTCTTTGCGCGCCGAGGACTGACACGCCGTTAATGCAAGTAACAAAAGCATTACGCTAACGATCTTGTTTGAAGGACTTACCATTCCTTAATCTCCATTCCTTCTAAAATTGCACCACGACTCGGCTCGAAATCTACCGTTCTGTCTAGGTTATTGCGCGTGCCGCGTACGAGATAACTCGCTTCAACTGACTCAAGCAACTTAGCGATACCGTTTACCTTTAACAGGTACGCTTTAGGAATCTCCATATCGTATTCATACTCTTCGTCGCCAATTCCCCAACGACCGATAGTAAAGTCACACATCTTTAATAAACGAATAAGATTCGCTTTGAGCAACCCTTCTGAGAATTGAAAATCGGCACACTCAAGATCTGAATCGTCCACGGATTTTTGAGAAATCAACTCTTCCTCTGCTGATACTTCAGGAGAGAAAGGGTCAAACAAATCATCATCCTCAGGGCCAACCATTGACTGCGAAAAATCCGAGTCCCCAGCACCCATTGATCTTTTTTGTGGGCTGGAGATGATTTCTGTTGGTTGTACTCTTGTCGCTATTACCGTCGCGACAAGGTCCGTATCTTGGTAACTAGCAATCAACGACTTAGATGGTTTGTCGGACAGCTGAGAGTATGACTGGCGAATACGCCACCCTGACTTAGACGCAGATGAGTTGACCTTAGCTTGAGTTTTATCTGAGCGCACAGAAGCTTCAGCTGTGAATTTAGGTTCAAACCTAAACTCCGCGCTAATCGATAACGGCAAACAGAAAAAGACGACGGTTATGGTGCGCAGATGAACCTTGCGCACCCGATCGGTATATCTCACTAGACTCCCCCCGAAGTTGTAAGAACTCCTTTGTAACATCACGAGGCTCGTAAAAACAAGCCTTAAAACTTTTAGCCGCGACCCATGTCCGCACATTCACTTGAGTAATGAGAACTAGTCTTGCTTGCTATAAGCCTTAACAATGGCGTACAGCATGACTTTACTGTACTGAGCTATAAGCCCATCAACCATTTGATTGCTCATCATGTAATCGAAAACTTTGTTGTCAGTTATTTTTACACCAGGCCATATTTCTCGCAGTAGGTCGTGAGTTTCCAAAAAGCAAAAATACACTTCCGCTTTTTGTTCATCACGCTCGTCCGCGCTTAATGGCTCAAAATCTTCTAATCGTAAGAGATCACGCTGACGCGCAGTAAGTGCGCCTGTCATGTAAATAGGGAACAACTCTGGATTGGTTTGTAACATGTCGAAACTCCATTTCGTTTGCCCATTCGACAATCATTGTCGGGGCGTTGCATTGACGACTTTAAAAACTTTAAACCGTTGGTTTTTGAGACGAGTCTTTAAGTCTTAATGTGCACAATCCTTGTGCGCTTAATCAATACACCTAGCGATGTATGACTTGCATCATGTTAATTTGGTAGAGCTTTGTCAACCGCTTTAAAAAAAGAGAGGTTGGCTTTTAGTTTGTACTAGGCGAGTACTGACAACCCTTTTTCGGCTACCAAATTCAGCAGTTTGAGTGAAGGTCCATTTGGTTTTTTTTGTCCTTGCTCCCACTTTTGCACCGTTGACTTGCTAATATTTAAGTACTCCGCAAACACTCCCTGGCTAGCTTTTGATTGGGTGCGAATGCGTTTGATCTGTGTAGCCGAAAATTCTTTAATGGGCGGTAGGCACAGTGCATCGAATTCACGCAAGGTAACGTCCTTCATCAAGCCTGCGTCATGCAGCTCTTTCGCACTTTCGCACATTACCTTTAAGATTGACTTATCCATCACTATTTATCTCCACTAGAATGTTATCTCTTACTGCCTTATCTAACTCTTCCTCGTTATAACCTAGCAATAATATTGCATAGACTTTTAGTGCTTTTAACTCTTCTCTTTTGATGTTCGATTTCACATTTTTAGAAAAACCGTAAACAAAAAATGCTCTACGCTTACCGCGATAAACTAAGAGGGTTCGAGCGCCTCCACGCTTGCCTCTACCCGTTAATCCAACGCGTTTTTTAAACACGTTTCCACCTAAAGCCACACCTATCAGACCATGTTCAATTTGTTCTGTCGCTTCTCTTAAAGCATCATCGGATAAACCTTCTTTTGAGGCCCATTTATCAAACGCTTTGTTTTTGAATATGCGCATATTTGTTGTTGCGCACCGACGGAAAACTATAGCACTTAGTGCTATATTTAATCAAGACGCTTCATCGCCCATCTAAAAGCGCCTGTCCTCGCTAGCTCTCGCTAGCTACTCGCTAGCTTTCTGTTTACTGCTTTTCCTTAGCAGGAACCTTATGTTGCTGTAAAAACTGAGTAAATATGTTCGCTACAGTTTCAATGGAGTCTTTTAACCGGTGGTCTCCCGGAATTAAGTGCAATACACAGTTATTGCTTTTTGAAAACTTAATTGAATTCTCTGGGGGAATAACATCATCAGACCAACCATGAACGATTTCAACGTTATTGCTATATGAGTAAGCCTGTTTTTCATAGCCTGGAATAAATAGAGCTGGAGCTAACAAAAACACTCCCTTTGGTTTAATTTTTTCTGAGGCTACCAATGATACATAACCGCCCATACTGGATCCAACTAATATTACTTCTTCATCATCTTCTCCGTCTAAAGACTGGAGAAGATGCTCAACGCGAACATCTGGGTCAGTAATATTTGAATAATCAATGCTATCAACCTTACAACCATGCATTTTTGCAATGTTTGCTAGTTTAGTGATTTTACTACCCCATGGGCCGCTTTCTTTGCCATGTGAAAAATACACTTTCATACTTTATCTCTTGTTTTTAACCAGTCTAATAAATAGATAGTAGCCTAAAAGCGTCTGTCCTCGCTGGCTGTCTTTTAACCGACGACTTAACTTAGCACTAAACTTGATGCACTAGTATCGAACCGATTCATAGCTCACGATTATTCCTCTTGCCGCGAGCATATCTTCCACGAATGGTCCGACACTTCGGCTATGGCTTATATTAAATCTACAATACAACCTAACTGCGTAACTGATGATTTCCGGCGGGACGCGATAACGTTTGTAAGTATTCATCCCGAAATTATGAATGATATCGAATTAACTTGTCGGTAGCCTGCTTTACCTTCTAAGCACCCAATGGTATGACAGTAACTCAGTTATTCGATCTCTCTTGGACTATGGTTTTCTTCTCTGAAATTTCTGTGTTGCAGCTGCAAAGCGCATTGGGCCTTGTAGCCTTTCCGTTGATAGCCTGGTTATTATCTAAGCGTCAGCAACGCCCTAATATTAAGCTTTGGATTAGCGCCATAGGAATACAACTCGTTTTAGCCTTGCTGGTCTTACGCTTGCCGTTTTTTCAATCGGTTTTTACTGTAATGAACAAGGGTGTGTTAGCTATTGAGCGTGCGTCGCAAGCGGGTACTTCATTTGTGTTTGGTTACTTAGGCGGTGGCACGGCACCCTTTGAAGTGACTAACGAAAGCGCTTTATACATTATTGGTTTCAGAGCTTTGCCGCTCATACTAGTAATCGGCTCTTTAACTGCACTGTTGTCATACTGGCGTATCCTGCCGTGGATTATTGAAAAACTCGCCAAGCTGTTTTCACGCAGTTTAGGTATTGGTGGCGCTGTGGCTCTATCGGGTGCGGCCAATGTGTTTGTGGGCATGACGGAGGCGCCGTTATTCATACGCCGAAGTGTTGCCAAGCTAACGACGTCTGAATTGTTTATGGTCATGACGCTTGGCATGGCGACTGTTGCTGGTACGGTGTTGGTGCTTTACGCGACGTTTTTAGGGCAGGTGATTCCTAATGCCGTTGGGCATATTTTAAGTGCGTCTATCTTAAGTATTCCTGCAAGCATTTTAATTGCGCTGACTTTAATTCCTCAGACCAGCGCACCCACGCCAGCTGAGGCTGAGGTGTATAACGATTACCATGGGGCGATGGACGCCGTTGCGCAGGGAGGCATTAACGCGATGCAGATGATGTTGGCAATCATTGCCTTGCTGATCTGCTTTATAGCGCTAACTAGTATTACTAATGACTTGTTGAGTTTATTCCCTGATGTTGGCGGAGCCGCCCTTACTTTAGAACGTGTACTGGGTTGGGTAATGGCACCGATGTGCTGGTTGATGGGCATACCGTGGAACGAAGCAACCAGCGCCGGGTCTTTAATGGGCGTTAAAACGGTACTTAACGAGTTGATCGCCTTTATACAATTATCACAACTACCAAGCGACACTCTGTCGCCACGCAGCGAACTTATCTTGAGTTACGCCTTATGTGGGTTTGCTAATTTTGGTAGCTTAGGGATCTTAATAGGTGGGTTATCTACCTTAGCACCCGAACGGCGTGATGAGATAGCACGACTCGGATTGCTGAGCATAGTAAGCGGCACGCTTGCTACTTGCTTAACGGCCAGCGTCATAGGCGTGCTGCACTGATGATTACCGAAAATCTGATATTTGAAGAAGAATTGATGTTTATGCTAAACAATTTTTAAAGGGTAACTAATGTTTAAGAAGATACTGATTTCTCTGTTGGCTTTACTGGCCGTTCTAATAATTGTTGTTGGCTTAGTTGGCTATGCGGCCGATACCAACCAAGTTGAGATGGAGGCCAAGTACGGGCAAACGCCTCTCTTGCGCACAAAGATTTCGGGTATGCGTTATAGAGACGACGGTAATCCGAATGGCCCTGTGCTGCTATTACTGCATGGCGCGAACTCGTCTTTGCAAACTTGGGAGCCTATGGTTGCGGAGCTCGGCGAGCAATTCAGGTTAGTTAGTTTTGATCAACACGGCCATGGCCTAACGGGTCCTCAGGTAGATCACGACTATAGCTCGCAAATGCGCGTGCAAGCGGGTGTTGAGGTGTTAGACGAACTCGGTATTGAACAAGCCATTTGGGTGGGTAACTCTATGGGCGGCGGCGTGTCTTGGCGTGCAGCGATGTTGGCTCCTGATCGGTTTAGCGGACTCGTTTTAATTGATCCGTCGGGCGCACAAACCGGCGAGAAAATTAAACCCTACATTGGCGCTCGCATTGTCAGCACCTGGGTTGGTCAAAAAGTATTGCCTGTCATTACACCGCGTTTTATTGTTGCAAGGTCATTGAGGGAAACCGTGGCTGAAGCGGCCACTATGACTGAACCAATGATCGACCGCTATTGGGAAATGGTACGCTACCCCGGCAACCGCGCTGCCATGGCAGCAGCCATGACGCAAGAACGAGAATCTGACTTATGGAATACGATTGATACTATCAACGTGCCCACTCTTATTTTGTGGGGCGAGCAAGACAATGTTATTCCTGTGTCGCACGGGGCAGCCTTTGCTGAACGGATTAGCGGCTCACAACTTATTACTTACCCACAAGCGGGGCACTTACCCATGGAAGAAATTCCAACGATAGTGGCTAACGATATTCGCACTTGGTTTAACGGGGCCTATACTCAATAAACAAGGTAGGGCTCTACACTACATTAAACTCAATTTGTAACAAAATGCGCCTCTACTTGTGCCAATATCGGGAAAATCATTCTACACAAACAAACATTCAAACACGTTGCTACCGATTATGACTAAAGACATCTACCCAGCAATAGACGCCTACGACTCAGACTTTTTAGAAGTGTCTGACTTACACACCATTCATTACGAACAAAGTGGCAATCCAGATGGTCGCCCTGTTGTGCTTTTGCACGGTGGGCCAGGTGGTGGTTTAAGCGCGAGCTATCGACGCTTCTTTGATCCTAAGAAATGGCGGATCATTCAATTTTCGCAACGCGGTTGCGGCCAGAGCACGCCCTTTGCAGAACTTAAGGAAAACACTACGTGGGACTTGGTCGCTGACATTGAAAAACTGCGCGAACATTTGTCGGTCGATACGTGGGCGGTGTTTGGTGGCAGTTGGGGCTCGACGCTTAGTTTGACCTACGCCCAAACCCATCCAGAAAAATGCACGGCGTTATTTTTACGCGGCATATTCCTGTTACGCAAAAAGGAAATTGATTGGTTTTATCAGGAAGGCGCAAGCAAAATCTACCCTGATGCGTGGGAGCATTACATTGCACCCATTCCAGAGAATGAGCGTGATGATTTAGTCGCCGCGTTTCATAAACGTTTAACAAGTCCGGATAAAGACACTCGCCAAACCGCAGCACGCGCCTGGGCCGTATGGGAAGCCAGTACGTCTAAATTGATTCAAGACGACAATTTGATGAGTGCTTTTGATCAGCCATTATTTGCAGAAGCGTTTGCGCGAATCGAATGCCATTACTTTACCAACAAAGGTTTTTTTGAAAACGAGAACCAATTGATCGACAACGTTGATCGCATCAGACACATACCTGCGGTAATAGTGCAGGGTCGATATGACGTTGTTTGCCCGGCTGAATCTGCGTGGGAGTTGTCGCGAGCATGGCCTGAGGCTGAGCTTAAGATAATTCAGGATGCAGGTCACTCGATGTCTGAGCTTGGTATTCGCCGAGCGTTAGTTGCGGCTACTGATACTTCAATTATCTAGCTGTGTTGTAAGTAAGCAAGACGTGCAATTCAAAGATGTGCCCACTAACACTAATAGCGTATTGATTTTGACGACTTTTAAAGCGAGCCTTATTTTCCTATTTTTTTGTATTCCGATACAGACTTTTTCTGCATTTGAAATAGAAGGCGATTCGATCTCCAGAGACGATGGCTCAGTGATTACTTACTGCTTGGATGCGTCTCTACCAAAACAAGAGAACGTTTTATTGGTCATTCTTCATGGATCAGACTGTAACAGCGTTACCAAAGTAGCCTCTATTGAAAATGAACTTCGCAAATCTTGGCCTGGTTCAGATTTACTTACAATTGAGAAATACGGTCTCGGTAGCGGATTACCGTATTCGTCAGATGGGGAACGACCTGACTGCCCAAAAGAGTACTTGCTCAACGATACTCCGGAGCAGCGAGCCAATGACGTTGTCAGCGTTTTAGGCCATTTAAAGCAACACCATAAATACAAGCATATAGTGGTGTTAGGCGGTAGCGAAGGTGGCTTAATAAGCAACCTAGTTGCCTCTCGCGTTGATTACTTATCAGCTTCGGTCTCTTTTAATGGCGGAGGACGTTGGTTTTTGAATGATGTCATTCATAGCATTCGGTCGCAAACAAAGTCGCCTGTAAATGCTGACGAAGAAGTCCAAGGGTTTAAACAGTTTGCTAAACAAATCCTTTCTGGCAAGCCGTTTGATTTGGATATGAGTAATCACGGATATGCTTGGTGGCACAACGCACTAACGATAGATCAAGAAGATGTTGCTCTAAAGATAGATTCGCCTGTGTTGTTGATTCAAGCACTTCTAGATACATCAGTATCACCATCGCATGCAGCTGCTATGGCAAAGAATTTGGAGAGCTTTGGCAAGAGTAATTTGGTTTACAAAGAATATGATAATCTTGATCATAGTCTTAACGATGGTTTTGGCGAACCCCAGATGTCACTCGTGGTGAAAGATATTGAAACATGGCTTAAGGGTATATTGAAATAACTATGACTCTTTAGAGAGCACCCAAATCAGTAGGCACTTAATCGAAACCCTTCACAGTACTTCACCAGCTCGTAGTCAAGCTAATATTGGTCAGTCAGAACTTCAATGGATCGACTGCTCAGGTTTCTATGTTTGTCTTTTGGAGTTTTGTTGGCAGTTTTTGGGTTTAGCGGTAATTGGCAATTTTTTGGCAAACCAAGCTTTTTGCGCAGAACTTCAAAATCTGCACTGAGGGTTTCCTGATGGCAAACCAGCAGAATATCCTCGGAACGCTTTTTGAGTGTTTCGAGATCTTCAAAATAGTGGACCATCGGCTTTAAATGGCCGATTTCTATAAAGGCATCTTGCGCCAGTTCGTCTTGCGCATATAACGCTTCTGCGAGCTCGTTAGGGTTTGCAAAGCGGGCAAAAACGTCTATCTCGACTTTATGTCTTTTACTAACGCCGTTTTTCAAACACTCATAGAAAGCACTCGTAAAGCGAGTAATCGGGTCTCGAACCACAAAGAAAAATGGCTCACCAACCGGGTATCGTTTTAGCAGTCTGTGACCCACCGTAATTTCAATTTCGTAAAACCCTGCCTTTGAAAATAGTCGTAGCGCATTCTTTATTGCGTGGCCACCCGTTTTACCTATATGTAAGAAATGAGCAGTGGGTTGATTCATAGCAATGCTGGCGCAGTTAGAATGGTTTTGTAGGTAGAATGCGAATATCTGATAAACTTTGGACTAAGTGAAATAGATCTATATTTCAAAATTTGTTACGGCCTGTTTTAGCAGGTATGCAAGGTCCGACTAACCTCAACGTGGAGTGTGAAATGCTTAAAGGAATTCTAATTATTGTATGGGTTGCCATAGTTGCCAATCTTTTTATTGTCCTCCCAGATGCCTTGGTATGGCCGCTTAAAGCGTTGGGAGTATTATTGGCTGTTGCACATATAGCCGAATTCTTTATTTTTCGTAAAGACATTAAGGCAAAAGGGGACGGCACACTAAAATCATTTGTTATGACGTTTCTATTTGGAGCCGCGTATATAAAGAATTTATAAACTTAGGACTTATGAATTAAACAGGTTAGCTTTTATACGCACCAGTATCCATAAACCCTTCGTAATATGTAGGCTTAGTCAAAAACGATCCAACGGCTTTAATGGAAAACGCCATTCCTTGCATCCGGCATTGCAGATAAAACCAATGAGATACTTGTGATAGATTTATCTGATCCTTTTCTTAGTAGCTTTAATCGATGAATCAACCAACTGCGCATTTTTACATATTGGTAAAGCCGGTGGAACGGCTATCAAGTTTGCCCTTAAGGATTATGTTAACGCCGGTTTTTACACAATCAGCATCACACGCGGTCACGTTGCGTTAACCAAGTTTCCTAAAGGAGAGCCGTTCTTTTTTAATCTTCGCAACCCAATTACTCGTTTTACAAGTGCCTTTTATAGCCGCAAGCTCAAGCCAGCCACGTGGAATCAAGTAGAGAGTGAACTCTTTGCCCGGTTTAGGACACCAAACGAATTAGTCGAAGCACTGTGTGAAAAAGACCCTCTCGCTCAAAGAGGTATGCGCGGAGTAGGACATTTACGACCCATTTCATTAATGTTTGGAGGTCTCGAAGAGCTTAAGAGGCGTACTCAAGACGTGTTAATGGTGTCTATGCAAGAGTCTTTACAAACAGACTTCCTCATTCTGCGTGAAAAGCTTGGGCTGCCTCAGCAATGCAACCTTCCCACACACCCTACAAATGCACACATGTGCCCGGAAGACGTTGATCGTTCTCTGACTGAGCGCTCAGTCAATTTTTTAACAGAGTACTATCGCGTGGACTTTGAGTTAATTGAATATTGTAAAACCTTGAATATTTAATCGAATTAACCGCACACAGGTTTAGTGAGATCTCGCCATAGTAATAAACAATAGTAATAAACAGCAGGCATAAAAAAACCCGCCTTTGTTATTATTATTGGCGGGTTCCCTTTATGAGAGTGCTATTAATTGCACTTTCCTCACTCCTAGGTGACTTGGGCATGACCTCAGTCGAAGTGAAAATTACTGCATATCCTCGATGTTGTCTAATACTTTTTCACAAAATTTTCATAATTCGGTCGAAAATGGACGCATAGTCCATTATATCGCTGAGTTATGCCTCATATATTCTTAGATACATAACACAAGAGCCGCATCCGTTACTCCAAAAACCTCGCTAAATCTGCCTCGGAAGCTATAATAGCCCGCTTCAAATGGGCTACGACAATACTTTAATTTCCAACTAATCGATCCTAGCTATTTGCCCATTAACTTAGCTAAAGCACTTCGAGAATTACCGACATCATGAACAAATCTAGTGAAGTTCTGAGCTTCCAAGACCTTATCTTACGCTTGCAGCAGTTTTGGGCCGACCAAGGTTGCATGATCATGCAACCCTACGACATGGAAGTAGGCGCCGGCACATTTCATACAGCAACCTTTTTAGGCGCCGTTGGGCCTGAACCAATGCATGCCGCGTATGTACAACCGTCGCGCAGACCTACCGATGGCCGTTATGGTGAAAACCCAAACCGATTGCAACACTATTATCAGTTTCAAGTCATTTTGAAACCTTCACCTGATAATTTTCAGGAGCTCTACTTAGAGTCTTTGAAGGTATTAGGTATAGATACTTTAGTAGATGACATTCGCTTTGTGGAAGATAACTGGGAATCACCTACGTTAGGCGCATGGGGACTTGGCTGGGAAGTTTGGCTAAACGGTATGGAAGTTACTCAGTTCACCTATTTCCAACAAGTGGGTGGCCTAGACTGTAAACCCGTTACCGGTGAGATCACTTATGGCCTAGAGCGCATAGCCATGTACCTACAAGGCGTTGATAGCGTATACGACTTAGTATGGACCGACGGCTTTAAGTATGGTGATATCTTTTTTCAAAACGAACTTGAACAGTCTACTTATAACTTCGAACACGCGGATGTTGATGATTTGTTTCGTCAGTTCAATGCCGCGGAAAAAGAAGGTCAGCATTTAATAGACAACAAGTTACCCCTACCCGCCTACGAAAAAGTATTAAAAGCATCGCACAGTTTTAACATGCTGGATGCACGCCACGCCATAAGCGTTACCGAACGGGCACGCTACATCGGCCGTATTCGCACCTTATCTAAAGGCGTAGCGCACACCTATTATGAAGCACGCGAGGCTCTAGGGTTTCCGCGCGGTAAAGCGTTAACTGGAGGTGAGTCATGAGCTCTGTAACTCGCAACCATTTGTTAATTGAGCTGGGCACGGAAGAACTCCCGCCAAAAGCTCTTAAAGCACTTAGTAGAGCATTTACTAACGAAATTAAAACAGGCTTGCTAGAGGCTCAGCTCATTGCGAGCGATGCGCTTGTTACGCCTTATGCTGCACCTCGCCGATTAGCTGTTTTGATTAGCGACGTTGCCTCTGCTCAAGCCGACCAAACGGTGGACCGTCGGGGCCCTGCCTTACAAGCCGCATTTAAAGACGGTGTGGCAACGCCTGCCGCGCAGGGCTTTGCTAAATCGTGTGGTGTAGAAGTAGATCAACTTGAGCGCTTAGTTACGGATAAAGGCGAGTGGTTAAGCTACACGCTAACTGAGTCTGGACAAGCTATAAATGCGGTAGTGCAGAGCGTTTTGGATCAAGCGATCAAACGTCTACCGATTCCCAAGCGCATGCGCTGGGGTGATAGCGACGTTGAGTTTGTGCGACCCGCTAAATGGTTGCTCGCCTTATACGGCAATGATCTTCTAGACATTAACTGTTTAGGCTTAAGTGCTGGCCGTACTAGCCGTGGCCACCGCTTTCATAGTGAGGCATTGGTGGAACATGCAACAGCGGCAGACTACGAGCAGTCTATGCTTGAAGTCGGCCATGTAGTTGCCAGCTTTACTGCGCGTCAAGCCACCATAAAACAACAGATTGAAGCGCTAGCTGAGTCCGTTAAAGGGCAATTAGCAGACGACCAAGACCTGCTAGACGAAGTGACGGGCTTGGTAGAATTTCCACGATCTGTGTTAGGCCGCTTTGATGAATCGTTCTTAGACGTACCCCAAGAATGCTTAGTCTCGTCGATGCGAGATCATCAAAAGTATTTTCATGTAATGGACTCGGCCGGCAAGTTGCTGCCTTACTTTATTACCGTGAGCAACATTCTGAGTAAGGACGAAGATCGGATGGTTCAGGGCAATGAGCGCGTATTACGTGCGCGTTTGTCGGACGCTGAATTCTTTTGGACCTCAGACCAAAAGACTCGCTTGGAAGATAGAGTTAAAGACTTAGGCTCTGTGTTATTCCACGCCAAGTTAGGCACCGTGTTAGAAAAAACGACACGAGTACAAGCATTGGCCGGCAAGCTGGCTAAGGCGCTGGATGGCGATGCAGACATTGCAGAGCGAGGCGCGTATTTAGCCAAAGCCGACTTGATATCCAACATGGTGGGCGAGTTCGACGAGCTTCAAGGCGTTATGGGACATTACTATGCAGACCGTGATGGCGAACCTACGCTGGTTGGAGAATGTGTTGAACAACATTACTGGCCAAAATTTGCTGGAGATCAACTGCCACAAAGCGTCGAGGCCCAAGCGGTAGCAATGGCCGACAAGCTCGATAGCTTGGTGGGTATTTATGCTGCGGGCGAAGTCCCAACTGGAGACAAAGATCCTTACGCATTGCGGCGAGCGTCTTTGAGCATTTTACGAATTTTAATCGAGAAAGAGCACTCATTGGAACTCTCTGACTTGATTGACTGGAGCGCCGACGCGTATCAAGCTCAAGAGTTTAAGATTGCTCAAGAGGTTCGCGGCAATATCGTAGATTTTATACGCGGACGTTTAACGGCGTACTATCAAAGCCAAAACATCGCCACGGCAACCATTAATGCTGTGGCAGCTTGTGCTCCAAACAGCCCACTCGATTTTGAGAATCGCTTAAAGGCCGTTGATACGTTTAGCCAACTAGACGAAGCGGTTGACCTTGCCGCTGCGAACAAACGTATTAGTAATATTTTAAAGAAACAAGACGTTAACCAAAATGTGGTTGATTCAACGCATTTGGTCGAGACTGCCGAACAACATCTTTATCAAGTTGTGACTGAGCTCGAAGCGGATTGTAACGCGTTGTTTGATGCGGGCGACTACAGCGCAGGACTGCAAAAACTTGCGGCGCTGAGAGGACCCGTAGATGAGTTTTTTGATCAAGTAATGGTCATGAGTGACAATGCTAAGCAACAAGCAAACCGCCTAGCGTTGCTTAAGCAAGTGCAAGACCTGTTTCTACGCGTTGCTGATATTTCGTTATTACAGAGCTAGGCCAGCGTATACTGCTCAAGTGCTAACGATACAAAAACGGAGACAGCTTTGCTGGTAAATAGTTGCCTATGAAACCGATCATTCTAGACCGAGATGGCGTCATTAATCAGGAGTCTGCTGAATTTGTTAAGAGTCCTGAAGAATGGCTACCGCTTAAAGGCAGTCTGGTCGCCATTGCTCGTCTTAGTCAGGCGGGCTACGACGTTATTGTCTTAACCAACCAATCAGGCATCGCGCGTGGGTTGTTTAGTGCTGATATGCTGAGCCAGATTCACGTCCGCATGATTGACTATATTCACCAGGCAGGCGGCAAAATATCCAGCATTGCGTTTTGCCCGCACGGCCCAGATGACCAGTGCTACTGCCGAAAGCCAAAAGCGGGGTTGTATTCAGAATTAATTCAACAACTCGGTATTTCGTTTAACGGTGTTTACTCAGTGGGCGACTCTCTAAGAGATCTACAAGCGGCACAAGAAGCCGGGGCGCTGCCTGTTTTAGTTCTTACAGGCAACGGTAAGAAAACGGCCAAACAAATCAGCAAAGATCCAAGTTTAGGCCTGAGCAACATACCTATATTTGAAAACTTGTTAAGTTTTAGCGATTGGCTTTTTAGTCAATCTGACGAACATTCCAGTCTGTAATAATTCAAAAGCTTAGCTTTAGATATACAGATAGTTAAGACCAACACTAAGTCGATACACCAGAGTCCACCAAAGTTATGATCTATTTCCGCTCCATTATTTTTTATCTAGGCGAAGCTCTTTCAACCATTCCCTTTACGATTATTTCCGCCATTGTATTCTTTGCTCCACCACGGGTTCGCTCACGCGTTATCGCTGGTTGGGCCGTGTTTGTGGTGTGGTGGCTAAAGGTATGTTGTGGTCTTAGGCACGAGGTAATCGGTCTAGAGAACGTGCCCAAGACACCTTGTGTGTTTGCCAGCAACCACCAAAGTACATGGGAAACAATTGCCACCCAAACCTTTTTGCCACCTCTTGCTTGGGTATTAAAAAAGGAGTTATTGAAGATTCCTTTCTTTGGTTGGGGCTTGTGGATGACCCGCCCCATTGCTATAGACCGAACGGATCGCAAGAACGCCTTAGAACAAGTGGTTGATCAAGGCAAAGAGAAGATCAAAGAAAATCGCTATGTTTTGGTATTTCCTGAAGGGACACGTACTCCCTATACAATGGATCGACAATACAAAAAGGGTGGCGCGCGATTAGCCATCGAGGCTGACGTACCGATCGTGCCCGTTGCACATAACGCGGGAAAATTTTGGTCGAGCGAGAGCTTTTGGATTAAGCCAGGCTTGATCACCTGCATTATTGGTCCTGCCATGATGCACAACGGCAAAAATGATATTGCGCTGACGGCCGATATTAGAACCTGGATTAGATCTCAGGATTTGTGGGCTGGCAAAGGCTTGATAAGAAACTAACAAGGAATTGAGTAGTCATGAGTGACACCACTGAAGAAGCTATTGTTGCAACTGCAGCGGAGCGCATCGATTTTAACGAGAAACTGCCCGCATTTGCCGATTTACTGCCCGAACAAGTGCAGCCCTATTGGAACATTGTGCAAACATTTCCAGTAGTTGAAGCGCTTGCAATCTTCTCGTTGTTTTACTTGTTGGCGTTCGTATTGCGTACCTACGTAATCAGCGTGTTGCAGCGGCTTTCGCAACGAACCAACACCAGTGTTGACGACGAAATTATAGACCTGCTTCGCAAACCGATTTTTTCTGTGGTTTTGTGGATAGGTGTAATTATCGCAACACGTTCAGCTGGATACACCGAAGGCGGCGCTGGCTACATCACGCCTATTGCTCTTACCATGATCGTGTTAGCAATAACCAGGGCTTCTCTGAGCATCAGCGGCTTGGTGATTCGAGCCATTTCCAACGACCCAGCGCGCTTTGAAAGTATAGACATTCGTACCGAACCCCTGCTAATAATTGTCAGCAAGATTGTGATTTTACTCATCAGCGCGTACGCCGCACTGATGATCTGGGGAATCAACCCCGTTGGCTTATTAGCGTCGGCAGGCGTTGTTGGTATAGCGGTTGGTTTTGCGGCAAAAGATACATTAGCTAACTTGTTCTCCGGCATGTTCATCCTCGCTGATCGTCCATATAAGCTTGGCGACTACATCAATATGTCTAGCGGCGAACGCGGCAAGGTTACGCATATTGGTATTCGCAGTACGCGTATTTTAACGCGAGACGATATTGAGGTGACTATCCCTAACGGCGTGATCGGCAACGCAATGGTGGTTAACGAAAGCGGCGGCTCGCACATTAAAATGCGTATACGGGTGCCCATGGAATGCTCCTACGATGCAGATCTCGACCAGGTAGAAGAGGTTCTAATGCAGGTTGCCCAAGAGCACCAGGACATTTGCGAATACCCAGCTGCGCGTGTGCGATTTAGAGGGTTCGCAGACAGTGGAATTTCTGTTCAATTGATGGGCTGGATCGACGAACCTGAGCTACGCGGCAGAGTAATTCACAGTGTGGTTAAGAACATTCACAAAGCGTTTAGGGACAACGGGCTTGAGATTCCGTACCCGAAACGCGACATCATGGTTAAACACGTTAAGGGCGACAAAGATTCGTCTGACCTAGACGACTAGCGTTGTAAAAAGACAGGCACCAACACTTTCTAATCTTTCTGTTTAGGTTCAGAGCCCTCAGCGGATGAAGGGACGTCAGATGAAGAGCCCTCAGCGGAATGAGAGCCTTCAGCGGATAAAGAGCCCTCAGCGGAATGAGAGCCTTCAGCGGATAAAGAGCCCTCTACCTCTGTAGCAGCGACCTCTTCCTGAGGCCGGCGTTGCTCTACAACGTACGCACCAAGCAGCGCAGCTACAAATACAATCGGTAGACCAAAGATCAAGCTGATTGACCAATATTCGTGCGCAGAGGTATCCAACAACACGTTCAGACAGAAAAGCCCAGTGGCAATAGCAATACCATGCCACCACTGCGACGTGAAATGATAGGTGACGGCACCTATCAAAAACACCAGAATGAACAGAATGGCAAAAATCATATTGGCTTACTCTTAGTTAGTGGCGTTAGATTTTCTAAGCGTAAAAAACGATGGCTATAGAATATAACGCGCATAGTCTTCGTCTTCTGCCAGCTCATCTAAATGCTCGTTAACAAACGCTTGGTCTATGACTACCTTATCTCCAGAGCGGTCGCTTGCTTCAAACGACACCCCCTCAAGCAAGCGCTCCAAAAGAGTGTGCAAACGACGCGCCCCAATATTTTCTGTGCGCTCGTTAACCTGCCACGCAAGCTCGGCAAGGCGAGAAATACCATTCTCGGTGAATTCCAGCGTTACGTTTTCGGTACCTAATAAAGCAATGTACTGAGTCGTTAGTGCCGCATCGGGCTCTGTCAGAATTCGGGTAAAGTCTTCAACCGTTAGAGCACTTAACTCAACACGAATTGGCATACGCCCCTGCAACTCAGGAATCAAATCGCTGGGTTTAGACAATTGAAACGCGCCTGAACCAATAAAGAGAATATGATCGGTTTTGATCATTCCATATTTAGTCGATACAGTGCTGCCTTCGATCAAAGGCAATAAATCGCGCTGTACGCCTTCGCGTGATACATCGGCACTCTTGCCTGCTTCGCTACGACCAACAATTTTGTCGATCTCGTCAATGAACACTATGCCGTGATTCTCTAGTCGTTCGATCGCGCTGTGCTTTATATCCTCATCCGATACTAATTTGGCGGCTTCGTCTTCCGCTAATAACTTTAGCGCCTCTTTAATAGTCACTTTGCGTGCCTGCTTTTTCTGAGAACCAAAGTTCTGCATCATGCCTTGCAGCTGATTGGTGATGTCGTCCATGCCTTGTGGGCCAAACAACTCTACTCCGATATTGCCGGCCGCAATTTCGATCTCTATCTCTTTGTCGTCAAGCTCGCCTTCGCGTAATTTTTTACGAAATCTCTGACGACCCGCTCCCTCTGTAGCCTGAGCAGAATCTGCCGAAAAGCCCACGTCTCGGGCTGGCGGTAGCAGTATGTCTAATACCCGTTCTTCTGCTGCGTCTTCGGCTCGCGCTTTAACTTTTTGTGTTTCCAAGTCACGTTCGCGCTTAACCGCGACTTCGGCTAAATCGCGTATGATCGAATCCACTTCGCGGCCTACGTAACCCACTTCTGTAAACTTGGTGGCTTCTACTTTAATAAATGGTGCGTTAGCAAGATTGGCTAAACGACGAGCAATTTCTGTTTTGCCAACCCCTGTAGGGCCAATCATCAAAATATTTTTGGGCGTAATCTCACGGCGTAAATCATCGTCATTAACTTGCGTTCGGCGCCAGCGATTACGCAGCGCGATGGCAACAGCCCGCTTAGCGCTTCCTTGCCCAATAATGTGTTTATCGAGCTCTTGTACAATTTCTCTTGGGGTCATTTCACTCATGATTCGCTCTCTAAGCTTAATTCTTCGATAGTGAGGTTATGATTTGTGTAAATACAAATATCAGCAGCGATATTAAGAGCAGCTTCAACAATATCGCGTGCTCCCATATCGGTATTGTTGACTAAAGCGCGCGCCGCAGACTCTGCAAATGCACCGCCCGAACCAATGGCCATAACGCCACCTTCGGGTTCTATAACATCGCCGTTCCCGGAAATAACAAACGACGCATCTTTATCAGCCACGCACAATAGAGCTTCTAGCTTTCGTAACATACGGTCAGTACGCCAATCTTTAGCAAGCTCTACAGCGGACTTAGTTAGGTTACCCTGGTGCTTAGTAAGCTTTGCGTCAAACAACTCAAATAGCGTAAATGCGTCAGCAGTGCTACCTGCGAAACCAGCAATGACCTGGCCTTTATACAAACGCCTAACTTTACAAGCGTTGCCTTTCATTACGGTATTGCCGAGCGAGACTTGTCCGTCTCCACCTATGACAACTTGATTTCCACGACGCACCGACAAAATGGTCGTCCCTCTGAATTCTGGCATGGGTTCTCCTTATACTGCTGACTTGTGTATACAGCTTCTCGGCACTGATAAAAAAAATTGGTTTGAAAGTACGGGCGTGTAAATGCAGGCTTAACCCAATACTTGCTGAACAGATTCTATCTTAACGAATGGGATTGTTTGAATAAATGGGGTTCGATTCTAGTTGAAGCGCAACCTGTTGATTGCAACCTGTTGATTGCAACCTACCGCTGTAGGGTAAGTTTGGAGGCTACTTAATAATTTTCAAGTGTGATGGCTTGTTCTTCGCAGGTGGCTTTGAACCGATCTTTGATCCCTTGTTACCCGGTTTAGCAGAATCTTCTTTTTCTAATTTTTTGCTAGGATCAGGGTCTAATGTTGGCTGATCACCCTCCTCAAAGAAAATTCCTTGTGAATTTTCACGTGCAAAAATCGCATTAATCGAATCTATCGGTAAGCTAATGTTTTGTTCTACGCCGCTAAAACGGGCAGAGAACTTAAGCCCGTCGTTATCCATGGCATGAAGCTTTACCGCAGAGGAGCCAATATTCAAAATGATCTGGCCCTCTACAACGTGTTCGCGCGGCACTAATACGTCAGGCGCATTAGCGTCGACCAATACTTGTGGGGTAAATCCGTTATCTTCCGCCCACTCGTAAATCGCGCGCAGCAGGTAGGGCTTAGTAGAAACCATAAGCTTAGTTAAACCCCACTGCCATATTTGTATTCAAGTTTACGAACAATAGAGACTCTTAAAAGCCTCGTAGATCTCGCTCAGTATCACTTAAGCTGTCCTGAAAAGCTTGGCGTTCAAACAAACGCTCAGAGTACTCTTCAACAACTTGAGCTTGCTTAGGCAGTACAACATTTAACGCTGGAAGACGCCATAACAAGGGTGCAAGCACTACATCGACCAATGTGTACTCGTCGCCCATTGCATAGGCTTGTTCTTCGAACAATGGTGAGATTGAGATAAAGCCGTCACGAATTATTTTGTGAGCTTCTTTATCGCCTCTGTTTTCTTGCAAAGACTTAAATGAACCTAACCAATCACGGTTTAATCGCATAATCATTAAGCGTTGTTTAGCACGCGACACCGGATCAACCGGCATCAATGGTGGGTGCGGTAAGCGCTCGTCTAAATACTCATTAATGATGAACGCGTCGTACAAAATTAGGTCACGATCAACCAATGTCGGCGTTTCATAGTAAGGATTGAACTCGGCAAGCTCTTGGCATGTGTCGACTGGGTCGGTGTACACAACTTCGCACTCGATGTCTTTCTCTTGAATGACTATTCGGCAAGAATGACTAAGAATACAGTCAGTCCCTGAGTACAGGGTCATAATTGAACGCCGTGTAGATAAAGTATTAAGCATGATAAAAATTCACTCTTTTAAAAGTTAGTGAGGTGCCGATTGGTACAGTATTAACGCTTTGTTACAAGGCATGCTTTTGAAGAACGTCTTGTCTAAATACGTCTGTTAAAGTAGTCGGCAATAAAACAGAGGACTAATTGGCAGCTACCTTTTAAAACCCAAGCCTGTTAAAACCTAAGCCTGTTAAAGGTTGCTGCGCGGAGTGTCTCCGTTCTGGAATTTTCTCGTCGGCCTTAAAGAGAGCCGATAAGAGAGCAATACTCAACATCTGAATCTAAGGCTGTCATGGCCTTAGATTCAGCGAATCGCTTTTAATGAACGTCGCGCCAGTACTCCTTATTGAGCATGTAGCACAACAACATCAGAATAACCAAGAACGATAATGTATACACGCCCATAGATATACGCTGCAACTGAGCTGGTTCGCCTAAGTACGTTAAGAACGCTGTTAGGTCAGCCATTGCTTTGTCGAACTCCGCAGGTGACATTTTACCTGGATGCTGTAGTTCAAAAATGGTGTCGCCGACTACAGTGATTACTGCATCGCCTTCGCCGTGGCCTGCCGCTGCATCAGCGTGCTCGCCACCGTGTGCATCACCACCGTGGTCAGCGTCTTTCTTGCCAACTAAACGTTGTACGCCTTGTAGTTCATACATTGCGTGTGGCATTGCTACATTTTCGAACAACGAGTTGTTCCAACCGCTCGGAGAACCTTCGTCTAAATAGAATGCTCTCAAGTATGTGTAGATCCACTCTGGTTTACGTACGCGAGCTACCAACGATAAATCTGGAGGAGCAACACCAAACCAGCGCTTTGCGTCTTCAGCTGGCATAGTAGTTGTCATCCGATCACCGGTTTTCTCGGTAGTGAACATCAAATTTTCCTTAAGCAGTGCCAAAGGAATATCCAGATCTTCTGCAACTCGATTGAAGCGAGAGTATTCAGCGCTGTGACAAGACAAGCAGTAGTTTACAAACAACTTGGCGCCATTTTGCAAAGCCGCTTTGTCGCTCATATTCAAAGATAAGTCATCTGTCACGCCACCGTGACCACCAGCCGCATACGCCGGACTCAAAGTGGTTAAACCTAGCGCGACTACCGCAGCGAAAGAAACAAATGCTTTAATCATTTTCTTCATCTTATTTTCTCCCTGACGATTAATGCGGCGTGAACGTGACACGTTCAGGCACTGGTTTAGTTTTTCCGATGCTCGTGAACCAAGGCATCAGCGCAAAGAAAGCAAAGTAAATAACCGTACAAATCTGCGCCACCATGGTTCGTGCTGGAGTCGGCGAGTTCATGCCTAAGTAGCCCAACACAAAGAAGGCGATCAGGAATAGAGCCAACGCAATCTTAAATGGCATACTTCTATAACGAATTGATTTAACCGGCGAGCGATCTAACCAAGGCAAAAGGAAGAACATCACAATAGCAGCGGCCATCAAGATAACCCCCCACGCTTTACCAGAACCGTATGACAAGAATCCAATAATTACTACTGCGCCAATCAAAACTATCGCTTTAGTTTTAAGCTGATATTTACCGAGAACCAGCATGCCAACAGCCGCTGCGCCCGTGATGAGCTGCAAATAGAATAAGAAATCAGAAGTGCTCGCTCTTAAGATTGAGTAGTACGGAGTAAAGTACCAAAGAGGCACAATGTCAGTCGGCGTCTGTAGGGAGTTAGCCGGTGCAAAGTTGTCCTTCTCGAGCAGTATCCCGCCTAAATCTGGAGCAAAGAATACAAGCCCTAAGTACACGATCAAGAACCCACATACACCTACCAAATCATGCACGGTGTAATAAGGGTGGAAAGGAATGCCGTCTAATGGCTTTCCGTCTTCATCAACGTGATCATAAATATCGATTCCATCTGGATTATTTGAGCCTACGTGATGCAAGGCCACCAAGTGTAAGAACACTAGGGCAACAAGAATTAGCGGCAAAAGAATTACATGAAAAGCAAAGAAGCGGTTCAGTGTAGCGTCAGAGATAACAAAATCTCCACGAATCCACTCAGTCAACATAGGTCCGAAATACGGAATTACGTCGAACAGCGAGATAATTACCTGAGCACCCCAGTAAGACATATTGCCCCAAGGCAATAGATATCCCATGAACGCTTCGGCCATCAACGCAACAAAAATCACGCAACCAATAAGCCATACCAGCTCACGTGGCTCTCTGTGCGAACCGTAGATTACGCCACGGAACATGTGCAGATACACCACAATGAAAAACATGCTCGCACCAGTTGAGTGAAGGTATCGCACCAACCAACCATAGGGAACATCACGCATTATGTATTCGACCGATGCAAACGCTAATTGCGCGTCGGGCTTGTAATGCATTGTAAGAAAGATTCCGGTTACAAGCTGCACAACTAGCATCAACATTGCTAGTGAGCCAAAAAAGTACCAAAAGTTGAAGTTTTTAGGCGCCATATACTCGGCTAAGTGCTCATTCCACACTTTAGTCACCGGTAAACGCGCGTCTATCCACTCCATGAACGCATTCGCGCTCTTGTGATTGTTATGACGATGAATAGCCATTATGCAGTCCTCCCGTCGTCTTCACCGATGGTGATTACGTCGTCCACGTATTTGTAAGGTGGTACAGCCATGTTGGTTGTTGCAGGTACGTTTTTATAAACTCGGCCAGCAAGGTCAAACTTTGAACCATGGCATGGGCAGAAAAATCCGCCTTTAGAATCAGCGCCCATTTCTGGATCTGGGCCAAGTGCCAGTTTTTCGACTGGAGAGCAGCCTAGATGCGTACAAACCCCTTCCATCACCAAAACCTCAGGCCGGGCTGAGTCAGCTCGCTGATTGTTTTGAGCGTAGGTTGGTTGTGCGCTCTCTAATGAATTTGGGTCGGCCAAGTTATCTTTAATCTCGTCTAGGCCCTGCATCATTTCAGGACTACGACGTAAGATAACGACGGGTTTACCACGCCACTCAACCTTTACTAACCGGCCTTCTTCGAGCTTGGAATAGTCGAAGAACACGGGTGCGCCCGCATTTTTTGCACGCTCGCTAGGCTGCATGCTTAAAACGAATGGGGTTACCGCAATACCGACGCCGACGGCGCCGAAGCCCGCAGTTACACCAGTTAGAAAGCGACGCCTTTTTAAATCTTCGACCGAAGTGTCGTGATCATGGTTGTCAGCCATAGTTGCTCCTCAATTTGAAACAGCTTTTGTATTTAATAAAACACTCAAGACAAGTCTGGACCAACATCAAAGTTGGCAATAGACCCGTACAGGAGACCTTGTAATCGTAATCCTAAGGTGGTCAGCTGGTTACGAACAATGAACGTACATCAATAGACTCACCAAAGCGCGGTGATTGTACCAGATGTGTCAAGTGTTTGCTCTGAGATCAGGGCTTTTGTGCTGATTTTTCAACAGACTAGCCGCGTTTTATTATGTTTTTATTTAAGCATGTCGCGCATTGCTGCAAGATGGGCCGCGCCGATTGCATCGGATTTAGCGGGATCATCCGGTTCACGATCTTGCCAAACAATGTGCTCTTCATCCAGCTCATCCAAAAATCGACTCGGCTCGCAATCAATGGTATCGCCGAATCGTGTGCGTTTTTTGGCATAGCTAAGCACAAGGTCACGCTGCGCGCGAGTAATGCCAACGTAAAAAAGGCGGCGCTCTTCTTCGACCATATCGTCTTCGATACTGCTGCGATGAGGCAAAATTTCTTCTTCCATACCCACAATCGTGACGTGCGGAAACTCCAAGCCCTTAGCGGCATGCAGTGTCATTAGTGACACCACGTTTGAATCTTCGTCTGAGTCGTTTTTATCGAGTATGCCCATCAACCCAATAACGTGCACCACTTCGGCCAAACCTCTGGTGTCATCTTTTTCGGCGATGGAACCCACCCAACGAACCAATTCTTCGACATTACGCCACCGCATTTCAGCTTGTTCGGGACTCGCGCTTTGCTTAACTAGCCAATTTTTGTAATCGATTGTATCCAATAATTTGTCTACGCCATCGGGAACCGAATGCGTATCACAGTATTCCATTAACTCGTCGATCATATCGGCAAAGGTACGCAACGCCACTTGCCCGCGAGGCGCTAAATGCTCATGAATCGCGGGGCTGGATATAGACGCATAAAGATTGCCTTGCTCAGCGCGCGCAATAGTCGACAACGCCTCAAGAGTGCTTGCTCCGATTCCTCGACGCGGTGTATTGATAGCTCGTATAAACGCATTATCATCGGCCGGGTTAGCAATCAGCCGTAAGTACGCCATCAAATCCTTAATTTCTGAGCGCTCAAAAAACGATAAACCACCGCTAAGATAATAGGGAATGCGCATTTCGCGCAATTTTTTCTCAAGCATCCGCGACTGATGATTGCCGCGATACAAAATTGCGTAATCAGAATAGGGGTTTTGGTGCTCAAAACGATGCTGCATAAGCGTCGACACCACTTTTTCTGCTTCACGTTCGTCGTCGGCCCCTACAATAATAGTGGCGGGGTCGCCATAACCTAACTCACTCCACAGCGATTTTTCAAACGGACGAGGGTTATTCTGAATCACCTGATTAGCCAAGCTCAGAATACGCCCCATAGATCTATAGTTTTGCTCTAGCTTAACCAACAATAAATCAGGGAAGTCGCGGCCTAAGTGCTCTAGGTTTTCTGGCTGCGCACCTCGCCATGCGTAAATCGACTGGTCGTCGTCCCCAACAGCGGTTAGTCCAGCCCCACCTGATCCGCCAATAAGCGTTTTAACAATGTTGTACTGAGCTGCGTTGGTGTCTTGATATTCGTCGACTAGCAAAAATTGAACGCGCTTTTGCCACTTAAGTCGAATATTGTCGAACTTACGCAGAATGATATTAGGCAGGTAAATAAGGTCGTCCAAGTCAACGGCATTGCACGCCACCAAGTACCGCTCGTACTCAGCGTACACTCTGGCAGCGGCCACTTCCGTGGGCGACGTCATTGCTAACGCGTGCGCTTGGTCAGGCGTTATAAGATCGTTTTTCCACGCCGAGATTTGGTTTCGCACACGATCAACCAAACCATCGTCGTCTAAGTCGGCTTTGAGCAATTCTTTAACAACATGTACAGAGTCTTGTGGGTCAAAAATAGAAAAGTTTGCCGAACGCCCAGACGCGGCCACTTCTTCTTTAAGCAAGGTCATGCCAAGGCGGTGAAAGGTACAAACGGTAAGTCCTTTGCACGCCGAAGGGTCGAGCAATTCACCTACACGCTGCTTCATTTCGCGCGCGGCCTTATTGGTAAAGGTAACGGCGTAAATAGTACGGGGGTCTACTTTATGATGACTAAGTAACCATGCGATCTTAAAGGTAATAACCCGCGTCTTACCACTGCCCGCGCCAGCCAGCACCAACATCGGCCGGTCAATTTGCTTAACCGCCTCATATTGTTGAGGGTTTAATTGACCAAAAATATTCAGTCCAGAAGGGTGATGAGAAGTAGCTTGAGTCACGCAGGGTACGGGGTGTTTGGTTAAATCAAACCAAGCATCAGCACTTCTTATAGAGTTCTATACAGTCCTTTAGCGTTCTGTAGAGTCTTTATTGAGAGCGTCCAGCCAAATAACGTTTGACGGTGTCGAACGCATTAGCGGTGGCAAAAGTGAGTAAATGTGGTTCTAAAAAAGAGCTTTAGTCTAACCGATTCCGTGCAGCATTCGAGCCGCTTTTACAGTGTTTTTCATCAGCATTGCCACGGTCATCGGACCAACGCCGCCCGGCACTGGAGTAATGGCGCCTGCGACGGCCTTAACATCGTCGAAATTAACATCGCCAACCAACTTGTAACCACGTTTATCCGACGCATCGTCTACGCGGTTAATCCCCACATCAATAACAGTAGCTCCTGGTTTAACCATATCGGCAGTCACAAATTCAGGCACGCCAATGGCTGCAATAAGAATATCCGCCTGACGAGTAAATTCGGTCAAATCCTTTGTACCGCTATGGCAACAAGTAACGGTGCAATTGGCTTTGTTGCCCTTTTGCACCAAAATATTCATCATTGGCTTACCAACGATATTACTGCGCCCAATGACTACAGCGTGTTTCCCAGACATTTCGATACCACTTCGCACGATCAGTTCTGGAATGCCCGTAGGCGTGCACGGCGTTAGGCAATCGATACCAATACTCAGCTTACCCACGTTAACGGGATGAAAACCATCCACGTCCTTACTCGGGTCAAGAGCTTCGATAATACGATCTTCATCCATGTGCTTAGGCAACGGTAGTTGCACGAGAATTCCGTGCACCGACGCATCATTGTTTAAGCCTTCAATTTGAGCTAACAACGCCTCTTCTGATGCGTCTGCGTCCATCTCTATTTTTATCGACTTAACGCCTACTTCTTCGCACGCTTTAACTTTGCTGCCTACATACGCTTTAGACGCCGGGTTATCACCAACAAGCACCACAGCCAAGCATGGCGTTATGCCTTGTTCGAGTAACGTCGTGGCTTCGCCTTTGGCTTCCTGTCTAATCTCTGCGGCAACCGCTTTGCCATCAATAATAATTGTCATCGCGTTCTCTCGTTTAGTCTAGGGTTAGTCGTTCTGGCTATTTTTCTCGTCTCGCTTTTCTAGACGGCGCGCAAAAAACAATCCTAGCTCGAACAACAAGCACACAGGAATTGCCAACATAATCTGCGAGAAAATATCTGGCGGCGTCATCAGCATGCCTAAGACAAAAGCACCAAGAATAATATAAGGCCGTTGCTGTGCCATAGCTTGAGTAGAAACGACCCCCATTCGCGCCAGCAAGACGGTAGCCACGGGCACTTCAAACGCTACGCCAAAGGCAAAAAACAGCTTTAGCGCAAAGCTCATGTAGGAACTAATATCGGTCATCACTGCCACGCCTTCGGGCGCCATTCCGATAAAGAATTTAAAGATGATCGGAAAAACGACGTAATACGCAAAAAAGATGCCGAGATAGAACAGCAGCGTGCTGGAAACAACCAACGGCAGCGCAATGTTCTTTTCGTTTCGGTATAAACCTGGGGCGATAAACGCCCAGACTTGATACAAAACAACAGGTATCGCCAGAGCGAATGCCGTTGCAAAGGCAAATTTAAACGGAATAAAGAAGGGTCCATGTGGCTCAGTAGAGATCATTGTTCCGCCTTGAGGCAAATTTGAAATCAACGGCTTTGCAAACCACTCGTAGAGTTCGTTTGCAAATGGAACGAGACAGATAAACAGCACGAGCACCGAACCGGCCGCGATTAACAGCCGGTTACGCAGCTCGATTAAATGCGAGACGAAAGGTTCAGATACTGCTTCTTGCTCTTCTGACTCTTGTGGAATATCGGCCATGGTTCAAACTGTTTCGTTAACGCTTCTTTAGTAAATGATTTATAACTAGTCGCTTAGCCTAAGTGCGCTCATTTAACTGCAAACAAGGCGAGGGCGGTGTTATAGCTTTTTCTTGGTTTTTCTAGCGGTCGTTTTTTTTGCTGCTGCCTTCTTCACAACCTTCTTCTTACTGGCTGTTTTCTTTGCGGCTTTCTTCACCACTCTACCGCTAGTCTTTTTAGCTGGGGTGGCTTTAGAGGATGTCTTTTTCGCGACTTTTTTAGTGGTTTTTTTAACGACCTTTTTAGTGGCTTTGTTACTAGCCGCTTTCTTCGCTATTTTTTCAGCTCCTTCACCTTTAACCTTTTTTTCGTCGGGGGTTTCGGTATCACCAAGCTCAAGATCTATCGCAGCAATTTGATCAGCCGCGTCCTTTACCTTTTTTCCAGTTTCTTGCACGGAATCAGCTAGTTCATGACCAAACTGCTTCATGTCATTTTTAAAGTCACGCATCTCTTGCTGAGCTGCACGCAGGTCCGCAAACGGGGTGCCGTCTATTTCGCCTTTCATCTCATTGCGCAAACGATACATACCTTGGCGAGCTTTACGCACCAAGAAAGCAGCTTGTCGCGCTACGTCAGGCAGACGCTCTGGTCCCATCACTAGCAATAGGACAATCGCGATTATGAGTAATTCCCAGAAGCCAACATCAAACATGGCAACGCCTTTGCGAGTTATACAAGATAATTAAAGACCAGAGTTTTGGGCAGAAAAATAGAATACTAGTGCTAAACCAAAGCACTAAAACAGCGCCCTCAGAGCCGCTTAAGTAAAACGGCAAAGCAAGGACGCATTTGACGACTAGGATTTTGCGTCAGTAGTATCAGCTTCTTTAACGGTTTCGGCTTCTTCAGCAGCCGTTTCGTCAGATTTCTTGTCGTCTTGCAAGGCGCCTTTAAAACCCTTAATTGCACCACCAAGATCACCGCCAATATTGCGTAATTTTTTAGTACCAAAAATTAGAGCTACTATCACCAAAATAATAAGTAACTGCCAAATTGAAATTCCACCTAAACCCATCTTAATAACCTCAGTTTTATTCGTTACTAAACGCTAATGATTAACGTGCCGCTTTTTCAGCTAAACCCGATACGCCCATGCGCCGATCTAGCTCTTCTAATACTTGTTCAACGCTGACATCGTAATGTGCCAACATAATCATCGTATGAAAACATAAATCAGCGACCTCATATATGATTTTTTCAGAATCGGCATCTTTGGCGGCCATTACCGTCTCGGTCGCCTCTTCACCAATTTTCTTCAAAATTGCATCTGTACCTTTAGCCGCTAAACTCGCAACATAGGATTTGCTGTGTTGTGCGTCGTTTAAACGATCTTTTATGACCTCTTCTAAACGTGCCAACACATCGCCATTATTACTCATTTGTGCTCTCCGTATATATCTTTTGGGTCTTTAAGCACATCGGCAACGGTCACCCACTTGCCGTCATTATACACCCTATAAAAACAACTGTTGCGACCAGTATGGCATGCAATTCCGCCAAGTTGCTCAACACTAAGCAAAATGACATCGGCGTCACAATCAATTTTTATTTCATGGATACGCTGAGCATGACCCGATTCTTCGCCTTTACGCCATAACTTGTCCCTAGAACGAGACCAATAGACCGCCGTCTGCGTTTCAATCGTCTCACGCAACGCATCACGGTTCATCCAGGCAACCATCAATACCGTTCCATTAGTGTGATCTTGGGCAATTGCCGGCACCAGGCCTTTATCGTTCCACTTAATGTCGTCAACCCATGCCATATTTATAATCTAACCTCTAGACCTGCATCCCGCATTGCGGCCTTAGCCTGTACGATTGAATACTCGCCAAAATGAAAAATGCTTGCCGCTAGTACGGCATCTGCATGGCCCTGAGTTATTCCGTCAACTAGGTGCTCTAATGTGCCCACACCGCCTGATGCTATCACAGGGATTGATATGGCATCGCTTACTGAGCGCGTCAGCGCTAAATCATAACCCGCTTTAGTGCCATCACCATCCATGCTGGTTAACAGTATTTCTCCGGCGCCAAGTGTCGCCATTTTTTGCGCCCATTGGACCGCGTCAATGCCGGTTGGTTTACGGCCACCGTGCGTGAAAATTTCCCAGCGGTCTGCATCATCACCTTTGGCGATGCTCAAAGTCTGCTTAGCATCAATAGCGACCACAATACATTGCGAGCCGAAATGCGCGCTGGCTTCTCGAATGAACTCTGGGTTGAACACCGCAGTGCTGTTAATCGATACTTTGTCAGCACCGACTTTGAGCAATTGGTGAATGTCTTCGAGCTTACGAATTCCACCGCCCACTGTAAGCGGAATAAAAACTTCGCTCGCCACAGCCTCCACCACTTCGTATAACGTAGCACGGTTGTCCGACGTAGCCGTAATGTCTAAAAACGCTATCTCGTCAGCCCCCTGTTCGTTGTATCGCTTAGCGACTTCAACGGGGTCGCCTGCGTCGCGGATACCCACAAAGTTTACACCTTTTACGACGCGCCCATTGTCGACGTCTAAGCAAGGAATTAAGCGTTTAGCGAGAGGCATACGGTAAAGCTCTTATTGGGTAGGACGAGCCGTAAGCTCATCAAGTAATTGTTGGCCCGCCGCAAAATCTAGACTACCCTCATAAATCGCGCGGCCAGTGATAACGCCCGAAATACCAGAATCCTTATATTTTGCAACGGCACGAATATCGTCTAAAGACGTTACTCCACCAGATGCAATAATTGGAATAGACACGGATTCGGCCAGGTCTGCGGTCGCTTTGGCGTTAACGCCCTGCATCATTCCATCGCGCGCAATATCGGTAAAAATAATAGCGTGTACACCATCGTCTTCAAAACGCTTGGCTAGATCAAACACATTGTGTTCCGTGAGAGTTGCCCAACCATCAATTGCGACTTGTCCGTCTTTAGCATCCAGTCCAATAATCAACTGCGGCCCAAACTGCGCAGACAATGTGCTGATCCATTCAGGTTCTTTAGCAGCGCGCGTTCCTAAAATGACGTAGCTAACGCCACTATCAAGATACGCTTTAATGGTTTGCTCGTCGCGAATTCCGCCGCCTATTTGAATGGGTACATGCGGATATTTAAGCGCAATGGCTTCAATATCCTTGGCGTTAGCTGGCTTACCGGCAAAAGCACCATCCAAGTCAACCAAATGTAAGCGGCGCGCACCTTGCTCAACCCATTGGTCGGCCATTTCAAGAGGGCTGTCTGCAAAGACCGTTGAGTCTTCCATCAAGCCCTGACGAAGGCGTACACACTTGCCTTCTTTAATATCGATTGCTGGAATTAGTAACATAAGATCGAGTTGTATTAATAGGTATTAGATTGTGGCTACTGCTTAACACTAAAAAGGCTAAAGCCCGCCATCCCATTCAGTAAAGTTTCGCAGTAATTGAAGGCCATCATTATGGCTTTTCTCTGGGTGAAACTGCGTTGCAAAAATATTGTCGGCGCCGACTGCTGCTACAAACTCATGGCCATAGTCCGCGCTGGCAAGTACATTTTCAGGCTTAGATGTATTGGCGCAATAACTATGCACAAAGTAAAAGTACGCGGCATCGTCAATCTTGTGCCATAGCGGATGAGGCTGCATTTGTTTAACCGTGTTCCAGCCCATCTGAGGAATCTTTAGTGTTTGGTTCTGTAACCCAGAAAAGTGCTCTACCCTCCCTTCAAACCAACCCAAACCTTCCCTGCCACCATCTTCAGTACAAAAGTCGAACATTGCCTGCATGCCAACGCAAATCCCTAACAAAGGCTTAGACGTTTTGGCACTCTCTAAGGAAGCTCTTAGATCGCGTGCTTCTAGTTGGTCAAACCATGTACCCACCGCACCTTGTCCTGGAAGAATGATCTTATCCGCCGCGTCAATGCGAGCGACATCAGCGGTTACTTCAACCGTACAGTTAGCGGCTACCGTTTTAACGGCCTGTTCTACGGAGCGAAGGTTTCCTACACCTAAATCTAAAATGGCAATGTACATAATGTTCCCGTTCAGATTTTATGCGTTGATGCTCACGCTAACGAAGTACTGAGCACCGTAACAATAATCTTAAAGAGCTGCTTTGATTAAAGAGCACCTTTGGTAGAAGGGATCACGCCTGCAATGCGATCGTCATGCTCCAAAGCCATGCGTAAGGCTCGACCAAAAGCTTTGAATACTGTCTCAGCGATGTGGTGTGCGTTCTTACCGCGAATGTTGTCGATGTGCAACGTTAGCTTTGCGTGATTTACAAAGCCATGAAAAAACTCATCGAATAGATCCACATCGAAGCCGCCAATGCGGGCGCGCTTGTAGTCTATGCGGTGCATTAGTGTTGGACGTCCGGAGAAATCGACCACTACGCGACTCAATGCTTCGTCTAGCGGAACATAAGCATGACCGTAACGGCGAATGCCTTTTTTGTCTCCAATAGCCTCGGCAAACGCCTGCCCTAAGGTAATACCAATATCTTCGGTAGTGTGATGGTCATCAATGTGTAAATCGCCTTTGCAGGTGATATCCAAATCGATTAGGCCATGGCGGCCAATTTGATCCATCATGTGCTCCAAAAAGGGCACACCGGTATCAAAACTGCATTGACCAGTACCGTCCAAATTCAATTTTACCGAGATTTGGGTTTCGTTGGTGTTTCGAGTAACTTCTGCTTGTCTTGCACGCATATCAATCAATAATGAGGCGACGGCTAAAAATAGGCGCGAAGTTTAACACAGCAGATATCAATCTGAGTTGCAGGGAATGGCATTTCAATAGGGTAATTTTGCCAATTTTTAATGTGCGTTTACATAAACTGACCCCATAACTGTTAAATTAGCGGTCTTTAACGTTATTTTTAGATCTTCTTACGATAGGCTGTACAACTAGAGTCACAACTCGAGTCACAACATAAGCTACAAAAAGAGCACATAATGAAATACTTACCGGCCCTATCAACGCCTCGCTTTGTGCGGGCTGTGCCAGACAAAATTAAACACCATATCCGCGAAAAAGCGATTGATCGCGCGCGCACCCGCATAGCCATTGCTGGCAGCGATCCTGCAAAACTAAGCCAACAAGATCTTGAGATCTTGGTTAAGCAAGAAGAAGACGTAATCAAAAGCTCCATGAAGGAAAAAGGCGTACTCGCGGTACTCGCCTTACTAGGGATCAACCTGTTTGGTTAGTCTGCTTTACGCCGTTTGACCACGTAAGCCATTACCTTTAACCAATAACTACCATCAAGATTAATGTTTAAACAAGCCTTCAGATTTGCCTTCGTTGCTTTAATCTGGAAACAGTACAAAGCCGCCATAGTGTCGACATTGACGCTTTTTGCGTATTTGTTTTTAGTTGGCTGGATTCATGGCGACTATATCGCCAGCGCTCAACTCGAAAACCAGACTCAAGGGTTGGGCCGCAGCTTTATCATAAAGTGGATCGCCTTCGCTGGAGGCATAGGGCTCTACATTTTGTACCACTGGGTGCGCGGACAGTTTAAGGAAAAAGGCAAAAGCAAGACAGAGAAATCCAAAGCGACACTTATGCCTCGCGTTGATCACCCCCACGCAACGGACAAGATCATTAATGATCCTGAATTAAAGGCAGATCCGTTTGCACACATTCGTAAACGCTCAAAGCTGCGCGGTCGCAAAGACTTTGAGCCTGACTCTTAAGCGCAGCCAATAAAAAACCCCACAGAAGGGAAGTCCCTGTGGGGCCCATGCCTGAGGATATATGAGAACATCCCCCCCCAAAAAAAAACACTAGTCTGTCCCGCCACTAAGGGTTAGTTAGAATGACAAGAAAGACGTGTACGGCGTATAGGTGGCATCCGAAGCACTCAGAGCCGCTCATTCAGATTGCCTGCAAATGGCGTACGAAGCGAGAAAAACCTATTATTTATCCATACCCATTGTTCCAACAAGGAAGATACTAGACATCTTGCTTAGCCACTGGTCTGTCAATGCCGCCGCCATAGCGGCTACTGAAAAAGGTGGGACTCAACCATACTTAGATAACCACCACCAAATAAGTTGAAGTGGTTAAGCGCATGGAGCAAGTTATAAACCTGCGCTCGCCTTTGCACCGGCGCCAGTTCTCTCTCGAGCCTCACACCCTTGAGCTCTGAACTCGGCTCGTCAGGCGCGGCATTATTGTTGGGTAGCTCGCCATAGCGCGTATAATAATGCTTATAAAAACTCGCAGGAAGTTGCCCGAACAAACGGCTCATAGCGATATCAACTTCAGGGTCTCCAAAATAGGGCGCGGGGTCGTACAAACATGGCTCATCTCTGGCTATATCCCAAGACACATTACCCGTCCACAAGTCGCCGTGTAAAAGTGAGGGAGTCGGTTGATGACTTTGCAACAAAGTGTGGGCGTTTTCACACGTTCGCTTCACTTGCTCAAGCAAATACACGGGCATGCCATTTGCTTTGGCTTGCTTGGCTTGTGGCATTAGTCTTTCAGTTAAGAAAAAGTCTGCCCAGCTGATATTCCAATTATTATTTTGTTTGGTCAGGCCTAAAAAATTGGATTCTTCCCAACCATATCGGTCGGCACTAATAGCGTGTTGGTTAAACAGGCTATTGGCTATCGCTGCTCCGTTTGACTCGTTGAATGTGCCTAGCTCGCGCCACTCAAGCACTAAACAGCAAACTCCCGCTTCCTCTATGTAACCCTCAACCTCCGGATACAAAGCATCCACTCCACCCAACAACGCGGCCACTTTGCACAAACTGAAATGCTCACTCGCCAGCACCTCTAAATAACGAGGAGTATTTGTTTTCATGAAAAAATGGCGACCATCTTCGCAATCTAGTCGATAACTTTTATGACAGTCTCCACCCGCCACGGGAGAAATTGTTAAGCCAGTGCCGTAGTGAGGCCGCAATAGATCAAGGAGGTCTTCAATGTTGTTGTTTGAGTTACCCACTGCGCCCTTACTTGATTTCTAGCTTAATTGCCGAACTGCTCGCTGCCAGTCCTGTAGATTGATTGAGTCGAGCAGCTCGCTGCAGCTTAAGGTTTGCGAACCATCGACCAAGCCTAGGTCTTTGGCTAGCTGGGTTGCAAGCTGAGGTCCGCTAAGCCCACGATCGCGCCAAGCTTGAGCCGATTCTGACCCAAACCGCTTGGACATTCGATCGCCGGCCTCATCAAACTTTAGTGGCACAGAAATGTATTCTAAAGGATTTCGATCTGGCGCTAGGTACTTTGCCAACTGCCTCTGCTGAGCTTGACTGTCTTCCAGGTCTGCCCCGCGCACTACATGTGTTATGCCTTGCTCCAGATCATCAACGGTAACAACGAGATGGTATGCGTAAATTCCGTCGGCGCGCTTAAGCACAAAATCATCTTCGCATTGGTTACAGCGTAACCGAAATGAGGGCGCTTTTTCTAACTCGGCTTTAGCCTGCTCCGCCGCTGAAAGGTTACGGCAAGTTCCTGGGTATGCTATGGCAGCCCCATGAGGGGCACTGGCTGCTTCACGAATGTCTTTGCGCGAACAAAAACAAGGAAATACTTTGTTGTGGGCTTGAAGCCCATCGAACGCTTGGTCGTAAAGAGCGTGACGCTCTGACTGATAACTTATAGGCCCATCCCAGTCTATGCCAAGCCAAACTAGGTCTCTAATGTTGGCCTCGGCACTACCTTCTACAACACGCGGCGTATCGATGTCTTCCATACGCATCAGAAACTGCCCAGAGTGCAGCCGAGCATGGAGCCAAGCTAGCAGAGCTGTTTGCAAATTGCCTAGATGCAAATCACCTGTAGGGCTAGGTGCATAGCGTCCGACATAAGGCGTGGAGTTAGTCATGGTCGAATTCTCACCAGTCGCGAGCCCTGTGTAAAGCGCGACTGATGAATTCGACCAAAACTAATATCACTTAAGTTTAAGTAACAAGTGGTCTAGCGATAGTTTGCTACCACCTTGGCCAACCAGAAGAGCCAATATAATCATCCAGTAGTAATGCTCATTGAGAGGCATTACAAAGAATTGGATAACGGCGGCCATAACCAATAAACCCAATGCTCCAACACGCGTAAACAAACCTAGGATAAGCAACACAGGTAGGATTAGTTCTCCAGCTGTGGCCAGGTAAGCCGCAGGTGCGGGGGAAAGAAAAGGCAGCGCCCAGTCGTCGGCAAAGAATTCGATGGTTTCTTCAAAGTCTATTAACTTGCCCTGGCCTGAGCGAAAGAACACCAAGCCGATGTAAATTCTTGCCCAAAGGTTTGCTATTGGCGTGAGATAAGAAATTGCAAGCACACTAAATGCTTTATACACATTAATCATAATATTTTTTCTCTCTGTAACGATTCAGTTTATGCCGTATACGAGTTGAGCAAGCCGTGACTGAAACACAAACTCAACCCTTCGCTTAATTCCTCCTGTGATATAGACCCGACCATGCCCTCAATTGCTTGCAACAAAGTCGTCGGCTTTTTGAGCATTTCAAAAAACTGCATTTGCTCTGGGCTTAAACGCAAAGAAACCACCTGTTGTTGATGTTTACACACCAAGATATCGTCGGTACTTTGCTGTAGCGATATGGACACGTCACCCACATAGCTTGGCAACGATTGTTGGTGAATTGCGAGAATCGGAAACGCAGAGTCTAGTAACTCAACAGTTGGGTTGAGCACAATGCCTTTTGCCAACAACTGGTCTTGTTCAATGGTCGTGTGATCAATCAGTTCTTCTTGAGCAGTAAAGTACGCGCGATGCAGCGCCCACTCATAACGCGCTAAGTCTTGCAAATAGGGCATGTCGATCAAAGCGTCAAAATCGCCAAATATGCTAGCAATACCTTCGCCATAAAGATGAATGTTGCCTGCCTGCGGTGGCTGGTTGGCGCTAAACACATGACAAAGTTGCTTGAAAAAATCAGTCCCGACAACGCCTTTTAGAGCTGGATACACTTCGGCCAAGTAATCATAAAGCGCAGAAAAAACATTGTTTTGGTATACGCCAAGCCGATCAGCATGACCCTTCAAAAACGCTGAGCTGTTAGTCTTTTTAGACAATAGACTGTCCAAAAACTGACCCTGGAACGTCGTTATCTCAATGGGCTCTGCCTGTTCAGAACAAGGTGGCGGCGACGTTGTTTGAGCACAAAGACGTTCGCTTTGCATTGGTGTCTTTTGAAATTTGTTTCTCTCAACCACCTCAAGCAATTGCTTGTTTGCTTTGCAACACTCGCCGAGTAATACGTCTAGCGGTGGGTAGTCGCTGTCCCATTCAACTAGGGTCGGCCGCGAGCCATGGCAATCTAAAGTCTTGGAGAACAGGTCCCACACCGGGTCGTGTATCGCTTGGTTGTGGGTATCAATTAGTATTTGAGTGGGCTCTCCGTTGAACACCCGAGTGACAGGCGTGTATCCCGCTAGGTGGTATTCCTTAATTGCAGCTGAATCTATGTTTTGAATGTAGTTGTGTGGGTCGGCGCCTGTATTAGATGCACTTACGTATACATTGTTTACGTCAAGTAACAGTCCGCAACCTGTATCGTGTGCAAGATTGTTTAAGAATTCTGGCTCAGATAATTGCGCCGCATTGAACAACGCATAATTTGATGGATTCTCAATTAACACCTGTCGGCCTACAGCATCTTGCATAGCCTTGATGTGGTCGCTCACCAACTTGAATGACTGGGCGTTAAGCGGCAATGGTAAAAGGTCTGGCAGGTGTTGATGTTGATACGCGCTCCACGCCAAATGGTCAGACACAAAGAGCGGATCCACTGCATCGACTAAACGCCTCAACTCAGATAAGTGTTTGGGGTCGAGCCCATCAGCACGGCCTAATGACAAAGCGACTCCGTGTAAAGACACAGGATAGTCTTGCGCTAATTCAATTAGATAGTCGCGGGTTATAGAATCTCCGAAATAATTTTCTGAATGCGCTTCAAAAAATGCGAGCTCGGGGTGTTCTGATCTAACGGCACTAAATAGCTCAGGACGAATGCCCAACCCTACTTGCGGACTGCCTAACGTCTCCAATTGTAGATGTTTTGAGATCTTGACCATTGAGGGTAGTTTAATGTTATACGGCTTTCACGTGCATTAAAAAGGGTGGACTAGTCCACCCTTTTCTAAAAGAGACTGGCTTCCTGCAAACACTCTTCATGCGAACGCTAAGCCTCCTTCATTTCACTGCTTTTCTTAGATCGATTCGCCCATGCGGTCAACTAAACGACCGCCAGCAACATCTCCGCCTTGTTCTGCAATCTTGCCGCAGGCTTTAGCGAGCTTGTCTTGGTCAATACCTTCTGGGGCATCGGCTGTGCCAGCACATAGGTTTACAATATTGCCACAGGTGCCTGCTGGAACTTTAATCCAAGCGCCGACCGTATTGTCTTCAGTGGCTTGGCCTTGGCAAGAAGTACCCAATGATTTAATTGCACAGCTGTTGCTGCCGCCTTTTACGATATCGGCGCAGCGCTCAGTATCGCCTGCTGCGGCTACGGATGAAACACTCATTAGAGCTGCAGCTAGAACACTGCTTGCCATACTTGCGCCTACTGTAACGGCCGTCTTGCTTAATACTTTATCGTTTTTCATATTTCTAAATCCTCGTGAGGTGATCAGTTTTTGGTAATGGCTTTCTAGCTTCACTACAAAGCACTCCTACTATAAGAACGCGTGAATTCGCCAATTCTTACATTTTTTTGTGATCAGATAGTGTTTAATGCGGATTGAATCAATTAACGATTATTAAACATTTTATGCAAACTTCTGATCCAGACATTTTTGTAGTCGACGCGCATTACTATCAAAACGAACTCGCATCTATTCATTTGCTCCGCGACGGCGACCGATTTGCCATCATCGACACTGGTACAAATGATTCTGTTAAGTACATTGAGGCGGCGCTTAAAGAGTTAGGGGCAAGCTTTGCGCATGTAGACCACATAATTCTAACCCACATCCACCTAGATCATGCGGGCGGTGCCGGCGCACTAATGGGCTTATGTAAGAATGCTGGCCTAATTGTGCATCCCCGCGGTGCTCGCCACATGGTAGATCCAAGCAAACTAGTTGCTGGAGCCACAGCGGTATATGGCGAAGATGAGTTCGCCAAAATGTATGGCAATATTATTGGTATAGATGAATCTCGCGTCACCTCTCCAGCAGACGGCGAACAACTGCAGTTTGGGAGCAAGACACTAACCTTTTATGACACGCCCGGACACGCTTCCCACCACTTTTGTATAGTAGACGAGGGCTCAAAAAGCATTTTTACTGGCGATACCCTAGGTATCGGCTACAAAGCCCTGCGAGACGAAAACCACACATTCTTGTGCCCCACAACCACGCCAGTGCAATTTGATCCTGCAGCTCTGCATGCATCGATAGACCGCATCATGGCACTAGAGCCCGCACGGCTTTACCTAACTCATTACAGCGAAGTGATTCCCACTACTCGCATGATCGCCGGTTTGCACGAACAAATAGACGACTACGTAGCGCTTACAGAACGAGCAATGAACGATGGCAAAGAAGAGTCTCTAGGCCAAATCATAGAAGACTACTTAGTGACTCGAGCGACTAACGAACTTCCTGATCTTGATGAATCGGTAGCGCGTGACTGGTTGAAGCTTGATGCAAACCTAAACGCCCAAGGACTTAGTTTTTGGTGGCAGCATAAACGCGCTTAAAACAATAAGATGCTTGGTTTTTTTCCTCTATTAGCCGTCCTTGCGGGTGTTTTTGGCTACGTCCTTGCGCCACAGATAGCGTCATTAAAGAGCACCATTGTGCCGCTTCTAATGCTGATTATGTTGTGCATGGGGCTCACCCTTAAAGCCAGCGATTTCGTGGCGTTACGGTCGCTTAAACGCGCATTCGCAATCGGTGTTGGTTTGCAGTTTTTAGTGATGCCGTTACTTGGCTTTGGTATTGCACTGTTGTTTGCCATGCCGCCTGAGCTGCAAGTTGGAATGATCTTGGTCGGCAGTGTTGCCGGTGGTACGGCATCCAACGTTATGACTTTTTTAGCACGTGGAAATGTTGCTTTATCGGTTGCCATGACCACCACATCAACGCTGTTTAGTATTGCGCTAACACCGCTTTGGTTGTCGTTGTTGAGCGATCAAAGTATTAGCATTCCCGCTAGTCAAATTTTCACAAGTTTGATCAACATCATACTTATACCGATAGCCGTTGGTCTGGTCTTGGGTCGCGTACTGGGTGACCGCGTTAAAACCATAGAAAGCTACTTAGCGTTATTTGCGATGATGGTCATCCTGACCATCATCGCGATTGTTGTAAGTCTAAACGCGGGTGAGTTTGTTGTTATTGATTGGACCGTAATATTCGCGCCGTTGTTACACAATGTAATTGGCTTAACACTTGGATTTACCGCCGCTCGGTATATGGGGTTGGCGAGCGCAGAGCAGCGTACGATTGCGCTTGAAGTGGGAATGCAAAACTCTGGATTGGCTGCTGCACTCGCGATAAAGTTTTTTACTCCAGCGAGCGCACTACCTGCCGCATTCTTTAGCGTGTGGCTAAACGTAACGGGCGCGCTGTTTGCTCAAATCGCAACGCGCTCGTATAACTTAGAACGAAAGACATCAGAATGAAGCGGCTAGTTATCTATTGAGTTTTCTACTTAGTTCTCAAGCACCGAAATCATAATGTCGTCCGAGACATCGCCAATCAGCTCTTCTAACTCTTCTTCATCCATGCCTTCAGGCATGGCTAACATCATGTGCGCTCTAAACAGTGTATAACCCGCCATTGAAGCGCTTTCGCAACCCGTATCTAAGCTGTCTACATTGACGTTAGCAGCACCTAATGCTCGAGTGATCTCGCCAATAATGCCTGGCCGGTCATTTGCTTCGACCATAATTTCGACTACGTTTACCGTATCGGAATCATCAATCACACCTTCAGCACTTTGCTCGGCAATAGTGATGCCTTGATCGGCAAGTTCTGCAAATGCATCGAGCAAGTCGTCGCGTTTTTCATCGTCGATATCAATATGTACAATGCCCGCAAATTGCCCGCAAAGCCGCGACAAACTACTTTCTAACCAATTGCCGTCGTGGGCAAGAACTTGGTCTGATATATCTTTAATAAGGTTTGGTCGATCTTCGGCAAATACCGACACAATCAATTTGTTGTTGCTCATGAGCTTTTTACTCGGTGAAGTAGTAGTTTTAATTCAGGACGAGCACGATAGCATGGAACAACCCACGCGCGTGCGTGCCCATTCAGGTCTTTTTGCGGCAAAGTTCTCCGCTCCTTGTTGCTCTTGGTACGGTTTCTGCAGTATGTCTAACAAGTCCTGCACCATTGAGTAGTCGCCCTTGTCGGCGAGGTCGATCGCTTGCTGGGCTAAGTAATTGCGGAATATATATTTTGGGTTCACGGCTTGCATCGCCTGAAACCGTTCGCTAGTTTCTCGATTGTCGGCCTCTAAGCGCGATTGATAATCTTCTAACCATTGCTGGGTAGTCGATTTAAATTCTTCGCTGTGGTTTTCTGGGTTGTAATACACGTCTTCAAGCTGCTCATAGTGAGTTACGTTTTGTTCAGACAACAGTCTGTAGAACAAGGTCATATCAGTTTCTGCAGTACTTAGCAGCGTTTCTAAACGTTGGAACAACTCCTCATCGCCTTTCGTATAATTTAGAAACCCAAGTTTGTCGGCCATCATTTGCAACCATAAACCTTGGTAGTCAGCTTGAAAATGCTCAAGCGTTTTTTCTAGGGCTTTGGCATCCTCAATCAAAGGGTAGAGGCTGTTTGCCAGTTGGTACAAATTCCAAAGCGCTATATTGGGTTGCTGGCTGTAACGATAGCGTCGATTCTCAGCGTCAGTTGTATTGGGCGTCCATTCAGGGTCAAAACTGTCTAACCAACCGTAAGGACCATAGTCGATGGTTAAGCCTAGAATCGACATGTTGTCGGTGTTCATAACGCCATGCACAAAGCCCACACGCATCCAGCCGACAATCATCTGGGCGGTTAGAGCGGCCACTTTTTGGAACCACGCTAGATACAGCTCTTTGCTGCCTGGCGCATGATCATCAAGCAACTCGCTAAAATGGTGCTCGATGGTAAAGTCGGCCAACTGCTTTAGCTCGTCGTTCTGCTTGCGCGAGGCAAATATCTGAAAATTACCAAACCTAAGAAAACTTGGGGATACTCGGCACACAATGGCGCCCGGCTCATAAGCAGCATTGCCGTTGTACATCATATCTCTGAGCACTTGTTCACCCGTGGTCATTAAACTCAACGCGCGGGTTGTAGGAATGCCTAAGTGATGCATGGCTTCGCTGCACATAAACTCTCTTACCGACGATCGCAGTACAGCTAAACCATCAGCCGTTCGCGAATAAGGTGTAATGCCTGAGCCTTTAAGCTGTATTGCTAAATGCTCTCCATTCGCGGTAAGCACTTCGCCTAAGTTGATGGCTCGACCATCGCCTAACTGACCAGCCCAATGGCCGAACTGATGGCCGCCATAACACATGGCATAGGGTTGCATACCTTCGAGCTTCTGATTACCAGAGAACACCTGCAAAAATTCATCACTGGCCAAATCTTGTTCTGATAAACCGAGATCGCTCGCTACATCAGTAGAGACAGCGACCACGGATGGCGCGGCTACTGGAGTCGGATCTACAAATGAATAAACGGCATTGTTAACTTGGCGCCTAGAGTTGCTTGTTTCTGGGTCGGCCGGCAGCTGGTTTACAATTCGGTTGTCAAACTGAAGGTGCATTTTCTGTGCTCAATTTAAGTTTATCTTTGAGTACATAAATAAGGACGATCACTGGGATTCCCATAGCACTCGCCAACAGAAAGAAATTAGGGTAGCCCATTACATCGACTAGGGTCCCGGAGAAGCCGGCAATTAGCTTTGGAAACAAGGTCATAACTGAACTAAAAATGGCGTACTGAGTCGCGGTGAATGACACATTGGTTAAGCTCGACAGCCACGCAATAAAGGCCGCAATCGCGATTCCTTGGCTTAGGTTGTCAATGACTATCACCCCAGCAAGATATTCGATTAGCGGTTGTTGGTACGCGAGCCACACAAAAGCTAAATTCGTAAAGGCTACTAAAACGGCACCCAACATTAGAATACGCATTACGCCATAGCGTAAAGCTAAGATACCACCAAGAAAGCTGCCTGTAATGGTCATAACTACGCCGAACACTTTTGTAACGGACGCAATTTCAGCCTTGCTGTAACCCAGGTCATGATAAAAAACGTTAGTAATCACGCCCATTACAATGTCAGACACACGATAGAAGCCAACGAGTAGCAGCACCCAAATCGCAAGCTTTCCATAACGCGCGAAGAAGTCCTGTATAGGCTCTACATACCCTTGATTTACCATGTCGCGATCTACTAAATTGAGTCGCAGACTCGCCTTGGCTACAAAAAATGCGGCCGCTAAGGCGATTGCCAATACACCACTTCCATACGTAAATCCAAAAACACCCTGTACACCACCATCAAACCATTTGGGCGCGTCAGGGGTTATTAAAAACACCGCAACAAAACCTAATATAGAAGCGCAAAACACTAGAAAGAATTTAGCGTAGTCGGATGTTGCTGCAGAATACGCGCGATCCCTTGATTGCATTGGCTCGCTAATACTGAATGTAGTGGCAACGCCAATTAGCATCGCGCCAGCCATACAGGAGTAAGCTAAACGCCAAGCGTCGTAGCTATAGTGATCTGTGGTGCTGCCAAAATATTGAGCAAGGTAAATAGCACCTGCACCAGCAACGATCATCGCGGTACGGTAACCTGCAACATAAGTAGACGACAACATGGCCTGTAGTCGAGGTTCAGCTGATTCGATGCGAAACGCGTCAATCACCACGTCTTGCGTGGCTGACGAGAACCCTAAGAGCACGGCAGCAATGGCGACGGCAGTAAGACTGTCTTGCGGATCGGTATTGGCCATCAACAAGATTGAGGCAATTATACTGAACTGGCTCAATAGCAACCATGAACGCCGCCGACCTAACAGCCGACTCAAAACCGGAATTGGCAGGCGGTCGACCAACGGCGCCCAAACAAATTTAAACGAATAACCGAGCGCAGCCCAGCTAAAAAATGTAACAGCCGATCGCGATACACCAGCCTCGGCCAACCACAGCGAGAGACTTGAGAAGATCAACAGAATAGGGATACCTGCTGAAAACCCCAGGAAGAGCATAATCCACACCGAAGGCTCTAACCACCAACGTTGGCCCGCTGGCGGCTCGACACTACTTAATGCTTCGGTGGCTTTAATCATAGTTTTATATCGTACTCAAGGACGAGTGGGGCGTGGTCAGAAAAACGTTGATCCTTATAGATTAGATCGGAACCAGGAATTACGGTCGATTCTAAATTTTTGGAAATAACATGGTAGTCAATTCGCCAACCTGTATTGTTTGCCCACGCTTGGCCTCGGTTAGACCACCACGTGTATTGTTCGTCTTGGTCGTTAACTAAACGAAATGCATCTCTAAAACCGGCATCACCTTTAGCTGGAACGCCTGTTTCAGGATCAGTCTCGCCGAACAACCAGTCTAACCATTGGCGCTCTTCAGGTAAGAAGCCAGAGCGTTTTTGGTTGCCGCGCCAGTTCTTAATGTCGCGTTTTTTGTGAACAATATTCCAGTCTCCACAAATGATCCAACGGCGGCCAGACGCGACCATTTCGGCAAGTCTCGCCTCCATGCGATCCATTAGATCAATCTTAAACTCTTGGCGTTCCTCTTTGCTTGAGCCTGACGGCATATACAACGAAATAACACTTAAGTCACCAAAATCGGCCTGAATAAAGCGCCCTTCAAAATCGGCGTCTTCAAAACCTTCGCCTAGCCCGTAGTGCACCTCATCTGGCTCGCGCTTACAGTACAATGCAACACCGCTGTAGCCCTTTTTCTCGGCCGAGTGCAGGTATGTGTGCACGCCTTCTGGGTAAAATGGGGCACCTTGGATTTGGTCAGGTTGCGCCTTTAATTCTTGTACGCAAACCACGTCTGCATCCTCTTTGGCTAACCATTCAAACAAACCCTTTTTGGCAGATGCACGAATTCCGTTTACATTGACTGAGATAACTTTCATTTTTTTGGCGTTAGAATTGATTCGAGCCAGTATAATACTGGAAACCACAAAGGAATTTGCAGATGCTACCGTATCAAGAGAAGTTTATTCAATTCGCACTTAAAACTGGTGTGCTTAAGTTTGGAGAGTTCACTCTAAAGTCAGGCCGCGTAAGCCCGTATTTCTTTAATACGGGTCTGTTTAACAGCGGTGCGTCTATGTTGCAGTTCAGCCGCTTTTTCGCGCAGAGCATCGACAACGCAGATCTCAAATTCGATGTATTGTTTGGCCCAGCCTACAAAGGCATCACTTTGGCATGTGCTGTGGCAATGGCCTTATCAGAGAACTCGGGTCAAGAGATTCCGTTTGCATTCAACCGTAAAGAAGCCAAAGATCACGGTGAGGGCGGGAGCATGGTAGGCGCTGCTATTAAGGGAAATGTCGCGATAATCGATGATGTCATTACGGCTGGCACCGCCATTCGAGAGTCCTTCACGCTTATCAAGGCGTTTAACGCGGTTCCGAGCGCAGTATTTCTAGCATTGGATCGCCAGGAAGTGGGGCAAGTGGACGGCAAGCCGACTGACTTTTCGGCGATACAACAGGTTGAGCAAGAATTTAGTATTCCTGTAGTCGCCATCGCGACCATGAGCAATCTAATTGAGTTTCTCAAATCTGAGCCTGATATGATTGCCAATCTTGACGCGATGCGCGAGTATCGCGACCAGTACGGCATTCGCTAGCACATGCCTTCACCCGAGTCTCCAGCCAAGCCTATTGCGGAATCATTAAAGGCGCTCGACTGCTATTTAGTGGGTGGAGCAGTTCGCGATGAAATCTTGGGTAAGCCAGTGGCCGATCAAGACTGGGTTGTTGTTGGGGCAACCGTTCAGCAAATGCTTGATCTAGGCTTACGACCTGTAGGGCAAGACTTTCCCGTTTTTATTAATCCAGAAAATGGCCAGGAATATGCCTTAGCAAGAACTGAGCGCAAAACTGCGAAGGGTTACACGGGGTTTGAATTTCATGCTTCGCCGGATGTCACGCTAGAAGACGATCTGGCGCGTCGCGACTTAACCGTAAATGCGATGGCAAAATCATTTACGGGTGAAATCATTGATCCCTTCAACGGTGCGCAAGACATTCGCAAAAAACTGTTGCGACACGTATCACCTGCATTTGTAGAAGACCCCGTGCGTATTCTCAGAGTGGCTCGTTTTGCAGCTCGCTTTAAATTTGACGTTGCGCCCGAAACAAAAGAGCTTATGCAAACCATGGTGAACAACGGCGAGGTTGACTCGCTAGTCGCTGAACGTGTTTGGCAAGAAATGCACAAAGCTTTGCAAACCGACCATCCGCATATTTTTTTGCAGGTGCTAAGAGAGTGTGGCGCACTAGCAAGAATTCTACCTGAGGTTGATACCTTGTATGGCGTACCTCAAACGAAGACCTACCACCCGGAAGTGGACACTGGCATTCACATGGAAATGGTGATGGAACAAGTTGCCCTTATAAGCCCTGATCCAATGGTACGCTTTGCTGCATTAGTTCATGACTTGGGCAAAGGTGTAACCCCAGAGCATATCCTACCATCGCATCGGGGCCACGAGACGGCCGGCGTGCCTCTGATTAAGGAACTTTGCGCGCGGCTAAGAGTACCCAATCAATACCAATCATTGGCACTGGCTGTTGGTGAATACCATTTGCACATGCACAAGATGTTTACTTTACGACCCGAAACTATCTTAAAAGTGCTAGAAAAGACGCGGTCGCTGTCAGACCCTCAGCGTGCATCACAGATCGCCGACGCATGTTTAGCTGATGCGCGCGGACGTACTGGCTTTGAAACTAGAGAATATCCACAAGCGCGGCTTTATGTAGAAACGCAACGCGCAGCGGCCTCTGTCAATGCGGGTGAAATAGCCGCGCGGTATGAAGGCACCGAGGCGATCAAGCAAAACATTGCGCGAGCTCGAAGCACCGCAATCGAAGCGGCTCGTGCCGCCTTTGTTAACGAAAACGAAATCATGATCGAATAAGCTAATCTGGTAAGTTTTCGCTCAAAAATCGTACCATATTACCGCCCATCACTTTACGAATCGCCGATTCAGGCATGTTTCGGTCAAGCATAGTTTGCGTCAGTACGGCCATTTCGCTTGCATCAAACGATGTCTCCACCGTGCCGTCGAAGTCAGAACCTAACGCCACATGATCTTCACCCACCAAAGCGACACCGTACTCAATGGCCTCTATAACGCTTTCTGGGCTAGAACCGCACACTGCACCAGGCCAAAATCCTACGGCAATCAAACCGCCGGCTTCGGCAATTTGGAGCATCAGCTCATCAGCAATGTTTCTGGGAGTATCGCAGTGTCCCTTAAAACCAGTGTGACTGATCACCAATGGAGCGGTACTCTGCGCTAATACATCCCGCACGGTGGCTTCTGATGAATGAGACACGTCTACAATAATATCTTTTGCCTGCATAATCTCGACAGCTTGTTTGCCAAAAGCAGTTAAACCAGCTTTGCTTGTGCCGTGGAGCGAACCTCCTAATGCATTGTCAAAAAAGTGCTGCAAGCTCATCATGCGGAAGCCGGCGTCGTAAAGCACGTCTATGTTGTCTAAGTTTGCATGGAGCGCATGTGATCCTTCGGTACCGATTAACCCCGCAGCAAAATCATGATTGGTTTCGCGCGCCATTTGCCAATCAGCGAGATCAGACTTGGTCAAAATTAGTGCGAAATCATAAGGTCGTTTTTGCGCTAATTCACGAATTTTAGCAGCTTGATACAACGCTCGTTCAGTTAGACTCGACCACGTTGCTGCCGGCCACATTTGTGCCAACGCCAACACAGTAATTTTGTCTATTGTGCTGGTTTTGTTACTCTCGTAGTTTTGGCCTAAAGGTGACTTGGTGACCGTAGTAAACATTTGAATGCCCAGATTGCCTTCTTGCATCCTCGCCAAATCAACATGACCAACGTCGTGCCGACCCTGCATGTTTCGGTTCCACAGAGCTGTATCGGCATGCCAATCACCGACAATTAGCGACGCGTGCAATGCGGCGGCTTCTTCACTAATCTTAAAAGGTTCATGTTCAGTTACTGGATTCAATATCCAGTCAGCAATTCTAACGCCCAGCGTAGTTGTGAAAAGTGTAACTATCACCACGACAGCAAGCAAAACGAGAATCTTTTTCTTCATCGCCAATTTCCTTTATTTATCGAAGACAGTTCACCAAACCAAATCGTCGGGTACTTCATACGCCGCATAAGGGTCCTCTTGACCTTTAGTTTTATCGCTTTCTTTAGTTGTTTCTTTTGACAAAAACACCACCGCGGCTGAATGTCTCTCGTTTAACTTTTGTGCTGCAGTCTTTGGTACTACTTCAAACCGCTGGCCAGCGGTAACGACTACCGCGAGGGTTCCTTTGCTCAATCCACGACGCTGCTCAGGAGTAACTACTATGCTCTTCACCTTCTTTTTGTGGGTGAAATTAAAGCTGTCTTCGGCGTTTTCTCGATCGAGCTTTGCATGATTCACTAGCTGCAACACTTGAGCGTCTATTTCTTTTTGTTTGCGTTCGGCCTCTCGCTGCTCATTGAGTACGCGATCACGTTTAGCCTTTTTGATCATGGCCTGTTGCGCGCGCAATGTTTCTTCAGACACCTTTACGCGGTCCTTTTTAGCAGCCTTAGGTTGTTTCTTTGGCTTTCGGTTTTGTCCTTTTACTTTGGGCTTAACTAGGCCCATTTGTTTTAACTGATCTTGTAGCGTGCTCATTGGAGAACTTCCGAAAATAGAGTGTCAATTTGTTCAAATGAAATTAGGTATCGCTGAAAACAAAAGTGGCAATCCACTGTGACCGCATCTTTGTCTTCTGCTTTGTGTTCGGCTACTAAATCTCGTAGCTCTTCTTCGCCCAGTGCTTTTAGTGCATTAAGTGATCGCTCGGTGCTGCATTCACAACCAAACTGCAGCGACTTCACGTCGAATAAACGACAAGACTCATCGTGATAGAGCTTGGTCAACGCATCAGCGCTGGTATCCGCGTGGGCTTCTTCAAGGGTCATTGATTTAAGCAATACGTCTAGGTGCTCGAACCGTTGCTCACTTAAAGCAATATCTTTTATATGTTGTGCTGGTAGCGCGTGCAAGGAAAAACCCACTGCTTTTTCAGCTGTGGCGAGCAAATTAAAACGGCTTGGTAACTGTTCTGAGCGTTCGAAATAGTCTTCCAGGCACATCGCCAGACTGCCGTGCTCAACTGGGATAATACTCTGGTAGCGATCACCGTCATCCGGTGTGATAGTAACGGCCAAAACGGCTCCTGGAAGATGGTTCAGTATAATTTCGTCGGGCAATACAGCGCTGTGATCGTATTCGCAAATTGCCCGAACTGAGCCATCATTTGCGCAATCTGCTATTAACAGGTTTATATCGCTCTCGGTGCGCATTTGCACCGTAAGACTGCCATCGGATTTGATGCTGTCTTTTAGCAATACAGCCGCAATCGTAAACTCATTAATTAGACGAGCTAGCGAATTAGGGTAGTAATGCGTCGACTGAATAGTTTTGCAACTCTCGTCTAGACGTGCGTAACACCCGCGCACGTCGGCGTCGTCAAATACAAAGCGTCGCTTCAGGTCTGATTGGTTTAAGGAATTATTCATTAACTTTTTGAATCACACATAATAGGAAGAAAGTCGAGTTTGTATTATCCAATCGTATTCCAAGCAAAAACAAGAATGACTAATGCAAGCCCGATTCTATAGTAAACAAAGGGCATCATTCCGACACGTTCTACAAAACGCATAAAAACTCGAATACACAGAAGAGCCACAACGGCCGAGACAACAATGCCAATCATGAGCACATCCCAAGCAACCGGGGTAGCCTTCTGACTAAGTTCTACACCTTTAAGCAGGCCCGGCAACATGATTGCAGGAATAGACAACAAGAACGAGAATCGAGCGGCCGCAGTACGCGAGTATCCGAGCGCCAACATCGCGGTCATAGTAATTCCGGAACGAGAGGTACCTGGAATGAGCGCTAAAGCCTGTGCCGCACCGACCACCAATGCTTGTTTGTAATTAAGAGTATCGAGCGTGCCGTTATTAGATGAAGCGCGCCGGTCTGCCCATGCTAGAGCCAAGCCAAAGGCGAAGGTCGTGCATGCGATAACCAATGCACTGCGCAGGTTAAGTTCTATCCAGTCTCCTGCCGATAACCCCACAAGTCCGACGGGAATCGTCGCAACTATGATCCACCACCCCAATAAACCTTGTTGATCCCAACGCAACACTGACCATCCGCCAAACCATGAACCGACTATTTTGAGCAAATCTCGCTTAAAATAGATCAGCACGGCAAGCAAGGTACCTACATGCACAGCCACATCGAACGCGAGGCCTTGGTCATCCCAACCTAGGAAGGTTGGCACCAAAATTAGATGCGCGGAGCTTGAGACGGGTAAAAACTCTGTCAAGCCTTGAATAGCGGCAAGTACTAGCGCCTGAAAATAGTCCATCTGAGTAAATTAGTTGAGAGGTGTTTAATTGACCAATGTTTTTTAAAGAGCGTCTTTATGAAGCGCACCCATAGAAGGCTGCATTGTACTCTTTATGATCACTCATATGGGAGATGCCTTTTGACGCAAACCGTAAATAGTTGAATTCTAAGCTAGCGTTACTCAGCCTAATTAGGTAGGTTTGGTCATTGATCCTCAGCTACCGCAATCTAGTTCTTTATAGAAGACAGTTTCACTATGAGTCCAACAGACGATCGCCAACAGAGTTCTAGTCTCGATACAAAACAGTATTCAAACAACCAAGTCGCCCTTGTTACCGGTGGCGCTCGGCGTATCGGCAAAGTCTTGGTAGAAACGCTGCACGCGCACGGGTTCAAAGTTGTTGTTCATTACAATAGCTCAGCGTTAGATGCTCAAGAGCTGGTAACAGAGTTAAATAGGGCCCGGCCTGATTCTGCCCTTGCCATTGGTGCCGACCTAAACGACGTAAGCACCATAGAGCCTCTAGTTGGCCTTTGCGTTGATCATTTTGGGCGACTCGATGTATTAGTGAACAATGCGTCGACTTTTTATCCAACTCCATTAGAACAGGCTACTGTTGAGCAGTGGGATGATTTGATGGGCAGCAACTTAAAAGCGCCTTTGTTTCTAGCTCAAGCCTGCGCCCCGTATTTAACTGAGAATCACGGATGTATCGTCAATATAGTCGACATTTATGCGCGCCGCCCTTTGCAAGACCATCCAATCTACGGCGCGGCAAAGGCGGGGCTCGAAATGCTCACTCGCTCCTTTGCCCGCGATCTTGCGCCTAAGGTTCGGGTTAACGCCGTTGCTCCGGGGGCAATTCTATGGCCCGAGCACGATGATCACCCGCTCAAGTTGGATGCTTTGTTGGAGCAAATACCCATGGCCCGTTTAGGCTCACCTGAAGACATTGCTCAAGCGATGTTGTTCTTTGTGTGTAACGCACCGTATATAACAGGCCAGACTATTGCTGTTGACGGCGGCAGGTCGGTGGTTAATTAACGTGATCCGCGTTCGATAATTAAGCCGACGTGTTTGGCTTGTTGAAGAATCGCGCCTTTGTCTAAACTTAGCCTTAGCCAATTAAGCTCAAACTCTTGCTCAAGTATGTCGGCGAGTTGAGTGATCAGTGTCTCAATTAACTTAACTCTAGACGCCTCGGCATGTTCGACAATGCGCTCAGTGATTTTTTGATAATCAAGCGCGTCATTTAAATCATCAGATTGTGCGGCTTTAGAAAAGTCCGCGGCGCACTCAAGATCCAAAACCAGAGTTTGTGTGGTTGCTTGTTCCCACGGGTAGACGCCAATGATGCATTGGCAACGAATGCCCTTGATAAAAATCGTATCCATACGCCCATTCTAAAGCCAAGCGAGCTGATACGCCATAGAGTAAAATAAAGGCTACATTGATAACGCTTAAAAAGCTGATGTTGAGCGCTCAATGTGTTTTGCACCTCTAAGCCGCTCTAGCTCTTAATGCAGGGTGAAGCACTGTATCGGCGGGTATTACCCACTATTAACTTTTTTTACTTCGGTATCAAACGCTATGGACACCCTCACACCTTATCTATTAGTCCTTTTTGCCTATGCCTTGGGCTCTGTCTCTAGCGCTGTTATTACCGCGAAATTAATGCGTCTACCAGATCCTCGTACATCAGGTAGCGGCAATCCTGGCGCAACAAATGTGTTACGGACGGGCGGTAAGTTAGCGGCGATCATCACACTTACAGGTGATGTGCTTAAGGGTTTGATCCCCGTTTTGGTCGCCCTACACTTTCACGTAAGCTACGGCTGGGTTGCTGTGGTGAGCATTGCCGCATTTATGGGCCACCTATATCCCGTGTTCTTTGGCTTTAAAGGTGGTAAAGGCGTTGCCACCGCAATCGGTGTGTTCGCAGGGCTTTCTTTGCCATTACTCGGCGTGTTTATAGGGGTTTGGTTACTGACCGCGATTATCACTCGATACTCATCACTCGCGGCTTTAATCGCTACCGCAGTGACCGGGCTGGCTAGTTTCGCAATTTTTAAAGATCCGGCGCAGCATCAATTAATAGGTGGCGTACTTTGGATAGTGGCGTTTTTGTTCCAGCGCCATCGAGAAAACTTGGAACGGCTTAAAGCGGGCACAGAAAGTAAGATTGGCAGCAAGAAGTAATCCTTACTTCTATAACTCATCATTCTTTAAAGCGCAGGCAATTCTTCTATGGACCAGCGCGCCTTAACACTAAAACCCAAATCACGCGTTGATTGATGCAAGCGCTGGCAGCCTGCGTAGGCGATCATTGCGCCATTATCAGTACAGAGTTCGATCTTTGGGTAAAAGACTTTACCGCCCGATTTCTCCATCATGGCTTTTAAGCGCTCACGTAAAGCGATGTTAGCACCCACCCCGCCTGCCACGACCAATCGCGGAATGTTTGTTTGTTCAATAGCGCGCTTACACTTCTTTACTAGGGTATCGACTGCTGCGTCTTGAAACGCCCATGCAATATCGGAAACGGTCTTTTGATCTAAGGTGTTTTTCTGTACCGTCGTCAGAGCAAACGTTTTTAGGCCGCTAAAACTAAAGTCTAAGCCCGGCCTATCCATCATTGGTCTAGGGAATTTGAAACGCTTTGGGTCGCCCATCTCGGCCGTTTTCGATATGGCTGGCCCACCTGGATAACCCAGCCCAAGCAACTTGGCAGTTTTATCAAACGCTTCGCCAACGGCATCATCAAGTGTTTGCCCTAAAATTTCATATTCCCCTACAGCCTGCACACGAGCAAGCAGCGTGTGTCCGCCCGAAACCAAAAGCGCAATAAAGGGAAAGTCTGGCGCATCTTCTTCGAGCATCGGCGCGAGCATATGGCCTTCCATATGATGCACGCCTACCGTTGGAACATCCCATGCGAATGCCAAACCTTTAGCAATAGCGCTGCCCGCGAGCAAAGCACCTGCAAGGCCTGGGCCGGAGGTATAGGCAATACCGTCTACGCTATTAGGTGCAACGCCCGCTTCTTCCATAACGGCGTCCACCAACGGAATAACCTTTCGAACATGGTCACGCGCCGCCAACTCAGGCACTACGCCACCATATTTTTGATGAGTTTTAATTTGAGAGTAGAGAGCGTGCGCTAGCAAGCCTTGTTCTGAGTCGTACAGAGCAATACCAGTGTCGTCGCAAGACGTTTCAATTCCGAGAACGCGCATAAAACAGTCGTGAATAAGAGAATTAGCAGCTGCTAACCAATAATGGCAGCGATTAAAGCGAACAGAGTCAGATCCCGCCTAAAAACTTTATTGACTCAAAGAGTATACAAACGCTGTGTTTCTAGATAGAATCCGCCGCCCAAACGTTGGTTCAGATGATATAGGAACCGACCGACTAAAACATCAAGACAATTAGACAAGATGCCACAAGTAAAAGTAAAAAATGACGAGCCGTTTGACGTAACGCTACGTAAATTTCGTCGCTCATGCGAAAAAGCTGGAATTTTCACAGAAATGCGTGCTCGCGAATTCTATGAAAAACCAACCTCAGTACGCAAGCGCAAGGGCGCTGCGGCTAAGAAACGTGAAATGAAACGCGCCTCTCGCGGCCGTATTCGTACTACACGTATGTATTAAAGCTGCGTTCTGGTTTCGACCAGACCCAGTTTTATACACTCTTTTACGCAAGACGATAGAGACCGATAGTTACCAATGGTTACCGACGTGTCACTTAAAGACCAAATATTGGCCGACATGAAGACGGCGATGCGCGAAAAAGCGACATCTCGTCTGGAATCTATTCGCATGCTCCGCGCTGCAATACAGCGTAAAGAAGTTGATGACCGAATAGAGCTCAATGATGAGCAAGTACTCGGCATTCTACAAAAGCAAATTAAACAATCGCAGGATGCGATTAAGCAATTTGTACAAGGCGAACGTCCTGATCTAGCCGAAAAGGAACAAGCTCATGTGGATAACTTAGCAAGCTACTTACCCGCGCAACTAAGCGACGACGAAGTAGCGCTTGCAGTGGATGCCGCAATAGCCAAGACTGGCGCCGCAGCAATGCAAGATATGGGCAAGGTCATGGGATTACTCAAAGGCGAACTGCAAGGTCGCGCCGACATGGGTAAGGTTAGCGGGCTGATTAAGGCTAAGTTAAGTTAGACTAGAACAAGCCCCAATCGGTTGCACCAGAGATTCTGTCTGCTCCAAACACCTAATCCTATTAGTAACGTCAGTCTCTCTTATGCTTGCAAGCCATTTGCTTGCCATTTGCACTGCTCTATACATGTATCTGCTCGAAACGGACGCATTTCGGTTTCTTCTGGCAATTTCTAACCGTCGACCTATGCTTTAGCTGTAAAATAACCCTATGGCAGGCCGAATCCCACAGCACTTTATAGACCAACTAATCAATCGAGTTGATTTAGTGGATCTTATTGACGGCTATGTTCCATTAAAGAAAGCCGGCTCCAATTACAAAGCCTGCTGTCCTTTTCACAACGAGAAAACCCCCTCTTTCTCGGTTTCAGCAGCAAAACAGTTTTATCACTGCTTTGGTTGCGGTGCGAGCGGCACGGCTATTAGCTTTTTAATGGAGTACGACCATTTGGAGTTCCGTGAAGCCGTTGAGAAGCTGGCAGGAGCCGCAGGATTAGAGATCCCTGAAGAGGCACAAACGGCCCAGCCCGTTAAGCACACTCAGCAAGGCGTTGATCTCTATGAGTTAATGAAATCGGTGAGCGCTTATTTTCAGGAGCAGTTACGCCATCATTCAGATCGTGGCCTCGCCGTTGACTACCTGAAAAATCGAGGGTTGAGCGGGCAAACTGCAAAGCACTTTGGATTAGGCTACGCGCCCGAGGGTTGGGACAATTTAATGTCTAAACTCGGCACTTCCTCAGCGCAAAAGAAAGCCCTTGAAGACACTGGAATGCTCACGCGCAACGAAAAAGGTCGAGTGTATGACCGATTTCGCGGTCGCATTATGTTTCCCATAGAAGATCATCGCGGCAGAATCGTCGGCTTTGGTGGCCGGGTTCTAGACAAAGGCGAGCCCAAATATCTCAATTCTCCAGAAACCCCCATTTTTCACAAAGGCTCAGAACTTTACGGTTTGTATGGCGCTCGTGGCGGAATTAAAGAACAAGACAATGTCATAGTAGTTGAGGGCTATATGGACGTAGTTGCCTTAGCCGAAGCCGGTGTTAACAATGCTGTGGCGACATTAGGCACTGCAACAACTACCATGCACTTACAGCGCCTTTTTAGACACACAAGCAACCTCGTGTTTTCTTTTGATGGCGATCGCGCGGGTAGGGCAGCGGCCTGGAAAGCACTAGAAACCAGCCTGCCTCAGATGCAGGATGGTCGTACTGTTAGCTTCTTGTTCTTACCCGATGGAGAAGATCCAGATTCGATGGTGCAAAAGGAAGGCAAGGAGGCGTTTTTGGAAAGAGTAAAAACAGCCAAACCGATAATCGAATTTCTAATAGCACATTTGTCTGAACAAGCTGATTTGGACCGCTTAGACGGCCGAGCCAAACTCGCCAGCTTGGCCAAGCCCTTAATCAAGCAGCTACCTAAGGGCGTATTAAGACAACTGTTTATCGAAACCATAGCGCGAATGGTCAATACCGCCCCCAATTCTTTATTAGAGCCAGAGCCTGCACGTCAGGAAAGTTCTCGGCCTGGAAAGAGGCTCCATAAGTCTTCCAAACCTGCACCACTTACGCCAATGCGTCGAGCTATTTCTTTATTGCTTCAGCATCCGGAGCTAGCGCACAACATTAAAGATTTAGGCCCGCTTCGAGTATCCCAAGTACATGGCAAAGACGTACTCGTTGATCTTTTAGAGCTGTGTAAGTCGGGCGACGGAATCAGCACGGGCGTTATTTTAGAGCGGTTTAGAGAACAAGGTTTGTACTCAGCCCTTGAAAAACTAGCTAGTCATGACCATCTGTTAGAATCAGAAGCGTTGCAATCAACTTTTCAGTCACTTATAGCCGGCATTGAACAATCAGCCGCGAGTTCAGAGTTAGACACTCTAATCGCAAAAGCTGAAAATCAATCACTTAACTCAGAAGAGAAACTAAGACTGAACCAACTATTGCAGCGATAGGTACTATCGTTAGGTAGAAACTCGACGCAAATATCTAATTTTATTGAATAAAATGCGATTTTTACGGCTAGTTGATATAAAATTGATCGTTAACCCGATTAAAACCCAAGAAAGAATATAACCGTTTGAGTGTGTTGCTAATCGCACTTGAGCGTTTTTGTGTGAGGTTCCAAATATGGATTCCAGTAGCAAAAAGTCAGAACTGAAACGACTTATCTTAAAAGGCAAAGAGCAAGGCTTTTTGACCTATCGAGAAATCAACGACCATCTGCCTGAAGACATGAACGACACCGACCAAATTGAGTCGGTAGTTAACATGATCAACGATATGGGTATTGAGGTCTTCGACGCCGTCCCCGATGCAGATTCGCTTTTACTAAAAGCTGAAACTGACAAAGAAGCCGAGGACGATGATGACAACACTGATGCCGTATTGGCGACAGCTGTTGAAAGCGAATTTGGCCGCACTACAGACCCTGTTCGTATGTATATGCGCGAAATGGGTACAGTCGACTTATTGACACGCGCCGACGAGATCAATCTCGCCCAACGTATCGAAGATGGCATCCGCCAATCTACGGTTGCGATGGCAGCGTGTCCTTCTGCGATTCAAACCATTCTCGACTACTTTGACCTAGTCAAAAAAGAAGAGATGCGCCTTACTGATCTACTGGTTGCCTTTATTGATCCGAATGCCGAAATCGATCCGAACCCAGTTCAGTCTGGGTCTGCTGCTAAGAAAAATGACGATGATGACGAAGAGGACGAAGAAGAAGAAAAGCCAGTAGATACTGGCCCTTGTATCGACGAGGCCAAAGAACGTTTTAAGTTAATGGGCCGCCAACATGCGCGTCATGACAAAGCACTCAACAAGTATGGCTATGACAGCAAACAAGCCAGGAAGGTTCAGGAAGAGCTGATTGAAGGCTTAATGGAAATTAAGTTTGTACCTAAGATTGTTGAAAGTCTTTGGGAAGGTGTACGTTTTCAAGTTGAGACAGTTCGTCAGCACGAAAAGGCGCTGATGGATATTGCTGTTAATGAAGCTGGCATTACTCGTAAAGAGTTCATCGAATTGTTTGTAGGTAACGAGCTTGATAAAGGCTTGTATAAAACGTTACACAAATTGGCGAAGACCAAAGAAGCCATAGAAGAAAACGAAGCGCTCATCATTATGTCGCAGGCAAAGCTTAATCGCATTGTTGTGGCTATGGGCATTCCGATTGAAGAAGTAAAAGACATCAACCGTCGCATGTCGATTGGCGAAGCTAAAGCTCGTCGCGCCAAGAAAGAGATGGTTGAAGCAAACTTACGTCTGGTTATTTCAATTGCTAAGAAATACACCAACCGTGGATTGCAGTTCCTAGACCTGATTCAAGAAGGCAACATCGGCTTAATGAAAGCAGTAGATAAGTTTGAGTACCGCCGTGGTTATAAGTTCTCAACTTACGCCACATGGTGGATTCGTCAGGCGATTACTCGCTCGATTGCTGACCAAGCGCGCACTATTCGTATACCGGTACACATGATCGAAACGATCAACAAACTGAACCGAATCTCTCGTCAAATTCTGCAAGAGAAAGGCCGCGAAGCCTTGCCTGAAGAATTAGCCGAGCGCATGGAAATGCCAGAAGACAAAGTACGTAAGGTGTTGAAGATCGCTAAGGAACCAATTTCGATGGAAACACCGATTGGCGACGACGAAGACTCATCATTGGGTGACTTTATCGAAGACAAAAATGTTGAGGCTCCAATGGAAGCCGCTACAACGTCTGGACTCTTATTTGCGACAGGAGAGATCTTAGAAAGCCTAACGCCAAGAGAAGCCAAAGTATTAAGAATGCGCTTTGGTATCGGCATGAACACCGACCACACCTTGGAAGAAGTAGGCAAACAGTTTGACGTAACCCGCGAACGGATTCGTCAGATCGAAGCCAAAGCACTACGCAAACTACGTCATCCATCACGTTCTGAGCACCTGAAAAGCTTCTTAGAACAAAACTAGGCGGCCTGTTCGTAACATTAAGCCCTATTGCAAACGTCAAAAGCGACTGTAATAGGGCTTTCTTATTTAGCGATATTTTTGTAATATTGCGCCCCGCAAGACCGTAGAAATTATTACGGGCCTATAGCTCAGTTGGTTAGAGCAGTGGACTCATAATCCATTGGTCCTTGGTTCGAGTCCAAGTAGGCCCACCATTACCTCATATTTCCGAACTCTGTGGTCCTTGCCGCTTCGCGGCGAGTATCGAGTCCAAGTAGGCCCGCCATTACCTCATTTCCGAACTCTGTGGTCCTTGCCGCTTCGCGGCGAGTATCCAGTCCAAGTAGGCCCACCATTACCTCATATTTCCGAACTCTGTGGTCCTTGCCGCTTCGCGGCGAGTATCCAGTCCAATTAGGCCCACCATTACCTCATTTCCGAACTCTGTGGTCCTTGCCGCTTCGCGGCGAGTATCCAGTCCAAGTAGGCCCACCATTACCTCATTTCCGAACTCTGTGGTCCTTGCCGCTTCGCGGCGAGTATCCAGTCCAAGTAGGCCCACCATTACCTCATATTTCCGAACTCTAATAATTTGAAGACGAACCCCGCCTAAAGCGTGTTTCTCACCATAGACTGTAGTGCGCAGAGTTGTTTTTCTACAGCCTCGTGCGTAGAGCGCCTCTTCCGTTCTTTAATGCATCATTCGTTACCGATCAATAGTCTCCAGAACACGCTCTCTTTGAAATTAGGCTATTGTGCGATATATATAGCATTCTATAACCTGCCCCCTATGTGCTAATCTAAATCCTACAGCCTCACTCCTGTTATATATAGTTTCCAGCAGACAACCTGACAGCGTAATACCCTCCTTTAATAATCAAATGGTCAAGATTCTGCACAACGAGGAAGGCTCCTTACTAGCCAAAGCGTCAAGAACACGCGCACCTACGCCTGTCCCTGATTAGTTATTAACTCAACATGAAGACGGTGACGTGATATGCAAATCTCGACAGAACATGGGCTTGCATTTTTGTGCATGGCAAAATGTGCTTCGACCGCAATTGAGTCGGCAATAACAGACTATTGCAATATAAAATTTTCAGGGCGCACGTCCATCAAACACATCAATGCTCAAGTTTTTAACGATCATATACTTGCTGCTCATAAGAAATTGGTTCGTTCTTCACATATTGAATCAGTTTGTATGATCAGAGACCCCTTAGATTGGATAGAAAGTTGGTATCGCTATCGAAGTAGAAACCAACTGATGAGTCCAAAAAGTCCGCAACATGCAAAATATACCGGCAATGTTAGCTACAACGAATTCTTACTTGAATATATGTCCAAAGGTAAAAGAAAGCCCTTTGCTCAACTGAGGACGCAATATAATTTCCTGAGCTTGGCTAGCGGTCGTATTGGCTTAGATCGCATAATACCTTTCGATAACTTCAAGTTGCTCAATCAGTTTTTCTCTGAAAAATTCGGCCACGAAATTGAAATCACATTAAAAAACACTTCTCCAAGAATACCCATATCTCTAGATAGCGATGTTGAAGAAAAGCTTCGTCAGTACCTTGCTAAAGACATTGCAGTATACGATTTTGTAAAAGAGCATGGTCAGTACATCAAGGCGCTTCATTCTGACAAGCTTTACGCGGTTCTCCAAGATACCAGTGAGGATTAACGAAGACGGTCGCCTTAGAGTCATCTGCGTAGGATATTTCGAAGTCTTTCAATAAGAATCGTTTAAATAAGCTGTGAGCTGCTAAAAGCGTTAGAAAAACTAATTTGTGAGCCTTAAAATCACCTCATAAGATTGGTATTACTTGGGATTTAACGCTTAAATGCTATGCAATCCGAGGTGACCTGCGCCGGAAAATAATCTGGGTCAGCTGGGTCACTGACTTTTGAGACTTTCATCGAAATAGGATAATACTTACCTATTTGGTCTCCGCCAGCGGCTAACCGATACAGTACATGAGCTCTGTTTAAATTCTGTCCGTAACTAAACTCTATTTTAGAAGGATTGTGGTTTGATAGATAAATTGATTCTGCCGAATTCCCCAAACGATCCTTACAAGCGCCGTCTTGGTATATTTTCTATTGAAAGCTGGCAGAATTAATAAGGAGTAAAGCTATCGCAATGCCTCCAAATGTTTTTGAAAATCGATCACTTTTGTTATTTAGAGTCAATGAATAGATAGCTAAACTCAAGACTGCAGAGGTAGCGTATAGATAATGCGAACCCTGTGAGGACAACAAGGGAACTGCACTAAGAAATAGAAAGTAAGTCGCCAAATGCTGAATGGTCGCTTTCCATGACGCAGTTCGGAATATAAAAATGGCAAGCCCCTTGTACTTGTGACTTCATTTCTTCACAGCGAGACAAAAGGCAGTTAATCCAGCTAACTTATTCCATCGCATGAAGCGTAATTCCAACAGGCATATTTTTCTTAAAGTCCAATTGGTTAACGGGTTGTGTTGGGCTAACTCAGACTGAGCTAATTTTGAAGTTTTAAATTTATTTTTGGCGATTCTAAGTAGGCTAACTATTGGAAAAAGAAGGCCATAGTAATATGAACTGCGAGTCAATTGTAATCCTGACGCTAAAACGAGCTGTTCAAGCTGTTTTAATGTGTAGCGGCGTTTGTGTTCTAAAAAAACATCATGATCACTCCATAAAAACATAAAGGCTGGCACGCTTATTACAAAGTTTGTTTTCGGAGGCGATTTATCAACATACTCTTTTAAGAGCTTCAGGTCGTCATCCACATGCTCTAAAATATCCATAAGTAAAACAGTGTCGGCGTCAGTAGACTCAATTGAACGACGATAAGATATTTTTTTTCCGTTTTGAGTTGTGCTGTAATCGTTTTTATAGCTTGTATCGACGCAACACGCCTGTGAGGCTGCCGTCTGGTCTAGTAGCTGTTGAGAGAAAAGGTATTGTCGTTAGGTGCTTAGGTAAGCGAAGAGAAATAGACAAGGATCCTTCCTAGCCTATAAACATCATACAGTCTATTAGCTTACATCAAACGAAATCGACGCTTGGTCATTCACACCAGCTCACGATTCATACAATGCAGAGTCTACCCCTTGACGGAGGCGAGGCAATTTTAAAGAAACTCAGACAGCCTTAACGTTTATTGAACATTCAATACTATTCCCTACACTGTCAGCAAGATAAGCATCTTGAAAGAGCCACCCTGCCTTCGCCTGTCTAAGTAACTTATTGAGATACTCAAAACCGTTTAAAAAAACTAGAAAAGTGCTACCAAATGCAGCGCCATAAGTTTCGAATAGGATGTCATCCAGCTATTCCACCCGCTAGAACTCCACCCAGTCTTAATCTCCACGCTCAATAACAGTATGAATTTGCCTAGAGCCATTATCCTTGGACTAAAACTATCGATCCCATAAAGTCTCGAGCTCTTCGAGAGACTTACCCTTAGTCTCTGGTAAGAAACGAAGCGCAAAAATGAACGCAATCGCACAAAAACCAGCAAAAATGAAATAGGGCAAAGCACCGTTAAATGAATCTTGGTTCAATTCACTACGGTTCAATACAGGGTATGAGTTGGAAACGATCGCATTCATAAACCACTGCGCCGCAACTGCAACAGCCATCGCCGCGCTTCGAGCGCGGTTCGGAAACATCTCTGAAAGTACTACCCATACAATGGGTCCCATCGACAGTGCAAATGAGCCAACAAAAGCTAAGATTGCAACCAAAGACACCACACCAAGAGATTGCACGTAAATGGTGTAGCCCAATACGCACAGGCTCACAAACATACCAGCCGTACCCATGAGATAGAGCGGTCGTCTACCCCAGAAATCCACGGTGTAGATAGCGACAAAGGTAAACCCTAAATTTACAGCACCCAACCAAAGCTGTTGCTTCAAAGCATCCTGAGGGCCATAACCAAGGGCGTTGCTGAAAATTTCTGCTCCGTAGTAAAGAATTGCGTTGATACCTGAAGTTTGCTGAAAAATAGACAACATCACACCAATAAACGTGGCTAGGCCAAGCCCGCCGATCAGTAGCGCTTTAAGTGGCATACGCTTCTCTTGCAACGAAAGCTTAATCTGCGCCGCTTCTGCTTCTGCCTGCTCGGTAGAGCCCGACAAACTTTTTAATACTTTGAGCGCTTCGTCATCTCGACCCTTTAGCATCAACCAACGTGGGCTGGCGGGTACTAGAAACAACAAAACGAAAAACAATACGGCAACTGGTAGCTCCGACCAAAACATAACACGCCAGCCTTGATTCAAATTGTATTGGTACACCTCGCTTATTTGCGCTTCACTGAGTACAGCAGAATCACCGCCACCAATAAAATAGGTAGCTAGAAAAACCATGAAGAATCCGAGTACAATGGCCAACTGGTACAGAGAGACCATGCGTCCACGATGTTGTGGTGGTGACACCTCGGCAATGTACATGGGTGCCGCCATAGACGCTAAACCAATGCCTAGCCCACCGATGATTCGATAAACGACCAGCTCCTGATAAGACACCGCAATACCAGAACCCCACGCCGAAACTGAAAACAGAACAGCTGATAGAAGCATGGTGTTTTTACGACCAATGGCTTTTGTAAGATAGCCTGCCATAAGCGCGCCGAAACCGCATGCATAGACAGCGCTACTTACGACCCAACCTTGCATGCCTGGCGACAACGCAAAATGTTCGGTAAAAAATAGCTGCGTGCCACCGATAACACCGGTGTCGTAGCCAAAGAGGAATCCCCCAATCGCAGCTATAGCCGCAATTCTCACAATTGAGATCTGTTTTACGTTGTCCATCTAAACTCCCCTGGCTAATTATTATTGTTTTAAAAATCTATTTAGGCACGCCACTGAATTTTCGTATACGTGGTTAAAAGCATGACCGATACAGGCCTGCTTTTTGCCAGACTAAAAGTAGAATGGAAAGAACACGCAATCGACCAAGTTACAGTATTTACACTAATTAATACCTAAGCTACACCTGAGTTTAGGTACATTCTTGATGCAATTAGAATCAAGCTTGTTCGCTTGATCACCACAGACAGCCTAATGGAAAGACCGATTAAACAAAATAGCGCGAGCAGATTTAGTATTGCACAGATCGCTCTATTCACGGCCGCCGGTTTAGTCGCTACGCTAACCTGGTTTAGCGCCAGTAGCGTCGCATACGAGTTTGTTGGTTTGGGATTAATAGGCGCAATCTTTGCCAATGCCACAGGAGCAGGCGGCGGCGTAGTATTTATACCTACTTTTCATCAACTGGGCCTTAGTGAGTCCGCTGCTGTGGCAACCAGTTTCGGTATTCAGACTTTTGGTATGACCGCGGGTGCTCTTGCTTGGCTGGTTAAGTTTTCGAACAAGAGCGAAGAACCCAAAGGCTCGCTCAACCTCATACTACTTGTTTGCGCCATAGTTTTTATTCCTAGTGTTCTCGGTCTATATTCTGTGAACTTGTTAGAATGGTCTACGCCAGCGCGCTTTGATGCCTTTTTTGCTTGGTTTTCGATCGTACTTGGCCTTTGCATTCTTGCCACTCTTTGGCGCTTTACTCGCGGGCAGCATTTAATGGTTTTATCGCCTTTGGATGTAGTCTTGCTAATACTACTTGGCTACATCGGCGGGATTGTAACCGCCTGGTTGTCGGTCGGTGTTGGCGAGATTATCGCTTTCTACTTAATCGCCAGAGGATTTAACCCCAGCGTGGCAATTGCTAGTGCCGTTGTTATTACCGCTCTAAGTGTATGGTCGATTGCTCCGATGACGTTCTCAGCCGATTCGATGATAGCAATGCACATAGTCTTAGCCGCTGGGCCAGCCGCCGTAATCGGAGGTCTGAGCGCAAGGTTTCTAGTTGACCGTTTACCTCAGTTTTGGTTAAAGGTATTCTTTGGTTCGTGGTTAATTCTAATTGGCGCGGTCACTTAGAGTTGCTGAGCAATTGGTAAATAAAGCGACAGTGAAAACAACAACGAAAACGATAGGCTGAAACGCGTGAACCTAATACCAGAACTGGCAGAGACAACGCCTGAGGAATTCTGTCAGAATATTGTCACTGCGCGCGCACCTGTTGTACTACGTGAATTCGTCAAGCACTGGCAATTGGTAAGCTTGCGAGACAGCGCCGACGACTTTTCTCGTCGTCTTCAACAAGAAGACTCAGGTGAAAAGTTCTATACGGTGGTCGGTAGCCCTGATATTAAAGGTCGGTTTTTCTATGGTGACGGTCTACAGGGAACAAACTTTAATAAAACCAATGCCACTATTAGCGATGCGCTGGCGCATATCGCTCAACAAAGCAGTGCTGCTAGCCCTCATGCGATTGCCGTTCAAGCCGCTCGAGTTGCAACTGCGCTGCCTAATATCGCTAAATCTCACACCAACCCACTACTTCCCAATATAGACCCCACCCTTTGGTTAAGTAATCAGAGCATGGTTGCAGCGCATTTCGACCTACACGATAACATTGCGTGCGTTGTTCATGGTCGACGTCGTTTTACCTTGTTTCCCCCAGAGCAGATTGCCAATCTCTATATTGGCCCCACGCTTAATGCGCCTGGCGGCGTGCCGATAAGCATCGTTGATTTAAACAAACCAGACTTGGAAAAATATCCGCGCTTTCAAGACGCGCTTGATGCAGCCCTTTATGCTGATCTAGAACCTGGAGATGCTATATTTATCCCTACCCCTTGGTGGCACGCGGTCGAGTCGAAGGATCCCCTTAACATGCTTATTAACTATTGGTGGTCTGCACAAGTTCAACCATTGGTAGCGGCCAATAAAAGCCTAATGCATAGCATGTTGTCGATTGGCAACCTACCAATAGAGCAAAGGCGAGCATGGAAAGACTTTTTCGACTACTTAGTGTTTCGACAAGAGCTGGATCCCACTGAGCACTTGCCCGCTGAGCTTCACGATGTTGTTACAAGTTTAAGCCCTGAACAAGAACAGCAGGTTATGGATTACTTAAGCACAAAAACTAGCTCGCCCAAGATTAGCGACCCTCAGTAAGTCAAAGTCATCTTTAGCGGTCTCATATTTAAGCTGAACGACAATAGTGCTGAATAAAGTCGTTATGCTTTGGCATGTTCTGCAATTGCTTAGCCACCCGTTCTTCGATTGTATCTAAAAAGACTTTAAGCTCTTCGTCGCTCATCATGTTAACGATGGGGTGATACTGTTCGGGCATTAGACCCTGACCTAACATCACCTGAGTCCAAGAATTTTCGCCAAACAATTCTGTTGGATTTTTAAATACTCGACCGGTTTGTTTAAACAGTTCGATTCTGTGTTTTAGTGAATCGGGAATATCCATCGATTTACAGAAACGCCAGAACGGAGTATCCGTTCGGTTAGTGACGTGATAATGCAAGATAATAAAATCTCGCGTATGCGTCATTTCGTTGTCCATTTGCGTATTAAATTCTTCTACATCGGGTTGGCGAATTCCATCAAAAGGAAACATCTGCATCAGACGTGTGATACTGCGCTGAATAAAGTGGATGCTGGTAGATTCTAGCGGCTCAATAAATCCGCTAGAGAGTCCCATAGCGATACAGTTCTTATTCCAATGCTTACGACGCGTGCCCGTTCTAAACTTAATCACTCGAGGGTCATTTAGAGGCTTGCCCTCGACATTATCTGTAAGCATCTGTATGGCATCGTCATCACTCTTATAGCGACTGCAAAACACCATGCCATTGCCCACACGTGACTGTAGAGGGATACGCCACTGCCAACCAGCATCTCGCGCTATCGAGCGTGTATAGGGGATCGGTTCTGCAACAGCTTCGGTTTGCATCGCAACGGCTGAATCGCACGGCAACCAATGGCTCCAATCGTCGTAGCCAGAATGCAATGTTTTCTCGATCAGCAGCCCTTGAAAACCGCTGCAATCAATAAATAGGTCACCTTCGATTACCTTGCCCGACTCTAGTTTTACGTTCTCAATGTAACCAGATTCGCCATTTAATCCGACCTCAACTACTTTTCCTTCTTGCCTGATAGCCCCATGTTTCTCAGCGATTTCGCGTAAAAATTGGGCGTATAAACCAGCGTCCATATGGTACGCATAGTTAAGGCCAAGCTTAGGCATTACCGCAAATTTTTCTTCCTTAGCGGCCACCAACTCAGAACAATAATCACCAAACTCTTTGGCGATACCCAACTTGCGACCTTTCAGCCAAAAATGTTGGAACCCTGCCGCCCAACAGTCTCGTCCAGTAAAACCAAATGAATGAATATAGTCTTCATCGACGTCACGCCAATTCTCAAACGAAATACCCAGCTTGAAGGTAGCGTTAACTCTTGCCATAAATTCTTGCTCGTTAATACCCAATAACTCATGGTGTGTAACGAGCGTTGGAATCGTGGCTTCACCCACACCAACAGTCGGAATGTCATCCGACTCAATGAGAGTAATGTTAATCGTTTTGCCGAGTAACTTTGCAAGAGACGCTGCAGCCATCCATCCGGCGGTTCCGCCACCCACAATCACTACTTTATTAATTCGTTTATTCATTTATCGTCTCGCTCCCATTATCTGGGTTACTCAATAGGGGTACTCATTATTTGAGGAATTTTTGTAATTGCGTTTTTATAGCTTGAGCCTTTTCGGAATCCAACGTCGCCAAAATACCCCTTACTTTCTCAGGTATATGGTCAAACTTAGTCTCTTGTTCGCCAAACACATAATAGTCAAACAAGTTTTTCCAAATTTGTTTTTGAGCTTGTGGGAGGTCACGCATACTCAAAAGTGAATTGAGCAATGCATTTGCAGGTGCTCCTAAATACGCAGGAGTTGTACGCCACCAATAATTGACCAATACGTTGAATGACTCAAGAGATTCAACGTGATGCCACCACATGCTAGGAATAAAAACCGCATCGCCTGCCTCAACATTAAAGACAACGGCTTCTTGCATAGCCTGCGCGTACTTTGGAAAACGTTCCAAATCAGGGTTTGCCGTATCCACCAGGCTAATGGCTTGACCCGACGGAGTAAGGTCAAGCGGGCCGACATAAAGATTGTCAATGTGCTCTGGAGGAAACAACGTAAAACGCCGCCGCCCAGCCACAACACAGGCAATATTGTCTGGGAAATCATAGTGTGCCGCAATGCGACTTCGATTGCCTATCCATATACTAACTAAACTTTCGTTAGTGTCTAAGGTGATATCGTTTTCGCCTCTAAAGTCCGGCAACCAGTGGTCGACCATTGTCGAACCAACGTAATAAGTTGGAGCGTTTGTTTGCTCTGCGCAGGCAAAAAGCTTGTCTAAAACAGTGTTTAGATCTTGCCGTGTGCGTTCAAAATTAAACCCGCTGAAGTCATCATTATAAAAAATTCGCCCATTGATAGAAGCATCACCTTCATACACCGTAAGCGGCTCACCCTGATAGAAGCTTTGGATATAGTCTGCTACAGCGCGGTCAGATTCCTGCGCCTTTAGTACTGCTGGCCACCGTTTAACGAACCCTTTAAGTAATAGGGGGGTACTCGACTGCAACACGCTAGCTGGTATCGCAAGTGGATCAACGCCCTCTAATTGCTCAATGGTTTGCATAGTTGCTTAAACTGTTTGCTCGTTCTTTCTGTCAACCAATGTGCGAAGACATGAATGTGATGCCATGACCATAAAAATCGGCATAAGAAATCCTTGCGAATTGAGCTGTTGCATTTGCTCACCAGAGAGTTCCTGAACCTTATCTTCATTGATCGTGTAAAGCCCAAGTAGCTGGTTTGTGCTGCCATCCTTTAGTGGAACATCGAGTGTGAACTGTTCAATTAACTCGAGTTCCATAATAGCGTTGATAAATTTTTCGTTGTGTTCATGTGCCGCATTAATCATTTCGAGATTTGCGTTCATCTGGCTTAAGTACTCCGTCATTCCACCGTGCTCAAAAAGAGCATTGCCTTTTTCGGTATTGACTCGCGGGCTATCCATATCAATTGTGATAACAGCCTTTTTCTTATCCTTCGCCGTGGAGTCTTCTTGAAATCCAATTAAAAAAGGCTGACGTCTGATCATGAGCGGGATATAAGCCGCATTCCAGCCTGAGTCATCTAAAAATAGGTTTTCCGCTTCCTGGAATCCAAATAGCGCAACTGGAAAAAAAGCGCCTGTTTCCGCGTTTTTCTGAAAAAATATGGGGTAACTACCTTGTACGTTTCGAAACTCGAACGGAAAGGTCATTGCGTACATAACGTTGTCGCCATAGACTTGCGAACGCTCGTCTATTACTTTGATGTCTGCGTGTTGCTCTTGATTCAGCATTACAAAATTAGCCATTTTTTCCTTACTCTCCTTTATTTTTTTCTTAGATCTTATTAAAACCGTGGGCTCTCACTTTACCAATCAATTCACGATTAGTGGGGAGGGCAGACATCATTTTTTGTTTTTTTGCGTGTACGTCGTTAAATATTTGTTGGGCTATATTAAGCTGTTGATCATAACTCCTAGTGGGCAGTTGTGTCACATCACTCACATAACCCATACCGCAGAGCACATACTGATAACTTGCCGAAGGAAACAGCGCATCAATTGTTGGTGTATCCATGTGCCACGGTGGGCGATATTGCCAAAGCGCTAGGTTCTCTAACATCGATTCGGTGTAGGAGCTTTGGCTAGCATTATCCACCCAATACTCACTGTCACAACGCTCCGTTAGGCAGTAGTGTAATTTTAGGAAGTCGATGATTTGTTCCCAGTGCTCAGTAAATTTTTTATTGAATCTATTAGCTACGATAGGTATTAATTCCTTGGTAACCGGAAACTCATCGGCCAGCATTTTGGCCGACATTTCAACCATTACTAAAGCTGACGCCTCTAGAGGCTCAACAAAGCCCGCTGACAATCCTATCGCTAGGCAATTTTTGTGCCAAAAGTTTTTTCGATAACCTGAATTGATATCAATCTTTCTAAAACTCAGATCCTGCGCCTGAGCCTCCGGTATCGTTTGGCTCAGGTAATCAATAAATTCTTTCTGTGCAATGTCGTGATCGATATGAGCGCTAGAATAAACATACCCGCAACCTCGTCGTTGTGGTAACGCAATATCCCACACCCACCCAGCAGATTGGGCCGTGGCCGTGGTCTGTGAACTAATCGGCTGCTGGTCGTCTTTATAAACAACTTGAGTCGCGAGCGCTGTGTCGTTGAACAGAATGCGATCAACTTTATTAAGACCTATTTTGTAATGCTCTCCGAGCAAAATGGAAGCAAAGCCCGTGCAGTCAACAAAGATATCGGCGACTAGGTCTCCGTTTTGCTTGGTCTGTAGGCTTTTGATACTGTCATCGTCATTACTGTTGATGCCAACAACATGGTCGCTAATGTAACGTACCTGCAAGTTATCGACACAATGGCGTTTTAAGAACTCACCAAACTTTGCAGCGTTTAAGTGATAACCGTAATTCAGAATAAAGGCGTATTCAGGTGTAGTGATTTGCTTGGGCGCCTTATTTTGTCGACAAATTTCAATTTGTGGACTGACGGCATCGGCAAAACTGCTACCGTTGTGCATCTGTTGCCACGGAGACACTAGATTCACCTGACTGAATTCGCCAGGCGGCGAAAACGGGTGATAGTAATCATCATCACCGGTACGCCAATTTTTGAAATACGAGCCCTGTTTAAAGCTCACGTCGCATTCGCGCATAAACTCAGTTTCGCTGACCCCGATTGATTGCAACGTTGTGCGCATTGACGGCCAAGTGCCTTCACCCACGCCGATTGCCTTAACGTCAGGGGACTCAACCAAGGTGATATCAATTCCACCTTGTGCTTGCTCTTTAAAGCGGCTGGCTAAAACACCCGCGACCAGCCAACCAGCTGAACCGCCGCCAACAATAGTAACTCGCTTAACTTGTTCGCTCATGTTCAATAGTTTACGGGTTTTTAGAGCTAAGAAAAAGAAAAGAGCCGGGCAGTTGTAACCACCCAGCTCTCGTCCATTTACTGCTTGGTAAGAAATATTCTAGAAGTCGTAACGAACCCCTAAGTTATATCGCGCACCGGTTTGAACAACTTCAACCGCTTGTCGCTCATCGCGACCATGTATACGTAACGTTTCTTCAGCAAGGTTAATGCCCTCGATGAAGAACGTCAGGTTGTCGTTAACGGCGTAGCTTGCGCTCATGTCCCATTGACCAAAGGCTTCAACGTTACTTGGTCCAGGTGTACCCGAAGACGCACCACGTAGACCGTTATAGAAGTCGTCGCGCCAGTTGTACGCTAAACGGAACTTGATTTTGTCATTCTCAAAAAAGCCAATCAAGTTAGCCGAATCGCTCAGTCCCGTTAACGCGAACTGTGTATCCAAACTCGCGTTATTGAACATAACATCAGCATCTACGAGTGTTGCATTGGCTTGAACACCAAAACCACTCTCACCAAAGGTACGTTGGATCGCCAATTCCCACCCATCAATAGTAGCGTCTTCTTCGTTGACTGGAGCGTCTATATCAAACGTAACCGCTGAACCCGTTGCTGGGTGGATCAGGTCTGGAAATAGCACTGTATCTTCAAGACGGCCTCGACCAATAAAGTTAGCGACATCCTTCGTGAAGTAACCAATTGACATATAGTCTGAATCACCCGTGTAGTACTCCAACGACAGGTCAATATTCTGAGCCTCTAGAGGTTGCAAGTTCGGGTTACCACCAGTTGCGTTACCACCACTGATACGAATCTGCGTATTGATTGTTACACCACCTTGAATGTCCAGATAACTAGGGCGCGTAATAGTTTCGCTGTACGAAGCTCGAGCCACTAAGTTGTCTGTAAGCTCAAATTTCAAATCTAAGTTAGGTAAAACAAAGTCGTAATTGCCTTTTAGATTAGTAAAAGCTTGCTCACCAGATGACACGGCGCCAAACTCATTACAGCCTGCTAAAACAGGATTACCGTTGCCGTCTACACAAGACACGGTAACCGCATTGTAGGTCGGTGTTAATGCTCGTGACACGACATCTGTTTCTTCATAGCGCACACCGGCTCTTAGATTGACTGGAATAGATCCCAATTCAAAATCACCTGTGTATTGAACATAAAACGACTCTGTTTCTTCAGTAGTACGTCGGTCTGTGTCGAAATCAGTGCTAGGACATAAGCCATTTCCGCAATCACCACCGGTCGACTGAGTTGCACCAAGTGCAACAGTACGCGCTGCCACTGCATCTATGTCAAACGTAAAGAAATCAGTTTGTAAGCGAGGATCGCCGCCGTTAGGAACTTGGTCAAACGCACCGGCTCCACTAGCTGGAGTCAACAAATCGGCAATATCGCCCGGTTGAGTTGTTCCGCCCCAAGTATCACGTTGCACATTAGCAAACTGCGACACGTTTTCCATGTCCGTTAGAGTGATACCAAAGTCGATTGATGACGTATCGTTGATCTGAAAATCACCGCGTAAAGACGTTTGCTCAATCTCGTTTTTGGTCTTTTTGTTATCAAACACACTACCCGTAACGATAATATCGTTAGCGCTTAGTGGGCCTGCTAATTGAAGCTCCAAAATTGGAAGATAGCCATCAAAGTATCCGGTAGTTACTTCGCGTGTAAAACTTGCAAGAGCAAGCTGTGAAGCCGTACCATTGTTGCCACTCGCTCCACTTTTAGCTTCTGAGTTGTGGTAATCGAATTCTATATCTAGGCGATCATTAACCATCCACTCAATATTAACACCAAGTGATTCGTTCTCTGTTTTAGTACCGTCACGACCAGCCGCCATACCAAAGTCATTGGCTGCGCCAACTTCTGTGTAGACTAGTGGAGAAGCTACAGGGCCATCGGTGTACTGGGTTATTTGGTTAGCAAAGTTAAACCAACCCGAGTAGTTGTTGAACGTACGCTCAAAATCAACTTCAGAATAAGTGTAGTCAACCGTTGCCAAAACATTATCGGTAGCTTGCCATTGGAAAGTCACCTGACTGTTTAAGCGCTCTCTTGAGAATTCGGCGATTTCGTAACCGATGCTCTGTGGAACCGCATAAACATCAGAGTTACCAGGACGATTTACTTGGTCTGCATTACGTGGAATACCGCCCCACTGCTGAACAGTCGCCGCGTTGCCCCAATCGTTGTCCACTATTCCTAGGAAGTTATTGTAGTCACCGACTGTCGCTTTGTTCTGGCCATTATCGCGCTCTTGATACGACGCGCTTACCGAGAAGCCGATCGTGTCATCTGCGAATGTATTGCTGTAAACCCCTGATAGCTCAGGCGTCACATCACTGCCTTTCTCCGTAGACGTATCAAACACACCTTTTAGCTGAGCCACCGCTTTGCGGCCTGGAGAGTCGAGCGGACGTGTGGTTTTAATGTTGATTGTAGAGCCTATGCCACCTGAAGCTACGTTGGCTTGGCCAGTTTTGAATACTTGAACTCCCGCAATACCCTCAGATGCCAAATCGGCGAAATCGAATGAACGATTGTCACCATTGGCGGTAGGCATTTGGCGGCCGTTAAGCGTGACCAAGTTAAATTCAGGTCCAAAGCCACGAACAGTGACTTTACTACCTTCGCCACGTGAACGGTCAATTGAAACACCGGTAATACGCTGTAATGACTCGGCTAAGTTAGTGTCGGGGAAAACACCAATATCTTCCGCAGAAATCGCATCAACCACACCGTCGGCATTGCGTTTTTGGTCAACCGCACGTTGTAAGCTTCCTCGGATGCCTGTGACGACTACTTCTTCAATTTGAAAATTAGAATCTACTGCTGTGTTCGATTCTTGGGCGTGAGCCACTGGGCCCATTAATGCTCCACCGATCATCAAGCCTAATACAGTTGATCGAGAGCTCTTGTTGTGGGTTAACGCGGTAGAGACAGCTGACGCCACTCGGGTACGCTGCCCCAATCTTTTATTAGTATCCATATTTCTCCTCTGAGTTTACTTCTTCTAGTTTTGTCTTAAAATATCAGCGCATGCATCAAACATCGAACACGCAATTCGAAAACAAAGCGGTAGACACATCTAACCAACAATCTTTGTACAGACTATTGGTTTTCGCCGAATAGTGCACAGATAGCTGCGTATAGCTTTGCGGATCATATATTATGGCGGTAAGATTAGCGTGGCGACTAAGTGATGCCAGCACTCGTAACTTAGTCGTACAAGTTAGTGCATTGGTTTTATTTAGACGCCCTAAACCCTAAAAATAAACCCAAAAATAAGTCTGAAACTATTATGTCGGTAACGGTATGATCAACCAACAAATATAGCGTTCTGAACAAACTTATGTCCGAACCCCTTTTCAATTTCCACGATACTATTCTTATCGCCACCATTTGTTTGAGCGGCTTATTCGTGGTGCTTATTCTCTTTGCTCGCCATGAAAGACACTATAGTGACTATAGTTTAGCGGGGTTCTTTCTAGCTCAAGCCGCCATTTCGCTGCATGTGTTGATTAACTACGGCGCAGCATTCAGAGACACCGCACTAGCAGCATCTCCAGACCTGTTCTATTTCTTTGGTATTGCTTTTTGGCTAGAAGGGCCTCTTCTGTTTCTCTACACCCGCTCGCTGTTATATAGAAACTACACGTTTAAGCGCTCTTATTCAGTTTATTTTCTACCCTCACTAGCTTACATCATCTACGTTTCCATAATTTTTTATAGCCTTTCTTTTGGTGATAAGATTGCCCACATCGAAACCATAAAGGGTATGGATGCGCCCTCCACGCAACATTTTATTGAGGCTATACGAGAAAGCTTAAGAGTGTTTTTTGGCGTTCTGTGTATCCTTGACATTCGCAAGGCTCAAACCAACATCAGAGACCGTTTTTCAAACATAGATAAAATCAATTTGTCTTGGCTCACGGTGCTTGTGATTTCTTTCGTGGCTGTGCGTGTTTGGATTTTGTTCATAGTTTTTCTTTCTATCGGACTACCTAAAATTAGCGACCCTGTCTTTGATGCTCTCGGTTTAGCGGGCAACTACTTGTCCTTTGCGCTCGTTGCGATGATGATGTTCTACAGTTTGCGGTCTTCTCCTTTTGTGATTGGACATGTCGTTAAAGACAATGAAGCCGTTGAAGGCTTTGCGGCCGACCCTGCGCTGAAGTTAAAAATTGAAACGTATATGTCCGAACAGAAGCCTTATTTGCATCATCTATTAAATCTGGATCAGCTATCGTCGGGTTTAGAGATGAACCCACGGGCCCTGTCAGCGGTAATAAAACACAGTTTTCAAACTAATTTTTACGAATTTGTTAACTCGTATCGAATCGACGAGGCCAAGTCTATTCTCGATGACCCTCGTGAAATTGATAAAACAATGATTGAGATAGCCGGTGAATGTGGCTTTAACAGTAAAGCAACCTACAACACCTTTTTTAAGAAACTTGCTGGATGTACTCCGACCGAATATCGCAAGAAATCACTCAAGAAAGGTAAAGTCGCTAATGGAAAATAATCGCGTGATTAGCTCCAAATCACGCATTGCCTATGACTAAGTTACGGTCTTAAGCATGATTTAGTCGCACGCATTGTCGGGCTATTGCAGTATTCAGGTCAGGTCAACAACGCCTTTCGCTATCCAACGACAATAATAATGAAAACAATTAACTCCGATTCTGCGCGGGTCGCAACTCTTCTCATCGCGGCGCTCCTTGGCGCCTGTTCAGGCTCAGACAAGAGCGAACCTGGGGAAGAGCTAACCAACCTTGATCCCACCGTTAGCGAAAGAGTGGATGCCGATATAGTCGACCCCACTTCTGGTGACTTATCCGTTTGGCCTGTTTTGGGCATAAGCGTTAAAAAGGACCTCACCATAGAACAGCGCGTGCAAGATATTCTTGCTGAGCTCAGCTTAGAACAAAAAGTTGCACAGATGATCCAGCCAGAGATTCGCGATTTTACCGTTGAAGATATGCGTCGATATGGCTTTGGCTCCTATTTGAATGGCGGCGGTGCTTTTCCAAACGATAATAAACACGCAACGATTTCAGAGTGGGTGGAGTTAGCGCAAGCGATGCATTCAGCATCTATAGATGCATCGCTAGATGGCACAGACATTCCGACAATATGGGGAACCGATGCCGTTCACGGCCACAACAATGTAATCGGAGCTACTATATTTCCGCATAACATTGGATTAGGCGCAGCGAACAATCCTGGATTAATTGAACAGATAGCGCGTATTACCGCTAAAGAAGTGGTGGCGACGGGTATTGACTGGGTTTTTGCCCCTACTGTAGCTGTTGTTCGCAATGACCGCTGGGGACGAACCTACGAAGGCTATTCAGAAGATCCCGACATTGTGTATGACTATTCCCGCGCTATCGTGCGTGGTTTGCAGGGTGTCACCGACGAAGATTTTTTGAGCGAGACTCACGTTATTTCTACGGTAAAGCATTTTTTGGGTGACGGAGGGACCGAACACGGCATTGACCAGGGAAACACCCTAACGAGCGAACAAGAACTCTTCGACATTCATGCACAAGGCTATGTCGGCGGTTTAAGTGAAGGTGCGCAGACCGTAATGGCATCATTTAATTCATGGCACGGCGAGAAGATGCACGGCAATCGGTATCTACTAACCGAAGTTCTCAAAGACCGAATGGGCTTTGATGGCTTTGTCGTTGGAGACTGGAACGGGCACGGTCAAATCCCAGGCTGTAGCAACGAAAGCTGCAGCCAAGCCATTAATGCGGGCTTAGACGTGTTTATGGTACCCGGAGCCCCATGGAAACCACTACTAGAGAACACAATCGAACAAGTTAACAGCGGTGAAATTCCCATGGCGCGAATTGACGACGCTGTAAGTCGTATTCTTCGCGTTAAACTTCGCGCTGGCTTGTTCGAAAAAAACAGCCCAGCCGATCGACCATTGGCTGGAAACGAAAGCATCATAGGTCATCCAGACCATAGAAGAGTTGCTCAGCAAGCGGTTAGGGAATCGTTAGTGTTACTCAAGAACAAAGATGGTCTACTGCCTCTCTCTCCCAACCTAAATATTTTGGTGGCTGGCGATGCAGCCGATAACATTGGTAAGCAATCAGGTGGTTGGAGCATTACATGGCAGGGCACTCGTAACGAAAACGCAGATTTTCCTGGAGGCAGTTCGATCTTCGCGGGAATCAAAAAAACGGCTGAGGCCGCTGGCGGCGCCGTCGTATTGTCTGTTGATGGTACCTACTCATCAAAACCAGATGTGGCCATTGTTGTCTTTGGTGAAGAGCCCTATGCAGAAGGGCAAGGCGATACTGAGTCAATAGATTATCAACACGGCAATAAAACCGACTTGATCTTACTGAAGAGTTTAAAGGACGCTGGCATTCCTACCATTTCACTGTTTATCTCAGGACGTCCTTTGTGGGTAAACCCCGAGCTTAATGCGTCCGATGCATTTGTCGCGGCATGGTTGCCGGGTAGCGAGGGCATCGCTGTCAGTGACCTGCTCTTTAAGAATATTGATGGTAGTCTCAACACCGATTTTACAGGCAAACTGTCTTTTTCTTGGCCAAAGCGGCCGGACCAATACCTGCTCAATAAGGGAGATGTAGACTATGATCCTCTCTTCGCTTACGGTTACGGCTTGAATGCCTCTGAGAAGAGCTCGGTGGGTGACAACCTACCTACGGATTTTGATGATCTTGTGGCCCCGGTTCGAAGCCAAATAGAAATTCTGTCTCGCAAACCAAACGCCAACCTTAACGAATTTATAAGTGATGCGGACGGGCAATCTTTGATGTCCGCTAATTCGTCTAAGAACGTGGCCGTTGCGTACCGAACGGTAGACAAAGATGTGCAGGAAGACGCACGACGATTAGAGTTTAGTGCACTAGGTTCATACGGGTTTATTGCCAAGGCTCCGTTAGATATTACTGGAATGACGGAACAGGGTTCAATCGTCATAGATGTTAATCTGCTTAAGCGCCCCAGCAGTCCCGTAACGGTGCGCGTAGATTGTGGCGAATCTTGTAGCAAAGAAGTTGATATTACCGCTCAAATGGCCGCTATATCTCTAGACGATCAATGGCAGCGAATCGACATTCCGTTAACCTGTTTTCATTTGAGCACAGAGCAAGCGCAATCCATTGTTAAGCCGTTTGAACTGAGGGCTTCGGACCTATCCTTAGAACTCTCTGGAATTACATTGAAAAGCACATCCCTGAGCATGACCTGTGACTAGCCACTGACAGGCGCTCAAGCCATAGAACTGCACATTCACGCGGACATAAAAAAGCTAGGCCTGCTAAATACAGAGCCTAGCTTTTCGGCTTTTAGCCTGATTCGGCTTTTAGCCTGATTCGGCTTTTAGCCTGATTGGGCTTAGCCTATATCAAATGAAATAGGCGCTTCATCTTTTACATCAGCTAATAGCGGGCTCGCTTGAGCTCGCGCGAACGCATCGTCTATTGCTTTAGAACGTTTTTGCACCAATTCACGATTCATAGGATGTGTGAAGATGTACATCTCGCGAGCTTCTACAGCTTCTACTACCCGCTCTCCCACAATACGTGGATCAATTCCATTCTCTACAAACTCGGCACCAGGATTTTTAGCTGGTGAACTTGGTTTTGCGCTTGCGGGTCTTTCGGACTTTGGTGCACCCCTGTACTGCTCTTGACGATTGCGATAGGACAGGTGAATTCTAGTTTTTACAAACGCTGGGCACAGTACCGAAACAAGAATATTGTCCTTTTTAAGCTCAGCGCGCCATGACTCAGACATCCCAACAACAGCTACTTTAGTGGCCGTATAGGCATTGGCATAGGGCACACCGCTCATACCAGCCATAGAAGCTACGTTAACCATCCAACCACCTTGGCCATGTTGCTTAATGGCTGGCACCACAGCTTCGGCGCCATAGACCACACCCATAAGGTTTACGTCTAACACCCAACGCCAGTCGTTATGCTTAGTTTTTTCGATGGGACCAGGCATACCAGACACGCCTGCGTTATTAAGTAAGAAATGGATGTCACCAAACTCACTTTGGGTTTTAGTAACCACATCTTGCCATTGTGACGGCTCGACAACATCTAAAGGTAAACCAATGGCCTTAATGCCTAGGTCGGTAAGCTCCTTAACACCTAACGCCATTTGCGCTTCATCGATATCAGCAACAACAATGTTCATTCCGCGCTCGCCGTATGAGCGAGCCACAGCCAAACCAATTCCTTCGGCTCCACCAGTAATAATGGCCGTTTTATTTTCGTAACTAGACATGCATTTTCCTCTTATGTTCTAACAATATTCAGTCGCCAGAGTGTACACATTTTTTTAGACAAAAATGTATGCGCTGTAAAGCCTCAATAAAATGGCAGAGATTACTTGCGTTTTTGTATTATAGTGATATAGTCATGTATAACACCATAACAAGGATGCTCGACTTTTACAGCAACCCTACAGCGTTGCTACAGATGGAACTAACACTATGACAGAACAATGGAATGACAATTTACCGATATACCGGCAAATCAGAGATCGTGTAGCACGACTGATTATGGATGGTACTTTTCCGGCCGGCAATGCCATACCGTCGGTGCGCGCGGTGGCCTCAGAATCGCAGGTTAATCACCTTACGGTCGGCAAGGCGTATCAAGAACTTGTCGATGAGGGGGTGCTGGAAATGCGTCGCGGACTAGGCATGTTTGTAAACGCTGGCGCTCGTGAGACTTTACTAAAACAAGAACGCGAAGCCTTTGTCTCCGAAGAATTACCCGCCACGCTTGAGCGTATTAAAGGGCTAGGCATAAGCATCGATGATTTTATTTCAATGGTTAAAGTAACTGACTCCCAAGACGGAGAACCACAATGACATCAATAGTTTCAGCTAAAGGTCTTAGTAAGTCTTACGGCCAATTTAAAGCACTCGACAACGCAAGTTTCGAAATCGAAACCGGCAAGATCGTCGGCCTTATTGGTCCAAACGGCGCAGGCAAAACGACAGCGTTACGCTGCTTATTAGGCTTAGCGACCTTTGACGGTGACCTAAAAGTGTTGGGCAAAAATCCACATAAACAGCGTATCGAACTAATGAAAGAGGTCGCCTACATCGCTGATACTGCCGTGCTTCCTAAATGGATTACGGTCACTCAGTTGCTGGACTATTTAGACGTTATTCACCCTAACTTTAGCCGTGAAAAAGCCGAGAGCTTTCTTAGCCAAACAGATATTCGGGCAACTAGCCGTGTACAAGAACTGTCTAAGGGCATGGTCACACAATTGCATCTAGCCACAACGATATCGATTGATGCCAAGTTGATGGTACTGGATGAGCCGACGCTAGGGTTGGATATCGTTTATCGCAAGCGCTTTTATGAGCAATTACTAAACGACTATTTTGATGAAGAGCGAACGGTGTTAATCACTACTCACCAAGTAGAAGAGATCGAGCCGTTGCTCACTGATCTAATGTTTATTAAGCAAGGTCGAATCATTCTAGACACCGACATGGAAAGCGTTGCACAACGCTATACCGAAGTCGAAGTTAAAGCGGATCTGGTGGACAAGGCATTGGCGTTTAACCCAATCAGTCAGACCAGAATGTTAGGTGGAATGGTGATGGTGTTTGAGAACACTCCTCGCGACACACTTAAAGAGTTAGGCCCGTGCCGCAACACTAGTGTCGCTGATTTGTTTGTAGCGAAAATGAGCGACAAGAGCTAATAAGCCAAGCTGTCCGAAACACAATAGGAACCAGTCATGCAAGAACTACTAATTACACTAAAACGAGAATATTGGGAAAACCGCGCAGTTATCGTGGGCCTTCCTCTTATTGTTGCCACCATGGCACTTATCGCTGCAATCGGCGTCGAGATAATTCAAGACAAGATCGCTGACCATAGCGTATCTGCATTTATTCAAGAAAGAGTTGAAGCCAACTCACCAGGCGAACTGTCTAAAAGCGAACTCAAAGAGCTTAACGAAGACCTGAAAGAACTTGAGATGGACCTAGATGATTTTAGTTGGAATATAGGCAACGACGAACCAGGTAATGGTATTGGTGATATATATTGGTTTATTGGCGTTTCATGGCTAGCAAGCTTTTACTATTTGCTGGGCGCTCTATACAACGATCGCAAGGACAAAAGTATTTTGTTCTGGAAGTCGCTGCCTATATCGGAGCGTTTCAATGTCGCTACTAAACTGGGGTTCGGTACCGTAGTCGTCACCACCATTAGCATTATGATTGGCTGGGCTTTGACGGGTGTACTGTTCTTATTTGGACTGAGTGGCATAGGCTACTTTGGCCTATCTCCTTCAAGCTTATACGGCTATGTAGTTGCCCCTTTTGAAGCGGTCATTATCGGCTTGTTTTGGGGAGCCCCAGTCTTTGCTTATCTTGCGTGGGCATCAGCCGCCGCTAAACGCTCGCCCTTTCTGTTAGTGATCGTACCAATCGTTGTTCTGGCTTTCTTAGAGGGTGTTGTGTTTGAGAATGTCGAAATCATCAGCTTCTTCTTCTCACACATGCCATTCGCAGTTTTAGGACACATGAATGACGATCCAAGCCAAAGCGTGTTCTCGATGTTCTTTGTTGAAGAAGCTCGCCGCATGTTCGCGGGGCTCATCGTAGCGGCCGGATTTATCTTCGCTGCAATCTGGTACCGCGACAACAAGTTCGAAATCTAGATAACTGCTTAGACGAGCTATAAAAATGACAACCAAACTCTTTGCTTATCAACAATTAGCATTTCAACCTTTTTCTTTTCAGCAAGTCGCTTCGCAAGAAGTTACTTCTCAACCATCCGATTACGGAAACTATTCGATGAAAACCTCGCAGCAATCTATCAATCCACGCTCACTTTTACGCTTTGCTGCGTATGGATTGTTAATTTCGTTGGTATTAAGCCAATGGGTGTCTGTTCTAATGGCCAGCTCAGAGATGGTACCGGCGACAGCGGTCAGCGCGGTTTCGCTCTGGAAAAGCGCTGTTTTGTCAGACACCAGCGCAATTATCATGAAGGTGATGGGTGTTGTTCAATTGGGGCTGATTGTTATGGTTTCGTTGGCTGCCCCATCACAATTAATACCCAACGTGAACGAACGTGCGCCTTTGTTCCTAGAATGGAGTTACGAACATTTTACAAACAGTGCTCTCGGCATCAGCGCATTGGGGTTTTTCCTGGCTGTTTCGCAGGTGGTCACGGGCAGCGGCTTTATGCCTAGCATGCTGAGCTTGGCCCACGCATGCTTAGTTGCTGTACTCGCCATTAAGGCTATGAGTGCGATATCACAAAAGAATATAGAGGCTTACCAGCAGGGGGCAATGCGTCTGTTTTTAGTGATTAGTGCTTATTGGTTTGCGCCGGCAACAGGCTTTGATTTACAGGGTGTGCTGGGCAGCTTCTCTAATGAGTTATTGAGTGCCCCAGCCGAGCTCATTCAGCCTCTAACGAGTCTGGTTTACGCTGTTGGTGCTCTACTTATCTACAAAGTCTATCTTAAGACCTGCGAGGTAAGCCTAGCGGACTCAAACCCTAACTCAAACACGAATACAAGCCAGATGTTACTTGCTGCATCATTCGCACTAATTTCAGCTTTGCTAGTGGTTGGCTTAGGCCAAAGACTTTTATAGATCAGTGCTTTTATATGCTAGGCGAAAGACTATTTAGAGATAACCAGCTATCAAGCCCTGTACGCTGATTTAGTCCGCTTGGGGTTAGTCAGGCTTATTAACAATGCCGCTGCCAATGAACAGGCCAGCATTGTGAACAGAACTCCGTAAGGCCCTAATGTTGCAGACCATCCAACAAATTGCGCAACGGCGGCACTGACCACCAACTGAAAAAAGCTCGAGAAACCACTCGCACTACCCGAATGACGGCCGGCCGCTTTTAGTATTTCGGTTTGGGCCGCAGGGCTTGCAAACCCTATTGCCACAGACACCAATGCGGCAGGCAGGCAAATCGCCCAAATAGAATCGACCCCCATAGCAAAAACTAGAATGCCGGCGAATACCGCAAATGTACTTGCCCAAGAACATCCAGAAACCAGCACCAGGTGGGGAATGCGGTCTGCATAGCGGCCGGCAAGTAATCCACCTAACGCATAGCCCAATGCAACTGGCGCCACAAATAATGCGTACAAAGTTGCTGGGAAATCGTAGTACACAGCGATCAGGAAGGGAATGCCGCCCAAAAAAGCCATAAACGTACTTTGCGACAACGCAAAGTAGAACAAGTAATTTCGCGTTTCTGGTCGCGCTAACAACGCTTTATAATCGGCCATGGGTATGAGCTTTTCTTTATGCTCATAACCCTCGGCACGTGTTTCGGGCAAGGTCACTAAAATGATCAACCAAAGCAAAAATGCCAACAACGCGATACCATAAAAAATGTAACGCCAACTGTATTCTTCAATCAGTACTCCGCCTATAACAGGCCCGACCAAAGGCGCTAAGGTCATAGCCGCAATAATATAGCCCAGTACACTTGCCGTACGTTTGTCGCCATAGATGTCATGCACAATAACGCGAGTAAGAATTAGACCGGAAGTCGATCCGGCCGCTTGCAGGGCACGACCCAAAATAGCCCACTCAATTGACGGCGCAATAGCAGACGCTAAACTACCAACAACAGCCGCGCCAACGCCTACCAACAGTACTGGTCGTCGTCCGTGGCGATCCGCCATTGAGCCGTAGATAAGGCTGAAGATCGCCATACTGATCATCGACAGCGACATCGTTAGTTGAGCAACTGACGAAGAAGTCTGAAATTCGTGTTGGATAGCTGGAATAGCGGGCAAGAACGACGACATGGCCAGCGGGCCAAGAGCGGTTGCAAGTATTAACACTAAGAGCAACAACGGCGATGCGCTTTGCTCATTTTTAGTAATTTCAGACAAGGGCAGGTTCAGAATCTTTAGTGATTTTGGAAATAGACAGCTAAGATTTTAAGTGGTTTTTAAGGTGCACTAACGAGTCAACGACAGGTGATGCGTTAGTCTCGCAATCAACTAAACAACAAATACCGACCTTGGTTTAATTCGAAACCAGTAATTAGAGAATGGCGAACACCATCGAATTTAGATCGAGAGGTTAAGGTACACAGACATGACACACGCTTTAGAAATGCACGAACAGTTTGACTCATCCAGACGCAGCGAAGACATCTTTAGTTACATCGCAGACTTCGCCAGAATTGACGAGTGGGATCATACCATTATAAGTGCCGAAAAAACCTCAGATGGCCTCATTGGAGTTGGCACTAAATTCGACCTGATGTATAAAAGCGGTCTACGCAGTGTACCGATCCAATACACTGTGACTGAATTTGTCCCAAGCAAAAAATTGGTGATGACCGGCGAAGCAGCGTCTTTTACTGCAATTGATACGGTGAACATAACCGACACCGCGACAGGCTGCCATGTAAATTGGCATGCTGGCCTTGAATTTAGAGGCTCTGCTGCGAAAGTTGTTCGTTTGATCGAAGGCCGGGTAAAAAAGGCGGGCGCACAGACCATTAAGGATCTCGCCGATGCATTAGAAGATAATTACCCTGCACCTAATGCGACCGGGCTACAAAAACTCGCTGACAAGTTAGTTCTACCAGGGATGTTTGGTTTCACCAAATTTGGATATAAGCGCGCCAAGAAAAACTGGAGCCCGATCACTGCCTATATACATGGTAAACGAGTAGTGGTAACCGGCGGAACATCAGGCCTGGGCCTTACTACAGCAACTGAGCTTGCCACTATGGGCGCCGAGGTGTGCATTGTGGGTCGCAACGAGTCTAAATGTAAAGACGTGGTTCTCGACATCATAAAAACATCGGGCAATTCATTAGTTAGCTATGAAGTCGCTGACCTAGGACTAATTAAGGAAGTAAAAGCACTTGCCACTCGCCTAAACAGTCAAGGCAAGGCGATTGACGTTCTGGTCAATAATGCAGGCGCGTTGCTCAACCCAAGACAAACCACCACAGAAGGTTTAGAGGCAAGTTTTGCGTTATTACTACTTTCGCCTTATGTGCTAAGTAACGACTTGCTGCCCTTGCTTAAAAAATCTGGTTGCGCTCGTATTATTAATGTGTCTTCGGGTGGAATGTATGCAAAACGAATTTCGGCCTCAAACTTGGAAAGCACGAAATGCGAATACAGTGGGTCAGATGCCTATGCACGCGCTAAGCGAGGCTTAGTGATGATGGGCGAAGAGTGGGCAAAAGATTGGGCCGAGTTTGGTATTACCGTGCACAATATGCACCCAGGTTGGGCGCTCACGCCGGGCTTAGAAGTAGGCCTGCCGGAGTTTGCTACTAAGATGCGCCGAGTACTGCGCGACACTCAAGAGGGTGCAGATACCATTATCTGGCTCGCGGCAGCCACCGAAGTGGCAAAAACGTCTGGCTTGTTTTGGCTAGATCGCGTTCCGCATACAACTCACCTTAGCTCTAAAACTCAGGAGACTCCTGAGCAAAGACAAAGCCTAGTTACTGCACTAAAGGTTCACGCCAACGCGTTTAGCAAATAGCCAGCACCTATACAAACGCGAGCTATCGTTCTGATAGCTCGCTAGCCAACTGGCCCGCCAGCTTTTTTAGTTACAACGACAACCGAAGGTTTTGGTGGTTGGTCGACCTTAAACTCAGGCCAATCGTTTATACCGCCTTGTGCTTTTTCTTCTTCACTCCTGTCGTAGTCGCCAGGATGTTGTATGGCCATAAACAAAGATTCACCGTCGTCACTAAAACAGGGTCCCGTCAGCTCGGCGCCTTTAGGAGCGCGGTAAAACATCTTGCCTGTTCCGCGACCTTCGCCTTCAGTTTCTAAAGCCCATAGGCCATCTAAAGTACCGCTAATTTTTGACGAACTGCTTTGGTCTGTTGCTATCCACAACCGACCTGACGGATCAACGGCGGCATTATCTGGGCTAGCAAACCAGCCGTTTTCTGTGGTCGCTGGATTCCACTTAGCTTTATGTGTTGGATCATTGGGATTACCACAACGCACGACCACTTCCCAATTACCCTCGGTCGATGCAGCATCGTTATCGTCTTCAACAATCTCGATAATATGGCCAAAGACATTATTGACTCGGTCGTTAGCAACGTTGGCTTCGGTACGTTTGCGGTTGTTGATTAACATCACATAGACCTTGCCAGTCTTGTGATTTGGAACCACATCTTCTGGTCTATCCATTGGTGTTGCACCAAGAATTTGCGCAGCTCGGCGCACGTCAATGAGTAACTCACCTTGTGACTCAAACTCTCCCTTTAGAAGAGGGTCAGAAATATCTAGGGGCATCCACTGTATGCGACCTTCGTCCATAAACTTGGCCACATAGAGCGTACCATGATCGAGCAAATCACTATTGTTTTCAGGCCGTTTAAGATCAACCGCATCCCGCGAGACAAATTTGTACAGATACTCAAATATTTGATCATCGCCCATATATACGACTAGTCGTCTGTCTGCAGCAAGAATATTTTCTCCACCCTCATGTTTGAATCGGCCCATCGCGGTGCGCTTCTTGGGCGTAGACGTGGGGTCCTTAGGATCAATCTCTACCATCCAACCAAACCGGTTGGGCTCTTGAGGTTCATTGCTTAGATCAAAGCGAGGGTCTTGTTGCGCCCAACCCATGTAGTTTTGCGGCACATTGCAGCGCTCATGGTTTGCTGTTTCTGGGTGACCCTCAGCAAGCTTTCCGCCAAAATGATAATTAAAATTCTCTTCGCAAGTTAGGTAGGTTCCCCAAGGGGTCATACCCCCCGCGCAGTTATTGATCGTGCCTATAACTTCTCTCCCTGAAGGATCGGCGTTAGTCTGCATTCTGGGATGACCGGCAGCAGGGCCGGTTAAAACCATTTTAGTCTCGAGTGCCGTAATGCGTCGATTGTATTTAGAGCCTCGATCTACATACCACTCTCCGTCTTGACGATACACCTCAACAATACTGTTGCCCATAGACGCCTGGCTGATCTGCACTTGTTCTTTGGTTAGGTCATCCAGCGAACCCGCAAAGTTAGGTACGCTTAGCCAAGGGTACGGATACTCGTGATTAACACACAATAAAGCACGATCAGATTCGCCGTCCTTTGGGGTCAATGCCAAAAAGCCAACGTAATCACAGTTATAACCAAACTGTTGCATTTGTGATTCAACCGTTTGATTTAGAAAATCGAATTCAGGCGCGTCTTCAAAAAGTGGGTCACCCCACTTAACCAATACTTTAGCGGTATGGTCTGGGGCGCAAACATGGTTGTAGCTGAACCCGTGCTCTATTTCCTGAAAATCGAAACCAACTTTTGTTGGGCCTTCTGCAAAGCGTTGATCATCGCCCTTTGTATCCGTACTTGCGCAGCCTGCCAATAAACTACCTGCGCCTGAAGCCAGCACAAAGGAAGAGGCTACAAATCGCCGACGGGATAGGTTCGCACCAAGCACGTCTTCAAAGGAACGCGATCCAGCGGTCGCACTGGGATTAGTAATGGTGTCGTCACCAATATCTTCGCGAAGGTCATTAGCTCTGGAGTCTATTGTGTTTTTCATAGCAGTGTTGGATCAGGTTGAGGTTTTAAAAAGGCTTGTCATTAAAACACCAGTTTACCGCAATCCAGACGTGCCCGCAGACCAACCAGACCAACTACAGATTAGCATTCCACACTATTGGGGCAAATATCCCTCAAGATAGGAAAATCTGCCAATTTTATTGAGCTGCTTTACCCCAAGAGAATTGCCATTGAGCTTCGGTGCCCGTCGCGCATCAACGCTAGCGTTCATTGCTCTAAAGTTCTGCATGAACTCATTAGCCTGTGGGCCCAACTTGCGCGTTTTAGTGGAAAAATCAGCAACCTGGTCAATCGATACTTCGTGACTGAATCTAGCAAAACCCTGAAATGTGAAATTTTCTTGGACGTAGCGATCTGAATATTGGATCAAAGCATCCACTAATGAATACAAAAAGCCATTGTAATCACCTTTTTGAAACATCACAGAAACCGACGCCCCGGCAAACTCAGGGAACAATTGACTGTTCGTGTCTACTTTGAGTGTAGCAGCGAATGTCTGGTCATCAAGTTCCGTAAGACCTGATAGTGTGAACATAGAAGAACCAAAACGCACTCGGCTGAGTACTAACGCTAACTCTATTCGAGCGTCCGACAGTGACTCTAGATCGAGCGAAGCGCAATCCGGTTGAACCCGGTTTGGCATCGGACTTTTAGTTGAGCGACTAGTTGAGCGACTATTAGTTGAGCCACCCAATAGCTTATTGCTCATTGGATTGGCTAATGTCCGTGCGAGTAAAGGTAAATCTATGTGGGTGTTAAAAGGCGTACTGCGTTTCTCTTCATCAGCGCTTATAAAATAGATGTGCTCTCTAAGTTCATGTTCACGCGCTTTTTTAATTGCTAGAAACGCCGTTTGAATAACTTCAGACGTTGGTGTAGCAGCTTCGATCAGCCATTTACGTCCATACACAATCTTGGGGCTATTCAACGGTCGTTTGCAGCCCGGATAGTTTTCTGCACCGATAATGCCTACCTGAATATAGATCGCACTACCTTCGAGCCCAACAAAAAGGGGATAGTCCGCGCTGAAATCTACGTCAGCTAGAATCGACTCAACGTTTTTAAGTGATCGCTCAACCTGAAAGAACTGTTGAGGTATAGCCTCGATATTCTCGTTAACTCTCACTACAGGCGCGTTCTTTAGCGGCCGTTCACCATAGGCGTTGCGTCGAGCATGGGCATACTGAGCCAAAGAAATGACGTTTGCATTTTGCTGTCTTGAATTTGAATTAGCCATGAGTTTTCTACAGAACGTTAGTTCGGTCGCTAATAGTACCGATTTAGTGTTAACGCTTTGTAGAGACCAGAGTAAAAACCAAATTATTTCTTCTTTATTAAGCTAAACGAAAATTTATAACATCAAAACCCAACGAGATGGCTCATAAACTCATTGAGATGCTCTTATTGAGGCTGTATCACGCCAGACTTACCAATACCGCGGGGATCAGAAGCGGCGTTCATTTCGCCATACGATTGTTCGATCAACTGCACATCACCAAACTCCCAACCATGTGGCTCAACTCGATAGCCTCTTGCTTGCAGTTCCTTTTTAGATTTCTCAGGCAGAGGAATTGAAATGCTAGTCGTAATTAATTCGGGGGGAAGCAATTGGTGATGAAAACGACTCGCGCCTACAGCATCCTGCGCACTCATACCGTTGTCTACTACATTTACAATTGACTGGAACACTGACGTAAAAATAGTTGAGCCACCTGGAGTGCCCACGGCCATAGTTACCTGATCGTCTTTTACTAAAAGAGTAGGCGACATTGACGACAACATTCGCTTTGCGCCTTGAATTTCATTGGCCGTTCCACCCACCACTCCATAAACGTTAGCAACGCCTGACTTGGTCGAAAAGTCGTCCATCTCGTTGTTCAAAATATACCCTGCGCCTTCTACTACAACACCGCTACCGAAGCCCCAGTTAATGGTATACGTGTTAGACACGGCATTGCCCCATTGGTCAATGATGGAATAGTGGGTTGTACTTGGTGAATCTAAACCCGGCACAGCGTCTTTTAAATCACTAATACTGCCTACTTTAACTTCTGCAGCTCTAGCTCTTATATAGTCTGGAGAAATTAGCTCATCGATCGGAACATCAACAAAGTCAGGATCACCAAAATATTCTGCTCTATCTGCAAATACACGCTTTTCCATCTCGGCAATCAAGTGGATATATTGTGCAGAATTGTGGTCCAAGCCGCTGAATTGAGAATCTAAATACTCCTTCATTTTTAGAAGTTGTATTACGGCAAATCCACCTGAGCTTGGTGGAGGGGCTGTAACCACTTGGTAGTCTCGCCACTGTGCAATAAGCGGCGCTCGCCAAACGACTTTATAATCCGCCATATCCTTCATGCTAATTAAGCCACCGTCTCGCTCAGCCTGAGCAACCAATAATTTAGCTGTTTGACCTGCGTAAAAATCATCGGGGCCTTGTTGAGCAATTCGCTCTAAAGTGGCCGCTAAATCAGCTTGCTTGAATAACCCAGGGTTTTGCATAGCCCCAAAATGTTCGGCAAAATTTACCGCGTCACCAAACCAAGGGATAATGTCGCGCACGTCCTTTGCTGTTTTAGGATGAACTTCAAACCCGTTCTTAGCGTAGCCGATTGCAGGGGCAACTAAATCAGCCCATTTCATCGTGCCAAACTTTTGATGTGCTTCCCACATTCCAGCCACTGTTCCAGGAACACCAGCCGCTCTAATTCCGACTAAGCTTAATTTTGGAATAACCTCACCCGCTTCATCTAGATACATATCACGATACGCAGTAAGAGGTGCTTTTTCTCGGTAGTCCAAGAAATGTGATTCGCCGTTCATCCGTGCCAGCAAAAAGCCGCCACCGCCTATGTTGCCGGCCTCAGGAAAAGTAACAGCAAGAACAAAGGCCGCCGCGATCGCTGCATCGACGGCATTGCCGCCTTTGCGCAATATCATATCAACCGTTTCGGCGGCATACGGGTCTGGCATGGCGTAGCCTGCTGGACCGTTATATGAGACTTCCAGTGAAGGTGTGTTTGCGCATGCAACAAGCAGAGCGCAAGCAAAGCTAACTACAATAAGTCTTAATTTATTAGGCATAATCATATTCTGCTACAGTTGAAGGGTGCATTTAAGAGTACGTTCAAAAAGGTAAGGTACTCCGTTTATAGCTTTAATTTGGACCTTTTTTCGCATTTTTTGTAAATTGATGCAACCAAACCATAAGTCGCTACGTCTTATTATGAAAAGCCACACTAGTAAAAGCCACAATGGGTAATTGACGTGTTAGATGAAACCCTGCTGGTAAAGCGTTCGCAACAAGGTGATATGAAAGCCGTTGAAGCACTTTACCGCAACAATTCCGGTCGAATATTCGCACTGTGCTACAGACTCTGTGGCCAGCGGGAGTGGGCCGAGGACTTTGTTCAGGAGACGTTCATCAAGGCTTGGCAAAATCTAGGTGGTTTTAACGGTAAGAGCAAAGTCAGTAGCTGGTTACATCGGATAGCAAGTAACGTAGTTATTGATAAACTGAGACAAAAACATCGTTGGAGCGAAGACAGTTTAGATGAGTCTAATTGGGAGCAAAGCCAACACGTTTTTGATCATCACGAGAGCATGGATATTGAGAAACTACTAATGGCCTTGCCCGAGCGGTCACGCACAGTGTTAATTTTGTACGAATATTTGGGCTACAAGCATCAAGAAATTTCTAAGCTAACGGGTATTCCCATTGGCACGAGCAACTCTCTATTAAATAGAGCTAGAGCAAAACTAGGCGATAACAACGCAGGATTGATCAATGAATAAACAAGACGACAATCTACTCGGCGGTCTAGATTGGGACATGGAACCCAGTAGAGACCTTTGGCCCGAAATTTCTGCAAAGCTTCAGCACAGCAATAGTTTCGAGAAGAACGATTATATTGAGCAAACGCCGAGCGTTAATAACATTCGGTCCCACCCAAGCTGGATGCCCGTAGCTATGGCTGCCTGCTTAATGATCGCTATTGGTTCACTCTCATTGTCTTACTACTCGATGAACCGAAACAGCGAATACATGGAACTACAAGCCGCTGTTCTAATGCAACACCAAGAGACTATAAGAGCCATTGAAGCACAGCACGAAGAAGTAAAAACGAATCTTGTGGCGCTGTTGAACAACGAAAACGGAGCGCTTAATCCTACACTTGTAGCCGAAGCACATTCGATTCTCAATACGACTGATGCCGCTTCTGAGCAAATTAAGCGAGCCATTGAAAACTCGCCCGACAAGCAGGCCTACTTAAAAATGCTTGTTGAGACCTATCAACGTGAAACTGATCTGTTAAAACGGATCAAGCTTAGCCAAGAATTATCAATTTAACGGAGTAAACTAATGAAACACTTAAAAACAACATTATCAGCTGCAGGGACGTCAGCACTACTTATGCTTAGCATGACAGCGCACGCTGACTCTGAGCGCGAAATCGAACAAGAACTGGCTGTGGCCGACGGCGGGCAAGTCCGCTTTAAAATAATAGACGGGGATGTGTCGTTTAAGACATGGAATAAAGACCTGGTTAAGATTAAAGGCCACTTAGGTAAGAAAAGCGACGAGCTTATATTCAAAGCCGATGGTGTCGACACCATTATCAAAGTGGAATCTAAGGGTCATAACTATTATGGCAAAAACGGCTACAACCACGGCGGTGGTAATACTGAGCTTGAGATCACTATGCCAGAAAACTCGCAATTGTTTGCGCAAAGCACGTCAGGCGATTTTGAGATTGACGGCGTAAAAGGCGGTGTTAAAGCTAAAAATGTTAGCGGAGATATTGAAATCTCTAATAGCTCTAAAAGCATTGAGGCATACAGCAGTAGTGGTGACATCGTATTAAATAAGTGCAGCGGCGAAATTCATGTTGAAACCGTAAGTGGTGAGCTTGACGCCAATGTTGATTCTGATCGTTTTGAAGCTTCTACAATTAGCGGCGACATTGATTTGGTTATGGGCAAGACTGACCGAGTGGAAGTAACATCGGTCTCAGGCGATCTTGATCTGCAGCTAGAACTCAATAAACACGGCAGTATTGAAGCGTCTACGGTAAGTGGCGATGTCGACTTAGTGTTTAATCAGAAAGACGTAAATGCACGTTTCGATATCGTTACTGGCCCTGGCGGTGACATAGAAAACGGACTAACTGACGATCGACCGGAAACATCTTGGGTACAGTCAGAAATGTTGGAGTTTAAAGTGGGCAAGGGCGAAGGACATGTTGAGCTGGAAACAGTAAGCGGCTCGGTAGCAGTAAGAAAACGCTAGTAGTCGATTAAAGCTCAACGTCTAGCTACATCAAAAAGGGCCTCTTTATTGAGGCCCTTTTTATTGAAATTTAATAACCACTTTTTCAGCTTACGAAATGCGCCACTATCGACTGATAGTTCAACGCTAAATACAGCAAGGTAGCAAGATTAGCAAAGATCAACATGGGCACTGCCCACAGCAATAGCACCACTAAAGAACCTTCGTTTAAGTACATCAAAAAGCCAAAGAACGCGACACCTAGGTAAAGGTCTATACCCACTTGCCTGCACCACAAAATAGGAGCCATGCGTTGCAGCGCTTTAAAGAAATTCTCTTTTGAGCTCACCCAGAGTGAGTACGCTAAAAAAGCGAGGTACACCAACCAAACCAATGGTTTACCAAGAGCGTAGGGACCAGAAGCGGTGAATGTTGGCTCACCTTGATGAAGCACCACCGCGATGGCGACAAAGCCAAAATACAATACCCATAGAAAATGGTACTTCAAACTCTTAGTTAACGACATTGTGTTTCTCCTTACTGTAATTGCACAATCAGCTAAGTTCCTGATCGGTCATTCTTAATGGATTACTTGAGGTTGGTTCTTACCGTTTCCCATGTAAGCTTTAAACGCTCCAACAACGTAAATTCACTTAAATCTTTTAGTTCACCCGCATCGAAAAATGCGCCACGGCAATCTGGGCAGGTTTCGTATTCGACATTCAGCTGTGTAAGATCTACCATTTTCATGAGCGCAACATCACAGTTGGGGCAATTGATTTCTCGCAACTCATTGAAACTAGGTTGGTCTTTTGGAATAGAGGTATCGATAGAATCAATGGCTACCGCGTGATCTTTAACGTCAATATCCGAATCGCTCAACCAAACACCACCACAACCATTACAACGGTCTGCGGAAAACGCGAGCCCCTCTAACGAGCTCATTGCGGTACTGCATTTAGGACACTGCATACTGTTTACCCTGAATTAGATAATTGGATACGTGATTTATATCATGACAGTAACACGACCTAAATCGTATTGGGTCGCCAGCCTAGCAGGTATGCCGGAGCTAAAAGTATGCCTTTTATGAGCGCCCATGCTCCACGCAGTACGAATGCAAGAATTAGGAATGGTAGGGTAATAAGCCACGCAAGAGGCGTGAACACGATTACTAATATCGCTAAAGGCCAACTCAGCGCAAACAGAATACACCAAGCGACTAAAATGAAAAATATTTTTAACATGCGTCTATTATATTCTTAAATTTTGCGAAATTGGTTAACGACTGTTCATGTTACATCGGCCCATTGTGGCGGGTGTCCCAGCTGCGCTCACTTTTTTTAAAAAATTGTCGAGGTCTTAGTATTTCGAAATAATGACCCCAAACAGTTTCATCTCCTGGCTAATTGTCACCAACTAAAAGGTCTTTTATATCGCCCTTGGTAATGCTCAGCAAGTAAAGCAGATAAAGTGTTAAAAACATCGCGCCGCCAACAAAGGCAAGCAAGCCCAGTGCCATTCCTGAAACCGAAAATTGATTACGCCAAGCCACCCACAACCCCGATATCATGAGCATTAGCATAAAGTCCAAATTGAATTGACCCGCCCAAGTCAGCGCGGCCATATCACCAAAAAAGACAGAGAAAAGATCAGTCCCATGATTTTGCATAACCACGCCGGTATAAACTAATAGAACTACTAAAGCCACTATCAAAAAGGTTCTAAATAACGCCATTGTATTTCTCCAAAATATAAAAATATTAGTTGCTCATTCGTTACTTTAGGCGACCCCTTGAACTGAAACAATAACCTTTGAGGTCATAAAAACTACTGAGTAGAAGAACAGCTGTGAGAATACTCATCTATGCATCGCCAGACTCAGTGGTATATCTAGTCAACCATATAACGAACACCCACTTGTCGCCGTATTTCATCCATTACTTGCATAACTCGTAGACTCGCTGCGTGGGGTACTAGCTCGCTTTCGTGCTGACCTAATGCCATACATCGATGCACTTCTTCGATCTCGTATTCGTAGCCATTAATGCGGTGCGGTGTGTCGCAAACAATGTGCGGCTCATGCGCGCCATTGGCAAACACCTTTGCGCTTTGGCTACTCCAAAACGGTGGCTCGATAAGAATTCGTCCTTCGTCGCCGTAGATCCAAGCACCATGATGTGTTTCTACGCCAATGCCCGCACCCAATTGAACCAACGCGCCGCTGTCGTACTTAAGCGCAACTGTAAGATTTTGATCTACTTTATTAGGGGCCAGTGCAGCGAGTGCTAGTACTTGTGATGGCAGTTGCTCCATTACTATGTCGCACAAGGTTAGCGGATATATGCCCACATCAAGCAATGCGCCGCCTGCTTGAGCTGGGTCATAAAGCCGTGCGTTTGGATCGTAAGCTCGATTGATTCCAAAGCTCGCTTGAATCATTTTAACGTTGCCAATCTCGCCGTTCGCAAGCCATTGCGAAATGTGCTGGTATACGGGCAAACATCTTGTCCATACGGCTTCCATAAAAAAGCTGCCTGATGCCTTAGACTTGGCAACGACCTGTTGCGCTTGCTCAGTATTAACGGTCATGGGTTTTTCGCACAACACGGCCTTACCTGCGTTAAGCGCTGCGATTGATTGCTCATGGTGTTCGCTATGAGGTGATGCAATATAAACAGCGTCTAAGTCAGGGTCGCCAAGAAACTGCTTTATGTCTGAATGGGCATGGGTAAACCCGTACTCTGTACAAAACTGTAGGGCTCGATCCGGTGAGCGACTCAGAATAGAATGGCAGACCGCGCCCTCAACTTCTTTGAGTGCTCGGGTAAACGACTGGGCAATGTGACCTGGCCCGATAATGCCCCAACTAATTTTTTGCATCGGCTGCTCCTATCTCTCGTGTAAAACTATTACTAAAAACTGCTTTTAACATGGCGAGTACACTATCAAAATGTGCGCGTCTGTTCGAGTCAGACCCACTTTGAAATTTTAATGAATTAGGTCAATTAGAGTAACTCATTTTACCTCGCTGGGTTAAGTACGCCTGATACCTAGCCTTATTAAGGGACCTAGCCCATTTTTTGAAAACGCGTTACTCTGTCAACTCCGCCACTTGCTAACGCTACTATTGGACACTAAGAATATGACTTCATTGCGCTCTATACTAATTTTGGTCTCCACTGTCATTGCAGTCACGTTTTTTAGCAGTTGCAGCTCTGAGCGGCCTTTCGATCTGGTCATAGAAAACGGTAGAGTAATTGATCCGGAAACCGCGTTTGACGATATCGCCAACGTCGGTATTCGTGATGGGAAAATTCTGGCAATCACGCGCGAATCCCTAAACGGCACTAAAACTATTGATGCCAGAGGTTTGGTCGTTGCACCAGGGTTTATTGATGTGCATTCTCACACCCCTACACCATTGGGCCAGGAACTCAATCTTGCCGACGGCATAACGACTCAGCTTGATCTAGAAGCAGGCGCATTTCCTGTTGGTGCGTACGGCGAACACTTTGCCAAAGGCGCTCAAATTAATTATGGGGCTTCGGTTGGGCATGCTTATATCCGTACGAAAGTAATAGCAAAAGTAGATCAATCCTATTTGTTAAAAGGATTTGAAGTAAATGCCCCAGAGGTCAGCGCCTTTGTACAACCTGCTACGCCAGAGCAGATCGAACAAATGCGCGAGCTGTTATTTAAAGGGTTAGATGCAGGTGGGCTTGGTGTTGGCGTACTACTTGATTACATGACCAGTGCTGTTTCCAAAGATGAGCTGTCTATGCTTTTTGAGGTGGCTGCTGCACGCGATGTACCCATCTATGTGCATGTTCGGCGTGGCATTGCCGGCGATCCAGCAGGGCTTATTGAGGTTATTGAGTTAGCCGAAAAGACAAATGCACCACTAATGGTTTGTCACATAACCCATAACGCCATGGGCGGTATAGAGCAGTGGCTCACGTTAATGGACGAGGCCAATGCGCGCGGTGCCCGAATAACCACCGAGACATTGTCTTATCTAGCCGGTGGCACCATGATCTCGGCCGACGTGTTTAGTCGTCGCGACTGGAGAACCATTTTTGATATCGACTATGGCGATGTGCAATGGGTTGATACCGGAGAATGGCTTACAAAAGAAACATGGGATAAATACGCCAAGGAAAAACCGACCGGGATGATCAACCACCACTACGTAAAAGATGAGTGGTTAGTCAGTGCCTTACGTTGGCCAAAAATGATGGTCTCTACTGACGCGCTTCCCGTGTTTGATAGAACAGCGCCAAGCAACCCAAACGTGTCTGGATCCTTCGCGTTAGTGCTAGGTGAGTTTGTGCGCGAACGTAATGTTTTGACTTTAAATGAAGCGTTAACGCGCATGACGCTCAATCAAGCTCAATGGCTGGAAATCGCATCACCCGCATTTACCAAGAAAGGGCGTATTCAGTTGGGCATGGATGCCGACCTAACCCTATTTAATCCCGACACAGTTCAAGCCAATGCCGACTACGGAAAACCCTACTTAAAATCTACAGGCATCGATTACGTAATTGTTGCCGGCCAGTTGGTCATTGAAAATGGTGAAGCCATTAACGATGTGTACCCAGGCCAGCGTATATTAAATACCCGTGTTAAATAGCTTCGTTCAATTAAGGCGCATCGGCTTCAATAGAAAACACTTTTTTGCCTTCTTTATAGGTGGCAAGCACCTGAATATCTTTAATCGTTAGAGGGTCAACCGTTAACGGGTTTTGACTCAACACCACCATGTCGGCTAGTTTACCCGGCGTGATCGAACCCTTATCAGACTCTTCAAAATACTGGTGCGCCGCATTAAGCGTGATCGATCGAAGAGCCTGTTCTGGGGTAATCCTTTGGTCAGCGCCCAATACTTGCCCGCTGCGCGTTATACGATTTACCGAAGCCCACATCAGGCGCATCATGTCGGGCGGAACGATTGGCGTATCGTTATGCGTGGTAAACGGTAGGTTCTTATCAACACTGCTTTTTAAGGGGCTAATACGAGACGCACGTTCCTTACCAAACACAGAATCTCGATGCCAGTCTCCCCAATAAAAAGTGTGTGCAGAAAAGTAAGAGGGCATAACGCCTTGCGCTTTCATTGCGTCAATTTGATCTTCCCGAACGGTTTGAGCATGAATCATAACGGTCCGGCGATCTGCCTGTCCTTGCAACTCATTTGCTTTAGAAACAGCCTTCAATAATTGATCAGATGCTGCGTCACCATTAGCGTGTGCTAGCACCTGTGTACCATTGACAAACGCAGCTTGGAGGTGGTCATCAAGCACAGGCTCCGTTAGCGTTGGGTAGCCCAAGTAGTTTTCATCTTGGCCATGGGGTGGATGCAAATAAGGCTTACTCAACCAGGCTGTTTTACCTTGGGGAGATCCATCTAGAACAAGCTTTACACCGCCAATTCGAAAGTGGTTTTGGTAGTTACGTTGACTCCTAACCTGCTTAAGCTTTTCACCAAAAAATGCAAGATATGGGTAAGCGACAACATCTAACCAGAGTAAATCTCGTTCGGCGGCATCTTGTATAAACGCCAGTTCACCCATCTGCATTGCGCCGTCTTGAACAGTCGTAATACCAAAGCTAGCATAATACTTTTGCGCCATTTCTAAATGCTTTTGCCGAGTTTCAATATCCAGTATGGGAAACTTGGCATACGCCATTAACCAAGCCGTTTCTTCTAATACACCATCTGGTTCGTTGTCGGCTAGCCGTCTAATAATACCTCCCTTAGGATCTGGGGTTTCCGCGGTAATTCCTACAGTTTTTAAACAAACACTGTTGCAGGCTAAAAAATGACCTGACACGTGAATTACGGCGACGGGTTGTGATGTTGAAACCTTATCTAGATCTAGCTTGGTCGGATGTCGTTGTTCAACGAGCAAAGAATCGTCATAGCCAGCACCGATTATCCAATCGCCTGTTGAAGGCGTTTCAGCTGTCTGCGCAGCTTGGAGAATTGTAACGATATCTTCCACGCTTTTCGCTGAACCGACCGGAGGTGAAGACACATCGATCCAACCTTGCGCAAGTATGGTTGAACTCAAATGCCCGTGTGCATCGATGAACCCTGGGGCAAGTGTTGCGCCATTCAAATTAATTGTTGAGTCACTTGTTTTAATGCTTTTGCTTAGCTCAGAAAAATCGCCAACTTGAACAATTTTGCCAGCACGCACCAATACCGAATTCGCCGATGGGTACTTTGGGTCTAGTGTTATAACCTCGGCATTGGTGAATAATGTTGTTTCTGCGTTTGCCTGAGTGCTTACAATACTTACTAGAAGCAGCAGAAGAAGAGGCTTGGTGATACCGAATTGATTGGCTAAACTGCGAGTCATTAGAAGCTCCTTTATATTTTTTGGCCCAATACGAGTCAGTGTACCGCATCCGCGTTTATACTCCGAGCAGAGTCTTGTTCGGAGACAACTGCTTAGCAACAACGATTGGCCACAGGCTTTGCTTAACGAATCATGACAAACGTAGATCAATCCATCCCGCTAAAACTTTGGCAAACCTATAAGGACACATCAGCATTAAGCCTCGCAGAGCCTTACATTGAAAGTTGGCGCACACTTAACCCTGATTATTCCTACTCGTTTATGGTGGATGACGAAATTGATACATTTATTCACGACCACTTTGACCGTGCCACCCTAGATGTATTTCGCGCTTTACCACTCGGAGTTATGCGTGCCGATATGTGGCGTTATGCCGTTCTTTATATAGAGGGTGGTGTGTACGCCGACCTAGATGCTGAGTGTTTAATACCCATAAATGAGTGGGGCATACCTAGAGGCCAGTTGGTCGTTGGGCTAGAAAACAAAGTTCATTTTTGTCAGTGGTGTATAGCCAGTGTCGCCAAGCACTCTCTGCTCGCTACAGTATTGGAAATGATCGTAGCGCGGTGGCAGGATGATCCCGACTTGAGCCGACCTAACCTCACCCATTATTTGACAGGGCCAGGCATTTGGACAGAAGCCATAGCGCGTTATTCGGGCGCAACGATTGGTTCAGCACATGACATCTATCGCGCGCACCATGACAACAACAATACGTTATCTCTGAGCCTTCTAAACGAGCAGGCTTTTAACAACCAGTTTGTTCGACATCACTACGGGTCAACGACTTGGCGAGAAAGTGACAATTATGTTTCTTGGACATCACAAAGTAGCAAACTGCACCTGCTTTATGGCTGTTATCCCACACTCTTATCGAATTGGACGATGCAAATAGAAAGCAACGTATTTAGGTTGCACAGTACGAATGGTGCTTCGGTCGAGCTCAACGACTCAGCCCGAGTAATTCTTTCATATTGTGATGGGTCGCTAAGCGTTGCGAACATAGCAGAACTCATCGCTAACGATTTTGAAATTCCTACGGCCGATATATCTGAAAGTATTTGGAAAACTCTAAACGACTTAGCAAAACTCGGTGTTGTTGATATTAGACGTTCCTCTTAAAAAATTCGGTCCACAGACATGCACTACCTACACGAGCCAAACTCCGTTGGTCGTATAGCAATCTATAGAGTCAAGTGCCATGTGAATCGAAAGACCAAGACCTATGAGTCGAGTTTTTGGGAAAAAACACAATAGAACGTAAATGGCTATCAAAACCGGTTCATGCAGTGGATGAAAACCAATACTGCATCGACCTGCATCATAGATTGGGTTTGCCAACAAATGGTCCGCATCTACAATCATTGTGGCCATCATCCAAAAAAGCGCAACCACCCATCGGCGGCGATAGAACAACAGGGCGACTAATGCGGGTACGGCAAGATGAAGGAAAAGATGGAACATTTGGTCATCGCTATAATATTTTTACGGCTCGTACTTTACCGTTTTATACGCAGCAATACATCTCAAATCAGTTTTGACATCAACATAAAGCTGTTTCGTTTAGCTGATCTGTGTAAGCAGACTGGCATTATTGTTGGTTAAGACTTACTGTTGAACTCGTTGTGAATAGAAATTGTGGAGTCTTCCATGTTTGTTGGACATTATGCCGCTAGCCTTGCGCTTAAGAAAGTTGAACCTAAGGCCTCTCTCGGCACATTATTTTTAGCCGTTCAGTTTGTCGATATCTTGTTTTTCCCCTTTGTTATGCTGGGGATTGAGCGACTCAACATCATCGAAAACTTCACTTCGTCGACCCACTTTGAACTGGAATACATGCCGTATACCCATAGTTTACTTGCCACATTTTTATGGGCTGCCCTAATTTATCTACTTTTTCGCACTGTACGTAGTGCTACCCGTCGTATCGCTTTGGTCATTGCGATTGGGGTTATGTCCTACTGGTTTCTCGATTTACTGGTTCATACCCCGGACTTGCCATTGTGGAGCGATGATTCTCTTAAGCTCTGATTTGGTCTGTGGAATAACGCGCACGCCACCTACTTACTGGAAGCTGTACTGTTATTGACTGGCTTATTGCTTTATCTAAGTGCGACAAAACCAAAAGTGAGTCTTCGAAAAACTAAAAGGGCTCGTTATGGAGTTGGTTGGTTTGTTATATTTTTGCTCTTTGCAAACGCAATCAACGTATTTAGGCCGCTTACCGACAACAATGTAACCAGTTTTGCGATCCTTCCTTTGACTCTGTTCATCGTGTTTGCTGGTATAGCTTATTGGCTAGATGGATACCGCCAGCCCAAATATTAAAACCCCCTAACCGCAAAACAGAAGGACAAATATAAGATGAAGAGAGTTATTTTTCATAGGCTATTAATAAGTCTATCGATTGTCTTTAGCCTGTTCTTTTTTGCCACTATCGGTCCGGCTTTATTAGCAGAGCCCGACGTCATTTCAGCCATTATGGGCGGTTTCGTTAACCCCTATGCTAGCGGTTATTCTACTGACGTAATTTTTTGTTGGATTGTTCTGTTGTTGTGGGTTATTTACGAAGCGCGCACTCACAATATAAAACACGGCTGGATTTGCGTTTTACTGGGGGCTATACCGGGTGTCGTGGTCGGGCTTGCGCTCTATTTGATTATTCGAGATCGACAGATAGATAATGACGTATAAGACACAACAGATAGCCGCCAACATGCTTAACTTTCAGATAAGCAACACCATACTAGTTTACTATTGGATTTTGTAACCGTTGTTTTTTTGTAAAATAGTGACAACGCCTAAATTAGACCAAAACTACATCCTAATAAGATTATGACTACACCTAATTCTATTTCTTCGACGCAGCGTGGCTTTTTGGGCTGGGTTGAACGTACCGGCAACGCGCTGCCTGATCCTGTGTTTTTGTTCGTTTACCTAATACTCATAGTGATGGCTGTTTCAGTTATAGCGTCTGTGCTAGGCGTGGGCGAAACTCTGAGCCCGCAGATTTTATCTGGAATGCCTGATTCACAAAAGGCTCGTTTTGGTATTGGTTCGGACGGAATTGTCAGCGCACAAAACCTATTGTCCGGCGACAACCTTCAACGTTTACTCGTTGATATGCCCAAGACATTTACTCACTTCCACCCACTCGGAATGGTGCTAACAGTAATGTTGGGGGCTGGGGTTGCAGAACGCTCAGGCCTATTTGGAACTGCCATGCGCGCAGCGGTAGGCAACGCGCCCATTTACTTGTTAACGCCGCTAGTTGCCTTTATCGCCATGATGGGTAATTTAGCAGCTGACGCGGCTTATGTAGTTCTTATTCCATTAGCCGCCATTGTGTTTGCATCAGCCGGGCGTCATCCCATTGCAGGTATTGCAACGGCTTTTGCTGGTGTCTCAGGCGGGTTCTCAGCAAACCTGGTCATGGGTCAGTTGGATGCCTTGTTACTGGGTATAACCGGTGAGGCCGCATCAATTCTGGTACAAGATTACCCGGTTAATATTGCCGGCAATTGGTACTTTATTATTGCCATGCTATGCATCTATGTTCCAGTTATTTGGTATGTAACTGACCGAATTATTGAACCTCGGCTCGGCGCTTATGACGCTTCTTCGTCAACCGCATCGCTAGACAATGGCGGTGTTAAGCGTGAGATAAGTGAAGACGAAAGACGAGGGCTTAGACGAGCTGGCGTAGCTCTACTATTAGTCTGCGGAGCGTGGGCGGCGCTTGCATTGGGTCCCGGCACACCACTCATTAACGAGGCCGCTTGCCCAAGTGCACAGCTAGCCGCAGGCGACTGTTCGTTTCAAGCGCGTATGACTCCGTTCTATCAGTCTCTGATCGCCGGCTTCTTCTTTTTGTTTGTCATTACGGCATGGGTATATGGTAAAGCCGTTGGCACCGTAAAAGATCATCGCGATGTAGTGGCAATGATGGCCGAAGCCATGAAGGACATGGGTTATTACATGGTATTGGCCTTCGCAGCTGCGCACTTTGTAGCACTGTTTAACTGGTCCAATTTAGGTCTGATTTTTGCGATTAAAGGAGCAGCGGCCATCGAAGCATCACAACTGCCTTTGTTTGCAGTACTCGGGATGATGGTTTTATTTTCGGCCTTGCTAAACCTGTTTGTGGGTTCTGCGAGTGCCAAGTGGGCCTTCCTGGCTCCTATTGTCGTGCCAATGCTGATGCTCTCGGGCATTAGTCCCGAAATGGCCACAGCAGCCTACCGAGTAGGTGATGGTGCAACTAATATAATTACACCACTGATGTTTTACTTTCCTCTGGTTCTCGCCTTTGCTAATCGTTGGCAAGGCAACTTCGGATTAGGCAGCCTAACCGCAACTATGATCCCGTATTCGATCTGGATGCTAATTACAGGTCTGATTATGACGATGGCATGGGCCGCGTTAGGAATACCATTAGGGGGTGGGGCAACCGTAGAATTTTCTATGTAGTGGTTTTGGCAATACGTACTTGGCGCTTTGGAAGTAGCAATAGAAGGACAAATCAAAGAAGTCATGGCAAGACTAAAGAGCCCCAGTCACATGGTCGGATAGCGACCTATGGCTGGGGCTTTTGTTGAATAACCCGTTCGGACTAGAAATAGGTTAACTTGATGCTCCTACTCAGGAGCGTCAATGTAACTCATCCAATCGAATCGATCTTTTTCGCTACCTCTTCGGCTTGGGCTGTAAGTTCTGAATACCGACGTATATCGCCTTTACGTTGTGTAGCCAGTGCTTGTTCAAGCAGAGTGGAATACTCCTTATTGAGCTTTTTAAGTGGGTCTTTTTTAAATAAGGAAAACATCGCAAATCCTCAGTAATCTAAGAGTTAGCCTGTTTAGGAGAATAAGCAACACACCAACCTTGGCCTGCTACTAACTTATTTCCAACCGCTGCGCAGGCACCCCATTCAGGGTCTTCACCTTGGTATAGAGCGCAGTTAAGGCAAACTTGCTCGTTACTGTGATTCGGATAGGTGGCGGCATCTACTTGAGTAGTATCCTCTTTGTATCCTAAAGCTAAAGCCATGCCGTCAGTTTCAGCTAATTTTTCTGCTTCCTGCGCAAACCCTTTCTGCGAAAGTACAAAGAAAGAAGGTAGGGCAGTCATTGCAGCGCCAAATTTAATAAATGAACGGCGTGATGTTGTATTGATTTTCATATTTGAACCTCGGGTTTAACAATTTTTATAACGCTTTAAAACTGCAGCCACTATAACAGGCTGTCTGTGCATTCCCAATTTGCTAATGTGAAATTCATTTACACACCTTAGCGTAGACATTAAAAAGCCCCTCTGGTTTGAACCAGAGAGGCCTTTTAAAGCGTAAGTGAAGCGAATGATTTACATCATGCCGCCCATACCACCCATACCACCCATATCAGGCATACCGCCGCCAGCAGCGTCATCTTGTGGCGCGTCAGTGATCATCGCTTCAGTGGTGATGATCATGCTTGCGATAGATGCTGCATGTTGCAGTGCTGTGCGTGTCACTTTAGTTGGGTCAAGAATACCCATCTTAATCATGTCGCCGTATTCGCCGGTTCCTGCGTTGTAACCGTAGTTACCTTTGTTGTTGCGAACTTCGTTCAATACAACAGAAGCATCGTCACCGCCGTTGGAAACGATTTGACGCAAAGGTGACTCAAGAGCTTTAAGAATCGCTTTAATTCCCGCATCTTGGTCAGCATTGTCGCCCTTAACTTTAGCAACATCTCCTAATGTACGAATAAAAGCAACGCCGCCGCCAGGCACTACGCCTTCTTCAACAGCCGCGCGCGTTGCGTGCAATGCATCTTCCACGCGAGCTTTCTTTTCTTTCATCTCGACTTCAGTAGCCGCGCCGACTTTGATCAGTGCAACGCCGCCCGCTAATTTAGCGACACGTTCTTGCATTTTCTCTTTGTCGTAATCAGACGAAGACTCTTCGATCTGTGCGCGAACTTGGTTTACACGATCTGCAATTTCAGTCGCTTGGCCGTCACCGTCAATAATCGTAGTGTTTTCTTTAGACACTTGAATACGCTTAGCAGAACCAAGATCTTCCAAAGTAGCGCCTTCAAGACTCATGCCTACTTCTTCAGAAATAACACGTCCGCCAGTCAACACAGCGATGTCTTCAAGCATTGCTTTGCGACGATCACCAAAACCAGGTGCTTTAACCGCACATACTTTTACAATGCCGCGAATGTTGTTAACGACCAAAGTAGCTAATGCTTCGCCTTCGACGTCTTCAGCAATAATCATCAATGGACGACCCGCTTTCGCAACCGCTTCTAATGTAGGAAGCAGTTCGCGAATGTTCGAGAGTTTCTTGTCGTGTAAAAGAATAAGAGGGTTTTCAAGATCAGCAATCATTGTGTCTTGCTTGTTTGCAAAATACGGAGAAAGGTAACCGCGATCAAATTGCATACCTTCTACAACTTCAAGCTCGTTATCTAAACTTTGACCTTCTTCAACAGTAATTACGCCTTCTTTGCCAACTTTGTCCATTGCTTCAGCAATGATGTTGCCAACAGACTCGTCTGAGTTAGCTGAAACTGTGCCTACTTGAGCGATTTCTTTAGCGTCTTCGCACGGCTTAGAAAGCTCTTGCAAGGCAACAACGGAAGCTGCGACAGCTTTGTCGATACCACGCTTTAGATCCATTGGGTTCATACCCGCAGCAACCGCTTTAAGGCCTTCGCGAACCATAGCTTGCGCAAGAACTGTCGCAGTCGTTGTACCGTCTCCAGCTACGTCATTGGTTTTAGAAGCAACTTCTTTAACAAGTTGAGCGCCCATGTTTTCGAACTTATCTTCAAGCTCAATTTCTTTGGCTACTGATACACCGTCTTTAGTCACCGTTGGGGCGCCAAAAGACTTATCAATAACTACGTTACGACCCTTAGGACCTAAGGTTACTTTTACTGCATCTGCAAGGATGTTAACGCCGGACAAAATTTTGGCACGTGCGTCATCTCCGAATTTGATGTCTTTAGCTGACATAATATTTCCTCTAAATTCGTTAAGTTAATATGTTTGTTCTGGGTGGGGCGTGTTATTCAACAACACCCATAATGTCGTCTTCGCGCATAACGAGAAGCTCTTCACCGTTAACTTTTACTTCGGTTCCAGCGTATTTGCCGAACAGTACTTTGTCGCCGACTTTAACGTCGAGAGCATGAACATCACCGTTATCTAAAATTTTGCCATTACCGCATGCGATAACTTCGCCTTCGGCTGGTTTTTCTTTTGCTGAATCAGTCAAGATAATGCCACCGGCGGAAGTTGCTTCTTCCTCGTTGCGGCGCACCAATACACGGTCGTGAAGTGGACGAATAGCCATTGTTTAGTCCTCCAAAAAGTAACTAAGATTATGTGTTTGAAATAAATCGCGATAGGTGGCAATACAAATTATTAGCACTCTACCGCGAGGAGTGCTAATAATAGGAACGAACTTTATAAAGTCAACCCGTGAAACAGAATTTTTTTTAATCCGATTCTCGATAACTGCCCTCAATAATCACCTTATCTTTGGGTTTGCTGGCAGAATTTCCTTTCTTAGTGCTCGCTCCAGAGCTCTTTCTAGTCTGATTAGATGAGTGTGATGACGAACGCGTCGTGGTGAAAACGAACCCAGCTTGAGCCCCGTTGCTTGCCTTTAAACTATTGGCGGCCACCCAACGAATCACTGCCCTACGAACGGCAGGTACCAATAATGAAAAGCCCATGGCATCGGTGATGAACCCAGGGGTGAGTAAAACTGCACCCGCTATTAGGAGTAGAACTCCTTCAGCCATTTCGGTAGCAGGCATCCTGCCAGCTTCGGTTTCTTCGCGCACTTTAGTGAGTGTAGAAACTCCTTGCTCGCGCACCAAGTAAGCCCCCAGCACTGCAGTGAAAATGACAAAGGCTACTGTAGCAACAAAACCTAACCCTGACCCGACCTTAAGTAAGAGTGCGATCTCTGCTATTGGAAGAGCGATAAATAAAAGCGCGAGTACTATGAACATATTTTTTGTATGGGGCCGTTTGTAATTAACTCAACTATAAAAATCCTAACTCTATACATCATACGTCTTAAGTTTTAGTTGTTAGGTCTTGACTAAAGTGTACGGCGTTTGACAGCTCCAGCACACAGCAAAGTTAGCCGGTGAGGTTTCTTGACAAGTCCCACAAATCCATTCCTCGGTCGTGGTTGGTGTATTGTTTAGATCGTCGATAAGTATTTTTGCTGGGGTTGCGTCTTCATCAGCTACCCAGCATTCTGGCCACACTGAAAAAAATGCTACTTCTCCCATTACGCTAGAAGCATGCTGGTTACGCATTTCGCTGGCGATGTCGTGTTCAGCCAGATAACTTTGAATAAGGCCGACTTGAGCAAGGTTTTGGTTGGTGTAGACAAGCTTCATAAACAGTAGACAAATGTTATAGATAGTAGGCGAGCATCATGAAGAGGCCACACTACATAAAAAAGCCGCACTACAAAATCATAGTGCGGCCGCTCCACTCAATTAGATATTTAAAAGAGCAACTTCACAGAAAACTTAATTGCCAACAACTAGACGCACATCTTTACGGTACCAATTGTTAAGTAGACGATCTTCTTTTTCGTTAGCTGCAAAGCGAAAGCTTCTGCCTTGAATCTCAACGATAACGTCTGTGCGTGACTCAGTCTTAGTGATTTCCATAGACAGAGCACCCGAATGGCAAACCTTTCCAGTAACTGGGTTAGTAGAGAAACGCTCAACAACGTCTTTACCTAGAAAACGTAAGCCGCCATTACCACCTCGTGTATAAGCTCGATAATTGAAACACTGACCAGAAATCCTGCGATTAGGCTCATTACCAACAACGGGGTTCTGCGGTGCAGGCTTTGGTGCTACCGCATTATTCGGCATGTTGACGCCCGCTTGCATTTGCTGAATTGGATAGCTTTGAGTCAAACCGTTCGCAGTAAAGTAGGTAACCGTATTTGCTTGCAGATTAATTCTTATGCTTTCTGCGCTCATAGTACTTTGCAGATATAAAGAAGTTTGATCTCTGTTGGCTACATTAAAGTTGGTAATCGCGCTATTTTGATTGCGCGTTCCCAACGCCCACGTATTGCTATTTACTCTACGTAGCTCACTATTTGCAAATGTTACATAGCCCACATTATTAACAGTAATTGATGGGTTTGGTGCGTTTGGTGTTGGGTAGCCTGGGTTGTAACCAGCACGAGATCCTGACACTCTCATGGAGCTCACTGTGTTATCCCAAGAGCGGTCAAAACAATCAACATCTTGATTTAAGCGTGCGTACGCGCCTCGAAACTTGCTGTCTTCGTAAATAATAACTTCCAAACCAGCAGGAACGCGAATAGACGACATTTGGTCGTTTGGAAAACGCAGGTTGTCAATCTTGCTGTGTTCGCCAACGCCCACTATTTGAGATTGACCTCTGAACCCGCACTCGCTATAGATGACGACACCGTTAGCCTGATACCGTTGGTCGCTCGAGGATATGGGTCGGTTCTGCGCCTGAGCGGTCGATACCGTCAATAAAACGATGGCTAAGATTAAGCAAGCCATCCAAATCACGCTGTTTTGAATAATAGGCGCGTGTGAAGCTGACTTAACTGCGCTTTGCGCGTGAGTGTGTGTTTGCTTAGTGTTCATAGGTTTTTACCTCTTGGCTTGTGTTGCTAAATGACTGGCTCTAATGATTAAGTCTTATTGACTCACTTGTTGGCTCAATAGTTTTCTAGTCTTGGTTTAGCTTAGTTATCGAGTGGGTAGCCACATCGTTTTATGCTGTACGTTAATGTATCAATGCTAGTATTAACACTAGCTGAACGATAATCGTTATCATACTCTCTTTTGTTTCCGGCTTTATGAGCCTTACCACTATCACTGTCAAAATGAGTCAATTCTGGTCCAAACTAGTTCATGAGTTAGTGCCCTACACACCGGGCGAACAGCCTCAGATAGACGGCTTAATTAAACTCAATACCAACGAAAACCCCTATGGTCCCTCGCCCAAAGTGCTGGCGGCTATTGCTGCAGCCAACTCAGACACATTACGCAAGTACCCCGACCCCAATGCAAGCCATTTAAAACAGGCTCTTGCAGCCGACTCAGGTCTGGATATAAACCAAGTATTTGTTGGAAACAGTTCAGATGAAGTGTTAGCACACGTGTTTAAAGGGCTACTAAAACAGGACGCGCCACTTCTGTTTCCAGACTTAACCTACAGCTTTTATCCGGTTTACTGCAAACTGTTCGAGATCGACTCAGTGCAAGTACCTCTAGATGAGAATTTTGAAATTGATATCGACGCCTACGATCAAGAGTGTGGCGGTATTATATTTGCCAATCCAAATGCTCCTACTGGGATCGCTTTGCCTTTGAGTAAAATTCGATTACTGGCGAGACGCCATCCGAATAGAGTTTTAGTAATAGACGAGGCCTACGTCGATTTTGCCCGAGAGAGTGCCGTTAGTCTTATTTCCGAATTCGATAACATTCTGGTAACACAGACTTTTTCTAAGTCTCGCAGTTTAGCTGGATTACGAGTCGGCATGGCCTACGGACAAGCTCATTTGATCGAAGCTTTAGAGCGCGTGAAAAACAGTTTTCACCCGTATGCGCTAGACAGCTTGGCATTGGCCGGTGCGACCGCGTCCCTGCAAGACAATAATTATTTTACTCAGTGCATTGAGCGTATCAATCAGACTCGTGCTAAAACGATCTCTAGTCTAGAGGCAATAGGATTTAACGTACTGCCGTCCCAAGCTAATTTTATTCTCGCGCGCCATCAGACTCAAGCGGCGTCGGAGCTCTTTACGTTCTTACGAAGCAACAAAATCATAGTTCGTCATTTCGCCCACCCGCGCATAAATAACTTTCTAAGGATTAGCATTGGCTCGGACGACGAAATGCAAACGCTGGTGGACGTTTTATCTGAACGATGCCGCTCGACAAGTTAATCAATGTGCAATGACGACCCTCAATAGCTAGCTATGCGCGATCTAACAGATTATCTCTAAGCTGATCTAGGTCGGCATCGCTGAGTTTTAACTTCTGTTGGGCGTACCCTTCAAAGTTCTGATACTTGCTACCTACATACTCTAGTAAGGTATCTATGTAGGTGGGATCCGCATCAAACACGGGCTGGATCAGCTCTTTGGGGTGCTCCATTAATTTCTTTTGAAAATCTTCATATTGATCAGCATTGGTCGCACCACCCGCTAACCAGGACTCCATCAATGAGCCCATTTGGCTTTGTGTTATTAAATAGTCTTCTTTGATTGTTGCGTTGTCTACGCCCAGCAAGCCGAGGATTAACGACGCGGCAACACCGGTACGGTCTTTACCCGCTGCGCAATGAAATACTAAAGGTGTGGTGTCATTTATAAGCTCTCGCAGCATGCGTTCGTAAATTGCCGCGTGCGAATATAGCTTTTGCGGGTAGTTAAGCCGCATTGCTTCTCTTACCTGAAGTGGGTCACCACTTTCTAGTGAGTCTCTCCAGCCACGGATGAGCTTATCCGAATCAGCTTGTGTCGAGAACATAGCAAGTCGTTCAGGACAGTTTTGTTCTTCGTGCCATGACAGCATTCTGGCGTTCGGTACAGCCGCGGGAAGAGTCGGAAAATTATCGGACTCTTCGCTAAACCTGAGGTCAACAACAACTTTAATTCCAAGTTTAACAAGATGCTCACATCCCTTGCTCGAAGGACGGTCAAGCTGAGCTGATCTAAAGACTCTGCCCCAGCGAACTGTATCTCCTTGTGTGTTTGAGTAACCACCTAGGTCGCGAAAGTTAATAACGCCATCAATAGGAACGATACGCTGCTGGTTGAGATTTGGATTTATGTTAAGGCTCATGAGTTTTTTTGGATTACAGGTTAGTCATTCTAAAGTTGACGGCACATGACATTAAAGCCACTGCGGTAGCGTATAATCGCGGCGCTGTGTGTACAATCGATGTACTCGCTTGGTTTGTATGATAACAAAAGGGCAACAGTCACTGGTTCAGACAAGGCACTGCTGTTATGTACATCTGTGCTGCACAGGTTGACGACTCTTTATGGGTTGACGACTCTTTATGGGTTGACGACTCTTTATGGGTTGACGACTCTTTATGGGTTGACGACTCTTTTGTTCAACATGAAGGCAATTGGTGTTCAACACGGTCTTTTTAACGAACGAGCTCGGCATTGGTTAATGCGGCGATACGATAACACTAAACATTGAAATATTGATGACACTCTCTAAACAAATTGGCTTGCTTTGGACCTCCGCATTGGTGCTCACTTTAGTACTCAGCAGTCCAGTAAGCGCTCAATTTTTTAACAATCAGGCTCCTCAGCTTTTACCGGAAGCCGAAGCCTTTAAAGTAAGTCACTCGGTAGAACCCGATGGACTTACCATTAATTGGTCAATTGCCGATGACTATTACATGTACCGCGACCAATTTGGGGCGAGCGTAGAAGTAGATGGTCAGAGTGTACCGCTCATATTAGAATTTCCTGAGCAAGGCGTTGTCGAGAACGACCCAGAGTTTGGCGACGTTGAAGTTTTCTTTTTTAACACGCCCATCACGGCCCGATTTCCTACCTCGTTTACTCCGAAAGCTGATCAGGTATATGCATTAACTCTAAGCGGTCAAGGATGTAATAAGCCTGTTGGAATATGTTACCCGCCGATGAAGCGTTTGACCGACGTCCAGTGGTCCGAAGCTACGCTAAGTGCTCAAACTAAGCCTCCATCACAAATAGCCGCAAATACTAAACAAGATAAGAAGTCGTTTTGGACCTACGTTCTATCAGCGTTCGGCGCTGGTCTATTGCTAAGCTTCACACCCTGCGTCTTGCCAATGATTCCTATTTTAAGCGGCATAATCGCAAAACAAGAAAATCCGAGTCGTCTAGCTGCAGGCTGGCTGGCCATTTGCTATGTCGCAGGCACCATCGTCACTTACTTGATTGCTGGCTGGATTGCTGGCGCGACAGGAACACAACTGCAAGCTTACTTTCAAAACCCATGGGTCATAGGCTTTATATGTCTATTACTGTTGATGCTAGCGGCGTCCCTGTTTGGATTGTTTAAGATGGCGACGCCTACGTCTTTGCAAACTAAAGTGCATCATCATTCCAATTCTAAATCGGCTCATGGTAACGACCTAGTTCTGTCTGCCAAAAGCTTCAGCCTTGGGCTGATTTCCGCGCTGGTGGTTGGTGCTTGCGTATCACCGGTTCTTATTCTTGCCTTAGGCGCCGCAATAACACAGGGTGATCCGGTGCTAGGCGCCGCTATCATGGGGTCTATGGCTGCGGGAATGGGGGTACTTTTGGTCGCCTTTGGTTTTGGTGCAGGATGGCTGCTACCAAAAACCGGCTCTTGGATGGTTCAAGTTCAAAACCTTTTTGGCTTCATGGTGCTGGGTGTAGCCATTTACATAGCAGGGGCCTTAACTGCGGTTCCTGTAATGCTGTTGTGGGCCTTGCTGCTGCTTGTCTTTGGCTTTTACGTTTGGCAGATCTCTAACATCGATTCAGCCACACAACGTCCAGGGTTATTGGCTAGCACTGGTAAGGCGATCGGATTCGCATCTATTTTATGGGGCTGTTTGGCGTTGCTTGGACACGCTACGGGTGGACGCGAAATATTGGCGCCTTTATCCGAATTAAGCTTGGGGTCGACACCTCAAACTAAAATAGAGCTGCCTTTCGAGACGACCACAACGCTTGAACAAACACTGACCATTCTCCAAGCAGCGAAAAAGGCTCAACAACCTGTACTTATCGACTTTTATGCTGATTGGTGCTTCGATTGTGTTCGTATGAAACGAAGCACCTTTAAGGAGCCTGAAGTTGCGGCAGCATTAGAGGGCTGGCGTTTAGTTGTTATTGATGTAACTGACACATCTGAAGTAAGCCAAGCTGTTAAAAAGCATTTCAATGTTTTTGGGCCGCCTGCGACACTGGTTATCTCTAAGCAAGGCCAAGAAGTATCCGATCTCCGTCAGTACGGATTTATGGACAAAAACGAATTTATCTCACTGATCTCTAAAGTTCCTAGTTAACCAAGAATTCAACACACAGTTGTAAGTCTTATTACCCGCACCCAGTTGTTATGAAATCTAACACAATAGTCTTAGTTTTGATTATCGCTCTAGCCGCATTCGGCTTGGGCTTTGCGCTTAACACACCTACTGTTAACGAAGATGTCAGCTATCCAGCACTTTTGAATGCGCGTTTGCTTGAGACAACATCGGTAGACGGCGCAGATACACAGACAACGTCCATCAAAGACAAATTGGAACAACTTACACTGGTCAACTTTTGGGCAACGTGGTGCGCTCCGTGTAGGCATGAGATGCCTATGTTTGAATCTATGTTTCAACGATCTCAGTCTAACAACGACGGCTTTACTATTGTTGGTGTGACTATTGATAGCGTTGAAAAGGCAATACCTATGCTTAACTCAATGGGCATCACCTATCCAATTGTTTATGCAGAAAATACGGGTATGGAGTTGATGTCAGTAGTTGGTAATACCCAAGGACTACTGCCGTATTCTTTACTGCTAGATGCGCAAGGTCAGGTGCTAGAGCAAAAATATGGTCAAATTAGCGAGAGCGATATTGATGCTTGGCTAGCTAAACATCAGTAGTAATTCGGCAAATCAATGATGAGTGACACGACCAAGAAAACCGCCAATGCACACTGGCACCAGTTTCGTCTAACCGTTCAGTCTGAGCTAGTTGACCCTCTGAGTGAACTATTGGACTCTATTGGTGCCGCCGCTGTAACGACCGAGAATGCAGGGGACGATGAGTTCTATGAAGTGGCTTTTCCCGGCACTCCAAGCTGGGAGACGGTTAGGGTTACCGCTTTGTTTAACGAAGATGCCGACATTAAAGCCATCCAGAACTTAACGCTCTCTGCACTCAAGAAGATTGGCGTTGAAGAGATACCACATACGTTAGAAAAGCTCGCTGACCAGGATTGGGAGCGCGTCTGGCTTGATTCTTTTTCCCCTATTAAAGTAGGTAAGGATCTTTGGGTTGTTCCGTCTTGGTGCGACCCTGTAGAGATTGATTCTCGAAACATCCGTTTGGATCCAGGTCTTGCGTTCGGAACTGGCACCCACGCAACAACCTTTATGTGTCTTGATTGGATTTCTAGACAACATCTGAAAACACAAACAGTTCTAGACTATGGCAGCGGCTCAGGCATTTTGGCAATTGCGTCTATTATGTCTGGGGCCGAACATGCTGATGCTGTTGATATAGATCCGTTGGCCGTTGAGGCGTGCGAGTTGAATGCACAAAGAAACACTTTTGCAGACGTAAGGATTTCCGAGTCTATGCGCGCGTATCTTCCAAATGATCTACCTGACCCGATAAAAACATATGATCTGGTTATAGCGAATATTTTGGCGGAAGTCATCCTTATGCTAAAAGACACGCTGATCCCTCATGTTGCTCCATCTGGCACACTATTATTAACGGGCATTCTGAAACAACAATCCGATAAAATTATGGTGGCTTTTAGTGAATCATTTGACTTTACGGTGCAAGAGAAAGACCATTGGGTTTTACTTATTGGCCGTCGGCGCTAACGCTAATAGATAGCCAAATGTTTTAGGGCGCAACAACGTTTTGTGGTTCTATACAGGCGAGACAGGCGTGAACAAGGTTTACTTCTTAAAATGCAGGACAATATCTAGATAATGCAAAGCAATCGAATCAGCAACAAAACTCAGTGTCCTCACTGCTTTACGATTTATCAGATTTCGGAAGATCAGCTCGCTCAATCAAGGGGCAATGTTCGTTGCGGTAACTGCCATGAGCGTTTTAAAGCACAGCTTTTATCCGACGACGAAATAAAACTAGCTCGTAGCAAGGTTGCACCGAATAACGATTTGTTCGCTGATGTAAATGAGCCGACCACGAGAAACCCCTCTGCAGACGCAACTTTGCAAGAAACCAAGCAACGTTCGGTCGAATCTAAAGATAATATCGACAAGAAAGTTGATATTACCAAACCTGAGGCAGCTGATTTTACGCGTAGCGCTCCGAATATTGAAGTAACTAACCAGCTTGATGTTGTTGAGAATCCAATTAAAGATCTTTCACTTGAACGAAGATCTCCCGAGCCTACCGAATTCAATGAACCCAAGCATTCTATTTATTCGGCGAATATTGACAGAAAGGAACCTGTTTTTGATTTTGAGCTAGATGATTCTGAGTTAGAACTACCGTCCTTTGGTACTAAAAGAGAAAGTAGTTTTAACGCAAATAATTTAAACAAAGATCTTGATTTCGTTTTTGACGATGCCAAGGCTGGTCTGTCGACACAAGACTCAAATGATTTTTCAGAACCCCCTTCTGAGGATTTTTCCGAGCCCGCTTCTCAAGAACCTTCAGCTGCGGGTTCGATCGCCGCAACCCCCAATGACAATCAAGAATTAATCAATGAAATTGATCGTATTATTGATGACCGCTTGATCAATGGCTCCAATTCTAGGGACCGCAGCGTGGATGTTCCTAGTCTAGATAGTATTGACCCCGACGCTCAAACTGAGAAACCCGACTCTGGATATGCGGGTTTGGATGTACGTGATTCAGTTAGATCAATAGACTGGAGCGAAGAGGTTTCACATGATGTCGACTCCTCGGATTTTGATGACAATCTAGATACCAACTCTGAAGGCAGTTCAGAAGTAACTTGGATAAATGAAGATGATCTATTTGTCGAGCCATCGGATAAGCTTGGCAGCAACCGTAGTGTCGCACTGAAAATTATTAAATTTGGTTTAACCGGAATTGTGGTCGTCGGTCTAATCGTCTTATTAGCGTACCAAGTGTGGTTGAAACAGTTTGCTTTTGTGAATAACAACGAGACTACGCTAACAACTCTAAATGCTCTATTCACCCCCGCGCTTGATTACTTGCAAGATAGGGGTATTTTTTTGGCCAGACCACAAAATCTGATGGGCCTTGCCTTGATCTCAGCTCAGTCCGAGCCACACCCAAGCCGATCAAGCACCACCTTGATGAAGGTTAGCTTTTTAAACAAGGCTTCTGTCGAGCAGAACCTACCTTGGCTCGAACTCAGTTTGACTGACGAGAGCGGTAAGGTCGTCGCGAGACGCGCACTACAACCTGAAGACTATCTGTACAACAATACTACTCAAGCTAGGATTGGACCTCACGAACTTAAAAAAATTACGATTGAGTTGCTCGCATTTCCTAAATCGGCCACAGGGTTTGAGCTTAAAATGCTAAAAAACATGTCCTCATAATCTTACGAGCGTCTCTTAAACATATTTTTTCTTTGTATTTGTCACGATTTTTGACGCTATTTCAACTATTCGTCTTTACGCACTTTTAAGCTGTCGGTATTATCCGCGTCTGCTTACTTTTTAAGCAGCCATATAATCCAACTTTTTAGTCTAACTTCTGTGGTTCCTGAATCTCCACATTATGTTAGACCCCTGACAGGCTTTCTCACCAACATGCAAATCGGCCCTTACAGTTTGCCCAACAATGTTATTGCGGCCCCTATGGCGGGTGTAAGCGATAAGCCTTTTAGGCAAGTTTGTAGGCAAAATGGCGCGGGTATGGTTGTTAGTGAGATGGTCACCAGCAATGTAGAGCTAGCGCACACCACTAAGACCCGTTTTAGACTCGACCACCATGATGAACCTGACGTTCGCGTTATTCAAATTGTCGGCACCGACCCCAAACAACTAGCTCAAGCCGCGCAGTTTAATGTTGATAATGGCGCGCAAATTATTGATATTAATATGGGTTGTCCTGCGAAAAAGGTATGCAAACAAGCAGCTGGCTCCGCCTTACTAGCCAATGAACCGCTCGTTGAGCAGATTCTCGAAAGTGTCGTACGGGCAGTTGATGTACCGGTTACGGTAAAGATTCGTACTGGCTCAGATCCATTGAATCGAAATGGTGTTGCTATCGCTCAAATAGCGCAAGCCTGCGGCGTATCAGCTATTACTGTTCATGGCCGCACCAGGCAATGTAAGTTTGTTGGCGAGGTTGAATACAACACAATCTCCGAAATTAAAAAGGCCGTTAGTATTCCCGTTATCGCTAACGGCGATATTTGTACGCCCGAACAAGCCAAGTTCGTATTAGACACTACATCTGCTGACGCCGTTATGATTGGTAGAGCCGCCCAAGGTAAACCTTGGTTGTTTGCACAAATTGTCAGCTACCTCGAATCAGGTTCTATCGAGGAGGCGTTACCAGTATCGCAAAAGCGAGTGGTGATTTTGGACCACATTGCATCCATTCATCTATTTTATGGTGAACGCCTAGGTATTAAGTTCGCGCGTAAACATATTAAGTGGTACTTGCAACATTGGGACTGGACGGTCCCAAATGATTTGCGGCTCACCATTTCCACGACTGAGTCTTGCTCAGAGCAGTTACAACTCTTAGAGTTGGTGTTAAGCGATTCGTTTAATAACGACTCAATTTCAGAAGCAGCATAGTATTTCAAAAATGACCAAGAAGAACCCCTCAACCGAATCTCTTACACGTTGTGTCACCGATTCGATAAATCAATATTTTGATGACCTAAAAGGTCAAAAGCCCGCTAACTTACATGCTTTTTTTATAGCTGAGGTCGAGAGGCCTTTCTTAATAGCCGTTATGGAGCAGACTGGCGGTAATCAAACTCAGGCCGCTGAAATTCTTGGCATTAACCGCAACACACTTAAGAAAAAGCTTTGTCAGTACAAGCTTCTCTAATTTTGCACAAGTGAGCATCAATAGTCTTAGGCTACCCATGTTCACTTACACCATTCATAATTTGCCATAGTCGACAACACTCCATGAAACAGAATCTAAAGCCCAAAAGAGCCCTAATAAGCGTATCCGATAAATCTGGAATTGTTGAATTCGCAACGACTCTTGCCCAGCATAATGTTGAACTCCTGTCTACTGGTGGTACCGCGAAGTTATTACAAGATGCTGGTCTAAATGTCACCGAGGTGTCCGATCATACGGGTTTCCCCGAGATGATGGCGGGCAGAGTGAAGACGCTTCACCCTAAAATTCACGGCGGTATACTGGGGCGTCGTGGTACCGATGACGGTGTAATGGCTGAACATGCTATTGAGGCCATTGATATTGTTGTCGTCAATCTGTATCCGTTTCAGAATACAATTGCTGATCCTGATTGTGATTTGCCAACCGCTATCGAAAATATTGATATCGGGGGTCCAGCAATGGTTAGGTCCGCAGCCAAGAACCATAATGACGTAGCGATCGTCGTCAACGCAGAAGACTACGGTCGCGTTTCCACGGAAATTGCTGATGACGGAATTAGTTACGCCACACGCTTCGACTTGGCGGTTAGAGCATTCGAGCACACTGCACAATACGATGGCGCTATAGCAAGTCATCTCGGACGCCTCAACAGTGACGGTGAGAAAGGCGATTTTTCAAGAACACTCAATCTTCAATTTCACCACAAACAAACAATGCGCTACGGCGAAAACCCTCATCAAGGCGCCGCGTTTTACGTTGAAGCTAAAAGCCGCGTTGGTATTTCAAGCGCTGTACAAGTTCAAGGGAAGGAGCTTTCGTACAATAATATAGCTGACACTGATGCCGCGTTGGAGTGCGTTAAGCAGTTTGATGAAGGTGTAGCCTGCGTCATTGTAAAACACGCTAATCCGTGTGGAGTTGCCGTAGCAGGATCTTGTTTGGAGGCATACCAACGTGCCTACTCAACTGATCCCGAATCAGCGTTTGGCGGAATAATTGCTTTTAATACGGAACTCGATGAAGCAACAGCTAAGGCCATTTCAGAACAACAATTCGTTGAAGTAATTATCGCGCCTAAAGTAAGCGCGCAAGCCAAAGCCGTATTAGTAAGCAAAAAGAACGTAAGACTTCTTGAATGTGGGTATTGGTCAAACGAAGATGCGAACACACTCGAATACAAACGAGTTAACGGCGGTATGTTGGTTCAGAACAATGATTTATTGTTAGTGAACGAGCTTAAGGTTGTGAGCAAGGTGAAGCCGAGCGAACAGCAAATGTCCGACCTTTTGTTTGCTTGGAAAATCGCCAAGTTTGTAAAGTCTAACGCAATTATATATGCCAATGAAGCAATGACCATTGGGGTTGGGGCAGGCCAAATGAGCCGCGTCAACTCAGCTCGAATAGCTGCAATTAAAGCCGAACATGCAGGATTGTCGGTTAAGGGTTCGGTTATGGCGTCGGACGCGTTCTTTCCTTTTAGAGACGGTATCGACAACGCCGCTGCAAATGGGATCTCTGCAGTAATTCAGCCTGGTGGCTCAATGCGAGATGAAGAAGTGATCGCGGCAGCAGATGAAGCCAATATGGCGATGGTGTTTACTGGAATGCGACACTTTAGACATTAGTCCACGAGTTTATCTAGCTGGGGTTGCCTAATAGGAATTGTCTAACAAGGATTATTTGCTAAAGAAGACCGAGTAGGACTTAACCGTACTCCTCGGCCATCGCAGCGATAATTGCGTCCCATACTACGAGAACGTGGGGTTGTTTCTGAATTTCTGAATAAGCGAGCAACCAGAGTTGTCCGTACACGGCCGGTATTCTCACAATTGCCGTTAGCTCTTCAAAGGTTTGGTCCTCTGGCAATACTGCGCAGCCGATGCCTAACTTCACCATTTTCGCTATCACAGCGTAACTGTCACAATAGGCAACTACTTCATTGTTTTGCTCGGAAATCCATTTACTCACCTCGTTGTTTGCTAGGCCAGTACTCGGCGCGATCAAATTGACGCTTTTGGGATTTTTCTTATACGCCTTGTGAGCGGACTTATCGCCGTATAACCACCATCCAAGCGTCACCAGATATGACCCATACAAATGTTCTGGGGGTGAGGAAACCGCCGCAAATGCTATATCAACTTTTCGCTGCTCCAACGCCGAATACGAATCACTAATACTCAAGTCGATCGAGATATCTGGAAACTCCACCCGCAGTGATCGCATAACGATCGGCATAACGTTGCTTGCTATATTGGCTGGAGCAGATACTTTAACTGACCCAGCAGGCGTAGCGCGGACTCCAAGAATCTGACTGTCTATTTTTAGTAAGGCTGCTTCCGCCTCACGTGCAATTATGAGTAGACGTTCACCATCTGCGGTGAGTGAATATGGCTTGGAATTGCGGTCAAACAATTCCAAATCTAATTGCGCCTCAAAGGATTCCAAGCGTCTAAACACGGTAGAGTGATTGACACTCAACTGCTGTGCAGCCTCATATAAATTACCTGCAGTCGCAATGGCCAAAAAGTACTTAAGGTCGTCCCAATTCATTTTTGCATTATTGCAATAATATTTATAAAAATGTAGTTTTATTTGCATTAATGCAAATATGGATCTTGGGCCAGCATAGCTCTTCATTTCAGCCAAAGAGCATCAAGCCAAGAAATCACATAGAAGGCATATATTTCAATGACTTAAAGGAACTACAGGTTGCTTATTTGCAGTTTGAAAAACTAGCATTGGGAACCATTTAGAGAATGGAAGAAGTTGGAGCTACGTGGTTTTTCGGCTATTCCACATCAATAACAATAACGCGCGGCCACTCGGACCCAATCCCTATGCAGGCTTTTGGCCCAAAACCGATGCTAGTTGGTTTGCCAATTCGGTACCTTTTATGGACGTAAAACGCGGTCGTTCGTTATTATGGGTATGTACCTGCGCTGTCTTTAAACCCAAACGACGCAAACAAAAAGCTGGGATAGCTTTGTTCATGCCTGTGAATATAATTTTCCATTTGGAATCAGCTTCTACAACCGCGTCGACAAGACTTGTCAAAAAAACAAGACTCTCTGCGTTGATACATTCTAAGTCACTTATGAACAAAATCCCCTTTGGTTGCTGCAATAAAGATAAGTCGAATAATTCGAATGCGCTGTTTAACGGGTCAAACGTTTTACCTGAATCTAGTCGAAACAATTCTCGCTTAACCGCCGCTTCAATATCACCAATCGCACTGACATTAACAAGGGGAATTAAACGTGGGCGTTTTCTTGAAAAATTTTTTATAAAATCTGAAAGCTGAATCTCATCCGCGTCTATAAATAATTGCAGCTTGCTCTTTCCGCGCAGAAATTGCGTTAATACCTGTTCAGCTTGCTGGTCCCTAATCTGTGTACTCATAAGGTCTACCCTTTCGACTATCCCCCCAGATACTGGACTGAGTATCGCAAGTATTGAGTTTAGATCAAGCGTGAAAACACCTATTCATGTCTCTCCAATAAAAATATGCCGAAACCCTACACACAATTATTATGCCTTAAAGAGCCTCACCGAGAATCAAACGTAGGGCCACCAACACTAAAAATAACGCAGCGGCTCGATCAAACGTGGGTTTTGCTTTATCGTAAATTCGTCTTGAATGTGCGTTAGACAATGTGATTGCAACGATGGCGTACCAGCTAAAATCAATAATAAACGCGGTAACTGTAACCAAACTTACAGTGAATGGGGGAGGCGTTGCGGGTACAAACGCTGCGAAGATACCGGCTATTACAATCGCTGTTTTAGGGTTGCTTGTCTGTACGATTAAACCCTGCATAAAGCTGCGCCAAGGACCGCCCTCCATGCCTGTGACCGGATTTTCCTGAATACCCTCGCTGTCGGTTAGAGATTGGGTAGCCCCTCGCCAGATCTTGCTCGCGATCCACAATAGGTAAACTCCACCTACAATCTTTAGCACCAAATATACCTTTGGCATTTGTTCCAAAAGAGCAACCACGCCGAAACCAGCAAGGATGGCAAATAGTGCTACTCCCAAGGCCGTTCCAACAGCGGTTGCTAAACCATCAGCTCTAGAGCGAGAGAGTGCGTTTTGTGCAACGACAAAAAAACTAGGACCAGGACTCATAGCGCCAGCGGCTAAGACTCCGGCAATTGCTAAGAGGAAAGAATATTCTTGCATAGTGATTTATAGAGAGATAGTGGCGCCTGCATATTAGCGGGGGATTATCTCACTCCGTTCGAGTCAATAGCTAGCGCGGAGCCTAATTTACTTAAGCTAGAAGAGTCTCGGCGAAATCTAGTCTTCATAAAAACTTTCCAGTACGTCGGTTCGACATGCTTGTGTTAAACTCAGCTCAGATTAAAAACCCAGGGGGCGGCTCCTCTATTATGGGATTTCTGTTTACGCATGTATTCAGAATACCAAACAATAAGAGCCTGAGATTAGCGTAATGCTTAGACCCCACGAACCTGATCCGGTTAGCACCGGCGTAGGGATGGGAGTTCTGAGCTCATATCACCTAGAGAGCTCACCCACCTCCGCAGCACCGGGTCTCAATTAGAAAAGAGATCAACACGTGAAACCAATTAAAACCCAATTGTTGAATAAGCCAGTTCGCTTAGTAGTGCCAGTGCTAATTAGCGCATGCATATTGCTAAGCAGCAACAGCTTTGCCGCACCGCTTGAAGAAGTGGTTGTTACCGCCGAATTAATTGAGACCAACGTCTTAAAGTTGCCTAATAGCGTTACTGTTATTGACTCTCTAGCTATCGAGCAACGAGCCGCTCGCCAACTTGAAGACCTATTAAACCTAGCGCCGAATGTGAATTATGCGAGCGGAGCATCTCGGGGACGTTTTATCCAGATTCGCGGCATTGGAGAACGTAGCGAGTTCCAAGAGCCATTGATCAATTCAGTTGGCGTAGTGCTCGATGGTATTGATTTAACGGGTGTCTCCTTGGGAGCTAGTAGCTTAGATCTGAAGCAGATGGAAGTATTGCGTGGGCCTCAAGGAACGCTCTATGGCGCCAACGCCTTGGCTGGGTTAATTAATCTTGTCTCGAATGCTCCCACCCAAGAATTTGAAGCAAAGGTCGACTTTGCTATTGAAGACTATAACGGCTTAGAGTTTGGCGGAGTACTGAGTGGTCCACTTAATGATTCAACTGGATATCGACTGGCCGTAAAGCGATTTGAGAGCGACGGTTTTACAGACAATGTGTTTTTAGGCAGACAAGACACTAACAATATTAGTGAAACCAGCGCGCGGTTAAAGCTCGTATCGCAAGTGAGCGAAAAGCTTAATGTTGATACGACGCTTTTTTTAGCCGACATCAATAACGGCTACGACGCCTTCAGCCTAGACAATACACGCCAAACCTACTCTGATCGCCCTGGGCGCGATACTCAGGAGACTGTAGGGGCATCAATTGTTGCTCGCTATCTATTGAGCAATACCGATTCTATTGAAGCCATCGTTAGTTACGCCGACACCGATATGGCCTATAGCTTTGATGAGGATTGGAGTCACCCCGGTATTTGCGACGGCACAGCATGCGATTCGGCCCTATTTGGTTTTGATTGGTTTTATATATCTGAAGACTCATACGAAAGACAAAACACTAACACTACCGTTGATCTACGCTGGCTGCACGCCGCCGAGAAGTTCGACTGGGTAGGGGGCATTTATTATAGAGACCAAAGCATTGATCTTCTTCGCCAATACACATTTAACGAGGGAGATTTTAGCAGCCGCTTAGACACCCAGAATCTGGCAGCATATGGGCAATTCAATTTTTCGCTGAACGACACATTAACTCTCGTTACAGGGCTTAGAGTAGAAAAACGTGACAACGATTACTTAGACACCTCAGGACAAACGGCGCAACCTGACGAAAATTTGTGGGGTGGTCGAATAGCTCTTGAATATAAGCCTAACGAACGAGATTTTCTTTACGCCTTGCTTTCGCGTGGATACAAGCCAGGAGGCTTTAATCTTGATGAGTCGATTGACCCAAATCTCAGAGAGTTCGACACCGAAACCATGCTCAATTACGAATTAGGTTATAAGTCCTCTCTATTAGATAACCGCCTGCGCATACAATTTTCTTTGTTCTATCAAGACCGTGACGCGATTCAAAGCAAACAGTCCGTTGTTAGCTCAATCGCAACGGGGCAGGTCGGTGGCGCATGCCCATGTAGCTTTACTGATTTTACCGACAATGCGAGTAGCGGGCGCAATCGTGGGGGAGAACTAGAATTAGATCTGTCGGTGAGTGATTCTCTGCGACTGTCGGCCACATTTGGTATTCTCGACACAAGCTTTGATGACTTTTTGAGCTTTGAACACGTACAAGCCGATCGTGATGCAGGCATTCCGTTTAATTTGAACGGCCGCGAACAAGCGCATGCGCCGAGCTATCAATTTGTATTAAGTGCCAACTGGCAGATGACCGAACGACTCAGCCTGTTTAGCTCGGTAGAAGGTAAAGACGAATTCTATTTTTCGGACCGACACGAAGAACGCTCCGATGCCTACGAGTTGATTAACATGGAACTGCGTTACACGCGGGACCAATGGTCGCTAGCATTGTATGCAAAAAACTTGAGCGATGAGTTGGTAAAGACTCGTGGCTTTGGTAGCTTTGGCAATGATCCACGTAAGTTCTATGAAACAGAACCGTATAATCAATTTGCCGCTCCTCGAGTAATTGGTGTTCGTGGTAATTATTCGTTTTAATGTAGGAAAGCTAATAGGAACATAACAATGAAACTATCTGTTGAGATCAGCATGTACCCCTTGCAAGAGGCATACAAAGAAAAAATTAAGGCGTTTTTGGACGACATTAATCAACAAGCGCAAGACGTCGAAATTAAAAGCTCTAACATGAGTACTCGATTATTTGGCGAATACAAGGCAGTTACTGAGTTGCTCAATGCAGCAATGCTTGAGTCTATGCAGACCTACGGTAAGATCGTGTTTGTCGCTAAGTATTTAGAAGGCGATGCTCGCGAGCTAAAGGGCTACGAGTAAGACAGAATGTTTGACATTTTCGCTACAGTCTCGGCCCTTGAATGGGTAGCCGTAGTTGCTGGATTACTCTATGTGATCTTAGCGGCCCGCTCGAATATTTGGTGTTGGCCAGCCGCGTTTATCGGCACTGGCGCTTCGGTTGTTTTATTGTGGAACGTAAGTCTATTGATGGATTCGGCGCTCAATGGGTTTTACTTGGTAATGGCCGTGTACGGATTTTGGCAATGGCGATACGGGGGCGAACAGGGATCACCTCTAAAAATTGGAAGCTGGCCGGTCAGTCAACATCTCGTCGCGTGCTGCATAATTATTGTACTGTCGCTTAGCCTAGGCTTTTGGTTAGATAATTCAACATCGGCCGCTTGGCCCTATGTTGATTCGGCGACTACCGTCAGCGCGGTTATTGCCACTTTTATGGTCGCCAAAAAGATTCTTGAAAATTGGCTTTACTGGATCGCAATTGATGTTGTATCAGTTTGGATCTACTGGGAACGCGAATTGTATATGTACGCGGTGCTGTTTGTTCTTTATTCAGTTATCGCTGTATTTGGCTTTATGATTTGGCAACGCCAACAAGCCCAAGAGCAATTTGCAATACGCTAATTAGATAAGCATTGATGCATACGCACACTCCACCTGTTTTTATTGAAGCATTAAAAGTGGCGCGTGCCGATGGCTTCATTGCGACCAACGTCAAGCTAGTACGGGTCTTCGAAAACGGCTTAAGCCACAACACGGCACTGTTTTATTCAACCGAGAAAGAATTTGTATTGAAGTCGTTTAAAGGGCGAGATCAACTTAGTCGACAGGCTATTCAAGCTCAAGTGATCACGAGTCGCTATGAGCTTTCGCCTAAAGTGTTTTATAGCAATATCGAAAAAGGAATCCTCGTTTGCGAATTTATAAATATTCCTGCTCTTGGACAAGTGCCGAACACCGAACGTTCAAATTCGCAATTGTTGCGCGTCGCCGATTCGCTGAGCACTTTGCACAATCTAGAGGTTAGCGCCGATATAGAGGCGCTCGGTCATTTTGACATTGTCGGATTTTGCTCGCTCTATGTGGATACTGCGAGTGATGCAATTAAGCGTCAACACGAGTTACTTCTGCCCAGCATAATTGAGTTTCAAAAAAGCACAACACGCGTTTTTTGTCACAACGATTTAGTGGCCGACAATATTTTTTGCCTTGAGAAAGCCCTCTCCAAAAACGCATCTCCGGAAACTGACAGTACGATATTTATAGACTGGGAGTACGCACAGCTCAACGACCCTTGGTTTGATCTTGCGGCGGTCGTTTTTTACCTGGGTCTTAACCAAAACTCAACTGAGCTTTTTCTTAACCAGTATTTCCTAAAGAACCCTGATACGAAACATAACCACCCGCAAAGGCTTTTAGAAGCGACTACCGTATTATTGTGGGGCGACGTACTTTGGCACCTGCATAACTTTGGAAACGACTATCAGCCAAAGCTTTCACATAAAATCGAGTGGCTCATTCAACATGCTTCTGGGTTAAATTAAGTTAGTTTGATTTGAGTTAAAGAAAACACTCTTCATCGTTGGGGTTAAACACTAATTCGTGCGTAACGCGTAACGCAAAGCAGTCTGAATAATGGCCGACCAGCGTTCAATACCCGCTTGGTCGCTCAGCAAATCTTGTCTTACTTCAAAGATAGCCGCAGGTAGCTTATGGACATCTGTGTAATGTTCGGTTGTGTGGGCACGAATCGCTTCGACGGAATAAGGCTCGTTATAGCCAACCACATCCTTGATTTCATGGTTCTGAAAATGCTCAATCAAGGCACTGATAAATGGAGACTCTTGTTTCCACATAAGGCTGAATTCCCATGGACGTTTCTCGCCATGAAACACAGGTGTAAAACTATGAATACCGATAATGGGCAATTGCGTGTGCTTTTCTGTTAAACGAAGGACCTGTGACTCGACCGCGGCATGAAACGGTTTATAGATAGAGTCACTTCGGATCTGGCGCTCTTGATGACCAATATTAGTATTGCCCGGCACTTTATAATGTTCACTCACAGTGGGTATGATCGACTCAACTTCTAACGGGCGATTGCAATCGATCAGGAGGCGCGAGTAATTGCAGGATACCGTTGTACACATTAGTTCTTTGCTGAGATGGTCCAACAAATCACGAGCACCTAAGTCCCAACCTATGTGCGTCTGAGTTTCTGTCTCGCTAAGACCCAAATGCATATAAGCGGGTGGAATGTAGTTGCTGGCGTGCTCGCACACCAACACACAGGGATACTCCGCCGCCTCGTTTTGAACCTCAAAGGCGGGCACAGCAAATATCTCTTTGGCAATGGTCGCTGAGTCGTAGTGGTTTTTAATGACGTTCAAGTGCGGGCTCTATTGCTCTTTAATAGGTTCTAAAGCTCAACAACCTTGCCGCCTTTCATTACGAACGTCACATTTTCAAGCTCTCGAATGTTGCTTATTGGGTCACCATCTACGGCAATGATATCAGCGTGTTTTGAGACTGCAATTGAGCCTAAGGAATCACTCGCACCAAGCAAGTCTGCTGCATTTACCGTTGCGGCCTTAATTGCTTCCATAGCAGGCATACCGGCTTCGACCATTAACGCAAACTCCTGAGCATTGTCGCCGTGAGCAGATACTCCAGTATCCGTACCAAAAGCTATTTTTACACCCGCTTTATAAGCCTTACCAAAACTAGCCTGAATTAATGGACCAATTGCAGCGGCTTTCGGCCTGACTATCTCGGGAAAGTAACCTTCAATTTTGGCTTTCTCTGCTACAAACTCACCGGCCATAATAGTAGGGACTAGATAAGTACCGTATTGCTTCATTAAACGATGCGTCTCGTCATCCATATAGGTGCCGTGCTCAATACTGCTAACGCCAGCACGAATCGCTCGCTTCATACCTTCCGCGCCATGCGCGTGTGCGGCTACTTTAAAACCATAGTCTTTAGCGGCTGTGATTATGGCCACTAATTCAGCTTCGGTAAATTGTGGGTTTTGGCCGTTCTTAGCCGTACTTAAAACACCACCTGTGGCCGTAATCTTTATTAGATCGGCTCCATCTTTATAGCGTTGGCGTACCGCCTGCATGGCGTCTTCTGCACTATTGATTACGCCTTGCTTAGGACCAGGATTCCCCTGCAGTACCTTATTCGCACCATTAGTTGGATCGGCATGCCCCCCTGTAGTGGCGATAGATTTACCTGCTGTAAATATTCTCGGCCCTTGAAGCAGGCCAGAATCAATCGCGTTGCGCAGCGAAACAGAAACAGTACCGTCTCCTCGGTCACCCAAACTGCGTACGGTCGTAAAACCCTTGCGTAAAGTTATATCGGCGAAACCTACCGCCCTAAATGCAAAGTCGGCTGGATTAAGAACATAGGGTTCCATGTAAGACTTGGGATTGCTCTGATGCGTAAAGTGCACGTGCATATCGATTAGACCCGGCAGACAAGTCTTGTCACTTAAGTCGATGACCTCAGCATCGCTAACAATACCGCTACCTATCTGTGCCACCTTGCCGCCTTCGATCAAGACATCAACTTGGCTCAGAACTCGACCAGCTTGAACATCAACTAATTTGCCGCAACGCAGAAGCGTTTTATCCGCAGCAAAAGCAGTACTATTAGCCAGAAAAATAAGTAATACGAAGTGCAAAGCTGTGAAATATCGTTTCATGATAATAGACTCCTCGTTGGTTCTAATTTTTGTTTAGATTCTTGAAGGTGAGAGTACTATTTATTTGCACACAATTATAGATGCACTGTGATAGGTAATTGGCCACAATGAGCCAGGCGTATTACTTAACCGACCGCTCTAGAATGCGGTTGGATACAGGGAATACAAAGGCGCACAACATGAGTTGTGATTTGGTTGCCTGTGCACACTATTCTCGGCAATATTGGCAACCATTTCCGTAGAATCAGTAAAGATGTCTATACCCATTCTTTTCATATTTAGTAACTACTCACACAAAGTTACTCTTGGAAGAACTCGATAGAATCGGTTTGTCTAACTAATTGTAGCGACTCCAGTTATCATGTGGGTCAACCAACCTGATGGAGAAAATCATGCCGCGCATGAGTTCAAAAGAAAAAGCTGAGTTTCGAAAGGCAATGGCCGACATTGGCTATTCACGTATTCCAATTTACGCACCGACCAACGCTAAAGAATTGCGGGCCGAGATCTTAGAGGTCGCGCAAAAAATGGTTGATGATTATGAAGAAAAGAATAAGGGTAACTAGCTCTATAGTTTTATTCCAAACTTTAACGTTTAATCTCATACGCTCCGTATGAAAATTATTACTTTCTTGTTTTTACTGCTTTTCTCAATGAGCACGCATGCGTCTTGTGTGATCCTCCTGCATGGTTTAGCCAGGACTAGCGCATCAATGGAGGCTCTCGAAACAGCGCTTTTCGAAGAAGGTTTTATCGTCATTAACGAAGGTTATCCTTCTCGAGAACACTCCATAGAAGAATTAGCAGCCCTTGCGGTAAAACCCGCTCTTGAGAAATGCCCTGAGGATGATAAGGTCAATTTTGTTACACATTCGCTAGGTGGCATTTTAGTACGGCAATATCTAAGCACCTACCAGATTGAAAACCTAAACAGAGTCGTCATGCTCGGCCCACCCAACAAAGGCAGTGAAGTAGTGGACACGCTTGGTGATGTTCCTGGATTTCATTTTCTGAACGGCGATGCGGGCTTACAACTCGGTACGGGCGAACTCAGTATTCCTAACTCTCTGGGCGAAGCTAATTTTGATTTAGGTATCATTGCTGGCACACGGAGTATCAACCTCATCCTGTCGTCTATTATTCCCAGTACCGACGATGGCAAGGTGTCCGTGGAAAACACCAAGCTCGAAGGCATGAACGGCCATATAGAAATGGCTGTAACGCACCCGTTTATGATGAAAAATGAACATGTTATCGCTCAGGTTATACGCTACCTAAATACCGGAAGTTTTGAACATGATGTCGATCAGTAGTTCCCCCGTGCGTGCAAATAACCTGACGCTTACTGGGGAAATGATTCGAAGATAAACAATCTATTGCTGGCTGCAGGGTTTCTATCGGTTAGCATCGGCGCAATACTTATTTAAATAGCTAGGTCTCCTGACCCATCATTATTTATGATTCAGACAGCAAGGGTTACCATGCTGTTAATCAGCGCGTTGGTTCTTTTCGCTACCAAAGCAAAACGTCCAGGATGGTTAGGCCTGCTAGCTGTTGCAATTCTCTGCTGGCTAGCGTAGGTAGACGGCTAAAACTTACTCCATATTTATGTACAGGAGAGCGGTATCAAGATAAATAACTTCACAACGATAGATTCATTGTACGGATCTTTTATAGTTAATCGTCATTGTGCCTTTCAAGCAGAGAGTTTGATTAAGACAGGCAAGCCAAACATACAGGAAGAGCTAGATAAGATTTTTGCGATAATAAGTACCTTACCCGCGAACAGTGTGAGTGTAGATGCTGGCGCTAATATAGGTCTAGTTGCCGTTTGTCTCGTTGGTTGATTTACGATGTTTTAGATGAGCAGGTTTATTGCTCCAATGTGAGATTGTGGGAAGGGAGTCTTGTGTGCAGAAAAGACGTTCTACCGCGCAAGAACGCCTATTCCGTCAATGAGAAGGGCGAAGACTCAGGCTTAGTCGCGTGGTTGTTCGAACAAGATCAACTCGCGGTAGCTGATTACCCTGAACTTTACGTGTATCACTTTAACGGTGCCAATACTTGGGATGCCAATCACTTTAAAAAAATTCTAGAGGTAAGCCAGAAACTTGAGCTAAAAGACAGTGCATTTATTAGAAAAAAAATGCACGCTACACATTAGCTTTACCCGACTTGTTTGGCTCAACTAACTAATCAACTAACTAATCAACTAACTAATCAACTAACTAATCAAAAGCATCAACTCAACTAGCTTAACTCAAAAAGACACCATGATTCATTCCCCTTCAGCGCTTGTAGTCCCCCACACAGTTAAAGGTTGGGAGTTTATCGAAATTGACGGCGTAATCTGTCTCTCGCACAAATTGCTTGGCGCTAATCTCAATGTCAATGCAACCACTGGCCTTGTTCTAGAGCAATGCAACGGTTTTGATAGTGTAGACACTATAGTCAAATCGCTAGTTGAGCGATTTCCAGACTACGCCAACGAGATTAAGATTGATGTGCTTGCTGTTTTCGCTCGCTTGGCTCAAGAAGGCGTTATTTCTTTTCGAATTAAGCAAAGCAATGAACTCCTTACAGCAATTCGCGATAGACGTGCCAATCCTTTTTATTATTTTGACGCTATTTTCTGTATCAATTTGGATTCAGCTAAGAGCCGCTGGCATCAGGCTAAAAATCAATACAAGTTGCTTGGGATAGAAGAAAGAGTTACTCGGTTTTCTGCAGTTGAAACACCTCAAAATCATCATGTAGGGTGCGCTCTCTCGCATCGCCGTATCATTCAGAAAGCCATGGAAGAAGGGCTCCAAAATATTTTAGTTTTGGAAGACGATGCTATGTTCGATGTAAATGCTCTCGAAAACCTTGCCAACAATATTGGCGAGATAGGTGAACTAGAGTGGGATGTTCTTCACTTAGGTGGTTGCTATTGGGGTACACAGCACACTAACGTAGCGGGTTGTGTACATCTCAAGGAAGTGACCGAAGGCCGTAGGGGACCAACCACCACTCATGCCGTGGCTTATAACAAGTCGGTGTATACAAATCTATTAGAGAAGTACCCGGAGAGCACCTTAAAACCCAAGGACTACATTGATCATCCTCGTCGACCCGCGATCGACCAATATCTATCAATGAACAGCGCCCTAAAAAGACTTCTCATTAGCCCGAGTATTGCAAGTCAGCCTGGCATTACTGGGCAAGAAGCAGAGAGTTTTAAGCCTCTCCTTTCTTTAAATCTGTAATGGGTTTAGAGTCCAGTCTATTAATAGATAGAGACTTTTACTCTCGCTTAATTCTGAGCAGACCTTCTTGGCTGGTACTCGCAAACAATACTCCTTCGCGCGTGTAGAGATTTCCGCGGCTAAACCCACGACCGTTTCCGGTGGACTGTGCGACACAATCAACAAAAAACCATTCATCAGCTCTAAATGGCCTATGAAACCAAATAGCGTGGTCAATAGATGCCATGATCAATTTTTTACGTTGCTCTGATGGAACCTGTGCGTGCAGTGAGTGGGGTTTTAGTGTTGAGTGTAAAAGACCCACGTCAGAGATATACGCCAACACCGAATTATGGTCAGCCGTATTGTCCGGTATAGGCGTTTTAGATTTAACCCAAAATTGAAATGATTCAGATTTGCTTACTTCTTCATCCGGCAAGTAGTAAATATCCAAATAGTCTGCTTGGTAAGAGTTTACCGATAAACGATCCTCTTTAATCGCGTTCTCCAACGCATCAACGGGCGGCTTGATTGGGGTATAGAAATCTAAACCATCTTCGCGCTTTTGAAAAGACGCAGACAACACCAAGATTTGACGTCCGTGCTGTTTGGCAACCACACGTCTAGACGAAAAACTACCCCCATCTAAACTTCGATCAACTTCGTAAATAATAGGCGCATTAACATCACCTTTAAGCAAAAAGTAAGCGTGTGCCGAATGCACATGACGATCCTCATCTACACTATGTTGCGCAGCCTTAATGGCTTGCCCTAAAACTTGGCCACCATAAACCTGACCTGTCTTTAGATCCTTACTTTGGCCCCGATACAAATCTGTATCGAGCCGTTCGCAGTTCATAAAATCTACTAGGTTATTGCTGATTTTCATTGGTGATGCGTGCCTTATTAATCGAAAGTTGCGCCGGACTCTTCTGCGAGCTCTTTAAGCGTTTTGCAGGATTCCAACTCCTTAGCATCGCCAGCCATTAACGCTGAACAATTGAGATCGAGTACATCTTCCATGCACACCTGGGCCGCTTCTTCATGCTCTGACTCCATTACAGACGCTACCAGTGGCGTCGCAATCTGTGCACAGAGACCATCGATCAGAATTTCCAAAACAGCTTGATTGTTAGTGTCGGACGTCTCGATATTAAGGTTATCGTTAGCGCAAACCTTTACGCGATCGCACAACTCTAAGGCGGAGCCTTGTAAATCGGCATAAGCCGTATTTATAGGGCCGACGCCCCCCCGCAAACAAAAGCGCGGTACTAACAATAAAGGGTAGTTTCATAGAATCGAAGCTCAAAAATCAAATTAGACTCAGAGTGTAACAAAATTTAGTCGTCTCGCTTAACGTCCACTTATAAATGATTTTGAGCCTACTGACCTTATTGCTGATGACTGCCTGAAATATTTGCACAAATCTGTTTAACCAGTGCCGACTTATTCAGGGTATAAAAATGCAAACCATCTACGCCATTTTCAATGAGGTCTAGACATAAGTGACTAACGACATCTAACCCAAAAGAACGCAGCGACTCTGGATCGTTTTCATATTGGTTTAAACGATTACAAATCCACTTTGGTATTTCGGCGCCACACATTCCAGAAAATTTTCGTAATCCTGCCACGTTATCAATAGGCATTATTCCTGGTACCACCGGAGCTATAACGCCTGCTCTGTTTAGATCGTCCATGTAAGCGAAGTAGCTATCGGCGTTAAAGAAATACTGAGTGATAGCTGCATTTGCGCCGGCGTCGATTTTTTCTTTAAAATGTTTTATCTCTTGTGATGGACTAACGGATTCAGGGTGAAACTCAGGGTAGGCCGCCACTTCAATGGTTAAATCCTGACCATACTCACTGCGTAAAAATCGTACAAGATCCACGGCATAGTTAAATTCACCTTTGGACACCATACCCGACGGGTAATCTCCGCGCAGAGCAACCACACGATCTACACCTATGGCCAAATAATCAGCCATAATTTCTTTCACGTATGCCTTAGATGTACCGATGCAAGTTAAATGAGGTGCTGCATTTGCCCCCGCTGCCTGTAGAGCTTTAACGGCGCCAAGAGTACCGAGCTGGGTACTGCCTCCAGCGCCAAATGTTACTGAAACGTACTTGGGCTTAAGACTGGCCAATTCCTTGTAATGTTTAACAAGATTATCTGTGGTTCCGTCGAACCGCGGCGGGAAAAATTCAAAACTCAATTGAACAGTGTTCATGGTATCTCTTTGAAAGGTGTCTTTGTCTGTAGACCGAGGGGCTGAAAACACAAGCATCTAAGCAATTTTCCATTAAATACAACATCCACGCAGCACGTGAGAGTATTTAAGAGAGAATCAAGTTAGATCATTCTTGGCTCGTCTAATGACGCACGAACAAACATATTACGCACGAACCAATATAGTCCCATCGAAAGGCGTATCGCTAGGTAATGTTTACGTAGGATGTGTACTCAACTTCTTTGCGAGCAGGGTAGGCAGTATACGCGCGCTAGATATTAGCGCGCGTATCGGCATTACTTCTAACTATTGTTGCTAGCCAAACAGGCCTGCGTTAAAGGTTAGTAGCGGTAATGATCCTGCTTATACGGACCTTCCATCGGAACATTGATGTAATCCGCTTGCTCTTGGGTCAGAGTCGTCAACTTGACGCCGATTCTTTCAAGATGCAATCGTGCTACTTTTTCGTCCAAATGCTTAGGCAAAATGTAAACGTCGTTTGAGTAATCATCGTTCTTAGTAAACAGCTCGATTTGAGCCAACACTTGGTTGGTAAACGACGCGGACATTACAAAGCTCGGGTGTCCTGTGGCACAACCCAAATTCACTAAACGGCCTTGAGCCAACAAAATGATGCGCTTGCCGTCTGGAAAAATAACGTGATCCACTTGGTCTTTGATGTTTTCCCATTCGCAATCAGCTAAACCAGCAACGTCGATTTCGTTATCAAAGTGGCCAATGTTACAAACGATGGCTTGGTCCTTCATCGCAGCCATGTGGTCTCTACGGATGATATTAAAGTTACCTGTAGTCGTAACAAAGATGTCTGCGTTAGCAACTTCCTCATCAAGAGTAACTACTTGATAACCTTCCATAGCAGCCTGCAGCGCACAGATTGGATCAATCTCAGTCACTTTTACAATAGCGCCTAAGCCTCGTAGTGACGCAGCTGAACCTTTACCAACATCTCCATAACCACAAACAACAGCCGTTTTACCCGCAATCATTACATCTGTTGCGCGTTTGATTGAATCAACCAAAGACTCGCGGCAACCATAAAGGTTATCGAATTTTGATTTAGTCACTGAGTCGTTTACGTTAATCGCAGGAAAAGGAAGTTCGCCTTTCTTAACCATTTGATACAAACGAGCTACACCAGTTGTAGTCTCTTCAGTAACACCTTGCACGCCTGCTAAGCGGCGTGAGTACCATGTGTTGTCCTTAGCAAGCGTCTTCTTAATCGCCGCGAACAAACATTCTTCTTCTTCGCTACCAGGCTTATCTAATACAGAAATATCTTTTTCCGCTTTTGAGCCTAATATCAATAGCATAGTGGCATCGCCACCGTCATCAAGAATCATGTTCGGGCCGGAATCACCTTCCCAATCCATGATGCGATGAGTGAAGTCCCAATACTCATCCAAGTTTTCGCCTTTAAATGCGAATACCGGAATGTTCTGAGCAGCAATTGCCGCTGCAGCATGATCTTGGGTTGAGAAAATATTACACGATGCCCAACGTACCTTTGCACCCAAAGCAACCAGTGTTTCGATCAACACCGCTGTTTGAATGGTCATATGCAATGAGCCCGTAATGTTTGCGCCTTTTAGAGGTTGAGCAGCGCGGTACTCTTCACGAATTGCAACCAAGCCCGGCATTTCGGTTTCGGCAATAGCAATTTCTTTGCGACCAAAATCAGCAAGGCCGATGTCGCGTACGTAATAGTCTGAAAATTCAGGGATAGATGGATTAGCACTCATCTTTCATCTCCTAGTTAAGGGTTAACGAAAAACGAGCGTCGTTGCAAGGTTTGTAAATCCACTTGAGCCTGACGACAGTAGGTGTCGATGCAACGCTCCTCAAGCGAGGGTCGGATTATAGGTAGGCCGTGTGAAGATTTCCACAAGATGTAGTAAAAAACATCAAAAATATTATTTCAAGAAAAAGCTCTATTTGTCTGTCCATACAGCCATTTCATTGCCACCAGGTTCACTGAACTGAAATCGACGACCACCAGGAAAGTCAAAAATGGGCTTGGCTATCATTCCTCCTGCCGATTGTACCTTTGATAGTACACGCTCAATGGAGTCTGTATAAAACACGGTTAATGGCGCGCCATCTTCGCTTGTTGCTACTTTATCGGCTTTGAAAAAACCACCATCAACACCTTGATCAATAAACGCTGTGTACTCTGGGCCGTAGTCCACAAACGCCCACCCGAATGCGTCTGTAAAGAAACGCTTGCTGGCGGCTATGTCGGTGGTCGCAAACTCTAGATAGTCAATTTTGTTTAATTTCATATTAGAACTGTGATCTGTTTTTTATGTGTCTTTACTTGATAGCGGGTAGTGATAGTGGGCAGCGCCACGCGAATCAAGTTCTTTATGTACTTCCTTTCTGTGCAACAAATAGTTCATGTGCGCTTGTGTTTCACCCGTCGCTAAAACAACATCGATCGAGCTCAATTTACGATCAAACATTACTTTTCGCAGCTGATCAATCGTCTGTACATTTTCTTTTAGGCTGATGCGCAGGCGATTAAGTTGTGCGTGGTGATCATCAATTAATTGCTGCATGCGTTCTTGTAAACCTTTAAATGGTTCCTGATGTGACGGCAACACGAGCGTATCGTTAGGGATGGTATCGCGCAATTTTTCGCACGACGAAATCCAATCACCTAAAGGATCGTCATGCCGATTAGCTAGATAAACACTAACATTTGACGAAATTCGCGGAATAGCCTGGTCACCCGATATCAATACGCCGTGTTCTTCGTTATAAAGACAACAATGCTCTGGCGAATGACCGTTTCCACAAACAATGCGCCACAGACTGCCGCCAATATCGAAAACATCGCCTTCGCACATAAACTCAACAATATCCTTAGTAACACGTTTGTTCGCTGGCTTTTCATCTGCACTAAAAAAACTAATGAGGCGGTCATGGAAGTCTTCGGGAAAGTTCAATTCCGTTAAGTAACTACGTGCTTGAGTCTCTAGGTCTTGGCTATCTCGAGTTAAGATAGAGCGATACAGTCGATACTCCCCAACGCTGATATGCACCTTAACGTCACAACGCTCTGCCAACCATGCGGCGAGTCCAATATGGTCAGGGTGAAAATGCGTAACGATGATCCGCTTAACATCTTGGGGCGACATAAAGTGTTCAAAGACAATTTCCCAAACTTCTTCACAAACAGGCGAACCCAAGCCACAGTCCACAATAGTCCAGCCATCATGATCTTTAAGTAGCCACAGATTTATGTGGTCTAGGCTAATAGGTAGGGGCATGCGCAGCCAGAACACACCGGGAGCCACTTCAAATGGCTCGCCATGTTCTGGGCTCCACTTAAATTTAAATGGGTATTCAAGCTCAGGCTTTGGCGCAAACTCGGTCGTTAAATAGTTCACAAGATTAGTCTCATAGTAAATAGGGAGCTTATGTTGGTTTAGGTGCGCCAGACATTAACTTTCTATTGTTTAACTTAGCCACCAAGCACACAGTATAGAGGTTAATAGATAGGTAAGTGCTTGAGTATAGGCTGCTCGCAATAGCTTGTACGGCTGAAGCCATAATCAACTTAAGGGCCATGCTGCCAGTTATATAAATATAAGTTTTTATTACTTCTAGTTTTATAGCGAACTGCTTATATTCGTGATCAAATCTGTCGGTCACGTTGAATTACGGTGATTGGCAAAACCAATACCCCGCATTTTCTATGTACCAATACGACCACGTTGACAAAACTATTGTAACTGAGCGCGTCGATCAATTTCGCGACCAAGTGAAACGCCATCTAGACGGTGGAATCAATGATAACGACTTTAAGGACCTACGCCTTCGCAACGGACTTTATATGCAGGTACACGCACATATGCTGCGTGTGTCTATTCCTTATGGCTTGGTAAATTCAGCACAAATGCACGCCCTTGCTGAGGTAGCACGTAAATACGACCGAGGCTACGGTCACTTCACTACTCGCCAAAACATTCAGTTTAATTGGCCCGAACTAGAGCAAGTTCCTAACATTTTAGAGGACCTAGCCCACGTTGAAATGCACGCTATGCAAACGAGTGGAAACTGCATCCGTAATATTTCTTCGGACCAGTATGCAGGCGTAGCGCCAGACGAGATAATTGATCCGCGACCATACTGCGAGATCATTAGACAGTGGTCAACATTACATCCTGAGTTTTACTGGTTACCACGTAAATTTAAGTTTGCGGTGACTGGTGCAACCACTGACCGCGCGGCTGTTCAGTTTCATGACATTGGTTTAGAGGTTGTACAGCAACAGGGCGAAATTGGCTTTAAAGTATATGTCGGCGGCGGTTTAGGCCGCACCCCTGTAATAGGAAAAGTGATTAAGGAATTTTTACCTCGTGAACACATCTTGTCCTACTGCGAAGCCATGCTTCGTGTTTATAACCTATACGGGCGTCGCGACAATAAGTATAAAGCTCGTATCAAAATTTTGGTCAACGCACTCGGTATTGATGGCTTTCGTGACAAAGTTGAACAAGAGTGGGCGCCTATACGGGGCGGTGACTTAACTTTGGTTGATGCTGATTTTGAGTATATGAATGGCTTTTTCCCCGAGCCTGACTATGCGAAATTAAGTGAGAGCGACAAGCGAATTGATCAATGGCGCAATTTGGACTCGCGGTTTAAACATTGGTACGACCACAACACGGCCGTACACAAGCAAACAGGATATCGCATAGTTAATGTTTCGCTCAAAGAACACGGCGTAGCGCCTGGTGACGCTACCGATGCACAAATGGATGCTGTGGCTGACATCGCTGAAGAGTATTCTTTTGGCGAGATTCGTGTCACCCACGAACAAAACTTGGTATTAGCGGATGTTCGCAATAAGGACTTGTTAGAAGTGTGGCGAGCGCTGGACAAACACAAACTGGCAACGGCCAACATCGGTTCTTTAAACGATATGATTTGTTGCCCAGGGTCCGATTTTTGCTCCCTTGCAAACACTACTTCAATCGGAATAGCTAAGCAGATTAACGAACACTTTGATAACTACGATGAGCTCTATGATATTGGTGAAGTTAAGTTAAAGATGTCAGGCTGCATGAATGCTTGTGGTCATCATCACGTCGGTCATATCGGCATCTTAGGCGTCGATAAGAAGGGCGAGGAATGGTATCAATTAACCCTTGGTGGTGATGCTACTAATACAGCCACTCTTGGAGAACGACTTGGCCCCGCCATTGCCAAAGCAGAGGTAAGCGATGCTATCGCTCGGATATTAGATGTATACAAAGATATTCGTCAAAACGAAGAATCGTTTATCCAAACGTTTAGAAGAGTAGGTGTTGATCCCTTTAAAGAACGTGTCTATGCGGTGGCTGCGTAATGAGTGTTACTAATCTTAAGGCGCGTCCAAAAGCCGCTGCCGATCGTATAAGCGAAGATATTTACCGAGCCATCATTATTAGAGGCAAGGCGATTGCCAGCAATCAACTGCGTCACTGTGCTGCGCCTGAAACTGTTGCCGAAACTCTAGGCGCTAGTGTACCGCTTGAATTTTGGTTGGCTAACAAAGATGAGTTACTCGCTCGCGGTGGTACAACAGCCGTTCAAATTGCTGCCGATCAAAGCCCGGTAGATTTGGCCGACGATTTAGACAAAATTGATTGCATCGTTCTTCCTTTGGTTGCTGGAGTAGATGGCAGGCCTTATTCTCACGCTTATCGCCTACGTACTCAGCTAAAATATACTGGAGAGATACGGGCAACAGGCGACATCAAACATGACACTCTTGGCTTTTTACAACGTGTTGGTGTGAGCGCTTTTGAACTTTCGGAAGGGCAAGACCTTGAAGCTGCCTTATACGCATTTTCTGACTTTAGTGATGTTTATCAACCTTCGGCTGACGATGGTCAATTAATCTTTGCTCGACGTCGGATGTCTCACTAAGCACTTTATGACACACATTACTTACGTAAAAAAGATACTTGCTGATGGCTCGCCTTGTAAAAAATGCAGAGACGTTAGCGATCGATTAGAATTTGATGGGTTGCTTGGTCTGATTGATCAAATAGCAATTGCTGACGAGAGAGATGCTGATTCTCAAGGTATGCTGTTAGCGCAGAAATATCAGGTAGCTCGGGCACCGTTTTTTTTAGTCGAGGACGACTCTGGAGCGGTGCGTATTTATGACGTGTACTTTAAGTTTAAAAAAGAAGTCGCAGACACGAAGTTTAAAAAAGAAATCATAGACTCGTTATAATTAACTTCCGTCGCGAACTAAAAGAAGTACACCATGGAACCTCAAGACCTATTAAGAATTGCAGTCTTCGTTTTTATTTTCGCCGTCCCGGCTTACATTATTTATTTGCTCATTAAGTCCAATAAAGACAACTAACTCGTTTGGCCAATAAAAAAGCAGCCAGTTGGCTGCTTTTTTATTGTCTAGCATTATTTAAAACACTTATTTAATGGTAATTCTTCTCATTTGATAATCGCCAGTAATAACACGTATGTCTGGGTATTGCGTTTTTGCATACTCATTGGTTTCATCTACTTGTTTCTGCGTGAACGCTTTCATGAACGCGTCGTATTTTTCCTTATTCGGCGCTAGATCAGCAGTATTAGCATACGTTACAGTCAGGATTAAATTAAAATCGCCGCTAGCAGGCATTTGACTTCGGTAGATTGCATAATCTTCGACCTGTCCCAGCTCCTTAGAAACTTCCATACTGGTAACCCAAGTCTTCGCTAGTCCTTCTAGATAAACATCACCCATATTGGACGCAACCTTAATGGTTGTTACTTGATAAACTTCGTCACTCATTTCATAGTCTTTCCACGGCTCAAATTCAGCGTGGGCTAATGATGAAAACAACAGAACTAAAATCGATGAATAAATAATACGCACACTAGTATCCTCTTAGGTAGTGAATTATGAACAAGAGTAATCGAACCAGAAAACCAATTAAGATATCGGTTAACTAAGTCAAGATCGTTTCCTTTCTCATGTGTCTGAAGATCAGCTTTAGTGCTAATTTGAACAAACACTACGAATCAATATACACAAGAGTTATGCCTTTGGACAGAAGTTTTTCTATGAAGGAGTCTAAGGATGTTCCTTCCTATTTACTTATTTTTCAGAACGTTTACTAAAACTAATAGTAAAAAATCACTCTTTTCTTCTGGCAAAAAACGTTCAGTAGATTCGGAGCCAGTAAGAATTATTGTTCCGCTTACAGTCACCAACAATTTCGTTTGGCTTTTCAATTGATAGCGAATGCTTTTAGGGAAATGGTGCGAAGGGTTACTGAAGATTAGATCATCATCCAGTCAGCTAGTCAGTAAGAAGTGAGTAGCCTCTGATCTCTGTTGGGGAAGGGCGCTGTATACAATTCCTCTTTCTGACTTCACCAATACCAAAGACGCCGTAAATACTGTTTTCTGATCGGCAGAATCAGTTATAGCGCCAACAGCGTTCCATTGAGTAGCACTTGCCTTTGCCCATGTTTCGGTTGTTACACGCGCTCCCCCTATACGTTCCCATTAGCCAAGCGACCATTAAAAGTCATCCAAACTCTCACATGCGTTTATACGAAAGGAAAAGAAGCAGAGGCAAATCAACACGAGCAAGATCGTTTTGTTTGACCTGTTACTTAACGCTACACCCATCCTTGACGCCAGAGTTTGCTATTTTTTAGATCGGTCCATTCAATAGCTTTCTGTCGCTTTGAATAAACTGCTTCAATCACACAACTCATTACAGTTTGGTCTTCGTCAATCTCGACCTCAGCCACTATAAAGTGCTTTTCTTTGTTTTGTGGGTTCACCGCCGTCCACTTGCTGTGCAATAATTTTTTTGGGTTAATTGTATTCATGCCAATAAGACTGCTTAGTCCTTAATTTGACTAAAGGCGAAACCACCAGCGCTTTGCGAAAGAGCCATTAGTTCTAGCCGATTAATATTAACGCGTTGCGGTAGGCTAATCACCCAGCGTACTGCCTCAGCAACATCTTCGGGCTGCATTGCCTCTAAACCGTCATACACCTTGCCCGCCTTTTCTTCATCACCGTGCATGCGAACTATCGAGAATTCGGTTCCTTCTAACAACCCTGGTATAAGGTTAGTAACGCGAATTCGCGTACCTAAAACATCCGTGCGCAAGTTTGCAGAAAACTGGTCCACAAAGGCCTTTGTTGCACCATAAACATTTCCTCCGCGATACGGGTAATTGCCAGCAATTGAGCCAATGTTCACGACATGCCCTTTGTTTTGCTCCAACATATCCGGAATTAACACATGTGTAAGATGAGCAAGCGCCATACAGTTGGTTTGAATCATTAGATACCAGTCCGACCACGATGCTGACTGAGCTGGTTCGGTTCCTAATGCTAAGCCGGCATTGTTGACCAACACATCTATGTGGACAAATTCAGCGGGTCGAGCCGCTAACTCGGTAACGACTTTTTCATGTTCGTTAACGTCCACCGCAATAATATGACTCTGCGTACTGTACTCATCTTTGAGTTGCGCGGCTAGCTCCGTTAACTTTGAAGCACGGCGTGCCATTAGAATCAGGTTGTATCCGTTTGCTGCCAGCTCAGTTGCTACCGCTCGGCCAATACCTACTGACGCACCGGTAACGAGTGCTACTTTTTTCGAATTTGTCATTCTTATATCCTTACTATAAATGCATGTTGTTTATGTCAGCGCCTTACCCACTATTTCGCTGATGTCTTTACTTAAATTTGGTATCGCGTAAATTCGTTGAAGCTGTTCTCGCATTGATGTTTGAATTTCAAGCTTAAACAAACGCCAAGTATTGAATGCGCTGACCAAACGAGCGGCTACCTGGGGGTTAATATCATTAAGTTCTATAATTTGAGATGCCAATAGTTCATGGCCGCCCTCGCTATGAAATCCGCTAAGGTTGGCTGCAAACGCGCCCAACAGTGAACGAACCTTGTTAGGGTTTCTAATTGAAAAAGCCGGATGCTCTAATAACGCCTTGACTCGCTCGACCGTCGCTTGTCCTGGAGACGAGGCTTGAATAGCAAACCACTTATCCAACACTAGCGGATCTTGTTGCCATTGCTGATAAAATTCATCCACAGCCTGACTGGAATCTGGCCCGCCTCGCAAAACTAAAGATCCTAGTGCCGCTTGTTGCTCGGTCATCGTAGTGGCATCTGTAAATTGCGTAATACCCAATTTTAAGGCCTCTTCAGTGCCCGTGTACATTAACCAGGCCAACGTTTTATTACGCAAAGCTCTACGTGCCATCGCCTTACTGTCTAAGCTAAACGCCTCAGCTGGCGCGCAGTTACGATAATGCGATAGCAAACTAGACTCTAAAGCTTGCGATAGCGTTTGCATTAAATGATTTCGCTGAACCGATACCTGTAATGGGTCTACATTGTTACCGATACTATCAACTAAGTATGACTCACTTGGTAGTGACAATAGCTCGGCTAGCATCGCTTGATCTTTGGGCGGATTTTCAAGTACGTATCGTAGAGTATCCACAAGGACCCCTAAGCCGTCTTCATCAAGCTCGCCACCTTTAATGGCGGGTAGCAGAAGGTTAAGAACCATTCTTTGAATTGCTTCAAAGCGCACGAATCCATTATTATCATGCTTTACCAAATGCGCCAGTTCTTGTTCGGTTTGATCAAAGACCAGTTTAATAGGCGCTGAAAAATCACGAAGAAAAGACACCACAGGACGCTTATCTGCGTCGAACTCAAATGTCTGTTCGAGTTGATCAACCGTTAATGTTTGCTCATGGCTAATAGTTCCGTTTGGCGAAATTAGAGCAAACGAAACTGGAATATGAAACGGCTGCTTCGTTTTTTGACCAGGAGTAGGTGGGCAGGCTTGGCTAATATGCAGCTGCAGCGTTTTTTTTCTCGCATCGTACTTTTGCGTAACCGTAACGACAGGCGTACCAGCTTGCGTGTACCAATTACGAAACAAGCTTAGGTCTATATCGTTAGCCAGCTCCATGCACTGCACAAAATCTTCGGTAGTGACCGCACAACCATCGAATCTATCGAAATATAGATCTGTTGCTCTACGAAATCCTTGCTCCCCGACAAGGTGATGCATCATACGAATTACTTCAGCACCTTTTTCATAGATCGTGACTGTATAGAAATTATTGATCTCTTGATATGAGTCAGGACGGACAGGGTGCGCCATTGGACCCGAATCTTCTTTGAACTGATGAGTGCGTAATACCTGCACATCTCTAATCCGTTTTACCGCGCGCGATCCCATGTCGGCACTAAACTCTTGATCTCTAAATACGGTTAAACCTTCCTTAAGACTTAACTGAAACCAGTCTCGGCATGTCACGCGATTTCCTGACCAGTTATGAAAGTACTCGTGACCAATAACGCTCTCTATACCTTCGTAATCAGCATCTGTTGCTGAGGCTTGATCGGCTAAAACATACTTTGAATTGAAAACGTTTAAGCCTTTGTTTTCCATTGCGCCCATATTAAAGTCATCCACAGCAACGACGTTGTAGATGTCGAGGTCATACTCTCGACCATAAACTTTTTCGTCCCAGCGCATGGACTCGATTAGAGAGTCCATTGCATGCGCGCACTTATCAATATTATGTGCTTGCGTGTAGATATTAAGTTCAACAGGCGCTCCCGAGGCCGTTACAAAATGACCGTTGATATGCTCTAAATCACCGGCAACCAAGGCGAACAGATAGCTGGGTTTTGGGTGTGGATCGTGCCATTTTGCCCAATGTCGTCCCTCGGTCGTTTCGCCACTAGAGTCAAGGTTGCCATTAGACAACAATACAGGGCAATCTTTTGCGCTAGCCGTTAACGTAGCCGTATAAACGCTTAATACGTCTGGGCGGTCTGGGAAAAATGTAATCCGCCTAAACCCTTCAGCCTCGCACTGAGTGCAAAAATTACCGCTGGATTGATACAGACCAGATAATTCAGTGTTTAGGTGCGGCTGTAATTGAGTAACTATTTCCAGTTCAAATGAATCAGGGACAGAGCCAATTGTTAAGCTTTCGTCAGCTACTTGGTACTCACTATCTTCTAATTTTTTGCCATCAATTTTTAGGCTGATAAGCTCCATCTTCTCGCCATCCAATACTAAAGATCGTGTGTGCTTGCCATTACGATGTAACTGCAGGACTGCCGTTACACGAGTGTGTGTTTCACCCAGCTGAAAATCTAAATTAGTAATAGGTATAAGAAAATCTGGCTTCTGATAATCTTTAAGAAAAATAGTTGTGGGAGCCGTCGCTGGCTGTAGATCAGATTCGAGCATAATATGTGGATGGTTGGTTTTTTGGCCGTGGTAGAAGCCGATGATGAAAGGAAAGTTTTTGTGTTACTGAGTCTGTCATTAATATCGCAATTTAGAAGTGCGTCCAAATAGGCGTAAGCCTCGGGTCCAATTCTTGTGCTCCACCTAAACGCGCCCATGGCTGCGTTGGCGAATGAAAATCAGACCCAAGCGATGCGGCTAGATCGTATTGCACACATAGGTCCGCCAGCATTTTGATTTGTTTAGCTTCTGTTATGGGAGTAGATACTTCTAGCGCGTTTACGCCATAGAGCTTCATCTCCTCAATAAGCTTTACTAACTTCGTGCGCGAAAATTTGTAACGCGTGGGGTGTGCCAATACGGGGTGCCCGCCTGCGGCTTTTATCCAGCCGGCGACTCGCTTTAACTCGGGCCACTGCATTGGTATAAAGCCGACTTTACCTTTAATTAAGTAGCGCTTAAACGCTTGGTTCTTATTCTTAACCAACCCTTTATCGATTAACGCTTGAGCAAAGTGTGGTCGGGTAGGGACTCCTCGCTCACCTACTAGTGTTTTCACGTCATCTCGCAAGTGAATGTCGTTTGCTTCGAAATCTAAATGCATACGTTCAGCTCGTTTATGCCGAACCTGTTGGTTTTCTTCAATACCATCGAGCAACTCATCAGATAATGGATCGACGTTCAATCCCAACACGTGGAGTAATTGGCCATTCCATTCACATGAAAACTCGATACCAGGGATTAACTTTATATCTAGCGCATTAGCGCTCGCGTGCGCTTGCTCCAACCCAGCTACCGTATCGTGATCGGTTAAGCTTAAATGTGTAATCTCTTTTTCTTTAGCCATCTGCAAAAGCTCTTCAGGGCTTAGGTCACCATCCGAATAATGGGTGTGGCAATGCAAGTCATATTTAGTTGTCACGCGCTATCCCTCAGAAGAATAATCTGGCTGGTCATACTCATCATTTTCGTAATCCATAAACTCTAAAGGGTATCTAAAAACGGGATCGTACTCTGCACCATTAGTTCCTAAGTGGCTTTCATATAAAACCACCTCATCGAACTCAATAGGTAGAGTAAAGGTTAGCGGAATACTGCCAGAATACCGGTTCCGACTATGGCGTAACCGTCCTAACGTTACGTGCGGTAGAAAACGACGTTTGTCGTACGCCAATTGTGCGGTGTTGATTGCTGCCAAAGTCTGTTGATGAATATCGCTTAGACTATCCGATGGATTAAGCATGGCTGCAATAAGTTTGGGCTTCGTCTCAGGGAACGGGCTAATGCCAGAAACCACTGTTTCGGCACCGAAACTGCTAAGGCTTGTATCTAACTCATCGGCAAGCCTTTCGATCTCTTCTTCACCCAACTCTCCCAGAAAACCCAAAGTAACATGAAAATTTTCTTGATCTACCCATCGAACCGCATTGCTTTTATCTTGATAGGCCATTTTTGCTGCGACATCTCCAAGAGTGTCACGGGCATCTTCTGAAAGACTTAATGCAATAAAACAACGCATAGTAGTAAATTGTAAATGGGTTAGAGTGTCAAATGCTGCGGATTTTGGATTGCCACGATCAAAAGTCCTAAAACCTTAAGGCTCCAAACTTCTTATAAACAACCGTAACATATGCGCGCTACTATAGTGTAAAGCATGGGAGTAGCGTGTCGATTAACAATCTAATATTTTTATAGATCTTTGGTGTTTAACAGGCAATTTAGAATTCCTTGAAGTACGTTGAAGATACTTTTAGGAAACGCTCTTAAGTAGTACTCTATAGAGGTGTGTATGAGTCGTTTTTTTGGTAGAGCTTATGGCCTGATGTGGGTCCACCTCTTTTGATTTTTTATAAAACTAGTTTCCTATGAACTCTTCAGTAGATGACCAGCCAAGCGAACGGCAACAATTAGCTATGTTGCGGCAAGATCACCGCGAGTTAGACTTGCGCATTGAAGAGCTTGCATCGAACCTTGAGATTAATCAGCTCGAAGTGTCTCGCCTTAAAAAACGTAAACTAAGGCTAAAAGACATAATCATTCGATTGGAAAGTAAACTAATACCTGATTTGCTCGCGTAGCTCTCAACGCTACTGATACTTTGCTGATGCCCGAAATATTGGGTTACTTTGCGGACTCCGCCCTAATTTGTGAGTATTACGGCAATTCACAACAACTGTAAAACTTGCGTAAATCAGATTGCAAGTTTCCTGCTCATCCGTAAAGTGCTAGCAACTAAAGGCAGCCACGCTGCTAAAAACTTATTATTGTTTTGAATTTTATTTTGGTGATCGCATGAAATACGCCCTAATCGTAGACTCCGTTGGCTGTATACCAGAGCAAGAGTACCGCTCTCGACAAATAAAACTATTGCCGCTCGCGGTTAGCTTTAACGACGTTAAGTATATGGATACTTTCGAAGAAAAAGCTCTTTTACCTATTCATCAAGCTAAGCGCATTGGCGTTAAATCAAACTCGATGTCGATCACACCATCAGCAGATGACGTTCGTACATACTTAATGAAGAACATCGCGCCTAAATACGATGTGGCTATTTTTCAGACTGCTGGTCAAGCTTACACACCAATCTATCTAAGCTGCAAAGCAGTGTCTGATTCGATAGCCGCTGACGCAAAAGCTCTTCGGCTAAAAGAAGGTATAACGACGCCATTTAGAATGACGAGCACTGAAACCAAAACGGCGCTGGCAGGACAAGGTCTTATTGTTATTTACTCGGACGACTTGTTGCAGAGCGGTATGAGTTTGACTGAATTTACACCTTTGATTGAGGACTTTAAAACGCTGGTTAAATCGTTTTTAGTGGTTCGAGATGCAATGTATGCGCGACACAGACAAAAACTTAAAGGCAATAAAACGGTCTCGTTTCCTGTCGCGATATTGGCGAACGCATTACAGGTTTCACCCATCACGCTACTCCAGGATAGCGAACTAACGATGTTGGATGTAAAGACTCGCGGCGCCGACAATGCCATTGAAAAGGTTTTGGAGTACTGTATTGACCGAGTTGGTGAAGGTTTGCTTGCGCCACTCATTAACATAAGCATCGCTGGCGATCCCGCCAGCTTGACGAGTCTCTCTAGCTTTAAGCGTTTGCAGACCGCGTGTGATGGCGCGCAGGTGAAGCTCTACATTGGTGTTATGACTTTAGCAGCAAGCATTCAAATCGGCCCTGGAGCGATATCGGTTGGAATCGCTCCAATCAATCAAGCGAACGCTCTGTAGTTTGGCCTCTTAGCTGAATCACTTAGTTGTTGATTTAAATCCTTTTTATATTCTGTAACGACGTTCATTTTTGGGTGGGCGATAAACAAGGAACCAACTTACACTTAAGTTGTGCGGTTTTAGGATTACAGTTTTTTTTACGTAATTTACCTACTATGAAATACGCAATTGTTATGGACTCGGTCGGCTGTATTCCTGAAGAAGAATATCGCAAAAGATCGATTAAATTACTGCCTCTAGCTGTCCGCTTTGATGGCGTTCATTATATGGACAGTTACGAAGCTAAAGCTTTGCTGCCTATTCATTCTGCAGGTCGTGTCGGTATTAAGACCGACTCCGTCTCGGTAACGCCTTCCGCTGACGATGTACGTAAGTACCTAATTAAAAACATCGCCCACTCGTTTGACGTTGCCATCTTCCAAACTGTTGGTCAATCATATACACCGATATACCAAAGCTGTAAAACTGTATCTAACTCTATCGCAGCTGATGCGAAGTCGGTTCGGTTGGAGAAGGGCGTAACAACGCCTTTTAGATTGACCAGTTCAGACACAGGCACAGTGGTAGCGGGGCAAGGCTTAATTGCACTTTATTCGGATGACCTTTTGCAAACAGGAATGAGTCTTGCTGACTTCACTCCAAAGATTGAAGAGTTTAAGGTATTGGTTAAAACTTTTATTATTGTTCGCGATACTGTTTACGCTCGACATCGTCAAAAGCAAAAAGGTAATAAAACAGTTTCTTACCCTGTTGCTATAATGGCCAAGACACTTCAAGTATCACCTATCACACTGGCGCAAAATCAAAATATTGATGTGATTGACCTTAAAACACGAGGCTTCGATAACGCCCTTGAAAAAGTATTGGAGTATTGTATCGACCGCGTAAGAGAAGGCTTACTCGCTCCACTGATTAATATCAGCATTGCTGGCGATCCTGCGACTCTAATTGAACACAACAGTTATAAACGTTTACAACATGTCTGCTCTGATGCTGGTATTAAAGTTTATGTTGGTGTTATGACTTTAGGGGCTACTATTAATGTTGGTCCAGGCGCTGTTTCCGTAGGTATTGCACCTTTGAACCAAGAGCAACAACCGTAGGCTCGACCATTACTTTTATTGAATTATATTAATCTGATCTTCGGGTTATACGTTCGTTCTTTTCTATTCATAACTCAGGTTAATGTTATATGAAGTACGCACTGGTTTTAGATTCTGTAGCGTGTATTCCTGAACAGGAACTTCGTCGCAGGCCAATCAAAATTTTACCGCTCACGGTGAAATTTGAAGACGTGCAGTATGTTGACACAACCGAAGAAAAAGCTCTTATTCCGATTCATCGAGCAGGCCGAATAAGCGTTAAGTCTAACGCTTATTCGGTTACGCCAGACGCCGATAACATACGGCGCTTTATTCTTAAATCTGTCGCGTCTAAATTCGATGTCGCCATTTGCCAAACAATTGGACAGGCCTACACACCTATTTACGATGGTTATAAAACCGTTGCCCAGTCGATAGCGTCTGACGCCAAACATATTCGTATGCCGTTGGGTATCCATTCTCCGTTCAGAATGAGTGTGGTTGATACTGGGAGTTTAGCGGCCGGCCAAGGTTTGGTTGCGCTTTATACTGATGACTTAATGCGTGAGGGGCTGGACTTTACCGACTATAGACCGATCGTTGAGGACTTTAAGACACTGGTTAAGTCGTTTACGATTGTTAGAGACAGTGTCTACATTCGCCACCGCGTTAAACAAAAAGGCAACAAAACAGTTTCCTATCCTGTTGCGCTCATTGCTAACGCACTAGCAATTTCGCCCATTGCCAATAACCAGAACAGTGGAATTGATATCATTGATATGAGAAACAGAGGTTTCGATAACTCTGTTAATCGGGTTTTAGGATATTGCTGCGAGAGGGTTTTAGAAGGGTTGGTTGCACCACTCATTAATATTAGTTTTGCTGGCGACCCAAAAAGTTTAATGCATCACAATAACTTTAAGAGATTACAGCATGTTTGTGACGACAGCGGCGTTGCTCTTTACGTTGGTGTTATGACTCTAGCCGCAAGTATAAACTTAGGCCCGGGTGCCATGTCTATTGGTATAGCGCCAATTAACCAAGACATAGACCCCTAGTCTCAAAGAATTAGAGCAAAGCAAGCAATAACTTGAAAGGTAGTTTATGAACACCCCAACGATTCTAGATGGTGGCATGGGCCAAGAGCTTATAGCGCGTACTCAACGCACAATAACTTCATTATGGTCCACTAAAGTGCTTTTAGAAGAGCCAGAACTAGTTGAAGATGTGCACGACGCTTATTTTTTAGCTGGCGCCGACGTTGCGACCACCAATAGCTATGCTATTCATCGCGACCGACTTCGAGACTACGATATAGAAGACCAGTTCGAGAGCCTGCTCTTAAGAGCATGTAGCATCGCCAACAAGAGTCGAGACAAGTTCGGCTCTGGGATGATCGCAGGAAGCCTCGGGCCAAACGCTAGGTCGTATCGCCCTGATTTAGTATTAAGCATTGAAGAGGGCATAGAACTATATTCCGAGATTGCTGGGATCCTCGCTCCGCACGTTGACGTTTTTTTGCTCGAAACAATGGTGTCACTAAAACAGGCTACAGGAGCATTAATCGGCGCAAGCGCACACAATAAGCCTGTTTGGCTCTCTATAACTGTGAGTGACGAAGATGGGTCACTGTTAAGATCTGGTGAACCTATTTCTCAAATACTCACTTTGGCAAAACAAAATAACGCAGCGGCCGTGTTGGTTAACTGCTCATCTCCAGAAGCTGTGACCCAAGCGCTAAAGGTTTTAAGCGGGAATGAGTTGGTTATAGGTGGGTACGCAAACGGTTTCACGCGTATTACCGACAACTTTAAAACCGATTACGCGTCTACCGTGGAACAATTAGAAACACGAAAAGATCTAGACCCTACTACCTATCTTAAATTCGCCCAAGACTGGCGAGCCTTAGGCGCTGAAATTATAGGTGGCTGCTGCGAAGTTGGCCCAGAGCACATAAAGGTGTTGGCCCAGTATTTCAAAAACTAAGTCGTGTTCTAACAGGCATTTTTTATAACAGATTAATTTTTAGCCGCTCGACGAGAATCGAAAAGGATCAATCCTTGCATCAATTTATAAGCCTCAAATAATTGATAATCTGCTGAAAGCAGATCTTTAATCTCTTGTGATTGCTGTGCCGCCTTGTTCTCTTTAGTGTTGTCCCTCTTTGTGTCTTTATTCTTAAGACTTTTGGGGAGGTCCCGCTCTTTAATTCTGTTTTCATCAAGCTCTTCGCCAGACGGGTAACGCTGAGCGATCTCGATGTCCGGTTGAATACCATTAGCTTGAATTGATTGACCGCTCGGCGTGTAGTACCGAGAAGTTGTTAGTTTGATCGCTTCGTCTTCAGTGATTTCCATCACCGATTGCACTGAACCTTTACCAAATGTTTCTTGCCCCACTAAAATGGCGCGCTGACTATCTTGCAATGCTCCCGCTACTATTTCTGAAGCCGAAGCTGAACCGCCGTTAATCAACACGACAATGGGTTTACCTGCGATGAGGTCTGTTGGTGATGCAACGTAACTTTGGTCGCTCTCTTCGATTCTTCCTTTTGTGCTTACTATAACGCCGCTGTCTATAAATGCGTCTGATATCGAAACAGCCGCAGTTAACAGTCCGCCTGGGTTATTGCGTAAATCCAGAACAAGCCCCGCGAAGCTTTCAATCGATTTTATTTGGGCTAGTTCTTTGCGAAACTTTTCTGCTGTATCGAGTTGGAATTGACTAATTCGAATATATCCAATTGAATCGCTTAATCTTCGTCGTTTTACTGAAGCCTGGCGTATCACCGCTCTTATTAGCTCTATTTCTATGGGCTCAGCCTCTCCATCGCGAAGGATTGTCATGCTGATCGATGTGCCTGGCTCCCCTCGCATACGGTTAGTCGACTCTCTTAAACTCAAGCCAGCTAGCGCTTCTCCATCTATTTTTACTATTAAATCTCCGGTCCGAATCCCAGCATTTGCGGCTGGGGTATCGTCTACCGGTGTAACCACTTTTACGTAGCCTCGCTCCATAACTACTTCGATACCTAAGCCTCCAAACCGGCCAGTTGTATCTTCGTTAAGGTCATCGTATTTTTCGCCCTTCAAGTACACCGAATGTGGGTCTAGGCCGTTGAGCATTCCGTTTACTGCGTGCTCTAAAAGTTGCTCGTCACTCACAGGTTCAACATAGAACCTCTTGATTCTAGTAAATATTTCTGCGAAGTTTTTTATCTGTGTCAGAGGCAACTCGGTTTCAGTGCTAATCGTATCTTCTTGCTCAGCTGCTTTGCTCGATTCGTTGTCTTTTGCAACACAGGGCAAACAAATTGATATTGCCATAACTAAGACTACAAATATTCTGATAAGTGTTAAGGGAGTATGTTTCATTGATGTTTGCATAGTGTTTTATCTAGCGGGTACGAGATTTTCACAACTGGGTTTAGTGCTGCAGTTAGAGGACCTTTGAGCTTGATTATCTAACCAAAAACCTGAAATACTTAGTTTTGGAAAATCCTCCTAAGGTTGTCCGTTCTGATAATGAATCAACGTTTAGAAAGCCATATATTTGGGTTAACGGGTTGGGTTTTATTGCGGATTTCAAAATACAAACCTGGCTGCTTTAGTCCACCACTTGTACCAACCTTCGCGATTACTTCATCGACTGCGACTGAATCTCCTACGTTTTTCAGTAGCTGATCATTATGTCCGTAGAGACTAATATGGTCATCTCCGTGGTCTACAATAATCAACTCTCCAAAACCCTTGAGATAGTCTGAGAATATCACCGTTCCACTATATATAGAGCTAACCATAGCATTTTGTTTAGATTCAAAATACAGACCATTCGATCGTATTCCCGAAGTGGGTATTCGAACTCCAAAAGCTGTCTTTATCTTTCCGTCCACAGGGTAGTTGAGTCTGCCTGACTGTTTTAGAAACCCTCCGGGCACAGTCGTACGCGCTGGTCTTTGTGATAGCTTGGCTAATTGTTCTGCCTTGAGTTGAATCTGTTTTAATAACGCTTTTAGCCGTTCCCTATCTTCATTCAGCCATTTTAGTTGACTAGCTTTATCTAATAATTGTGTGTCTAGCGCCGCGATGACTTTCTGTCGTTTGGACTTGTTGCTCAGTAACTCAGCCTGCTTGGATGACATGCTGCGTTTGTCGGCGGCTAATTGTTCGAGCATACCGTTATAGGCATTCTGTTGTTCCCGTAAGCCGTTTACTAAAAAGGCGTGTTCTTCAATTTTGGCTAGCATTGCATCGCCAAAAATAGAGCGGTAGTGGTTTAGCCTGCCTAAAGCATACGGGTTCTCTTGATTCAGAAGCTGCTTTATGTAGGCGTCAGAACCTTGCACATACTGATCCCTAATTAAAACAGCCAATTTCTGAGCAATCGTTTGGCTCTGTTGTTGCAAAGTCACTATCTTCTCTTTCGTCGCAGACGTTTGCTTAGTTTGTTCAAAAATTTTTGCTTCTAATAATCGCAGACTTCTCTGGTTGGCACTGATAGATTTCTCTGCATCTAATAATTTGCTTTGCTCAGTTTTTCTCTGTTTCTTGCCGCTATTCAGCTCTTTACTAATAGCATCAATCTGCTGACTGATTGTGTTTATTGAGCGATTGGCCTCAGCACTAGATTGCGCATGGGTGCTGCTTGCAGCCCAAACGAGAATCCAAAACAGGGCCATTAATAATAGTAGTGGTTGCCCAGAAGAACGGCCTACAGAAAAGTTATTCAACATTGGTGCGGTATTGAAGGACATAAATACAACCAGCGATGCGCTTTTGTTATATAGCGAGCGAAACAGAATTATCACAATGAGGTTAGGTTTTGCCATTTGCTGTTGATATTGCCAGATACGGTCGTACAAGTGTAACGTGTGCTGTATAATTCTCGCATTTTAATTATGGACCGACCAGCCCTTTGCCGCTTTCGGCAGCTGGCGGGACATCTCTTGTTTACTCTTACCTACGACCGGTTACCTAACAATGCTTTCTGAGTTTATTACGCTTAACATTTGGTGGTTTGTTGCTTTAGTCACTGTTTTAAACCTGCTGCTGTTTAGTTTTATGCAGGGGACCGTGCGAGGCGCTACTCCTGTGTCTGCGCTGCAAATGCCGGCGCTACAACGTTCTGGAAAGTCGGTAATTTACGATTTAAACAAACCAGATCAGTTCGCTAAGGGGCATATTGCCAGCGCCATCAATTTCTCGCTTGATGAAATCAAACCTGATAACAAGAGGTTACTTAAACACCAAGACAATACAATTATTCTAGTTTGCCAGTCTGGCGGTGAAAGTATAAAGGCGGCTAAGAGCTTGGTGGCTTTAGGTTTTACTAAAGTTCATCCTTTAAAGGGCGGTCTTATAGCTTGGCAAAAAGATAACCTCCCTTTAGTAACGGCATAGCGTCCTACAATAACGCTAGATTTATTACCCTTACATTTATCAGTTACAGGTCGACTCCGACCTATTAGTCCCTCAACTTTACACTTATACAATTAGAAGAACATCATGGCAGAACAAGAAGCGCAAAACCCATCCTTTGATATCCGTAAAGTTTACTTAAAGGATTCTTCGTTGGAATCACCCAATGCTCCTGAAATCTTTCTTGAAGACCCCGGCTCTCCAGACGTTAGCGTTGAAGCATCGATTAAATCAAATGCGCTCAAAGAAGCTAATTATTATGAGATCGTATTGTCGGTTACCGTCACGACCAAAATGGGCGATAAAACGGGGTTTTTGGTTGAAGTTCAACAAGCTGGTATTTTCCAGATCGCCGGTATTCCTGAAAAAGACATGCCAATGGCTCTGGAAATAGCTTGCCCTAATGTACTATTACCGTTTGCAAGAGAAGCAATCTCTGATTTGGTAGGCAAGGGCGGATTTCCTCAACTTTTACTGGCTCCCATAAATTTTGAACTGCTTTACCAACAAAAACGCCAAAAGCTAGCTGAAAAAGAAAGCGCTGCCGAACATTAATTTGCCAAAATAAGGCCTGTGTTGTCAGGCTTTTCAGTGGGCTGGGCTATACTCTGGACAGAGCGCTGGATTGTAAACGCTTTTCTGCGCTTGTTTTCTATTATTGTTCAGGCTTTTAGAGCCTGGTATTAATCTTTAAGGCCCTTATATGACTCGTTCGCTATTACTGCTATTGGTTCTTTTGTTACCTCTTTTTTCTGGGTGCAGCACGTTAAAATCAACAGACGATCCTACTTCTCAAATTAGCTCAGACCCTATCGAAGGGTTTAATCGCTCTGTGTATGCATTTAACGATGGCGCGGACAAATTAATCCTTCGGCCTGTAGCAAAGACCTACGACAAAGTTTTGCCAAGACCTATTAAAAACGGCGTGAGCAATTTCTTTTCCAATTTGAGCGAGCCACTCAATATTGTCAACAATCTACTACAAGGTAAATGGGAACGCTCTTTAAGCTCTACCTATCGATTTGCGGTTAACAGCACTGTTGGTTTATTTGGGTTAATAGATGTGGCAAAGAAACATGAAGTAGATGTCGCAAGCGAAGACCTTGGTCAAACATTGGCAAGTTGGGGCGTGGGCCCTGGTCCGTACCTGATGTTGCCATTTCTTGGTCCTACAAATTTCCGAGACGGTATTGGTAGAATCACGTCTGGTTCTGCCTATTTTCCGACCCGCGAAATTGGCGATGATAGCGGAACCCACACCGCACTAAATATACTTCAAGTAATTGATCTCAGAGTTTCGCTTCTCGGTACCGATAAGCTGTTGGAGCAACAAATCGATCAATACTCTTTTCTCAAGAGTGCCTTTGAGCAAAATCGTCTTCGTTCAATTTACGACGGTTCTCCTCCCAAACAAGAAGAGAAATACGACTTCTAATAACCAACTTTTGGCGTTCCTCTATGGCTTTATACGCGGTTGGAGATATACAAGGTTGTTATGAGCCGCTAGTGCGCTTATTAGACAAGGCTAGTTTTGACCCCAGTAAAGACACCCTTGTTTGTGTCGGTGATTTAGTTAACCGTGGACCCGAATCCGCTCGAACCTTAGACTTGTTGATGGATCTTGGCGATAGCTGCAAAGTTGTTTTAGGTAATCACGATATTCACTTTTTGGCTCTTTATTACGGAGTTCGTTCACCAAAAATAAACGACACGTTGTTGCCCTTGTTACAAAGTTCCAATGCCAAAAACTACGCCAAGTGGATGCGAAAGCAACCGCTTTTGAGACTGGATGAGTATCGTAAGCTCATTTTCTGTCACGCGGGTATTTATCCTTGGTGGGATTTAAGCGTGGTTAAGCAAAGAGCATTTGAGGTAGAAGGCGTTTTTGCTAAGCGTAAGACATGCGTAAAACTGTTGCGAAAAATCTACAGCAACCAACCGTCTAAGTGGTCTGAAACGCTTGGTCCAGTTGCTAGAATGCGATTTACGATAAACACGCTCACTCGTATGCGCTTTGTTAGCCCAAAAGGGCACCTAAATTTAACTGTAAGTGGCTTTTCCGGACAATCGAGAAAGAACCGGTTACCGTGGTTTGATGTAAATAACCCCGGTATCGACGGTTATAAAGTGGTTTTCGGCCACTGGTCGGCACTCGGCTTACTTGAACGGCCAGACGTGCTGTCTTTAGATACGGGTTGTGTTTGGGGCAGGGAGTTAACTATGGCAAAGCTACCCCTGAAAAAGGGAAAGAAAATTAAACTGTATCAAACGACCTAAAAAGGATTATGGATTCGCATCTCATTACTATTTCTGCAGAACCCTCTTTTGTTCCGCAGCAGTCGGAGCCAACAAAAGCACGTTTTGTTTTTTTCTACACAATCACGATTACCAATAACTCGAGCGCCACGTGTCAATTAATGTCTCGTCATTGGATTATTAAGGATGCGAACCATAAACTTGAGGAGGTTTATGGCGAAGGGGTAATAGGAGAACAGCCCATTTTAGAGCCTGGCGCGAGCTATCAGTACTCCAGTGGCGCCGTTCTTAAAACTGAAATGGGTACTATGGAGGGGCGCTATTTTATGCTGTGGGTTAATCCTATTTCAGGCAACTCACAAGAGTTTGAAGTTCCGATACCCAAATTTATTTTGTCGGTGCCGCGCACTCTGCACTAATCGTTGGGCGGAACAATAATTTAGAGTTTGTTCTATTCATACACTAAGTATAGAAAAGGCCAAGAGCATGAGCTTTTGGCCTTTTTATTTGTTCGAGAATAATGTTTAACTTATTTCGATAACATATTGAATACGCTTAAGTTTATATCATTGTTCTAGGGTAACAAAAAACACACAAAAGTTACACAACCCTTTGATTTAATTGGTTTTTTACTAAACATCTAGGTTGTTCACCGTAAACGCGTTTTTCTCGATAAACTCTCTTCGCGGTTCCACTTGATCACCCATTAGGATTGTAAAAGTATCATCAGATGAAACATCATCTTCTATCACTACTTTAAGTAAACGGCGCACAGTTGGGTCCATTGTAGTCTCCCAAAGTTGATCTGGGTTCATTTCACCTAAGCCTTTATACCGCTGCACATCTAAGCCTTTTTTCGCCGTTGACAACAACCAATTAATGGCTTCAGAGAACTCGCTGACCGCTTCTTCTTTTTCTCCTCGTTTTACAACCAAATGATCCCCAAACAATTTGTCTAGCCTTTCTGCAAGTGCACTGATTGAACGAAATTCAGGAGAGCGCCAAAATTCTGAGGTGATCTCACTTTCTTTAGTCGTTCCATGTTGGCGTCGCTCAATTTTAAGCGTTGTTGCGCCATTACGCTCTACACGCAACTTATAGCTCGGCGCTTCGTAACCATCTTTATTTAGAGAAGCTTCGATCGAAACCAACACATCTTCTGTCAATGTGTCTTCATTAACCGCTCTGTCGATGAGTGCTTTAAGAACAACGGGGTCATACTTCCGGCTCAAACGCTTAATAACTTTCTCTACGTCTAAAAACTCTCTGCATAATCGAGTAAGCTCTTCGCCCTCCACAACACTGCCTGTACCTTTATTGCTAACCTCTGCTTTTTTCAAAGCAAGTTCTAACAAATACGACTCAAACTCCACATCATCTTTTACATACCGTTGAGATTTTCCCTTACCAATTTTATACAATGGCGGTTGTGCGATATAAATATAGCCGCGCTCGATAAGCTCTGCCATCTGTCTATAAAAGAAAGTTAGCAATAGCGTACGGATATGAGATCCATCAACGTCCGCATCGGTCATGATGATTATGCGGTGATAACGTAGTTTTTCTATATTAAAGTCGTCTTTACCAATACCTGTGCCCAACGCAGTAATCAAAATAGTGATCTCGTCAGAAGTAATCATCTTATCGAAGCGTGCTTTTTCTACATTTAAGATCTTACCTTTAAGTGGCAATATTGCTTGAAATGAACGATCTCTAGCTTGTTTGGCCGAACCACCCGCTGAATCCCCCTCCACCAAGTAAATTTCTGATAGGGCAGGGTCCTTGTTCTGACAATCAGCCAGCTTACCTGGTAAACCGCCTAAATCTAAAGCGCCTTTGCGCCGAGTCAGCTCTCGAGCTTTTCGTGCAGCGTCTCTAGCTCTTGCTGCATCAACAATTTTTTCAGCAATCTTTCTTGCTTCACCTGGGTTCTCTAATAAAAACTCAGACAGCTTCTCGTTCATAACAGACTCTACAACGCCTTTTACTTCAGACGAAACGAGCTTGTCCTTAGTTTGTGACGAAAATTTTGGATCCGGCACTTTAACTGACAGTACCGCAGTTAAGCCTTCTCTTGAATCATCGCCACTAACAACTACTTTTTCTTTCTTGGCTAAACCAGATTCTTCAATATATACGTTAAGCGTTCTAGTCAAAGCACCCTTAAACCCAGAAAGGTGAGCGCCACCGTCTCGTTGGGGAATATTGTTGGTATAACAAAAAACCGTTTCTTTATAGGAATCATTCCACTGTAGGGCTACTTCAACGACTACACCGTCGCGCTCACCGATAACATGAATGATGTCGCTATTTAGAGGTGTTCGCATTTTATTCAAATGTTTAACAAAGGCCGCAATCCCACCTTCGTACTCAAACACCTCTCCCTTATTAGTCCTTTCGTCGTAAAGCTCAATACGAACGCCAGAGTTTAGAAACGAAAGCTCACGTAGTCGCTTAGCTAAAATATCGTAACTGTATTCTGTTATCGAAAAAATCTCTGGACTTGGCCTAAAAGTAACTTTAGTACCTGTCTTATCACTGTCTCCGGTTTCAACCAGATCAGCTTCAGGAACACCCAAGTGATACGTTTGCTCGTATGATTTCCCGTCTCTACTGATTTCCAATTTAAGCCAGTCTGAAAGGGCGTTTACAACTGAAACACCTACACCGTGTAGTCCACCAGAAACCTTATATGAATTGCTGTCAAATTTGCCGCCTGCATGCAGAACAGTCATGATTATTTCAGCCGCCGATTTGCCTTCTTCCTCAATTATTCCAACAGGTATTCCGCGACCATCGTCCCAAACTGAAATCGAGTTATCCTGGTTGATGACAACGTTAACTCCGGTACAGTGTCCGGCTAGAGCTTCATCAATAGAGTTATCGACAACTTCGAAAACCATGTGGTGTAATCCGGTACCATCATCAGTATCCCCGATGTACATCCCTGGGCGTTTTCTAACGGCGTCTAGGCCTTTAAGTACCTTAATACTGCTGGAGTCGTAGGTCATTATATTTTTGTTCTGTGGGGGCGGTTTAACAGCGCCTGAGTATAACAAAATGTAAGCAACTACACACTAAAGGAATGTTTCCTGTTCCAGTAAAACAACGCTGAGCGCTAACTTATTTTCTATGTTGTTTCACGTGGAACAATTAACTGATAAAAACATCTTTGTTCCACGTGGAACATCCTAAAAAACCACCATGCTCTTCACCCATTTTTCAGCCTAATGAGTGACTATTGGGCACTAAAAAGCCAGCTTAGAGCTGGCTTTTTAAATATAAAAGACACGAGTCTAGAACAGAGTTATATCCCTTACTACAAACGCATTGGCATGATCAAATAAAGTGTATCTTCATCTTCTTCTGCATGAAAAGTACAACTAGTGTTTGGATCCAATAAACCTAAGTTAATATTGTTGGACTGGCATGCTTTTAACGCTTCCAATAGGTAATTAACGTTGAAGCCAATTTCTATTTCATCACCAGTGTAATCAATGCTCATCTCGTCATTCGCGTGCTCTTGATCTGGATTGTGGGACGACACTTTTAACACATTATCAGCCAAACTCAACGAAACCCCTCTAAACTTCTCGTTACTTAAAATAGCTGCACGGTTAAGAATATCGATTAAGTTAGCTCTATCTATAAGTACGTGTTTGTCTAAGTTACTAGGAATCACCTTTTCATAATCAGGAAATCGACCATCAATCAATTTAGAGATAAATGTGAAATTACCAGACTCAACAAAAATATGGCTGGCATTTAGCTTTAACGAGATTTGTTGTTCAGAATCTGTCGCTAAGAATTTTGACATCTCTATGACGGCTTTTCGAGGAATAATACATTGGACACCGTCTATACCTAAGTCTGTATAGGGTAGGCGGGTTTTAGCTAAACGGTGGCCGTCTGTAGCGACTGTAACCAGTTCGTTCTGATTCAGTTCGAACAATAGACCATTTAGAAAATAACGAACGTCTTGTTGAGCCATACTAAAAGACGTGCGGTTAAGCAATCCATGTAAAGCTTGTTCTTCCAAATAGAACTCGTGATTCCAATTAGATTCTTCTAATCTAGGATAGTCATCGGCTGGCAGCGTTTGCAAGGTAAAACGACTTTTACCCGCTTTCACAGTCATCTTATTATTTTCTTCCAACTCAAGGTCTATAACCGCATCGTTAGGTAATGAACGGCAGATATCAAAGAGCTTTCTCGCTGAAACAGTTATTTTTCCATCACCGCCGTTAACATTTTGAACTCTAGTAGTAATCTCGGTTTCTAAATCTGATCCAACAAGAGTCAATGTGCCATTCTCAAGACTTAGAAAAACGTTCCCCAATATTGGCAAAGTCTGTCTTTTTTCGACAACTCCGATGACTTGAGAAAGGGGTGTTTCAAGTTGTTCTTTGCGTATATTAATATTCATCTTTTTTATCTAAGTTTTATTGTTATTACTGTTAAGCCTGTGTGTAAATTGCATAAGTGCCTTTTTGTGTTTAACTACAACACCTTACATCAAATATTCGTGTTAACAACCTTATGGAAAAGTCTTAGCAAACCTGTGAATAGATTGTGGATAAGATTTACCAAACGATAATACCGTATTTATACACAAGTTATCCACACTCACATTGACTGCATTTATGTTCTATACGTTGTAGTTGTGGTTTAGGTGGATAATATTTTGAGTAAGTTAGCATAGTCGTCGCCAAATTTAGCGTCAGTCTTGCACAGCTCAACAACCTTTTTACAAGCGTGAATTACGGTGGTGTGATCTCGTCCACCAAATGCGTCGCCAATGTCGGGCAAGCTTAAATTCGTTAGTTCTTTAGACAAAGCCATCGCAACTTGCCGTGGCCGAGCAATCTGTCTATTTCGCCGTTTAGACTTTAGATCACTAACACGAATACCAAAATAGTCGGATATCGTCTTCTGAATATTGTCGATACTTATTTTACGTTCTTGAAACAATGTAAGGTCTTGTAACGTGTCTTTAGCTAAATCTATGTCAATAGGTCGGTGCGTAAATTTAGAGCTGGCTACAAGCCGGTGTAATGCGCCCTCTAATTCGCGAACATTGGAACGGATCTTTTTAGCCACAAGAAAAGCGACTTCATCACTCAGCTCAACCTGGTTCTTGCGTGCCTTGTTTTGCAGGATGGCGACTCGAGTCTCTAACTCCGGTGGATCAATACGAACAGTCAACCCACTTTCGAAACGAGAGATCAACCTTTCTTGTAAGTTATTGATTTCTTTGGGGAATTTGTCAGACGTTAGAATAATTTGGCTATTAACTTCGAGCAAAGAGTTGAAAGTATGAAAGAACTCTTCTTGAGACTGAACCTTTCCAGCAAAAAACTGAATATCATCTATTAATAGAGCATCTAACGAACGGTAGTAATTCTTAAATTGCTCCATCGAATTAGTGCCTATCGCTTTTACCATATCAGAAACAAATCGTTCTGAATGTACGTAAGCTACTCTTGCGCTGGAAGAATTTGATCGAATTAGGTTACCGGCCGCATGCATTAAGTGGGTTTTACCAAGACCAACGCCGCCATATATAAATAGCGGGTTATAGGCCGAGCCAGGGTTTTCACTAACTTGTTTAGTGGCTGCTCTAGCAATCTGGTTAGACTTACCTTCAATATGGTTTTCAAAGGTGAAATTGCTATTGAGAACGTTGGTACCAAAACGAGCATCTTCAGCATGAATAAAAGCATCATCAGAGCTTTCACTAAATGAGCTGCCATTATTGGTTGGGGTGGAGCTAGAGTCTAGCTCGATAACCAGCTTTTTGTCGCCAGCACCAAAGTGGTCTAAACAGGCATTAATTTGGTCAAGTAGATTATCCACAAGCCAGTCCTTAATAAACCTGTTTGGTGCGTGTAAGCGAAACGCATGTTCGTCATTTTGTGCACTCAGAGGCCGTACCCACATGTTAAAATCATGCAGTTCAATTTCGGCTTCTAGCTTGCTTAAGCAGCGATCCCAAAGTGCGGTGTTATCCAAAAGAGTGTCCTTATTAGTTTGATTTAAGTAAACAAAATAGCAGCCGCACAATATAACGGTGCAATAGCTGCAATAAAATACATTTCTAGGGTTTTTAACGTAATAAATAAAGCGTTTATACGCTTGACTCTTGCCGCCAAACCCATTACCTTTGCGATCCGTTTTTTCTGTGCGTTTGGAAAGCGGATAGCTGTAAACGCAAGCAGTGCTTACAGCCAGACACTAGACGTAATTTTTAGCCTTAATTATTATAAGACTAGACGCTACAAACGCATGGTACTGGGTAATTAATACAGGTTACCAGAATTTAAAGAATTTAAGGGTGAACTCCTATGAAACGTCCATTTCAACCAAGTGTAGTTAAACGCAAACGTACTCACGGCTTTCGTGCACGTATGGCAACTAAAAATGGTCGCGCCATTATTAACTCTCGTAGAGCTAAGGGTCGCGCATCACTGACAGTATAAGCTTCTTAGCGAGCACTGATCTAAGAAAGCCTCATCGATTAAGTCGGTGGGGCTTTTTTTTCTACTACTGGACTACAGTTCTAAAACCTATTAGCCGTAACATTACCCAAACCAATCCGTTGACCTCAAAAACTCTTTCAAAATCAGAACGGCTGTTGGCCCCAAGCGCTTTCAAAACGGTCTATTCAAACAGACAGTTTGGTAGTAGCCCTCTGTTTACATTCAATGTGCTGGGCGCACAAGCAAACAAAAAGATAGGCGTAACGGTCTCTAAGAAAGTATCTAAGAGGGCGGTAGACCGCAATAGAATAAAAAGAGTTGTTAAAGAGTTTTATAGACATCATAAAACTGAAATAAATTCGGAGCATATAGTAATCACTGCAAAACCAAAGTGTGTGATAGCAACCAACAAAGAATTGACCGAGAGCTTACAAGAACTCTGGGGCAAGCTATTAAAGTGGCAACGATGGCACGAACACAAGTTACGCAAAGAAGCCGCTTTAGATAATGAGCCGGACCAGTAAAGTGCACACACCAAAACCATTTGAAGTTAATGACGCCCAAGCGATCAAAACACTCATAGCCGAACACCCGTTGGCCACATGGATTAACTATAGTGAACGAGGAATCGTTATAAACCATATCCCGTTTGTGTTTCATTCAAACGTTGGAGACCAAGGTGTACTGAGGGGTCATATTGCTAAAGCGAACTCTGTATGGCACGACCTAGAAGAAGAATGCCTAACGGCAGCTGTATTTCAGGGCCCACAGACTTACATTTCGCCATCTTGGTATGTAAGCAAAGCTGAACATGGCAAAGTCGTACCCACTTGGAATTATATGGTTGTGCATGTCCACGGACAGCAACGGTTCATCACCGACCCAAAATGGATACTAGAACAGTTAAACTCCCTGACGGATCAGCAGGAAAAAACTCATTTGCAGCCATGGAATGTAGCAGATGCCCCTGAGACGTATACGCAGAGATTGTTAAAGGGGATTGTTGGCGTTGAAATCACCATTACAAAAATAGACGCCACATGGAAAACCAGCCAAAACAAATCAAAACAAGACCAACAAAGCGTAATTAGAGCCCTGCAATCGGTCGGTAGCGATCAAGCGAAAGAAATGGCTATTGCCATTAAAACTAATGGGCAAAAATTTAAAGTTTTACCCAACCGGAACTAAGCGCCAGTCAACGTATTTTGATGACCAAACTCTTACAACTACTCATTAAGACTTACCATGTAACAATTAGTCCGTTGCTGGGTAGCCGCTGCCGTTTTGTGCCAACTTGTTCAGAGTATGCCTCACAAGCTTTAGAAGAATATGGCGTCAGTAAGGGCGGATATTTGGCGATAAAACGAATCTGCAGGTGTCACCCTTGGGGAGGGTCTGGGCATGATCCTGTTCCTGTAAAAGACCCAGAAACTTCAACAAACAACGATTAACGATGCAGAACCAATTAATACAGCCGTTTGACGTTGGTTTTTTTAGCACGCAAAGCTACTTAGTTTAGGTTTTGATTGCTACAATCCGCGACCATTGATAATTAGAGCGCTGACTAATTGTGCTTTAACTCAGATTAACAACTCAGCTTTTAACTAAGTTTTTTAGCAAAAACTGTTCTTAACCGAGAAAGATATACCCTTATGGAAACATACCGTACCGCGCTGATTTTCTTGCTCGTCGCACTTAGCACTGTTTTATACACAAAATGGTTAGATTATTCTGCGCAAGACACAGCCCTCAATTCTGGTGTTAACACCGAAGTAACCTTGTCTGAGTTACCCGGCGTAGCAGGCTCGTTACCGGCCGTACCAATAGAGGCACCTAACGCATCTGCAGATAGTCTGCCTGCGATAAATGAGGAATTAGAAACTGGTTCGGTAGCCATAGACGAAGCGCCAGACAGCCAAGGACAGTTGGTCCGCGTAGAAACGGATCTGTTGATCGCCTATATTAATACTGTGGGCGGTACTTTAGAGCGTGTAGAGACAAAATTATTGCCGGTGGCTATCGACCAGCAAGACCAAGGCTATGCGGTATTACGAAAAAGCCCAGAAGAAACTTTTATTATTCAGGATGGCCTACTACTAAGGGGGGGAGCAGAAAGCCCTAATCACCTTAGTACTTATGCCGCGACCAGCGAAAGTTATACACTAGGTTCAGACGATAGTGTTGAGGTTCCTTTAACGTGGACTAGTGAGAGCGGAGCCGTGGTAACAAAAACACTACGCTTTCGGAGAGACTCGTATTTAGTAGGCATTAATTACGAAGTGAACAACATTAGTACTCAGCCATGGGTATCTTATCTTTACTCTCAATTTAATCGTTCTGCACCAGTCGGTAAAAGCGGCGGCTTCGGACAAATCCCCAGCTATACCGGTGGAGCTATTTATACCGAAGAAGAAAAGTACGAAAAAATAACGTTTGACGATATCGACGAAGCAAACTTAGATCGTCAAGAAGTCGGTGGTTGGGTTTCGATGATGGAGCACTATTTTGTTGCCGTCTTTATACCTGAAGTACCAAACAACAAGTTTTACAGCAGTAAGTCTGGCGATCGCTTTATTCTTGGTTTACGAGCGAACGATGCTCTACAGGTTGCACCTAACTCTATCGGTAGTGTTGGGACTACGGTCTTTTTAGGGCCAAAAGAACAAGCGCGCCTTAAAGATATTGAAGAAGAAAAGGGTATTGAAGGTCTTCCTTTAACGGTGGATTTTGGAATGCTAACAGTGATAGCGGATCCGCTTTTTTGGTTGCTCGACAAGATTCATGCTGTTGTAGGCAACTGGGGTTGGTCAATTATTTTACTAACACTTCTTATAAAAATATTCTTCTATCCTTTATCTGCGGCTAGTTACAAGTCTATGGCCGGCATGAAGAAATTGCAGCCTCGTATTGCTACTCTCAAAGAGCGGTACAAAGACGATCGTCAAAAATTCCAAATGGAAATGATGGCTTTGTACAAAAAAGAGAAGATAAATCCAGCTGGCGGCTGTTTGCCGATCCTTATCCAAATACCAGTGTTCATCGCTTTGTATTGGACGCTATTGGAAAGCGTAGAGATTCGTCAGGCACCGTTCGCACTTTGGTTGAATGACTTATCTGCGCCAGACCCATTTTACGTCTTACCTATTTTAATGGGCGTATCAATGTGGGCGCAGCAAAAACTTAATCCAGCGCCAATGGATGATATTCAAAAGAAAGTAATGATGATAATGCCGTTTGCTTTGACTCTACTGTTCCTTACTTTTCCTGCTGGCTTAGTCCTTTACTGGGTAGTGAACAATGTACTGTCGATGGCACAGCAGTGGTATATAAACCAAAAACACGCAAAGTAAATTGAGCGGGTCGACTAACGCCAAAACAGACACTATTGTCGCAATTGCCACGCCACCAGGGCGTGGCGGTATAGGTGTTATTCGTTTATCGGGGCCTAGTGCATGGGCTATAGCGGCGCATCTCGCAGGTAAAGAGCCTAGCGAGCGTTCTGTTAAGTACGCTTATTTCAAAAACGCTGAAGGCGTGACTCTTGATACTGGCCTTACGGTTGGCTTTAAAACCCCCCATTCTTTCACCGGTGAAGACGTTGTCGAAATACAAGGGCATGGTGGCCCTGTGGTTCAGGATGTTTTGCTTAAAGAGTTGGTTCGACTAGGAGCACGTCAGGCGAGAGCGGGAGAGTTTTCTGAGCGTGCGTTCCTAAACAATAAGATTGACCTCACTCAAGCCGAAGCTATTGCAGACCTAATCAACAGCGCAACGGAGCAAGCAGCGCTGGGCGCATTGCGTTCATTAAAAGGCGAGTTTTCCAAAAGAGTAAATGAACTTCTAGAACAAATGGTCTATCTGCGAGCCTACGTAGAAGCAGCCATAGATTTTCCTGAAGAAGAAATTGATTTTCTAGCCGATACCGTCGTACAAGCAAAACTAGATGTTCTAGAGCAGTCTGTTGGTGATTGTTTGCGTCAAGCTAAGCAAGGGGCAATCTTAACCACAGGAATGAAACTGGTCCTGGCGGGTAAACCTAATGCCGGCAAGTCTAGTTTGCTGAACTCCTTGGCCGGTGAGGAAACAGCCATTGTTACGTCTATTGCGGGCACGACTCGTGACATTGTTAGTCAGACTATAGATATAGACGGGTTGCCAGTGCATATTTTGGATACGGCGGGATTAAGAGAAGCAAGCGACGAAGTAGAACGCATTGGTGTAGAGCGCGCTAGACAAGCGATCGAAGAGGCCGACCATGTGTTGTTTTTGCATGACATCAACGATGACGAAGAGCCGTTAATTATTGAATACCCAGATAAAACCACGCTGGTCTATACCAAACAGGACCTAGCAACAGGCAAAAATAACTCGGTCGTACAGAACGATTTATTGGTCTCGATTAAAACTGAGTATGGTTTAGAAAAACTAAAAGAGCACATAAAAATGATCGCGGGCTATCAGTCTGGTAGTGAGACGGTGTTTACGGCGCGCAGACGCCATATAAGCGAGTTGGAACGTGCGCAAACTGCGGTAAAAAGAGGACGTCAGCAGCTAGAAGAAAACCAAGCAGGAGAGCTTTTGGCAGACGAGCTCCAACAAGCTCAAAATGCTATTAATGAGATTACCGGTGAATTTACTAGTGATGACTTATTGGGAAAGATCTTTGGCTCTTTTTGTATTGGTAAATAAAGATGTCATCTTCTACGCGAACTAAAGAGTTCTATTTTAAAGAAGGTTGTTACATTGAGGAGTGGCACAACAGTGCCGAAGATCCAGACATGTCGATAGCCAGAGTTAGGGTAGAGCCAAACGCTGAAACGCGCTTACATTCAATAAGCGACACTTCGGAACGCTATATTATTTTGGCTGGACAAGCCGAAGTAACCGTAAACCAAAAACGACGCCTTGTTAAAGAAGGCGATGTTGTGGTTATACCGGCTGGTGTGCCACAAAAGATTTTCAACTCGTTAGGTGAGGATCTAGTCTTCTTAGCGGTTTGTCAGCCGCGATTCCAAGAAAATAACTATCAAGATTTAGAGGATGCTTAGCCCAAATATCTGCGCAAGGACAATTAGCGCTTTAAGCATGTTGAGACTAGAACTGTCTGAGACCACAAGACATCTTCACAAGATACCGTTAAAATCGCGCCGTTAAGCCTGTGCTTTATTTCTATTGAAAAAATAGGCTAGCAAGCAAACCAGTTAGCAAATCCATTTGGTGTAGTACACACCAGAGAAAAACTTATTATGCTTCACACAACAGATTACGATGTCATTGTTATCGGCGGTGGCCATGCGGGTACAGAAGCCGCGTTAGCGTCCGCACGCACAGGTGCACAAACCTTGTTGCTGACACATAACATCGACACGATTGGTCAAATGTCCTGCAATCCTGCGATCGGTGGTATTGGCAAGGGACACATTGTAAAGGAAGTTGATGCTATGGGCGGCGCAATGGCCGAAGCTATCGACAAAGGTGGTATACAGTTTCGCACGCTTAACGCACGAAAAGGCGCTGCGGTAAGAGCTACGCGCGCTCAAGCTGATCGCGTTTTGTATAAAGCAGCGATTCGTGAAACAGTAGAAAACCAACCAAACCTAAGTTTATTTCAACAGGCTTGTGACGACCTAATTATAGAAGGCGACCGCGTTACAGGGGTAGTCACCCAAATGGGTTTGCGCTTTAAAGCCAAGACGGTGGTTCTTACTGCCGGTACATTCCTTGGTGGGATCATCCATATAGGCATGGAGAACTTTCAAGGTGGCCGAGCAGGAGACCCACCGTCAAACGCGCTTTCTCGTAGATTACGGGAAATGCCGTTTACGGTAGACCGATTAAAAACGGGAACGCCTGCGCGATTAGATGCGCGAACCATTGATTTTTCTAAATTAGAGGCTCAACCGGGCGATGAGCCGTGCCCAGTGTTTTCTTTTTTGGGTGATGTGTCGCAACACCCGCAACAAGTGAATTGTTATATAACCTACACCAATATTAAAACACATGACATTATTCGATCAGGTTTGGATCGTTCGCCAATGTATTCGGGTGTTATTGAAGGTGTAGGCCCTCGTTATTGCCCCTCGATTGAAGACAAGATAAATCGTTTTGCTGATAAAGATTCTCATCAAATTTTTGTAGAGCCAGAAGGCCTAACGACTCATGAAGTTTACCCGAACGGGATTTCCACCTCACTACCGTACGATATTCAAGCAGCGTTCATTCGCTCAATCGAAGGGTTCGAGAATGCGCACATTGTTCGACCAGGTTATGCGATTGAATACGATTTTTTCGATCCACGCGGTTTAAAACCAACGCTTGAAACTAAGTACATCGAAAACTTATATTTCGCGGGACAGATCAACGGAACTACCGGCTACGAAGAAGCCGCAGGCCAAGGACTGTTAGCGGGCTTGAATGCCGCGCGCCGAAGCCGGGACCAAGAAGGGTGGTACCCATTGCGCGACCAAGCTTATATAGGTGTGTTGGTTGATGATCTGATTACCATGGGAACCAAAGAACCCTACCGAATGTTTACTTCTCGAGCAGAATACCGTCTGTTATTAAGAGAAGATAACGCTGATCTTCGTTTAACGGAAAAAGCCCACGAGATGGGATTAGTCGATGATAGGCGCTGGGCAGCATTCTCTAAAAAGCGAGAGATGTTAGAGCAAGAACAGCAACGATTAGCGTCGACTTGGCTGCGTCCTGACACTGTGCCGGATGATGTGGCTCAAGCGGTGGTTGGAAATACACTCAAGCGCGAAGCTAATCTTTTAGAGTTGTTGCGTAGACCAGAAGTAACCTATCAATCTTTGTTAACCTTACCGGGCGCTGGCGAACCCATTGCTGATCAAAAAGTGGCTGAACAGTTAGAGATTCAAGCTAAGTATCACGGCTATATCGAACGCCAGCAGGGCGAGATTGATAAACAGCGCAAACATGAAGGCATGATGCTCAGCACCAATTACGACTATAGCGGCGTTACTGGGCTTTCTAATGAGGTGGCACAAAAGTTAAATGAGCACCAACCAGCGACGGTCGGCCAAGCAGCAAGAATTTCAGGAATCACCCCAGCCGCTATCTCTTTGTTACTGGTTTATCTAAAAAAGCACGGAAAAGCGGCCTAAACCCAGTACTGGTTAAATTATGGCTATTTTATGGCTTTGTGTGTAAAAACAACTTTTCAGCCTGCGCCTGTGGTTAAATTCTCCCCCGAACAAATACAACGTGTTTTTGAAAATTCATCTTGAGCAATGTTTTATCTAATTTGAGTAGCGCTACCCAAGCAAGTAGCACAGAAGTAGGTAGCAAAACAGCTAATAAGCTAGATGCATCGAATAACACAGCGCGCAAAGCACGCGAGAGTAAAACTTTGAATACAGAGTCGCCACCAGAACAGACCATCGAAACGAGACTTAAGGCGGGCTTAGACGCCATGAATATTTCGTTCGGCGATACAGCAATTGGTAATCTTCTTACATACATGGAGCTGTTGCATGAATGGAATAAGACCCACAACCTAACGTCTATCGATTCGATTGATGAAATGTTATCAAAACACATCTTTGATAGTGCGAGTATCAAGCCTTACGTAAAGGGGGCAACATTACTAGATGTTGGCAGCGGGGCGGGGCTGCCTGGCATGGTCTTGGCTACGTTGTCTCCAGCGTTGCAGGTTACTTCGATAGAAACTAGAGGCAAAAAAGCTCAGTTTCAAATGTACGCCGCCAACAAATTAAATTTGCCCAACTTCATTGTTGAGAATTCGCGAATTGAAGACTATAAGCCAAAAGAAAAATTTGCGATGGTAACGTCGCGAGCGTTTTCTTCCTTAAGTGATTTTGTAGAAGGTTCAAAGCAAACCATTTCTGATTCGGGCCGCTGGTTAGCAATGAAGGGCCAGTTAGATCCAGAAGAAATGAAGGAATTTAAAAAACTTAATTACAAATATGATACCTATGCACTAGCGGTTCCAGAGCTAGATGCCCAGCGTCATTTGGTGCTTATACGCCCGCAAAAGAAGTAAAAGCTTTTATTCGAATTAAAACCGCTCGTTTAGCTTAAGCCAGCGTGATAATCTAGCACACCCAAAAAAGTCGAATCCGCTTCGCATATGGCGAGAATAATCTCAGTCACCAATCAAAAAGGTGGCGTAGGAAAAACCACGACCAGCATCAACTTAGGCGCTGCTTTAGTAAAGCAGAGCCAACGAGTGCTGTTGATCGATATGGACCCTCAAGGTAACGCGAGCGTCGGGCTTGGTATTGACCAAGACGATGTCGACGCGACCATTTACGAGCTGCTAACTCAAGATGCGACGGCGCAAGAATGCATAGTCAAAAGTGACAGCGGAGTGGACCTTATAACCGCCAATGGTGATTTGGCTGGTGCACAGGTAGAGCTACTAAACGAAATAGGCCGCGAGCTTCGCTTGCAAAAAGGCTTGGATGATATTCGCGACCAATACGATTACATCTTTATTGACTGCCCACCGGCGCTCAATGTGCTGACTATTAACGCCTTGGTAGCATCAAATTCGGTGCTCATTCCTATGCAGTGCGAATATTTCGCGCTTGAAGGTCTGAGTGCGCTAGTGTCTACGGTGCGCAAAATTAAAGACTCTCTTAATAAAGATCTAGTCATTGAGGGTTTGTTGCGCACTATGTATGACCCACGCAATAGTTTGTCTGGCGAAGTGAGTAACCAACTGCAAACGCATTTTGGCAACAAGGTTTACAAAACTATTATCCCGCGTAACGTTCGCCTGGCGGAAGCGCCCAGTTATGGGCAATCAGCAATCGACTATAACCCCCACTCAAAAGGGGCTATTGCTTACACAGAATTAGCAGAAGAAGTGTTAGGAAAGAAAACGCAATGAACGTAAAAAAGAAAAGACTCGGCAAAGGTCTAGACGCGTTGCTCAGTGCGTCAACACTTGATACGCCAGAAGCCAAGACAACTAAGAACTCGGTTAATCCTATCAATGTCTTGCCCATCGAAAAGATGCAGCCAGGGCAGTATCAGCCGCGAACCAACATGGACCAAGAGTCTTTGGAGGAGTTGGCTGAGTCGATTCGCTCGCAAGGCATTATTCAGCCTATTTTGGTTCGTCCAATAGGAGCAAACAAATACGAGATTATTGCTGGTGAACGTCGCTGGAGAGCGGCGCAAATCGCTCAGCTTGACGAAGTACCGGTGTTAGTTCGAGATATTCCTGACGAAGCTACTCTAGCGGTTGCGTTAATCGAAAATATTCAGCGAGAAAACCTAAACCCTGTTGAAGAAGCGGTGGGTTTAAAGCGCTTGGGAGATGAATTTGGTTTAACGCATGAGCAAATGGCTAAAAGCGTAGGGCGTTCGCGGACCGCGGTAACCAACCTGTTGCGCTTATTGGCGTTGAGCCATGGCGCACGCCAACTATTGGAGCATGGCAAGATCGAAATGGGCCACGCTCGTGCATTATTGGGCCTGCCAACAGAGAAGCAAGATTGGGCTGCGGCAGAAGTGTTCTCTAAACAAATGTCGGTTCGACAAACCGAAGCACTCGTTAAGCAATATCTGAACCCTCCAAACAAGAAAAAATCGGATAAGAAGAGTTCAGACATAGCTCGCCTAGAAGAAGACTTAGCTGAAGTGTTGGGAACAAAAGTGACCGTACAAGACAGCAAAGGTAAAGGTAAATTGATTATTGAGTATCAAAACCTTGATGTTCTAGACGGAATTATTGCTCACATTAAATAGCTCTACGTGGGCGAGGGATATAGGCGTTAGTTTTAAGGGAAATTATTACCTTTGAAATCATTGCGCGGGCACATGCCTATCTATATACTTCGCGACCGTAAAAAGGTGCCTTTTTTGACAGCTCAACCTCAACCAATTTATAGGCAGGTTTAGGCTGAAACGCCCGCTTAACATGGCTGGCGGCGAACAGGGTTTCTAAATAAAATAACGGTTTGACTGAAATTCAAAGTAACAGAACGACTAAAGCCCTGCTGCAGCTCGCTTTACTGCAATTTATAAGCACGGTCGCTTTTTCGCTCACAATTTACGTTTGTTTCACGTCTTATGAAGGATTGTCCGCCCTGTTTGGTGGTTTGGTGGCGGTACTGGCTAATATGTATGTTGCTTTAAAAGCACGCAAGCCAGTAATTATTGAGCCATCTGTTACAGAATCGGATGAATTAGCACCCGCAGTAGAAATGCTGCAGCGCTTTTACCGGTTTGAAGTAACAAAGATTTTATTAACACTGACGATGTTCGCAATATGTGTGGTCGTCTTAAAGGTGTCGGTTTTGCCATTTATAATTGCATATGTAATTGCGGCACTGATCGTTACCTGGCTATCATTGCTGGTTGTAGACCGGCAAGAAGCTTAAGTTGTAATTGGGGTTGGTTATAAATCAACTAAAGATTTAACGCAGACATTTGTAGACAATGGCTTCAGGATCTCAAGAACTTACGGGCGCTGGTTATATTAACCACCACCTTACGAACCTAACTTATGGTCGTTTCCCAGACGGCTCATGGGGAATTGCGCATGGCGCACAAGAAGCTGCTAGCATGGGTTTCTGGGCAATACACGTTGATAGCATGATCTGGTCTTTGGGCCTAGGGATGCTTGCGTTATGGTTTATGCGACGTATTGCTCTCAGTTTCAACTCCGCAAACCCGTCAAAACTTCAGTGTTTTGTGGAAACTCTTTTTGAGTTCGCGCAAGACAGCGCAGACAGCACCTTTACCAAACAAGCAAAAAATTTATGGATAGCGCCAATGGCGTTAACGATCTTTGTTTGGGTCTTCTTGATGAACTTAATGGATCTTATCCCAGTTGATTGGATTCCTTATTTCTTTGAACAAACAGGAATATCTGCCTACCACAAAATAGTTGCCTCTACCGACCCCAACGTCACTATGGGGATGGCCTTTGCCATCTTTATTATGATCTTGTTCTACAGCCTCAAAATGAAGGGTGTTGTTGGGTTCAGTAAAGAGATGCTTCTACAACCGTTTGGAAAATGGTTGTTTCCAGCCAACTTATTGTTGGAAACCGTAGCCCTTATCGCTAAGCCTGTGTCTCTAGGTCTGCGATTGTTTGGCAACATGTACGCAGGCGAACTAATCTTTATTCTTATCGCGCTGACCTTCAGTGGCATGTGGACCGGAGGCGAAGGCTTCGCTTTTTGGACTTATGAATGGTCGATTGCTGGAGTCGCTCTAGGAATTGCGGGTGCATTAATGCAACTAGGTTGGGCTATTTTCCATATCCTGGTTATTACTCTACAAGCGTATATTTTTATGATGCTAACTATTGTTTACTTGAGCCAAGCTCACGAAACACACTAATTTATTAAACACACTAAATTTTTACTTTAACTACTTTTATATTTAAAACAGGAGTTCCAAAATGGAAACTATCGTAGGTATGAGCGCCATCGCTGTTGGCATAATGATTGGCCTAGCTGCAGTTGGAGCCGCTATCGGCATTGGTTTAATGGGTGGTCGCTTCCTAGAAGGTTGCGCACGTCAACCAGAATTGGCCAGCTCACTTCAAACCAAAATGTTCTTACTTGCTGGTTTGATTGATGCGATTCCGATTATTGGTGTTGGTATTGCACTGTACTTGTTATTCGCTTCAGGTCTTGTAGACCCAGTGGCGATGCAAGCTTTGATGAGCGCTAGCTAAGCTAACACGAATTAGTTGATTTAGAGAGGAACGAACGATGAACATTAATGCAACCCTTTTAGGGCAAACCGTCGCGTTCTTCCTATTTGTCTGGTTCTGTAAGAAGTTTGTATGGCCTCCAATGATTACTGCAATGGAAGCCCGTCAAGAGCAAATTGCTGACGGACTTGCAGCGGCACAAAAAGGCCAACAAGCACAAGAAATAGCAGAACAAGAAGCGGCTAAGATGATCAGCAACGCTAAGACTCAAGCTTCTGAAATTATCGCAAACGCTGAAAAGCGCGGTAACTCAGTAGTCGACGAAGCCAAAGAAACGGCGACGAGCGAGAAGGAGCGAATTGTTGCGTCAGCTCAAGCTGAAGTTGAACAGAGTGTTCACTCAGCACGCGAGGAATTAAGAGGGCAGGTTTCCTCAATCGCGGTAGCGGCGGCAAGTAAGATTGTTGATAAAGAAATCGATGAGAAAACGCACGCTGGATTGTTAGACGACTTAGTCAAGCAATTAAAGGCTAGCTAGACTCATCGACCGCATTCATCAAATAGGTAGAAACAATGGCAGATAATGCATCCGTAGCAAGACCTTACGCAAAAGCGGTATTCGAATTGGCGCGTGACGCCAAAGCGTTTGATGCGTGGAGTGCTGTACTTGAGACTCTTGCTAGCGTAGCCAAAGACAGCCAATTTCAAACTTTAATCGGTGACCCAGGCGTTTCAGAGCAGCAGTTAGTAGACTTGTTGCTTGATTTGGCGGGTAAGAAAACACCAGAAGGAGTTGAAAACTTTATACGTTTGTTAGCGAAAAACAACCGTATAGAGGCGCTCGAAGAAGTCGGAAGTCAATTCGAAATTATGGTGGCTAAAGCCAACGAATTGGTTAATGCGCAAGTGATTACTGCTAAGGCACTAAGTGCTGAGCAAAAGAAATCACTAGCCACGGCTTTAGAGAAGAAGCTTGGATTAAAGGTAACAATTGAAGAAACCGTTGATACCGAGCTTTTGGGTGGCGCTATTATCAAGGCCGGAGATCTTGTGATTGATGGTTCTGCAAAGGGCCGAATCGAGAAATTAACAACAGCGTTAATGCGCTAATAAACACACTAACGTTGAGGACTTAACGTCATGACAACGCAATTAAATCCATCTGAAATCAGCAACCTGATTAAAGACCGGATTAAAAATTTTGAAGCAGCCGCTGAATCTCGTACCGAAGGTACGGTGGTCAGCCTTTCCGACGGTATCGCACGTGTTCACGGTTTAACCGAGGCTATGCAGGGCGAGATGTTGGAATTTCCTGGCGACATCTATGGTCTAGCTCTTAACTTAGAGCAAGATTCTGTTGGTGCGGTAATTCTAGGTAACTATAAAGGTATTGCCGAAGGCGACACAGTGAAATGTACTGGTCGTATTTTGGAAGTCCCGGTCGGCGAGCAATTGCTAGGCCGCGTAGTGAACTCCCTAGGTCAGCCGATTGATGGTAAGGGTGCAATTGAAACCACCGAAACATCCCCAATCGAAAAAATCGCACCAGGCGTTATTGAGCGTCAAGGTGTAGACCAACCATTAGAGACCGGCTACAAGTCGATTGATGCGATGGTACCGATTGGCCGTGGTCAACGTGAATTGATTATTGGTGATCGCCAGACTGGTAAAACAGCGGTAGCGATTGATGCGATCATTAACCAGAAGCGCAGTGGCGTTAAATGTATCTACGTTGCGATTGGTCAAAAAGCATCTTCAGTTGCTGGCGTTGTGCGTAAGTTGGAAGAGCACGGCGCAATGGAATACACCATTGTTGTTGCTGCTAACGCGTCTGACTCAGCGGCTCTGCAATACATCGCACCTTACTCTGGTTGCACTATGGGCGAATACTTCCGCGATCGTGGCGAAGACGCTCTAATTGTTTATGATGATTTGTCTAAGCAAGCCGTAGCCTATCGCGAAGTATCGCTGCTATTGCGTAGACCTCCAGGTCGTGAAGCATACCCAGGCGACGTATTCTATTTGCACTCTCGTCTATTAGAGCGCGCATCACGAATCAACGAAACTGAAGTTGAGCGTCGTACTGGTGTAAAAGGTAAAACAGGTTCATTAACCGCTTTGCCTATTATCGAAACTCAAGCGGGTGATGTATCGGCTTTCGTACCGACTAACGTGATTTCGATTACTGATGGTCAGATATTCATGGAAACAGACTTATTCAACTCAGGCATTCGTCCGCCGGTTGATCCTGGTCTATCGGTTTCTCGTGTAGGTGGTGCAGCCCAAACAAACATCATTAAGAAGTTAGGTGGTGGCGTTCGTTTGGCATTGGCACAATACCGTGAATTGGCGGCTTTCTCTCAGTTTGCGTCTGACTTAGATGATGCAACGCGTGCCCAGCTTTCTCGTGGTGAACGTGTTACGGAATTGATGAAGCAAGCCCAATATGCGCCGATGTCTACTGCTGAAATCGCAGCGTCACTGTTTGCAGCTAACGAAGGTTACTTCGATGATGTAGAAAAAGAACGCGTAGGTGCTTTTGAATCAGCGATGCAAGCTCACTTGAAGTCTAAGTTTAGTGCACTAATTGACGACATCAATAAGAACCCTAAGCTAACAGATGAAGTAACTGCTGGGTTGCACGAAGCTCTTAAAGACTTCAAAGCGAACGGTAGCTACTAATTTCAAATTGGCGAATTGGTTCAGTAAAAATCGATTTAAGATAACTAACAGTATTGGTTGAATAGCAATGGCAGTCGGAAGAGAAATTCGCGATAAGATTTCTAGCGTAAAAAGTACGCAAAAAATCACCAAAGCCATGGAAATGGTTGCAGCGAGCAAAATGCGCAAAGCGCAAGATAGAATGCTTGCTGCACGACCATACGCGCTAAAGATCCGTTCAGTTGTGGCGCATATTGCTCGAGCAAACCTTGAGTACAAACATCCGTTTACGCTAGAGCGCGATGTTAAGCGTGTTGGCTACATTGTAGTTAGCTCTGACCGCGGTCTATGTGGTGGATTGAACATGAATGTGTTCAGAAAAACCATTAGCGAGATGGCCGATTGGGACGCAAAAGGCGTTGAAATTGACATCGCTACAATTGGCTCAAAAGGTTTAGGGTATTTTCGACGCGCTGGCGGCAAAGTAATCTCTGAGGCTTCGCACTATGGCGATAAACCAGCGCTTAGTGATTTGCTGGGTGCGATTACGTCAATGCTTACAGCGTATGAAGAATGCCGAATTGATCGTTTGTATATCGTGTCTAATGAATTTGTTAACACGATGACCCAAAAGGCTAACTCAGTTCAATTGCTGCCTTTGGATACAGATGATGCAGCTGGTGAAGATGTTCCTGATTTATTTGATTACATCTATGAGCCAGAAGCAAAACCAATTTTAGATAGGGTATTAAAGCGTTACATCGAATCTCAGATTTATCAAGCAGTTGTCGAGAACATTGCTTGTGAGCAATCAGCTCGAATGATTGCAATGAAGTCAGCAAGTGATAACGCAGGTGATCTTATCTCCGATCTAGAACTTGTTTACAACAAGGCTCGACAATCAGCTATTACACAAGAAATTTCCGAGATCGTTTCTGGCGCTTCAGCCGTTTAATCGACTCACAACAGTTAAAAAGAACGTAGGTTTAAGAGGACACAACTATGAGTTCCGGTAACATTATAGAAATCATTGGCGCGGTTGTAGATGTATCATTCCCCGCTGATTCCGTACCTAAAGTTTATGATGCCCTTGTGGTAGATGACGGCGGCTTAACCCTTGAAGTGCAAGCGCAGCTTGGTGACGGAATTGTTCGTACCATTGCGATGGGTGCAACTGAAGGTCTTAAGCGTAGTAAGTCTGTTACAGACACAGGCGCTCCGATCTCAGTACCGGTTGGTGAAGGCACATTAGGCCGTATCATGAACGTTCTTGGTGAACCTATTGATAACGTAGGTGAAGTAGAAGCGGTGCGCCGTGATCCAATTCACCGTGAACCTCCAAGTTATGCTGACCAAGCATCTGATGTAACCATTCTTGAGACTGGCGTAAAAGTAATCGATTTAATTATGCCGATTGCTAAAGGCGGCAAGATTGGTTTATTTGGCGGCGCGGGTGTTGGTAAAACAGTCACCCTGATGGAGCTTATTAACAACATTGCCGTACAGCAAGAAGGTTTGTCTGTATTCGCCGGTGTTGGAGAGCGTACTCGTGAAGGAAACGATTTCTACTACGAGATGAAAGAAGCCGGCGTTTTAGACAAAGTTGCCATGGTATACGGTCAGATGAACGAGCCTCCGGGAAATCGTCTACGTGTAGCACTTTCGGGACTAACAATGGCCGAATACTTTCGAGATGACGGACGCGATGTTTTGATGTTTATTGATAACATTTATCGTTACACACTAGCCGGGACAGAAGTATCTGCGTTGTTGGGTCGTATGCCTTCAGCGGTAGGTTATCAACCTACGCTAGCGGGTGAGATGGGTGCTCTTCAAGAACGTATTACATCGACTAAGACGGGTTCAATTACGTCTTTCCAGGCCGTTTATGTTCCTGCGGATGATTTAACGGATCCTTCACCAGCAACAACCTTTGCTCACTTAGATGCAACGCTTGTATTGTCGCGTCAAATTGCTGAGCTAGGCATTTATCCTGCGGTAGATCCACTAGATTCCACATCTCGCCAGCTAGATCCACTTATTATTGGTGACGATCATTATCAAGTAGCTCGTGGTGTGCAAAACACATTGCAACGCTACAAAGAATTACGCGACATTATTGCTATTTTGGGAATGGACGAATTGTCAGAAGAAGACAAACAAGCCGTTGCTCGAGCTCGTAAAATTCAACGCTTTTTGTCACAACCGTTCTTTGTAGCTGAAGTATTTACTGGTTCGCCAGGTAAGTACGTGTCGCTTAAAGATTCTATCACTGGCTTTAAAGCAATTTTAAGCGGTGAACTTGATGATATCCCTGAGCAAGCGTTCTACATGGTTGGTGGTATTGACGAGGTTCGTGAAAAAGCCAAAGCGATGTCTAAAGACTAATTCTTAGAATTAGTTCTTAGACTCTATATTAGATAAGAGTAAAGACTATGAATACTATGCAGGTAGAAGTTGTAAGCGCCGAAAATGAAATATTTTCGGGAGCCGCAACGATGGTAATCGCTACTGCAGCAGCGGGTGAGTTGGGCATTTACCCTCAACACACCCCTTTGCTCACAAATCTAAAAGCTGGTGACGTTCGAATCCAAACAGAAGATGGAGAAGAGCAAGTAATCTATGTTTCTGGTGGAATCTTAGAAGTTACTCCTAAGAAAATAACAGTTTTGTCTGACTCAGCTATTCGCGCAGATGATCTTGACGAAGCAGCAGCGCTAGAAGCTCAACGTAAAGCGGAACAAGCGCTGAAAGACAGCAAAGCGGACATTGACTATGCACGTGCGAGAATAGAACTCGCGCAAGCGGTCGCTCAGATCGCTGCACTAAAAAAAGTGATGAAGCGTAGATAGCCTAAAAATCATTAAAAGCATGAACAAAGCCTACTAAATTATTTTGGTGGGCTTTTTTTTGCCCGCAATTCATAGTCCCGGTTTATCCTTACAAGCCTTCGCTCTTAAGACTCAATACGCGTAAATTAATAGGCAGAAACACTGCCAAAAAAGTTCGAATGTGAAGAATAGGATATTCTCAGCGTGATTTACCCAAAGTTGTAATAAATTCTGATATAAAAAAGGTCGAAAATCGTTATTGATATAAACAGTGGTTAACAGCTTAGGAGAAACTCATGGGAACCGGTACCGTTTTACTACTCATCTTTATTGGTGTCATTATTTTTGGCGTAGGGCTCTATAACCGACTGGTTGCAGGTCGCAATCAATATAAAAATGCGTTTGCACAAATAGATGTCCAGCTTACTAGGCGACATGACTTGATTCCGAATCTCGTAGAAACCGCCAAAGCCTATATGGCCCACGAAAAAGATACCTTGGAAGGGGTGATCGCTGCACGCAATGCTGCGGTAACGGGTTTGAACAATGCCAAAGTGGATCCCACTAATGCAGGCGCTATGAAAGAGCTGGGTTCTGCGGAGCAAGGATTGAGTGGAGCGCTTGGACGATTGTTCGCATTAGCGGAATCTTACCCAGATCTAAAAGCGAATGAAAACATGATGCAGTTATCTGAAGAGCTAACGTCTACAGAAAACAAAGTTGCGTTTTCTCGTCAAGCGTTTAACGACGCGGTGATGATGTACAACAACATGATCGAGCAGTTTCCATCAAATATGCTTGCTGGTTGGTTTCAATTTAAATCGGCTGAGTTATTAGAGATTGAGGACGAGGATGTGCGTTCCGTACCAAACGTATCGTTTTAAGTCAGTCGTTTAACTCTAATTCGATGTGATCTGCCTAATACTAGACCTATAACCGCCTATGAATTTTTTTGATCATCAGGATAAGGCGCGGCGTCAGTCGCGCTGGATTATATGGTGCTTCATAGCCGTTGCGCTTGTTATTGTATTGGCCGTGGATTTTGTGGTTGTGGCCCTAGCTGCAACACAGCTCCCAAACGAAATGATGATGTATGGCGGTTTGCTTACGTCGTCATTTTGGCAACACAATTCAGGATTGCTTATAGGATCAAGTCTTGCCACCTCTTCTGTAATTGGGATAGCTAGTCTAGGCAAGATTGCAAGCCTGCGAGGAGGAGGCGGAAAGGTTGCCCGCGATATGGGGGGTGCTATTGTTACTCCCGATACTCGGGACCCTTTACGGCGTAGGTTGTATAACGTTGTAGAGGAAATAGCGATAGCGTCTGGTACTCCAGTACCCGAGATCTACGTACTAGAAAACGAACCAGGGATTAACGCTTTTGCTGCTGGATACACCGCGGCTGACGCAGCCGTAGCTGTAACTCAAGGGACACTGGAAAAGCTCGACCGAGCTGAGTTACAAGGTGTAATTGCTCACGAATTCAGTCACATTTTTAACGGTGACATGCGCATCAACATTCGTATGATGGGCGTGATCTTTGGCATATTGGTTATAGCCATTGTAGGGCGCAAATTCTTACAAAGTAGTCGGTATAGAGTCTCGTCTTCGAGAGATAAGAACGGTGGCGCAATAATCGCGATTGGTATTGCATTGATGCTAATTGGTTATATAGGTCTATTTTTTGCTCGATGGATGAAGTCAGCGCTTTCTAGACAACGAGAATATCTTGCAGACGCGTCGGCGGTCCAATTCACACGTGACCCTGATGGCATTGCAGGTGCGCTAAAAAAGATTGCGGCGTACAACCACTCCTCTTACCTTAGAGAAGACTCCGAAGAAGTAAGCCATATGCTATTTAGCAGTGGGTACAAAAGCCTGATGTTCGCAACTCATCCGCCCTTAGAGGACCGCATTGAAAGACTAGAAAAAGGCTTTCAAGTAGGTGACATCAAAGATCTTGCTGCAAAGTTAAAAGCAGAGGAACGGCGCGAACATCTTCAGGCACAAAAAGCAGAAATTGAGGAAGCGAAAAAGAAAGAGGCGAAATCCAGTGGAGGATTTTTTAATCCAGAGTCGCTTATCGAGAACATCGGTAATCCTGATTTTGAGAGAATATTAGCGGCAGGGATACTAACGTCAGAAATCCCAGACGGACTGAATGCCGCAGCGCATAGTCTAGAGTGGGTTCCAGAAGTCCTTTTCTTTTGCTTGTTGAGTCAAGAGGCTGAATTGAATCATCGCCAGCAACTCATTATAAATGAGCGTATGGGCGATATTAGCGCTAAAAAGCTCAATCATCTGGTTAGCTCTAACACCCCAATTAAAGAAGAGCAAAGACTTCCCCTCGTTGAAATATGTTTCCCCACGCTTAAGCGACGCCCGCTTGAAGATATTCATAAGGTTATGAAAACCCTTGAGTTACTGGTCGCTATTGATAATAAAGTCGACTCATTCGAATATTGCTTGTCGCGACTTGTAAGACAATACTTATCTGAAGCCACATCGCCATCGACTAAGCAGATGCATGGCAAACGAAAACTAGCGGATTGTATCAACGAAGTGTCTATGGTGGTTTCAATCGTGGCTTCTAATGGCCAAACAGAAGCGGGTGCACAAGGAATCCAAAATGCACAAAAGGCGTACCGTGCAGGGATGGCCGTATTAGATGTGAACCACACCAACCTGTCTTTTGCTGATGACTGGCAGCCGCGCTTAGACGCTGCTCTTAGAGTGCTTGATAAACTTAACCCTCAGGACAAGTATTTGGTGGTGAAAGCAATAAGTTCAGCCGTTTTGCAGGATGGCGAAGTAATTACCGCCGAGCACGAACTAGTACGCGTTATCTGTGCACTCATTCATGTCCCATTTCCAATGATAAGAACGGCTTCTCTAAAAAAGAAGTAACTCCCAGGACACAATTCGTTACGCAAATAGCTCCACAACCTGTTCAATAATTCACTATTAGGTTTGCGGCCTCCAATTTAGTAAACCATAATTAGTTTAGAAGTATTGCTGAGATGTCTTCTATGGTTATCAAGGCACGCTTCAATTGGTGAAAAGATTCTGTTTTAAGCAGAACAAAAAGAGCGAGATTAATATTCGATTCGCACACCAAAAAACCTACTAAAAACGATTAAAGGAGTTTCAATATGAATATGTCACAAATGGGTCGTTATCTTTTTCTTGCAGGTGTAGTTGTTGCCGTTGCTGCAGGGTTACTGAGTCTAAACATTCCCCACCTTGCGACTATATTAGCGGTTGCAGGCGTTGTTGTTGGTTTTCTAAATGTTAGCGGAGCAGAATCTCGCACATTTCTAATTGCTGGTATCGCCTTTTTGGCAACAGCGGGTGCTCTAAACGGTCTAGCAGCGCAATTAGGCGCAGGTTCGCAGATGGCGGCTGTTTCAGCTAACTTAGCGGCTTTTGCAGCTCCAGCAGTACTGATTGTTGCTCTAAAATCCTTATTGAGCACTGCTGGCGACTAAGTACTAAGTAATAGTGTCGTCAATGAGTCGAAGTTGTACTCTCTGAAAAAGGCCGAGCTCTGCTCGGTCTTTTTTTGCTTTATGTAACGATGCTCAAGCCCACGTTCACCCAAATTTAAATTCGGATATTCTGGGCAAATAAAATTCGCAAACGAGAATGGTAGAACCAAGATACTCATAGGGTGTACGACGCCCATAAACAGATTCACCGTCATAATCCGTTTGAGTAAACTGCCTGCGAGAAACTCTAACTCGCCCTTCTTTAAACAAAAGTTGCCCAAGCGGCTGCCGCCCCAGGTCTGTGAGTCCATTTTGATGCTGTCTTATAAGAGCAAGCGGAATGATACTGCGTGCTAAGACGATGGGTTGGTTATAAATATTTAAACAAACTTCGCGTACCGTCGCCGCCAAATGATGGCCTTGTCGTAAACAGTCTTGTTCATGCCAAAGAGGAATACCGATGCGTTGATTAAGTAGATCCACCGAAAAATCACCGTCTGAAACATCAATAAGACGTTGAGTTAGGGATTGTTGGTCGTTGAGCCATGCCCAAGTGTGCGAATCAAACTCCATTTCGCTGAGAGCGGACGCATTTCTCCACCGAGCTGAACGGCTTAATTGATAGAGTATCTTAGAGGTATTGAACGACATATCCTAAGTGTAACCTAGCTTAGGTTACGTTGGGCTGTTGTCTTCTGGCACAAAAAAACCGGCTCAAAGAGCCGGTTCTTAAACGATGACAATTCATAAAAGTCTTGGCATCGGTATAAACAAATTACTCAATATTTTAACCAAGCAAAGGCGCAATCACTAAACTAACAATCGCCATTACATTGATCAGAATATTCATAGATGGACCAGACGTGTCTTTAAACGGATCGCCGACAGTATCGCCCACAACGACGGCAGCATGAGTATCTGAACCCTTTCCGCCGTGATTACCACGTTCAACGTATTTCTTGGCATTATCCCAAGCCCCACCAGCGTTCGCCATCGTGATAGCAAGTAGTACACAACCCAGAAGAGCGCCGCCCAACATTCCGCCCAGCGCTTCTGCGCCGAGGCCGAAGCCAACAACAGCAGGAGCTGAAACAGCGAGAACGCCCGGTAGAATCATGCGTTTTAATGCGGCTGTTGTAGCGATTTGAACACAACGTTCGGTATCCGGCTCAGCAGTGCCTTCGAGAAGACCTGGAATCTCTTTGAATTGGCGGCGTACTTCCTTAATCATATCGAACGCCGCTTCGCCTACTGCGGTCATTGTTAGACTGCTAACAAGGAACGGAAAAATACCGCCAATAAACATTCCGACTAAGACGATAGGATTGTTGATTTCGAGGCTAAAGCCATCAATGTTTGCGGATACAGTTTCAATGTAGGCCGACATAATGGCTAACGCAGCCAAAGCAGCCGCACCAATCGCAAAACCTTTACCAATAGCCGCCGTAGTGTTACCTACTTCGTCGAGCGAATCAGTAATGTCACGAGTCTCTTTACCTAAGCCGGCCATTTCAGCAATGCCACCTGCGTTGTCAGCAACTGGACCGTAAGCGTCGATGGCCATGGTAATGCCAACCGTAGCCAACATACCAACGGCTGCAATGGCAACACCGTAGAGGCCAGCGAACTCACTAGAGAAGAAAATAATGGCGCAAAGTGTAAGAACCGGAATAACGACTGATTCCATCCCAATAGCCAATCCAGCAATCATTACTGTGGCAGCTCCGGTTTCGCCTGCTGCAGCAATTGTACGAATAGGCTTACCCGCCGTGTAATATTCAGTGACAAGCCCGATGACTATTCCGCCGACGGAGCCAATAACAACTGAATACCAAACTGCGCGGCTTATGCCGAAGTGTTCAATTAAAAACAGAGCAGCAACGATAAAGATTACCGAAGTGCCCATAGTACCAGCGCGCAATGCTTTTTCTGGAGACATTGAACTCAACATGCTCACAATGATTATCCCCAAAATTGAGCAGATAAGTCCGAGAGAGGATAAAGCCAACGGTAGCATCATCAAGGAGGCTTGATCACCACCCAAAAGTTGTAGCGCCGCCATACTCATGGTTGACGCAATAGCGATAGTTGCAATCATAGAACCGCAATAAGACTCAAAGATGTCAGAGCCCATACCGGCAACGTCACCCACGTTGTCGCCAACGTTATCGGCAATTACGGCAGGGTTACGAGGATCGTCTTCAGGAATGCCGGCTTCAACTTTACCCACTAGGTCAGCACCTACGTCCGCACTCTTAGTAAAGATACCACCACCAACACGAGAGAACAGAGCAACGACTGATGCACCCATCCCGAAACCGTGAATTGTGTGAGCGCTTTCAGCACTCCCACCAAAGTAGTAATACAGTGCGCCTAACCCAATTAGACCCATAGACGCAACGCAAAGGCCCATAACAGACCCCCCGTAAAACGCAACTTTTAACGCAGCAGCTGCTCCTGATTCATGGGCGGCTGTGGTGGTGCGAGTGTTGGCTTTAGTTGCCGTAAACATACCAATGTAACCAGCAACCGCAGAACATGCCGCGCCAACTATAAAGGCAATCATGGTATTGACACCCAAATCACTAAAAGCGATCGCTGCGGCTAATACCACAATAAAAATAAGCATTATGCGATACTCTTGACGCATAAACGCCATAGCACCGATATGAATCTGGCGGCCGATCTTTTCGACTTTTTCATTAGTTACTTTTTGTTTGGCGATCCAAGCGTAAATTACAAACGCTATCGCCAAGCCAAATACGCCAAGCATTGGAGGGATTAACTCTAAAGACATGGTTTTCTCCTTGGTTTAGGTGGTGTTTAAAAAATCGGTGCTATTTATAACGGCTATTGCTCCATTGCGGGGCTTGGGGTGTATCTAAATAACCTGACCTTTTTAGAATTATTATTTTTTATTATTGTTGATTTACGGCTGTTTAAAGCCGCCCGATCAGTATAATACACACGATTTTTTATGACCAATCTTTCGGAGCGCTAAGTCATGTCACTAAACCTTGTTGGCCCAGGTAAATCATTACCAGATGATATCAATGTAATCATTGAAATCCCTCGCTACGGCGATCCTATTAAGTACGAAGTAGATAAAGAAACAGGTGCGATGTTTGTAGATCGTTTTATGTCTACGGCTATGCATTACCCTTGTAACTACGGGTATGTTCCGCAAACCTTATCGGATGACGGCGATCCTGTCGACGTATTGGTGTTAGCCCCATTCCCATTGGTAACCGGTTCGGTTGTGCGTTGTCGTCCTATCGGCGTTTTAATGATGGAAGACGAGGCAGGCGAAGACGCTAAGATATTGGCTGTACCGATTGAAAAGCTAACGAAGTTCTACAACAATGTTGCCACGTTCAGAGACGTTCAGCAAGAAATGTTAGACAAAATTAGCCACTTCTTTGAGCACTACAAAGATCTTGAGCAAGGCAAATGGGTAAAAGTACGTGGCTGGGCGGGTAAAGACGAAGCTCGTAAAGAAATTCTAGATTCGGCTGATCGTTACAATAAGATCGAGTCTTAATTTGAGTCTAAGTTAGAGTCGTTTGATACAGCTTTAGTTTTCGCTCTAGCCACACTTTAACGATAGAGATTGATCTCGTCGCGCAATGCGATGGCGGCTTCTCGGGCTTTTTGCGCATAGTCTTCTTCCACGCTGGAGAAGATTATGCCGCGAGAGCTATTAATCACTAAGCCAGATTTAGCCTCTGTTAGACCCGCTTTAAGTAATGCGGCTACGTCACCACCTTGAGCGCCGACACCCGGTACTAAGAAGGGCATATCTCCCACTAAGCTTCGCACACGTTCCATCTGTTTAGGGTTAGTCGCGCCTACGACTAAGGCGCAATTGTCGTTTTTGTTCCAATGTTCGAAAACATTTCTAGCAACACGCTCGTACAATGGCGCGCCGCCAACCAACAAGTCCTGAAATTCAGCGCCGCCCGCATTAGAAGTTCTACACAACACAACAACACCTTTGTCAGCACGATCCAAAAACGGTTGAGCAGAGTCTTGGCCCATATAAGGGTTGATCGTAACCGCATCAGCTTTGAAACGGTCGAATGCCTCATGTGCATACATCGAAGCCGTGCTTCCTATGTCTCCACGTTTCGCGTCTAGAATAATCGGAATATGAGGATACTTGTTCTTAACGTATTCAATGACCGCGCGCAATTGTTCCTCTTTTGCGGTGTCAGCAAAATAGGCTATTTGCGGTTTGTACGCGCACACAAGGTCATGCGTAGCGTCAATTATTGCAGTACAAAACTCAAAAACGGCATCGTCGCGCTCACTAAGGTGTGGCGGTAGTAGAGACAGATTGGGATCTAGCCCCACACAGAGCAAACTGTTGTGAGATGTCCAAAGGTTTTTTAAGGAGCCTATAAAATTATCTGTCATAACTTATCCGGTGAATCGAACCGTTGTGAAAAAGTGAATGCGTCGGCGGTGGGGCCGAGCTCAGTGATGAGCGCAAGCTTTTCCATCGCCAAGTTCGGGCTGGGTAGCTGGTTTTCCTTTATCCACCAAAGCGCCGCATGCCCACTACGATAAACAAAGGCTCCGAGCTGCTCAATGTTTTGCCAAACAGAGAGGTTTAACACCATTAAAGGATCATCACTGAAGTCTTCCTTATAACGCCATACGAAACCTTTACTTTCTTCAGCAAGGTTATTAATTCGAACGAGGTTGTCAAAAAATCCCGCAACCAAGGGGTCACCAGGAGACGCCTTTAGGCGGGCGATGTTTACTTGAGCTATGTGATACATCTATGTGAGTTGATTTCTTTAATACAGGCTAGGTAATTATGTCAGATCAAATAGATGCTGTAAGCAGCGTTGAAATCAATTGTGTTGAAACAATAGTGCAGTTGAATTATCAAAACATCCTCAAGGCTCATTCGTTAATCATTTTGCTTTTAATCAACACGCAATCACCGCTGTTGTAATCGAAGGCGAGTTGCTTGGTTGAAAAATGCATCCTGACACCGACGAACTTTTCTTAGTTGCTAATGGCAAGCGACGAATCCAAATACTCTACTGCAAACAGACAGAAAATATCCGCGTTGATGCCGGTAGCATTTTAGTTGTAGCCGCTAATTGCACGTAAAGGCCATTTGCACCAAACAACGACTAATCCAGGGACACAGTTTATATATTACTCTTTAGGTGAATCGTTACTCTGTATGGACGAAAATATAAACTTAGTAAACCAACTTCAATTAAGCAAAGAGTCTTCTAAAGCGTTTATTTTATCCGCTTGATACGTATTTTCCCTGTTTTGCCAGCAGCCTCGCCTTGAATCTCCATGAAGTAGCCAAAAAAGTCTTTGCTAATGGTCACATCAAAACCGCACTCTTTCAGACGATAACGCTTATCTTTAACTTGTTTCCAAATTTGGCCATTTTCAAAAATAAATAGATACTTTTTGTCATATGAAAGCTGGCAAAAAGTGACGCGTCCTTCAGTAATGGATTTTTGGCGCTCTTCCTCACTCGTAAAACGGCTGCCACCAATCGAATCAGACATATCGGAAGACTCTTCTGCCGCACTAGTTCCTTGCACAACACTTTGTCTAACAGTCTCATTCTTACTTTGCGCTGCAACAAGCGTTTGGCTTAAAGCGTCATAACAGTACAGACGTTCATCATTTGTTTCTATCGCGGCACATTTTTGCACCTCGTCCACCATGTCCAACGCATTCGCAGATTGCATGAACCAACAGCTCAGAATGGCTAATACGCTAAGATTAAATCGTTTTATAACTAACATGTGTGACTCCTTAGTAATTGAACTTATTCGCTCTAGACTATTGTTACCAGCTGCCGATATTTTCCATTGACAACCAAGGTTCTGCTTGCTCTAAAGCATCGCCGCGCTGAAGCAACTCTACAGAAATCCCGTCGGGTGATTTAACAAATGCCATATGCCCATCACGTGGGGGACGATTGATAGTGATGCCTGCTTTTTGTAAGTTTTCGCACAACTGGTAAATGTTGTCGACCCTAAATGCTAGATGCCCAAAGTTACGCCCACCGGTGTACTCCTCAGCATCCCAGTTATATGTTAGTTCGAGTAATGGTGAAGAATGGGTTTCTACGCGATCCAAATCATTGGGCGCGCTTAAAAACACAAGCGTAAACCGCCCTTTTGGGTATTCGTTTCGACTCGTTTCAACAAGGCCAAGATGGTCACAGAAAAACGCTGTGGTGGCGTCTAAGTCGCTGACGCGGATCATAGTATGAAGGTACTGCATGGTAGTTTGATTCCGTGTGTGTATAGAGTTAGGGCTATTAGGTAAGCCTACTTGTTAACTATGCCCTTCTTATCTTAGCTGTCCTATTAGCCGTTATCTTCATTTAGCCATTGGGCTACGTCTAAGGCAAAGTAGGTTAGGATTGCGTCCGCGCCAGCGCGTTTCATGCTGAGCAGAGACTCCAAAACTACATCTTTTTCGTTTAGCCAGCCCTGCATAGAGGCGGCTTTAAGCATCGCGTATTCGCCACTTACCTGATAAACAAAGGTTGGCATTCCGAACTCGGTCTTTACGCGTCGTACGATATCTAAATAAGGCAAACCTGGTTTGACCATTACGTAGTCGGCGCCTTCATCAATATCAAGCTGAACCTCATGTAGAGCTTCGTTAGTGTTGGCGGGATCCATTTGATACGTGTATTTGTCACCACCAGCGAGGTTTTTCGCTGACCCAACAGCATCCCTAAATGGACCGTAAAAAGCGGAGGCGTATTTTGCGGAGTACGCCAGTATCTGCGTATTCACAAAGCCGTTATCCTCCAAGGTTTTGCGGATCATCGCAACGCGGCCATCCATCATGTCAGACGGAGCGACTATATCAGCGCCTGCTTGAGCGTGCGACAGCGCTTGTTTAACAAGCACATCGGTAGTTATGTCGTTTAGTACATATCCTTGGTCGTCAATAATTCCGTCCTGTCCGTGGGTGGTGAACGGATCCAGAGCAACATCGGTGATTACACCGAGCTCTGGAAACTCTTCCTTAATCGCTCGCACTGCCCGTTGTGCTAACCCTTCTGGATTGTAGGCTTCTTCAGCATTTAAAGATTTTCGCTCGTCGCCGGCAACAGGAAACAAAGCCACTGCAGGAATATCAGCATTGTGCGCCAAACGGCAAGTATCTAACACGTTGTCGATGCTCATGCGAGATACGCCAGGCATAGAGGCAACCGGCTCGCTTTTAGACTCACCTTCGATAACAAACATTGGCAGAATTAGGTCGTGCGCACTCAGTTGCGTTTCGCGCGTTAGTTTGCGAGAGAACGCACTAGCTCTGGAACGGCGAAGTCGCGAATTTGGAAAATGTCTATTCATAACTTAGATAGTGTACTGGCGTGTGGCTTAGGTAGCAAAGGCATCAATGTCCGGCGTCAATAATTTCTTGAATAACACGCCGACCACCTACGCGCGGCATTTGATCCATTATAAACTCGGCGCGACTATTTAAGTAGCTTGAAGGCTTGGCAGGATCTGAACGCGACGGGGTTGGTAAGCTAGAGGTTATCAATGCCGCTTGTCTAGGGTTTAGATTTTCTGCACTAATACCGAAATAATAGTGACTAGCTGCTTCGATACCAAACACCGATTTACCGAACTGAGCGTAGTTTACGTAAATTTCGAGAATTCTCTTTTTACTCAGAATCAACTCCATCCACAAACTCAACCAAGCTTCCACGCCCTTACGAAAAATACTGCGGTCAGGCCACAAGAACATATTCTTTACGGTTTGCTGAGTTATAGTGCTGGCGCCGCGCGAGAAGCCTTTATCTCGCTCCGAGAGCACTAATTGAATTTGTTTGAAGTCTAATCCAAAGTGGCTTGGAAACTGTTGATCTTCAGATGCGATAACCGCGTTGGGAAAATACAAACTGACTTTTTCTATATCAACCCACTGCTGACGGATGTTGGTATTGTTGTTGGCTTTGTTAAGCTCAATAAAGCTACTGGTAGAAGGATTAACCCAGCGTAGCGCAAGCATGGGTAAGGCAGATATAAAACAGAGTAAAAGAAAGCTACGAAACAGAAACGAAAAAAGCCGCTTAAAGAAGCTTCGTTTCATGTCCGACCCAGACCGAAATAGAGGCCTTCGTGCTCCATGTCTTGAACGCTTGGCTGGGCTCATCTTTTAGTGTTTAACAAAATTTGAAGGGTTAGTTTTTAAGAGTCGCTTTAACGGTTTTAGAATGGGGTAACGCGCAACACTTCGTCGATCGTTGTGTGCCCATTTGCTACTTTAACAGCGCCGCTGTGCCGAAGCGCCAATAAGCCATCTTCACTCGCCTGCTTTTTCAACTTCTGTAGGTCAGCTCCTGGTGTGATATGAGTTTTCAAAGGCTCGGTAATCTCCATCATTTCGTAAAGGCCAATTCGGCCCAAAAAACCGGTTTGACGGCATTCGATACAACCAACGGGTTGGTGAGCATTGTCGGGCTTAAAATCGACACCCGGAATGAACTGCTCCCAGACTTGTGGGTCGATCGTTGTTGGCTGCTTACAGTGTTTGCACAGCGTACGCACAAGACGCTGAGCCATAACGCCAAGCACCGTTGCACTAATAAGGTAGGCGGGCACCCCTAACTCCAACATACGCGTAATGGCCGAGGGTGAATCGTTTGTGTGTAATGTTGACAACACTAGATGACCAGTAAGCGCGGCTTGAATTGCCATTTCGGCTGTTTCAAGATCACGGATCTCGCCGATCATCATTATGTCTGGATCCTGGCGGAGCAGTGCCCGTACGCCTGAGGCGAAACTCAACCCAATCGCGCTATGCACTTGTATTTGATTAAAGCGTGGTTCGACCATTTCGATTGGTTCTTCGATCGTACACACATTAACTTCGCTACTGGCTAGTTTTCTAAGGGTTGAATAGAGTGTGGTTGTTTTACCTGAACCAGTCGGCCCCGTTACTAGAATGATACCGTTGGTATGGCTTGATAGGGTATGCCATAAGTCCAGTTCACGATCACTTAAACCGAGTTCTTCGAAACTTCGTTGTAAAACCTCGGGGTCGAAAATCCGCATGACCATTTTCTCGCCCATCGCGGTAGGAATGGTAGATAAGCGTAGCTCGATTTCTCGGCCATCGGGTGTGCGGGTTTTTAGGCGGCCATCTAAGGGTCGCCTTTTTTCGGCAATATCCATTCTCGCCAAAATCTTAAAGCGACCGACAATCGCAAGCATAACGTTGGGCGGAACTTGATAAGCATGATGCAAGACGCCATCAATTCTAAAACGGATCTCGCCCTTGTCCTTACGAGGCTCTAAATGTATGTCACTCGCGCGCTGCTCGTACGCGTACTGCAACAACCAATCTACTACCTGAACAATGTGATGGTCTTCGGCGTCTAATTGACCCTGTCGGCCTAATTCAACCATTTGCTCTAGGCTTTGTTGGATAGACGCGCCACCAGCGTTTGAGCCAATGTTCGAGCGGCTTATCGATTTCGCTAGATTATAGAATTCACTCTGATAGCGATCAATTTCGATTGGGTTCGCAAATGTTAATTCGATTGGTTTGCGGAGTAAGCTTGAGAGTTCGTCGCGCCACGGTGTTTCGATCGGGTTTTTACAGGCAACAATCACTCTGTTTGCGTTTACCTCTAAGGCCAAAATGCCATTTTGTTTTGCGTACTGCGCAGAAAAAATATTTGTCGCTGAGGCAATATCAATTTTGAGCGGATCAATGTGGGTGTAATCAATTCCCAGTTGTTGCGCAAACCATTCGTACAATTCTTCGTGGCTAATGCGCGCGTTCGAATTTAAACGAGACGGTAAATTCGCAGCAATGGCGGTCAGCGGGTGTTGATCACCTATGTCGGTCAGATTGGCGTCGATGCGCTTAGCTTCGCCCGCACTAATCTGCTTGTCTTTAAACAAGGCCTTTAACACCGACTTAGTAGAAAAGCGTTCGATACTCATGACGTATTATTTAATGCTAATTGTGTAGTAAACAAACTCATTGCTTAGTGAACAAACTTTTCGCGCGGTAAACATAAGCCTTTGCGCGGTAAACATAAGCCTTTGTGCAGTAAACATAAGTCTTTGTGCAGTAAACATAAGTCTTTGCGTAGTAAACATAAGTGTAGAGTCTTTTCATGATGGTATGACATGCAATGGTATGATTCCAGTTGTCTTTTATCAATCAAACGTCGACATGCTCAGACTTCTTTTAATTCTATTGGCCGCGGTACTGGTTTGGATCCTGTTTTTCTCAAGTTTCGAGAGACGGACCAAAATAATAACGTCGGTCTCATTGTTCATCCTGACTATTTCTACCCTGTGGTTTGATAGTTATTTATCTAAACCAAAGAGTAACAAGATAGATATTGCCGAGGTCGTCGTTTGCGGTTTAGACGTACAGTATAGCTACAGAACAAATTACAATATTGAGCTGTGTCTAAAAAATAACCATCCTAGCGTTACTCTACGCCGAGTGGCATTTGAAATCACCGCTCAAGTTTGCTCTAGTGATAGCGAATGTACAAGCCTGCAAACAAACAGCAAATCACGCTCAGTAGAAGTGCCGGCAGGTAGTGAAGTCACATTAGCCGACAGCATGTCTTTTGAGCAGGTTGCCGCAAAGACCAACGCAGGGCTTGTTAAAAAAAGTAGTGAAGACATAACAGAGGATTCTTCTGAAACTGAGGCTGTAGAAATAGTGTGGGGCGTGAAGCTCTCAGAGCTAAAAGCCATCTAAGAATCACGCCATCTACGTATTACGTCAATATAGTCCCTGTCTGAACCTCAAATGACTCAAAGTATCTTAACGCGCATTATCAAACTTATGTTTGCAATTTTGATCTGCGCATTTGCTTATATCCTATTTAGTGGAGCTAGCCAGCCCGACATGCAAAGCTCGTTGGTAGACGGTGCCGCAATTTTAGAGCTTCAAGAGTTCGAAGATATTGCGCCTGGTGAGACAACGCTAAGAAGAGTAAACGGAACGCCCACCTGGATTACGCGGGTTGATGCTAAGTTGCTCGAGCAGATGCAAACAGTGTCTGCGGCAGTAACCGGCCAAGCCTGTGCAATAGAGCTTGGTTTGTGTTTGTTAGATGCTAAAACATCTGTTGATGGTATTCTTTTCAGCCGAACGGAGACGGCACCACCGCAGCTAGCGAGCTCAATAGAGTGGTACGGTGGATTTGTAGACCCAACTAATGGCGCTGTCTTTGACCGCTTGGGTCGCGTATATGTGCTAAATGGCGGTTCTCAAGCAACGCCTATGCGGTCTTTGGACTTTTAAAGCATTGGTTCAAAGGGTTAGCCAAACCAACTCAAGGGTTGCTCATGCAATAGTGCAGCTTGTTCGCGTAAACTCAGAATGTGTTCTTCCCAAGCGTTTTGCGTATTGAACCAAGGAAACGCCATCTTAAAAGCGGGGTCTTCCCAGCGCTTGGTTAGCCAACCAAAGTAATGGATTATTCGCAGGGTTCGCAACGCTTCGACTAAGTGCAGCTCAGCGCCGTCAAATTCGTGAAACTCGCTATAGCCTTCTAGAAGGGCGTCTAAAAATGCAGTTTGATCAGCGCGATCTCCAGCAATAAACATCCATAAATCTTGAATCGCCGGCGCCATGCGAGCGTCATCAAAATCAACGATATGAGGGCCATTTGCGGTCCACAATACGTTGCTCGGATGGCAGTCGCCGTGACAGCGGATAAGCTTTAAATCAGGAACGCGGTTGTAACACAATTGAACGCCTTCCAATAACTGCTCAGTCAAACCTTCGTAAACGCTACTGAGTTCGCGTGGTAATAAGCCGCTTGAGAGTACAGTTTCGCGTGGGCCCACTCCAAAGGTGTTGATATCCAGCGTTGGGCGCTCAGCAAAAGGTCGCAATGCTCCTGCTCGATGAATGCGACCCATGAAACGACCAAACTGAGACAGTTGATCAAAATCTTCTAGATCAGGTGCACGACCGCCACGGTTAGTAAACAAAGCTACTCGAAACTCGCCATGCTTGAGCAGTGTCTCGCCATTGACGGTCATAGGCGCGACAACCGGAATTTCAAGCTCTTCGAGCATTAGAGTAAATTCATGCTCTTCTAAAATCTGTGCATCAGTCCACCGCTCAGGGCGATAAAACTTAGCCACAATAGACGGGCTTTCGTGGTCTTCTATACCCACACGATAAACACGATTTTCGTAACTATTAAGCGCCAAAAGTCGCCCGTCGGTAACAAAGCCGAGAGCGTCGACAGTATTTAAAACTTCATCGGGGGATAGGTTCGCGTAAGCCTGTTGCATGTGCGGGAATTAGCTCGGTATATGTTGTTATGCGTCACCTGACGCTAAGTGCCAGCAGTATACGCTTGCCGCTAGCTACTTGATACGACGCTATAGCTTGATCAGCTCTTAGAATCACCTAATTTTTAAGCATAGCCTCAATCATGAGGCTTAGGCATAATGGTAAGGTGTTTTTCTATAACTTACCAAGAAGTGATTGTTACTATGTCCGAAACTAAGTCCGAAGCGCCTTCGATACAGCTAATTGCCCATCGTGGGTATTCTGGTCGTTATCCAGAAAACACTCTGTTGGCATATGAGGCTGCTGTACAGCATGGCGCTCAATGCTTTGAGCTTGATTTGCAGATGAGTAATGATGGTGTGCCGTTTTTGCATCATGACGAGACGCTGATGCGCATGGCAGGGCTGGACCAAGACTTTAGGGACACTGACGCAAAAACGATCAAGTCTCTGCGAGCCTCTTACCCGAGTCGATTCGGAGATGCATTTTCTGACAATAAATTCACCACGTTTAAAAAGTTTTGCAAGTGGCTTGCCTTAGATAACCAGCTATTGACCTTCGTTGAAATCAAGCAGGAGTCTATTGATCGGTGGGGAATTCCGGCATTTGTAGATGCCGCCCTATCTCGGATCAATGCCGCTGGCGTTGAGAAGCAATGCGTGATTATCTCGTTCAACGAAAACGTTATTGAGTACACGCGTAAAGTGAGTGATGTGCGTTGTGGGTGGGTGTTGCCTGCCTGGAGCGACACTGAACATAAAATTGCTAGGGCACTAAACCCAGATTTCTTGTTTTGTGATACCGATAGTTTTCCAGATTCCAACGAGGATGTGTGGTCGGGACCTTGGCAATGGACGTTGTATAACCTAGATGACGTCGCTAGCGCGGCTGCTTATATTGAGCGCGGTTTCTACAGTCTAGAAACCAATGAGATTGGTTTATTAATGAGCAGCGAATTGATGCGTTCTAAGCGCAGTTAAAGTTTAGGAACAGCAGTTCGACAAATGGCCGAACTGCTGTGGTTTGATTGTTGAGTTTGGCTAAAACCGGTTTAACGCTTAAGGGCGTCTCTAATCTCTGTTAACAGAACCACTTCATCACTCGGTTTGGCTGGCTCTTTAGGAGCCTCTTCTTCAGCACGCTTTGCTGCGTTTAGCCCCTTGATAACCATAAACAGAGCAAAGGCGACAATGACAAACGTAACAAGAGCGTTGATGAACAAGCCATAGTTAATCGTAACTACGCCGGCTTCTTGGGCAGCCGCTAAAGTAGCGTAGCTGGCGTTAGTATCGCCACCTGAAATAATGAAGAACAGGTTAGAGAAATCTACACCGCCCGTAAGTACGCCGACTACGGGCATGACAATGTCGTCCACAAGTGACTTAACGATGGTGCTAAACGCAGCGCCAATCACGATACCTACGGCCATATCGACAAAACTGCCTTTTATGGCAAACTCCTTGAATTCTTTTAACATTTTAGTGGTTCCTTATTCTTTGGTAGTTGCTGGGTGATTTATTACTGGATTAGGTTTGACTAGATTGTTTCTAGAGTGACCTAGTTACAACTCGTAATCGAGGCTCATCTCACTAGGCGTTCAACTTAGCCAGCTAAGTAACGAAACACAATTGTGTGAATGGTTGGTTTGCAATTTTATACAAACCTTAGGACGTGAGGTCAATCTACGCGAGCCACAAGCGAGTGCTCAATCTAGATCTCGTCGATCTGTAGGTGAACTTCATAATAAGGGTGGTCAGACACGCCTTTTGGCAAAAATTGACCGCCTACTGCTTTAAAGCCCTTGGTAATGATCCAATCGATTCGATCGCCTTCTAAAGGGTCTAGCGCTAATTCGCCGATTGCGTCGGAAGTGTCATCGCGCGCCAATAATGCTGCAAGGACAGGCGAGTCGCGCCGAGTATTGAAATCGCCCATTAAAATTGCACGTGGGTGTTTATCAAACTCGTGTACAACTAGCTCAAGCTGCTGTTCTTTACCGACCTTTGTATGCAGATGAGTATTGATGATGGCGAACTCGGTGTTGTTCCATTCGGTTTTCGCTACCGTGAAGTTGCGAAAACTTTTGTTAGACCAGTCGGGCAGCATCTTGCTGTACCAAGCATTAACCGGCAAACGGCTAAACATGGCATTACCGCGATGGTCTCGAAACCACCGTTTTCTAGTGGGATTGAAGCTAAAGTTAAAGGCCCCTGCTTTAGCGAGTGCTTCGCTTTGACTTAATCCCATACCGAACCGGTTTAACCAAGTTGGAGCATACACTTCTTGCACGCCAGCGAAATCAACCGCAGCTATGGTCTGCGCGGAGCGTTGAATGTCTCGCTTGCCATCGTTTGATTTGCCGGTTTGAATGTTAAAGCTGGCAATCTTTAAGACGTCACCACTTGTAACTAGTGGCTGTGCCCCAGTAAAATTTTGTCCGCTAGCTTCGTCAGCGGGCAAAGCACGGCGGGCATAAGCAAATACAATAAGAGCCAAAACAACAAGTGAAACAATAATAATCATCGTGCTCGGTTTAGAAGTGGGCATAACATTGGTGTAGCGTTGTACGCTATTTAGTCGCGACTAAATAGGCGACATAGGACAAACAGGCATCGCCGACTTCGCTTTGAGTGAAAACACCGTCACCGCTCTCGCCATCTTCGTCGGTTCCTTCCCAATAACAGTTTGCAGAAGAAAAGCCCGCATCAATCAGCAGATCGCGAAGCTCAGGCAGCCCCCATAATCGCCAATCATAGGTAAATGCATCCGTCAATTCCGTGCCATCTGGAAAGCGAAAATGGATATGTAAGCGAGCTTCTCCAGTAATGGGGTTAATGGCGTCTTGGTCCCAAACATAGGTAAAGCTCTTGTCTGTCATGACGGTTTCTTCTTCTAATTCTTGAATGCTCTCTGGGCCGCCGTGTAGGTCAATTATAAAAATCCCATCTTTGGCTAGATCATTTTGAACACCAATAAAATAATCGAGCATCTCTGCACGCTTCTTAAAGACCCAATACGAAAAATTTTGTGCACAGCGTACGTCCGGTGCTTGTCGGCTAGGGTTACGAGCGTCTTCTTGATATTGAGTTAATCGTTTGGCCTTTTTTCCAAGAGGTTCTATATTATTTTTAAGGCCCCAAGTTAAAGGTTCCGGGTCGATGTCGTAGGTTTCCGCTGTGTTGTTTTTATTGGCTTGAACCCAGTAGCTACTGAGCAGACAAGTGCCGCAAAAATCTTCGCGCAAATGACGTGGTTTACGACCGCGCAACTCTTTATAAGTGTCGATTAGAAAATCCACATCTTGATCTGCTGATTGCACAGCGCGTTGATACAAAACGTATTTGTCGGCGCTTGCAGCGGTAAATTTTTTAGGCATTAGAATTTTAAATTAATATTTTTTTTTCGAATCGAAGTGTAGCCCATTTAGTTAACACGCAATAGCATGATGCTAGATGCGTTTTGTAAGTTTAGTTGTTACTAGATGAAGTAAAATCGTAGGCTGACTAGCGCACACTATTGAGCGAGCTTTGCAATAATAGTCGCTAAGTGCTTGAATTTTTTAGGTTCTCTCATATTTACGAAACCTGAGCACGCGCGTCAGTTATACACAATTTTTTCTTGTCAATAGATTCTTGAAAAAATTAGTCGTAATCTAACTGTAATATACTAAATGATCCTAACTTGTTGATTTTATTGAATTAAATGTGATGCTTAAAAAATAAGCAGTATAAGTAGAGTCAAGCAGTACAATAGCCCAAAGCGAATCGTCGCATCTTATCAACATAGTTATCCACAGGTTGTGTGGGTAACTTTTGGACCAATTATTGAGCTTATTACGTGCCAACACCGCCAATACAATCTGAGACAACAGCAACGCAGGCACGCTATGCGGCTGTCGCTGTGCCGGTACCGTTGCGCCAAGTCTTTGATTTTATTATCCCTGCGCATGTTGCGCTTGATGACGAGGCCCTAGTTGGTCGTCGTGTGTTAGTTCCGTTTGGGCCACGTAAACTCGTTGGCATTATTACGCAGTGCAACGACTCAACAAACGTTAGTGCGGGACGACTTAAACCAATAATAGAATTGTTGGACGACGAAGCGATATTTGATGCAACACTTTGGCAAACTTTAGCGTGGGTTAGTCGCTACTACATAGCCCCTATTGGTGAAGTGTTTGAGATGGCTTTACCAACACTATTGCGCAAGGCAAATGGTCCAGCCCCATCAACAACAAAGCACTGGATTCTAACTGAAGAAGGACGCGTTAAACCAATTGAAGAGCTTGATCGTGCGCCTGTTCAATTAGCCATTATTAAAAAGCTAATAAGGAGTTTAGCTTTGTCGGCTGACGACTTTGCAGAAATGAATAGTGGCTGGCGCAGTGCTATTAAAGCGTTAACTGAAAAAGGCTGGGTGCAAGAAGAAAACGTTGAGCCGCGATTAACAACTAACGATCAAGCACAGTTAGTTAAGCAGTCTGGGTTCGAGCTAAACCAACAACAGCAAGCCGCCGCCACGCATTTAGTCAGCAGGGTGCAAGCCAAGACGTTCTCGGTAAGCTTGCTGTTAGGCGTAACAGGCAGTGGTAAAACCGAAGTTTACTTTGCCGCTATACAGGCAAGCCTTGAGGCAAATACACAAGCCCTAGTACTCGTTCCCGAAATTGGCTTAACCCCACAATTGCTGGAACGTTTTCAAGCTCGATTTAGTGTGCCTATCGCCGTGATGCACTCAAACTTGAGTGACAAAGAACGCCACCTTGCTTGGTGGCACACTAAAACAGGTGAAGCTCGAATCATCATTGGCACTCGGTCAGCGGTGCTGAGCTCAATTCCAGAATTGGGCTTGATAGTTGTTGATGAAGAGCATGACACGTCGTTTAAACAACAGGACGGAGTTCGCTATCACGCACGCGACACAGCGATTTACAGAGCAAAACTAGCACAAGTGCCAATTGTATTAGGGTCTGCAACCCCAGCCCTTGAGTCTTATTACAACGCATTACATGGCCGATACACATTACTCGAGTTACCTAATCGAGCGAGCGCAGCGTTATTGCCGAACGTACAGCTAGTAGATCTAGAACAACAAGCCGCCGCAGAAGGCCTTAGCCCAGCGTTGAGTGCTCAATTGCGCGAAGCCTTAGAGAGCAGCGAACAAAGCATGCTGTTTATAAACCGTCGTGGTTTTGCGCCGGCTATGTACTGCACCGACTGCAAGTCCACTCTGCGCTGCCATCGCTGTGATGCGCATTTAACGGTACATCGCTCGCACAACCGCTTGCGTTGCCATCATTGTGGATACGACACAAGAATTCCTCAAGCTTGTCCAGGCTGCCAGTCTAAAGAACTCAAGGATCTGGGCGAGGGAACTCAACGGGTAGAAACGACCGTTCAGGCGCTATTGCCTAGCGCCACGATTTTGCGTATCGACCGCGATTCAACGCGCAACAAGGGTCAGCTTGAGGCACATCTAGACGAGGTCAAGAGCGGGCATGCTGATGTTGTTGTTGGAACGCAGCTATTGACCAAAGGCCATGACTTTGACCATCTTAGTTTGGTTGGCGTGTTAGACGCGGATCAGGGCCTTTACAGTTCTGACTTTCGTTCGACCGAAAACCTGTTTCAACAACTAGTGCAAGTTGCGGGACGAGCGGGTCGCCGAGACAAACAGGGAAGGGTGCTCGTACAAACCCGTTTTACAGACCATCCGTTGTTTGAGTTTGTGGTCACTCAGGACTATCAAGGCTTTGCTAATGCTGAATTAGAGATGCGACAACAATTGGGCTTGCCGCCTTTTGGCTATTTGGCCATGTTTAGAGCCGAATCGACCCATGATGCGCGGGCTATGCAGTTTCTACGCGCCCTTAAAACGCAGTTGCCCGTTTTTGATGGTGTGCGAGTTATGGACGCCGTTGCAGCACCTATGGCTAAGCGAGCAGGCCGCTACCGAGCTCAATTGCTCATACAAGCTCAGAGCCGAGGTGCGCTACATACGTGTTTAATGAGCTTTATTGAGCGTTTAGAGCGACATGAAGGAATGCGTAAATTGGCAGGCAGTGTACGGTGGAGTTTGGACGTTGACCCGCAAGACCTCTACTAAATCTTGAACTGTGTTAAATAAAGCAACTGTTGGCTAAACAGTCTGTCACACACCTCACAGACAATGTAAAATCCGAGCCTTAATAATAGAGCGAGACAGACCTCGCTTACGTCCCCAAATAGGCTTTGTTTTGACCAACACACCACAAGACGCTCTTGTTGAGCTTTTTTCGCAAGCGATCACCCAGCTAAAATCCGATGGCGTAATTCCTGCGGATCATGATGTAAGCATCATGTTTGAGCGCACCCGTCAAAAAGAGCATGGGGATTACGCAACTAATGTCGCCCTAACCCTCGCAAAGCCAGCGGGCAAGAACCCCCGCGTATTAGCTGACTTGATCGTAGCTGCACTATCCACTGATTCTCAGGTGAGCAAAGTTGATATTGCTGGGCCTGGTTTCATAAATGTATTTTTGGCCGAAGATGCGCGTTATAAAGTATTAGATAACGTTTTCATACGGGGCGCGGACTACGGTCTTGCCGCTCCAGATTCAAAGCAAAAGATAATGGTCGAGTTTGTGTCTGCTAACCCGACTGGCCCCCTACACGTTGGGCATGGCCGAGGCGCTGTGTATGGCGATGCGTTAGCGCGGGTGCTGACCGCGGCAGGGCATACGGTAAAACGAGAGTATTACGTTAACGACGCAGGCCGCCAGATGGAAATATTGGCAACCAGCGTTTGGATTCGTTATGCCCAAATAGCCGGTAACGATATTCCCTTACCGAGCAATGGCTACCAAGGTGATTACATTCAGACCATGGCTCAAGAGTTGTTTGAGCAGCATGCTGACCAATTTGTATTGTCGCCAGAGAGTCTTGCTAGTGCGCAGTCTGGACTAGAAGACGAAGCCGCTTTAGACGCACTTATTAAGTCCGTTAAAGTTCAACTTGGTGATGAATCGTATCAGCTATTTTTTCGCAAGGCCTTGGACAGCATCCTTGCCGATATTAAAGATGACCTGGCCGGCTTTGGAATTAATTACGACACGTGGTATTCAGAACAAAGCTTATTTGATAGCGGCAAAATTCAGTCAGCCGTTGATCAACTAAAAGCGTCGGGTGATATCTATGAGAAGGGCGGTGCGCTGTGGTTTAAGTCTACCGATTATGGAGACGAAAAAGATCGAGTTGTAGTGCGCGAAAATGGACAACCAACTTATTTCGCGTCGGATATAGCCTATCATTTTGACAAGATAAGTCGTGGGTTTGATTTGGCGATCAATATTTGGGGTTCAGACCATCATGGCTATACGCCTAGGGTCAAAGCGTCGTTGCAGGCGTTAGGGGTAGACTCAGAAAAGCTGAAGGTGCTTCTGGTTCAATTTGCTGTACTGTATCGCGGTGGCGAAAAAGTAGGAATGAGCACGCGTAGCGGACAGTTCATCACTTTGCGAGAACTACGAGAAGAAATTGGATCTGACGCAGCACGCTTTTTCTACACACAGCGTAAGTCAGAACAACATATGGATTTCGATCTTGACTTAGCAAAGTCAAAGAGCAACGAAAACCCAATGTACTATGTGCAATACGCGCATGCTCGTATCTGCCGTATCTTTACGACGGCAAACGAGCGAGGCCTAACGATTAAGGCACCGCAAGACACAGATTACACGCTGCTTAACGGCGAGCACGAAGCAGCTCTACTTAAACAGTTAGAGCGTTTTCCAGAATTGATACTCAATGCGGCGCAACATTATGAACCGCATCAAATCACATACTACCTGCGAGACTTAGCCACGGCATTTCATTCTTGGTATAACTCCAGCCGCTTCTTAGAGCTCGAAGAAGAGCCGCGTGATGCAATGTTGGCTTTGTGCTCGGCGGTACGGCAAGTATTAAGTAATGGTTTAGGCATTATCGGCGTGGCCGCACCCAACTCTATGTAGTGTTGGTTGGCGTTCAGCTGAACGTGTACGAAACATTATGTTTTTCTGTAAAACAATAAACTCATTAAGGGGTAGGTAGTGGCTCAAGCACGCCGAATAAAACGTAAACCTGCGAAAAAGAAAGCCAAGTCGTCGTCTTGGTTTTCGGGATTGCCGTGGGGTTTAATGTTTGTCATTTTAATCTCAGGCGTTGTCTTAGGTATGCTTTTTACCGGAACACAACAAGATAATGGTCAGCTTGGGCAAGGCTTAAAAGCCTTGATCGAAGATCAAAGTGAGCAAGCTAAAACGGCTAGCTCTACTCCAGAACCAGTGGTTAAGCCACCTGAAGATACGCAACAAACGAATTTTGATTACTACGACGTACTGCCAGACATAGAACAAGTAATGCCCAACGATCTACCCGACGGAGCCGTTGCGGCACGTCGTACCGATGGTTATCAATACTATGTACAAATTGCGTCATTCAGAGCTCGAGCCGATGCTGAAGGTTTGCGCGCAAAGCTTGCTTTGCAAGGCGTAACTGCACTTACTCAAGCGAGCGAGGTCGAAGGCAAGGGATTGTACTATCGCGTTCGGTTGGGGCCTTTTGCCAATGCGCGGTTAGCTAAAAACGCCAAAGCACGACTGAATGGATTAGGTCAAGACCCGCTTATCTATCGAGAGACGTTACCCAAGCCTTAACCGATTCGTAACCAACACCTCAGACAAAGAAATAGCCTAGCCCAAATATGGACCAGTAGCGGTAGAGTGCAGAACGCCACTCTAAGCATCTCCCAGTTGAACTTCGCTATACATTAGTGTTTGGAAGCCGTGTGGCCAGCCGTATGGCTAGCCGTGTGTTGGTTGGGGGTTGTTGTATACCAAACAGGTCACAATCTATTAGGGACATAAAAATACAACTGGGCGTTATATACTCAAGAGCAGCCAAATACTAAATAGTGATACTAATGGAAGAACTCGAGCTAGCCGCTGAGATAACAGACTTACTTGGACAACAGACTCAGTGCGTCCTAGCTACGATGGATGAAACAGGCCCGTGTCAGCATGTAATGGCATATGCATACAGCGAAGACCTATTCACAATTTACCTTGCTACGTACATGGATACCCGCAAGTTTCGTAACATGCTGTCAAATCCTAAAGTGAGTATGATATGGGACAATCGCAAAGGAGGCATCCAGGATCATGTCGATGGATATTCCCTTACCGTAACGGGAATAGCTGAGATGCTTGAGGGGAAAGCACAGGATAGACCTCGTGCTGCGATCCTTTCAAGGAATGCGACACTGGATAAATTATTATCTCAAAAAAAATGTCGATTATTCTCGGTTGCTCTAAACGAATATACCCTGACGAGAGGTTACGACCACGTCTTTAGGTTTAGTCGTCCCTCTAGAACAGTTACCTAAAGAGACACGTCAAGAGGTCAATGATGGGGACGCTCGATTGTCTCCTAACTACCGTTAGGGGCAGCCTTATAGAGTTTGATATTTGAATTCGTCTCAAACATACGGTGATCTCAACCGGTTGACGCAACTCAAAGCGGACATTGAAAGCCGTGGTCTGTCCCCGGTTTTGGATAATACCCTTAAGTAGTTGTAGGCAATTTCCGATCTACCTGAAGTTTTGGAGGCTCTATGAAGGTTTTTACATTCGCGCGTCAGATGATCACAATCTGTGTATTCAGCATGATTCTGACGTTTGCGCCACAGTCACCGGCAGCCAGTTACACATCGCTAGTCGTGTTTGGTGACAGCCTGTCAGATTCAGGCAATATTTTTGATCTGTTCGGCGGAGCACTTGGCCCTAACGCACCTTTTACCGAAGGCCGTTTCACGAGTAAGTATACCAACGGTGACCCAGGCCTTGTGTGGGTTGAACACCTCGCAGCTCATATCAGCGTGCCGCTTGATAATTCCATTGCTGGTGGCAGTAACTATGCCTATGGTGGTGCCCGAGCGCAGGAAGGTCCCAGTCAGCTGATTCCCTCATTACCTGATCAGCTAAGTTTTTATTATAGCGATTTAAGTGTTGTCGGCGCGACAGTCGATCAGACTGGCTTATTTGTAGTGTATGCCTGAGGCAATGATGTGCGTGATAACGATGCTAGCAATTCAGGTGCCGCCATTGGTGTCGTAATTCAGAGTCTCTATGATCAAGGTGCCAGAAACTTTCTCATCCCAAATCTGCCCGACATTGGCCTGACACCAGAGTCACTAGCAGGCTTGGCTCCCGGTGGCCTAGCGGCCGTTATCAGCGCCGCCACAGCCACGCATAATGCTGGAGTCGCCGCACAGCTCGCGACCTTGGCCGGCCTCGAAGGTATCAACATTTTCGATTTTGATCTATTCGTGCTGTTCAACGACATACTATCTGATCCAGCAACATTTGGTCTGACCAATGTCAACCAAGCATGTGCCGGTCTGGAACCGACAAATGGATTTTGCATAGATCCAGATACGTACCTATTTTTTGATGGCATCCATCCCACGGCCATTGTCCATGAGATGATGGGACAACGGGCGTACAATGCGCTCAATGCCTTGCCCATAGCACCCTCCGATGATTTCTGCTTTCCAATTAAAGCCAGCAATGGAAACGTGGTCATGATTTGTTTATAGAACAACTCAAAAATGTTACCAGAATAGATGTAACGATTAAGGTAGTTCCTAAATTACAGTAAAAGAATGTCACGTCTTGAATCTTGATCGGCTGTAGTGGGCAAGGAGCAGTTATCTAATTTGATTTAATCGACCGGTTGAACTCGCAGCAATGTACGGTCTTTGGCGCTACTTAAAGGATTTGATTTAATCGTAGGTCAGCTCCAGCCTTTACAGACTTTGATATAATTTTATTCTGACCCCGGTTATTTCTACCATAGCAAAAAATCGAGTATATCTAAGGGAGTGAGTCAGGCCTCGAATCTTCCTTGATTCGATTCGATGCTCACAGCGTGGCGAATGCCAGACAGTAAAGGCTTAGGCACCTTAAATTCCAAGAGAAAGCGAGGCCCCTTACTCGATACTATGGAGGGGGTAGTTGGCAGGAGTCACTATAAGCTGTGCCGTCCGATTCGAACACAAATGAACACTGCGTATTGGTCCCGTCAATAAGACCATCAATAATTGAGTCGCTAACTCGCAAAGCGCCTGTAGTAAATGCATCCGCAGCGTCTTCAGGAGAACTAATCACACTGTTCCGAACGACCATGAAGTTGAAGTTTGCTGCAACGGCAATTTGGGAAAAAGTTCCCGAAACACTGATCGAGGAATTGTCAATTGTCTGAACGCTGCTGCCTCCGTTAATGCCTCTGGCATTAGCCCCTGATACATCAATATCCACATTCGAAATAGGGGTACCCACATTGGTGTCAGCGTAAATACCTTGCACTGTACCACTGTACCACTGGAGCTACTTGAAATTTTAATTGACACATCTTGGATTGTCGCCGCGCCTGAGGAAAAACCTTGGAAGATGCCAGTTGATTTGCCAGTGCCCCCGACAAGGGTTACCTCTAAGGCTAAATCTCGAATAGTTGCCTCGTCCGCGCCCAAAATAGCGCCCTGAGTAGAATCGTTGACTTCAGAAGAAACTGTACTTAACAACTTGGTTATATTTTTCCCGCTACCCGCTACCCGCAATGTCGACATGAGACTGCATGGCTAATTGCTGTGAGCCAAGGTCGTAAACTCCGGGTGCGATCACGACTAAGTAAGGGTTTGTTCCATCGGCATCATTAATCGACGCCATGGCTGCGATTGGATCAGAAAAATCTCCGTTAGCCGTGGCAACGGTAACGATATTCGCGAGTGGCTTAAGATCGTCACCAGCAAGCGGCACCACGACCACTTTATTTTGAGCTGAAGCCGTAACTGCAAAAAGCACTAGAGTTAGAGCAAGCAGCGCTCGGCCAAAATTAATCAACATAATTTATCTCCGTAATAATTTTTTTGTTGCAGCGCCGATATCTCAAAGGAGATGCATTTAAGCATTAAAGCCCGTATTCCTCTAATTAGCAATAAGTTTCAGCCAGTCCAAAAACTTGATTCAATGCTCACTGAGAGTGTAATTACCAAGTTACTTCCGTAACGATAATTTTGAAGTGATTTTGAGTAAGAGGCCGTTAAGGGCAAACTACAGACGTATGCCGTCAGGCGAGTCGGTTAAAAGTCCGCATTAAAATGAGTGGCCAAAAATGGGTTGAAATTTACAGGGTAGTCGCGAGGACTGTTTGAGCGTAGCGAGTTTCGCAGCGCTGTGAATTTCAATCTATTTTTGGGGACCCGAAGGGCCACTCGTTTGCGGTGTGTTTTATCATGCCCGTTGGGTACTTGCTTCAGTTCTTTGCACAAGCAAAGAATGAAGGCCCGCCCCGGCGAGGGGCAATGTAAGGTAATACGTAAATCTCAAAATCTTTTTCTCAATCTGAATAAAAACCACCACCCTACTTAGCTAGACTCTCTCACCCTAAATACGATTTAGAGAGTCGCAGCCGAAAATGGAAATACCCGCTATGGGCAAACTTCAGCCTGTGGTCTATCTCTTAGAGTGGTTTCTCGTCTTCTATCGCATCCGACTCTAGATACGCTAGACTTTCTCACCGTCCGCATACTCTAGCTCAAGGCCAGCAGCTTTTTGGAGGTCGCGAACATTGTTCATCATGGCGTGTTGCACAAGGCGGGCACAAGCATCTGCATCTTCCGCAAGCATATCTGTGGTGATCAAAGTCGGCTCACCAATGCCAATATGAATAGTTGAGAATGGTTTAGGAAAACGATGTTTGTCCCAGCTTTTAAGAACCCATTGTTTACTCGCTTCGATATGCAGAGGTAATACGGGAGCGCGACCAGCCGCGGCTAACCAGACTACGCCGGTCTGAACTTGGTAAAGCGGACCACGTGGGCCGTCTGGTGTCATTGCAATGGGTTCGCCGTTACGCAGCAGCTTGAGCAGTGATCGAGTTACGCGCGCAGACCCTTTGGAACTAGAACCCCGGACTGTTTTATTGCCATAAAGCGCGCCTAATCGAGCAACATACTCACCGTCGCGACTGTCGCTTACTATGCAGCTGATCTGCCTATTCCGCATCGCCCAGGGCGCTATAGTGGAGCAGTTGTGCCACATGCTGATTAAGAACGGCTGTTCGTTGTCGATAAGGTCTTCTAGGACCTCACGGTTATGCCAGCGTATTCTGCAAGTGAGCGTGATCAGGTCGATCAACCACTTTACAAGACGTGGGACTATTGCAAATTTGAGTTCAGATCGCGACATAAAACTAGAGTTCGGCTAAAGGCTACTTAGAGTTCTTTTTGGCTAGCTCGTCGCTTAGCTCGGCAATTTTTTCTTCGAGCTTGGCGAACCTTTTGAGCACGTAGTCATCTAACTTAAATCGCCGAGTATGTTCACGCATTGGCTTTGCCGGAATACCACCCCACATACCACCGCTAGGTATGTCTTCAATTACGCCTCCTCTGTGTACCAAGATGGTATCAGCCGCAACTTTCTTGTGGTCTAAAACACCAGATTGCCCTGACAATATTGCACGGTCGCCAATCTTGCACGACCCGGCAAGACCTGTCTGTCCGATAATTAAACAGTCTTCGCCAATTTCGACGTTGTGTGCGATATGGCACAAGTTGTCGACCTTAACACCACGCTTGATGAGTGTTGACCCGTAAGTCCCACGGTCGATAGCGCAATTACTACCAATAAATACATCGTCGCCAATAATAACGTTACCGGTATGTGGAATTCTTTCGTAGCGCTTATCAGGTGTTGGAGTAAAACCGTAGCCCTCGTTGCCAATAACCGTGCCTGATTGGAGTATGACTCGTTGACCAATCACGCAGCCATGCCCAACCATTACATTGGGGTTGACTATACTGTTGTTGCCAATCGTTACGCCAAACTCGATTACACTATTGCTTCGAACAATGACGGAGTCTCCAATGACCACATCCTTGCCGATTACGACATTTGGGCCTATGCGTACATTTGCGCCCAATGTAGCGCTTTCGTGAATAACCGCGCTAGGGTGAATGTCTGGCCATTCTGGGTCACGATTTTCGTAGTCGTCGTAGGCTTGTTTTATTAAGGCTTGAGCCAAACGTACGTCTTTTACACAGGCAATAAAGCCTTTGTATTCTCCCATAATATCGGCTGCTACGGCTTCGGTCGTTATTACTGCCGGCGCGATTGGGTCGAGTTGTTCGCTGGCCTGAATAAAAATCAGGCTTGAGGCATCGGCACGTTCAAACGAACGCGTGTAATCAAACACGGCCTCGTTGCCATGCGTTGCCACAATAATGTGCCTAAAGTCTTCTTGTAGTTGCCTTGTACTAGTCATGTTTGTTATTGGGGCTAGTCGTGATAGATAGCTATAATTATGGAATCTACGTTAATATTAAATGACAACTCTATAAAGTTGTCTTTTCAACGGATAGTTTAACCAAGTGCTTTTGTCGGTTATAGTCTAACGCATAAAGCCCAATTTGACGCGCCAATAGTCATAACGAGAGTTACTGCAAAAGTCGCACCAAGCTCGGCTTAGAAATTACTTTTAATAACAGTTTCAGCACACGAGGAACGTACGCTAAATGCACCACAAGTTGCCAATTCGATCGACCAAGTCGATACACGCTCTATTTATAATACTGTTGGCACTTTTTATTAGTGCTTGTTCAGACGACAAGGTTGAGTCTGAGGTAAATGCTGATGGAACAGAAGTAAGCGAAGCAGAGCAAAGTGACCAAAATGCTCAGTTAGATACCGACGTTGAAAGCGCTGAAGCTACGCCAAAGAAGGAACCAGAAGTAGTTAAAGTAATAGATTTTAGCAAAGACAATACATCCAACATCTATATTGGTACGGGCAGTGTTCAGGGCGTTTACTTTCCGATTGGTGGTGTAATTTGCCGCCTGTTTAACCGCCATAAATCGGCTCACAACATTCGTTGTACGTTAGAGAGCACGGGCGGCTCAATTAATAATTTAGTTGAATTGCGCGATGGTAATTTCGACATCGTGGTTGCGCAATCAGACTGGCAACACCATGCCTATAAAGGCACCAGCGCTTTTGAAAAATATGGTGCAAATACTGAGTTGCGTTCGGTGTTTGCATTAGAGGCTGATCCGCTTGCCTTAATCGTCAAAAAAGATAGTCCCGTATTAACGTTTGATGACTTGGCTGACCGCACGGTCAGTTTAGGTTACTCACGCTCATTGCAGCACCGCATACTCGGTCACTATTTGGAGCTTAAAGGTTGGACAGAAGAAAAATTTAAACAAGTAATTTTAATGAGCGACGCCAAGCAAGGCGCGGCACTGTGTAATGATGAGGTCGAGGCGATCTTATTGCTTTCGAGTAGCATGAATGACTACTTGGCGGATTTACCCGAAGGTTGTGAATTGAAGCTTGTTTCGATTAATGACGAAACGGTTAAGCAGGTTATTGCGGCTCACCCCTATTACCGCACGGGGACGATTCCCAGAAGTATGAATTTTGACAGCGCTGAAGATGTTGAGTCTTTTGGCTTAGGCGCGACGTTCGTAGCAATGGAGTCGACATCGCCGAAAGCTGTATACAATGTGGTCAAAGAAATCGTTGAGAATTTCAAAGACTTTAAGTCCTTGCATCCTTCTTTGCAGATGATTAAAACTGAAGAACTGGCGTCGGCTGGTCTTACGGCTCCTTTGCATCCTGGCGCAATACGGTACTACCGTGAAGCGCGGTTGTTGCGTCAGTAAATTTGAATAAACTGCACCCTTAAGCACTTCATTACTCTGACTAATAACTTTAACTAATAGGTCTGACTATGATTAGCGCTGATAAAGCACTGCATAAACTTAAAGAAGGCAACCGCCGGTTTGTTGGAGTCACTTCAACGAGAGGTGTATTAGAGACCCATCTTGATCATATTAGGGTAGTTCGAGAACAAAAACCTTTCGCTATAATACTAGGCTGTTCGGATTCACGCGTTCCGGCAGAGTTGGTGTTTCATTGTGGTTTGGGAGAGCTGTTTGTGATTCGAGTCGCCGGTAATTTAGTTGCGCCCTCACAAATTGGTAGTATTGAGTATGCATGCCAACAATTTGATACTGAATTGGTGGTGGTAATGGGGCATTCAAACTGTGGCGCAATCCGTGTAACCGTAGATGCTCTTCTTGCCGAGGACAGGCCGGTATCACCTAATCTAAAATCAATTGTCGAACGTATAGCGCCAGCGGTTGCACCTGCAGTTAGTAATCACA